>Ga0209012_1000002_pt1 | contig 412967 bp, 390 predicted proteins | sample RS3BMetagenome_FD_184735 | JGI IMG/M metagenome (GOLD analysis project Ga0209012, IMG submission 184735) | Ferric oxide microbial mat and aquatic microbial communities from Rainbow Spring, Yellowstone National Park, USA - RS3B (SPAdes) (version 3) ... | reverse complement strand
CGGAAGTGAAACGCACCTGCGCCGATGGTAGTGTGGCTCTAGCCATGCAAGAGTAGGTCACCGCCAAGGTCTTCATACCCCCAACGGGCCGATCAGTCGATCGGCCCGTCGGCTTTGGGGAACATCAGATTGCAGCGTTGATAGTCCTGCGCGCGCAATGCGTACAGGGCTGTATTAGGGCTGAATATATAAACTTGCAAGTATTGAAATTAAGCTTGATGAACCTCACTCAAGTGGCTGCGGCGTATCGCGCAGGCAGGCAAGTGAGTGTTCAGCCGTCTGCTGCCAGAGTTCGCCGCCGTCGCGATTCCCATGCGGCGACGCCCCCAACAGAAGATGGAGAATTGCATGAACAAGATCTTTGCTGCCCTTGCCTTGGCTGGTGTGCTTGCGCTACCGATGGTTTCCCATGCGGAAGACAGCGGCCTGTACGTCAATGGCTCGGTAGGTCAGGCTCGGTTCGGCCAGAGCTACTACGGCCGCCATCACATGGGCTATGACGCTAACCTCGGCTACCGGTGGTCAGTTGCTCCGGCATTTCAAGTCGGAGTCGAGGCCGGCTATGTGAATTTGGGTAATTATGGTGTGCGCTCGGTTTATCCGGGTGTCGCTCTGCCCGATGCCACGCTGCATGGCTGGACCCTCGGTGGAACCGCCAAATACGACATCACCAGTAACTGGTATGTCAGCGGCCGTGCTGGGCTGTTGCGCTGGAGCGGCCGCACTGCAGAGCCAATCGGAGGAGTTCCGGTTGCTTACAGCGGCAATGGTACGGGTTGGTACACCGGCGCAGGATTTGGCTACAACTTCAACAGCAACTGGAGCCTGGGCTTCAATTACAACTACTACCACGCCAGCAAGAGTGGCTTCCCGCTGTCGGGCAGCTTGACGTCAATCTCGGCTGAATACCGCTTTGGTGCGATGTAGCCGATGGAGTTTGAGCGCACTTGCGTGAGGTCCAGTCGGCCTGATGCAGTGCATCTACGTATCGGCGGGGCAGCGTAAGCTGCCCCGCCGATATCATTTGGAGTTCCCAGGATTTTGTGTGGAGTTCCCAGGATTTCGTGGACACTTACGAAAAGGCCGATAGAGGCCATCAGGAGTGTTCATGTCGAAGCGAAGAAAGTTCAGTGCGTTTCAGCATCCAGCCACGGTCTGGGTCTTGAACCGTGCTGCACCCAATGTTGTGCGCAATCGTTGCGCCTCCGCGCGTGCCGCATCAGCATAGTCGGCGCCACTGCTCGCATATAGCACTGCACGCGAAGCGCTGACCATGAGACCAGTACCCGATGGCGTGCTGCCGCGCAGGACGACTTCTTCAGCATCACCGCCTTGTGCGCCGACGCCAGGTACCAGAAGTGGCATGTCACCTACCAGTGCGCGTACTTGCGCCAGTTCGGCCGGATAGGTAGCACCCACTACCAACGCGCAGTTGCCGTGAGTATTCCAGTCTCGTGCGGCGCGCAGCGCCACATGCTGGTATAGCGGCTTGCCGTCGACCAGCAAATCCTGCAAATCGCGTGCACCGACATTCGACGTGCGACACAACAGAATCGCGCCGCGGTCGGCGCGCTGCAGAAATGGCGCCAGCGCATCTCCGCCCAGATAGGGGTTGAGGGTGACCGCATCGGCCTGGTAACGATCAAACGCTTCGCTCGCGTAATACGCGGCGGTTGAACCGACATCGCCACGTTTGGCGTCCAGGATCACAGGTACGCCCGGGTGCCGTGCGTGGATATGAGCAATCAGGCGTTCGAGCGCATCCTCGGCACGGTTAGCCGCGAAGTGCGCAATTTGCGGCTTGAAGCAACACACCAGATCAGCCGTGGCGTCGACGATATTGCTGCAGAATTCGAACAGCGCATCGGGTTGTCCACGCAGCGCGACTGGAAAGCGCCCTGGCTCAGGATCAAGACCGACACATAGCAGGGAGTCGTTGCGTTGCCAGGCAGCAGCAAGCTGTTGCATGAAAGTCATGAATTGCACGGGTGTGGCAGGGAAGCATCAAGGATAGTCGCAGCGCGGAACGACGACCACCCGCAACGCCAAGGGCACCCCGATGATGCCTGCTGGCGCGCAGTTCGTCACATGCACCTCGCGTCAGAGTTGATCTGCTCGCGCAAATGCCTCAGGTGCACCCCGGATGCACGAAATGCCTCAGGGGAGTTGATGGCGTTCATTCTCGACCACCACGAACTCTCCTTCAATCACGGTGCCACTGTTCTCCGCAGCCGCATGACGCGAAACCGCTTGGCGTGGGCGGAGGACGCGCCGCACCAGCCAGGCCAAGCCGAACAGCAACACCGCGGCAACCACGATCACAGCGCCGAACAGAAGTGCGATCACCGCCAGCGCAGCCAGTGCCAGCAGCCACAGGATGCGTGCCAGCGTGCTACGCGGCGGATTGATGATGAATACGCGCGAACGCATGGCGAAGGCTCCGTGCAAAAATGGCCGTTTGGCGAACGGCAAGATACGCATGGTGCACCAAACCGATGAACGGCGCCTGTGTCTTTGGCACGAGATTCCCGATGGTGGTGCGCTGGCGCTGGATGCGCTGACCGCGCTGGGCGGCGCGGATATTCTCTTGACGCGCGCGGGCGGGCAGGTTGCCGCGTTCTTCAATGTATGTCCACACGCGGGTCGACGCCTGGATTGGGCGCCTGGTGAATTCCTGCTGCAGGATGGGGTGTTGACCTGTGCCGCGCACGGCGCCAGTTTCGCTGCATTGACCGGTGCATGCCGTGGCGGCCCATGCCGTGGCGAGGCGTTGAAGCCGGTAGCGATCGAGCGCCGCGGCGACGAGTTGTGGCTGGCTAGCGACGACGCAATTTAGCTAAAACGCCTTGTACAGCAAATCCACGCCGACGATGGTGGTAACCAGATACACCAGCGTCAGCGGCAGGCCGACGCGCAGATAGTCCTTGCCGCGATAGCCACCAGGTCCGGCCACCATGGTCAGCGCCGGATGCGCAGAACTAATCAAGAACGTATTGGATACCGACATCGCGGTGATCAGGATGTAAGCCGTCGGATTGCCGCCCGTGGCCAGCGCGATATTGATCGCGATCGGCACCATCACCACGGTTGCCCCAACGTTCTGCATCACCTGCGACAGCGCCAGCGCCAGCACCGCCACGCTGGCCTGAATGCCCCATTGAGGCAGGTGACCGATGTGCACCATCAATTCCTGTCCCAACCAGGATCCGGCGCCCGTCTGATCCATGGCCCAGCCCAGCGGCATCAGGCTCGCGGTGATGAAAATGGTCTTCCAGTTGACTGAGCGATAGGCTTCGTTGGGCGTGATCACGCCGGTGGCCAGCATGCCCGCGGCGCCAACCCAGAATGCCACCTGCAGCGGCAACAGTTCGGTCAGCGCCAGGAACTTGGCCAACAGAAAGAAGAACAGTGCTTCGCGGATCTTCCCGGGCCGTGCCTCTTCCTGCGGCACGTCGGTTACGACGACGATGTCGTGTTCCTCGCGTGGCGTCGTCAGGTCGGTCCAGGCGCTGTGCAGCACCAGCGTGTCGCCGCCGCGCAGGCTCACGTTGCGCACATCATCGCGAAACACCTTGTCGCCGCGATTCACCGCCAGCACCGAGATCCCATAGCGTTTGCGCAAGTGCAGATCGTTCACGGTCTGCTTGATGAAGCGCGAACTGGGCGGCACCACGGCCTCGGAGATGCCTGCGCGCGTGGTATTGAACATGTCCGACAATTGGCGCAGTCGTGGTGACACGCGACACTGGTGCGCATTGGCGAAGTTGCCGATGGACTCGCGTGGACCCATCACACCCAGCACAGTGCCCACCCAGATCATGCTGTCGGCGGGTGGCGACAGACGCGATTCGTTGCCGGTCTTCATCGCCAGAATCAGCGGCGCGCCGGGCAATGCTTCCGCCTCGACCACGCTCATGCCAACCAGCGGGCTATCGGCGGTGACAATCAATTCCAGCACATCGCCATCGATGCCGTAGGTCTCGGCGAAATAGCTCTCGGTGCGCGTTGGCGTGGTGGTGCTGGTGTCCTCTGGCGCATGCTTGAACAGCTTGTCGGTGAACAGCCAGAAAAATCCCACGCCCATCACCGCCAGTACCACGCCGATCGGGGTGACGGTGAACATGCCAAACAATGGAATGGTGTTGGCGCCCGGTGGCAGATTGCGGTTGGTGCTCTCGATCAGGCCATTGAGGATGATCAGCGGCGTATTGGCGATCAACGTGGTGTTGGTGCCGGTCAGGATCACGCAGGCCATCGGCAGCAGCAGCTTGGACAACGGCACCTTGCTGCGCGTGGATACGCGCGAGGCCACCGGGATCATCAGTGCGGCCAGCGCCTGGCTGGGGATGATCGAGCTCAGCACCGTCGTGACGCTGTTGATGACGACCAGCAATCGCCATTGCGCACCCTGCGCCGCCTTGAGGATCACCGTGGCCACGGCGTTGAGTGCGCCGGTTCGATCCAGGCCGACGCCCATGATCATCACCGCCAGAATCGCCTGCACACCGGAGTTGGCGAAGCCCTCGAATACCTGCTGCGTGGGGATCAGTCCGGTAACACCAATGACCACCAGCACCAGGATCGCGGTGATGTCCGAGCGCACCCACTCCAGCGCCAGCATCAGTACGGTGAACACGACCAGGCCAAGGACCAGAATCATTTCCGGCGTGAGCTGCATGACCCCTTGCACGTCGATCGCTTCCTTCAGTCAGTCGGCTTGATGGCGGAACAGGAAATCCCACACGCCGTGGCCCAGGCGCAGGCCGCGCTGCTCGAAACGCGTGGCGCTGCGCCAAGTCGGCCGCGCCGCAGCCATGCCGGCGCCGACACAATTGCTCCAGCCCGGCGCGGCGTCCAGCACCGCGAGCATGTGCGCCGCATAGTCGGCCCAGTCGGTGGCCAGGTGCAACAGCCCGCCCGGTGCCATGCGGCTGGACAGCAGCGCGATGAACTGCGGCTGGATCAGGCGCCGCTTGTGGTGGCGCTTCTTGTGCCATGGATCGGGAAACCAGATGCGCACTTCATCGAGGCTGGACGCTGCCAACTCATCGCGCAGCACCTCGACGGCGTCATGCGAGTAGATGCGCGCGTTATTCGCGTTCGCTGCGGCCAGCGCATTGAGCAGGCGCCCTACGCCGGGGCGGTGCACCTCGATGCCAAGATAGTCACGCGCGGCATCGGCTGCGGCACTCGCGGCCATGGCCTCGCCATTGCCAAAGCCGATCTCCAGCACGCGTGGCGCGTGGCGCCCGAATGACTGATCGAGGTCGCGGAGCTGGCCGGTGTAATCGAGGCCATAGCGCGGCCAATGCAGCGCGAAAGCACGCCGTTGCGCCGGGGTGATGCGGCCCTCGCGACGCACGAAGCTGCGGATCGGCCGCGTTTGCGCGCCCGAGGTATTTGCGACTTGCATGCTCACCCGACCATGCCGTCGATCGGGCTCGAAGCGCTGGCGTAGCGCTTGCGCGGAATGCGCCCGGCGCGGAACGCATCGCGTCCGGCCTGCACCGCGGCGCGCATCGCGCGCGCCATCAGCAGAGGATCGCGCGCGCCGGCAATCGCGGTATTCATCAGCACCCCGGCACAGCCCAGCTCCATGGCGATGGCGGCATCCGATGCCGTGCCGACGCCGGCATCGACGATCACCGGCACCTTGGCGTTTTCGATGATTTCCAGCAACGTGTAGCGATTCTGGATACCGAGTCCCGAACCGATCGGCGCCGCCAGCGGCATGATCGCCACGCAGCCGATGTCCTCCAGGCGCCGCGCCAGTATCGGATCATCACTGGTGTACACCATCACCTCGAAGCCTTCCGCCACGAGTTGCTCGGCGGCGGCGAGCGTTTCGATCACGTTGGGGAACAGCGTGCGCGCATCACCCAGCACTTCAAGCTTGATCAGGGTATGGCCATCAAGCAATTCACGTGCGAGACGACAGGTGCGTATCGCTTCGGCCGCGTCGTAGCAGCCGGCGGTATTGGGCAGCAGGGTGTAGCGCGTCGGCGGCAGCGCATCGAGCAGATTGGGTTGCGTCGCGTCTTGCCCCAGATTCATGCGCCGCACGGCGAAGGTGACGATCTCGGCGCCGGCCGCCTCGGTGGCCAGACGGGTCTCGCGCAGATCCTTGAATTTGCCCGTGCCGGTGAGTAGGCGGGAGTTGAACTGACGCACGCCGATCTGCAGCGGGTCGTCACAGGCATGGGCGGGCATCGGCGCGGACTCGGGTGACGCGAAGGTCGCTCATTGTCGCGCAGCCGCGTGCAGCACGGAACAGGCTTTGGCTACACGAAGTCGTGTGCTCAGCAGGGAGCCAGCCAATGCAGCACGCCGGCATGGACCAGGCGCTCGATATCGGTGGCCGGCGCGGTCAGCAGTATCGGTGTGGCCTGTGCGCCAGGCACCAGCGCCGCGGTGGCATCGCGGCCATGGCTCTTGACCCTGTACATGGCAAAATCGGCCAATTCGATGCTGCCGCCGAGATCGCGCTCGCGCAGCGTGGGCAGCAGAGGCCAGTGCGAGATGCCCAGCGAGCAGGTCACCTGCACATCGTTGAGTGACGGGTCACTGAACCGGTGTGCGCGTACCGCGAGGCGTATGCGCTCGCCCAGCATCAATGCACGCTGCGCATCGAACCCCGGCAACAACAGCAGGAATTCCTCGCCGCCCCAGCGCAGCGCCATATCCTGCGGTTCCTTGAGGCGCTGGATCAGCATCGCCACTTCGCGCAGCACGACATCGCCCACAGCGTGTCCGTAACGGTCGTTGATGCGCTTGAAATGGTCCAGATCGATCAGGATCACCGCCAGACGCGGCTGGCGCCGCAGTTCGTGCCAGCTTTGTGCCAGCAGGCGCCGGTTGCCGAGGCCAGTGAGTGGATCGCTCAGGCTTTCCGCGGTCAGCGCGTCGTTGGCCTGACGCAGGCGCTGATTGGCGCGACGCAGTTCCTCGGTGCGCTGCGCGACCAGCGCTTCCAACTGTTGCTGTTGCTGCATCTGGCGCTGCCAACGCCAACGCGCGGCCAGTAGCAGCAGCGCCACCAGCAGCAGTCCTGCCAGGACTTGCAGCCAGCGCCATTCGTACCAGTACGCGGGAATCGCGATCTCGAGGGTCGCTGGCTTCGACCATGCGCCGTGGTCGACGCGTGCCTGCACGGCGAAGCGGTAGCGCCCGGGAGGCAGGTGGGTGTACCAAGCCACGCGGCGTGCGCCGGCCGCGATCCAGGCGTTGTCATAACCGGTCAGGCGATAACGAAAATTCAGTGCCGCGGCGTTGTTCAGATATGGCGCGGTGTATTCGATTTCGACGTTGCGTGCGCCCAGCGGTATGCGCGTTGTCGCACCCGTTGCATACCAGGCTTGTACGTGATGCAGGCGCTCGATGCGTGGCGCGCCTGGTGCCGGTGGCGCCCGCACGGCGGCCATGTCCAGCGCCAGCGCGCCGTTGATCGATGGCAGCCACAAGGTGTCGCCGACGCGCAGCATGCGTCCGCCGCCGCCGCCGTTGCAGCAGCGCGTGCGCTCTTCGCTGCCGATGCGGTTGTTGCCAGTCAGCACCCGCTGCGCGCGGATGCCTGCAGCCGCGGCCGGCGGCTGCAGCAGCATGCGCAGCGGCACACGCCACACCCCCTTGATGCTGGAGAAGTAAACCTCGCTGCCGTGTGACGCGAAGGCCCAGGCATTGTTCGTGGGCAGGCCGTCCTGTTGCGTGAGCAGCCGGAGATGGCCGTTGCGCAACAGGCCAAGCCCGGCATCAAGCGTGGTCAACAGCAGCGTGTCGTGATCGAGCCAGCCCAGCGAAGTCACGAAATGCCCGCGCAGCGGCATTGCCCATGCGGGTGCCGAGATGTGCCCGGCACGCAGCTCGCGCACGCCATCCTCGGTGCCCAGCAGCAATGCCCCATTGGCCAGCGGCAGCAATGCGCGGATACGCGCCGCCGCGCTGCCGGGACTGGCGCCATAGCGTGTCAGCGCGCCGGCCTGCAGCCGGTACAGGCCACCCTGGGTACCGAACCAGTAAGTTCCGCGCGGGTATTCGTCGATCAGGTTGATTTGCCAGGCACGCAGCGGTGCCAGCACCGGTGGCAGGCTCAGCCTGCCCTGACGCCACAGCGCCACGCCACCGCGCGTGCCGATCCACAACGCGCCCTGCGCGTCACGATACAGCGAATAGACGCCGGGATTGGGCAGGGCGCCGGCCGGCACCAGCGTGGTCACCTTGCCATCGGCCAGCTTGCTCAGACCGCCATTGGTGCCGATATCGATGCTGCCGTCTGCGCCGGCAGCCAGTGTCCACACGAAGGGATCATCGAGGCCGGCATCCTGTCCATAGCGCGCGGTCCAACTGTCGGCCACGCGGTACAGCGACTGCGTGTGGCTGCCCAGCCACAGATTGCCGTCGCGATCCTCGAAGATCGCATCGATCCAGGGATTCGGCGGAAAGGTCCCCTTGGCGATTTGTTCCATGCGGCCATCGGGATAGCGCCGGTACAGTGCGGCGATGCTGCCGATCCACAGGTTGCCGGCGCGATCACACAGCAGGCTCTGGATGTCGATCGTGGCCAGTCGCGGCAAAGGTGGCCGCGCACTGAAATGCTGGCCATCGAACTGCAGCAGGCCGGCGCTGGTGCCCACCCACAGTCGCCCTGCATCCCAGGCCAGTGCAGTCACGCGGCGGCTTGCGCCGGCGGGCAGCGCAAAGCACCGGGTGTGGCCTGCGCTATTGCGGCACAGCCGGTTCAGGCCGCCAGCCCACAGCACGTCGCCCTGGCGCAACAGCGCGAAAAATGGCCCGGCAAGGCCGGCGATCGGTTGCAGGCGGCCGTTGCGCCAGATCCCCACGCCGGCAGCCGTGGCCAGCAGCGGCTGCCCCTGCGCGTCACCGCGGATGGCGTAGATCGCCGCGCTGGGCCAATGTTCAAAGCCGCCGCGATATTCGCGCACCAGATTCTGGCCGGTGCCAAACCAGACCGCGCCCGCGACATCGGCCCATGCGGCATCGACCATGCTCAGGTCGACGCCGGTGTTGCCGCGCTCATAACTCTGAAAGCGCTGGCCATCGAAGCGTGCGACGCCGTTCTGCGTGCCCAGCCAGAGGAATCCGTCGCGATCCTGGGTGATGCTCAGCACGCTGATCTGCGGCAAGCCGTGCGCGCTGCCCCAGTTGTTGAGCACGTAATCGCGGAAGCGCGTGTTGGCGTCCAGCGCGTGGCTGGCCGGCGCCGACATCAGCAGCACCAGCAGCAGCGCGATCCACGCCATGCCGCGCCGGCCGACGATGGCGCGGATGGGGTGAGGCAAGTGTTCCTGTCTGGCGGCACTGGGCATCGTCACGAACCGTTTGCGGCTGGGGGCATAATAGCCATGCCTGAATTCATGCAAAGCCCATGCCGTGAGCGGATACAGTCCCAGCAGCGAACCTTTCACCCTGCAGCGCGATTGCGCGGCAGTACATGTGCCGCATGGTGCCGCGGTGACGCTGCCAGCCGGTCAAACGGGCTACATCACCCAGGCGCTGGGCGCCAGCTTCACCGTGGTGGTCGATTACAACCTGTTCCGCATCGCCGGCAAGGATGCGGACGCGCTGGGCAAAACGCCGCCGCCGCCGATTGAGGTGCCCGCTGGCGCGGGTGATGCCGACATCGAACGCCTGGTCTGGGACCAGTTGCGCACCTGCTTCGATCCGGAGATCCCGGTCAACGTGGTCGATCTGGGCCTCGTTTACGAGGTGACACTGACGCCGCTGCCCGAGGATGCCGGACGCAAGGTCGCCGTGCGCATGACCCTCACCGCGCCTGGTTGCGGCATGGGCGACATCCTCGTCGATGACGTGCGCAGCAAGCTGGAGCTGATTCCCACGGTGGCCGAAACCGATGTCGAACTGGTGTTCGACCCGCCCTGGAACCACGCCATGATGTCCGACGCCGCGCGTCTGGAAACCGGCATGATGTGACGCGCCGAGGCGCCCCGGCGTCACGCGCTTGCCACTGGATGCATCCGCGCTGGCATGGGCACACGACACATCCCCCCGTACGCAAGGACTGGCACCATGCAGTTCGCCCTGGGCAGCACCAATCAGGCCAAACGCCGCGCGGTGCGGCTGGCCACGGGTTGCGAACCGATCTGCGCGTCGGTGCCCTCGGGTGTCGCGAGCCAGCCGTTGAGTGCGGAGGAAACCGTGCGTGGCGCCATGGCGCGTGCGCGCGGCGCACTGGCGGCAGTGCCCGGCGCGGACATCGGTCTGGGCCTGGAGGGCGGCGTCGATTACGACGACCGGCTCACGCATCACTGGTATCTGGTGTCGGTGTGCGCGGCCTGGGATGGCCGTGCGCTATACGTGGCGCATGGCGTGCATATGCCTTTGCCGGACGGCGTCGGTGCGCGCTTGGCTGCAGGCGGCGTAGAGCTGTCGGAGGTCATGGACGCGCTGTTCGGTCGCGTCGGCAGCAACCACGACGAGGGCGCCTACGGCCTGCTCAGCGCGGGGCGCATCACGCGCGACGGGGTGTTTCGCGATGCGGTGATCGCCGCGTTGACGCCTTTTCAGAACGTTTTGTATCGCGCGCAGGCCGGGGACTGATTCCGGTGATGGTCGATCCTGCAGACCCTGGACCGTTGCCGCACGCTGCCGGATTCCTCAATGTGCGGACGGATTCCACAGGCCCGCAAGCCGGACTCTGGCGCGCGTGCTGGCCAGCAGCAGCGACACGCCAGCAGCCACAAGCAAAACAGCGCCCAGCCAGGGGCCAGGAGTGTCACGGGTGAGCCAGCGCAGCGCAGCCGACACCAGCAGGAACGCAAACGCCAGCGCCATATAGCCACTCGACATGCGGGCTGGCGTGCCGGACGTTGCCTGCAATCGGGAGCGCGGTGGCAGCAAGGCTTGCAACCCGTACATGCAGGCAAACAAGGCGAACGCAGCAACTTGGGGCGCCTGTGCGCTGCGTCCTTCCATCCACCAGCCGGATAAAGTCCACGCCGCGAGTGGCGGGATGAGCAGCATCAGCAAGCCGCCAACGACCAGCGTCCAGATCGCGTGATCCGACGACTCATGCCGCAGCTTGCGCAGGCCCCGCCACCAGAACGCAGTCGCGGCGCAGGCCGTGAGCGTCAGGATGATCTCGATCGGGGCATGAGGGGTGGCCTGCATGAGCCGGTTCCGTGCGCGGGCGCGCGTCGCGTGAAGGAGAATCGACTCCGCCAGCATGGCCGTCGCAAACGCGGGATGCGCCCGGCTGACGGTGCCGGAATGATGGCGGCGTGCGCGACGCGCCCGCCGCCCGCCCTGCAGTCAATGCGCGCGTGCCTATTCGGCGCGCAGCTCGCGACCTTCGTCGCGGTGGTGCGCGGTGAGTTTTTCCTTGTGCTTGCGCAACTGCGCGACCAGCTTGTCCAGCAGCGTGTCGATCGAGGCGTACATGTCGCCATCGCTGGCCTCGGCGTGCAGGGTGCGACCGGCGGCGGCCAGGGTGGCCTCGGCGCGCTGTTCAAGCTTTTCCACGGAAAGAACCACGGCGAGCGAGGTGACGTTGTCGAAGTATTTGTCGAGTTTCTTCAGGCGATTCTGCACATGGTCGCGCAGTGCCTGGGTGACTTCGATCTGGTGGCCGCTGATCTGGATTTGCATGGTGCTCTCCGTTTGTCATCGTGGGCGCGCTGGTCGTCGTGGCGTCCAGCCCGCGCGCTTGGGCCGGGCGCAAGCCTGCAGTGAATGGGTGGGGACGCTCCTTGCCGGTTCAACCGGCGCGTTGTCGCTCGGATGAGCTGGGAATGCGCAGCGCTTCGCGGTACTTGGCCACGGTACGCCGCGCCACCTGAATGCCGCGTTGGTTGAGCTCGGTGGTCAATGCCTGATCGGATAGCGGCCGCCGCGGGCTTTCCGCGTCCACCAGTTTGCGGATCAGCGCCTGCACGGCAGTGGCCGAGGCCGCACCGCCATCGTCGGTGGACACGCCGCTGGAAAAGAAATACTTGAACTCGAAGGTGCCGCGTGGGGTGCGCAGGTACTTGCGCGTGGTCACGCGCGAAATGGTGGATTCATGCATGCCGACTTCCTCGGCGATCTCGCGCAGCACCAGCGGGCGCATGGCCTCCGGGCCGAAGTCGAGGAACGCGCTCTGCTGCCGCACGATGGCTTCGGCCACGCGCAGCAGGGTGTCGGCGCGCGCCTGCAGGCTCTTGATCAGCCAGCGCGCTTCCTGCAGCTGGCCCTTGAGGTAGGCTGCGTCTTCACGCCGCGCACGCGCGATCAGGCCGCAATAGTGGCGATTGAGGCCAAGCTTGGGCTGGTTGCCCGCGGCCAGACGCACCTGCCAGCGGCCGTGCTCGCGCAGCACGTAGGCATCGGGCGCGACGTATTCCACCGGTGCCGCGCCCAGCGCCGCGCCGGGGCGCGGATCCAGTGTGCGGATCAGCGCCGCGGCCTCGGCCACGGCTTCCGGCGGCGCCTGCAGGCTGCGCGCGATGCGCGCGAAATCGCGCTTCGCCAGGGCTTCCAGGTGCTCGGCGATCATCGCCTGCGCCAGATGCAGGTGCTCGGTGTCGGCTGCCATGCCGCGCAACTGCGCGGTCAGGCAATCGCGCAGGTCGAGGCTGGCCACGCCTGCGGGATCGAGCTGCTGCAGGCGGTGACGCACGGCTTCGATCTCGTCCAGTCCCATGTTGGGTTCGCGCAGCGCAGCCTGCACGGAGGCAAGACCCTCGCGCAGGTAACCGTCCTCATCCACGGCATCGATCAGCGCCAAGGCAATGGCAAGATCGCGCGCTGACAGATTGAGCAGGTTGACCTGGTGCAGCAGGTGCTCATGCAGACTCACCGGCGCGGCGTCCTGCGCCTCGAAACCGTCGTCATCGTCATGGCCGGCGCCGTTGCCATAGGACGTGGCGCCGAATTCCTCGCCGTCCCAGGCCTCGCTGCCGCGGTCGTTGCTGCGTTCGTCGGCAGCACGATCATCCTGGCCAGCGCCATCGCTGCGCATTTCGCCGAACTCGATGCTGTCGCCAGCGCCAGCGTCGGCGTCGGCGTCGGGGGTGGCGACCTCGGCGGCCGTGCCGTCGGCGACTTCCAGTTCGGATTCGTCCACGCCCTCGCCGTCGAGCTCGAGCAGGGGATTGGATTCGGCCAGCTCGCGCAGCTCGGTTTCCAGTTCCAGCCGCGAAAGCTGCAGCAGGCGGATCGCCTGTTGCAGTTGCGGCGTGAGGGTGAGCTGCTGGTTGAGCCGCAGCTGCAGGCCTGGCTTCATGCGCGCCTTCTGCGTGTGAATGATCCCGATTGCATCCTAGCGCCCGCGGCGTACGCCAGCCAGAGCCAGCGTCGCACGCGGCACGCGGTGACGGGTACGGCGAATCGCGCGATCACGACGTTGCAAACGCTGGCTGCGGGCAGGGCCGCCATGCCGCGCCGATCTCAGAGCTTGAATTCGTTGCCCAGATAGACCTGGCGCACCTGCTCGTCGGCGAGCAGGTGCTGCGGCGATCCCCGTGCGAGCACGCTGCCCTCGTTGAGGATGTAGGCGTGGTCGCAAATGCCGAGGGTTTCACGCACGTTGTGGTCGGTGATCAGCACGCCGATGCCGCGTTCCTTCAGGTGCCGCACGATACGCTGGATCTCGCCGACCGAGATCGGGTCGACGCCGGCGAAGGGCTCGTCCAGCAGCATGTAGCGCGGCTGCGCGGCCAGCGCGCGTGCGATCTCCACGCGCCGGCGCTCGCCGCCGGACAGGCTCTGGCCCTGTTGCCCGGCGAGGTGCGCGATCTTGAGTTCATCCAGCAGCGCTTCCAGCATCAGCTCGCGCTGCGCGCGATTCATGTTGTCGCGCAGTTCGAGCACGGCGAGGATGTTCTCGGCCACGTTCAGGCGCCGGAACACCGACGGCTCCTGCGGCAGATAGCCGATGCCGAGGCGCGCGCGCGCGTGCATGGGCAGGCCGGTGATGTCGCGCTCGTCGAGGCGGATAGCACCCGCGTCGGCCTGGACCAGCCCGACGATCATGTAGAAGCACGTGGTCTTGCCGGCGCCATTGGGACCGAGCAGCCCGACCACTTCGCCCTGCTGCAGCTCGAAGTCGAAATCTCGCACCACGGCGCGACTGCGGAAACGCTTTTGCAGGCCTTGCGCGCTGAGCATCAGTGCTGGCCGCCGCTGTGGGTGCGCGCAGGTTGCACGGCAGGCGGCGCGACCGTGGCAGGCTTGGCCGGAGTCGGCGTGGCGGTCTTGTCGTGTGGCTGGAAGATCAGATGCACCTGGCCGCCGCCGCCGCCGCCGCCTTCGCCCTGCATCGCGCCGGTACCCGTGTTGTATACCAGCTTGGCGCCGCTGTAGCTGCCGCGGCCGGGCTGATCAACGTGCGCGGCGCCGATCAGGATCGCGGTTTCGGTGGCCGGAGAGTAATCGATGGTGGCCGCCGTGGAGCGCATCTCGCCGCCGCCGTCGAGCTGCTGCGAGAGCTGCGCCGGGCTTCCCTCCAGCACCACGCGCGTGACCTTGTTCTTGGCGTCGGTATAGACGGTTCCCCTGCTGGCGACGCCGTGCAGCGAGCCCTGCTGCAGGGTGACGTCGCCGAACAGCTTGGTGATGTGCTGGTCCTGTGCCGCCACGAAGCGTTGCGCATTCACCCGCAACGGCTGCTGACGATCCGATTTCAGCGCCTGCGCCGTCGGCGCGAGCAACAGCGCGAGCAGGGCCAGCGCAGGCAGCAGCGCGCGCCGGTCAGGGCGCGGGGTGCGTCGTGGGCAGGAAGGTGCCGTGCACGTCATCGAGCAGCTCCAGGGTACGGGTGGCGGTATTGGCGCGGAAGCCGATGCCCACGAGTGTAGCGTTGGGTTGCTGAATTTCGGTGCGCGCGGCGCTGGCCAGGCGGTGCTCGCGTGGCCAGGCGGTGATGTCGTGGCTGGTGATGGTGCTGGGCGGGCCGCCGTCGACAGCCGGTTGCAGCATGTGCACATCGCCCAGCAGCTTGAGCTCGGTGCCTTGCGCGTTGACCCAGCCGAAGCGCGAATGTCCTTGCCAGGCGGGGCCGTTGTTTTGCGGCAGGACAAAGCGCGGTGCATTGATGTACAGCGCGTCGTCGCCATTGCGGCGGTCGAGCTGTGGTGCGCGCAGAAACAGCGCCGGACGGCCGTCGTCACCGAGCGCGGTGAGGTGGAAGTCGTACAGGGTGTAGGACGAGCGTGGTGGCCCCGCAAACGTGCTGGGCGGTGGCGGCGGGGTCAGCCACCACAGTGCCAGTTGGGTCAGCGCCGCGGCCGCGCCGAGCACGAACAGTGCCAGCAGCATGCGCCGGCTCATTGCCAGCGCGCCTGTTCCGCCGCGGCGACATCCTGTGCGAGCAAGAGCAGATCGCACACCTCGCGCACCGCGCCGCTGCCGCCCTGCCGTTGCGTTTGCCAGTGCGCTGCGGCCGTGGTCCAGGGGTGCGCGTCGGCCACGGCAACCGCGAGTCCGACGCTGCGCATCGCGGCGATGTCGGGCAGGTCGTCGCCAACCATGGCGCAGGCGCTCAGCGGCAGGGCCAGTGCGCTGGCGATCTCGCCCAGGCAGGCGCGCTTGTCCTCGCGCCCCTGATACAGATGCACGATGTCCAGCTCGCGCGCGCGCAAGGCCAATGCATGGCTGACGCGCGCGGTGATGATGGCGACCGCGATGCCGTGGCGCTGGACCAGCTTGATCCCCAGCCCGTCGCGCACGTGAAACACCTTCAGTTCGCGCCCGTCCTCGGCATACCAGAGACGGCCATCGGTGAGCGTGCCGTCCACGTCCAGCGCCAGCAGGCGGATGGCGCGCGCGCGCTGCAGCACCGCTGCGGGAATCTCGCCCTGCATCTCAGACCACCTTGGCGCGCAGCAGATCGAGAAACGTCACGGCACCGACCAGGCGTTCGCCATCGACCACCAGCAGGCCCTGGATCTTGTGCGTTTCCATCAATTGCGCGGCTTCGCCTGCAAGACGCTGCGGTGCGATGGTGCGCGGTGAGTGCGTCATCAGCTGCGCCAGCGGCGTGCTGCGCAGGTCCACATCGCGATTGTCCAGTGCGCGGCGCAGGTCGCCATCGGTGAACACGCCCAGCAGGCGCCGCTGTTCATCGATGACGGCGGTCATGCCCAGGCCCTTGCGGCTCATCTCGGTCAGTGCCTCGTTCAGGCTGGCCTCAGCGCGCACCGCCGGCACCGCGGCATCGCGGTGCATGACATCCTCGATGCGCAGCAGCAGGCGCCTGCCCAGGCTGCCGGCCGGATGCGAGTAGGCGAAATCCTCGGCGGTGAAGCCGCGCGCTTCGAGCAGCGCGATCGCCAGCGCATCACCCAGCGCCAGCGCTGCCGTGGTGCTGGCGGTGGGCGCCAGACCCAGCGGGCAGGCTTCGGACGGGACACTGACATCCATGTGCACATTGGCTTGTCGTGCCAGCGTCGAGTGCGGCTTGCCGGTCATCGCCAGCAGCGGGATGCCCTGGCGCTGCAGCAGCGGCATGATGGTGAGCAGCTCCTCGGTTTCACCCGAATACGACAGGGTCAGCACTACATCGCTGGCGGTGATCATGCCGAGGTCGCCATGACTGGCCTCGCCCGGGTGCACGAAGAATGCCGGCGTACCGGTGGAAGCCAGGGTCGCGGCGATTTTGCGCGCGATATGGCCGGACTTGCCCATGCCGCTGAGCACCACGCGCCCGCGCGCGCCGAGAATGATGCGACAGGCGGCGGCAAAGGCAGCATCGACACGCGGTGCCAGGGCGTGCAGCGCGCCCGCCTCGGTGAGGATCACGCGCCGCGCGCTGGCGATCAGCGCGGCGTCATCGGTTGCTTGGACGTGCGGTTTCGCAGACACGTGCGGGTCCGTGGGAGGGCGCGACGGTATCGGGCGCGAACGCGATCCGCTACCATGAGCAGCTTGCATTCTAACCCTTCGCGCGCGCGTGGCCGTGCCTGAGGCTGATCCTCTCCGATGCACCCCGAACAGATTCAGACATTGATCGAGCAAGGACTGCCTGGCGCGCGTGCCGAGGTCAGCGGTCCGGATGGCGTGCATTTCGAGGCGCGCGTGATCTGCGCTGCATTTGCCGGCCAACTGCCGCTGGCGCGCCACCGCATGGTCTACGCCGCGCTGGGCGAGTTGATGGGCGGTGCCATCCATGCGTTGAGCCTGAAAACTCTCACCCCCGAGGAGGCTGCGCGTGCTTGAACAAGACGCACGCGCGTGCGCAGCGGGAATGCGCGGCATTGCCAGCCTGGAGTACTGAGGTCCATGGCCAAGATCGTGATCAGCGGGGGCTCCCCCCTGCACGGCGAAGTTCGCGTGTCCGGCGCCAAGAACGCGGTGCTGCCGATCCTTGCCGCGACGCTGCTGGCCGACGGCCCGGTGGTGATCGGCAACGTGCCGCATCTGCACGATGTCACCACGACCATGGAACTGCTCGGCCAGATGGGCGTGCAACTGGTGGTGGACGAGCGCATGCGCATCCACGCCGATCCGCGTGGCGCGACCAACTTTTATGCGCCGTATGACCTGGTCAAGACCATGCGTGCCTCGATCCTGGTGCTGGGACCGCTGGTGGCGCGCTTCGGTCAGGCCGAGGTTTCGCTGCCGGGCGGCTGCGCCATCGGCTCGCGTCCGGTCGATCAGCACCTGCGCGGCCTCGAGGCGTTGGGCGCCGAGGTCACCGTCGAGAACGGCTACATCAAGGCGCGTGCAAAGCGCCTGCGCGGTGCTCGCATCGCCATGGACGTGGTCACCGTGACCGGCACCGAGAACATCATGATGGCGGCCGTGCTGGCGCAGGGCACCACGATCATCGACAACGCCGCGCAGGAGCCCGAGGTGGTCGATCTCGCGCATTGCCTCAACGCCATGGGCGCGCACATCGAGGGGGCGGGCACCTCGACGCTGGTGATCGAAGGTGTCGAGCGCCTGCACGGCGCCGAGTACGACGTGTTGCCGGATCGCATCGAGACCGGCACGTTTCTGGTGGCCGGTGCGATCAGCGGCGGCAAGGTGCTGGCCAAGCGCGCGCGCCCGAACACGCTGGACGCGGTGCTGGCCAAGCTCGAGGACGCCGGCGCCGACATCAGCACTGGCGCGGACTGGATCAGCCTCGACATGCACGGCCAGCGCCCGCGCGCGGTCAATATCACCACCGCGCCGTATCCGGCTTTTCCCACCGACATGCAGGCGCAGTTCACCGCGCTCAATTGCGTGGCCGAGGGCGTCGGCGTGATCACCGAGACGGTGTTCGAGAACCGCTTCATGCACGTGCAGGAATTGCAGCGCCTCGGCGCCGACATCCGCATGGAAGGCAACGCGGTCGTCATCCAGGGCGTGCCCAGCATGAGTGGCGCACCGGTGATGGCGACCGACTTGCGCGCATCGGCCTCGCTGGTACTGGCCGGACTGGTGGCGCAGGGCGACACCACGGTCGATCGCATTTATCACATCGATCGCGGCTACGAGTGCATCGAGGAAAAGCTTGCCGGTCTTGGCGCGCATATCCGCCGCCTGCCAGGCTGACCGCTCCATCGCGCCGCACACGCCGCACTAGCGCGGTGCGCGCTCCAGTTCCAGCAAATACACCGTGCCCTTGCCGTCGCGCTGTTCCATGCGCACCGGCGCCAGCATCGGTGGGGCAAACCAGGCGCGCAAGCCGTTGTCGGCATCGCTGCGCTGCACTGCGTAAGCCTGGTAATCGCCGGCGGGCACGCGCACCCCGACCGGCGTGGCGGCGATCGCGTAGTGCTGTTGCGAAACATGATCGGCCATGGCCACCGGCACCACCACCGTGCCGCGCGCGCCGGCAGCCACGTGCAGTGCCAGCACCAGCACCGCCAGATTGCGATCGACCGTGCCGGGCACGGCGGCGTAGTGTTGCTGCGCGTGCCCGTCGCGCAGGGTGATACGGTCGCCGGGCCAATCGAACGCCGTGCTGCGCGTGATCGACTTGAACGCGCTCTGCATGTGGTACGAGTAACCCAGATCCTGCACAGCATCGCCGCGCCAGAGGAAATGCGAGGACTCGCTGATGTCCAGTCCGAGCAGCGCGGCCAGTCCCGCGCTGCCGCGCGTGACATTGCTGAACACATACTCGCCGTTGCGCGCGTCGCTCAGGCTGAGCGTGGCCTGGCCGATGGCGTCGCCATCGCGCAGTACGCGGTATTGCGCGCTGAAGGGGGCGGGCGCGGCGGCTTGCGCGGCGATCGCCAGTGGCGGGAGGACGAGCGCCAGCAGCAGCGACAGCAGTTGGAGGGGTGAGGGCTTCGGCAGATGCATGGCGGTTCGTCCTGCAAAGTGGCTCGAGCTTGCCGTGCGTTGGCTGAATCCGCGCTCAAGCAAGGCTGGCATCGTCCTGCAGTTGCAGGGGTGCATGCAGGATCTGGCCGCCGCACAGGATCGCCGTACCCTGCATGCGGCAACGACCACTGGCCACGGCGGCCACGGCGGCCACCAATAGCTGGTGCTCCAGCGGCAACAGGCGCGCGGCGAGGTCGGCCGGGGTGTCGCCGGGCAGTACCGGGATGCGCGCCTGCGCCAGCACCGGACCGCCGTCGAGTTCGGCGGTGACGAAGTGCACGCTGGCACCGTGTTCGGCATCGCCGGCAGCGAGCACGCGCTGGTGGGTATCCAGGCCCGCGTAGTTGGGCAGCAGGGAGGGATGGATGTTGAGCATGCGCCCAAGCCAGGGCGCGATGGCAGCGGCATCGAGGCGGCGCATGAAGCCAGCCAGCACGATCAGGTCGGGCTGTGCGGTGGCCACCATGGCCATGAAGGCACGGTCCCAGGCGGCACGGTCGCCACTGCCGCGGCTCTCGCTGGCATGGGTGACGACGCCGGCGGCGCGTGCGCGGGCCAGCGCCGGGGCATGCGGGCGGTTGCTGGCGACCAGTACGATCTCGGCGTGCAACCGGCCGGCCGCGATCGCCGCGTGCAGCGCATCGAAATTGCTGCCGCGACCGGACACCAGTACCGCCACACGCGGCACGCGCGACGTGTCATTCACCGGCGTGCGATATGCACGCGCGGCTGCCCGGCGCGCGCCGGCACCACGCTGCCGATGGTCCAGTGCGCAAGGCCGGCGCGCGTCAGCCAGGCGCCGCTGGCGGCGACCTGCTCCGCAGCCACCAGCACCACGAAACCGATGCCGCAATTGAAGGTGCGCCACAGCTCGGCATCGCTGAGCTGTCCGGTTTCGGCCAGCCATGCGAACAATGGCGGCAGCGGCCAAGCACCGGCGTCGATGTCCAGTGCCAATGACTCCGGCACCACGCGGATGATGTTTTCGGTAAGGCCACCGCCGGTGATGTGCGCCATGGCGTGTGGCGGCAGTTCGGCCAGCAGTTGCAGCATGGGCTTGACGTAAATCGTGGTGGGCGCCAGCAATGCTTCGGCCAGCGTGCTGCCGCCAAGATCCAGATCCCAGGGTTTGCCGGCGCGTTCGAGAATGCGCCGGACCAGCGAAAAGCCGTTGGCGTGCGCGCCGCTGGAAGCGATGCCGAGCAACATGTCGCCGGCCTGCACCCGCTTGCCGTCGAGCAGCGCGCTCTTTTCCACCGCGCCGACGCAAAATCCGGCGAGGTCGTATTCGCCGGCTGCGTACATGTCCGGCATCTCCGCGGTTTCACCCCCGACCAGCGCGCAGCCAGCCAGTACGCAGCCGCGCGCGATACCGGCGATGACGCGCTCGGCCACATCCACATCGAGCTTGCCGGTGGCGAAGTAATCCAGGAAAAACAGCGGTTCGGCGCCCTGCACCAGCACGTCGTTGACGCACATGGCCACCAGATCGATGCCGATGCCGTCGTGGCGCCCCAGCTCCTGCGCCAGTTTCAGCTTGGTACCGACGCCATCGGTACCGGACACCAGCACCGGCTCGCGATAGCGGCCGCCGAGCTCGAACAGCGCGCCGAACCCGCCCAGTCCGCCCATGACCCCGGTACGCAGCGTGCGCGCAACGTGCGGCTTGATGCGCTCGACCAGCGCCGCACCGGCGTCGATGTCCACGCCAGCGGCACGGTAAGTGAGGCGATCGGGCTCGGAGCTCATGGCGGTCCTGGGAGGCACGGGCAGCGGGAAAATCAGCGCGCCATGATAGCAGTGGCCTCGCGCGTGCTTGCGCCGCGCATTGGACGCCGCCGCCGCGATTGGGCAGACTGCTTGGGCTTTGTCCGCTGTGTACATACGGAGGCGCCATGCGCGCGATCGGGTTGACTGTGCTGCTGCTGCTCTGCGCCGCTTGTGGTGGCGTGGCGCGCGCGTCCGCTGCGCTGTATCACGCCACCGTGCCCGTGGCCGACACCACCAGCGTGGCGCGCAATCAGGCCATCGTGCAGGCCGCGGCTGCGGTGCTGGTGCGGCTCAGCGGCAATCCGCAGGTCATGGCGTTGCCGGATGTGGCTGCGGCGCTGGGCAATGCTCCATCACTGGTCAATGATTACCACTATGCGCAAGGCCCCGCAGGTGCGCTGATGCTGGAGGTGGGCTTCGATCCGCAGGCCTTGCTGGGCCTGGCGCGGCAACTGGCGCTGCCGATCTGGCCGGCACCGCGCCCGCCGGTGCTGGCCGAGATCAGTTTCAATGGACAGCCGCTGGACGCGGCCACGGCTGCGCCCCTGCTGGCCGCAGGCGCCGCGCGTGGCATCGAATTCGTGCTGCCGCAAGCGGGCGCGCCGGCGGCCACGGCGCTGCGGGCTGCCGATCCGACGGCCCTCGATGCGCTGGCGCGTCAGTACCGAACCGGCCTCGCGCTGATCGGCAACATCACCCCCGGCGGCGGCAGTTGGACCCTGGTCGTGGGCGCCGCCAGCAAAACCTGGCAGGCACCGCCCGGCAGCATGGCCGATATGTTGGCCGCGGCTGGCAATGCCTCCGCCGATCGTTTGCTGGCGCGCTTCGCGGCCGCACCCGGCGCGGCATCCGGCGTACCCGAACACCTGTGGGTGGGCCACCTGCGCAGCGCCGAGGATTATGCCGCGTTGATGGCGCTGCTGCGCCGCGATCCACGCATCCGCGCGGCGCTGCCGATGCAGGCCTCCGGCAACAGCCTGATGCTGACGTTGCGCCTGGATGCACCGCTGACCACGGTCGCCGCTGACCTGGCGGCCAGCGGGCACCTGGTCAATGCGGCGGCGCAACCCGGCGCCGATGTGACCCTGGACTGGGTGCGCTGAGGCCCCCATGCAGCGCGTTGCCGCCTCGCCGCCAGGCGCCGCCACGCGCTGGCGCCACCTGCCCAACCTGCTGAGCGCGCTGCGCCTGCTGTTGGCGCTGCCGGTGGCACTGGCAATCGGCTACCGTGACTATCCGACTGCACTCGTGCTGGCGGCGTTGGCGGCGCTGTCCGATGCGCTGGACGGATTCCTGGCGCGGCGCTTTCGCTGGCAAAGCCGGCTCGGCGCGACGCTGGACCCGCTGGCCGACAAGCTGCTGCTGGTCGGCTGCTTCATCGCGCTGACCTATGTCGGCGCGGTGCCTCTGGAGTTGACCCTGCTGGTGCTGGCACGCGACGTGGTGATCGTCGCCGGTGCGCTGGCCTGGCGCGTGCTGCTGGGACCGCTGGCTGCGCGCCCGAGCCTGCTGTCCAAGCTCAACACGTTGGCGCAGATCGCCTTCGTGCTGGCGGTGCTGCTGACCCTGGTTTGGTCGCAGGCAACGCTGCCGTTGCGCGGTCCGGCGTGGGCGGTGGGTGCGCTGACCGTGGCCAGCGGCATCGATTACGTATTGCGCTGGGGTGTGCGCGCGCGCCGCACCTGGCGCAACAAGGAGCGGCGCTGATGGGCCCGGAGGCACTGTACCGCTTGCAACTGGCCTTGCTGGTCGCGGTCATCGGCTACGTGCTGTGGCTGTTGGCGCCAGTGCTGACGCCGTTCGTGCTGGCCGCATTGCTGGCCTACATTGCCGATCCGCTGGCCGATCACCTGCAGCGCCACATGCCGCGCACGCTGGCAGTGACGCTGGTGTTCGTGGTGTTCAGCGTCGCGGTACTGATTCTGCTGGCACTGCTGTTGCCGCTGCTCGAGCACCAGTTAGCGCGCGCCGTGGCGGCGCTGCCTGCCGCGTTGGCGTGGTTTCGCGGAATTGCCACGCCATGGCTCGCGCAGCACCTGCATCTGCCCGCGGAGACGTTCGATCCGCAGCACGTCATCAATTTGCTGCAACAGCACTGGCAGCAGGCGGGTGGCATCGCCGCCGCGTTGCTCGGGCATGTCACGCGTTCGGGGTTGGCGTTGCTCGAATGGGCCACTAATCTGGTGCTGGTGCCGGTGGTGTTTTTCTATCTGCTGCGCGACTGGGACGTACTGGTGGAGCGCGTGCGCGAGCTGCTGCCGCGCCATGTCGAGCCCACGGTCACGCGGCTGGCGCGCGAGTCCGACGCGGTGCTCGGTGCATTCTTCAAAGGCCAGCTGCTGGTGATGCTGGGCCTGGGCATCTACTACGCCCTGGGTCTGAGCCTGGTCGCGCAACTGGGCCTGGGACCTTTGATCGGCGTGCTCGCCGGGCTGGTCAGCTTCGTGCCTTATCTGGGCTTCATCACCGGCCTGATCGCGGCGTTGATCGCGGTGCTGGCGCAGTACGGTGGCGATTGGCTGCACATCGTCCTGGTGCTGGGGGTGTTCGCCGTCGGCCAAGTGCTGGAAAGTTACGTGCTGGTGCCGCGCCTGGTCGGCAACAGGATCGGCCTGCACCCGGTCGCAGTGATTTTTGCGGTGCTGGCCGGCGCGCAGCTGTTCGGTTTCTTCGGGATACTGATGGCGCTGCCGTTGGCGGCGGTGGCGGTGGTGGTACTGAACTACGCCCACGAGCGCTACATGGCCAGTACGCTGTATACACGGGAGGAGGAGGCCACGCCTCGTGCAGACAGCGAATCCGCACCGGAGGTGAGTGCGCGCACTGCTGACAAGTCCGAAGTCGACGTGCATGAACCCGACTGAGGCACGGCAATTGCCGCTGGCGCTGCGCTGGCCGCCGCGCCAGCGTTTCGAGCATTTCCGCAGCGCGCCTGGCAACGCACCCGCGCTGGCCGCGGTGCAGGCGCTGGCGCTCGGCACGCAGGGGCCGTGGGTATTGCTCAGCGGTCCTTCCGGCAGCGGCAAGACGCATCTGCTGGTCGCCGCCTGTCAGGCCGCGCAAGCGGCTGGTCGCCGTGCGCAATATCTGGATGCCGCGCGCCTGCGCGCTGATGCCGGCGCGCTGCGCGCGCTCGGCGGCGCCGAACTGTTGGCGCTGGACGATGTGCAGGTGCTGGCCGGCCACGCCGAGGCCGAGCACGCGTTGTTCGACCTCTACAATCGCCTGCGCGCTGAGGGCTCCAGCCTGTTGCTGGCCAGCGCGTTGCCGCTATCGGCACTGGTGCTGGGCCTGCCCGATTTGCGCTCGCGCCTGGGCGCTTGCATGCAGGCAGCGCTGAGCGCGCTGGATGAGTCCGCGCGGCGCGCCTTGGTGCAGGAGTGGGCCGCCGCGCGCGGCATCGACCTGGAGCCGGCCGTGCTCGACTGGCTGTTCGCACGCGCGGCGCGCGATCTGCGCAGCCTGCACGAGTTGTTCGAACGCATCGACCGCGCCGCGCTGGCCGGACGCCGGCGCATCACCATCCCGTTCCTGCGCGCGCTGCTGGCCGCGCACGACGGGGCAGCCGCGTCATAGCCAGCGCGCGCGCTTGAGCATCAGGTACAGCCCGCTGCACAGGATCAGGGTGAACGCGATCAGTGCGGGGTAGGCCCAGGGCTGGTCAAGCTCCGGCATGTGGCGGAAGTTCATGCCAAACCAGCCGGTGAGCAGGGTCGGTACGGCCAGCAGCGCGGCCCAGCCGGCGAGGCGCTTGACGACCTCGTTCTGGTTGAGCGTGACCAGCGAGACCGACACGTTCATCGCCGCGCCGAGCATTTCACGCATCGCGCTGACCGCGTCGTTGATGCGGTTGGCGTGGTCGTTGACGTCGCGGAAGTAGGGGCGCACGGTTTCCGGGATGAACGCCGGGTGCAAGCGTTCGAGCTGGGCCAGCACGTCCTGCAGCGGCGCCACCGCCAGGCGCAGGCGCGTGAGTTCGCGTTGCATGCCATACAGCCGTTTCAGCGTGCCGCGCTTCCACTGCCTGGCAAAGATCGCGCTCTCCAGATCCTCCAGCTCGGCCTGGTAGGTTTCCAGGACCGGCATGTAGCCATCGACGATGGCATCAAGCACCGAGTACAGCGCATAGCCCGGACCTTGCGCCAGCAGTGCCGGATTCTGCTCGGCGGCGTGGCGCACCGGCGCGTAGCTGGGCGAGCTGCCGTGACGCACGCTGATGATGTAATTGGCGCCGAGAAACATATGCGTCTCGCCGAAACTGATGCGCGCCCCCGCGCGTGCGGCGGTGCGTGCCACCACGAACAGGCTGTCGCCGTAGGGCTCGATCTTGGGCCGCTGGTGCGCGTTGCGCGCGTCCTCCACGGCCAGCGGATGCAGCGCGAACTCCTCCTGCATCCGCGCCAGCAGCGCGTCGTCCGGCTCGTACAGGCCAACCCACACGAAACGGCCGCGTTCGCGCAGCGTGTCGCTGATCGCGGCCAGATCGATGTCGCCCAGACGCTGGCCGTTGCGCTCGTAGGCGACGCAGGCGACCACGCCGGGCACGGCTGCAGGCAGGTTTTCAGCGGGATGCTGCGCGGGCACGGGGTTGGCCATGCCGCGATTCTGGCCGAACTGCGTCGCGCGCGCTCAGCGCGTCACGCGTGGCCGCCACAGCGTCCATGCCAGCGCCAGATTCAAGGGCAGCGCGAACAGGATCCAGTGCAGGTTGGCCTGCACGAACCATGGGCTGAGCTTGGCCAGCAGGCCGAATACGCTGAGCGCGGCCAGCGCCAGCGCCAGCACCCGCGTCCAGTGGCGCGCCACGCGGCGCGTGCCCAAGCCGCGCAGCAGCGGCCAGATCAGCAACAACAGCATGGGATCGAACTGCAGCAGATTCTCGTTGGCCCACGCCGCGCGATGCGAGGTCAGCGTCCACAGCGCCAGCATGATCAGCCCGGTCAAGCCGCCAAGCAGCGCATACAGGCTGGCCGCCGCGGCGCCGAGCCAGCGCGCCAAGGCGCCTGCGTGTTCGCGTGCACCCCACGGCAGCAGCGCGGCCCAGGCCAGGCCGATTGCCAGCAGCGGCCAGCGCAACGCTGGTGGCGACGGCGGGGGCGGCGCTACATCGCCGGCATAAACCAGGCGCGAGGACGTCACCAGCGGCTGCGTGCCGCCGCGTCCGTCAGGTACACGCACGTGCCGCACGAGGTCGGAGAGCGTGACCGGCAAAAAGCTGTCCTGCCACTGCGTCAGCGGCCGGTCGGCGCGTGGGCCGAGACCCAGGTCGACCAGCAGCATCAGCGGCAGGTCGTGCGCCAGCATGCGTTCGGACTGGCTACGGAAGGTGCGCGCGCCGGCTGATTGTTGCGTCTGCGCCTGGATCGCGCCGCCCAGCGCGCGGTTGAGCGCATCGCGCACGCGCGTGGCGCAGTTGTCATAGAAGTAGTCGTAGCGGTAACGACGGTTCTGCGGCTGATCGTTCCACAGCAGGAAATCGCGCAGCGCCGAAGCCTGCGCCGGGGTGAAGGCGAGTTTCTCGATGCGCACCGCGCGCCCGGCGTCGATATAGCTGGTGACCTCGGGGCCGGCGTATTCGGCGTCCATGCTGTACAGCATGTGGCCGCGGATGAACTTGAGGAAAAAATCGTGCGTGTCGAAATCGAACACGCCGTAGTTGAAGCTGACCGCCTCGCCGCTGCGCGTGTCGCGCAGGATGATGGCGACGTGGCCGAAACGCTCCCAATACACGCGCCCGGGGCCATAGGTGACCAGTTCGACGCGCAGATCGCGCCCGGGCGCGTTGCTGATGCCGGCATGCGCCAGCGGCGCCAGTACGAGCAGCAGCACCAGCATCAGCAGATGCCGCAACGGTTTCATCATGCCGTGTGCGTCACGCGTACCTGCAACACGCGCCGGTCGTCTGCTGCGGTGATGCGGAAGGAATGGCCATCGAGCACGGTTTCCTCGTCGCGCTCCGGCAGGTGGCCAATGGCATCGGTGACCAGGCCGCCGACCGTATCGAAATCCTCGTCGGAGAACTGCGTGCCGAAGCGCTCGTTGAAATCCTCGATCGGGGTCAGCGCGTCGACCAGGAAGCTGCCGTCGGGTTGCGCCTGGATCTGCGGCGCCTCCTCGTCATCGTGCTCGTCATCGATCTCGCCGACGATCTCCTCGAGCACGTCCTCGATGGTGATCAGGCCGGCCACGCCGCCATATTCATCGACCACCACGGCCATGTGGTTGTGGGTCAGGCGGAACTCGCCCAGCAGCACATTGAGGTGCATCGATTCCGGGATCAGAGCGGCCGGGCGCAGCAGACTGGACAGCACGAAATCGGTGCTGCGATCGTGGAAGCGCAGCAGGTCCTTGGCCAGCAGCACACCGAGGATCTTGTCCTTGTCCTCGCCATGCACCGGGAAGCGCGAGTGCCCGGTTTCGGTGACCGTGGCCAGGATCTGCGCGAAGCTCGCGTCGGCAGGAATCATCACCATTTGCGCGCGCGGCACCATGGCATCGGCGACACGCAAGCCGCTGACTTCAAGCGCGCCTTCGACCATGGCCAAGGTGTCGCGCGTGATCAGGCCGTTGTCGGCGGCGAGGCGGAGTTCTTCGAGCAGGTCGGCCTGGTTGCGCGGCTCGCCTGCGAGCATCTGGCCCAGGCGGCCCCAGAAAGAGCGCCGCACCGGACCGCTGGTACTCGGACCTTCGTTCATTGCCTGTGTGCACCACGCCCACGCGGGGCAGGACGTGAAAGCATAGCGGAAAATCGCGCCGCGTCGATGACGGCAGCGCCATGCGCTCAGAGGCTGTGAAAAATTCGAGCGCCGTGGCGAGAGCGTCGTCAGGCGTTCGGGACAAGGTGCGTTGTGGGCAAATCCGGGGAGTTGGGTGAGCCAAATGACCCGGATTTGCCCGCAGCGCGCCGCCGGCACGGACGTCTGGCGGCGGTCGCAGCAGGCGGGCGGTTTTTTCACAGCCTCTCAGCGCGGACGGTACGGGTCCTCGATGCCCACGGCGGCCAGCGCGGCGACTTCCAGCGCCTCCATGCGCGCCGCGTCGTTGCGCTTGCGGTGATCGTAACCAAGCAGATGCAGTACGCCGTGGATGCTCAGATGCGCGCAGTGCGCGGCCAGTCGCTTGCCTTGCGCGCTTGCCTCGCCTGCCAGCACCGGCGCGCACAATACGATGTCGCCAAGCAGCGGCAGATCCACGCCCGCGGGCAGCTCGACCGGAAACGACAGCACGTTGGTGGCGTAATCGCGGCCGCGGTAGCGCCGGTTGAGCAGGCGCCCCTCGCGCGCGCCGACGATGCGCACCGACAGTTCGACGTTTTCGCCACGCCCGGCGACACGCAGCGCTGTCTCGATCCAGCGCCGGAACGAAACCGCCGCGGGCAGACCGCGACGCGTCACGGCGTAGCTGAGATGCAAGTGCAGGAGCGGGGCGCGGGATACGCCATTGCGATGCGTCGGGCGGGCAATGCGCGGGGCCATCGCGGATCAGTCCACGGCGCGATGCATTTTGTGAGTCCCGGGCCCCTGCTCCCGGGTCGCCGCCTCGGCGTCCTCGGACGCCTCGTATGCGCGCACGATGCGCGCCACCACCGGGTGGCGCACCACGTCGCGCGCGCTGAAAAACGTGAAGCTCACGCCTTCGACATCGCGCAGCACCTCGACCACGTGGCGCAAACCGGAGCGCACGTTGCGCGGCAGATCGACCTGGGTGACGTCGCCGGTGATCACGGCCACCGAGCCGAAACCAATGCGCGTGAGGAACATCTTCATCTGTTCGACCGTGGTGTTCTGCGCCTCGTCGAGGATCACGCAGGAATCGTTGAGCGTGCGCCCGCGCATGTAGGCCAGCGGCGCGACTTCGATGACATTGCGCTCGATGAGTTTGGCGACCTTCTCGAAGCCCAGCATTTCGTACAGCGCGTCGTACAACGGACGCAGATACGGATCGACCTTCTGGCTGAGATCGCCGGGCAGGAAACCGAGCTTTTCACCGGCCTCCACGGCCGGGCGCGTGAGGATGATGCGCTGCACGCGGTTTTGCGCCAGCGCCTCGACCGCGCTGGCCACGGCAAGGTAGGTCTTGCCGGTGCCGGCCGGACCGATGCCGAAATTGATGTCGTGACGCGCGATGGCGTGCAGGTAGCGCGCCTGGCTGGGGCCACGTCCGCGAATCAGGCCGCGCCTGACCTTGATCGCCACGTCCTGGGCCTGTTCGGCCAGTGCCTGCGCCGCTGCATCGAGACTGGCATCCTGCAGGCGCAGGTTGAGCTGATGCTCGTCCAGCGCGGTGTCGCTGGTTTCCGCGTAGAGGTTTTTGATGAAGCGCTCGGCGGCGCTGGCGGTTTGCGGCGGGCCGATCACGCGGAACGCGCTGCCGCGCGCGGAGATCTCCACGCCCAGGCGTAGTTCGATCATGCGCAGGTGTGCATCGAGCGGCCCGGCCAGATTGGCCAGGCGCTCGGTGTCGTCGGGTTCGAGCTGAAAATCGCGGGCAATGGTGGATGCGGACATGCGCGCAAGCATAGCGCGGGCCGGTGCCGGCACCGGGCCTATGCGGATTGCACGCGACGCGTGGCACCATCGCGCCATGACTGCTCCGATCACCGCGCGCACCGACACCGCACCGCCCGCGCTGGATGTGCGCGATATCGCCAAGGGCTACGCCGGCAAGGCCGCGGTGCGCGGCATCTCGCTGCGCGTTGAGGCCGGCGAGATCGTCGGACTGCTCGGCCCCAATGGTGCCGGCAAGACCACCACGATCAACATGATCCTCGGCCTGCTCGCTCCCGATTCGGGGCAGGTGCTGATCAGCGGACTGGATCTGGCCCGGCAGCGCGCGGCGGCGCTGGCGATGGTCAACTTCCAGGCCAGCTACGCGCCGTTGCCGGGCAATTTGACGGTGCGCCAGAATCTGCTGTTCTTCGCACGGCTGTACGCGCTGGCGCAGCCGGCGCGACGCGTGGGCGAGCTGCTCGAATCATTCAAGCTGACGGCGCTGGCGTGCACGCGCTGCGGCCTGTTGTCGAGCGGCGAGCAGGCGCGCGTTGCGCTGGCCAAGACCCTGCTCAACCGACCGCGCCTGCTGCTGCTGGACGAGCCGACGTCCTCGCTCGATCCAGCCACCGCCGACGACTTGCGCCGGATGATCCGCGATCTGGCCGCGCGCAACGGTTGCGCGGTGCTGTGGACTTCGCACAACATGCTCGAGGTCGAGCAGGTATGCGACCGCGTACTGCTGCTGGCGCGCGGCCGCGTGTTGCTGCAGGGCGATCCGCGACGGCTCGCCGCCGAACATGGCGATGCCTCGCTCGAAGACCTGTTCATCCGCATCGCGCGCGAGCCGCTGGCCCATGGGGTTGACGCATGAACCTGCGCCGGGTCAGCGCCATCGTGCTGCGTCAGATCGACCTGATGCGCTCCAGTCCGACGCGCGTGGTGCCGCTGGTGGCGTGGGTGGCGATCGACATCGTGTTGTGGGGCTTCATCACCCGCTATCTGGGCTCGCTCAGCGCCCACGGCCCGGACTTCACCCTGACCCTGCTGGGCGCGGTGCTGCTGTGGGATTTCTTCGGCCGCATCATGCAGGGCGTGACCACGGCGTTTTTCGAGGATGTGTGGTCGCGCAGTTTTCTCAACCTGTTCGCCAGTCCGATCAGCGTCAGCGAGTACGTGGCCGGCCTGGTCGCCACCAGCGTCCTCACCAGTTGCATCAGTCTGGCGGTGATGCTGCTGCTGGCGCGCTTCGCCTTCGGCCTGTCGCTGCTGGCGTTCGGGTTGCCCGCCGCCGGATTCCTGGCGGTGCTGTTCCTGTTCGGCATCGCCCTGGGCATTTTCGCCAGCGCCGTGGTGCTGCGTCTGGGGCCGGCCTCGGAGTGGCTGGTGTGGCCGATCCCGGCGCTGCTGTCGCCGTTCGCGGCGGTGTTTTATCCATTGCACGTACTGCCGCAGTGGATGCAGTGGGTCGCGCACGCGCTACCGCCGGCCTATGTATTCGAGGGGCTGCGCGCGCTGGCGGCCGGGCATGGCGTGCAGCCCGGGACCTTGCTGCTGGCCACGACGCTGGCCTTGCTGCAGATCGCGCTGGCGCTGGGGTTTTTCGTGCGCGTGTTCCGCGGTGCCATCCGCAGCGGCCTGCTGGCGCGGTATAGCGCCGAGAGCGTGGCGTGATGCCTCAAGCGGCGTTGCTGGCGGTTTCGGTCAGACGCCCGCGCAGCGAGTTGCTCAGTGCGGCGGTGATGGTCACGTCCACGAACTGGCCGCGCAGGCTGGCCGGGCCGGAGAAGTTGACCGTGCGGTTGTTCTCGGTGCGGCCGCTGAGTTCCTGCGGATTCTTGCGGCTCGGGCCTTCGACCAGCACGGATTGCACGCTGCCGACCATGCCCGCGCTGTAGCGCTGCGCGTTGGCGTTGAGCAACGCCTGCAGGCGTGCCAGGCGCTGGTGCTTGACCGCATCGGGCGTGTCGTCGGCGAGGTTGGCAGCGGGCGTGCCGGGACGGCGCGAGTAGATGAAACTGAAGCTCTGGTCGAAGCCGACGTCCTCGACCAGCTTCAAAGTTTGCTCGAATTCGGCCTCGGTCTCGCCGGGGAAGCCGACGATGAGATCGGTGCTCAGGGTGATGTCGGGTCGTACCACGCGCAGCTTGCGCAACTTGTGCTTGAACTCCAGCGCGGTGTAGCCGCGTTTCATCGCCGCAAGGATGCGGTCGCTGCCGGATTGCACCGGCAGATGCAGGTAATTGGCCAGCTTGGGCACGTCGCGGTAGGCCTCGATCAAGCTGTCGGAGAACTCCAGCGGGTGCGAAGTGGTGAAGCGGATGCGGCCGATTCCTGGCAGCTCGGCGAGGGTGCGGATCAGCAGCGCGAGGTCGGCGCTACCGCCCTCGTGCAGGGGTCCGCGGTAGGCGTTGACGTTCTGCCCCAGCAGGTTGACTTCGCGCACGCCCTGTTCGACGAGGCTGGCGACCTCGGCGATGACGTCGTCGAATGGTCGGCTGATTTCTTCGCCGCGGGTGTACGGCACCACGCAGTAACTGCAGTATTTCGAGCAGCCTTCCATGATCGAGACGAATGCGCAGGGACCCTCCGCGCGCGGCTCGGGCAGGCGGTCGAATTTCTCGATCTCGGGAAAGCTGATGTCGACCTGGGCGCGGCCGCTGCTGCGGCGCGCGTCCAGCAGCTCTGGCAGGCGGTGCAGGGTCTGCGGGCCGAATACCACGTCCACGTAGGGCGCACGCGCCAGCAGCGCCTCGCCTTCCTGGCTGGCCACGCAACCGCCGACGCCGATCAGCAGGCCGGGGTGCTCCTGCTTGAGCTGTTTCCAGCGCCCAAGCTGGCTGAACACCTTCTCCTGCGCTTTTTCGCGGATCGAGCAGGTATTGATCAGGATCACATCGGCTGCGGTTTCATCGGTGGTCAACTCGAGGCCATCGCTGGCGCCGAGCACGGCGGCCATCTTCGCCGAGTCGTACTCGTTCATCTGGCAACCGTGGGTTTTGATGAACAGTTTGCGCGCCATGCTGCACCTCGAATCAGCCCGTCATGGTAGTCGTGCGGCACCGGTGTCGCCAGCCGCGCGCTTGGCAGTACGCGCGGGTGCGGGCAGACTGTGCGTCATGGGGAAGTTCTTGCGCACGTGTTGGAGCTTGCTGCCGCTGCTGGCCCTGGGGCTTGCCGGCGTGTGCCCTGGCACCCAGGCGGCGACCCTGTGGCGATGTGTCGGCCAGCGCGGCGAGATCGTGTTCAGCTCCAGTCGCACCGGTTATCGCGATTGCAAGGCGCTGCATGACGAAAGTGTGCAGACCCTCTCGCCAGCGCGTGCGCTGCGGGGGCCGCTCCGGCCCGCGGCGAAGCGGCCGGGCACGCAATCGAGCAGCGTGCAGGTCGCGCCGGCGCAGCCAGTGGTGGCGACGCTAAGCCCGGCCTTGGTGACCACGCTGCCGCGCATGCAGCGCAATGCGCGCGTGCTGCGTGGCACGGTCTACAAGGTCACTCTGGCCAGCGGCGCAGTGGAATACACCAATGTGCGCCCGGTCGGTATCCAGGCGCGGCGCGTGGATGCCCTGTTTACCTACCTTTCGACCTGCTATGCCTGCAATCCGCATTCAAATATCGATTGGTACACGGTGCCGTTGCGTCTGCATGCCTATGCCAGTGAGATCGATGTCGCGGCTGCACGCTACCGTCTCGACCCTGCGCTGCTGCGCGCCGTGATCCACGCCGAAAGCGCATTCAATCCCTACGCAATGTCCGACAAAGGCGCACAGGGGCTGATGCAGCTGATGCCGGGCACGGCTATCGACATGGGGGTGCGGGATGTGTTCAACCCGGCGCAGAACATCCTCGGCGGCGCACGTTATCTGGCCCGGTTGCTGCATGATTTCGGCGGCAACATCACCCTGGCCACGGCGGCTTACAACGCGGGTGCGGCGGCGGTGCGCAAGTACAACGATGCGGTGCCGCCTTATGACGAAACCCAACTGTACGTGCGCCGCGTGCGCATTCTCAAGGACCGTTACGATGCCGCCGAGCGCGGCGTGCCGCTGGCGCAGAATGGCTGAGACAGGTTGCCCGAAGCCGCCGGTCGTCCCGTTGCATCGAAATGACAGGCAGGATCCGCCATTCCGCTGATGCAGCGCATCCGTGGCGCTGGATAACGCCGTTCGAGCAGCGCCTCGGGCGCTGCGGCGCAGCAAAACGCGTGCCGAAGCGCATTGTATGCAGATGAATGCTTTGGCTAAACTAACTGGGTTTTTAACATCGGTTCATTTTCAGCCATGGCCCATACAACCGAGTCCGCGATGCCCCACCCTGGCGAGAATCATGACGAGGTCGATCATGGGCGGCGGCGTTTCCTCACCGTGACCACGGCCGTGGTCGGCGGCGCGGGGGTGGTCATCGCCGCGCTGCCTTTCATCAAATCATGGGAGCCCAGCGCGCGCGCCCTGGCTGCAGGGGCGCCGGTCACCATCGACATCAGCAAGATCGAGTCGGGACAGATGGTGCGCTTCGCCTGGCGCAAACTGCCGATCTTCGTGGTCAATCGCACCAAGGAGCAGTTGGCCGATCTGCCGGGTCTGGATCCGCGTCTGCGCGACCCCGAGTGTAAGGAAACCAGCCAGCAGCCGTCCTACTGCCAGAACACCTGGCGCTCGATCAAGCCCGAGTGGCTGGTGATGATCGGCATTTGCACGCACCTGGGCTGTGTGCCGGATTACTACGGCCAGATCAAACCCGAGCCGTTCGATCCGCACTGGAAAGGCGGCTTCTTCTGCCCCTGCCACAAGTCGCGTTATGACGTCGCCGGTCGCGTGTTCGATGGCGTGCCGGCGCCTTTGAACATGGTGATCCCGCCGTATCACTACATCGACGACGTGCATGTGCGCATCGGCGTGAATCCCAAAGGAGCCGCGTGATGGCCGCTGCACCGGATGCCTGGAAGCCCAGGAACAGGACGCTGCGCTGGATCGAGGATCGCCTGCCGATCTTCGGCTTCCTGCGTGAGCACACCGTCGAGTACTACGCGCCGAAGAATTTCAACTTCATGTACTTCTTCGGTTCGCTGGCATTGCTGTTGCTGGTCAACCAGATCGTCACCGGCATTTTCCTGGCGATGAACTTCAACCCCACCTCGGCCGGGGCGTTCGCCTCGATCGAATACATCATGCGCGATGTCGAGTGGGGCTGGCTGATCCGCTACATGCATGTCACCGGAGCCTCGCTGTTTTTCGTGGTGATCTACCTGCACATGTTCCGCGCGTTGATGTACGGCTCGTACAAGCAGCCGCGCGAACTGCTGTGGGTGATCGGCATGCTGATTTATCTGGCGCTGATGGCCGAGGCCTTCATGGGCTACGTGCTGCCCTGGGGGCAGATGTCGTTCTGGGGCGCCAAGGTGATCATTTCCCTGTTCGGCGCCGTGCCGGTGATCGGCAACAAGCTCGTGGAGTGGATCATGGGCGATTTCCTGCCCTCCGGCGCCACCCTCAACCGCTTCTTCGCGCTGCACGTGATCGCGCTGCCGCTGGTGCTGCTGCTGCTGGTGGTGTTGCATCTGGGCGCGTTGCACACCTCGGGCTCGAACAACCCCGATGGCATCGAGATCAAGCAGCACAAAGGCGCCGACGGCAAACCGCTGGATGGCATTCCGTTCCACCCGTACTACACGGTGAAGGACCTGGTCGGCGTGGGGTTTTTCCTGCTGCTGGCGGCATTCATCATCTTCTATCAGCCGACCTTCTTCGGGCTGTTCCTGGAGCATGACAACTACGTGCCGGCCAATTCGCTGGTGACCCCTGCGGCGATCCACCCGGTCTGGTACTTCACCCCGTTCTACGCGATGTTGCGTTCGGTGCCGAGCAAAGGCCTGGGCGTCATCACACTATTCGCGGCGATCGCGGTGCTGTTCTTCCTGCCATGGATCGACCGCGGCAAGGTCAAGGCGATGCGTTATCGCGGCGCCAGCTACAAGGTCGCACTGGCGATCTTCGCGCTCACCTTCATCTGGCTGGGCAAGATCGGCATCGGCGAGAGCACCTGGATTGGCGATACCTATATCGCACGCGCGTTGACCGGCGTGTATTTCGGATTCTTCGTGTTCCTGTGGGCTTATACCTACTTCGGCTGGGAACGCACCAAGCCGGTTCCCGAACGGGTGACGATGCATGAATAAGCGCATGTTTCCGGGATTGCTGCTGGCACTCGTTCTGGTTTCCGGCCCGGTGCTGGCCCAGGAGGCCACGCCAGCGCTGTATGAGGCGCACGTCAATGTGCATGACATGGCCTCGGTGCAGCGCGGCGCGCGTATCTTTTTCAATTACTGCGCCGGTTGCCATTCACTGCAATACATGCGCTACTCGCGCATCAGTCATGACCTCGGGCTGAGTGAGCAGGAAGTCATGACCAACTTTGATTTCAACGGGGTCAAGTTTGGCGATCACGCCATCTCCAGCATGCCTGCCGCTGATGCCGCGAAGTGGTTTGGCAAGGCGCCGCCGGATCTCTCGCTGGAAGTGCGCGCCAAGGGCGCGGACTGGGTCTACAGCTATCTGAAGTCGTTCTATCTCGACCCCACGCGTCCGGTGGGCTGGAACAACACCGTGTTTGCCAATGCCTCCATGCCCAATCCCTTGTGGGAATTGCAGGGCGTGCAGACCGCCGTCTATGCGCCATCCAAGCCAGGTGAGGATGCCAGGGTCGAGAAGCTCGATCTCAGCCAGCCCGGCATGGAAACGCCCGAGCAGTTCGACCGCACCGCGCGCGATGTCACCACGTTCCTCACCTACGTGGCCGAGCCCAATGTCTACGAGCGCGAGCGCGTCGGCCTGTGGGTACTGCTTTATCTGGTGGCGTTCTCGTTGCTTGCCGTGTTCCTGAAACGCGAGTATTGGAAAGACATCCATTGACTGTCGCGGAACAGACGTGACGCTGAGAGGAGGAGCCCCATGGCGCAGAATCCGCGCATGCGCAATGTGCTGACGCTGTACACGCTGTCCGACGATATCCAGTGCCATCGCGTGCGTCTGGTGCTGGCGGCCAAGGGGGTTGCCTATGAGCGCGAGCTGGTTGATCCGAGCAAGCCTCCCGCGGAATTGGGCGAGTTGAATCCCTACGCCAGCGCGCCGACACTGATCGACCGCGATCTGACGCTGTACGAAACATCGGTGATTTGCGAGTACATCGATGAGCGCTTTCCACATCCGCCGCTGATGCCGATCGATCCGCAATCGCGCGCACGCCTGCGCCTGGTGCAGACGCGCGTCGAACGCGAGTGGTTGCCGATGGTGGCGGCAATCGAGGGTGGCGGGCGCCATGGCGAGACGGGACGGCGCCAGCTGCGCGAATCGTTGCTGGCCTCGGTACCGCTTTTCAAGATGGCCAAGTTTCTGCTCAACCCGGAAATCAGTCTGGCCGACTGTCTGGTTGCCCCGCTGATTTGGCGGTTGCCCGCGCTGGGCATTGATCTACCGCGCAGCGCCGCGCCAGTCATCGACTACGGCGAGCGCCTGTTCGCCAGCCAGGGTTTTGCGCGCAGCCTCACCGCCAGCGAGAAGGCGCTGCGGCAGTGAGTGAATCCGAGGCCACGATGAGCTCGAGCCGGCCCTACATGCTGCGCGCGCTGGTGGAATGGATCAACGACAATGGCCTGACACCGCACCTGCAGGTGGATGCGCACGCGCCTGGCGTGCGCGTACCGGCATTCGCGGTGCGCGGAGGCAAGGTCACGCTCAACATCGCATTGCGCGCGGTTGCGCATTTGCAGATGGACAACGACGCGATCAGCTTTCAGGCGCGCTTTGGCGGTGTCAGCCACAGTGTCTACGTGCCGATGGCGGCCATCGAGGCGATTTACGCGCGTGAAAACGGGCAAGGCATGGTGTTTCCACCCGAGCCGCAAGCGGGCGCTGCACCTGCGCTCGCACCGGCCACAGCGGATGGCGCCGCAGCGCCGCAAGCCGAAAACGCCACGACCGCGCCGCCGAAGAAACCTCCGCATTTGCGCGTGATCAAGTAATCCGACTGGCGTGCACCCGCTTCGCGCGGATGCCAATCATCAAACATGCGTGTTCACTGCATGACGCGCAGTGAGAAATCCACGGCATGCAGGTGCTTGGTCAGCGCGCCGATCGAGATGAAATCGACGCCGGTTGCGGCGATTGCACGCAGCTGCTGCAACTCGACGCCGCCCGAAGCCTCCAGCGGCACGCGTCCGGCTCCGCGTTGCACCGCGACGACCATGTCGGCCAAGGCGAAATTGTCCAGCAGGATGCGATCGGGGCGCAGCGACAAGGCCTCATCGAGTTGCTGCAAGGTCTCCACCTCGACCTCCAGCGGCGCGCCGGGATGCAGCGTGCGCGCCGCCGTCACCGCGGCCATGATGCCGCCCGCGGCGGCGATGTGGTTTTCCTTGATCAACACCATGTCGAACAGCCCGACGCGGTGGTTGCTGCCGCCACCGCAGCGCACCGCGTACTTTTGCGCCAGACGCAGGCCCGGCAGGGTCTTGCGTGTATCCAGAATGCGCGTGCGCGTGCCTGCAACCGCGGCGACATAGTGCGCGGTGATGGTGGCCGTGCCAGACAGGGTTTGCAGAAAATTGATTGCGCAGCGCTCGGCGCTGAGCAGGGCGCGACTGCGGCCCGTGATGACGCACACCGTGGCGTCGGCAAGGATGACATCGCCATCGGCGAGCCGCCAGTTGCACTGCATCCTGGAATCGAACGCACGCAGACAGGCTTCGAACCAGGGCGTGCCGGCGAGAACCGCCTGTTCGCGGCAGACCAGTCGGGCGCGCAATGGCACATCCGGCAGCAGATCCGCGGTGAGATCGCCGCCGCCGCCAAGATCCTCGGCCAGCGCGCGCGCAACATCGCCCTCGATGGCCGCTGCTTCCTGCGGGCGCAGCTCGCTGTGACTCATGCGCCGCCGTGATCGGGTACGGCTTGTGTTTGTGCGTTGCGCAGACGTTCGACGATGGCATCGAGGGCGCGATCGAACAGCGGAACTTCCTCAAGCAGCACCGCATGGCCGGACTCGATCTCGGCGGCGAGTTGCGCAGCGGCCTTGTCTGCAACCTTCAAACCGCGCCGGTTGACGAACAGATAACGACCACTGATCGGGCTGATCCACGACAGTTTGGCGCGCTCGCGACTGCCATCGTCGTTGCAGAACTCGAACCAGCAGCCGCTTTTCAACGCACGCACGCCGTCCAGCGCCTCGCTGCTCACGGCGGGTTCGGGTGCGGCGCTGCCAGGTGGCACGGAAAGCGCAATGACGGGTTCTGGTTCCAGCGCGGGCGGCAGGAAGGTTTCGACGTCCTGGTTGGCCTGCTGCGCGCGCGCAGCATCGGCTGCGTCGGCAAGGGGCTCGGCGGCGGCCTCGCCCAGCAGCGGACGATACAAGGCATTGAGCTGTTCCAGCAGGCGGTTCTGGTCCGGCTCTTGCAAAGCCACCGTGGCCAGGCCGAGGCGCAGACTGCGCTCCAGTTCGGGCAGCAGTGCGCGCAAACGCTGCCTGGATGCAGCATCCGGCTTGGGCGTGAAACTCCACAGCAGGTCGTCCATGAAGTGCAGCGCGGAACGATATTCCGGCGATTCAGCACCCTGGCGCAGCAGTACCAGCACCAAGTAATTGGCCCATGGGCGTGTCAGCAAGCTGCGTACCAGTTGCGGCGGATTTTGACCCTGCAGGCGATCCAGAACCACATTGGCGGCACTGCGGCGCGCGTGTTCGAGTTTTTCGCGTCCACGCGTGGCTTCCGCGGCGCGCAATTCAGTAAGCTCCGCGCGCTTGCGGTGTGTTTCGAGTTGCGCGCCGAATTCTTTCAGCAAGCGCTCGAACACATCGATATCGTCGTCGAAATCCTGCAGCAACCGCTCCACCACGGCTCGTACGTCGCCGAGCAGGCGCAGGTCGGGATCGGACTCGCGCGACCAGCCCTTGGCCGCATCAGCGAGGGTGTCGAGCAGGCGCCGCGCCGGATGCGCGCGTTGCGCGAACAGGCGCCGATCGAGGATCGCCACCTTGAGGTAGGGGATCTGCAGGCGTGCCAGCAGCGCCTGCATTTCGGTCGGCAGGTTGCGGTCCTGCAGGATGAACTCGAACAGCATGCTGACCAGATCGATGGTGTCTTCATCCGCCTCCGACAGGCGCGCGCGCGCGTGACCGCTGATGCGCGAGACCTGATCAAGCAGGTCGGCCTTGACGTGGCGCACCTCGCCCATGGCCTCATTGGCATTGCGCGTGGCCAGGTTGGCGCGCGCGATCTCGGCCTGCAGCAGGGTCAATGCGCCAAGCAGTTCGGCGGGGCCTGGCAGGGGCATCGCGCTGCCCGCGGAGTATCCACCAGCGTAATTGCCACCGACCTGCAGGGTCGTACCCATGCCCGTCTCGCCAGGGGTGCGACGTGCGGCCAGCAGGTTGCCGAGTTGGGTGAGCAAATCGGCCTGCGCGGCAAGATCCTCGCCATAGGTTTGTCCACTGCCACGCGCCACACTGGCCGCACCGGTGACCGCTGCGATGTTCGCGGGGCTGCTGCCGCTGCCGGTGCGACTGGCTGCGGGCTGGCGGATCTGTGGCAACACGCCTGCCTGCGCCAAACTGAGGTTGAGTTCCTCATACATGGCCTCGGCGCCGCTCATCACGTAGCGGTCGAACAGCTTGTACACGATCAGCTTCACGCGCATGCCGGTATCGAGATCACGCAGCGTCTGGCGGAACGCCTGCGCCAGCGCTCCAGGGTCGAGCGGGCCCAATGCATTGTCGAAGCGCAACCCGCCGGCCAGCATGGCCAGGCGCTCATTGAGTGCGAACAGATTGCGCGCAAGGCGTTGCTCGGCCTTGCTGGCCATGCTGCTGACCGCCAGCGACTCCTCCAGCTCGGCATCCTCGACCAGACTCAGTTCGCCGCGCGGTGCGTTCGAATCGCTGAGCATGCGGCGTTCGCGCAGGCGCCCGGCGCCGAGATCGGCAATGCGCTTGGCAATGTCATCGATGAACATGCGTTCGATCAGGCCGCGCTTCTTGCGCAGCTCGCGCATGCCGTCGAAGTACTCGACCTGCAGCGCGTTGCTGGCGGCTTTCTCGGCCAGGTCGAACAGCGCATCGTCGAGGTTGTCGAACAACATCGCGATGAGACCCTGCAGGTTGCGGGTGGCGATGTTGCGCACGTTGCCCAGCAACTCGCCCGGTCGTTCACCGCGCTCATCGCGTCGCGGAATGATCGGGATGACCTTGGCTGGAGAAGTTTCTTCAGGGGCATTCATGGCGGCAGCGGGCGAGCGGATTCAGTGTGACATTTTCTTGCATTGCCGCGCGAACAATGTGACCGCAGTCACGCCATGGCGTCAGCGTGGAAAATCGTTCAATTGCACGGTACCGATACCCTCGTCACCAAGCAGCACCGGAATGCCGTCATCAACGCGGTAGATGATCTTGCCATCGCGCGTGATCAGGCCTTCGCGCAGTGCCGCATCCACGGGCATGTCGGTGACGCTGCGCACCTGACCCGCCGCGATGGCGTGGTTGAGCGCATCGAGTTCGGCACGCTTCAGCGGACGCAGAGGCATCTTGCTGAGAGGGCAGACGAGAATGTCGAGCAAGCGGGAATCCATGATGCGTGGCCGTGCGGAGCGCGTGTACGATAGTCTTTTTATCGAGGCGGGCCAATGCCTGAGTCAGTATCCAACGCGCACGTCGGCGTGGTCATGGGCTCGCGATCCGACTGGGAAACCCTGCAGCACGCCGCGGCGACGTTGCAGCAACTCGGCATTGCGCACGAGGTGCAGGTGGTGTCCGCGCACCGCACGCCCGACCTGCTGTTCGCTTATGCCGAGCAGGCGGTGGCGCGCGGTCTGGCGGTGATCATCGCCGGCGCCGGCGGAGCCGCGCACTTACCGGGCATGCTGGCGGCGAAGACGCCGCTGCCGGTGTTGGGCGTGCCGGTGCAGTCGCAGGCGCTCAATGGCATGGATTCACTGCTGTCGATCGTGCAGATGCCGGCCGGTGTGCCGGTGGGCACGCTGGCCATCGGTCGCGCCGGCGCGATCAACGCCGCGCTGCTGGCAGCCTCGATTCTGGCGCTGCACGACGCGGCGCTGGGCCGGCGCCTGGCCGATTTCCGCCGTGCGCAGACGGACGCGGTGCTGGCTGCGCCCGACCCCCGCAAGGCCATGTCGTGAGCAGACGCCTGCCGGTCATCGGCATCCTCGGTGGTGGCCAGTTGGCGCGCATGCTGGCGCTGGCTGCGGCACCGCTGGGCGTGCGCTGCAGCGTGGTTGACGGCAGCGCCGACGCCTGCGCCGGGCAACTCGCGCCATTGCGCGTGGCCGACTGGCGCGATCTGGCCAGCCTGGAGCAATTCGCGGCAGCGGTGGATGTGGTCACCTTCGATTTCGAGAACGTGCCCGCGGCCACCGCCGAATGGCTGCGCCAGCGCGTGCCGGTGCACCCCAGTCCCGAGGCACTGGCCGTGGCGCAGGATCGGATCAGCGAAAAAATGCTGTTTCGCGCGATCGGACTGGACACGCCGGCATTCGCCGCAGTATCCACGCGTAGCGAGCTGGACGCGGCCGTCGCCCGGATCGGCGTGCCGTCGATCCTCAAGACGCGCCGCCTGGGTTACGACGGCAAGGGCCAGTTCCGTCTGCGCAGTGCCACCGACGTTGATGCCGCGTGGGCGGCGCTGGGCGCGCAGGCCACGCCGCACGGGCTGGTTCTGGAAGCCTTCGTACCGTTCACGCGCGAACTGTCGGTGCTCGCCGTGCGCGGCCGTGATGGCGAGTTCCGTACCTGGCCGCTGACGCAGAACTGGCACCACCAGGGCATCCTGGCGCTGAGCCATGCGCCAGCCGAGGTTGCCCCCGAGCTGGCGGCGCTGGCTCTGCACAAGGCGCAAGCGCTGGCCGAAAAGCTCGACTACGTCGGCGTGTTCGCACTGGAGCTGTTCGAGCACGCGGGGCATCTGCTGGGCAACGAGATGGCGCCGCGCGTGCACAACTCCGGTCACTGGACCATCGAAGGCGCGGTCACCAGCCAGTTCGAGAACCACGTGCGTGCGGTGCTGGGTTTGCCGCTGGGTGCGACCACGCTGCGTGCCCCCAGCGTGATGTTCAACTGGATCGACGCCTTGCCCGAGCCAGTGACCGGCGCGCTGGCACTGAGCGATGTGCACTGGCACGACTACGGCAAGGACCCGCGGCCCGGGCGCAAAGTCGGCCACGCCACCATTGCCTGCGCCGATAGCGTGCAGTTGCTGGCGCGCGCTCAGGCGCTGGCGCAGGCGCTGGGGCGCGAACCGCAACTCGCGCCGGCGCTGCCGGTGTTGCATGCGGGCGCAGCGCCGCGCGGGTGAGAACCGTGGCTTGCGTGGCCGAATGGCTCAACGCATGCGGCTGGCGGCGTGCTCCCAATTGACCAGCTTCCAGAATGCTTCCAGGTACTTGGGACGCGCGTTGCGGTAGTCGATGTAGTAGGCGTGCTCCCACACGTCGCAGGTCAGCAGCGCGCGGTCGGCGCCGGTCAGCGGCGTGGCGGCGTTGGACGTGCTGGCCAGGCCGAGGCTGCCGTCGGGGCGCTGCACCAGCCAGGCCCAGCCGGAGCCGAAGGTGCCGATCGCGGTCTTGCTGAATTCCTCGCGGAATTTCTCGATCGAGCCGAAGGCCTTGATCAGCGCATCGGCCAGCTTGCCGCTGGGGTCGCCGCCACCCTTGGGCGACAGCGACTGCCAGTAGAAGCTGTGGTTCCACACCTGCGCGGCGTTGTTGAACAGGCCGCCGCTGGACTTGCGCACGATCTGCTCGAGGTCCATCGCTGCGAACTCGGTGTCCTTGATCAGGTTGTTGGTATTGGTGACGTAGGTCTGGTGGTGCTTGCCGTAATGAAAATCGAGCGTCTCGGCCGAGATGTGCGGCTCCAGCGCTGCGCGGTCGTAGGGAAGCGTGGGAAGTTCGATGGCCATGTGTTGCTCCTGTTGGCGGGGGGATGGAGAACGCCGCGCGGGAAGGGAGCCAAGGCTCGGCGCTGCTAGACTGCGCGCCCGGTGCGGCTTCGACGTAAGCCTAGTCTAACGGTGCTGCGATGGATGTGAACGATCGGATCAAGGCGGTGCTCGACACGCACCCGCTGGTGCTGTTCATGAAAGGCACGCCACAGTTTCCGATGTGCGGCTTCTCCAGCCGGGCCGCGCAGATGCTGCGCGAGGTGGGTGCGCCGTTCCACGCGGTCAACGTGCTGGAGGATCCCGAGCTGCGCGCGGCGCTGCCGCGTTACGCCAACTGGCCCACGTTTCCGCAGTTGTTCCTGCACGGCGAGTTGCTGGGCGGCTGCGATATCACGCTGGAATTGAAAGCCTCGGGCGAGCTGCAGCGGCTCGCGCAGGAAGCCACGCTGCGCGGAGACGCGGCTTGAGCCGTGTGTCACCGATGCAGCGGCAAGTGCCTGCATTGGTGCCGGGCGCACTGTCCGGACGCGTGGTGCTGCTGGTGGGCGCAGCCGGTGGCCTTGGTCGCGCTGCCGCGCTGGCCTGCGGCCGCGCCGGGGCGACCGTGGTGTTGCTGGGCCGGCAGGTGCGTGCGCTCGAGGACCTGTACGACGAACTGCTTGCCGCCGGTGCGCCGCAGCCCGCGATTTACCCGTTGAACCTCGAAGGCGCCACGCCGCGCGATTATGCGGTCATGGCCGAGGCCTTGGCGCGCGATCTGGGCGGCGTGGATGGCGTCGCGTTCACCGCCGCGCGCTTTGACGGCCTCACGCCACTGGAACTGATCGAGCCCGAACTGTGGCTGAGCCAGATCCAGGTCAATCTGAGCGCGCCGCTGCTGATCGTGCAGGCGTTGCTGCCGCTGCTGCGGCAAAGCGCGGACAGCGCCATCGTCTTTGTCCTGGATGATCCGGCGCGCGTGCGTCGCGCGCACTGGGGCGGCTACGGCGTGGCCAAGTGCGCGCTGGAAGGTTTGTTCGCGATTCTCGCCGAGGAGCATCACGAAGGTCCGTTGCGCGTGCATGCGCTGCTGCCGGCGCCGATGCGCACGGCGTTGCGCCGCGTGGCCTACTTCGGCGAGCACGCCGAGGCGCAGCCCACAGCGGGCGCGACGGGTGCGGCCCTGGCGGCGCTGATGGGGCCGCAGGCCGCGTCGCTGCGCGGGCAGGTACTCGACTTGCGCGCCCCGGACTGAGTCGTGGACAGCCACGTCAACGCGCTCTCGGCGGGGATCCTGCTGTTCCTGATCATGGACCCGCTGGGCAATATTCCGCTGTTCCTCAGTCTGCTCAAGAACGTCGCGCCCAAGCGCCGCCGCTGGGTGCTGGTGCGCGAATTGCTGATCGCGCTGGGGGTGCTGTTCGCGTTCCTGCTCGGCGGTGGTTTCATCCTGCGCGTGCTGCAGCTCAAGCAGGAGTCAGTGAGCATTGCCGGCGGCCTGGTGCTGTTTCTGATCGGCGTGCGCATGATTTTTCCGCCGAAGGAGGGCCTGTTCGGTGACACCGGCAGCGGCGAGCCGTTCATCGTGCCACTGGCGATTCCGTCGGTGGCCGGACCCAGCACCATGGCGGCGCTGCTCTTGCTGACCAACCAGCATCCGGGCCGTTTGGGCGCGTGGAGCCTGGCACTGTTCACGGCATGGCTGGCGGTGGCGGTGATCCTGCTGTCATCGACTTATCTGTATCGCTGGCTGGGCGGACAGGTGCTGATCGCGCTGGAGCGCTTGATGGGCATGTTGCTGGTAGCGCTGTCGGTGCAGATGTTTCTCGGCGGCGTGGTGGCCTATCTGCGCGCCGCAGCGGTTTGAACCGGCATGCTTTCAAGCAGCGGGTGGCAGGATTTCGAGGATGCCCAGTGCCTGGCAGGCGCGTGCGAAATCGGCCACGTCGGCCACGTCACCGCCGATCTGTTCGGCAATGGCGGCTGGCGTCGCAGGTTGACGCATCAACGCGGTGGCGATGCGAAAGTGGCGCGGGAATTCGCGTTCGATCTCGGGCCAGCGCGTCAGGCGCAAGCGACTGTTCGCGTCGGCGCCATCCGGGAACGCACCGGGATGTGCGCTGAGCGCAACGAACCAGCGCAGTCGTGATAACGGTTGTCCGCCCACGGCGCGCGCCGCGGCCAACACGCCGGGGGCTGGTTGGCGTGCCGAGCTGAGTGGACGCGCCAGCAATGGCGTTTGCGGCCGCAGCGCGCTGGCGCCGTACCAGCGGTCAGTCTGCGGATCGAGCAGCAGGCTGCAGCCATCGGCTTCAACGAGCAATGGCGCCATGGCGGCACCGTCCAGCAACCAGTCGGCCACGCTCGCCTCGGCGCCAGTTTCGGTGGCTGCGCGACTGCTGGCGATGCCTGCCATCGATGATGGCTGCGCGAACGCCTTGGCTTGGGTTTGCGTTGGGGCCGGTCTGGTTGCCTGCGGTGTTTCCCCAAGCCGAACGCGCACCTGCTCCAGCACCCGCACCAGGGCGTCGGCCTGCACGGGCAGATCGAGGCTGAGGCGCGTGTCGCGCAAGCCCGTGCCGGCAGCCTTGGCGCTGCATGCCACCGCGTGACGGCCTGCGCCAATCAGCTTGAGCCACGACATATGTCCCCAGACGCTGTCGGCATTGACCAGCACCAGATCCGCCTTGGCCTCATCATCGAGGCGCCAGTGCGCAGCTTCGTCGCGCAGCCCACGCAGCAACGCGGCGATATGCGCGGCGCCGGACTCCTCGAAACTGGACAAAGCCAAACCGTAAGTGCTCATGCTGTCGTCAACCTCTGCATGCAGGCGCGTGCGCCCCTGGCGCACGCATCGCGAATGGCGGCATTGTGGGGTGGCTGCCCGCCGCGTCAATCGGAAAATGCACCGATCCACGTAAACAATCGCAACGCCAGTTAGACTTTGCCGCCACCACAAGTCGTTGAATGTCCATGTCCGTACGTACCCGTTTCGCCCCCAGCCCCACGGGCTATCTGCATATTGGCGGTGCGCGTACCGCGCTGTATTGCTGGCTGGAAGCGCGTCGGCGCGGTGGCGCGTTCGTGTTGCGCGTCGAGGACACTGATCGCGCACGCAGCACCGACGCCGCCGTACAGGCCATCCTCGACGGCATGGCGTGGCTGGGGCTCGATTTCGACGAGGGTCCGATCTTCCAGACGCAGCGCATGGCGCGTTATGGCGAGGTCGCGCGCGCACTGTTGGAGGCCGGCAAGGCTTATTGGGCCTACGAGAGCAAGGACGAGATCGATGCGATGCGCGCCGCCGCCATGGCGCGCGGCGACAAGCCGCGCTACAGCGGTCATTACCGCGAGCTGGCCGCGCCGTACCGCGAAGATCCCAATCGCGTGCTGCGCTTCAAGAATCCGCTGCATGGCAGCGTGGTATTCGAGGATGCCGTCAAGGGCCGGGTCGAGTGGCGCAACGAGGAGCTGGACGATCTGGTGCTGATCCGATCCGACGGCTATCCCACCTACAACTTCGCGGTGGTGGTCGACGACATCGACATGCGCATCGACGAGGTGATTCGCGGTGACGACCACGTCAACAATACGCCACGGCAGATCAATCTGTATCACGCCCTGGGCGCGGCGGTGCCGCGTTTCGCGCATCTGCCGATGATCCTCGGAGCGGATGGGCAGAAACTGTCCAAGCGCCACGGCGCGGTCAGCGTGATGCAGTACCGCGAGGATGGCTTCCTGCCGCACGCGTTGTTGAATTATCTGGTGCGCCTCGGCTGGTCGCACGGCGATCAGGAGATCTTCTCGCGCGCCGAGATGATCGCGTTATTCGACATCGGTACGGTCAATCAGTCGGCATCGCGTTTCGACCTGGCCAAACTGGGCTGGCTCAACCAGCATTACCTGAAGACCGACGATCCCGCCGCGCTGGCACCGGAACTGGTCTGGCATTTGCAGCGCTGCGGTATCGAACCGGCGCAGGGCCCCGCGGCGGAAGACGTGATCGTGGCGCTGCGCGAACGCGTGCAGACACTCAAGGAGATGGCCATGCGCGCGCGCATCTGGTACGCGCCGATCAGCGCATGGGACGAGCAAGCCGTGGCCAAGCATCTCGGCGGCGCCGGAGCACGCGCTGCGCTGCTGGCCGTGCACACCCACCTGGCCGCGCTGACGGCGTGGACACCCGGGCAGGTGGGCGAGGCGATCAGCGCCACCGCCGCCGCATTGGGCGTGGGCATGGGCAAGATCGCGCAGCCGTTGCGCGTGGCCATCACCGGCAGCCAGGTTTCGCCCTCGATCGAGCACACGGTCTATCTCGCCGGCCAGCAGGAAGCGCTGCGTCGCATCGACACCGCGCTGGCGCGTACGCGATAGCGCGCAATCGGTCGTGGTGTTCCGGGCGCATGGGCCACCAGTTGTATGCTGTCCGCATGAGCGCGCAAATCCAACCGCATAGCCACCGTCATGATGCGCGCGAATACCTCGCGACGGTCGAGCGCGCCTGCCGCGAGCGTGGCTTGCGACTCACCGAATCGCGGCGCGAGATACTGCAGTTGCTGGCCGCGCAGGGCCGGCCGGCCAAGGCCTATGACTTGCTCGAAAGCCTGCGCCAGCTGCACGCCACGGCGGCGCCGCCGACCGTGTATCGCGCGCTGGAGTTCCTGCTCGCGCACGGGTTCATCCATCGCCTCGATTCGATCAACGCCTTCGTCACTTGCCATCACCCCGAGCAGGCGCATCAGGTGCCGTTTCTGATTTGCGATGAGTGCAACCAGGCCGAGGAGCTATGCGACGACGGGCACATGGCGGCGCTGATCGCGCGTGAAGCGCAGCGGCGTGGTTTCGCTCCCCGCGCGCAGACCATTGAAGTGCATGGCCTGTGCGCGCGCTGCCGCGCTCGGCGATAGGCGCACGCAGTCATTGTCACGTGCTGCGGCCAACGGCTGTGCTCGAAAGGTGTGCACATACATGAGGTGATTGTGTAACGCGGGGACGCGCACCTAGCATGACCGCATGAACGATTGGTCTCCGCATCGGCATGCGCCACGCGCCGCGCACGAACGTGCTCGCGTGCACGATGGGCACGTGCACGATGAACATTCGTATCACGCTCGCGCGCATGGCGATGGCCGCGCGCAGCGCCTCGGAATCGGTCTGGCATTGACGTTGCTGATGCTGGTGGTCGAAGCCGTGGGCGGCTGGTGGTCGGGTTCGTTGGCGCTGCTGGCCGATGCCGGGCACATGCTGGTCGATGCCATGGCGCTGGGTCTGGCCGTGGCCAGCGCGCGCATCGCGCTGCATCCGCCCAGCGCGCGCTACAGCTTCGGTCTGGCACGCGGCGAGATCCTGGCGGGCTTTTTCAACGCACTGACCCAGTTCGTGCTGGTCGGATTCATTGTCTGGGAGGCGGTGCGCCGCCTGCAGCAGCCGCGTGCGATCGCCTCGGGCGAGATGCTCGCGGTGGCGCTGGTGGGGCTGCTGGTCAATGTGGTGGTGCTGCGCATGCTGCATCGGCATGATGCCGACGACGTGAACATGGCGGCGGCGAGCCTCCACGTGCTCGGCGACCTGCTCGGTTCGGTCGCTACCGTGCTGGCGGCGCTGGCGGTGGGATGGCTGGGCTGGTTGTGGGCCGACCCGGTGTTGTCCTTGCTGGTTTCGCTGCTCTTGCTGCGCAGTGCCTGGGTGCTGGTGCGGCGTTCGGCGCACATCCTGCTGGAGGGGGTGCCCGATGGCGTCAGCGTCGAGGCCGTGGTGGCCGCGTTGCGCGTGCTGGATGCAGGTATCGTCGATGTGCACCATCTGCACCTTTGGCAGGTCGGTGCGGGGCAGCGCATGGCCACCCTGCACGTGCGTGTGGCTGCTTCGGACCAGGGCGAGCGTATTCTGCGGCTGGTGCAGACGACGCTGGCCGAGCGCTTCGGCGTCCGCCACGCCACGGTGCAAATCGAAAGCACCGGCTGTGTCGAGGCCAGCCCGGATTGCGTCGCGCGTTGAAGGGGCCGCGTTTGGTCGCGGCGCTGGGCGCTGCTATGCTCAGCAACCTTTTTGCATTGCGCATACACGAGGACATCCATGGGCAAGGGCGATCCCAAGACCCGCCGCGGCAAGACTTATCGCGGCAACTACGGCAACACCCGGCCACATGCGGCCAAGACGGTCGCCGGTAGCAAGGTGGTCGCCGTCGCGGCGAAAAAGCCTGCAGCCGTGGCCAAGAAAGCAGCCACGACCGCAGTCAGGAAAACTGCCGCCAAGAAAGCCTGACCTGCAAGTCCATGCGCCAGCGCGTGCTGCTCAGACCACGCGCTGGCCGGCGGCAATGACCGTGCGCGCCAACGTACCGCCGATCCAGTAGCTCAGTTCGGCCGGCGCCGTGGCATCCCACAGCACCAGATCCGCGCGCAGCCCTTGCGCCAGCCGGCCGCGGTCGTTGAGTGCAAGTGCTCGCGCGGCATGCACGGTGACGCCGCGCAAGGCCTCCAACGGCGTCAGTCCGAACAAGGTGCAGGCCATGTTCATGGCCACGCGCAGCGAACGCAGTGGCGCGGTGCCGGGGTTGAGATCGGTCGCCACCGCCATCGGCACTTGTGCCGCACGCAGCGCCGCAATGGGCGGAAGGCGCGTTTCGCGCAGTACATAAAAGCTGCCGGGCAACAGCATTGCCACGGTGCCCGCCGCGGCCAGAGCCGCCACGCCCGCGGCGTCGGTGCATTCGAGATGATCGGCCGAGAGCGCCGCGAACTCGGCGGCCAGCGCGGCGCCATGCAGATTGGACAGTTGATCCGCATGCAGCTTGACCGGCAGGCGCAGCGCGCGTGCGGCCGTGAACAGCGTGCGGGTTTCCTCGCGACTGAAACCGATACCCTCGCAAAATGCGTCCACGGCATCGACCAGTCCTTCGGTATGCAGGTGCGGTAGCCAGTGCGTGCAGACTTCGCGCACATAATCCGCGCGCCGGGAGTGGAATTCGCTTGGCAATGCGTGCAATCCCAGCAGCGTGGTGCGCACCTCGATGCCCAGTTCATCGCCGATGCGCCGCGCCACGCGCAGCATGCGCGTCTCGCCGGGCAGGTCCAGCGCGTAGCCGGATTTGATCTCCAATGTGGTCACGCCGTCCGCCAGCAACGCGCGCGCGCGCGGCAAGGATGCCGCCAGCAGGCTTGCTTCATCGGCCGCGCGCGTGGCGCGTACCGTGGCCAGGATGCCGCCGCCGGCGCGCGCAATCGCCTCATAGCTGGCGCCTTGCAGGCGCTGCTCGAACTCCTGTGCACGCTCGCCAGCAAACACCAGGTGCGTGTGCGCGTCGATCAGGCCCGGGGTGAGCAGTGCGCCATGGGCGTCGACAGCGGTCGCGCGCAGCGTGTCATATGCATGCGGCAATTCAGCTGTCGGCCCCAGCCAGGCAATGCGGCCCTCGCGCCAGGCGATGGCGCCATCCTCGATCAGGCCGTAGCCATGATCTGCGGCCAACGTGGCCAGATGTGCGTGCAGGATCAAACCCTGCGCCGCGGCGGGATTCATGGCGCGGGTTCCTGAGCTGCGGCGGTGCGGGCGGCGCGCTGGTTCTCGTACTCGCGCATCAGGCGCGCGGCGAACACGTTGTACATCGGCGTGCGGCAGATCAGCGCCGAGCTGGCGCGACCAAGCAGCGCAGCCGCCAGGATCGGCAGCGCCAGATCCTGGTTGGGGGTGATCTCCAGGCAGATCACCGCGGCGGTCAGCGGGGTCTGCGCCACGCCGGCCAGATACGCCGCCATGCCCATCAGCATCACCGCGGCCGGTGCCACGTGCGGGAACCAGTGCGCCACGTTGTGGCCCAGACCGGTGCCCACGGCCAGCGCGGGTGACAGCGAGCCACCGGGCACGCCCGACCACACGTTGATGGCGTTGGCGATGTACTTGAGCACGCCGAAGCTTTCGCCCGGATTCTGCGGTGCGCCCTGCAGCAGCGCGCGCGCCTGGTCGTAGCCGGTGCCATACACGCTGCCGTGGCTGGCCAGCCCCAGCGCCACAAGTGCCAGCCCGGCGGTTGCGGCGAACCACACCGGAAAGCGCGTGCGTAGCTTGGCCAGGTGGTGCAGGGGGCCGATATCCAGCAGCATCAGCCGCGCAAACAGGCCGCCGGCCAGTCCACAGATCACCCCGACCACCAGCAGCGCCAGCCAGCCTGCGCCCAGCGGCAGGCTGGCGGGGACATTGCCGAAATAGCTGTAGTTGCCCAGCAGGCCCAGCGACACCACGCCCGAAAACAGGACCGCCGCGATCAGGATGCCGCTGAGGCGATGTTCGAAGGCGCCGGCCAATTCCTCGATGGCGAACATCACGCCGGCCAGTGGCGCGTTGAAGGCCGCCGCGAGGCCGGCGCCGCCACCTGCCAGGATGAAGCGTGCCGCTGCCTTGGGATCGTCGAAGCCGAAGCGCTTGCCCAGCGTGTACATGATGCCCGCACCGATCTGCACGGTCGGCCCTTCGTTGCCGATCGAGGCGCCGGTAAGCAGCGCCAGTGGTGTCAGCAGGAACTTGGCCAGCACCATGCGCCAACTGACCAGGCGTTCGCTCAGGGCTTGGCTTTGCTCGTCTTGCGCGGCGATGACCTCGGCGATGCCGCCACCGCGGGCATCCGGCATGTGGCGCGAGATGAACCAGGCGATCAGGGCGAAACTGGGCGGAGTGATCAGCAGCGCCAGCCAGGCGCGTCCGGCGATGGCCGCGGCGAAAGTCGCGTAGGCCAGGTTGGTGAGCTTCATGAAAGCCACGGCCACCACGCCGACCAGAATGCCGCCGCCCCACAACACCAGGCGTCGTCGCCACGGCGTGACGTCCGCTTCGTGCGCGCCGTGGACGGGATGGTGGGTGGAGGGTGGGGGGCTCGCATCGTGCACCGCGCCATTATGGCTTAACCTGCCCGCGCGTCTGCGCATCACGCGCGGGCCGCGACGTCGGCGAACGAGGTTGTTCCGGTGAATGCAAATCTTTCGATGCCCAATTTCTGGGATGGTGCGAGCTGGCGCGCGCACAGTTGCGGTTGCGACGCCGCCGTCGCCGAGACGAGCTGGCACGGCTGGGTGATTCCAGGCCTGGTCAACGCGCATTCGCACGCATTCCAGCGCGCCATGGCGGGACTGGCCGAACAGCGCGGCACGCATGCCGGGGATACACAGGACAGCTTCTGGAGCTGGCGCGAGACCATGTACACCTTCGCTGCGCGACTCGATCCGGAGACTCTGCACGCGGTTGCGGCACAGGCCTATGTGGAAATGCTCGAAGCCGGCTACACGCAGGTGTGCGAGTTCCACTATCTGCACCATGCGCGGGACGGCAAACCCTATGCCCCGGCCAGCGCGATGAGCGCGGCCCTGATCGCCGCCGCGCGCGAAACCGGCATCGGGCTGACCTTGCTGCCGACGCTGTACATGAGTGGCGGTTTTGATCGGCGCCCTCTGGCGGCACGCCAGCAACGCTTCGCGCACACGCTCGATGCGTTCCTCGATTTGCTGGCCGAATTGCGCACGCTTCAAGGCCCGGGGCTGAATGTCGGCATTGCCTTGCATTCGCTGCGCGCGGTGCCGGCCGAGGCCTTGCACGAGCTGCTGCAATCGGGCCTGGCCGCGCAGGGCCCGCTGCACATCCACATCGCCGAGCAAACCGCCGAGGTGGATGATTGCCTGGCGGCCACGGGCCAGCGCCCGGTGGCCTGGCTGCTCGACCATGCGCCGCTCGACGCGCGCTGGTGCCTGGTGCATGCCACGCACATGGATTCCGCCGAAACCACGCGCCTTGCGCGCAGCGGTGCGGTGGTGGCGTTGTGCCCGAGCACCGAGGCCAATCTCGGCGACGGGCTGTTTCCGCTCGGCCCCTATCTGGACGCGGGCGGGCGCATCGCCATCGGTTCGGACAGCAATGTGTCGATTTCGCCTGTGGAGGAATTGCGCTGGCTGGAGTACGGCCAGCGCCTGGCCCGACGCGCCCGCAATCTCGCCGCCAGTGCGCAACAGCCGCATGCCGGCACGCGCCTGGTTGCGCTGGCGCTGGCAGGCGGGCGCCAGGCGGCCGGTCTCGACGACACGCCGATGGATGCGGCATTGCTGCATCTGGATGGTGCGCATGTGCTGCTGGCGGAGCGTCGCCCCGAGGAAGTGCTGGATAGCTGGATCTTTGCCGGCAACGCAGCGCTCGTGCGCGATGTCTGCGTCGCCGGGCAGCACTTGGTGCGCGCCGGGCGGCACGTGCATGGCGAAGCCATCGCACGGCGCTACCGCCAGGCGCTGGCACGGCTGCGCGCCTGAATCCCGGCGGCATCGTTACACTCTGCACCCTTTACGCGGACTTCGAAGATGCGCCTCAGCCAGTTTCACCTGAATACCGTCAAGGAAGTGCCAGCCGATGCCGAGATCGTCAGCCACCAGCTGATGCTGCGCGCCGGCATGCTGCGCAAGCTTGCCGCCGGCATCTACACGTGGACGCCGCTGGGGCTGCGCGTGCTGCGCAAGGTCGAGGCCATCGTGCGCGAGGAAATGAATCGCGCCGGTGCCATCGAAATGCTGATGCCCTCGATCCAGCCGCGCGAGCTGTGGGAGGAAACCGGGCGCTGGCAAAAATTCGGCGGGCAGTTGCTGAAAATCCGCGATCGCAAGGATCAGGAATACTGCTACGGCCCTACCCACGAGGAAGTGATCACCGATTTTGCGCGCAACGAGCTGAAAAGCTACCGCCAGTTGCCGATTAATTTCTTCCAGATCCAGACCAAGTTCCGCGACGAGATCCGCCCGCGCTTCGGCGTGATGCGCGCGCGCGAATTCCTGATGAAGGACGCGTATTCGTTTCACCTCACACCGGAATGCCTGGCGCGTGAGTATCAGAACATGTACGACGCCTACACGCGCATTTTCACCCGGCTCGGTTTGCGCTTTCGCGCGGTGCAGGCCGACACCGGCGCCATCGGTGGCAGCGCCAGTCACGAGTTCAGCGTGCTGGCCGATTCCGGCGAGGATGCCATCGCTTTTTCCAGCGCCTCCGGTTACGCCGCCAATGTGGAAATGGCCGAAGCACTGGCACCGGGCGCACGCGCAGCGCCGGCCGAAGCGCTGCAGCGCGTGGCTACGCCGACGCAGAAAACCTGCGCCGAGGTGGCCGCGCTATTAGGTGTCGATCTGGCGCGCACGGTGAAATCCATTGCCCTGGTCAGCGAATCCGGTTTTGTGCTGGCGCTGCTGCGCGGAGATCACCTGCTCAACGAAATCAAGCTGGCCAAGCTGCCGGGGCTGGCTGAATTTCGTCTGGCCAATGAGGCCGAAATTGTCGAACACTTGGGCAGCGCACCAGGCTTCATCGGACCGCGGCAACCGCGCAAGGCCATTACCCTCGTTGCCGATCGCAGCGTTGCCGCCATGGCCGATTTTGTCATTGGCGCCAATGCCGTCGGTTATCACCTGCGGGGCGTCAACTGGGGCCGCGATTTGCCCGAGCCGGATCACGTCGCCGATATTCGCAACGTGCAAGCCGGCGATGCCGCCGCGGATGGCAGCGGCGCGCTGCAAATCGCGCGCGGCATCGAGGTGGGGCACGTCTTTCAACTGGGCCAGAAATACGCCGCGGCCATGGGCGCGCAGGTACTCGATGCGCAAGGCAAGGCGCAAACGCCATTCATGGGCTGCTACGGTATTGGCGTGAGCCGTATCGTGGCTGCGGCGATCGAGCAGAATCACGATGGCGCAGGCATCCGCTGGCCGCGTGCCATGGCGCCATGGCAGGTGGCGATCTGCGTCATCAATCCCAAAAGCGTCGCGGCTGTCGATCAGGCCGCGGCGGCGCTGTATGCCGAATTGCAAGGATGCGGCATTGAAGTGGTGCTGGATGATCGCGGCTTGCGCCCGGGCGCGATGTTTGCCGATATTGAACTGATCGGCATTCCGCAGCGCGTCGTCATCAGCGAGCGCGGTCTGGCCACTGGCCAGTTTGAATACCGCCGGCGCGATACTGCGGACAGTGAAATGCTGAATAAAGAGCAACTGCTGACACGCTTCCGCGCGGATTCGCCCTGATTGGCAAAGGCCTGATCAAGTGCAAGCCTTCGGCGAGCCAATGATGGCGTGCAGTGCGACGCACAGGCCGTAACCCACTGGCAATGCACGCGGCGACACGAGTGGCCTGGTTCCGCCGCGCACGGTTGCTTGCAAACCGCGCATTACAGCTATTTCATTGCTGCGGTTATTGACTGGATATTGTGCAATTGCATGCAGCGTGCAAAAATCATCATGCTGCAGCGGGTCAGCCGTTGATCCGCATAATCCATATCTATTCAGGAGACGATTCATGGCCATCGATCTGAAAACCTTCAATCACAACCAGCTCAACGAGTTGATCGAGCACGCCAAAGTGCGTCAGGCGGAGTTGGCCAAGGAAAAGCTGGGCGCGCTGCGTGAGCGCATCGAGAATATCGTCAAACAGGAAGGCTATAGCCTTGAGGATGTTTTTGGTGGCCGCGCGCGGCGTGCGCGCAAGAGCATGGGCGTCGTGGCGCCCAAGTTCCGCAATCCAGCCAATGCCCAGCAAACCTGGAGTGGCCGTGGCAAGCGCCCGCGCTGGTTCCACGAAGCGCTGGCCGCCGGCAGGAAAGAAGCGGACATGCTGATCAAGTAAGTATCAGAGCGGTTTGCAAAACCGCCCTGGCACAGGGGCGCAGTGGGCCAGCGCCCGCTGCGCGCCGGAACCATGGATGGTGAGGGCAGAAGCGGCGCGGCTTTGCAATGCCGAATGGCTTGCAAGCCGCGGCAGAGTGCCAAGCCGTGCAGGCCGATCTGCAATGGATCGATTCGCTGAGGCGAATTGTTGAACGCCATGCGACGCCGGCCATGTGCCGGCGTTTCATTTGCGGCCTACAGGCTGCGTCGCGGGCCGATCAGCAAATCGCCAAACAGCAGTCCCGCGACCAGCGCCACCAGCAATGAAATCAGCAGCACGGCGGCATTGGTGCCGATATGCACATTGCGCTCCAGCAGCAAGGACACGCTGCGAAAGCCGACCGCTCCCGGTACCAGCAGAATGATGCCTGGCTCACGCAGCAGCGCACCGGGACGATGCCGGTAGCGCGCATAGAGATTGCTCAACGCGGCAATGATCAATCCGCCAACGAACACTCCGAAGCTTGGCCCGTACAACCCCGTGCCCATGCGCGTGCTCAGATAGCCAATGATCGCCGCACCCATGACCAGTGGCCAATCGCGTGGCGCGGCCTGAAACAGCACGCCGAATGCTGCGCTGCCCAGCAGCAGCGCCGGAAACTCGATCCAGTCCGGCGCCGCCGCCAGCGGCGCGCCGAGGGCGTGCCAGCCGAGCAGGTCAAGGATCTGCGCGCCGGCCAGCGTGCCGAAGGTGAGCTTGAGCAGACTGGACAGCGCTCCAGCCAGGCGTGCCGTCCCCGAGACCAGGTGTTGCGTGGAAATCTCGCGCACCGCATTGGTCAGGGCCAGGCCTGGCATCAGCACGATCAATCCCGAAATCACTACCGTTTTCAGCGCCAATGGCACGATGAAGGCGCCGATGGCACCGGCGATCAGCGTGGCCAGCAAGGCCGCGATCGCCTCGCTGGCCACGGCCATGCGCGGATGCCCGGCACTGCTGACGGTGACTTGGCCGATGACGATGCCGATCACGCCCGCAGCCAGCTGATCGACCCACGCGCCGTGCAGCAAGACCGCCACCATGGCCGCGGCAATGCCGAATGCCGCGACACTCAGCGGCCACCACCAGCGCGGCCGCGGCTCGGTCAACGCGCGCAACTGGCGGAAGCCGTCCTCGACGTCGAGCGTGCCGGCAATCACCTCGTCGGCGATGCGATCGACCCTGCATAGGCGCGCCAGATCCACATCGCCCGGCGGTAGGCGCATTACCTGCGTGACTTCGGCCAGGGCAGCGGTGTTGGTTGCGTCCAGCGTGCTGGCCGAAAGGATGATCGCGGTCGGGCTCGACCAGACCTCGATGCGCAGTCCCAGGCGCTCGCCTATGCGTGACACGGCCATTTCCAGGCGTGGCGCCGCGGTGCCGTATTGATGCAGACGCCGTGCCGTCTCGACGACGAAAGCCACGCGCGTATTGAACGGTGAACGGTGCGCGCTCATGCGCGGCCTCGCAATCCAGGAGTGGTCGGGGTGCGAACGCCAGGCCAAAGCGATAGGCGGCGTGCGCAATCCAACGGATAATGCAGCGCTGGTGCGTGTGGGGCGGAGGGCGCCATGGGCTTGGGTGAGGCGCTATCCATTGGCAGTGCACTGGCGTGGGCGGTGGCGGTCATTATCTACAAACGCCTGGGTGAGACGCTGCCGCCGCTGCTGCTGAATCTGCTCAAGAACCTGTTGGTGCTGGGCATGCTGCTGCTGAGCGTGCTGGCACTGCGCACACCGCTGCCGCATCTGGACGCGCTCGGCGTCGGTGTGACGTTGTTGTCCGGGTTGCTGGGCATGGCGGCGGCCGACAGCCTGTATTTCGCCGCGCTCAACAAGCTCGGTGCCGGGCGTGCCGGGATTCTGGGCAACCTGTACAGCCCATTCGTGATCGTGTTGTCGGTGCTGTTTCTGGGCGAAACCATGCGTCCACTGCAATGGTTGGGTTTCGTGCTGGTCAGCTTGGGCGTGCTGGTGGTGGGTCATGCGCAGGGGCAGGCAGCGGCCGTGGACAGGGCACGCGCGCGGCGCGGATTCATCCAGGGCATCGCCGCGATTTTCTTGATGGCAGTGGCCATCGTGCTGATCAAACCATGGCTGGCCGGGCAGCCGTTGCTGTGGATGGTGTTGTTGCGCACCCTGGGTGGCTTGCTGGGATTGGGTCTGGTGTTCGCGTGGCGGCGGCAGTCGCCACTGCACTGCCTGCGCGGGAGGCGCTTGCGCTGGCCGCTGCTGCTGCTGGCCGCGTTCATTGGCCAGTACGTGGCCGTGCTGCTGTGGGTCGGCGGCTACAAGTATGCGCCGGCCACGGTGGCCGCGATCCTCAATGAAACCAGCTCGGCGTTCATCGTGCTGCTGGCGGCCCTGCTGCTGCGTGAGCCGCTGACGCCACGCAAGTTGATCGGCGTGAGTTGCACGCTGGCCGGTGTTGCCTGCCTGCTGCTGGCCTGATCAGCCGCGGTTGGCAGCTTCGGCCGTTGCCGGCGGTGCGTCCTGCACAGCACGCACCTTGAGCAGGATGCCTTCGGCGGCGATCACCTCGACCTCACTGCCGGCAGGGAGATCCGGTCCCGTTGCCAGCCACACGCCATCGCCGACGCGCACACGACCGCGGCCTTCGTGGATGGCATCGCTCAACACCAGGCGGCGCCCAATCAGGCTGGCGCCGCGACGGTTGAGGGTTGTGTCGCTGTACTCGCTGCGCTGCAGGCGCGGGCGCAACCAGCGCCAGTAGGCCGCGCAGGACAAAAACGCCAGCACGGTGAAGGCAACTGCCTGCGCCAGTACGCCCAGTTGCGGCAGCAGCATCACCACGAAGCCAGTGGCCGCGGCACCGATGCCGATCCACAGCAGAAAATAGCCTGGAGCCAGCACCTCGGCTGCGGCCAGCACCAGCGCCAGCGACCACCACACGAAGTGACCTGGCATGTTGACGATGAACTGGGTCATGGTCTTGGGCCCGCTGCAACCGCCTTGCGCGCGCTGCTTTCGCTTTGCGCGGTGCGCACCAGATCGGTGATGCCGGCCAGCGCGCCGAGCACGCCGGTGGCTTCCATCGGCAGCAGCATGGTTTTCTGGTTGGGCGAATCGCCGAACACTTTCAATGCCTCGATGTATTTGATGGCGACAAAGTAATTGAGCGCATTGACATCGCCCTGCGCGATCGCCACCGAAACCAGCTCGGTGGCCTTGGCATCGGCCGCGCCCAGACGCTCGCGCGCCTCGGCTTCGCGGAATGCGGCTTCGCGCTTGCCTTCGGCCGCCAGGATGACGCTTTGCTTCTCGCCCTCGGCCTTGAGGATCGCGGCCTGGCGGAAGCCCTCGGCTTCGAGGATGTTGGCGCGCTTCTCGCGCTCGGCCTTCATCTGTCGCGCCATCGAATCGACCAGATCGCGCGGCGGCTGGATGTCCTTGAGCTCGATGCGCGTGATCTTCAGGCCCCATGGATGCGTGGCCTCGTCGACCACGCGCAGCAGGCGCGTGTTGATCTCGTCGCGTTTGCTCAGCGATTCGTCCAGATCCAGCGAGCCCAGCACGGTGCGAATGTTGGTCATCACCAGGTTGATCACCGCCAGCTCCAGGTTGGCCACCTCGTAGGCGGCCTTGGCGGCGTCGAGCACCTGGTAGAACACCACGCCGTCGACCTTGACCACGGCGTTGTCGCGTGTGATCACGTCCTGGCTGGCGACATCCAGCACCTGCTCCATCATGTTGACCTTGCGCCCGATGGCGTAGATGAAGGGGATCAGGAAATGCAGGCCGGGATCGAGCGTGGCGACGTACTTGCCGAAACGCTCCACGGTCCACTCGTAACCCTGCGGCACGATGCGCACCAGCTTGACCAGCACGATCACCGCGACCACGACCAGAATCAGCGCGAAAACCAATGGCATGTCACTCTCCCCCGATGTGGGGTCCAGTATAAAGCGCGTTCGCTCAGGCACGGTGGGCAGCAACTATGCCGCGCCCGGGCCTTGGCGCGCGTTGCGCCGCGGCTTGTCACGCGCGCAGAGTCAGCGTCCGAGTTGGCAGGCTTCCTCGAGTGTGTCATTGCGGCAAGGCAGCCTGGCGCACAGCGCGTCCCATTGGCAGAAATCGGTATCAGGCAGCAGATAGAGCCGCGCCTGAATCTCGCCGCGTAGTGTTTCCAGGCTCAGCCATTCACGCGGACCGGCGGCGCGGACCGCGGCGCTGACGCTCACCAGCAGCGTGCCATCAGGCAGGCACCGCGCGCGCGCGATGCGTCCCGCGCGCGCAGCACAACAGTGGCCCCAGTCCGCGCAGCCACAAGGCGCGCTGATGCAGGAATGCCTGCAGCGGCGCGGCATGGCCATCATGAAAAGTGCCTGCATCCTGTTCGTCAGGCGCGATGGCGTTCACTGCGCGCAGGTTCATGGTTGGTTCGCTCGAGACGTGGTTCGGTGCCATGGCGTCATCCGCACGCCATCTGTCGCGGGTCGCCGTGGCTTTATTTGGTCAGGATCAGCTTGTCGTTGCGTGTCAGGCGCAAGTGGTAAGTCTGACCCAGGTGCTCGATGGCAAGTTCGCGCGCGCCGGCCAGCAGCTGGTGGCTGTCGACTTGCCGCGCTCGCTGCGGTGCCGTTGGTGCGGGTGTGCGGACAACGCTGGCATGGTGAGAGGTCAGGGGCGGGGTGTGCAGCAGCATGGGGATTCTCCGATCGGCACGGCAAATAATAATCATTCCTATCTGCAATGCAAGTGCTGCTTGCCGCCCGCCACGAATCGGGGCATGCGAAAGCTTGCGGCCGCCCGACCATGAGGGACACCGCTGTCGATCGATCGCAGCCGGTGGGCATCGGGCGCCCGTGACCATGAAGCCGCATGGTTGCTGCGTGGTTTCTTCAGCTTGCGGCGAGGTTGTTCTCGATGTGCTGCCACGCGGCTGCATCGAGGCGCTGCGCGACGGCCAGCGCGGCGAGATTCTCCTCGAGCTGGCTGATGCGACTGGCACCGAGGATCACCGTGCTGACATGCGGATTCTTCAGGCACCAGGCGATGGCCAGTTGCGCCGGGCTGCATTCGAATTCCATGGCCAGCGCCGGCAGCGCGGCGGCGCGGCGCGCGTGCGCACCGCCTTCGGCATCGAGCACGGCCTCGCGCAGCCAGGCATTATCGCTCTGGCCCAGGCGTGAGTCCGCCGGAACCTTGGCGACGTATTTTCCGGTGAGCAGTCCGGAAGCCAGCGGCGACCACGTGGTGATGCCGAGACCCAGCGAGTTGTAGATCGGCGCGTATTCCTGCTCGACGCGCTCGCGGTGCAGCATGTTGTATTGCGGCTGCTCCATCTGCGGGCCGATGAGGTGGTGCGCGTGCGCGAATTCGGCGGCTGCGCTGATGAGTACGGCCGGCCATTCGCTGGTGCCCCAATACAGCACCTTGCCCTGGCGTACCAGCGTGTCCATGGTCAGCACGATTTCGGCGACCGGGGTGTCCTCGTCCGGGCGATGGCAGAAATACAGATCGAGATAATCCACGCGCAGACGGCGCAACGCCTGATGGCAGGCATCGGTGAGGTGTTTGCGCGACAGGCCGCGCTGGGTCGGAGCCGGATCGGGCAAGCGCCCGAAGTAAGCCTTGCTGGACAGGCAGTAGCTGTCGCGTGGCAGGGCCAGCTCGTGCAGCGCGGCGCCCATCACCTCCTCCGCCGCACCGTGGGCATAGACCTCGGCATTGTCGAAAAAATTGACGCCCTGCGCGTGCGCATAGGCCAGCATGTCGCGTGCGGCGCGCTGGTCGACCTGACGACCGAACGTGACCCAGGCGCCGAAGGACAGCGCGGAGAGTTTGAGACCGGAAGAACCCAGACGACGGTATTCCATGGCAATTCCAGATGGGGGAGAACCCTCAGGCTTGGGGCGGGCAGACGCCCATGCAAGAGCGCGCGGCCCGGTCCGCGGGCGGAGTGCGGATGCGCAGGCTACAAAGGCGTAATCGAAAACACTGTTTTGCATCGGTCCCACGGTTCCTGCGCGCGGATGCTGCGCATACCGGCGTCGAATGCGTGCAGCGATGCGCATTGCTGAATCGTAAGGCGCCGTTGCCGGGTGCCCAGGCGCGCGGAACTTGCGCGCGCCGCGCGACTCTTGTTCTGCGTCGCATCGCTCTATCCCCACCCAGTCTGCCCCAGGAGTCCTCCATGTCTGCCCGCCGTCTTGCACTGGCCGTGGCCATCGCCGCCGCGCTGCTGCCGATTTCCGCATTTGCCGCCAAACCGGAAGCCAAACCGGACGCGCATGCAACCAACATCGATCATTACTGGGCCACGCCGCATACCTCGGCGACGACGGGCGAGGTCACCATCAACGGCAAGCACATCGACTACACCGCCGATACCGGCACCATCATCCTGCACGACAAGCAGGGCAAGCCCACCGGCGAGATGTTTTACGTGGCGTATATCAAGCGCGGCGTGGATGCCGCCAAGCGTCCGATTTCCTTCCTGTACAACGGTGGTCCAGGCTCGTCCTCGGTGTGGCTGCACATGGGCGCATTCGGCCCGGTGCGCGTGGTTACCGACAGTCACATCCACACGCCGCCGGCGCCGTACCGGTTGGTCAACAACGATTACAGTCTGCTCGATGCCAGCGATCTGGTGTTCGTCGATGCGATGGGCACCGGGTACAGCCGCATCCTCGGCAAGGCCGAGGGTGGCGTGGGTACGCCGAAGATGTTCTACGGCGTGGATCCGGACGGCCAGGCCTTCGCCCAGTTCATCAGCAATTTCCTGTCGCAATACGGGCGCTGGAACTCGCCGAAATACCTGATCGGCGAGAGCTACGGCACCACGCGCAATGCAGTGCTGGCCAACATCCTCGAGCAGCAGGACAACATCGACCTCAACGGTGTGGTGATGATGTCGAGCATCCTCAACTTCGATACCAGCATCGATCAGCCCAACCTCAATCCGGGCATCAACCTGCCTTATGCGCTGGCACTGCCCTCGTATGCCGCGATCGCCTGGTATCACAAGGCACTGGCCAATCCTCCAGCCACGCTGCATCCCTGGCTGGACCAGGTGCAGACCTGGGCGATGGGGCCATACCTGCAGGCGCTGAACGAGGGCGCCGCGCTACCGGTGGCGCAGGAAGACGCCATCGCCAGGCAGATGGCGACCTACACCGGCTTGCCGGAGCGCTATGTGCTGCGCGCGGACCTGCGCGTGACCGGGCCCGAATTCGAACAGACCCTGCTGCTGCCGCGCGGCGAGACCACCGGGCGGCTGGATGCGCGCTTCTCCGGCCCGACCATGGATCCGCTGGCGGAGTCGGCCATGTACGACCCGCAGAGCGCGGCGATCAGTTCGGCCTACACGGCGGCGTTCAACGACTACGTGCGCAAGACGCTCAAGTTCGGCGGCAAGCACACCTACAAGATCGTCTCCAACACCGTGGGCAACGACTGGAACCTGCTGCATACGCCGCCAGGACAGACCACGCCGGCCTATATCGCCACCAACGTGATGCCCGATCTGGCCGCAGCGATGAGCTACAACCCGGATCTGAAGGTGATGGTCAATGCCGGCTATTACGATCTGGCGACGCCGTACTACGCGGCGTGGTACCAGTTCGAGCAGTTGCCGATGCAGCGCAAGCTGATGCACAACATCCAGTTCCACTACTACCACGTCGGGCACATGCTCTACGTGCGGCCGCAGGACCTGGTGAAGGTGCACGCCAATATCGTCAAGTTCATCCGCAGCACCGATCACGAACCCGCGACACGCTGAGGCTGCTTCAGTCCGTCGCGTCTTCCGGTGTCGAATCCGTGGTCGCTGCGGCGACTGCGGATTCCAGCGCGCGCAATTGGCGCAGTAGCTCGCGATACGCGTGTGGCGGGCGATTGCCGGCGCGCTCGACACGGGCCTGACGGATCAGCGCGCGCAGATTCTGCCGGTCGGCCAGCGGATGACGCTGCAGCAGTTCACCCAGCGCTGCATCGCCCTCGGCCAGAAGCTGTTCGCGCAGCGCCTCGAGCCGATGCGCAACGGCCACCTCGCGGCGATGCGCCACGATGTCGCCGCCCAGCGCCGCGCGCGCCGCTGCGAAAGCATCCTCATCATGGCGCCGCATCAGCTTGGCCAGAAACTGCAATTGCCGCTTGCGCGCCACCGGCGCGGTGATGCGGCGCACGTGGGCGATTTCCGTACGCACGTCGTCGGGCAGATCGATGCCTGCCAGGCGCGAAGGCGGCAGGGTCAGCAGCGCTTCGCCGAGATCGAACAGCGCCAGCGCATCGCGGCGCCGCTGGCTGCGACTGGGTGCCTCGAAGCCTTCGGTTTCGTCGTGGTCGGATGGCATGTCGTGGCACACTGCGCGGCTGATGGGACGCGCAGCGTAGCGCGCCCGCGATGCGAGACCTATCCATGCCCAGTGCCGTGATCGCCGCCGGCGATGCCGATTTGAACCCCGCCCCCGAACTCGACCGGCTTGGCGCCATCGCCGCGGAGGTGATCGCGCGCGCGCGCGGCGCCGGCGCCAGCGCGGCCGAAGTCAGCGCCAGCGTGCAGACCGGACTCAACGTCAATGTGCGCATGGGCGAGGTGGAAACCATCGAGCATACGCGCGATCGCGGCTTCAGCCTGACCGTGTATTTCGGTCAGCGCAAGGGCAGTGCCAGCACGGCTGATCTGAAGCCCGCGTCGATCGCGGCGACGCTGGAGCACGCCTGCGCCATCGCGCGGCATACCGAGTCCGATGCGGCCGCCGGACTGGCCGATGCCGCGCTGATGGCCACGCAGTTTCCCGATCTGGACCTGTGGCACCCGTGGCCGTTGAGCGTGGAGGACGCCGTGCTGCTGGCGCAGCGCTGCGAGTCCGCCGGGCTCGATGTCGCCGGTATCAGCAACAGCGAAGGCGCCAGCGTCGGCAGCGGCAGCGCGCTCGAGGTCTATGCCAACTCGCATGGCTTCTTCGGCCGCGAGCACGCCACGCAGCACTCGCTGTCGTGTGCATTGATCGCCGGCAACGGCGCGGATGGCATGCAACGCGATTACTGGTGGGACAGCGCGCGCACGCAGGAGGATCTGATGGATGCCGCCGCGCTGGGCCGCCGCGCCGCCGAGCGCACGCTGGCGCGACTGGGTGCGCGCGCGCTGGGTACGCGCACCTGCAAGGTGCTGTTCACGCCGGACACGGCGCGCTCGCTGCTCGGACATCTGGTCGGCGCGGTCAGCGGTGGTGCGCTGTACCGGCGTGCCAGTTTCCTGCTCGATCAGATCGGGCAGAGTCTGTTCCCGGCGCACATCAACATCATCGAGCGGCCACGGTTGCCGCGCGGCCCGGCTTCGGCCGCGTTCGATGCCGAAGGCGTGGCCACGCGCGAGCAGCCGCTGATCGAAAACGGCGTGCTCAAGCGTTACGTGCTGGGCAGCTATTCGGCGCGCAAACTGGGCCTGGCCAGCACCGCCAATGCCGGCGGCGTGCGCAACCTGATTTTCGAGCCCGGCGCGCTGGACTTCGCGCAGATGCTCGATGCCATGGGCAGCGGCCTGGTGGTGACCGAACTGATGGGGCAGGGCGTCAACACCGTGACCGGTGATTACTCGCGCGGCGCCGCCGGTTACTGGGTCGAGCACGGCGTGATCGCGTACCCGGTCGAGGAAGTCACCATCGCTTCCAACCTGCGCGCCATGTTCGCCGGCATCGAAGCCGTGGGCCGCGATCTGGACGCGCGTGGTGGGCTGATGACGCCCTCGCTGCTGATTGGCGCGATGACCGTCGCCGGCGCCGAATAGCCGCAGTCCGCGTCAACGCGCAACCTGGCCGCGCGTTGTGCATGGACAGATGCGGCCGTGTGCTGGCTGCGGAGTGCGGTGATGGGTGCTGCCGATGCAAGACGCGCTGCGAGCGCGCTGAATCGTCTCGGTCTGGGCGCGCACAATGGCGAGATCGCGGCGTTGGGCGATGCCGAGGCCTGGGCGTTGCGTCAATCCAGCCAGCGCGCCGAGGATCTGGGCGTGTTCACCGGCCTGCCGGATAGCCTCGACTACCTGCGCAAGGAGGCGCAGTTGCAGCAGCAGCGGCGTGCGCTCAAGCGCGCGGACGCAGGCGCGCCACTACCGCCTGCCATTGGCAAGGACGGCAAGCCGGTCAATCCGCTGGCGCGCTTGTATGTGCAGATGTTTGGCGCCGATCTGCGCCGCGAGGCCAGCGCGCGCTGGCAGCTGGCCGCGCGCAGCGACACGCCGGTCGCCGAACGCCTGGTGCGGTTCTGGTCGAACCATTTCGCGGTCTCGGTGGACAAGGGTCCAGCGCGTCTCTATGCCGCGCCGATGGAGCGCGAGGCGATCCGCCCGCACCTCACCGGGCGCTTTTACGACATGCTGATCGCGGTGGAACAGCACCCGGCCATGCTGCGCTATCTGGATCAGGCGCAGTCGGTGGGTCCGGATTCGCCCTTGGCCGAGCGTGTCGACCGGCGTCTGGCGCGGCGCAGCGATGGCCAGCCAGCGCGCAAGCTGGGCCTCAACGAAAATCTCGCGCGCGAGATCATGGAACTGCACACGCTGGGCGTCGGCGCGCATTACACGCAAAGCGATGTCACCCAGTTCGCGCGCGCACTGACCGGCTGGAGCTTGCCGACACCGCGCGAGCTGGAGCAGGGCGACGTGCGGCGCGCATTCAAGTTTCGCCCGTTCGCGCACGAGCCCGGCGACGTCAGCGTGCTGGGCAAGGTCTACGATCAGCGCGGCGAGGATCAGGCCAAGGCCATCCTCGCCGACTTCGCTGTGCACCCGGCCACGGCGCGGCATCTCTCGACCGAACTGGCGCGGCACTTCGTCAGTGACACGCCGCCGGCGGACCTGGTCGACGCGATGGTCCGTGCCTACCTCGATAGCGCCGGCGATCTGCCTGCGTTGTACCGGGCCATGCTGGAGCATCCCGCGACCTGGGCGCCGCAGGCGCACAAGATTCGCACGCCGCAGGACTTGCTGGTTGCCGGGCTGCGCGCCGGCGGCATTGATCCGGGCGAGCGCCCGCAGCCATGGGACGGATTGCTGATGCGGCTGGGCCAGCCCACCTTCATGCCGCGCTCGCCCGCGGGCTACACCGATGTCACCGCCGACTGGGTGGCGCCGGATGCGCTCTGGAAGCGCGTCCAGGTGGCCGAGGCCCTGGCCGAGCGCGTGCCGCGCGCGGGTCTCGATCCGCGTGTGCTGGCCGCGGGCGTGCTGGGACCTTCCCTGCGCGGCGACACGCGCAGCGCGATGCAGCGCGCCGAGGCGCCCGAGCAGGCGCTGGCGCTGCTGTTCGCCAGTCCCGAATTCCAGTGGAGGGTGTGAGATGAGCACGCGCCGCGAGTTTTTGCGTCTGCTGGGACTGTCGGCCACGGCCGCCGCCACGCTGACGCTGTGGCCGGGCATCACCCTTGCCGCCACGGGCGCCGACACGCGCCTGCTGGTGCTGATGCTGCGTGGTGGTCTGGATGGCATCCATGCGCTGCCGCCGTATGGCGATCCGGGCTATGCCGAGCTGCGCGGGCCGCTGGCGCTGACACCCAGCGGTCCCACCGCGGAAGACCCGGCTGCGCTGCGCCTGGACGGCACCTTCGCGCTGCATCCGGCGCTGGCGTTCGCACAGCAACTCTATCAGCGTGGCCAGTTGCTGCCGATCGCCGCGGCGGCGCCGCCGTACTGGGGACGCTCGCATTTCGAGGCGCAGGACTGCGTGGAAAACGGTACCGCCACGCCCGATGGCGCGCAGACCGGCTGGCTCAATCGCGCCGTCGCCGCGCTGCCGGGCGTCGATGGACTCGCGGTGAGCACGGTGATGCCGCTGATGATGCGCGGCGGGGGCCGCATCACGACGTGGTCGCCGCCGCTGCCGATGCGCGTCAACCCGATCCTGCTGCAGCGTCTGGAGCCGCTGTACGCCGAGGATCCGCGGCTGGCAGTGGCCTTCGCCGACGCACTGGCCAATCAGGGTGCCAGCGGTGGCGCGGCGCTGGCTCCGGCTGACGCGATGGCGGCCGGCAAGGCCAAGGCCATGGGCAGCGGCGGCCGCCTGCCGCAATTGATGCAGGCCGCAGGCATGTTCATGGCCAGGGCCGACGGTCCGCGCATCGGCTTCGTTGAGGACTATGGTTGGGATACCCACGCCAACCAGGCCGCGATCCTGTCGCGCAAACTCAAGGAGCTCGACAACGCCTTCGCCAGCTTCGCGCAGGCGGCGCAGCCGGTGTGGTCGCGCATGGTCATGGTGGTGGTCACCGAATTCGGCCGCACCGCGCGCATCAACGGCACCAACGGCACCGACCACGGCACCGGCGGGGTAATGTTCGTGGCCGGCGGCGCGGTGGCCGGCGGGCGCGTCGGTGGGCAGTGGCCGGGCATGCGCCCGCAGCAGCTGTATCAGAATCGCGACATCCACGCGACCACCGATTTCCGCGCCGTGTTCAAGGGTTTGCTGGCCGCACACCTGGGCATCGGCGAGCGCGTGCTGGCCACACGCGTGTTCCCGGGCAGCGCCGCGCTGGCGCCGCAGGGCGGTTTGCTGCGTGCAGCCCTGGCGGCGTGAGGCGCCTGCGGCGAGGTTGCGATTGACACTGTGTGCGGCGCGCGTGAGGCTTGCCGGCATGACCACGGGGAGCCTGCCATGAGCGAAGAAACCCAGTACACCACGCCACCACCACCGCCACCACCGACCGCCAGCGCGCCGGCGCAATCCAGCGAGATGGATCAGCGCAACTGGGCCATGTTCACGCACCTGTCGGCGCTGTCTGGCCTGGTCAGCGGCTTAGGATTCATTCTCGGCCCGTTGGTGCTGTGGCTGATCAAGAAGGACCAGATGCCGCTGGTCAACGAGGCCGGCAAGGAAGCGGTGAACTTCCAGCTCACCATGCTCATCGCATTCCTCGTTTCCTGGGTGCTGGTGTTCCTGCTGATCGGCTTCCTGCTGATACCGCTGGTCGTGGTGTTCGATGTCGTGATGTCGATCATCGCCGCGGTGCAGACCAGCAACGGCACGCGTTACCGCTATCCGCTGACGATCCGCTTCATCAATTGAGGCCTTGCGCCGCGGTCGCGCGCCTCAGCGCGCGCGTGCCGCGGCGTGCTGCGCCAGTTCGCGCAACAAGTCGGCCCGGGCATCGAACGGCGCCAGGGCTTGCAGCGCCAGCGTGGTGACTTCATGCAGGCGCCGGCGCGCGCCGTCCACGCCCAGCAGCGTCGGGAACGTGGGTTTGCCCTGGCGCGAATCCTTGCCCGCGGTCTTGCCCAGCGTCGCGGTGGCGCCTTCGACATCGAGCAGATCGTCGCGGATCTGGAAAGCCAGGCCGAAGGCCGCCGCGTAGTCATCGAGCGCGTGTAGCGTGGCGGCATCGGCCGCGGCGGCCAGCGCGCCCATGCGCACGCAGGCGCGGATCAGCGCGCCGGTCTTCAGCGCATGCAGATGCTCCAGCGCGGGCACATCCAGATCGCCGCCGGTCGCGTCCAGGTCCAGCGCCTGGCCACCGGCCATGCCTTCGGCACCGCACGCTGTGGCCAGGGTGCACAACATGGCCAGGCGCGTGTCGGCATCGACATCGAGCGCGGCGTCATGCGCGAGGTGATCGAAGGCCAGGGCCTGCAGCGCATCGCCGGCGAGGATCGCCGTGGCTTCGCCGAAAGCGACATGGCAGGTGGGGCGGCCGCGGCGCAGGTCGTCATCGTCCATTGCCGGCAAATCGTCGTGGATCAGCGAGTAGGCGTGGATCAGCTCGGCCGCCGCGGCCGGCGCATCGAGGCGCGCCAGCGGCGCTTGCAGCAGCACGCCGGTGGCATAGGTGAGCAGCGGCCGCAGGCGCTTGCCGCTGCCCAGAGCGGCGTAACGCATGGCCTGCTGCAGGCGACCAGGACCGGGATGGGCGGGCGGCAGGGCGCGTTCGAGTGCGGCTTCGCTGCGGCGGATCAACGCAACGAACGCAGGGCCCAGCTCAAGGTGCGTCGGATTCAAAGGGTTCGGCGAGATCGGGGGCTTCGGGATCGAGCAGTTTGCGCACGCGCAGTTCGGCCTGGTCCAGCGCGCCCTGGCAGTTGCGGTACAGGGCAACGCCGCGTTCGAACGCGGCCAGCGAATCATCCAGACTCAGATCGCCTTGTTCCATGCGTGCGACCAGGGCCTCGAGTTCATCCAGGGATTGTTCGAAGGCGGCCGCTGGGCCGGGGACGGTTGTTGCGTTGCGCGTGGACTTGGCCATGGCCGCGAACGCTAGCGCAGCGCAGGCGGCGATTCAATCGCCGGCATCGATCGAGCGGGTGGCAGCGGCGCGCTGCGCCGCCACCGCGGGCGCACGCCGTGCGCGTTGAAGTACGCCTGCCCGGCTGCGCTCAGCGCGATATCGCCCAGCGCCAGCATCTCGCCCGCGGCGGTCTCGATCAGCGGACAGCGCGCACGCTGCCATGGCGGCACATTGGCACGCTGGAACAGGCTGCCCAGATCGCGTGCATGCGCGGCGCCGGCCGGGCGCACGCGCTCGCCCACGTGGCATGCACGCACGCGCAACAGCGGACTGAATCGCGCGGCGGCATCCAGGTACAGCGAAGCACCGCCCGCCAGCGCCAGCGGCGCGCCATCCCAGGCCAGAGTCCACTCGTCTGGCGGTGGCGGCGACCAGGGTTCCGCATACAGTCGGCCGCGCCAGGCGCGCAGCACGCCGCCTGCGTAACGCAGCTGCGGGTTGCGATCGCGCGCGGCCTCGCGCAGCATGGTTTGCAGCGCGCTGCGCTGCGCACTGCCGGGCGCATCCAGGCCGAGCGGGTGCAGCCAGCGCGCCAGCACGGGAGCGTGCAGCACCTCCGGCAAGGCCAGCCAGGCGGCGATGTCGAGTGTTTGCGTCGGTGCATCCAGCAGCGTGCGCAAGGCTTCCGCGCTGCGCTGTGCGAGATCATCGGCCAGCGCGCGCTGCACGCGCGCGACGTGCAGCAGCGCAGTGGAGGCCGCGGGCCAGTGGCGCCCGAGTTGCGGCATGACGTGCTGGCGCAAAAAACTGCGTGCATGGGCGGGATCGCGATTGGCGGGATCGTCGATGACGTGCAATCCGTGCGCTTCGATATGCGCACGCAGCGTGGTGCGCGGCACCTCCAGCAGTGGCCGCCATAGCCAGCCGCCGGCGAAGGTGCGCAGGTCGCGCATCCCGCCCAGACCTTCGGGACCGGCGCCGCGCAACAGCTTGAGCAGCACGGTTTCGGCCTGGTCTTCACGGTGCTGTGCCAGCACCAGCAGGCCACCCGCCGGCAATCGATCGGCCAGCGCGGCATAGCGCGCGCTGCGTGCCGCGGCCTCCATGCCCCTGCCAGTGCGCGTATCCACGCGCGCGCGCAACAGGGTGACGGGTACCTGCCAGCACGCGCATTGCGCCAGGCAGTGCGCGGCCCAGCGCGCGCTGTCCTGGTGCAGGCCGTGATCAACATGCAGCGCCTGCAGGTCGCGCGCGCGCGCCGCCGGCAGCAGGCTCAGCGCGTGCAGCAGCGCGCTGGAATCGGGTCCACCGCTGTACGCCACGCGCAATGCGCCTGGCGGCGCGGCCGCAAGCGCGGCGCCAAGCTGGGCGGACAAGTCACGGGTCATGCGATGCATCAGGCCAAAGCCGCGCGGCAAACGCAACATGCGCGATGCGGAGCTTGCGCGGGACGCGTGCGCTGCGCATGCTGCGCGCCGCCTTGCGGAGCTCACCGATGACCCTGCCCGACACGCTTGCCGATTGGCTGGAATACCAGCAACGCCAGCACGCCCAGCCGATCGCACTGGGCCTGCAGCGCGTGCGCATGGTGTGGCAGGCGCTGGGCGCGCCATCGCCGGCGCGCTGTGTCATCAGCGTGGGTGGCACCAACGGCAAGGGATCGACCGTGGCGTTTCTCGAAGCCATGTTGCGCGCGCGCGGGTTGCGCGTGGGGGCCTATACCTCGCCGCACCTGCTGCGTTACAACGAGCGCGTGCGCATCGACGCACGCGAGGCCGATGATGCTGCCCTGTGCGCGTCCTTCGCGCGCATCGAGCAGGCACGCGGCGCCATTCCGCTGACCTATTTCGAGTACGGCACCCTGGCCGCGCTGCTGCTGTTCGCGGATGCCCGACTCGAGGTCGCGTTGCTGGAAGTGGGCCTCGGCGGGCGCCTGGATGCGGTCAACATCATCGACGCCGATGCCGCCATCGTCACCACGATCGGCATCGACCACACCGAGTATCTGGGCGCGGATCGCGACAGCATCGGCCGCGAGAAAGCCGGCATCGCGCGCAGCGGGCGGCCGTTGATCCTGGGCAGCAGCGACGTGCCTGACGGACTGTCCGGGAGCGCCGCGGATGCGGGCGCCACGCTGCTGCGGCTGGGGTTGGATTTCGCCATCGTGGCGCAGGTCGACGGCTGGCGCTGGAGCACCCCGGCAGGCGCCGGGCATGCCTTGCGCGCTGCTGGAGAGATCGCTGCCGTCGACCTGCCCGAGCTGTCGCTGGCCGCCCCGCACCAGCCCGAGAATGTCGCCGCCGCGCTGGCGGCGCTGTGGGCGCTGCGCCAGCGACTGGGATGGGCGCCGCAAGACTACGCCAGGGGTATTGCGTCGGTGCGTTTGCCAGGCCGCCTGCAAGATCTGGGCGGCACCCCCGACTTGATCGTGGACGTTGCGCACAATCCGCAGGCCGCCGCCGGGCTGGCGGCGTGGCTGGATGCGCAACCGCGGGTGCTCACCCACGCCGTGTTCAGCGCGCTGGCCGACAAGGACATTGCCGGCATTGGCGCCGCGCTGGGCGCGCGCATCGCGCACTGGCACGTCTGCGGCATCTTGGATGCCGGCGCGCGTGGTCTTGACGCGGCCAGCGTCGCCGCGCGCTTGCGGATGGCACTGCCGCAGGCGGCGATCAGCCTGCATGCCGATGTGCACGCCGCGCTGGCCGCGGCGCGTGTGGCGCTGCCCATGCGCGGGCGCGTGCTTGCCTTCGGCTCGTTCCATATTGCCGGCGCGGTGTTGGAGCGATCGCCGCCGCAGGCCTGAATCCGCTGGCGCTGGCAGCGAAGGGACGCAGCGCAGGCGCTATAATCTGTCGCCTTTCCCGCCCGCGAGCACCGTCGTGGATACACGCCTGAAACAGCGTTTGATCGGTGCCGCCGTGTTGCTGGCACTGGTTGTCATCGCGGTGCCGATGTTCTTCTCCGGGCACGAGCAGGGTGGCAGCGCCACGACCTCGGTCAGCCTCGGCATTCCGGCGCAGCCCGAGCCGCCCTTGCACAGCAAGACGCTGGAGCTGGGCGCGCCGGCGCCGACGGCAGCGGCTGCCAGCACGGGCCAGGCGCCCATGACGCAGGCCGCCGCGGCTTCGGTGCTGCCCGGCCAACGCCTGGCGACGGTCACCCTGCCCGGTGCGCCGCCGGATGCCGCCAGCAGCGAGGCGCTGCCGCGCCCGGCGCCCGGCATGGCGCAGGCGTTCGCGCCGCCGCCGCGCATGCCGCGCGGGGGCGCGTCCGCGGTCGCGGGCGAGAACGCCACCGCGCCACTTGCCGCGCCGGCCATGCAGCCGCCGCGGGCCGCCACCGTGGTGAAGCCGAAGCAACTCTCGGTGCCGTTGCCGGTGGGTACCGCGGCACGCTCGAGTTACATCATCGACCTCGGGGTGTACATCAATTCGGTCAATGCACGCGAGTTGGTGCGGCGCCTGGCCAAGCTCGGCATCCACGCCACCATCCACCCGATCCTGCGCCAGGCGCAGGCGATGACGCGGGTGACCGCCGGGCCCTATCCCAATCGTGCGCTGGCCGAGGCGGCGCGCTTGCGTATCCGCGCGCACGAGCCCAACGCGCCGGCGGTGCTGGTTTCCAGTCCGGGCAATCTTGGCGCCGATCAGGCGGCCAGTGCCTTGCCGGCCGGGCAGCCCGGCGGCTGGGTCGTGCAACTGGGTGCCTTCGACAGCGCCGCCGTGGCGCAGGCCCTCAAGAGCCGTGCGCTTGCCGCCGGATTCGCGGCCTATACCGACACCGTGCGCACCGCGCAGGGAGCCACGTTGTGGCGCGTGCGCGTCGGGCCGGAGGCCAGCCGCGATGCCGCCGTGGCCTTGCGTGCGCAGTTGAAGGCCAAACTGGCGCAGGATGGCATCGTGGCCGTTGCGCATTGAGCCGGCGGGATTGCCGTGAGCACTGCCGATTACATCATCATCGCGATCATCGTGATCTCGGTGCTGCTGGGACTGTGGCGCGGTTTGATCGCCGAGGTGCTGGCGCTGGCGGTCTGGATCGTGGCGCTGTGGGCCGCGTGGCAATTCGGCGCGGCGGTCTCGGCCTACATGCCCGCGGCGCTGCGCGCGCCGGCGGCGCGATTGTTCGCGGCGTGGGCGTTGATTTTCGTGCTGGTGCTGATCGCGGGTGCCGTACTCGGCTGGCTGTTGCGCATGCTGGTGCAAGGTACCGGCCTGTCCGGCACCGATCGCATGCTGGGCATGCTGTTCGGCGCAGCGCGTGGCGTGCTGATCGTGACCTTGGGTGTGCTGCTGCTGGGCATGACGCCGTTTCCGCGCGATCCTTGGTGGCGTCATTCGGTCCTGCTGCCCAGTTTTCAGCGCGCGGCCGAAGCATTGCAGGCACACCTGCCGCCCGAGGTGGCGCGCTACGTGCGTTTTGATCCATCACCGCTGGCAGCCGTCAAGTTGCCGTTTGCATTGCCTCGCCGCGTCACTCCGCCCCCAGCATCCCCCGAGTCCTGAAACCATGTGCGGAATCATTGGCATCGTTGGTCGCAGCGATGTTGCACCACAGCTCTATGACGGCCTGACCGTGCTGCAGCACCGCGGCCAGGACGCCGCCGGCATCGCCACGCTGGACGGCGCGCGCTTGCGCCTGCACAAGCACAACGGCCTGGTGCGCGATGTGTTCCGCGAAGAGCACATGCGCATGCTGCGGGGTCGCGCCGGCATCGGCCATTGCCGCTACCCGACCGCAGGCAGCGCCGAGGCTGGCGAGGCGCAGCCGTTCTATGTGAACTCACCCTACGGCATTGCCTTTGCGCACAACGGCAACCTGGTCAATACCGACGCGCTGCGCCGCGAGTTGTTCGAGGATGACCGTCGGCATATCAATACCGATTCCGATTCCGAGGTGTTGCTGAATGTCCTCGCGCACGAGCTGGCCGCCGCGGCGCCGTTCAAGTTCAGCGCCGAGGCTTTGTTCGACGCCGTGGCCCAGGTGCATCGGCGCGCGCGCGGCGGCTATGCCTGCGTGGCGCTGATCATGGGGCAGGGGCTGCTGGGGTTCCGCGATCCCAACGGCATCCGCCCGCTGGTGCTGGGCGTGCGCGAAGGGAGCGCCGGCAACGACTATGCGCTGGCCTCCGAATCGGTGGCGTTCGACATACTCGGTTTCAAGCGCCTGCGCGACGTGGCACCGGGTGAGGCGGTGTTCGTCGGTCTCGACGGCAGTCTGCACAGCCGCGTCTGCACCCGCGGTGCGGTGCATGCGCCGTGCATCTTCGAGTATGTGTATCTGGCGCGGCCGGATTCGATGATCGAGGACGTGTCGGTGTACAAGGCGCGGCTGCGCATGGGCGAGCGCCTCGGCGCCAAGATCCGCCGCCTGCGCCCGGACCACGATATCGACGCGGTGATCCCGATTCCCGACACGGCGCGCACCGCGGCCAGTTCGCTGGCGGCGGTGCTGGGCGTGCCGTTCCGCGAGGGCTTCGTCAAGAACCGCTACATCGGCCGCACCTTCATCATGCCGGGGCAGGGCGAGCGCGCGAAGTCGGTGCGCCGCAAGCTCAATCCGATCGAGCTTGAGTTCCGCAAGAAGAGCGTGCTGCTGGTGGACGACTCGATCGTGCGCGGTACCACCTCGAAGCAGATCATCCAGATGGCACGCGAAGTCGGTGCGCGCAAAGTCTACTTCGCCTCGGCCGCACCGCCGGTGCGCTACCCGAATGTTTATGGCATCGACATGCCGGCAGTGCACGAGCTGGTCGCGCATGGGCGCAGCGAGGCCGAGGTCGAGGCCTTGCTGGGCGCCGACTGGCTGGTCTATCTGGATCTGGCCGATCTGGAAGCGGCGGTCGCCGAGGGTAACGAAGCGCTGACGCACTTCGATGCTTCGTGCTTCAACGGCGAATACGTCACCGGACTGGACGCAGGCTATCTCGAAGCCCTTGAAATCACGCGTTCGGATGATGCCAAGACGCGCCGGCTTGCGGGCTGATCGACAGTCTGGACTGGCGGCGCGCTGAAACGCCGCTGCAACGACCGCTGGCAAGCGGATCCACCTCACGCGGGGTCATGCCGATCATGTCCGCGAGGTGATGAATGGGCCTGCGTGAAGACCCTGCTGCGCGCGGTCGCGCGGGCGCAGCGTCCGGCATCAGGGTCTGGCGGCGGCCGGTGCGGTGCCAGGCCAAAACGTGATCTGATCGTAGCCACTGATTCGCGCGTGTTCCAACGGGCGCGGCGGGTGCAATGTCGCCGGGCTCATCCGTTTGCGCGCAGCGGCTGGCCGTGATGATCCGAGCGCTCTGGCTCCAGGTGCCGCCATTGCCGGCGCGGATGCCGGCCAGTGTCGATTGGCGCGGTTGGCGGCCGCCGGGTGCGGCATGAATTGCTTGTTTACAATCCGGCATGTTTTACAAAACTGTCATGCGAAGCTGTTAGCCTTTTGTTACGCGTCCGAAAGCTTCGCGTAAGGGGTTCGCAGCCACGTGATTGCGTCCGCATGCGCGGGTCAGCGCGACTGTGCCCCATCCCTCTCTTCCGTGATCAAGGGCACATCCATGAATCATCGCATCCGGGTCAAGGCACTGCCGTTCGCCATCGCGTCGCTGCTGGCGTGTTCCAGCGCGCTCGCGCAAAACACCTCCTCATCGGTTACCGGGCAGGTGGTCGACGCGCAGGGCAAGCCGGTGGCGGGCGCCACCGTCACCATCGTCAACGTGCCCTCGGGTACCACGCGCGTGCTCACCACCGATGCCAAGGGCAACTACAACGCACAGGGATTGCGCGTGGGTGGCCCGTTCGACATCACGGTGAAAAAAGAGGGCATGCAAACGACCGAGAAAGACAACATCTACCTGAAGCTGGCGGAAACCAGCACCGTGGACTTCACGCTCGGTGTGCAGGCCAAGGAACTGGCCGCGGTGACGGTGACTGCCACTGCGATGAACAGCATCTTCCAGCCCGAGAATCGCGGCCTGGGCACCACGGTGACGCAGCATCAGATCGACACCTTGCCAGGCACCGGGCGCGGTCTGCAGGATTACGTGCGCCTCGATCCGATGGTCAACGTCACGCCCGGCAGCAACGCCATTTCCGCGCTGGGCCAGAACAGCCGCTACAACAACATCAGCATCGACGCGGTGCCGACCAATGATCCGTTCGGCCTCGAGGCCGGCGGCACGCCCTCGCTGGGCTCGCCGATCTCGATCGACACCATCAGCGAGGTCAACGTCGCCACCAACAACTACGACGTCACCAACGCACGCAACACCGGCGCGCAGATCAACGCGGTGACCAAGAGCGGCACCAACCAGTTCCATGGTGACCTGTACTACGTGTACCTGCCCAGCAAATGGGTCGGTGATGACCAGTCCGGCAACGGTTTCTCGGGCTTCAACAAGCAGACCACGGCCGGGTTCACCCTCGGTGGCCCCATCGTCAAGGACAAGCTGTTCTTCTTCGTGGCTTACGAGGACAGCAAGACCACCGCGCCGGCGCCGGACGTCGGCATCATCGGATCAGGCAAGGGCAGCATCGTGCCGATCACCCAGGCACAGCTCGACCAAATCACGCAAATCGCGCAGGGCTATGGTTTGGTCACCGGCAGCAGTGCGCTCGGTGCGCCCAATACCGACGAGAAGCGCTACCTCGCCAAGTTCGACTGGAACATCAACAACAACCATCGCATGAGTTTTCGCTACGACCGCGACAAGAGCACGCTGGCCGTGGTCGGTGGCAGTGGCGGTTCACGCGGCACCATCAACCTGGCCAGTGCCAACTATTCGCAGTTGCGCGATTTCAGGAACTACGTCATCAACAGCTATGACGACTGGTCGGACACGTTTTCATCCGAGGCCACGGTGTCCTATGGCAGCTACGCGCGCACGCCGCAGTTGAATGGGCCGCTGTCGCCGCAGGTGCAGGTCTACGTGAACGGCACCAGTGGCCCCAGTGTGTACATGGGGACCAACTACTCGTACCAGGCCAACAGCCTCAACACCAAGACCTGGACCGGATTCTGGGCGGGCACGTTGTTTCTCAATGACCACACCGTGAAGTTCGGCGTTGATTATCTGCGCAACGACTACAACAACCTGTTCCTGCAGTATTTCGCCGGTGCTTACCAGTTCAACAGCATCGCCAACTTCCAGGCCGGCAATTACTCCTACTATCAATTGCGCCAGCCGACCGGCGGCGACCTTGCCAATGCCTCGGCGATCTGGTCCTACGAAAACTGGGGCTTCTTCGCGCAGGACGTGTGGCAGATCAACGATGCGCTGAACCTGCAATACGGTCTGCGTTGGGACATCCCCGAGGTCGGCACCAAGCCGGCCTACAACGCCGGATTCGCGCAGGCCTTTGGCATGCCCAACAACAACACCATCAACGGCCATTCGGTGCTGGAGCCGCGGCTGTCGTTCAACTACACTTTCGACACCGCACTGCCCACGCAGTTGCGCGGCGGTATCGGCTTGTTCATGGGCGCCACGCCGGCGGTGTGGCAGTCGAATCCGTTCACCAACAATGGCATCAACGTCGTCACCTACACCGCCTACAACCAGGCGACCGGTGGCCCGCTGTCATCCAATCCATATAACCAGCCCAAGCCAGCCACCAACCAGCCCAAGCAGACCATCGATCTGCTGGCCAATAACTTCCAGCAGCCCACGGTGATGAAGACCTCGCTGGCGCTGGATCACGAGTTGCCGTGGTGGGGCATGGTGGCCAGCGCCGAGATCTCCTACGTCAAGGATCAGAACGCGATCTGGTACCAGAACCTCAACCTTGGCAAGCCCACGGCGATCGGCCCGGATGGCCGGCCCATCTTTTTCAAGCTCAACAGCAATGGCACCCTGTGCACCAGCTCGAGCTGCGCGATGGCCAACGCCAACCCGGCCTATAGCAGCGTCATGTATCTGGGCAATTCGGACCTGGGTAGCGCCACCTACACCACCCTGCGCCTGCAGCATCCGGGCGGCAATGACGGGTTTGGCTGGTCACTGGCGTGGACCCACGGCCGCGCCAGCAGCGTCAATGCCGGCTCGTCGTCGGTGGCTTACTCGAACTGGCGTTACAACCCGGCCGTCAATCCCAATGCCGATGTGGCTTATCCGGCCAACTACAACGTGCGTGATCGACTCAGCGGCTATCTGTCGTGGTCGCACAAGTTCTTCCGCGACTACCGCACCAGCTTCGGTGCCTACTTCAACATTTCCAGCGGCACGCCGTACAGCTGGGTCTATGGCGGCGATGGCAATGGCGACAGCGTGTATTACAACGATCTGGTCTACGTGCCGAGCGGCCCCGGCGATGTCGAGTTCACCAGCAACACCTCGGCGCAGTTGCAGCAGCAGTTCTTCAACTACATCAAGTCACAGCCAGGTCTGCAGCAATACGCCGGTCGCGACGTGCCACGCAATTCCAGCTATTTGCCTTGGACACACCAACTCGATCTGCGCGTCAGTCAGGAGATCCCGGGCCTGTTCAAGGGCAACAAGGGCGAGGTGGTGCTGGACATCTACAACTTCCTCAACATGCTCGACAAGAAGTGGGGCCAGTTGCCGGCGCTCGGCTATGACCCGCAAACGCGCACCCTGGCCAATCTTGCCGGTATCGATCCGGCCACCGGCAAGTACATCTATGACCTGAGCAGCTATACCGACGCCAACGGCAACTACACGCCGCAGACCTTCGGCTTGCTCGACAGCGTCGGTTCCAACAAATCCGATGTGTTGTCGCGCTGGTCGGTGCAACTGACGGTGCGCTACAAGTTCTGACCGGTGTTTTGTTGCCAGCACGGCCGGCGTCCGCAGGGATGCCGGCTTTTTGTTTCCATTGGGCGTGTTCCCGCCAGCGGCTTGCAATCGCCAGCGCCCGGGCTGATGCTGCCCGGTCGAAATTTGCGCGCACGCGGCGCGCCAGCGGAGTCGATGCCATGAACAGCAACAGGGAAGCGCGCGACGAGGACTACCTGCCGCCGCAACCGCCGGTCAAAGGCGTGGTCAGCGCGCGCATTTCGCCCTCGGGCGGTCTGGATGTGCTGTCGCGCAACGAAGTGGCCATGCTGCGCGATGTCAGCGCATCGGGGCTGCACGGCTTGCTGCGTCGCTGCGCGCTGGCGGTGCTGACCTCTGGCAGCGAAAGCGATGATCCGCGTTCGACACTTGAGCGCTACCCCGATTTCGACATCCAGGTGCTGCAGCAGGACCGCGGCATCAAGCTGGAATTGCGCCACGCCCCGGCGCAGGCCTTCGTCGATGGGCAGATCATCCGCGGCATCAACGAGCTGTTGGTGGCGGTCGTGCGCGACATCGTCTATGCCTCGACCAGCCTCGCGGCCGGCGCCTTCGATCTCGACGACTCGGTGGGCATCACCCACGCCGTGTTCGAGATCCTGCGCAACGCGCGCATCCTGCGCCCGCATGCCGATCCCAACCTCGTCGTGTGTTGGGGCGGACATTCCATTGCGCGCGCTGAATACGACTACACCAAGCAGGTGGGCTACCAGCTCGGCCTGCGCGGGCTGGACATCTGCACCGGCTGCGGGCCGGGCGCCATGAAAGGGCCGATGAAGGGCGCGACCATCGCGCATGCCAAGCAGCGTCGCCACCATAACCGCTATATCGGCATCACCGAGCCCGGCATCATCGCCGCCGAGTCGCCCAATCCGATCGTCAATCATCTGGTGATCATGCCGGACATCGAGAAGCGCCTGGAAGCGTTCGTGCGCATCGGTCACGGCATCATCGTGTTCCCCGGTGGTGTCGGCACGGCCGAGGAAATTTTCTATTTGCTGGGTTTGTTGCTGCATCCGGACAACGCCGCACAGAACCTGCCGCTGATCCTCACCGGGCCGCGCGAATCGGCGGCCTATTTCGAACAGATCGATCGCTTTCTGTGCCTGGCTCTGGGTGCCGGCATCGCACGCCATTATCGGATCATCATCGACGACGCGCAGGCAGTGGCCAAGGCCATGTCGAAAGGCGTCGATCGCGTACGTGAGCAGCGCCTGGACAACAAGGATGCGTTTTTCTTCAACTGGTCGCTCAATGTGCCGTTCACCTACCAGCAGCCGTTCCAGCCCACGCATGCGGCGATAGCGGCGCTGCGCCTGCATCGCGACCGACCCGCGCATGAACTGGCGGCAGATTTGCGTCGCGCGTTTTCCGGCATCGTCGCCGGCAACGTCAAGGAAGAAGGCATGCGCGCGATCGAGGCCGGCGGCCCTTATGCGATCAGCGGCGAACCCGAGATCATGCGCGCGCTCGACGCCATGCTGCAGGCCTTTGTCGCGCAGCACCGCATGAAGCTGCCCGGCGGCAAGGGTTACCAGCCCTGTTATCGGATCACGACGGACGGCTGACGCTGGTCACCGCGGCTTGACGCGCTGCACGCCGGACACAACAATACGCAGCTCACGCCCGAATAGCTCAGCCGGTTAGAGCACCTGACTGTTAATCAGGGGGTCGTAGGTTCGAGTCCTACTTCGGGCGCCAGTGCGGCGCGGCGCAACGCGCAGTCGAGTGTGCCAATCGTGAGCTGTCGCCCATGGCATCGGCGGACCACCCCGCCGCCCTGCATTCTGCCCGCAATGGACGAAGTGCTGACATTGCCCGGCAATTCAGATCATTGTATGGAATGTGTGATGCGGCCCACGCATTCATGGGGTGGGGCGTGGCCCTGCTATTAGAAAAATGTAAAAAGCGGTAAACTCGGCGACACATGCATTGAGCGCTGTTGCATCGTCCTGAACCCCGCCATGAAGCTGTCCCGCCTGCTCTCGTTGTTGCTGCCTGCCGTGGCACTGGCTGTCGGATTTTCCGCGCCAGTGCTGGCGTTTGGGCGGCCGCTGAGCAATGCACGCTCGCAGGAAGCTCTGGCCAGTTCACTGTTGCATCGTGTGCCGGCGCAGATCACCGAAATCGCGCCCGGCGTGGTGTTGCCGCTGTGGCGCGGCAACGACGGCAAGCTGCTGGCCATCGTGGCATCCAGTCCGGCGGGTGACGCAGGTCGTTGGCGTGCACCCTTGCTCGGCGGCGCACTCAATCTGCGCGCGGTCGATGCCTCGCCGCTGCTCACCGAAACGCTGCGTTATCAGTTCGACAACGGCTTGCGCGCCGATGCACGCATCGCGCAACGCAGTTGGCGTGGTCCCGGGTGCGCCGTGGCCCAGGCTGGCATGCGCAACGGGCTGTGCGCGGGCGGGCAAACCAATCTGGGCAGCGTGACCACGGCGGAATTCGGTGCCGGCTATGCGCGCGGCCCCGTGGGCATGGCGTTCTCGCTGGGTTTGTCGCGTCCGAGCACTCTCGGCGGGCCGCTGGTTGCGCCCACGCTGGCTCCGCTGTACGGCGGCGGCGGGGTGACGGCGGGCTTGCCCCTGGATTTGCTGGGCAGCACCACGCGGTTCAGCGCCAACAGCGACCTCGCCATGGGTGGCTTGCGTTTCGAACTCGGCGCCAGCTACGGCCGCATCAACACCGACGCCACCCTGCTGCCTGGCCTCGATGGCCTGAATGAAAAGTCCCTGCACTTCGGCATTGGCCGCGGCTCCATCACCGGGGTGGTGACCGGTCGCGTGCTCACCCCCGGCAGCGTGGGCAACGGTCTTGATCTGCAGTCCTGGACCACGGTGGACCTCGGCATCACCTGGCGCTTGCCATGGCACGGCGCTTTCAGCGTCGGCGCACAAAACCTGTGGTCGCAGGGTGCACCGCCGCCGGGCGCCAACGTGCCCGGTGCTGCCGCGCGCATTCCCTACGTGCAATACCAGCAGGATCTCTGAGGCACGCCGTTCCCGGCTCGGGCCGCTGATGCCGGCGGCGAGTCGGCATGCGCGTGGCCTGGGTGCCTCACGCGCTTGCGATCCGATGACAGCCCCGTGGCCTGATCGCGAGCCGGGGCGTGCTCCACCCGCAAGATTATCTCCAGCTTGTCTGAACTTCGCGCATGGTCCTGCATGCTTGCGTCGTCGGGCTGCGAAGCAGCGCTGGCTGGCTCGATGCTTACGGTGGCGAAGTGAAGTGGGTATTCCAACCGGGTTAGAAAGTTGTTAGAGTCGGCCGCACCAGGGTAAGGGTAGGGCCTCCCCAGGCCATTCAAGGACGAAACCACAATGTCCCGACACACGTCACACCACCGACGTTGGAGAGTTTAATGAACCTCGATACGAACAAGCTTTCATCGGCTGTACGCTTGGCGCTCACGCTGGGCGCGGTCGCCACCGCTGGCGTCGCCGGCAGCGCCATGGCGCAGGACACCACCACCACGCCACCCAGCAGCACCAAGGCAAAGGAACTGCAGACCATCGTGGTCACCGGTTCGCGCATCCGCCGCGTGGACATCGAAACCTCGAACCCGGTCATCTCGATCAGCCGTCAGGCGATCCAGAGCACCGGCAGCCTGACCCTCGGCAGCGTGATCCAGGCGATCCCGGCCAACACCGGCAGCTTCGCCAACCCGCAGACCAACAACGGCGGCGGCACCGGTGCCTCCACGGTCAACCTGCGCGGCCTGGGCTCCAACCGCACGCTGGTCCTGCTCAACGGCAACCGCATCATCAACAGCGACCTCAACTCGATCCCGACCTCCATGGTCGAGAGCGTCGAAGTGCTGAGCGATGGCGCTTCGGCCATTTACGGCGCCGATGCGATCGGTGGCGTGGTCAACATCATCACCCGCAGGAACTACCAAGGCGCCGAGTTCAGCACCGACTACGGCATCTCCGATCACAGCGATGGCGCGCGTCAGGGTTACAGCTTCACCTTCGGCCAGTCCGGCGACAAGGGAAGCATCATGGGCGGCATCCAGTACAACAAGCAGGACCAGATCCTGGCTGGCAACCGCAGCTTCTCCAAGAACTCGGTTTCGCTGACTGGCAGCACCAACACCCCGCCGTATCAGTATGTCGGTGGTTCGACCTTCAACCCAGCCGAAAACATCCAGTTGCCCACCAACATGCAGAGCATCTTCGGCTGCTCGCGGGTGTCGCTGAACCCGGGTGGCAACAGCCAGGTTGTCAGCACCGCCAACTACCACTGCTTCGGCAACAGCGACAAGTACAACTACGCGCCGATCAACCTGATCATGACCCCGCAGGAGCGCACCTATGCGTGGTTGAGCGGCGACTACCACCTGTCGGACAACGTCGACGCGTATTTGCAGTTCTATCACACCAAGGCGTCCTCGGCGTTCCAGCTGGCTCCGGCGCTGCTGGGTTCGTTGTATGGCGCTTCAATCTCGGCGCAGAGCTATTACAACCCCTTCGGCGTGGCCTACAACGGCGTCAATGGTCTGGACTTCCGCGCGCGTCTCACTGGTGCCGGTAACCGTTTCGCGCAGTACGGCACGACGACCGACCAGTTGTTCACCGGGTTCAAGGGCAGTCTGCAGCTTTTCGGACACGACTGGGACTGGAACCTGGGCCTGGGCTACGGCCACACCTCGCAGGTGACGATCACCGGCGGCCTGCCCAATGTGCAGCTTCTGAATCAGGAAATGGGCCCGTCAGGCCTCGATGCAGCCGGCAATGTAGTCTGCGGTGTACCGGTAGGTGGGGTCGTTCCGACCGCCAACATCATCGCCGGTTGCACGCCACTGAATGGGTTCGCTGTGAACTCCCCGGCGAATGTTGCGCTGCTCAAGGCGGCCGCCGCCGAGGCCGTCAGCAACGCCTACAGCCTGCAGCGTTACGAGCATTTCGACGCCAACGGTGCCTTGTTCGATCTGCCGGGCGGCACGGTACGTCTTGCCGTTGGCGCGGATTATCGGCAGGAGTATTCCAACAGCATCGTCGACCCGGTGCTGCTGCTGAATCCGGCCACCGGCAACTGCACCCTGGGCAGCCAGTGCAGCGCCAACCTGCAGGGCGGCTACAACGTCAAGGAAGCCTATGGCGAGTTGTTCGTCCCGATCGTCAAGGACATGCCCTTCGCCAAGTCGCTGAACGTGACCCTGGGTGATCGTTACTCCAGGTACAGCACCTTCGGCAACACCAACAACACCAAGCTGGCGTTCGAGTGGCGTCCGATCAACGATCTGCTGTTGCGCGGCACGGTGACGACGGTGTTCCGTGCGCCGACGGTGGGCGATGTGTACGGCTCGCCGGTCAGCAGCGCGCCGAAGTTGAGCAGCGACCCCTGCAACGGCTACACCGGCAGCCCGGTCGACCCCGCCTGCGTCAACGTGCCGACCAATGGCACTTTTGTCAACAACGATGTGGCCACCGGCCAGCAGATCAAGGCGGTGAATTCCGGCTCGGCCTACGCGGGCTTCCCGCTGGGCGCGGAGAAGGGCAAGTCCTTCGATTGGGGTCTGGTGTATGACCCGCACTGGTTGCCGGGCTTCTCCACCTCGCTGGATTTCTGGCGCGTTTACCTGAACAACACCATCACCAGCGTTGGTGCGCAGACGATCCTGGATCTGTGCTCCGCGGGCCAGACCCAGTACTGCCCGCTGATCACGCGCTTCGGGCCCGGTCCCAACCAGGGTCAGATCGCGCAGATCCTGCAACCCACGGTCAACCTGGGGCGTACGGACGTCAGCGGCCTCGACTTCGGTTTCCGCTACAACCTGCCGCAGTTCGACGTGATGGGCGTGAACCCGGGCCACTTCATGGTCGGCTTCAACAGCACCTACCTGTCCAAGTTCGATGTGCAGACCGCACCGGGCCTGCCGGGCAACAGCGTGTATCACATGGCGGGCCATTTCCTGCCGTTTGGTTCCGCGGCACAGGGTGCCTGCCCGACCTCGGTCGGCGGCATCTGCCTGTTCTCGCGCTGGCGTGCGCAGGCCAACATCGGCTGGACGATGGGTCCGTGGGAGGCTTCGTGGCGCATGCGCTACATCGGCAAGTTCCGCCTGGGTTCCACCGATCCGTCGCAGGGCATGAGCGCGATTCCGAGCTTCGCGGCCAACAATCCGCAGGAGCTTGATTACGGCTCGACCACCTACAACGACGTTTCACTTGCCTACGAGATCCAGCCGATCAACACCAAGATCCAGGTGGGCATCAACAACGTGTTCAACAAGCAGCCGCCGTTCCTGTATGCGAACAACACGCTGAATGCGAACACGGACCCGGCCGATTTCGACCTGATCGGGCGTTACTACTGGGGTCGCGTGACCGTCAAGTTCTGACGCAACGCTTGCCTTTACAATTGAGCCGCGCGGCATGTCCGCGCGGCTCTTTTTTGTGGGGACACCATGCAGGATATCGTTCACGCGTTGCGGTCCGGCGATCCGGCACGTGCTGAATCGCTGAGTCGCGAACGCCTGCGCGCGCGGCCCGGCGACGAGAACCTGCTGGTGCTGCTGGCGCTCAGCCTGCACCACCAGGGCCGCAATGACGAAGCGGTGGCCGTGCACCGGCAATTGACGCAACTGTTTCCCGATGCCGGTTTGCACTGGGCCAATCTTGCCGCGGCACTGCGCCAGAGCGGGCGCGTGCCCGAGGCCATCAGCGCCTGCGAGCAGGGTCTGCGGGTCGCGCCCGACGATCCGGAATTGTTGGCCAGTCTGGGCGGCATGCGCCTGCGCCTGCGCGAGTACGAATCCGCGCGCGATCTGCTGTTGCGCGCGCACGCGATCAAGCCGCAGGCAGCCGATATCGCCATCCAGGCCGCGCAGGCCGCGATCGCCTGCCGCGATTATTTTGCCGAAGACCTCATCCAGGGCTGGCGCGGGTGGTTGCCGCTGGCCGATGGTGCGCAGTTCGATCTCGCGTTCGCACTGATGACCATTGGCGATGCAGCCGCCGCGCAGGAATTGCTGGAGGATCTGGTGGCGCGCGCGCCCGAGCATCTTCACGCGACCGCACTGCTGGCCAGCGTCTATGAGCGCAGCAACCGTCTGCAGGACGCGCGCGTATTGATCGAGCGCATCAAGCTGCAGATGCCTGATCCCGTGGGAGCGGTGGCGCACGATATCGCGCACAGCGAGGCCCGGTTGGCCGAGCGTGCCGGTGATTTCACCGGCGCGCGCGCGTTGCTCGATGCGCGTGGTCCGCGCAGCCCCGAGGATTTCGATCACTACTTCGCGCTGGCGCAGGTTTGCGACAAGCTGGATGAGCGCACGGCGGCGCTGCAGGCTCTGCAAACCGCGCATGCGCTGCAGATCGAGGACATGCGCCGTGCCGCGCCACAGCGTTTCCTGCCCGATGCACCGATGTTTCCGGCTGCCAACTACACGCTCAGCAACGAGGACTACGCAGCCTGGCCGCAGTTGCGTGCACCGGATACCGCGCAGTCACCAATCTTCATCGTCGGTTTCCCGCGCTCCGGCACGACCCTGCTTGAGCAAATGCTCGACGCGCATCCGGCCCTGCAGTCGATGGACGAGCGTCCGTTCTTCAATGTGCTGGGGGACCGGTTGTCGGAGGCAGGGTTGCGCGTGCCGCGTGAGCTGGCGCGCATGCAGCAAAGTGACTGCGATCAGTTGCGCGAAGGTTACTGGGAACTGGTGCGCGCGAAGATTGCGCGCAAGCCGGACACGCAATTGGTCGACAAGAATCCGCTGAACATGCTGTGGCTGCCGCTGATCCACCGACTGTTTCCCTACGCTCGTTACATTCTCGCGTTGCGCGATCCGCGCGATGTGCTGCTGAGCAATTACTTCCAGAACTTTCGCTCGGTGGTGCTCGGCGCGGTGTGCGCCGATGTCGAATCATTGGCACGTGGCTATGTCACTGCCATGACTTATTGGCTGCACCACGTCGAGCTGTTCAAACCGCAGGTATTCGTGTCGCGTTACGAGACGCTGGTCGCCGAACCGGAATTGCAGGCCGGACGCCTGGCGGCGTTCCTCGGGCTGATGGATGCGCAGCCCCTGCTCAACTCGCAGGCGCGCGCCCAGGAAAAGGGCTACATCGCCACGCCCAGTTACACCGAGGTCATCCAGCCGATCACGCCGCGCCGGGTCAATCGCTGGCAGCGCTATCGCGAAGCGCTGCAGCCGGCCCTGCCGATCCTCGAGCCGATGTTGCGGCACTGGGGTTACGCCATCGATTAGCACAAGGCACAGCCGATGCGCAGGCGATCACGCTTCCGAAAACATGGCGAGTTCCGGAATCGCTTGCGCATACGCGCGCCAGCGACCAATCGAGCGCGAATAAACGGGTTGTCGCGCCTGCCACAAACTTGCCGTGGCGATACTGCCGGGCGCGGTTGCATCGGGCGAGGATTGCAGCGGATCGATGCCGATCCATGCGCCGAGTGCAGCAATGCACGCGTCGGGTCTGGCGACGAATGTTTCGTAGTCCAGGCGGTGGATCGCATGCGGATAGCATTGCTGCCAGTGTGTCATCAATTGTTCGCAGCCGTGCATGAAGGCACGGATCTCGTCGAAATCGAAAGCGTAGCCATGCTGCGCGTCGGCGAAGTCCTGCATCCACAGCGACAGCGCCACAGCGCGCGCTGCGCGGTGGCAATGCACGATTTTCGCGTGCGGCCACAGGCCCAGGATCAGGTCGAGAAACAGCAGGTTCAAGGGCTGTTTGTCGAGATAGAAGCATGCCGGCGCGTCATCCTGCAGCAAGTGCGATTGATAGATGTCGGCAAGCTCGTGCAAACGCGATGCGGCGGTGCTGGCAGGGTCGGGTAATTGCCGCGCCAGGTGTTGCAGCCATGGCAACTCGCCGCGATTGCGCACGCCCGCATGACTCGAAAGGCGCGCGGCAACCAGGCTGCTGCCGGAACGTGGAATGCCGACGATGAACACCGGAGTCCAGTCGGCCCGGCGCTGCATCGGCGCTAGCGCCTGTGCGCGCAGACGCGATTGCACCAGGTGCTGCCAATCATCGCGCGACCAGGATCGCAGTTGCCTGCGCAGTGCATTGCCTTCGCGGAACCGTGTGGCCGCCTGCCCGATCTCATCAATATCATCGAAGCCCTTGCCCAGCGCGAACAACAGGGATGCGCGTGCACGTGGCGAAAGATCGCTGCGCATGAGCGCCTGTTCGAACAACGCGAAATCCGGATGCGATGCCTCGGCATAACGCTGCGCGATGGCCAGCCCGTTGGCGACAAACCATTCGTGCGCACGCTGGTCATGCTTCAGCACGTGCATGAAATACTCGCGTGCCTGCATGAATCGTCCGAGCTGGTTGGCCAGGCTTCCGGCGTACATGTGCAGGCGCGTGTCCGTGCTGCCGGCGGCGATGGCGTTCTCGCACAAGCGTAGGGCTTCAGTCTTGCGATCGCAGCCATCAAGGATTTCCACTGCCTGGATCAAGACATCGACTGGCTGTGCAGTCGCGGCAAACAGCTGCGATGTCACGCTGGCCGCGGCCCCGGCGCGGCCGCTCTGCGCCAGGGCGCGCGCCAGGGTCAGGGTCGTCGCGGCATCGCCAGGGAAATCGTGCTCGATGGTTTCGAGCGCTGCCGTGGCCAATGCGAGCTGGCCACTTTCGAATAGGACCATGGCAAGTGCGCGGCGCAGATCCAGTGTGTCCGGATACTGCGCGAGCGCGGCCTGCGCGACGTGCCCGGCGAGCGCCGATTGCCGACGCAGGCGAAGCTGTTGAATGCATTGCAGCCACTCGGTTACGGTTGCATCGGCGAGCGCTGCGGCCAGTTGTGCACAGGCCGCTTCGCAGGGGAGTGCGTCGATTCGCTCCAGCGCCGAGATCCAGGCTGGGCGTGCTGGCGCGCCTGCAGGCACGCGCGATTCATCCGGTGACATGATGCCGTGGTACGCGCTGTGATGGATGCGATACCGCGGCGATCCGCGGAACTTGAAACCAGGGTAAGGCGGGGCAATGGTCGATGTTGAAAAAATGCTGGCGCGATTCGCGGATGCCATCGCGCGCGATGCCTCGGCCAATCCCTTGCCTGAGCTGATCGCCAACCTGTCGGTATCGCCGGTGCCAGTCTGGACCGCCGTCGCGGACCGGTTGGCCAGGCAATCGTGGCCTACAGCGGCACTTGCCGTTCTGGCCGAGGCCGAGGTGCGTTTCGGCAGGCAGGCACTGATCGAGTTTCATCGTGCCTTAGCCTATCGCGCCATCGGCGACTTGGACAATGCGGCTGCCTGCGCGTTGGCGGCCGCGCGCGAGGCGCCGCAGTGGCTGCAGCCGGTCAGGTTCGTCGCGGATGGATTGCGCGAGCGCGGACGCACGCATGCGGCGGCATCGATGCTGTGTGATTTCGCCATGCAGCCTGAAATCCTGAAAGATGTCGACACGGTCTGCACCTGCATGAAGTTCATGATCGAATGCGCCGAGTCAGGCTTGGCCCATGCGTTGGGTCGCGCGGCAATGGTGGCGCATCCACATCACCTCCCGCTCATGGAGTTGCTGGCTAAAACGGCGCTGGAGACAGGGCAATTCGATGAGGCGCGAAATTTCTATCGCGACCTCGCGCTTGGCCCGCATGCTGCGCGGGCTCGGCTTGCGGCACTTGGCCTGGCGCTGAGCAAGCGCTTCGACAATGCGGCCGACACGGATATCGCGCTCATCGATGGCATGCTGCAGGGGTCGGTCCCCGTCAGCGCGAAGGCCAGCGTCCACTTCGCGCGCGCCAAGATCTGTGACGATTTGCGTGATTACCGCGCTGCCGCGGAGCATTTGCGCATTGCCAACGCCGCCGCGCGCGCTGTGCAGCCATGGGATCGCGCGCAGTGGTTGCGTGACAAGGCGCGTGCCTTGCAGGGGCTGTTGCCGCGCAATCGGGCACCTGATCGGGCATGCGTGCCGGTTTTTGTCATCGGCATGCCACGCAGTGGCACCACGCTGTTGTCCGAGTTGATGGCGCGCCACGCCGGCATCGTGTCGCGCGGAGAACTCAACTTCGCCGAGCATATCGATCGCGCCGTCACCGGCACGCCGCGACAGGCATGGGAGGATGCCTTGACTTCCAGTGCCGCCATGTACCGGACGCACATCATCCGGGATGATGCAGCAGCACGGGTTTATATCGACAAAAACCCGATGAACTTTCTGCACCTCGACTGGATCACGGCCGCGCTTCCCGAGGCAAGGATCATTTACTGCGCACGGCACAAAGCCGATGTCGCGCTGTCGCTGTGGTTCCAGTTTTTCGAGAGTCCGGCGACACGCTTCAGCCACGACTTCGCGTGGATCAGGGAAGTCGATGCCGGCTGCGAGGAAATCGTGTCGTACTGGTCCGCACGCGTGAGCATTCTGCGCGTGGCCTACGAGGATCTGGTGCCCGACCAGACTGCCGTGATGGCGCGCGTGCTGGCGCATATCGGATATGACGCTGATGTGTCCGCTGCCGAGCCGATGGTGCAGGCCGGGCAGATCGCCACCTCGAGTCTGTGGCAAGCGCGCCAGCCGGTGTATGCCAGCTCGATCGGGCGCTACCGGCACTACCTGGAATTCATCCCTGAGCTGAAATCGTTCCTGTAAAGCATCCGCCCGCAACGGTTGCCGGTGCGGTTTGAGGGTGTTGAATGCATCAGTTACAGTCGCCCATCACCTGATTTGCCAAGCATCGATCCGGATGAATCCAATTTCTGCTGATGGCGCGGGAGTAACCCGCCTCGTGCAGGCCGCGCAGGCCGCGCTCGCGCGTGGGGTGATGATCGAGGCCGAACGCGCGTATGCCACGGTGCTGGATATCGAGCCGGCGCATGCGGAGGCGCTGGCCTTCGTGGCCGCTCGCGCCCTGGCCAGCGGGCGCGCCGGTGATGCGCTGAGCCTGTACGCGCGCCTGGTCGCGGCGCAGCCAGGTGATGTGACCGCGCTGACCGGTCTCGGTCAGGCGCAGTTGATTTCCGGCCAGTTTGCCGAGGCGAGTGCATCGTTGAGTGGGGCTCTAGCGCTGGCGCCCGATGCCTTTGTCGCGCGTTTTCATCTGGCGCAGGCACTCGAACGCAGTGGCGATGCGCATGGCGCGCTGGTGCACTATTTCCGCGCGATCAGCGAGGCCCAGGGCAGTGGGCGCTGGCTCAACGATGCCACCACGCACCCCTCGCTGCGGGCGCCGTTGCAGCGCGCGATGGCCTACGTCGACAAGGGTCGGCTGACCCTGTATGACCAGGTACTCGAACCTTTGCGACAGCGCTTCGGACAGTCGGAAATGGCGCGCGTCGATCAGTGCTTGCGCATTTATCTGCACATGCAGCCGCCACCGTATCAGGATGCGCGGCAGCGGCCGACCTTCCTGTATTTCCCGGGCCTGCCGACGGCAGCGTATCTGCCGAAAGCCGCCATGCGCTGGCTTGACCGGCTCGAAGCCAGCACCTCCGTCATTCGCGAAGAGATGTTGCGCGTGCTGGATGAGCAACGCGGGTTCGAGCCGTTTCTGCGTTTTCACAAGACCGAAGAAGCCAGGAATTACTTGACCGGCAAGGACGGCACGGGGCACTGGAACGCGTATTTCTTTTACCGCCACGGCGAGCGCTATGTGGACAACAGCGAACAGTGTCCGCGAACCTTTGCCGCGCTCGAAGCCGCGCCACTGCTGCGCATCCGCGAACACGCGCCGGAGATCTGCTTCTCCTTGCTGACGCCGGGTTCGCACATCCTGCCGCATCGCGGCGTCACCAACACGCGCACGGTGGTGCATCTGCCATTGCTGGTGCCTGCCGATTGCGCGCTCAATGTCGGCGGTGAATTGCACGCATGGCGCGAGGGCGAGGCCGTGGCGTTCGACGATACCTACGAACATGAAGCGTGGAATCGCAGCGAGCACAACCGCGTCATCGTGCTGATGGATGCCTGGAATCCGCATCTGACCGAAGCCGAGCGCGTGGCGATCGGCGACTTGGTCATCGCCATCGGTGAATTCGGCAAGGCGGCCGGGCAGGAATTGAATCTGGCCTGATCGCGGCGGCCCGCGCATTTCCAGGGGCCATTACCATCTGCTGCGCGTGGCATTCGCGGGCGCGCGCGGGGAGCATCATGGGCAACATCGTCTGGTTGTCGTCCTATCCGAAGTCAGGGAACACCTGGCTACGCGCTTTTATCGCGAACCTGGTCGCCGACGCGCGCGCGCCGCTGGCATTCGACACGTGGCCACGGTATGCCGTGGACGAGGCCAATCCCGAGCGCTTCAGTCGTGTCGCGGGCGCGCCTTCCAGCGATCTCGATGTCGATGCCCTGTGCCGGTTGCGCGTTGCCGTGCAGGCTGACATCGCCGCTGCGGCGCATGGCACCGTGTTCGTCAAGACACACAATCTGGCGGGCAGTTTCGGCGGCCACGCGTTGCAGAACTGGACGGTGACCGCGGGGGCGATTTACGTGATGCGCAATCCGCTGGACACGTGCATCAGCTTCGCGGCGCATTTCGGGTTGTCGCTGGATGTCGCCATCGCACGCATGGCGGATCCCAATCTCGCCACCGGCAACGACGCGCTGTTCGTCAGCGAGATCATCGGCTCGTGGTCGCAGCATGTCGCCAGCTGGGCGGCGCTCGAGGCGAGCGGCGTGATGCTGGTGCGTTACGAGGACATGCTCGAGAAGCCGCTCAAGACCTTCACCCGCGTGGCGCGCATGCTCAAGCTGGGCGACGACCGCGCGCGCATCGTGCGCGCGATCGAGTTCAGTGACTTCAAGTTCCTGCAGGGCATGGAACGCAAGCATGGTTTTCGCGAAGCGGTATCCGGCACGGTGCCGTTTTTCCGCAAGGGCCTCGCCAAGCAATGGCGCGAGCGGCTCAGCCGCGAGCAGGTCGCACGGGTCATCGCCGACCATCGCGAAGTCATGCGCCGATTCAATTACCTGCCTGCGGGGTACTGACATGGATCGCATCTCGCTGCAGGACCGCGCCCGGCAGGTGCTGACGGCCCTGCGCGAGCAGCGCACCGACGCCGCACTGCATGCCGCGCGCACGCTGCTCGCCGACTACCCCGATGACGAAAGCGCCTTGTCACTGTGCGCGAGCTGCGAGCAGCAGGCTGGAAATCACGATGTGGCGGCCGTGCTTTTTGCGCGCCTGACGCAGGCGCACCCGCGCACCTGGCAATACTGGAACAACCTCGGCAATGCGCAGCGCGCGCTGGGTCAGGTCGAGCACGCGCGCCTGACCTTCGAACGCGCGCTGGAATTGAATGCGGCCGCGCCGCGGCTGCGCGCCAACCTCGGATTATTGCTGCTCAATGCCGGCGATCCAGCGCAGGCCGCGACGCATTTGCGCGCCGCCAGCGCGGCGCCCGATGCGGAACCGGGCATGCGCATCTGGGCCGCCGTGGCCGTCCATGCGGCGGGTGACGCCGTCACGGCGGAAGAATTGGTGCGGGGCTGGGAGCATTGGCCGCGCGATTCCGACGAGGCCTGGCTGGAACTGGGCTGGTTGCTGCTCGAGTTGGGCCACTTTGACGATGCCGAGCACGTTTTCGCGAGTACGTTCGCCGGAGTTGCGGCCAGAATCCGTGCCAAGGCGCGCCATGCATTGCTGCTCGAGCGCATCAATCAGTCGGATGCAGCCGAACGGCTGCTTGCAGACCTGCCTGATCCCGACCATATCGCGGCAGCGGAAGCGCGACAGGAACTGCTGCATGCACGCGGCATCCTGGCGGCGCGGCGCAAGGACTGGCCGGCTGCGCGGCAGGCGTTGCAACAAGCGCTGGCCATCGTCGGCAGCACGCGCGGTCGCGCGGCGATGTATTTCGCCCTGGCACGTGCGTGTGATCGCCTGGGTGATGTCGATGCCACGCTGGATGCGTTGCATCAGGCGCATGGGTTGCGCGCAGTGATCCGCGCGCAAGACGCGGTGCACGAGCGCTGGCTGCCAGTTCTGACCACGGGATTGCCGGCGGCGCAGGACGTGCAGAGGTGGCGGCTTGCCGCGGTGCCTGTCGAGCAATCCCCGGTGTTCATCGTCGGCTTCCCGCGCTCCGGCACCACGCTGCTGGAGCAGATGCTCGCCGCACATCCGCATTTCGTCAGCGTCGATGAGCGTCCGCTGGTGTTGTCCGCCATCCGCCGGATGCAGGCGCAAGGTCTTGCCTATCCGCAAGGTCTGCGCGCGCTGCGTGCAGATCAGCTGGCGGATTTGCGCGCCGGTTACTGGCGCGCGGCCGATGCCTTGGCCACGCGCGCGCGCGGACAGCGGCTGGTGGACAAGAATCCGCTGAACATGCTGGCCTTGCCGATGATCCTGCGGCTGTTTCCGCTTGCGCGCGTGATCATCTGTCGACGCCATCCCTGCGATGTGATCCTGAGTTGCTATATGCAGCCGTTTGCGGATCCCGAGGTTGCGGAAATGAGCGCGTCGCCTGCTAGTCTTGCCCGCGCCTATGCCGCGTTCGATGCGCAATTTCGCGAGCAGGCCGCGCTGCTGGGCGCCACGCCATTCGAGTTGCGCTACGAGGACCTGGTGACCCATCCGCAAGCCGCGTTGCAAGGTCTTGGCAACTGCCTTGGTGTCCTGGATACGACTGCGATGGCCCACTTCGCGTCCAGCGCGCAGCAGCGCGGCTACATCAGTACGCCGAGTTATGCGCAGGTGGTCGAGTCCTTGCGCGCCGACAGCATCGGACGTTGGCGGCGTTACGCGCGGGTCTTCGCGCCGTTGCTGCCGACGCTGGCGGAATCCATCCGCCAGGCGGGTTACACGACAGACTGATTGATCAGCCCTGCGCCGCGCGTCGCGTTGGTTTATTGGCCTCCAGCGCCGCCAGCACGCGCCGCCGTTCGCTTTCCAGGCGGGCCGGCAGGCGCGCGCCGAATTCGCCGAAATAATCCCCCAGCGCCGCCATTTCGCGTTGCCAGCCGGCCGGGTCGACATGCAGCAGCGCCTCCAGCGCCGCAGCGGGCAGGCGCAACCCGGCCGTGTCCAGGTCGTGCGCGTGCGGCATCCGGCCGATCGGTGTATCCACAGCCGCGGCGCCGCCCTCGCAGCGCGCCAACATCCACGCCAGCACGCGCAGGTTGTCGCCAAAGCCCGGCCACAGGAACTTGCCGTCGCTGCCTTTGCGAAACCAGTTGACGTGGAAGATTTTCGGCAACTGCAGGCCGGGCCGGTCGAAACTCAGCCAGTGCGCGAAGTAGTCGGCGAAGTTGTAGCCGCAGAAGGGTTTCATCGCCATCGGATCGCGGCGCAGCACGCCGACGGCGCCGCTGGCGGCGGCAGTGGTTTCCGAGCCCATGGCCGCGCCCAGCATGACGCCGTGCGCCCAGTCGCGGGCCTCGAATACCAGGGGCAGCAGCGATTCGCGGCGGCCGCCGAAGACGATGGCGCTGATCGGCACGCCCTGCGCGTCCTCGGCGTGCGGGGAGAAACTCGGGCACTGCCGCGCGCTGACGGTGAAGCGCGAATTGGGATGCGCCGCGGGGCCGCGCGCGGGGTCGAACGGGCGCCCCTGCCAGTCCAGCGCGGGCACGCGCGCGTCCAGGCCTTCCCACCACGGCTGGCCATCGGCGGTGACGGCGACGTTGGTGAAGATCGTGTCGTGATCGAGCATGGCCAGCGCGTTGGGATTGGTTCTTGCGCTGGTGCCGGGGGCGACGCCGAAGAATCCGGCCTCGGGGTTGATCGCCCACAGGCGACCGTCCTTGCCGGGCGCCATCCAGCAGATGTCGTCGCCCACCGTCCACACTTTCCAGCCGGCGTGGCGCATGTCTGCGGGCGGTACCAGCATGGCCAGGTTGGTCTTGCCGCAGGCCGAGGGAAACGCCGCGGCGATGTAGTGCGTCTGCCCATGCGGATTCTGGATGCCGACAATCAGCATGTGTTCGGCCAGCCAGCCTTGCTGCCGCGCCTGCCACGAAGCGATGCGCAGCGCGTGGCACTTCTTGCCCAGCAGTGCGTTGCCGCCGTAACCCGAGCCGTAGGATTTGATGGCGAGCTCTTCGGGGAAGTGCATGATGAAGCGGCGTTCGGGGTCGAGTTCGCCGGTGGAGTGCAGACCCTTGACGAAGTGGCCCTCGCGCTCGATGCGCGCCAGCGCCGGCGCGCCCATGCGCGTCATCAGGTGCATGTTGGCCACCACGTAGGCGCTGTCGGTGATCTCCACGCCGCAGCGCGCCAGCGGCGAGTCGATCGGGCCCATGCAGTACGGCACCACGTACAGCGTGCGCCCGTGCATGCAGCCGGCGAACAGCGCATCCATCTTCGCATGCGCGTCCGCGGGTGCCATCCATGGATTGTTGGGGCCGGCATCGGCGCGCTCGCGCGTGCAGATGTAGGTGAGGTGCTCGACGCGCGCCACATCGCCCGGATGCGAGCGGTGCAGGGTGCAGCGCGGATGCGTGTGCGGATTCAGCGCGTGCAGCTCGCCGCGTTCGAGCATCTGCGCGCCGAGCGCGGCGTATTCGGCCTGCGTGCCGTCGCACCAGTGGATGCGGGCGGGTTGGGTCAGGCGGGCCACTTCATCGACCCACTGATTCAAGGCGGCGAGCGTGCTGGGCATGCGGCGGTTTCCGAGGCGGTTGCACCCGACCATAACGGCCGTACGCGAGCCTGATCACGCCGCAGTGCAGCGCGCGAATCGATGGAAACGTTTACGGCCGCAAGCCGCGTCGCGCGGGTCGTGCGGGCACTGCAGGCCACATTGCCGGCGCGTCCGTGGCGGCGCTGCGCCAGCGGTGGCTCATGGTGCGATCAAGGTGTCGATCACGTGTTCGACGTAGGCCTCGTAGTCGTCCTGGCTCAGGCGCGGCACGCCCAGGTGCACGTTCATTTGCAGGAAGCCGACGTAGGCGGCGTAAGTCAGGCGCGCGCGATGGCTCGCGGCGCTGCGTTCCATGCCGGCCTGGCGGTAGGCCAGGGCCAGGAAATCCATGCGCCGCTGCGACACGCGCGCCATCAATGACTGTATGCGTGGATGATCCAGCGCACGCAGCAGCGCGGCATACACGCGATGCGGTTGCACCTCGTGCGCGATGCGGCGGAACAGCTCGCGCAGCCGCGCGCGCGGGTCGCTGACCGACTCGACCTCGGCGCTCAGCTCGCGCTCCACGTCCGATTCCCAGCGTTCAAGCGCGGAGTTCAGCAGCGCCTCGCGACTCGGGAAATGCCAGTAGAAGCTGCCCTTGGTCACGCCCAGCTCGCGCGCCAGACCCTCGACATTGAGCGCGTTGACGCCCTGCTCGGCGATCAACGCCAGTGCCGCGCGTTCCCAGTCGGCGGCGCTGAGACGCGAGCGTTCGGTTTTGACCGTACCTGGATTGGGCATGCGCGTATGGTAGAACGGCGTGCGCCCAATTACCCCGTACGCAAGCGTATTGACGTGCACGCCACAGCCTGCGCACACTGTCGCGATGGATTCGCCCAACGCACACGCAGCGCTGCAGACGCAGCACTTCATCGCCCCCGACGGCCTCAGCCTCGCGGTGGAACGCTGCGGCGCGGCGGATGCGCCGGTCCTGCTGTTCGCGCACGGCTTCGGCCAGACCCGGCAGGCGTGGCGCGGCGCGACCCGCAAGCTGGCGGCTGCGGGCTGGCAATGCGTCAGCTTCGACGCGCGCGGCCACGGCGACAGCGGGCGCGTGGCCGATGGCCGCTACCACCTCGCGCAGTTCATCGAGGATCTGCGCGCGCTGGCAGCCGCGCAGCCGACGCCGCCGGTGCTGATCGGCGCTTCGATGGGCGGTCTGCTGGGCATCGCGGTGGCCGGCGATGCGCAGCGTCCGGTGCCGTTCTCAGCGCTGGCACTCATCGACATCACCCCGCGCTGGGAACCGACCGGCGTGGCGCGAATCCTCGAATTCATGCGCGCGCATCCACAGGGCTTTGCCGATTACGAAGCCGCCACGCAGGCGGTCGCCGCCTATCTGCCGCAGCGCGGCGCGCGCAAGGGCGAGCAGCGCCTGCGCGCTTTGTTGCGCCATGGCAGCGATGGCCGCCTGCGCTGGCACTGGGACCCGGCGCTGCTGGATGTGGTCGAGCACGAGGGCCGTGCGCAACAGCAGGCGCTGCTGGATGCGACGCGGCGCATCCGCCTGCCGACGCTGCTGGTCTCCGGTGGCTTGAGCGATGTCGTCTCGGCGACTACCGTGGACGAGTTCATGCAGCTCCTGCCCGGCGCCGTTCACGTGAACGTACCGGGTGCCACACACATGCTGGCGGGCGATGCCAATGATGCCTTCGTCGCCGCCATCGCCGATTTCGTGCGCGCGTTGCCGCGCACACCTGCCGGGGTAGTGTCATGACCATCGTGTTGATCGTGCTGGCGCTGTTGGCGCTGTCGTTGCTGCTGGCGTTCCTGCGCGGCAGCGCCTGGTTGTGGTCGATGTCGTGCATCGTGCTGGCGGCGGTCATGGGCTTGATCGAGGGCAGTGCGCGCGAGGCGCTCATCGCCGCCATCGTGCTGGCCGTGCTGACGCTGCCATTCGCCATCGTGCCGCTGCGCCGCGCGCTGTTCAGCCGATCCTTGCTGAAAGCCTTCGCGCATGCACTGCCGCGCCTGTCGGAGACCGAGCGCACCGCGCTGGATGCCGGCAGCGTCGGCTTCGAGGCCGAGCTGTTTTCCGGCAAGCCCGACTGGCACAAGCTGCTGGCCGAGCCCAGGCCGGCGCTCAGCGCCGTGGAACAGGCCTTCATGGACGGCCCGGTGGAGCAGTTGTGCGCGATGCTCGACGACTGGCACATCACCCACGAGCTGGCCGATCTGCCGCCCGAGGTGTGGGCGTTCCTCAAGCGCGAAAAATTCTTCGGCATGATCATCCCCCGGCGCTACGGTGGCCTGGAGTTCTCGGCGCTGGCGCATTCGGCGGTGCTGCAGAAGGTCTCCAGCATCTGCCCCACGGCCTCATCGACCATCGCCGTGCCCAACTCGCTGGGCCCGGCCGAGCTGCTGCTGCACTACGGCAGCGAGCAGCAGAAGGACTATTACCTGCCGCGCCTCGCCGATGGCCGCGAGGTGCCGTGCTTCGCGCTCACCGGGCCGTATGCGGGCTCGGATGCCACGTCGATTCCCGATTACGGCATCGTCTGCAGGGGCTTGTGGAAGGGCGAGGAAGTGCCCGGCGTGCGGCTCACCTTCGACAAGCGCTACATCACCCTGGCGCCGGTCGCCACGATCATCGGCCTGGCGTTTCGCCTGTATGACCCCGAACACCTGATCGGCGACAGCGAGGATCGCGGCATCACCCTCGCGCTGATCCCGCGCGAGACGCCGGGGCTGGATATCGGGCGCCGGCACATGCCGTTGAACATCCCGTTCCAGAACGGTCCGGTGCGTGGCAAGGACGTGTTCGTGCCGCTGACGCAACTGATCGGCGGGCCGGACATGGCCGGCCACGGCTGGCGCATGCTGGTCGAGAACCTGTCGGTCGGGCGCGCGATTTCGCTGCCTTCCAATGCCGCCGGTTTCGCGCGCCTGGCGGTCGCCGCCACCGGCGCGTACGCGCGCCTGCGCAAGCAGTTCGGGCTGTCCATCGCGCGCTTCGAGGGTGTCGAGGAAGCGCTGGCGCGCATCGGCGGCATGAGCTATCTGGTCACCGCGCTGTCGCGATCCACCGCGGCGGCGGTCGATCGTGGCGAGAAGCCGGCGGTCACCTCGGCCATCGCCAAGTACCACGCCACCGAGATCGGCCGCGAGGTGGTGCGCGACGCCATGGACGTGCACGGCGGCAAGGGCATCATCCTCGGCCCGGGCAATTACCTGGGGCGCAACTGGCAGGGCGCGCCGATCAGCATCACCGTCGAGGGCGCCAACATCATGACGCGCTCGCTGATGATCTTCGGCCAGGGCGCGATCCGCTGCCATCCCTGGGTGCTCAAGGAAATGGCCGCCGTGGCCGAGCCCGACCGGCGCAAGGCGCTGCGCGATTTCGACGCGGCGCTGTTCGGCCACGTCGGCTTCGGCCTGTCCAACGCGGTGCGCAGTTTCGTCCTGGCGATGAGTCTGGGTCGGCTCAGCAATGCACCGGGTGACGCGCACATCCAGCGCTATTACCGCAAGCTCAACCGCTACTCGGCCGCGCTGGCGCTGTGCGCGGACGTGGCCATGGGCACGCTGGGCGGGCGCCTGAAGTTCAAGGAGAAACTCTCCGCGCGTCTGGGCGATGTGCTCAGTTATCTATACATCGGCAGCGCCCTGCTCAAGCGCTACGAGGACAACGGGCGCCCCGAGGCCGAGCGTCCGCTGCTGGCATTCGCGTTCCACGAAAGCATCTGGCGCCTGCAGAACGCGCTGGATGGCGTGATCCGCAACTTCCCCATCCGCCCCGTGGCGTGGCTGTTGCGCGTGCTGGTGTTTCCGCTGGGCCGGCGCGAGGTGCCGCCGTCCGACCGGCTGGGGCGGCGCGTGGCCGCAGCCATCACCGCACCCGGCGCGGCGCGCGCGATGATGCTGGAGTGGTGTTACCTCACGCCGAGCGCCAACCACCCGGTCGGGCGTCTGCATGCGCTGCTGGGCGATGTGGTCGCTGCCGAGCCGGTCGAACGCAAGCTGCAAAAGGCGCTGAAAACCGGCCTGGTCAAGGCGCACGAATACGCCGCGCAGGTGGACGCGGCGGTGCGCGCCGGTGCCATCACGGCCAGCGAAGGCGCCCTGCTCAGGCACGTGCGCGAGGCCGGCGCCGAATTCATCAACGTCGATGACTTCGATCCGGCCGATTTGCGCGCGGGCGCTGCTGCACGCGCCACGCCCGCCAGCGCGGACGCGACCCGCGTGGCCTGACCGGGGCTGCTGCCGCGTGCTCAGCCCGCCAGCGCAGTCGCATGCTCGCGCGTGGCCGCGAACGTCACGCCGGGCGCGCGTTCCTGGGCGAGCTGCAGGTTCACGCGCGAGGGGGCCAGATAGACCAGTTCGCCGGCTGCATCCACGGCCAGGTTCATGGCGTATTTCTCGCGGAATTCCTCGAGTGTTTTCGCGTCGGCGCAGCGTACCCAGCGTGCCGTGACGACGCCCACCGCCTCGAAGCCGGCATCCACGCCGTATTCGTCCCGGAGGCGATACGCGACGACCTCGAACTGCAGTGCGCCGACCGCGCCGAGGATCAGGTCATTCGACAGCAGCGGACGGAAGAACTGCGTGGCGCCTTCCTCGGACAATTGCGCCAGCCCTTTGTGCAATTGCTTGAGCTTGAGCGGATCGCGCAGCCGCGCACGCCGGAACAGCTCCGGCGCGAAGTTGGGAATGCCGGTGTAGGTGAGCTTCTCGCCGGCGCTGAAAGTGTCGCCGATGGCGATGGTGCCGTGGTTGTGCAGTCCGATCACATCGCCCGGCCAGGCGCTTTCGGCGATCTCGCGGTCGGCGGCCATGAAGGTCAGCGCGTTGGCCAGCTTCACCTCTTTCCCGGTGCGCACCTGCAGCGCCTTCATGCCCGCCGCGTAGTGGCCCGAGCACACACGCAGAAATGCCACGCGGTCGCGGTGCTGCGGGTCCATGTTGGCCTGGATCTTGAACACGAAGCCGCTGAAGTTTTCCTCGACGGGATCGACCGGACGGGTGATGGTGGCGCGTGGTCGCGGCGCGGGCGCGTGTTCGACGAAGAAATCCAGCAGCAACTGCACGCCGAAATTGTTCACCGCCGAGCCGAAGAACACCGGCGCCTGGCGCCCGGCCAGGTAGGCCGCGCGGTCGAACGGATGCGAGGCGCCCTGCACCAGTTCCAGCTCGTCGCGCAGTTCGCGCAGCGCCGGCGCGCCGATGCGGGCCAGCAGCTCGGGGGCGTCGAGGCCCTTGAAGATCGTGGAATCCTGGCGCGTGAAGTTGCGCCCCGGCTCGTACAGGTGCACCTCGTCGTCGAGCAGGTGATAGACGCCCTTGAGGCTGGAGCCCATGCCGATGGGCCAGGTGATCGGCGCGCACTGGATCTGCAGCACCGACTCGATCTCGTCGAGCAGGTCGATCGGCGCGCGGCCCTCGCGGTCGAGCTTGTTGACGAAGCTCATGATCGGCGTATCGCGCAGCCGGCACACGTCCATCAGCTTGATGGTGCGCTCCTCCACGCCCTTGGCGCAGTCGATCACCATCAGCGCCGAATCCACCGCGGTGAGCACGCGGTAGGTGTCCTCGGAGAAATCCGCGTGGCCGGGCGTGTCGAGCAGGTTGACGATGCGCCCGGCGTAGGGGAACTGCATCACCGAACTGGTCACCGAGATGCCGCGTTCTTTCTCCAGCGCCATCCAGTCCGAGGTGGCATGCCGCGACGCCTTGCGCCCTTTGACCGAGCCGGCCATCTGGATGGCGCCGCCGAACAGCAGCAGTTTTTCGGTCAGCGTGGTCTTGCCCGCGTCCGGGTGCGAGATGATGGCGAAGGTGCGCCGGCGGCGGGTTTCGTCGAGGTGCGCGGACATGGTGACCCACGGATGGCAGCGAGCCGGCCATTGTAGCCGTGCCGGTGCGTGATGCCGCGCTTGCGCCGCGCGCGCCGGCCCCCCCGCGCTACCATCGCCCATGGCCGCAGGCCGTGCCGGCGTGTGCGTGCCGGGATCCGAACTCAACGCGACGGGGTAGCACATGGGCAGTGATTTTCCGCAGGATTTCGACACGCTCGCGGTGCGCGCCGGACAGGTGCGCGGCAGCGAGGGCGAGCACGCCGAGGCGATCTATGCGACCTCCAGCTTCGCCTACGGCAGCGCGGCCGAGGCCGCGGCACGGTTTTCCGGGGCCACGCCGGGCAACGTCTATTCGCGCTTCACCAATCCCACCGTGCGTACGTTCCAGGATCGCCTGGCCGCGCTGGAAGGCGGCGCGGCCTGCGTGGCCACCGCGTCCGGCATGGCCGCCATCCTCGCCACCTGCATGGCCCTGCTGCAGCAGGGCGACCACGTGGTGTGCTCGCGCAGCGTGTTCGGCTCGACGATCAATCTGTTCGAGCGTTACCTCAAGCGCTTCGGCGTGCAGGTCGATTTCGTCGCGCAGACCGAGCTCTCGGCCTGGTCCGCTGCAATCCGTCCGAACACGCGGCTGCTGTTCGCGGAGACGCCTTCGAATCCCTTGCTCGAGCTGGTCGATATCGCCGCGCTGGCCGAGCTGGCGCATGCGCACGGCGCGCTGCTGGCGATCGACAACTGCCTGTGCACCCCGGCGCTGCAGCGGCCGCTGGCGCTGGGCGCCGATCTGGTGATCCATTCCGCCACCAAGTACCTCGATGGCCAGGGCCGCTGCCTCGGCGGCGCCGTGGTCGGCGATGCCGAGCGCGTGGGCAAGGACATCCTCGGATTCCTGCGCACCGCCGGGCCCAGCATGAGTCCGTTCAATGCCTGGGTCTTTCTCAAGGGCCTGGAAACGCTGCGCCTGCGCATGCGCGCGCATTGCGAGAACGCGCAGCGGCTCGCCGACTGGCTGCAAGGGCAAGCGCAGGTCGAACGGGTGTATTACCCCGGACTCGCCACGCACCCGCAGCACGCGCTGGCGCAGCGGCAACAGGAAGGTTTTGGCGGCATCGTGGCGTTCGAGGTGCGCGGCGGCCAGGAAGCCGCGTGGCGCGTGGTGGATGCCACGCGCATGATTTCGATCACCGGCAATCTCGGCGACAGCAAGAGCACGATCACGCACCCGGCGACGACCACGCACGGCCGCATGAGCGCCGCGCAGCGCGCCGAGGCCGGCATCAGCGATGGCCTGCTGCGCGTCTCGGTGGGCCTGGAATCCGTCACCGACATCATCGACGACCTCGCGCGCGGCCTCGGCTGATAGCGCTTCGACGAGGCCGGAGTCCGCGCTTCTCGACAGCGAAGCTGGTCATCCAGGAGGCAGGACAGCGAAAGGCGCTGGATGGCGGTGAGGCGGCGGCAGGGCACGCAGGGTCACCACGAGCACGTCGCGCCAGGCCGGCAGCGCGGGGTCGATGGGCTGCACCGCGGTCACGCCGTGCAGCACGCGCGTGTCATCCACCAGTGCCGCATCCATGGGCGCGGACAAGGTGAACTCGCCCAGCAGCCTGCCATCCGGCGCATGGATCGTGGTGCTGCCGTGGCGCACGTTGCGGCGCTCGATCAGCAGCACCAGCACCCAGTCCACGCCATCGCGATGACTGCCCTCCGGGGTGGGCTCGCCGGCGGCATCCGCGCGTGCCTCGATGCGGAACTGGTGCACCTCCATGTGCCATCGGTGCACCGCGGGCGACAACGGCGCGAACAGAGCGTGCGCACTGCGCAGGATGCACAGCAGGCTGGCGCTGGCGGTGACCGCGGGCAGGATCGGCGCGAACCAGCGTTCGATGCCGCCCTGCAACGCGTTGTAGTGGACGCTTTGATAGTGCGGCTGCGCCGCTTCGAGGCGGATCGCGGCGGCATCGAGCGTGAACACCGCGTAGCGTCGCCGCCGCTGGCGCCCCAGCGCGGCAAGGTAGGTGTCCGGTTCGAGCTGGTTCCAGCTCGCGGCGAAGGCGGGCCAGTCGCGCAGGCTGCCATGGGATTCGAGCCACGCGCGCATGCGGGCGGCGGGAATGCGCGCGAAACCGGCGCGGGGCAGATCGGTGGGCATGGGGCGGCGCGATGGGTGATGCGCAAACGCGGCAGGCGCGGCGCGGGCGCGCAGCATAGCGCCGCACCGCGCGGTGGTCACGGCGCGCGCGCCGCATGGCGTCAATGGACGTACAGACGTCTAAACGTCTATTGACATGTTCCTGGTGCGCGCCTAGAGTGCGTGCACCTCATCCAGATCGGCGTAGGGACAGGCCCAGTGACGCCGAGGCAGCCAGCGCGATGCGCAAGGTGCCAATTCCTGCGGAGCGCGCATGGTGCGCGATCCGGAAGATGGGCGGGCGCGGATGGTCTGCGCTGCGCGCTTCCGGAGTCCGTGGGACTGGATCACCGGAGCCACCGATGAGCCTGCTCGATCTGCAACCCGCCCGGCACGCGCTGGCGCAATCCACGACTTCGGCATCCGCGCCGCACGACAGCGACCTGCATGAAGGCGAGGCGCGCCTGTGGTTGCAGCCCGCGCATGGCCACGAGGCGCGCGCGCTGCGCGTGGCATGGCGCCTGCACGGGCCGGCCGCAGCGCCGGTCATTGCGGTGCTGGGCGGCATCTCGGCGGACCGGCAGGTGGCCGACGCCGCCGGGCAGCCCGGCTGGTGGCAGACGCAGACCGCGCGCGATGGTGCGCTGGATGTCGCGCGCTGGCGCGTGCTCAGTTTCGACTGGCTGGATGCCGCGAGTCTGGCGGCTGACGCCGTCGACAGCCGTGACCAGGCGCAGGCCCTGGCCGGCGTGCTCGATGCGCTGGGCATCGCGCGCCTGCATGCGCTGGTGGGAGCATCCTACGGCGCGATGGTCGGGCTGGCTTTCGCCGCGCAGTTTCCGGCGCGGCTGCGGCGCCTGATCGCCATCGCCGGTGCGCACCGCGCGCACCCGCAGGCCGCGGCGCTGCGCGCGGTGCAGCGCGGCATCGTGCGCCTCGCGCTGGACAGCGGCGACGCCGCGCGCGGCCTGGCGCTGGCGCGGCAACTGGCGATGATCGGCTACCGCAGCCCGCGCGAACTGGCGCGGCGCTTCGATGCGCCGGCCGTGCTCGCCGCGGGCCGCGTGCGCGTGGCCGCGGAGGACTGGCTGGAAGGCGCCGGCGCGCGTTTCGTACAGCGCTTCGACGCGCGGCGGTTCCTGGCGTTGTCCGAATCCATCGATCTGCACGCGCTCGATCCTGCCGCGGTGCGCGTGCCGACCACGCTGATCGGCTTCAGCACCGACCAACTGGTGCCGGTGGCCGACCTGTGCGCGCTGCAGCGCGGCCTCGGCGCGCCGTGCGAGCTGCACGTGCTGGACTCCGATTACGGCCACGACGCGTTCCTCAAGGAAACCGCGGCGCTGGGCGCGCTGCTGCGCGCCGCGCTGGCGCAGGCAGCCGGCCATGAGTGAGCGCGCATGGATCGGGCACGCCGCCGCGCGCAAGGTGCCGGCGTGAATGCGCTGCTGGCCGGGCAGGCGTCGCTGCCGCGCGCGTTGCGGCGGCGCCACGCCGTGGTGCTGCTCGGCACCGGCATGGTCGGCGGCGCATTCCTCAGGTTGCTGGACACGCCGGCGGGCGCGGCGCTGGCGCTGGTCGGCGCGGCCAACTCGCGCCATCAGCAGACCGATCCCGCGGGCCTGGCCGAGCGCAACCTGCGCGAGCGGCTGGCTGTCGCCGGCGCCGCGCGCGACGACGCGGCCCTGCTGGCCGCGCTGGATGCCGACGCGGCAGTGCACAAGGTGATCATCGATGCCAGCGCCAGCGCGGTGCTGGCCGCGCGCCACCCGGCATGGCTGGCGCGCGGCTACCACGTGGTCACCGCCAACAAGGCGCTGGCCGGCGGCGATCTGCAAGGTTGGCACGCGCTGCAGGCGGCGTGCGCGGGCCACGCGCGCTATGGCGATGCGGCCACGGTCGGCGCCGGTCTGCCGGTGCTGTCCACGCTGCGCCGGCTGCACGCCTGCGGCGATGCGCTGCTGTCCCTCGAAGGCGTGTTGTCCGGATCGCTGTCGTGGCTGTTCAACCGCTACGACGGCACGCAGCCGTTCTCCGCGCTGCTGCGCGAGGCGCGCGCACGCGGCTACACCGAGCCCGATGCGCGTGCCGACCTGTCCGGCGAGGATGTCGCGCGCAAGCTGCTGATCCTGGCGCGCAGCGCCGGTTTCGCGCTGACCCGTGCCGCCGTGCAGGTGGAGAACCTGGTGCCCGAGGCGCTGCGTGCGCTCGACACCGGGCAGTTCGCGGCCAACCTCGAAGCGCTGGACGCGCCGCTGGCCGCGCGCCATGCCGCGGCCACGGCACGCGGCGCGGTGCTGCGCCATCTCGCCCGCATCGATCGCCATGGCCACGCGCAGGTGGGGCTGGTCGAGGTGGCCGCCACGCATCCGGCGGCGCATCTGCGCGGCACCGACAACCTGTTCGCGCTCAAGACCATGCGCTACCGCGCGCAACCGCTAGTGATCCAGGGCCCCGGCGCCGGCCCGGAAATCACCGCGCAGGCGCTGCTGGGTGATGTGCTGGCGCTGGTCTGATGCGGAGGGCGATCGAATATCAGGAATGAGGAGCCGTGGGCGCGGGCGGGGCGCATGGCCTTGTCTTCAAGAAAAGCGGGCGCCGTGGCGCCCGCCGGGTGGTGTGCGAACCCGCCGCGTGGCGCGATCAATGCGCCTTTAGGCACGTGCTCATGAACATGGTGCGCTCGGCACCCATCAGTTTCTTGGCCTTGGCCTCGGCGCTGCAGGTTTTCATTTTTTCGTTCTGCATGGCCTTGCCGCCCATCATGCCGGGCTTGGCCATTTCATGCTTGGCCATCATTTCGTGCTCGGCCATTTCATGCTTGGCCGTCATGCCGGGCTGGGCCATTTCGTGCTTGGCCGTGGCCATCGGCATGGCGGCGTGACCCTTCATGCAATGGCTCATGAAGGTCTTGTGCTCGGCGCCGTGCATGCCCTTGGACTGGTGGCTGCACTCGGCCATGCGCTGCTGCTGCAGCGTCATGGTCTTGCCGCTGGTGGTGGCAGCGCTGGCGCCGCCGGCGAACAACAGGCAGGCGAGCGCCAGGCTCGCGATCAGACGAATCTGCATGGAAAACCCCTCCAGACGATGAGCCGGCCCCACGACCGGCGCATCGAGTTTACGCGCGCCCCGTGGCACCAGCCGGCGCGGCGCGGGGTGGGCGTTCAGGCTGCGGCGCGGGCACCGGCCGGCTGTTGCAGGCGCGGGCCTTCCAGCAGGGCCCGCCGCAGATGCGCGACGATCAGTTCGATTTCGCCGCTGTTCACGTTGAAATGCGGCGTGTAGCGCAGCGAATTGGCGCCGCCGTGGATCACGCCGATGCCGTGCAGGCGCAGCCATTCCTCGGTGGAGCCGGCGCCAAAGCACTTGAACTGCGGCGCCAGTTCGCAGGAAAACAGCAAGCCGGTGCCCTGCACCTTGGTGATCAGGCCGGGCAGTTCGTCCTTGAGCGCGTTGAGCCTGGCCAGGAACTCCTGGCCGCGCGCGCGGATGTTCGCGCGCATCTGCGGCGTGAGCATGCCCAGCGTGGTGCAGGCCACGTCCAGCGCGCGCGGGTTGCTGGTCATGGTGTTGCCGTAGATGCCCTTGCGGTACAGCGCCGCGGTGCGCGCGTTCACCGCCAGCACCGACAGCGGGTAGTGACCGGCGTTGAGCGCCTTGGAATAGGTTTCCATGTCCGGCGGCTCGAGCCCCTCGAAGCCGGGGTAATCGACGATCGACAGCACGCCGTGCGCACGCAGCCCGGCCTGGATCGAATCGACCAGCAGCAGCGTGCCGTGTTCACGGGTGAGCTCGCGCGCGGCCTGGTAGAACGCCGGCGTCAGCGCGCGGCCCGGATCGCCTTCGCCCATCACCGGCTCGATGAACATGGCCTCGATGTGCCAGCCCTCGCGCTCGGCCTCGGCGAAAGTCCGCCGCAACTGCTCCACGTCGTAGGCCGCGACGGTGAGCAGGTGCGCGGCGTCGTGCTGGTAGCTGGCCAGGTGCTGCGTGTAGGTCTTGCGCGAGGAATCGGAATACTGCGCCGGCAGCTCGGTGCGGCCGTGGAAGGCGCCCTTGACCGCGAGGCGTTTCACCGTGCGTCCCGCGTGCGGCGCGCCCGGGTCGGTCATCAGCTTGGTGTTGACGTCGGCGAAACGGCCGGCCAGGCTCACCGCCTCCGAGCCCGAGTTCAGGCACAGGAAGTGCGAATACGGACAGCCGCCGCGGGTATGCCCGATCTCGGCGCGCAGCGCCGCGTCGAAGCGCAGTTGCGACACACTCGGCGTCATCACGTTGGCCATCACCTGATGCCGCGCCATGGCGTCGATGACCGGCTGCGGCGCGTGGCCGAAGCCGAGCATGCCGTAGCCGCCGTTGTCGTGCAGCACCGCGCCCTTGAGCGTGACCAGCCACGGCCCGCGCGCGGCCAGCGCGATGTACGGGTTGACCGCATCGTCCGGGTAGAAATTGACGAAGCCGGCCTGCGCGCGCTGGATCTGCGCGTGCTCGTCCAGCGCCACGAACTCGGGCATCTCGGCCTTGAGCCTGGCGAACGCGGCGACGGCCTCGTCCACCGCGGCGATCAGGTTGGCGTCGTCGGCGAAGCCGCGCAGGCTGGCCTCGTCCAGGCCCTGGCACAGCGCGCGCCCGCCGGCGGCACGCAATTCGGCGAGTTTTTGCAGCAGCTGCATGATGGTTCCTCCCGCGCCGACGCCGCCCGAACGGACGCGCGTGTTGCGCTAAGTGTCTATCAGTAAAAGGATTTGTACAGGATACCACCCGCGTCGCGGGGACGGTACCCCCGCTGCCGCTTCGTCATATCCCTTGCGCACGGCCTATTCGCGCGCAGGCGCGCGCGGCATGGCCTTCGCTACCGTCATCGCCGCCACCGCTTCGTCTGAGCTTGCCCGCAAGCCATCCCCGCCACCGCTGCGTCCCTTATTCCCAGCCCCGCCTTCGCGGGGGCAGGCGCTGCGCGGGAATGACGCGCAGCGGGGCATGGGAATGACGCGCCCGCGCCGGTCCCGCGCCAGCCCCATGGCGGTCGCATGGCGCGCGCCGCGCCTGCAGGACCGCGGGGCGCGTGGCATACTTCAGCGCTTTTGAACGCCGGCACGCCGGCCCTGACCGAGACCGACGATGGATTTCCTGATTCCCTCCGCCCACGCCGCAGGCGCGGCTCCCGCAGCAGCCCCCGGTGGTGGTGGCCTGCAGTTCATCATCATGATGGTGGTGCTGTTCGGCCTGATGTATTTCATGATGATCCGCCCGCAGATGAAGCGGCAGAAAGAACTCAAGAAGATGATTTCCGAGCTGGCCAAGGGCGACGAGGTGATCACCACCGGCGGCCTGGTCGGGCGTATCGACGCCATGGACGAGAGCTTCATCAGCCTCGAGGTGGCGAACAACGTCACCGTGCGCGTGCAGCGCCAGGCCATCTCCGCGGTGCTGCCCAAGGGCACGCTGAAGTCCTCTTGAACTCGCGTTGCGCCGCGCGCTGGCGCGGCCCAGGTGGAACCCGATCATGAACGACTTTCCCCGCTGGAAATACTGGCTGGTGCTGGTGGTGCTGCTGTTCGGCATCCTGTATGCGCTGCCCAACGCATTCCGTCCGCAGGCCGCGGTGCAGATCCAGGGCAGCAGCAGCAATCCGATCACGCCCGCGCTGCAGCAGCAGATCGCGCAGGACCTGCAAAAGTCCGGCGTGCCCAGCCCCACCCCCGACCTGAAGGGCGAGCGCCTGTTGCTGCGTTTCCCCAACACCAACGTGCAGCTCAAGGCCTACACCGTGCTGCGCGATGCGCTGGGCGACAAGTACGTGGTGGCGGTGAACCTGGCCAGCTCGGTGCCCGCCTGGCTGCGCGCCATCGGCGCCAACGCCATGCCGCTGGGCCTGGATCTGCAGGGCGGCGTGCACTTCCTGATGCAGGTGGACGCCAACAGCGTGCTCGACCAGCAGATGCACCGCTACCTGGAAGACGTGCGCGACAGCCTGCGCGCCAAGAAGATCGACTACCGCAGCGTCGAGCGCCGCGGCAGCACGATCACCGTGGTGCTGAAGACCGCCGCCGCGCGTGACGCCGCGCGCACGCTGATCAATACCAACGACACCGCGCTGACCGTGGCCAATGGCGCTTCCAGCGCCGGCGACTACGTGCTGACCGCGGTGCTCAGCCCGGCCGAGATGGACAAGATCGAAGGCTCGATCATCCACCAGAACCTGGCCACCATGCGCAACCGCGTCAACGCGCTGGGCGTGTCCGAACCGGTGATCCAGCAGCAGGGCGCCACGCGCATCGTGGTCGAACTGCCCGGCGTGCAGGACACCGCCGAGGCCAAGAAGATCCTCGGCGCCACCGCCACCATCGAATACCACGCCGTCGATCAGAACGTGGACGTGGCGCAGGCGGTGAAAACCGGCATCGTGCCGCCCGAGGACCGCCTGTACTACATGCGCGACGGCCAGCCGATCGTGCTGAAGAAACAGGTGATCGCCTCCGGCGACCAGATGCTCAACGCCAGCGCCGGCTTCGACCCGCAGACCGGCCAGCCCACGGTCAACGTCGAGCTGGATTCGGCCGCCGCCACGCGCATGTTCGACTTCACCACCAAGAACGTCGGCAAGCCGATGGCGGTGGTGTACATCGAGCGCATCCCCGAGGTGAAAACCGTCGACGGCAAGGAAGTGCACACCTCCAAGACCAAGGAAATGGTCATCAGCAGCGCCACCGTGCAGGGCGTGTTCGGCAAGAACTTCCAGACCACCGGCCTGACCCAGTCCGAGGCCACCAGCCTGGCGCTGCTGCTGAAGTCCGGCTCGCTGGCCGCGCCCATGAACATCGTCGAGGAGCGCGTGATCGGGCCCAGCCTGGGCCAGCTCAATATCGAGAAGGGCCTGCTCTCGGTGCTGCTGGGCCTCGGCCTGGTGCTGGTCGCGGCGGCGATCTACTACAAGCTGTTCGGCCTGGTCGCCGACATCGCGCTGGTGTTCAACCTGATCCTGCTGGTCGCGGTGCTCAGTTTGTTCCAGGCCACGCTGACCATGCCCGGCATCGCCGGCATCGTGCTCACCCTGGGCATGGCGATCGACGCCAACGTGCTGATCTGCGAGCGCATCCGCGAGGAACTGCGCAACGGCTCGACGCCGCTGGCCTCGATCCGCGCCGGCTACGAGAAGGCCTGGGCGACCATCCTTGACGCCAACGTCACCCACCTGCTGGCGGCCACCGGACTGATGATCTTCGCCTCCGGCTCGATCCGCGGCTTCGCCATCACGCTCGGCGTCGGCATCCTCACCTCGATGTTCACCTCGGTGACCGTCACCCACGCCGTCACCGCGCTGATCCACGGCGGCCGCAAGCTCAAGACGCTGTCGGTATAAGGACCCAGCCATGGAAATCTTCAACCCGCACAGCAACATCCATTTTCTCAACCTGCGCAAATACAGCATCGGCATCGCGCTGGTGCTGTTCCTGGGTTCGGTCGCGCTGATCGCCACGCGTGGGCTCAACTACGGGCTGGATTTCACCGGCGGCGTGCTGGTCGAGGTCAGCTACGCCAAGCCGATCGACGCCGGCGCGGTGCGCGACACCCTGGCCAAGGCCGGCTACGAGCACGCGCTGGTGCAAAGCCTGGGCGGCACGCGCGAGTTGTCCATCCGCCTGCAGCCGCACAACGCGGCCGACAAGAACCTCAGCCAGCAGCAGGGCACCGCCGACCAGTTGGCCGCCACGGTGATGAAGGTCCTGCAGGCCGCGCGTCCCGACGCCACGCTCAAGCGCACCGATTTCGTCGGCCCGCAGGTCGGCTCCGAGCTGCGCAACGACGGTATCGTGGCGGTGATCTTCGTCATCTTCGGCATCATGATCTACCTGTGGGCGCGCTTCGAGAAACGCTTCGCCGTGGCCGCGCTGATCACCGAGGTGCACGACACCGTGGTCACGCTGGGTTTCTACGCGCTCACCCAGCGCGATTTCGACCTCACCGTGCTGGCCTCGGTGCTGGCCGTGGTGGGTTATTCGATCAACGACAAGGTCGTCGTGTTCGACCGCGTGCGCGAGCTGTTCCGCACCGCGCGCCGCGCCGAGCCCGAGGAAGTGCTCAACCGCGCCATCAACAACACCCTGTCGCGCACCATCATCACCTCGCTGTTCACCGGCATCGCCATGGCCGCGCTGTTCTTCTTCGGCGGCCCCGCCGTGCACGGCTTCGCCATCACCATGCTGTTCGGCATCCTCATCGGCACGCTGTCGTCGATCTTCATCTCCAGCCCGCTGCTGCTGTGGATGGGCGTGTCCAAGAAAGACCTGATGCCGGTGACCAAGGACAACCCGGAACTCGCGCGCCGGCCCTGAGCGGCTGTGAATTTTTCAGCCGCTCAGCCCGGCCATGGATGGCCGGACGCGCCGATGAAAAATCCCGCACGACGCGGGATTTTTCACAGGCCCTGAGCGGGCCGCCTGCAGGCACGCCGCGCCTTGCACGCGCGGCTTGCACGACCTTCCGGGCGGCGCTAGGCTGTTACTTGTAACAGCACGATGCCCGCCATGACCACACCCATCGCCGTTCGCGTTTCCCGCCACCGCCAAGCCTTGCGCAAGGCAGGACTGCGCCCGGTGCAGCTCTGGGTTCCCGATACGCGCGCGCCCGGTTTCGCCGACGCATGCCGGCGCCAATCCGCGCTACTGCTGGATGACGCGCACGAACGCGCAAGCCTGCACTGGATCGAGGACGTGTTCAGCAGCGCGGGCTGGAAGTGAAGCGCGGCGATCTGGTCACCATTGCCCTGCAGGGCGATCAGGGCAAACCGCGGCCCGCGCTGGTGATCCAATCGGACTTCTTCGCCGCGCATCCCTCCGTCACGGTGCTGCCGGTGACCAGCGAGTTGCGCGCGGCACCGCTGTTCCGCGTGGACATCGAACCCGGTGCCGGCAATGGCTTGCGTACACCCTCGCAGGTGATGCTGGACAAGGCCGTCACCGTGGCGCGCGACAAGATCGGCGCCAGCATCGGCGTGATCGACGCCCCCATCCTGCAGGACATCGAGCGCCGCCTGGCGGTGTTTCTCGGTATCGCCAAATAGCCGGGGCGCCGCGCGGCGTCACGTTCATGCTTTCGATAAACGCCCGACAGCGCTTGCGCTGCCATCGTGACTTCAGCGCCGCGGCGTCGTTCAAGGCCACGATGCCAAGCACGCGCCGACCGTGGCCAACACCTCGCCGCGGTAAAATTCATGGCGCTCCGGCTGCTGGTTTTCCCAGTCCAGAAAGGCTTGCAGGCTCATTTTTGCTGGCGGCAAGGACATCGCGTGGGCTCTGTCGGGTCACGACCGGCGCGGCCAGTGTAGCGCCGGGGCCGGGCGTCACCGTCATCCCCGCCCACCCTCCCCCCTGCCGCACCACGTCAACCGAGGTGACGCGCGGCGTCAGGCCTTGCCCTTGCGCGAACGCTGCGCGGCAGGTGGTGCGGGGTCGCCGCGGGACGACGGCGGCCTGCCACGCGTGCCGGGGCGGCACCGGGTGGGCGCCCGCCAACCACGTCGTCGCGCCGGAATGGCTTGCAAATCCGTTACGTTCGCCGCGTGCGCGTGACCTCGCGCACGCTTTGGCACCGACGCGTGCCGCGCACGGCCCGCACACGCTTGCGCCGCGTTCACATTCGCATGCACACTCATCCGGTTCGCGTGGCTCGCGCGCGGACGCCGGGGGCGTTGGCACGAACACTGCTTCGATACCCGGTGAGCTTCGGCCGTTGCCGCCGTGGAGTGATCCCAGCGGTTGGCCGGCAGACCTGCCTAGGAGGGTCTACAGGCCAGGGGGCTCAGAGGCTACAACGTCAGCTGACCAACTACTTTCGAGGTAACACCATGAAGACGATGCAGAAAGGCTTCACCCTGATCGAATTGATGATCGTGGTTGCGATCATCGCGATCCTGGCCGCGATCGCCATCCCGGCCTACCAGAACTACCTGATCCGCGCGCAGGTTGCGGAAGGCATGTCGCTGATGGGCGCCGCCAAGACCGGCGTGGCCGAGTACTACGGCAACTACGGCGGCTTCCCTGGCAGCAACGTATCTGCTGGCATCCCCGCCGCCGCCAACATCAGCGGCAACTACGTGTCAGGGGTCGCTGTCAGTACGGGTGGTTTGATCACTGCCACGTTCTCCGGCCCCAAGGTGAACACCAACATCGCTGCCAAGACGCTGATCCTGTCGCCCATTGCCAATGCCGGCAGCATCAACTGGACCTGCAGCACGAAGAGCACGATTTCGCCACAGTATCTGCCCGCCACCTGCCGCTGATCGCAGCCATCACGGGTTTGACAAGGGCCGCCCCGCGCGGCCCTTTTCTTTGGCAATCATGACGAACGCTCGCCATATGTTTGGCGCGCACATTCGTTATCTCGGACACCTAATCCATAACGGACATCGCCATCATGCACCCCGTGAGCAGCAAACGTTTTACGTGGATCGCCGCCGGCATCACCCTGCTGGCGCTGGCCCTGCGCTGGTACTTCGTCACCGTGACGGTGGTGATCCATCCAATCCGCGGCGACGCCATCCAGTATTTCGCCTGTGCCTGGAACCTGGCGCATCTCGGTGTGTTTTCCACCAGTGCACCGCATGCCGCCGTGGTGGTGCCCGACAGTTTTCGCGATCCCGGTTTCCCGGCGCTGCTGGCGGTCTGGCTGAAGCTGTTCGGCGATCATGGCCAAGGTTGGTACGCCGGCATTTTGCTCACACAGGCGCTGCTCGGCGCGCTGACGGTGCTGCTGGTGATGCTGGTCGGACGGCGCTGGCTGAGCCTGCCCTGGCTCGCCGCCGTGGGTGTGCTTGCGGCGCTGTGGCCGCACAACATCGCCATGACCGCCGATTTGCTGACCGAAACCTTGTTCGGGTTTCTGTGTGCGCTGGCCTTGTGGCTGCTGACCGTGGCGCTGGAAAAGCGCTCGCGAATATGGATGGCGGCGGCGGGGCTGGCGCTGGGTTGCGCCAGTCTGACCAATGCCATACTCACGCCATTCTTTCTGTTGCTGGCGCTGGTGTTTTTCTGGCGAGCCAAGCCGCTGCGGCGCTTGCTGCTCGTGCTGCTGATCAGCGCCGCTTTGCTACCGGGGTTATGGCAAGTGCGCGGGCTGACGCTGGCTTCGCATGATTCAGCGCAGCGCCGCGCGCTGATCAATCTGGTGCAAGGCTCGTGGCCGGCGTATCACGAGGACTGGCGCATCTCGATTGTTCATGACAACCCGGTGCTGATGAAGCCAATCGATGCGAGTCAAACGCAAATGCTGGCGTCGCCGGCGGCAGGCTTCAAGGCCATGTTCGCGCGTTTCGCCACGCAGCCTTGGCGTTACGTGGTGTGGTATGTCTGGCACAAGCCGGTGGCGCTGTGGGGCTGGAATATCCGCATGGGCCAAGGCGACATTTACGAGTACCCGATCGTCAACTCACCGTTCATGACCAATCCGATTTGGCGACTGGTTGCCGCGCTGTGCTACGCGCTCAACCGCTGGATCGCGGTTGCGGCTCTGGCCGGTGTTGTATTGCTGCTGTGGCGGCGCACGACGACGCATGATGCTGCCGCGTTCGCCGCCAAGGCCGCTGGCTGGGCCACGGCACTGCTGTTGCTGTACGCCACGCTGATCTACGCGATTTTCCAGGCCGAGCCGCGTTACGCGATTCCGTTTCGCGGCTTCGAGATGCTGGCCGCGATCACCGCGCTGGCGGCGCTGGCGCGATGGGTGGCGGCGCGGCGCAGCATCAGCCGGAGCCAACAACATTGACGCCCCGAACTTGGCCAGCTCCGGCCCCAAGGTGAACTCCAGCAGCTCTGGCAAGACGCTGATCCTGTCGGCCATTGCCAATGGCGGCAGCATCAACTGGACCTGCAGCACGACCAGCTCGGTTCCGAAACAGTACCTGCCCGCCACCTGCCGCTGAGCGCAGCCATCACGGGTTTGAGGAGGGCCGCCCCGCGCGGCCCTTTTCTTTGGCGCGCAGCGCACGCGCAGCAGCAGGGGCGCGGCGCGCAGGCCCAGCGCGATGCCCCGCGCGCCGCGCTGCCATGGTTCGGCATCGCCACGCCTCACTTATTCCCGCCCGCGCTGGAATGACGACGAGGTGGCGGGGATGACGTCGAGAGGCGCAGGCATGACGGGAGCGCAGGAACGACGCGGGCGCACACGCGCGCATTCTGTGTGACGCACGTCACGATGTAACCATTGTTTGGCCCGGAACCTGCTTGCCATTCACCCCATATCCAGGGGGAATCCACCCATGCGCAGGCCCATGCAGTCCGGTTTCACGCTGATCGAGCTGATGATCGTGGTGGCCATCATCGCCATCCTCGCCGCCATCGCCATCCCGGCGTACCAGAATTACCTGATCCGCGCCCAGGTCACCGAAGGCCTGTCGCTGGCTGATGGCACCAAGGCTGCGGTGTGGGACTACGTTTCCACTTTCGGTAAGTTTCCCAGCAACAACACCTCGGCGGGCTTACCAGCCGCGACCTCGATCTCGGGCAATTACGTTTCCGGGGTCACGGTCAGCAGCGGCGCCATCGTGGTGGCGTTCGGTGGCCCCAAGGCCAACATCAATCTCGGTACTTCAGCCACGCTGTCGCTATCGCCGACAATCGGCACCGGCTCGATCCAGTGGACGTGCAAGCTGCCGGCCGGTAGCACGCTGCAGCAGCAATACCTTCCCGCCGTCTGCCGCTGAGCCACGCCCAGGTCGCGCGCGCGGCCGGTGCCGATCGGTACTTCGGCAACCCGCCCGCGCCGCTGCACGCCCGCGCTGGCGGCAAGGCACGGCCGTCGCCGCGCCTGCGCGTCATCCGCGCGCGCCAGCCATCGTCGTTCCCGCCGGTGCCTCAATCCAGCGCGGGATAATCGGTATAGCCGTGCGCGTCGCCGCCGTACAACGTGCTGGCATCCAGCGCATTCAGCGCTGTGTTCTCGCGCAGGCGCCGTACCAGATCGGGATTGGCGATGAACAGGCGTCCAAAGGCCACCAGATCGGCCGCGCCGGTGTTGATCGCCGCCGCCGCGCTGGCGCGGTCGTAGCCGTTGTTGACCATCCACGTGCCGCGAAAGCGGCGGCGCAGCGCGGCGAAATCGAAGTCCACATCGCGCGTGCCGCCGGTTTCGCCCTCGATCACATGCACATAGGCGATGCGCAATGCATCGAGCTGCTGCACCGCGTACGCGAACAAAGGCTGCGGGGCGCTGTCGTGCACATCGTTGAAACTCGCCGCCGGCGACAGGCGCACGCCGACGCGATCCGCACCGATGGCCGCGGCCACCGCGGCGGTGACCTCGACCAGCAGGCGCGCGCGGTGCTCGATCGGGCCGCCGTAGGCATCCGTGCGCTGGTTGCTGCCGTCGCGCAGGAACTGGTCGATCAAATAGCCGTTCGCCGCGTGCACCTCGACGCCGTCGAAGCCGGCGGCGATGGCATTACGCGCGGCCGTGGCGTAGGTCTGCACCAGCGCGGGAATTTCGTCCAGTCGCAGCGCGCGCGGCGCCGAGACATCCACCAGGCCTTCCGCAGTGAAGGTCTTGGCCTGGGCGGCAATGGCCGATGGCGCCACCGGCGCCACGCCACCCGGCTGCAGGCTGGTGTGCGAGATGCGGCCGACGTGCCAGAGCTGCAGCACGATGCGGCCACCCGCGGCATGCACCGCATCGGTGACGGCTTTCCAGCCGGCGATCTGCGCGGCGGAATGGATGCCGGGCGTGGCGATGTAGCCCTGGCCCTCGGGGCAGATCTGCGTGGCTTCGGCGATCAGCAGGCCGGCGCTGGCGCGCTGCGTGTAATACGTGGCCGCCAGCGGCGATGGCACGTTGCCGGCCGCGGCACGATTGCGCGTCAGCGGCGCCATGACGATGCGGTTGCCCACCTCGATGGCGCCGACGCGCAGCGGTGAAAACAACGCGGCGACGGATTCAGGCGCGGCGGACAGGGCAGGTTGGGCACGCATCGGGCAACTCCGGCAGGAAAAGACACAGCCCATCGTTATGCGGCCCGTCGCTGCCGGATCAAGCGCGTGGATGCGCGATTCTGGAGACACTGTGTGACCGGCAGCAATACGCGTCGCGCGGGTCAGCTTCCGGTACTTGTCAGTGTCGATGCCCGGGAGTAGCGTCCAAAGTCCGCGGGGTATCCTCCCCGCGGGAGTCGTGAAGCCCGCCGATATGCATTGCGCCGCCTGCCACCGATGCCCTGCCGCACAGTCGGCGGGGTGGTGTGCAGGCCGCGGCAAGCCAGCAAACCCCTGCGACACCGCCGTGACGGGCGGGCGGTGCCGTGCGTCCGCTTGATTCATCAACCTTATGGAGGTCGCACGATGTTCGAAAATCATCCGCGTGAAGACATCGAAGCCATGATGAAGGCCAATATCGAATTCCGGCGCCTGTTCCTGCGCCACCGCGAACTGGACAGCAAGGTGCACGATGCCGAGATCGGCGTGTTGCCGATGGATGGCACCACGCTCAACGGCATGAAGCGCGAGAAGATGGTCGCCAAGGAACGCCTGCTGCGCATGTGGCAGGACGCGCGCGTCCCCGCGCACTGAAGCGCGCGGCGCGGCGCGCGCCGCTATCATGCAGGACCGCCACGCGTGGTCCCCGATCAACCGCCGCGGCAATCCCGCGGCGGTTGCGCATGCGAAGCCCGAAATCACCGCGGGTGTTTCGAAGTGCTGGACCGGCGCCGCCCATGCCCACTTCCGAGGTCCATCCGCATGATCCACCAGTCCGTGCTCGAACTGATCGGCCGCACGCCGATGCTCAAGGCGCAGCACCTCGATAGCGGCCGCTGCGAGCTGTTTCTCAAGCTGGAATGCACCAACCCCGGCGGTTCGATCAAGGACCGCATCGGCCTGGTGATGATCGAGCGCGCCGAGCGGGCGGGCCGCATCAAGCCGGGCGATACGCTGGTCGAGGGCACCGCCGGCAACACCGGCATCGGTCTGGCGCTGGTGGCGCAGCAGAAGGGCTACCGGCTGGTGCTGGTGGTGCCCGACAAGATGAGCCGCGAGAAGATCTTCAACCTCAAGGCCATGGGCGCCGAGGTGATCCTAACCCGCTCCGATGTGGCCAAGGGCCACCCTGAGTACTACCAGGACATGGCCAAGGCGCTGGCCGAGCGCACCCCGGGCGCGTACTTCATCAACCAGTTCGGCAACCCCGACAACCCGGCCGCGCACGAGGAAATCACCGGCCCGGAGATCCTCGAGCAGATGGACGGGCGCCTCGACGCCATCGTGTTCGGCTGCGGCAGCTCGGGCACCATGACCGGCCTGTCGCGCTGCTTCGCCAGGCATTCGCCGGCGACCGAGCTGATCCTGGCCGATCCGGTCGGCTCGATCCTCGCGCAGTACATCAACGAGGGCACGCTGTCACAGAAGTCGGCAAGCTGGATGGTCGAGGGCATCGGCGAGGATTTCCTGCCCTCGATCAGCGATTTCTCACGCGTGAAGAAGGCCTACGCGATCAGCGACAAGGAGAGTTTTCTCACCGCGCGCCTGCTGCTGGAAAAAGAAGGCGTGCTGGGCGGCAGCTCCACCGGCACGCTGCTGGCCGCGGCGCTCAAATACTGCCGCGCGCAGACTACGCCCAAGCGCGTGGTGGTGTTCGTCTGCGACACCGGCAACAAGTACCTGTCCAAGCAGTTCAACGACTACTGGATGCTGGACAACGGTTTTCTCGAACGCACCCAGCACGGCGACCTGCGCGACCTGATCCTGCGCCCCTACGCGCAGCGCGACACCGTGGTGATCGGCCCGCACGAACCGCTCACCGTGGCCTACCAGCGCATGAAGCTCTACGACGTCTCGCAACTGCCGGTGATGGACGGCGAGCGCATCGTCGGCATCCTCGACGAATCCGACCTGCTCATGCACGTGCACGCCGACAGCGCGCGCTTCGCCGATCCGGTATCCACCGCCATGGTCCGCACGCTCGAGTTCGTCGACATGCGCACCCCGGTCTCCAGCCTGATGCCGGTGTTCGACCGCGGCCATATCGCCATCGTCATGGACGGCCCGAAGTTCCTCGGCCTGATCACGCGCATCGACCTGCTCAATTACCTCAGGCGGCGGGTGAACTGAGCCGGCGAGTCAACTCGCGCAGAGCGCAAGTCTCACGATGAAACCGACGCGGCGATTGCATGCGCGGCGAGCGCGTACTTTGCGCGTTGCGCCGGTGCGCGGTTGGCTGGGTTGGTATCGAATCGCTCAGTGCTGATCGCCGGAACCCTTGCCGTCCGTTTTGCCAGCCGGCACCTTGCCACCCGACTTGAGGCTCGCCGGGCTGATCAGCGACAGCTCCTTGGTGATGTCCTGGGTAATCTGCTCGGCCTGATCGCTGTTTTCGATGATGTACGGCACGATGATCACGACCAGCTCGGTGCGCTGGTTATCGCGCGAACTGGACTTGAACAAATTGCCGAGAACGGGGATGTCCTTGAGAAACGGCACCCCGGAGTCACTCGTCGTGACCTGGTTGGAAACGAGTCCACCCAATACCACCGAGCCGCCATCGCGCAGGGTCAGTGTGGTCTTGATCTTGCGTTGGAAAATCGAAGGCGAAGCGACGCCCGAACCACTGGCGATGGGCTGTGCCTGGCTGTCCTCCTGGGTGATGTCCAGATCGACGCGGTTGTTGGACAGCACCGTGGGTTTGACCGTGAGCAGCACACCGGTATTGCGATATTCGACGGACTGCAACAAGTTCGACGTGCCCGACGTGGTCTGGCTGGCAGTGGTCTGCGAGGTGATGATCGGCACCTGGGTGCCCACGTCGATGCTGGCGTTCGATCCGCTGGTTACGAGGATGCGCGGCGTGGACAGGATCGATACACGCGAGTCGGCCGCCAGGGCTTGCAGTTGGGCCTTGTTCCGTCCGGCGACATCGAGCAGATAAGTCAGTCCACCGCCGCCGCTGGTGGTACCGGTGCTGGATGTGCCAGTTGTCCCCGTGGTCGGCGTGGACGAGCCCAGTGTGCCGACGGTCCATTTCCCGGACTGCCAGTTCACGCCAAACTGATCGTTCTTGTCCAGCGTCACCTCGGCGATCGTCACCTCGACCATCACCTGGCGCGCCGGTTTGTCCATCTCCTTGATCAGTGGCAACAAGCGTGCCCATTCATCGGCGCTGCCACGAAAAATCAGACCGTTGCGCGAAGCATCCACGACGAGTTGGCCGATTCCCCCCAGGCCACCTGAAGTACTGGCTTGTGGCGTGGCGGCGGCTCCGGGCGCGGGTGCCATCGGCGCGGCCGTCGGGCCACGGCTGCTGGATTGACCCTGCAATACGCCGGCAATGTCAGCCGCGCGCGTGTTCTCGACCTGGTAGTAGAAGAAGTCATTGGTACCTGATGTCGGCGCAGGCTTGTCGATCGTGTGCGCCCACTCCACCACATGGTTGAGGATGGATTGACTGGGTGCGAACACGATCACCGCATTCACGCTGTTGATCGGGATGACCAGCACGCTTGTATTGGGCGAAATGACATTGCTCGCTGCATAACCCTCGGCGTTGAGGATTTCAGTGAGGTGCGAGGCGAGGTCACGTGCACTCATGAACGCCGGTGTCAGGCGTACGCTGTAATGGCCGCGCAGATAGGGGCGATCCAGCACCGCGATCGCTTGCGCGGCCTGGATCACCACCGATGGCTTGCCGTACAGCACCACCGAGTTGCGGTTGACATCGCTCTCGATGGTAAGGCCGTTGATCTTGTAGGCAACCTTGAGCCAATTGACCACGTCCGATGCGCGCACGTATTCCAGGTCAACCATCTGGAAGATCGGTCGATGACTCTGCGGCACCGAGGGCAGGGTGCGTCCGCTGATGATCAATGGCGGCTCGCTGCCGGCTGTGGCTTGCACCGGTTCGATCTGTACCACGGTGCCGGTCCAATGCGCGGCGAGGCCATACGAGCGCAGTACCGTGGCGATCAGGCGGTAGAAATCCTGCGGCGAGGTTTTCTTGGGAATGCGCAGGGTTACCAGATCGGTCAGCTTGGCAACCGCCGGATCGACCTGGAAATTGAGATGCAGGATATTGGCGTAGACCTCGTTGATGAAGGCCGGCAGCGCCATGTTCTCGATCGAGGCATTGATCGGCGCGCCGCTGAGCTTGGGTTCCTCGCCGTTCAATTCCACGGCGCTGACGGCTTCGGTCGGCACATTGACCTGGGGTGTCTCGCTCACCTTCAAACTGAGCCTGGGCTGGATGTGGCCATTGCTGGCAGTCAAGGTGCGCTGGGCGTGCGGCGTGGGAAAGGGCGCCGGCAGTTGCATTTTCGTGGTCGTGGTCTGGCATGCGGCCAGCATCAGCGGTAGCAGCAACAGACCGAGGTGTTTCAACTTCATCGATGCGATTCCACAGGCATTGCAGCGGTTGCTTTTGCTCTGGTGCCTGATGCGCCATCGCAAAGCGGGGTGGGTATGACATTGGCGGCATGCCGGCCAAACAAATACACCTTCAGATGGCACGCGCCAGCGCTCAGTTCGATCTGCGTGGGCTCGATGCGGGTCAATACCGCACCGTTGTCGAGTTTGTCCCCGACAGAGTATCGCCGGACATGCGTCTGACCATCCTGAATGATCAGCGCCTGCGGTTGTGGCGCCATGATGATCGCCAGCAATCGCGTCGCCCGCGCAGCAGCGTTGCCCGCCGCGGCACCGGCGTCCGCGGCACTGGACTGGCGGCCGAACGGCATGCGCCTGCCGATCTGGATCAAGTCGCGGTCCGCATAGCGCAGGTCCTTGTCCGGAAACTGCGGCAAACGCCAGGGGGCCAGCGTGCCGACCAGCCTGCTCGTTGATGGCGGCGGCAATAGCCAGGCGCCCGCGAGCAAGCCGATCAACACGATGGCAAGCGCACCCCAGCGCAATCGCTGTTGCATGCCGTCAAGCGCCATTCTGGCGCTCCGCGCCGCGCACGATGCGGTAATAGGCGACCACGCTCATTTGCAGGCCGGGACTGGCGGTATTGACGATGCGCAGTGACTGCACATACATCAAATTGGTCGTGCCTTCGACGCGCTGCAGGATCTGCACGGCGCGCGCTGCATTCACCTGGGCATTGATGTCGGCGGGCACCTTCCAATATCCCGCCAACCCGTCGACCTTGGTGGGCTGGCCCATGACCACGTTCACCCTGGGTGCAAAGGGCAGAATCGCGCTGCGCAACCAGGCCGCTTGGGTCGCCTGGGCCAGGCCGATGCTGTCACTGCGCGGGATCGCGGCTTGCAACCCGGATTCAAGGGCCTGCGCGTCCTTGGCGCGCTGCGGCCAATCCTTTTGCTGCGCCAGCAGCTTGATCTTCTGCAACTCGGCGACGTCTTCCAGGTAGGCCTGCGCCGCATTGTTGCGTGCCTGATTGGCAAACCCGTAGGCATAGGCAAGCGCCAGCACCGCGATCAGGCCCAAGCCGATCCCCAGTGCGGGTTTTGCGCGTACTTCGTTGCGCAGATCTTGCAGGGTGGTCATGGGCCGTCGCCGCCATCCGCCGTGACGGCTTCGCTGGCGCCGGTGTCGGCACGGTCGCCGACCACGGCGCGTATCAATAACTCATTGCTCGAGTTTTGCGCCAGATTGGCGGTGACTTTATGCAAGACGCCGCTTCCTTCCAATGCGCGCACGATGGCGGGTGGATCGGGACGCGCGCTGCTCAGCGTGATTTCGATGTGCCGTGGATCCGGTGCGAACCACTGCACGATCGTCCAGCCAGTGCCGGGCAAATGTGCGCTGACGCCCGCGATCAGCGCGAGCTGCGAGGGTTTGTCGTGCAGTGCCATCAATTGCTCGGATGCGGCACGTGCAATCTCGGCGCGATTGCGCGCCGCCAACACGTCGCTGATCGCGTTGCGCTCGGTGACCAGTTGCCGTTGTACCCCATGTCGCGCCCACCACAAGTGCGCGATGCTACCCAACTGCATGGCGAACAGCAGCACCAGCAATGCAACAGCGGCAAGAATCGCCTCGCGCCGGTAATGGCTCAGGGTCTGCCCCCACTGCGCCACCGAGGAAGTCTGCGACCAGGCCTGTTCCGACATGGGCAAATTCAGTGCTTCCGGTACCGCGTCCGGCTGCAGGCCGGCGCTGCGGCAGAACGCGGCCCACTCGTTCGCGCCTGGCAACTGCGGCCACCAGGTGCTGGCGACGAGATTGCCGTCTTTCCAGCAACGCCCTTCGCAGCCCTCGTGATCGCTCAGCAGTTCAGTCCCGCTGCTGCGTGGCTCGCCACGCAACACGGATTCCGGCAGGCATTGCAGGCGGCGCGCGTCCGCTGCGAAATCGGTGCCCGCGCGCACCGCAGCGCGCGACCATATCCAGACTTGCGCAAAGTCGCCCGCGTATGCGGCGTGCCACTCCGGATCATCGAACGGCGCCAGCTTGCGCACCTGGGTGGAGATGAAATCCCTGCGGCGCGCAACCGGCACCTGCGCGCACGCCAGATTCGCGTACAGGCACCACTGGCGCGCCAGCACCCACTCAGTTCCCCCGCGCCCCGGGCGCAGTGGAATCAGTTCCCGCTGGCTGCGGAAATAACGGGCCGGCAAGAAGCGCCGCACCACGGGCTCGAGCCGCCGCGACAGTCGCTTGTAGCGGGCGGGCCAAGCGGAGGGCGTAGTCGATGCGCCAAGGTCTGCCGTCATTTTCGAAAGGGGTCAATGTGTAGTGGATCAGCCAACCGGCAGAACCTTCCCCCGGCCAGACCTCAAGCGTACCCGAATTGCCCGGATACAGGGACAGCAAGCCCGAGTCCGACGGGATCGAGGGCAGTAGCGCCTGTGCTTCGGGGTAGTTGTTCAGCGGTGTCAGCGCGCGCATCGCCAGCACGCGTCTGGCCTGCTCTGGGGTCACCCCGGGCACGGTCTCGAGTACTTGCAGACTGGCCGTGTTGAGGTTGATCGAGACATTGCGTGCCACGGTCAGATTGCGCGTGATCGCGCTGTTGCTCCATGACGCGAGGTATTTCCCCCAGCTCATCACGCGCCGCAATTCATAAGGTGTCAACAACGGGCGATCAGGCGGCGGCGGCAGCTTGCGCGCGGCATATTGAGGTGCCTCGGCACCATTGAGCAGCGGCAGATCATCGCTGTCCTGATAATCGCGCAAGCGATCCGTCAGCTTGCCGCGATCATCCAGCGGCACCTTCAACTCGCGCATCAGTCCCTGCATCATCCCGGGAACCGCCCAGTTGGGCGAAAGCCTGCCGCGGTCATCCTGCAACGCAAAATCAGCCTGGCCCACGCCGCGATACATCGCGCCATCCATGCGCAATTCGTTGCCCACCAGAGCGAACGAGAACTCCGGCATCCCCGGCTTGCCTTGCATGGCCTGGTCTTGCGCATTGAGCACCATGGTGTTGTTCACCGTCAGGCCGCCAAAGGTCATGCGTTGCGTGGCCAGCATGAACAGCACGGTCTGTTGGGTCGAGTAAGCATCGATCGTGCCCAGCAGTTGCGCCCGCTGGTGCATGGCGGCCTCGCGCAGGCGCGCCACGGTGGTCGCGGTGGCGCCGGCCAGCAAAGTCAGCACCACGAGGGCGCCCAGCACCATCAGCAGCGCGAATCCGGCGTTGCGCATGCTGCGGGAGACGAGATGCCTCACAGGTCGCCCTCGGTGTCGAACGCGCCCTGATCGGTCAGTGGTTTCTTCTGCCCGATGATCGCGACAACAAACAGCGGCGCTGCATGGCCACGGGCCTCCAGCGCGATGGCTGCGGGCAGATCGGGGAACTCCCCAAGGCGCGGCGGCCAGTGCGAATGCACGGCGCCTTTTGCATCCAGATACGCGAAGCGCAGATCCCGCGCTGGCGCCGACAGCACCAGCGCGGGGCCATTCCACTCGCGATACGCGATGGCAGGCGCGCCATTCTGTCCCAGTTGCCAGTGCACCGGTACCGGTATGCCTGCTGCTTGCAGCATGGCATTCGCGGTGGTGCCACTCCAGCCGGATGCATTGCCCTTGAAAGGTTTCTTGTCCACCGCCAGCAGGCTGGCCACGCTGTCACGCATCCATGCCAGCGTCAGTTGATTGCGGTCCACCGTGGCGCCGGTCGCGGCCACGCGCTCGCGCGCCAGACTGAACACGCGCAGGCTCTGGAACACGATCGTCACCACCATCATGGAAATGGCCAATGCCACGATGGTTTCAAGCAGCGTGAAGCCGTGCGTGTGGCGCTTCATGGCGTGTCGGTTACCGCGCGCACTTGCTTGTAACCGGCCTGCCGCACCTGAAAGCGCAGCGCCTCCTGATCGCGCAGTCGCACCTCGACGTCCAGCACATACAGGCGCAGGTTGTAGGCACTGGGGCTGCCGATCTGGCTTTTGCCTTCCACTTCGGGCGTGATCGCCTGTGCGCGCCAATGCACGCGCAAGTCGCCCACGCTGCGTGTTCCGCGCGGGTCTTGCATCGGATTGACTTCGCGCAGCACGCCCAACGCGTCGCGCACCAGTTGCTCGCGCCGCGCCAGCGAAGCGACGCGGTCGATGGTCAACATGTTGCTGGCCTGCCACGCGTACAAAGTGCTCGCCACCAGGGCGAAGATCACCATGGCCACGATCGCTTCCAGCAAGGTGAAACCGCGCGCGCGCTTCATCGGGTGGCCGCGTTGTCGTCCAGCACGGTGGCGCAATACGGCGCATCGACGCTGGCACCCCACTGGCGCGTGCCGTCACCCAGCACGAAATGCGTCGAACTGCATGCGCCGTTGGCGAGAATGCGCAGCGGTGGATCGAATCGCACGCTCCAGCCCGAAGGCAAGCGCAGCCGGGGCGGTGCCTGTGGCGCCGAGCTCGCGGCCGCCGGCAGTGCATCGACGATGAAGCCGCGCCCCGCCTCGCGCGCCAGGATCGGCAAATGCTGGATTTCGCCAAGGATCGTGTCGCGGTGCACGTTGGCGCGCCAGGTGCCGATGAAGCTGAACATCCAGGTCCCAGCCAGACCCAGCGCCAGACCCATGATGACCAGCACCACGATCATCTCCAGCAGCGTGTAGCCACCAGGCAATGCGCGCGTGCGCCGAGGTTTCATGCGGCGGCCACGGGCTTCAGGGCAGCTCGGTGCCGGTCTGGTCGGCGGGCAGATAGCCGATCGCATCGCCTGCGCCCGGCTTGCCCTGCGGGCCCAGCGAGTACAGCGTGATTTTTTGCTCGCGGCTAGGCTGATCGGCATAGACATACGGATGACCCCACGGGTCCATCGGCACCGGCCCGTCGAGGTAGGGGCCATGCCACAGCGTGGCGATGGTCGGGTCGCTGGGCTTGTGCCGCAGCAGTTCCAGCCCTTCCTGTGTGGTCGGAAAGCGGCCGATGTCCAAGCGCATGGTTTCCAGCGCGCCGCGCAGCATCTTCACCTGCGTTTCCGCGGTCTGCACCTTGGCGCGATCGGCCTGATGGAACAGGCGTGGTCCGACCAGACCCATCAGCAGGCCGATGATGACCAGCACCACGATCATTTCCAGCAAGGTGAAACCTGCCTGCCTGCGCTGTGCGTACATAGCTTGTCGCCTCATTCAAACCGCCAGATTGTACGAACTCGTAATGGCCAGCATCACGCCCATGATGATCACCGCGACCATGATGCCGATGACCAGAATCGAAATCGGCTCGATCAGCGCCAGCACCTGCTTCATGCGCTGCTTGCCTGCTTCGTCGTAGAGCTGCGCCAGCGAGCCCAGCATTTCCGGCAATTGCCCCGAGCGTTCGCCCACGCGCACCAGGTTGTAGCCGGTCCCGGTCAGCGCCTGCTGATCCTCCAGCGCCTGCGACAGCGCGGTGCCGCCGCGCACCGCGCGCGTCACTTCGCCCATGCGCACGCGCTGACGCGTCAGCTGCAAGCCGTCGCGCGCCAGCTCCAGTGCCTGCAGCAACGGCACGCGCGCCTGCAGCAGCGTGCCCATCATCTTCGCCCAGCGCCCGGTTTCGGCCTGCACCAGCCACGGTCCCAGCACCGGCCAGCCGCTCAGGCGGTCCACCAGGCGGTTGCGCACGCTGCGCTCGCGCAGCGCCACCACCAGCGCGATCAGCCCGACGATCAATGCCGGCGTCAGCCAGAACGCATTGGCATTCACCCAGGTGCCGCCGGCCAGCACCGCCCAGCCCAGCCATGGCAGTTGCGACGACTTGTGCAGCAGCATCGAGAATTTGGGCACCACGAACGCAAACATCACCAGCACCGCGCCGACGCCGGCCAGCACCAGAATCGTCGGATAGATCAGCGCATTGCGCATCTCGCTGCGCAGGCGATGCTCGTATTCCATCTGCGCCACGCCACCGGACAGCGCCTCGCCCATGCGTCCGGTCAACTCGCCGGCGCGCACCAGTTGCTGGATATACAGCGGCAACTCCAGCCCGCTGCTGCCCAGCACATCGGCGAAGCTCTGGCCACGGCGCAGGCCTTGCGCCATGCCGGCGAATGCCGCGGTCACCTGCGGATGGTGCGAGGACTGCCCCTGCGCCGCCACCGCGTCCACCAGCGGCACGCCGGCCTTGAGCATGGTGCACAACTCGTACAACGGCACGCTCAGTTCCGGCACGCTGGGCTTGCGCTGCCGCCACGTCGCCAGCGCGCTGCGCGTGGCCACGTGCACGGCGACCTTCAGGGGGGTCAGGCCGCTGCGCTCCAGCGCGCGCATGGCGGCGCGCTCGTCGTCGGCGTTGAGCATGCCATTCATCACCACGCCATCGGCATTCAACGCTTCGTAACGGAAACTCGGCATCGCATCCTCAGGCGCTGGTCACGCGCAATACTTCATCGACACTCGTGGCGCCCTGCCAGGCTTTCAGCAAGCCGTCCTCGCGCAGCATGCGCCAGCCCTCGCGGCGCGCCTGCGCGATCATGTCGGTGGTGGTCGCGCCGTCGGTGATCATGGCGCGCAGCGTGGCGGAGACCGGCACCATCTCGTAGATGCCCAGCCGCCCGCGATAGCCGGTGTGCATGCATTGCGCGCAGCCCACCGCCTCGTGCCAGTTGGGCGCGACATCGCCCAGCACCACGCGCGCCAGCTCGGCGACGTGCGCGTCCAGCCCCGCCGGCGCCGGCGCCGCGCGCGCGCAGTGCGGGCACAGGCGCCGCACCAGGCGTTGCGCCTGTACCGCCTTGATCGGCGTGGCCACCAGAAACGGCTCGACGCCCATGTCGATCAGGCGCGTGAACGCGCTGATCGAATCGTTGGTGTGCACCGTGGACAACACCAGATGCCCGGTCAGCGCGGCCTGGATGGCGATCTCCGCGGTTTCCAGATCGCGGATCTCGCCGATCATCACCACGTCAGGGTCCTGGCGCAGGATCGAGCGCAGCGCATTGGCAAAACTCAAGCCGATCGCCGTGTGGGTCTGCACCTGGGTCACGCCATGCAACTGGAACTCCACCGGATCCTCGACGGTGATGATTTTCTTCTTGCCGTCGTTCGACGCGGCCAGCGCCGAATACAGCGTGGTCGATTTGCCCGAGCCGGTCGGTCCGGTCACCAGGATGATGCCGTGCGCCTCGCGCGTCCATTCGCGCATCAGTTGCAGGTGGTCCGGCAGCATGCCCAGCCGTTCCAGGCTCAGGTCCGCGCGTTGCTTGGGCAGCAGGCGCATCACGATCGATTCGCCATGCACGCCGGGCAGCGCGCTGACGCGCGTATCCATGTCCTGGCCGCTGACGCGCAGGCTCAGGCGCCCGTCCTGCGGCAGGCGCCGCTCGGCGATATCCATGCCCGAGATCAGCTTCAGCCGCGACGACACCGCGTTGTAGCGCTCGCGCGGCAGGCTCAACCGCGGATACAGCACACCGTCGATGCGGAAGCGCACCGTGAACTGGTTTTCTTCCGGCTCGAAATGCAGGTCCGAGGCGCGCTGTTCCACCGCCTGCGCCAGCATGTTGTTGACCAGCTCCACCACAGGCGCTTCCTCGGCCAGTTCGCGCAGGTGCGCCACATCGTCGCCGCTCGCGCCCACGCGCAGCGATGAGTGCATGCGCGCCAGCGCTTCCAGCGTGCGCTCCAGATCCTGCGTGCGCACCAGGCACATGCGCAGCGCGCGCCCGCCCAGCACCGCGCGCAGCAGCTCGCCCAGGCTGGGCGCCAGGGGATCGCGCGCCGCGCACCACCAGCCGCTGTCCTCGGTCTGCCAGATCAGCACTTGCTGATCGAGCATCCAGTCCGCGCTCACCTGCAATTGCGCCGCGCTGTCGCGCAGCAGCGCCTCGTCGGGCATGGGCGCGTCGCGCCCCAGCAGTGGCAGATCGAGTTGCGCGGCCAGCACTTCCAGCAGGCTGTCCTCGCTGATCGCGCCCACGCGCATCAGCAACGCGCCCAGGCGTCCGCCCAGCCGCGCCTGCAGCTCCAGCGCGTGCTGCACATCGGCCGCGCTCACCAGGCCGCGTTCCTGCAACATCTCGCCCAGCAGTTGCGTCGCCATGGCTCAGATCCCGTCCGCAAAATCGGGGCGCAGGCGCATGAGCACCCGCGGCCCGAACACATGCATCGTCAAGGCCGCGATCGCAAACGCGCCCAGCGCAGCGAACGCGGACAGGTGCCTGGCCAGCAGCAGCGGCGGGGAGATCACCCTCCACATCCACGCGCTGCCCGACAGCGGACTGTGCTGGTGGCCGGCGCGTTCGCGGCGCGTCTGCGCCGTGATCACGCCGGGATGCCGGGCGGGGTGCATGGGAAATTCGCGGCGCATCATCACGGCACAAGGCGGTCAGCCGGGGACTATATCGCCCGGCGCCACGCGCAGGAAGGCGCGAGGCGTGCTGGCGCGCGCTGCGGCCCGGGTGCGCCGACAACCCATGGCGCGGCGCAGCGTAACCGACGAAATGCATTGGCCATCTCGTTTTGCGCCATGCTGTGGGTATTGACCGCGCACTGAACGCCGATTATGTTGCGTCCCTGTAGCATGTGGTCCAGGTGCATGGGGGGCCGATCAACATCTTCGGAACCACATGTATCGCTTGCTATGGACGCCGGTCGCCGCAGCCACTCAGGTACCGGTTTGGTCGCTGCGTCCGGTTCACGCTACTTGTTGTGCTTGTTACTTACGCCTCGAAGTTCACAAACCCTAGCTAGGAGTTCCAACAACATGACCAATCTCCGCAAATCCGCGCTGGCCGTCGCAGTTGTGGCGGGCCTCGCGCTGTCCGGTATGGCCTCGGCCTACACCGTCACCAACACCGGCTCTGGCGCCACCGCCACGTTCACCCCCGAAGGCATCGCCTACTTTGACGTCAGCGGCAGCGCCAGCCAGGCGGTGGGCATCTACACACCGACGACGACGACCTTCACCGCCTCCGACAACATCGTAGGCCGCACCACCGGCTTCGCGCTGCGCGTCACCCTCAGCGGTGCGGCGCAGTTTGCGGGCATGCCCACCGTGTCGGGCTCGCTCGGTGGCGTAGCCATCGGCACGTCCACCACCGGCTGGGCCGCCTCGGTTTCCACCAGCGGCAATATCGCGATCATCACCTTCACGCCGGGATCGGGCGCCACCGCGATCGAGGTGGGTGACACCATCGTGTTGGGCGCTCCAGGCCTTAACACCGATGAGCTGACTCCGACGACGGCGGGCGTGCTGCAGTTCAGCAACATCCAGGCTCTGGCGGCCTCGGGTCAGAGCGTGCAGGGCACTTACCAGTTCTACGATCCGGTCACCACCCAGCCCATCCTGGGTTCGCAGACGGTGACCTTCCTGCAGTCGGGCAACCCGATCGCCACCAGCGCCCAGGCCAGCGCCACCAACGCCAAGATCGACCTCGGCGCCACGCCCAGCCAGGCCTTCCTGTCGCCTTGCGGCGCCATCGGCGGCTCCAACGACCCGACCTGCTTCGATAACAGCGGGTCGTCCACCACGACCACGTTCGACGCGGGCAGTATCAGCGCTGCGGTGACTCCGTCGACGACCGGTCCGAACTTCGCCTACTTCAGCTTCGCGTCGACCGACAAGTTCACCACCACGCTGACCGGCAACTTCTCGGCCTTCGCGCAGACGGGCTCCGTGATCGGCCTGTACCCCGGCAGCAACGGCAAGGCCTGCGGCGGCACGGCGGTGGCGACGGCCGCCACCCCCACGGGCAACACGGCGACGCTGACCTTCTCCGGCACCGCTGCAGCTATTAGCGAGGGTCCGTACGAGCTCTGCCTCACCGAGCCCAACACCAACACCATGCCCATCGCTGCCACCAGCCTGAACGTTTCCACCAGCTTCACGCGTTCCAGCACGACCGTGGCGGGCACCTCGCAGCCGCTGGCCCCGCTGGCGTACAACGCGCCGGTGGCGCAGGTGTACACGTTCAACCCGGCCGGCAACAGCACGCAGCAGAGCTTCCTGCGCATCACCGACGCCGGTCCGTTGGCGGGCAAGGTGAACATCTCTGGCATCGACGATGCGGGCAACCCGGGTGCCAGCGTGGTGAGCCTCATGATGAATGCGGGCCAGAGCGTGCAGTTGAGCTCGTCCTGCCTGCAGAGCGGCACGAGCTGCCCGGCGGGTGTTGCGGTGACCGGTGCACTGGGCACGGGCACGGGCAAGTGGCGCCTGACGGTGTTCTCGTACTTCCCCGGCCTGGTCGTCACCAGCCTGAACCGCAACAACAACACGGGCACCGTGACCAACCTGACCACGGCTTCGGTCGGTCAGTAAGCTCACGACGCTTGCTGTTTGTTGCCTTGCACGGGCGGCCCTCGGGCCGCCCGTTTTTTTGTGGCTGAAGCGCGGCCCTCGGGCCGCCCGTTTCTTTTGTGGGTGAAGCGCGGCCCTCGGGCCGCCCGTTTTTTTGTGGCTGAAGCGCGGCCCTCGGGCCGCCCGTTTTTTTGTGGTTGAAGCGCGGCCCTCGGGCCACCCGTTTCCTTTATGGGTATCCGGATGTCAGTGCTGGTTGGCCTTGCGCTGACCCGCCCGCTGTTGATCGTCGTCGCCAGCGCTGGTCAGGTTCGCGGCTCCCGCGTCTGCTGTGCTGCGTGTGTAGCTGTGTGTATCATGGCCCGTGGACAGTCAGACCATCATCCGCAGACTGAAACAGGAAGGCTGGCTGGAAGTCCATGTGGCCGGCTCGCATCACAAGTTCAGGCACCCGGACAAGCCGGGGCACGTGGTCGTGCCTCATCCGCAACGCGATCTGCCGCAAGGTACCGCGCGCAACATTTTTCGACAGGCTGGCTGGCCGTGGAGGAACAGATGATCTACCCCGCCTACATTCACAAGGACAAGCGCAGCGCCTGGGGCGCGACCCTGCCGGATTTTCCTGGCTGCTTCGCCGCCGCCGATGCGTTGGACGACTTGCCGGCCGCGGTGCAGGAGGCGGTGGAAGTGTATTTCGAGGGCGAGGCGATGGACGTGCCGGCGCCGACCGCGCCCGATGCGCTGCCGCGCGGCAAGGCGTACACCGGCGGTCAATGGTTGCTGGTCGACATCGACGTGGCCCGGGTGAATCCGCGCGCGGTGCGCCTTAACGTGTCGCTGCCGGAAAATCTGCTGCAGCGCATCGACGCTTACGCACGCACGCATGGCGCCACGCGCAGCGGGTTCCTGGCCGAAGCCGCGCGGCGCGCGATGGCAGACAACGAACGTGCGGCTTGACCGTTCGGCAGACCGGAATCCACGCTGAAATCCGGTTGCCCTCTTTTATGAGCGGAGCGCTGCCGGGCCGCCCGTTTTTGCGAGTGGGGCGGCGGCCCCCGGCCACCGGTGAGGCGTGCAATGCCAGTCAGTGTGCAGTGGCGATGGCAGGTGGAGTCGTTGCCATCAGCCGTGCACATCCTGCTTGGTGGATGCGTGGCGTCCGGCTATGCAGGCGCATTCCATCCCGCGAGGCCATCGCGCAATATGTCCAGGTGCTCGCCGTAGGCTTGCCATGCACCGACGCGCGGACGTATCGCATCGCGCACCTGCAGGCTGCTGGGCGTGGCGACCACCTCGGCGCCGAGGCGTGCATCCAGGCACTGTGCCTCGAAGGGCAACGCGCAAAACGCGCACACGCGGCGCAGCAGGCGCTCGGCGTCGGCGAATTCGGCGTAATCAACCTGCAGCAACCGCCCCGGCAACGTGCGTTGCCAGTGCGACATCAGCGCGCGGTAGTGGCGGTAGTGCGCAACGATGTCCTGTTGCGCGAAACTCCACGGAAAGGCTGCGCCCAGCAACTGGCGCAACACGGCGAAAGCGGCATCCATGGGTGCGCGCGCCACGTGCACGATGCGTGCCTGTGGCAGGGCGCGCGCGATGTGACCGATGGGCATCCAGTTCGACGGCAATTTGTCGGTGTAATGGCTGCGCCCGCGCGCGCCAGCGCGTGTGCTCGAGGTAAGCCTGACCCAGCGCCTGGTAATCGATGTCGGTGCTGCGCTCGATGGCGTCCAGCGGCAGCAGCTCGACGCTGTCGCAGTCGGTGGCCAGGCCCAATTGGTAGGCGAAATCCGCGTGTTCGCCCGCGGGCGCGCTCAGCGGCACGGCGGCGGTCGCCATACCCGCTCTGGGTGCGCCGCAGATGCGCCTCGAGCGTGGCGCAGGCGGCCACGAGCTGGCCGTCATCGAAATAACGCTGCGCGCGTTGCAGATGTCGCGGCGTGGGTTGGACCGTTGTCTGCATCGTCATTCAATCAGCCGTGCATGCGCAGATCGGCAGAGCCGCCAAGGATCAGCAGCCGACGAGTCTATGCCATGGCTGGACGCTATCTGCAAAAGATACGATTCTGCCAGAACAGGGTCGCGCACGCGGCTTGGCGTGTCGATTGAGGGATCGCCTACAATCGTGTGACTCCACAAGTTCGTCGCCATGCGCACACTCACCAGCGTCGCCGTCCGCGTGCAAGGCATGGGCAAGACCCGTGACCAGGCAGGGCGCCATGGTTGCTTGGCATTCGATGCACCGCCGCACATCGAGCAGGTGCTGTTTCTGGCGGAAACCAGCGAATCGCCGACATTGATCCTCGATTTCGTCGATGGCGGCGAGGAGCGCCTTGCCGGCTTGCTCACGCCCATGGAGGTCGCGCTGGAATCCAGGGATGACGCGGGCAAGCTTGGACGCGTGATTGCAGCATGATGCGGCGCATGCTGTTTTTCCGTGACTTCCAGGCCTACAGCGGAGGTCACGGCAAGGTATTCGACTGGTATCAGCACATCGCCCAGCACCCGCGCTGGCAGTGCGCGATCCATTTCAGCGCGCAATCGCGGCTCGATGAAGGCAATCCGTGGATGCGCGTGGGCGTGGCGCCCGAGCCAGTCTGGGATGCGCGACACTTCGATGCGGTTTTCATGGCGGGTCTGGACTGGCAGCACGTCACCCCGCCCCCGGGTACGCCGGTGCTGCAACTGGTGCAGCACGTGCGGCATGCGGACCCGATGGACCCGCGTTACGAATTTCTTAAGCGCCCGGCGCTGCGCGTCTGCGTCAGCAGTGCCGTGCAGCAGGCGGTCGTGGCCAGCGGCTGTGCCAATGGTCCGGTACGCTTGGTCCAGAACGGGATCGACGTCGCAGCGCTGTCCGCGATGGCCGCCAACGCCATCGACAAGGACGTATTCATCGACGCAATCAAGGCGACGGCGCTGGGCGGCGATCTCGCGCGCGAGCTGGCATCGGCAGGGATCTCCTGCACGTTGCTGTGCCAGCCGATACCGCGCCCGGACTATCTGCGCGGCATGTCCGCGCACCGGATCGCGGTTGTGCTGCCGCATGCGCGCGAAGGGTTTTACCTGCCGGCACTGGAGGCGATGGCCATGGGACGCACGGTGGTGACGCTGGATGCGCTAGGCAACCGCGATTACCTGGATGCCGGCGGCAATGCCGAGGTCGTGGCGGCCAATGCCGGGCAATTGCGTGACCGGGTGCTGGCATTGCTCGTCGATGCATCGCGGTGCGCGGCTCTGGCACGTGCCGCGCAGGCCACGGCACGCCATTTCGACCTGGCGCGCGAGCGCAAGGCCGTGCATGCCTTGCTGGATGAGTTGGTTCCTTGATGCTGGACTTCGATGCCGCGCACTGCATCGCCCTGACCGGGGTGCCGCGCTCCGGCACCACGCTGGCTTGCACCCTGTTGAATGCCGGCGCCGACGTGGTGGCACTGGCTGAACCATTGAATCCCCACAGCTGGCCGTTGCCGCGCGCGGATCGGCTGGCGTGGGTGCTGTCCGAGTTCGCGCGCCTGCGCATGCATTGCCTCAAGCAGGGCAGCGCGCCCACGCGGCAGCGGCAAGGCCGGGGCGTGGACAATTTCTTTCGCGACGAACACGGCCGGCGCATCTGGGATGCCGAGGTGGCGGAGCTGCCGCTGGGCAAGCCGCTGAGCACGGATTTCGTGTTGGCGATCAAGCACAACGCGGCATTCCTGGCGCTGCTTCCCGAGTTGACGCGGAGGCTGCCCGTGGTGGCTGTGGTGCGCAATCCTCTGCAGGTGCTGGCTTCGTGGAACAGTATCGATCTCCCCGTCAGCCAGGGTTACTTGCCCGCGGCCGAGCAGACGGATGACGCGCTGCGCACCGCGCTGGCCGCGCGCACGGATGTTCATGATCGTCAGCTCGTCGCCATGGACTGGTGCTTCGCGGCGATCGCCCGGGCGCGCGACACATGCGCCGTGGTGCGCTACGAAACCATGGTGGCCGATGGCGGCCGCGATTTGTCGATACGCTGCGGAGTGCCTGCATCCGGCGCGCAGGTCGCGACGCCCTTGCAGGCACACGATCCGCTGCAACGCCATGCCGCGAGTTCGATACGCGTACTTGCGCGCAAACTGCTGGACGCCCCGGGCGCGTGGTGCGAGTTTTACAGCGAGGCCGATGTGCTCGCGCTGTTGCCGGAAGCATGAACATGGGCACACCACGCATCCGCTTCATGATTGGTGGCGCGCAGAAATGCGGCACCACGGCGCTTGCCGAATGCCTGCGCGCACATCCGCGGGTGCGCCTGCCAGTGGGCAAGGAGGCGCATGTCTTCGATGCGCCGGATTACGACGACGCAGCGCTGCCCGAGGCCATCGATGCGCGCTTTGCCGCACATTTTGCCGAGCCGTGGCAGGACTCGCTGGTGTACGGCGATGCCACCCCGATCAGCCTGTTTCTGGAGACGGCCATCCAGCGCGCCGCGCGCTACAACCCGGCCCTGCGCTGGATCATCCTGTTGCGCGATCCGGCCGCGCGTGCGATCTCGCAGCACGCCATGGAGCGTGCGCGCGGCACGGAATCACTGCCCCTGCTGCGCGCATTGCTGGCCGAGCGCGGGCGGTTGCGCCGAGCGCGCGGGGACCTGGGCTGGAACTCGTCGCTGCGCAATCACAGTTATCGCGCGCGTGGTGAATACGCGGCACAATTGCAACGGTTGTTGCAGCACTTTCCGCGCGAGCAGGTGCTGCTGTTGCGCAGTGTCGATCTGGCGCAGGATGCCGCGGCGACGCTGCGCGAGGTCTACGCACACCTGGGTCTTGCAGAGCCACTCCGCATGCCGGAAGCACTGCGCCACTTCGAGGGCAGCTACGGCCATCATGCACTCGGCCACGCCATGCTGCGCTGGTGGTCGTGGCAGCAGCGGCGCAAGCTGCGGCACGCGCTGGGCATCGATCTGCGCACGTGAATCCCGCCGCGGCGGCGCGGTCTCATACAATGGCTTGGTTATCACCGTCAGGACCGTGCGAATGAACACAGCCATGAAGCTGGGCCTCGGCACCCGCGCCATCCACGCGGGACAGGCGCCCGATCCCTCGACCGGCGCGATCATGACGCCGATCTACGCCACCTCCACGTACGTGCAGCGCAGCCCCGGCAAGCACCAGGGCTACGAGTATTCGCGCACGCACAACCCCACGCGTTTCGCCTACGAGCGCTGCGTGGCCGATCTGGAAGGTGGCGTCGCCGGCTTCGCCTTCGCCTCGGGTCTGGCCGCGGCCAGCACCGTGCTCGAGCTGCTGGATTCCGGCAGCCATGTGATCGCCATGGACGATCTGTACGGCGGCACCTATCGCCTGTTCGAGCGCGTGCGGCGACGCTCGGCGGGGCTGGATTTCAGCTTCATCGACTTGAACGACGGCGCCGCGCTGAAGGCCGCGCTCAAGCCCAACACGCGCATGATCTGGGCGGAGACGCCCACCAACCCCATGCTCAAGCTGGTGGACCTCGCCAGGGTTGGCGCCTTCGCGCGCAAGCACGGGCTGACCCTGGTGGTGGACAACACCTTCTGCTCGCCCATGCTGCAGCGCCCGCTGGAACTCGGCGCGCACCTGGTGCTGCATTCGGCCACCAAGTACCTCAACGGCCATTCCGACATGGTCGGCGGCATCGTCGTGGCCGGCACGCAGGAATTGGTCGAGCCGATGGCCTTCCTGCAGAACTCGGTGGGCGCAGTGGCCGGGCCTTTCGACAGCTTTCTCGCGCTGCGCGGCCTCAAGACCCTGCACCTGCGCATGCGCGCGCATTGCGACAACGCACTGGAACTGGCGCGCTGGCTGGAAAAACATCCCGCCATCGAGCGCGTGATCTACCCCGGCCTCAAAAGTCATTCGCAGCACGCGCTGGCCAAACGCCAGATGCAGGGCTACGGCGGCATCATCAGCATCGAGGTCAAGGGCGGGCTCAAGAAAGCGCGCAGCATGCTGGAGCGCTGCCACCTGTTCGCACTGGCCGAATCGCTGGGCGGCGTCGAAAGCCTGATCGAGCACCCAGCCATCATGACCCACGCCTCCATCCCGCCCGCGCAGCGCAAGCGGCTCGGCATCAGCGATGGGCTGGTGCGGTTGTCGGTGGGGGTGGAGGCGGTCGAGGACCTGCGCGCCGAGTTGACCGACGCGCTGGGCAAGTGAAGCTGGCTGGGGCAGCGATGTGCGCGATTTTCGGCGCAACGAACGGATCATGAGCGGCAAGGACGGTCGCAAGTACGACATCGGCCTCGCGTTGTTGAACGTGTCGGCATGGATCCGTGCGCAGCCCTGGTTGCGCAGGATTTACCGGCATTTCCCCGAGGCTCTGCGTTTCCGTGTATCGCGCCTGCTGGCTGCGCGTGCAGGCCAGGCCGTCAGGTTCGGCCGCAGCGCAGCGTGGCAACGCTCGGCACCACCCGTGACGGCGCCAATTGGCAACGCGCTCGCCCCAGTCGATGGCATCGCCGGGGTCAATGTGTTTGCTTACGCGCGTGGCCAGTTCGGCCTGGCCGAAAGCGCACGATTGTACGCGCGTGCGCTCATGCTTGCGGGCATTCCCGTCGCGGTTTATGACATCACTCTGGACCTTGCGCACAGCATGGGCGACGACAGTCTCGACGCGCACATCGGGATGGACACCCCGCATCCCATCAATCTGATCTTTGTCAATCCCGATTACCTGGATGGCGCCATTGCGAATATTGGCCGCGAGCGGCTGCTCAATCGCCGCAATATTGGTTGCTGGTTCTGGGAACTTGAAAAGTTTCCTGATGACTGGCTTCCGGCGCTGGCCGAGGTTGACGAGATTCTGGTGTCCTCTGCATTTGTCGCAGACATCATTCGGCGCGTGACGGACAAGCCAGTACTGCACGTCCCGTTGCCGGTATCGGACCAGTCTGATAGCGGGTTGCAGCGAGCCGACTTTGGCCTCGGCGAGCACGATTTCGTATTTCTATGCAGCTTCGACTTCAACTCGTTTCTGGCACGCAAGAATCCGCTGGGGACCATCGCGGCTTTCCGACGCGCATTCACTGGCAAGCATGCGAATGTGCGCCTGCTGATCAAGTCCAGCAATGGACATCGCCACCCCGAGCGCCTGCGCGAATTGCTCAACGCCGCAGCGCAGGACAGACGCATCATGGTGCGCGATGAAGTGCTTGAGCGCAGCCATGTGCAAGCACTGCAGCGTTGCGCAGATGCCTATGTGTCGCTGCATCGTTCCGAAGGCTTCGGGCTGGGTCTTGCCGAATGCATGCGTATCGGCAAGCCGGTGATCGCCACGGGCTGGTCTGGGAATATGGAGTTCATGACCCCGGAAAACAGCTGTTTGGTGAATTATCGGTTGACGCCGGTCGCCGAAGGCGAGTACAGCTACCACAGTGGACAGCGTTGGGCTGAGCCAGATATTGACCAAGCCGCATGCTATATGCGCCGTTTGGTTGAAGACAAGAATTTTGCCGCGCACATCGGTGCGCGTGCGGCGCAAGACATACACATGCAGTTGTCTCCCGAAATAATCGCAGCAGCCTTTATTAAGCACTTCACGCGCACTGATATAGAGTGACAATACGACAAAAAACAGAAGTTGATGCAGTTCTGCTATGTGAGTGGCGCACCGGCGTAACAAAGGTGAATCAGCGTGCTCGCAAAATACCGGACCTGCATCTGTGCCCGGTATGTTCGAGCCTGGGTGCTGCATGATTCCGCTGTTCAGCTTCGCTCGGACGTGCGCGGCGCTGTGAGCTCAAAGGTCGATAGGGTGAAAAGACGAATGTCAGCAACAGATCATCAGCGCATTATTGTGGTGCTCGGCATGCACAGGGGTGGGACGAGTGCCATCGCGCGCGCACTTCAGGCTTTGGGTGTTGATCTTGGTCCTGATTTGTTGCCGCCCGTGGCAGGTGAAAATGACAAAGGTTTCTTCGAAGACCGGGAGATCATGGCGCTCAATGATGAGCTGATCAACACCATGGGACTGCATTGGCATGCATGCATGCAGCCTGCGCTGCATAATGTGCGCAAGGATGAGCTGCGATCGTTTCTGCAGCGCGCTGCGCAACTGCTGCGCGCAAGAATCACGGAGCGGCCATTTGGATTCAAGGATCCACGCGTATCCCGATTGCTGACGTTCTGGCAGCCGGTGTTTAGGCATCTGAATATTGAAGTGCGCTATTTAATTGCATTGCGCAACCCGCTCAGCGTAGAAAAGTCTCTGGCTGCGCGCGACAAATTCATGCCTGGCAAAAGCCATATCCTGTGGCTCGAACATTATGTCCAAAGTATGCTGGGAACTGAAGCAGAGCAGCGCATTATTGTTGACTATGACAGCCTGTTGGAGCACCCGCTTGCACAATTGGGGCGCATGGCCAGTGTGTTGGATTTGCCATTCTGTTGTACTGCCCCCGCAGTGACTGCCTATATAAATGAGTTTCTGGAAACAAACTTGCGGCATACGCGGTACCACCCAAATGATATCAGTCTGGATCCTGCTGTCAGCACATACGCCGTCAAAGCTTATCGTTTGCTGATGCTGCACGCGCGCGATGAAATTGGCATGCATGACGCAGCCAGTATCAATGGTTTTCGGTGGCTTGGAGCAAGATTAACTGAGCTTTCCGCAATATTCAATCATGTTGATGCTAGTGACCAAATAATTGCTAAGCGTGACGATCAAGTTACACGATTGTCCCAGAATATCGGTAGTCTCAAGCAGCAAATGGAATGTCTCCAGCATGATGCAGCAGAGCGCGATATTCAGATCGACAGACTCGCTCAAGAACTTGCCAGCAGCAGGGTGGAGTTGGAAAATGAGCGCGCGTTGCATGCCGCAGCGACTGCAATGCAGCATCATGCCGAAGCACAGTGGCAAGCGATCACTAATGCGACATTTTGGAAAGCAACTTATCCATTACGCAGGATCGGCAGTGGGCTGCCACAACCGCTGCGCCGTGTTTTGCGCGGTGGTGCAAAAATATTTTGGTGGAGCATCAACGGTCAACTACGGTCAAAATGGCATCAGCGCAAAACAGCGCTACAAGCATTGATCCCGCATGAGGTGCCGCCATATCCTGCCTGGAGTGCGCGATTTGATACGCCGGATGCGACGACTCAGGCAGCAATCGAAAGCGCAGAAGCAATCGACTGTATCATTATATTGCGCTTTGACGCTGAGACAACTGCGCTGGCCAGAGGTACTTCACAGGCCTTGCTTGCCATTATTGGTGTTGACTGGAAACTCGTGCTGGTTTTCGACGAATCAACTCCCGCAACTGACGCCAGACGTATTCGCAGATTATTCCGTGGAGCAAAACTCATCACGCCCGATGCGGTTCTCTCCATGTGCAACAAGGCACCACTATTGTTCATTCAGGCAGGGGCAGTGCCCAAAGCGCACGGTCCTTGGAGCATGCTCACAGCGCTCGCTGCCGCAGATGCAAAACTCGCCTTTGCCGATGAGGAGACCATCGATGCCGATGGCCGTTCCTTGATTCCTTGGTTCAAGCCGAGCAAATCGCGCATGCTGATAGCGCAAGACGCACTATTAGGGCGTATCGTGGCGTTGGCGCCAGCATCCGGAGTCGCGCCGCTTGTCGCCCAATTGCTTGATAAGCATGCCGCAGTTCAGCATGCTTTGCGCAATTACGCGTTGTCCTTGGACGAGCGTGACATCCTGCATGTTCCGCATGTGCTGACTTTAAACACAAGGGCATTGCCAAGGCCGCAGCCGCGCCACACAGAATTGGTGCCGGCCGGACAAGAACCGCTTGTGAGCATCATTATCCCAACGCGTGATCATTGGCCGCTGTTGGAGATCTGTCTCGAAAGTATTTATATCAGTGATTGGCCAGCAAACTGTCTGGAGATCATCATTGTTGATAACGGTTCGGTCGAGACCTCGACTTTAAATGGACTGCAGCTGCATGCTGCGACGCATGGAATCAAAATCTGTCGCGACGCGGGCGGCTTCAACTTTTCGCGCCTGATCAATCATGGCGCGAAATCAGCAACGGGCGCCATCCTGATTTTGCTCAACAATGATACTGAGGTGCTCGATAGGCAGTGGCTGCGCAAGCTTGTCCGCTATGCCAGCAAGACTGAAATTGGGGCCGTTGGCGCCAAGTTGCTCTACCCGGATAGAACCATCCAGCATGCTGGTGTTGTATGCGGTATCAATGGTGCGGTTGGCCACACGCATGTTGGTTATCCTTTGCAGGCGGAAGGATATTTCGGCATTTTACAGCAAGATCGCGAATGTCTTGCGGTGACCGGTGCCTGCATCGCTGTGCGCCGTTCAGTATTTGATCGGGTTGGCGGGTTTGACGAGCAATTCCGCGTAGCCTTCAACGATATCGTTTTTTGTCTGGACATATACAAGACAGGTTTGCAAAACATCTGCTTGGCGGATGCCTTGCTCATTCATCATGAAAGCAAGAGCCGTGGTTTGGACGACACGCCAGAGAAGATTGCAGAAGCCCAGCATGAAGCGCGCCTAGCATGGATTCGGCACGCTGATCTCTTGCGTAATGATCCATATTATTCGCCGTGCCTGTCGTTGACGGCTCCGTATCAGCTTGCAGATCTGCCCAGAAGACGGGCGGTTTGGACCAGGCGGCACGTACGGCTGACGAAGATCATGATCCTGTCTGTCACCTACGCACGTGGCCATGGCGTGCCAGTAGTTATTGATCAGCAGTTTGCTGCGCTCCGCGATGCTGGCTATTCCGTTATTATTGCCGGGCCAATCTCCGACCGGGATCTCGCTTTTCCAGGCTGCTCTCGCGTTGAGATCAAAGATGCACATTCAGCCGCACAACTAGCAATTGAGCACGATGTCGATTTGCTGATTGTGCATACCCCGCCGTTTTTTTCTGTGGTGCGCTGGTTGGGTGATTTTGCTCCGGTGTTCGTATATGATCATGGGGAGCCACCACCCGAATTCTTTCCAGATGCGAAAATGCGTCGCGAAGTACTTGTGGAAAAGGACCATTGCCTTGTGATGAGTGCCAAGGTCATGGCAATTTCGGCTGCAGTCGCCGAGCAGAGCCGGACTCCTGTACATGGAGTCATTCCATTGGGCAATTCGCATCTCGGTAGATGGCAGCACGATTCTTCACGCCGCCGACTGGATGTGCGCGCGCAGCGTGGCTGGACCGACAAGTTCGTCGTACTCAATGTCACGCGCTTCCACCGTGGCGAACGTTTCTACAAAGGAATAGATTTTTATGCGGAGGTTTTCAGGCGTTTCTGCGACCTCTCGCCTGAGTTCCAACAACAAGCTGTATTTGTGTTGTGTGGCAAGGGTGACGAGGATGACATGGCAGCGATGCGCGCGATAGGTTTGACTGTCATTGCCAATGTCAATGATACAGAAATGCTTGATATTTATCATGCGGCAGACGTTTATGCGAACTTTTCGCGCTGGGAGGGTTATAATCTCGGCATTGGGCAGGCATTAGCTATCGGATTACCAGTTGTTGCATCCGATATTCCTGCGCATCGTGCCTTCGGAGTCAGCATTGCTGCCGACGCTGAGCATGCGGCGCTGCTGCTGGCAGCTTTTTCGCAGCAGCCACCGCAACGTGCCAGCAAGATCTGGGAGTGGACGCCAAACCTTAGTCAACTGATCAACGAAGCTGAGTTGGTCTTCCGTAATTGGTCGAGCAGCCGTTTGTTGTAATTATCTTCTTGATGGCACCGATATGATCGGCATTGCTGTGGATCGGTTGTGCAACTTTCCGCCACCAGGTGATGCGCGGCGCTGTGTTTGCGCTGTGGTCGTGTGCTATGCGCCTGATCAGAATGTATTGAGTCAACTGCTTGATGGCTTGACTACGCAAGTGGGTGCCGTCGTCATTGTGGATAACGCGGGCCAAGGCGTGGGGGCAGCTGAATTACTGGTGCCGAACGCGACCGTCATGCTGGCGCAACCGCACAATATAGGCCTTGCCGCCGCGCAAAACCTGGGCCTTTCGTGGGCGCGTGCGCACGACTACACGCATGTGTTGCTGCTGGATCAAGACAGTGTGCCTGCGCCCGGCATGGTGGCGCGCTTGCTGCGCGTCCTTGATTCAGATGCGCGCATTGGCGCGGTAGGGCCGCAATTTCACGACTTACGCGAACAGATTGCGGCGCCGTTCGTGCGCATTGGATTTCCGTTCAACCACAAGTTGAGATGCGGCAATGATCTGCTGGATTCACCCTTGGGGGTGCAGGACAGCGCGCGTTTCGCGCGGCTGCAGGGCAGGGCGTCAGGGGAGCAAGGACAGGGCGCAGATGAGTCTTGTGTAGACCACGAAACTTTACTTGAACCTGGAAAAGTCGTGCCGTGCGATTTCTTGATCGGCTCAGGCATGCTGATTCCACTCAGTGTGATCGACGTCGTGGGCGAGATGGATGCCGGACTGTTCATCGACAACGTCGATCTGGAGTGGAGCTTCCGCGCCCGTGCCACGGGATTTACCTTAGTGGGTGTGTGTGGTGCGCGGCTGCAGCATCGCCTGGGTGATGCTCGGCGACATTTCCCCGGTTGGCCGCGCGGCGTGGTGGTGCATGCGCCGCTGCGCCTCTACTACATGATGCGCAACCGCGTGCTGTTGTATCGCCTACCGCATACGCCGCGCGTGTGGGTAGTGCAAGATCTGCCGCGCGTGCTGGTGAAGCTGGTTCTTTTTGGCGTGCTGATCGGGCCGCGATGCAAGAACCTGCACTGCATGCTACGTGGCTTGTGGGACGGTGCCCGCGGGTGCAAGGGGCCGGCACCAGCACTTGTGCAAGCTCGCGCTGCTGCGCGATGACAGCTTGATTGAGCTGACTTGAAGACGTTGCTTCACGCCTGCGTCGCATGTGCTTCGTAGGCCGCCGTAACTTCAGCGGTGTTGCCGATGGCCATCAGTTTGCCACGATCCAGCCAGATCGCCTTGTTGCAGGCGTTGCGGATCGCCTCGTTGGAATGTAGCGCGATCACCACGATCTCGGCGCGACGGTGCAGACCCTCAAGGCGCGCTTTTGCCTTTTGCTGAAACTTCGCATCGCCGACGCTAAGCACTTCGTCCAGTAACAGGATCTCCGCATCCACCGCGGTGGAAATCGCAAAACCCAGGCGCACGCGCATGCCCGTGGAGTAGGTGCGCAGCGGTAGATCGAGGTAGTCGTTGAGTTCGGTGAACTCGGCGATCTCCTCAGTCTTGGCGCGAATTTCCTTGTCGCTCATGCCCAGCAGCAAGCCGCGCAAACGGATATTTTGCCTACCAGTGGATTGGTCCTCCATGCCCAGGCTGATGTCCAGCAACGGCACGCTTTTACCTAGCGTGTGCACGTTGCCGGCGGTGGGCGGATAAATACCAGCCATCACGCGCAGCAGTGTGGACTTGCCCGCGCCGTTCGCTCCGATCAGGCCGAGGCGATCACCGGCCTCCAGCGTGAAACTGATGTCGTCCAGTGCACGCACGATCACCACGCCTGCGTTGTCTTCGGCGATGCGATTGCGCCGACCTGCGCGCAGTACGCGTTTTTTCAGCGATTGTCCTGAGACATCGAAGATCGGCAAATCCAGTCCGACGTGTTCCAGCGTGATCGAGGTGCGAGTCATCGGGTCACAGCCAGTAGGGGATGCGCTTGTAGTAGCGCCCGGTCAGCGTCAGTGCGAACACCCAGCCAACAAGCGTCATGCCCACGACGACATTCCAGGTAAGCATGGTCGGGAATTCACCCAGCAGCGGTTGCCGCACCAGATTGATCAAGTAGGCAAATGGGTTGTAGGTGATGAGCCACTCATGCTTTTTCAGTGCGCTAGCCGCGAACATGATCGGCGTAATGAAGTACATCACTTGCATGAAAGCAACGACGATTTGAGGCAAATCTCGAAAACGCGCCGAGAACAGGCCGACCACCATCGCCATCCATACGGCATTAAGCAGCAGCATGATGAGGCCGGGGAAAAACAGCGGCATGGTCTCCCAACTCTTTATGCCGTAAAAGCCCAGCACGATCAGCACGATGACAAAGTTGTGCAGAAAGATGATGAAGTTGCGCCACATCGCCTGCAGCACATAAATCAGGCGCGGCGTGCGTACCTGGCGGATATACTTGTCGCTGCTGATGTACACGTTGCAGCCTTCGGTGATGATGGTGGACAGCAAGGTCCAAGTCACCATGCCGGTCGAGAGCATGGGCAAATACGTGGCCATGTCTTGATGAAACAGTGTGCCGAACACTAGTGCGATGGCGCCAATCACCACGCCCATGCTGATGGTCAACCAGAACGGCCCCAACTTGGAACGCGCATAACGTTGCCGGATCTCGATCCAGCCCAGCAGGCTCCACAGCCGCCATGCTTTGATGCTGGCTTTGAGGTCAGCGGTGGCGATGCCTAGAGCGGCCATTGCAGTCCGATTGGGTCGAAGACGCGACATGATAGTTGACTCGGCCGCATCCATAGCCAGAGCGGCTGCTGGGCTGCGCTTGCTGTTCATGGGCGACACGGACCTGGTGGCCGATTGGACTGGCTACTTGATCGATGGTCAGTACGGATCACGCGCGCGCCACGCACCTTGTCCACAGCGCGCCTCGGGTTTCCTGTGGACAAGCTGATGATGAAGCCCGCCGGACCCTTGCCGCGCCTGCCGCGCGTGACGCATTGAGCAAGCTTTGGCCACGTGCGTGGAGTGTGCCAAGATTCCGCGCATTCACTCGCAAGGTCGATCACGTGAAACGCGCAGTCATCACCGGCATCACCGGGCAGGACGGGGCCTATCTGGCCCGCCTGCTGTTGAACAAGGGCTACAAGGTGTTCGGCACGTATCGCCGCACCAGCTCGGTCAATCAGTGGCGCATCCAGGAGCTGGGCATCGCCGAGCACGCCAATCTGGAGCTGGTCGAGTACGACCTCACCGATCAGGGCACCAGCATTCGCCTGCTCGAACAGGCGCAGCCGGACGAGGTGTACAACCTCGCGGCGCAGAGTTTCGTCGGCGTGTCCTTCGAGCAGCCGGCGACGACCGCGCAGATCACCGGCGTGGGCGCGCTGTTCCTGCTCGAGGCCATCCGCATGGTCAACCGCAAGACGCGCTTCTACCAGGCCTCGACCTCGGAGATGTTCGGCAAGGTGCAGGCGGTGCCGCAGAGCGAGCACACGCCGTTCTGGCCGCGCAGTCCGTATGGCGTGGCCAAGCTCTACGCGCACTGGATGACGGTGAACTACCGCGAGAGCTACGACATCTTCGGTGCCAGCGGCATCCTGTTCAATCACGAATCGCCGCTGCGCGGACGCGAGTTCGTCACGCGCAAGATCACCGACGCCGCCGCGCGCATCGTGCGCGGGCGCCAGGAGATTCTGGAATTGGGCAACCTCGATGCGCGCCGCGACTGGGGCTACGCCGAGGAATACGTCGAGGGCATGTGGCGCATGCTGCAGGCCGATCATCCGGACACCTACGTGCTGGCCACCGGGCGCACCGAGTCGGTGCGCGATTTCGTCAACCTCGCCTTCGCCGTGGTGGACTTGCCGCTGCGCTGGCAGGGGCAGGGCATCGACGAGGTCGGCGTGGACGCCAAGGGCCAGGTGCGCGTGCGCATCAACCCGCGCTTTTATCGTCCCGCCGAGGTCGAGCTGCTGATCGGCGACGCGTCCAAGGCGCGCAAGGAACTGGGCTGGGAAGCGCGTACCTCGCTGGAGGATCTGTGCCGCACGATGGTGCAGGCCGACCTGGCGCGCGTCGAGCATGACCGCTCGTTCTGAACCGCTGGCGCTGTTGACCGGCGCACGTGGTTTCACCGGGCGTTACCTGCGCGCGGAACTGGCGCAGGCCGGCCATCGCGTGCTCGGCGTGGTGCAGGATGGGGTCGCTGCAGCGGATGAAATCACGCTCGACCTGCGTGATCGCGACGCCACGCTGCGCGCGCTGGCGCCGCTGGCGCCGGACGTGGTCGTGCATCTGGCCGGCATCGCGCAGGTCGCGCACGGCGATGCCGCCGCGCTGTACCAGACCAACCTGATCGCGACGCGCAACCTGCTCGAAGCCCTGGCGCAGTGCGCCGCGCCGCCGCGCGCGGTGCTGCTGGCCAGCAGCGGCAACGTCTACGGCAACCTCGGCGCCGAGGTGCTGGACGAGTCCATGGCGGCGCAGCCGGCCAACGACTACGCGGTGAGCAAGCTGGCCATGGAACACATGGCGCGGCTGTGGATGCCGCGCCTGCCCATCATCATCGCGCGGCCGTTCAACTACACCGGCGTCGGCCAGGGCGAGGATTTCCTGCTGCCCAAGATCGTCGGCCACTTTCGCCGCGGCGCACGCGTGATCGAGCTGGGCAACACCCGCGTGGCGCGCGATTTCAGCGACGTGCGCGAGGTCGCGCGCTGCTACCGCGCGCTGCTGGATGCGCCGTCCGCCATCGGCCAGACGCTCAACGTCTGTTCGGGCACGCTCGCCGCGCTGGACGAAGTGCTGGCGCTGATGCGGGACATCGCCGGCTATGCGATCGAGGTGCGCGTCAACCCCGCCTTCGTGCGTGGCCACGAAGTCGCGCGGCTGCGCGGCAGCAACGCGCGCCTGCGCGCCGTGCTGGACGATGCGCCGGGCAGCATCGCGCTGCGCGACACGCTGCGCTGGATGTACACGGCGCCCTGAACCCGCGCGGCCCGCCGCGCCGGGCCGGGATCCAGACGGGCGGCCCCGCAAGTGCCACTGGGTCCCCGCTTGCGCGGGGATGACAGGCAAAAGAATCCATTCGGCGCGAACTGTTTGCTGAGGTCACCAGTCCGCGGCAGACGCCTCACGGGCTGGGCAGTTCGCGCTCCGGATCGGGGTGCGCCGCGCGTTCGCTGTAGGGTTGGCTGAGTTCAGCCTCCACCGCTGGCGTGCGCCAGCCGGAGCGCACGCCCCACAGGTAGAACAGCAGACCGATCACGGCGACGACGAGCAGATCCCAGCCGTAGGGCAGATAACCCTTGCCGCCGAACTGGGTGCTGCCCAGCCACGACAGCAGCGCCAGTGTGGGCAGGTAAGCGATCAGCCACCACGCGCCGCGCAGTTGCCGTCCGAAATCGCGCCAGCCATTCCTGGCCTGGTAATAGAAGTACACCGGCAGCGCCACCACCATCAGCAGGATGATCTCGCCGGTCAGTGGCCAGCGCGCCCAGTACAGCAGTTCGGTGGACATCACGAAAGCCACCCCGGCCAGTATCGGCAGCGCGGCGATGCGCAGCGGCCGGGTGAGGTCGGGCGCGGTGCGGCGCAGCGTCATCGCGCTGACCGGGCCGGTGAGGTAACTGATGATCGTCGCCACCGAGATCACCGCCGCCAGCGTGCCCCAGCCGCGGAAGAAAAACAGGAACAGGTACGACACCACCAGATTCAGCCACATCGCAGGACGCGGGACGCCCCAGCGCGCATGCACGCGGCCCAGCGCCGCGGGCAGGGTGCCGTTGCGCTGCATGCCCACCAGCATGCGCGCCGTGGTCGCCGTATAGGTGATGCCGGTGCCGCTGGGACTGACGAACGCATCCGCGTACAGCAGCAGTGCCAGCCAGTGCAGGTTCAACAGCAGCGCCAGTTCGGCGAACGGCGAGCGCAGATCGATGCCGTGCCAGCCGGCGCGCATGAGCAGGTCGTGCGGCACGGCGCCGAGATAAGCCACCTGCAGCAGTACGTAGATCACCGCCGCGATCGCGATCGAGCCGAGCACCGCGAACGGCACGCTGCGGCCGGGATTGCGTGCCTCGCCGGCCAGGTTCACCGGGCTCTGGAATCCGTTGAAGCTGAACACGATGCCGGCCGTGGCCACCGCGGTGAGGATCGCGGCGAAGTCGAATGCATGCGGCCCGCCGTGCACGCCGACATCGAAATTGGCGCGGTGGAATCCGCTGGCGATCAGCGCCAACGCCGTCGCCGCCGGCACGACCAACTTCACCCAGGTGATCGCGGTATTCGAGTGCGCGAACATTTTCACGCTCCAGAAGTTGATCAGGAAAAACACCAGCACGAGCGCGGCGGCGATGAGCAGGCCGGGCGTGGTCAGCTCGCCGCTGCCGCCGGGGTGGTGCACGAACAGCGCCTCGGCCCAGGCGAACGGCCACGAGGCCATGTACTGCACCGAGGCCTCGGCCTCGACCGGGATCACCGAGACGATCGCGATCCAGTTGGCCCAGGCCGCGATGAAGCCGACCAGCGAGCCGTGCGAATAATGCCCGTAGCGCACCATGCCGCCGGATTCGGGAAACATCGCGCCCAGCTCGGAATACGTCAGCGCGATGCTGGTGATGATCGCCGCGCCCAGCACCCACGCCCACACCGCGCCCGGTCCGGCCAGCCCGGCCGCGCGCCAGGCGCCGAACAGCCAGCCCGAGCCGATGATCGAGCCCAGCCCCGTGAACAGCAGGGCGATCGCGCCGACTTCGCGGCGCGGCGAGGATGGGTGTTGCATGGGTCTCTCCCGTGGATGCGCGCCGCCGCGAACCGGCGGCGCCACTGCGTGCCGCGATTGTCGCAGTGGTGGCCCGCGCTGTCAGCCTGCAAACACACGTTGCCGCAACTACACGTTGCTGTCATTCGCGCGCAGGAACGTCATCCACGAATGCAGGTGTCGAGGACGGGAACCGCTCCATGAAAGTGCAGTCGTGCATGTCGATGCCGGCGCGGGCGCGCGGGTCATGCATCCCGACCCGGCGCTGCGCGTCGTCGGGGCTGATGGCATTGGGCCTCTCAGCACTCGATGACGTTGACCGCGAGGCCGCCGCGCGAGGTTTCCTTGTATTTTTCCTTCATGTCCTCGCCGGTGGCGCGCATGGTCTGGATGACCTTGTCCAGCGAGACGAAATGCTTGCCGTCGCCGCGCATGGCCATGCGCACCGCGTTGATGGCCTTCACCGCGCCCATCGCGTTGCGCTCGATGCAGGGGATCTGCACCAGCCCGCCGATCGGGTCGCAGGTCAGCCCGAGGTTGTGCTCCATGCCTATCTCGGCGGCGTTCTCCACCTGCGTCGGGGTCGCGCCCATGGCCGCGGCCAGTCCGCCGGCGGCCATCGAGCAGGCCACGCCCACCTCGCCCTGGCAGCCGACCTCGGCGCCGGAGATCGATGCGTTCTCCTTGTACAGGATGCCGATGGCGCCGGCGGTGAGCAGGAAGTCGATCACGCCCTGCGCGCTGGCGCCGGGCACGCAGCGGTCGTAGTAGTGCAGCACGGCCGGGATGATGCCGGCGGCGCCATTGGTGGGCGCGGTGACCACGCGGCCGCCGGCGGCGTTTTCCTCGTTCACCGCCAGCGCATACAGATTGACCCAGTCGAGGATCGACAGCGGATCGCGCAGCGCGGCCTCGGGACGTTCGCGCAGTTCGCGCGCCATCTGCGGCGCGCGGCGCGGCACCTTGAGTCCGCCGGGCAAGATGCCGTCCGAGCGCAGGCCGCGCGTCACGCAGTCCTGCATGGCCTGCCAGAGGTTCTGCAGGCCGGCGCGCACCTCGGCTTCACTGCGCCACACGCATTCGTTGGCCAGCATCAGCTGCGCGATGCTCTTGCCTGCGCGCGCGCAGTGCGCCAGCAGATCGGCGCCGCTGTGGAACGCATACGGCAGGGGCGTGGTGTCGGCGACGATGCGGTCTTCGGCGGCCTCGTCCTGGTTGACCACGAAGCCGCCGCCGACCGAGTAGTAGTCGCGCGTGGCCAGCAGGGCGCCGCTGGCGTCGAAGGCGCCGTAGCGCATGCCATTGACGTGGTAAGGAAGCTTCTGGCGTTTGTTGAAGACGAGATCCTGGGCTTCGTCGAAGGCGATGGCGTGCGTGCCGCCCAGGCGCAGCCGCCGCTCGTCGCGGATGCGCTGCAGGATCGCCGGGATGGCGTCGGGATCGATCCGGTCGGGCCAGTGGCCCTCCAGCCCCAGCAGCACCGCCTTGTCGGTGCCGTGGCCGCGACCGGTCATGGCCAGCGAGCCGTACAGCTCGACGTGCACGCGTGCCACGCGCGGCAGATTGCCCGCATCCGCCAGCCAGCGCTGCACGAAGCGCGCCGCCGCGCGCATCGGACCCACCGTGTGCGAGGACGATGGCCCGATGCCGATTTTGAACAGGTCGAAGACGCTGACGGCCATGCATGATCACCACGAGAATCGGTCTATTGTAGGCGCCCCAATCAGCCCGGTGCCTCGCAATGCAGCAGCCCGTGTTCACGCTTTACCGCCGCGATGCCTGTCTGCTGTGCGCACTGGCCGAGGCGCTGCTGGGCGAGGCCGGCGTGATCTACGCGGTGGTGGATATCGAGTCCGGCGCGGCGCTGGAGGCGCGCTACGGCACGCGCATTCCGGTGCTGGCGCGCGACGATGGCGCCGAGCTGGGCTGGCCGTTCGATGCCGAGGCGCTGCGCGTGTTCGTCGCGCGCACGGCGTGAACGGTGGCGCCGCGCGGCGCCCGCCTGCGCGTGGAGCGCACGCGTGCGGCGCGGCGCATGGCCGGGCTCAGGACCAGGAAGCCGCGGCGTGGGCATCGCCCGCGTCGGGTGCGGGGAGCGGGATGGTTTGCGTCAGCAGCTCCTCGGCGCGGTGACAGGCGACCTGCCCGCCGGACAGATCGCGCAGCCGCGGGCGTTCGGCGCTGCAGCGCTCGATGGCGAAAGAGCAACGCGTGCGGAACGCGCAGCCCGAGGGCGGATCGAACGGCGAGGGGATCTCGCCGCGCACCGGCGCGGCGCGCACGCGGCGCGCGGCGTCGGGATCGGGGATCGGCGCGGCCGCGAACAGCATGCGCGTGTACGGGTGCATGGGCTGCGCGAAGATCGCGTCGCGGCTGGCGATCTCGACCACGCGACCGAGGTACAGCACCAGCACGCGCTGCGCGATGTGGCGCACGCTGGCCAGGTCGTGGGCGATGAATACCAGGGTCAGCGCGCGCTCGGTCTTGAGATCCTGCAGCAGGTTGATCACCTGCGACTTGATCGACACATCGAGCGAGCTCACCGGTTCGTCGCAGACCAGCAGGCGCGGCTCCACCGCCAGCGCGCGCGCGATGCCGATGCGTTGCGCCTGGCCGCCGGAAAACTCGTGCGCGTAGCGATTGACCTGGTTGGGCAGCAGGCCGACGCGCTGCATCATCGCCAGCACGCGCGCGTGGCGCTCGGCGCGCGGCAGTTCGGGGCGCAGCGCGCGCAACGGCTCGCCGATGATCTGGCCCACGGTCATGCGCGGATCGAGCGCGGCCAGCGGGTCCTGGAAGATGATCTGCAGTTCGCGGCGCAGCGGGCGCAGCGACTTCGCGTCCAGCGCCAGCAGGTCGCGTCCGGCGTAGTGCAGGTGGCCGCCGCTGGTCGGCACCAGGCGCAGCAGCGCGCGCGCCAGCGTGGATTTGCCGCAGCCCGATTCGCCGACGATGCCCAGCGTTTCGCGCTCGGCCACGCTGAAGCTGACGCCATCGACCGCGCGCAGCACGCGCTTGCGCTGCTTCCAGCCACTGCCGGGCACGTGGAAATGCACCGACAGGTCATCGACTTCGAGCAGCGCTGGCGCGCGTAGTGCGCTGTCCTCGCCCATCTCGCGCAGCGCGTTCATGCCGCGGTCCCCAGCTTGCCCAGCGCGCCAACGTGATGACAGGCGCGCCAGTGCGCGGGGCCGACATCGAGCAGCTCCGGCATCTGCGTCGCGCAGCGCGGTTCGCAGTACACGCAGCGCGGCGCGAACGGACAGCCCGCGGGCAGGTGCGCGAGGTCGGGCGGGTTGCCGGCGATGGTGGCCAGCACACCGTGGCTGGTGACATCCGGGCGCGGCACCGAGCGCAGCAGGCCCTCGGTGTAGGGATGGCGGTAACTGGCGAACAGGGTATGCACGTCGGCCTGCTCCATCACGCGGCCGCCGTACATGACGATCACGCGGTCGGCGATTTCGGCGATCACGCCGAGGTCGTGGGTGATGAACACGATGGCGGTGTTGAAGCGCTGGCGCAGCTCGTCGAGCAAGGCCAGGATCTGGCGCTGCACGGTGACATCGAGGAAGGTCGTGGGCTCGTCGCAGATCAGCAGGTCGGGGCGCGTGAGCATGGTCATGGCGATCATCACGCGCTGGCGCATGCCGCCGGAAAACTCGTGCGGATGCATGGCCAGGCGCCTGGGCGCGTCGGTGATGTGCACCATCTCCAGCGCCGCGATGCACTCGCGCTCGGCGGCGCGGCGGTCCATGCCGCGATGCCGCTGCAGCACCTCGGTCATCTGCCGGCCGACGCTGAGGAACGGGTTGAGCGCGGTCATCGGGTCCTGGAAGATCATGCCCATGCGCGCACCACGCAGCTCGTTGAGTGCGCCATGCGACAGGCCCAGCAGTTCCCTGCCATCGAAGCGCGCGCTGCCCTCGGCGCGGCCGTTGCGCGCCAGCAGGCCCATCACGCCCAGCCAGGTCTGGCTCTTGCCCGAGCCGGACTCGCCGACGATGCCCAGCACCTCGCCGCGTTCGACCTCCAGGCTGATGTCGTTGACCGCGCGCACCGTGCCGCCGGAGACGGTGGCGAAACGCACGCTGAGGTTGCGAACTTCGAGCACAGGCATGTCAGCGGTCCATGGTCAGCGGTCCTTGGGATCCAGCGCGTCGCGCAGACCGTCGCCGATGAAGTTGAAGCAGTACACGATCACCGCCAGGAAGATCGACGGGATGATCAGTTGGTAGGGGTAGGACTGCAGCACGCTGGCGCCGTCGCTGACCAGTCCGCCCAGCGAGGTCATCGGTGCCTGCACGCCGAGGCCGAGAAAGCTGAGGAATGCCTCGAACAGGATGATCGAGGGAATCGTCAGGGTGACGTAGACGATCACGATGCCGATCAGGTTGGGCACGATGTGGCGACGGATGATGCTGGTGTTGCCGACGCCGCCGGCGCGCGCGGCCTCGATGAATTCCTTCTGCTTGAGGCTCAGCGTCTGCCCGCGCACGATGCGCGCGATGTCCAGCCACGACACCGCGCCGATGGCTGCGAACATCAGCAGGATGTTGCGCCCGAACAGCACGATCAGGACGATCACGAACGGGATGAACGGCACCGAGTACAGCACGTCCACGGTGCGCATCATCAGGCCGTCGAGCCAGCCGCCCACGTAGCCGGCGATGGCGCCCCAGGTGACGCCGATCAGCAGCGTCACCAGCGTGGCCACCACGCCGACCATCAGCGAGATGCGGCAGCCCCACAGCACGCGCACGAACAGGTCGCGGCCGAGGCCGTCGGTGCCGAACCAGTGCATGCCGGCCAGCGTGGGCCCGTGGTCGAGCAGATTCCAGTCGGGTTGCGCGTAGCTGTACGGCCACACCCAGGGCAGCACGATGCAGCCCACGGTGATGATGCCGAGCACGACCAGGCTGGTCATCGCCGCGCGGTTGCGCCGCAGCCGTGCCCAGGCGTCCTGCCACAGGCTGCGCCCGCGCGCGGCATCGCTGCCGGCCAGCGCCCGCGCGCGCCGCGCCGCGCCGCGCCCCGGATACCAGTTGAACCACTCGCGGCGCGGTGCGCCGCTCATTGGAAGCGCACGCGCGGATCGAGGATGCCGTACAGCACGTCCGCGACGAGGTTGAACAGCACGATCAGCAATCCGTACAGCACGGTCACGCCCATCACCAGGGTGTAGTCACGATTCATGGCGCCATTGACGAAGAAGCGCCCGATGCCGGGCAGGCCGAAGATCTCCTCGACCACGATCGAGCCGGTGATGGTGTTGACCACCGCCGGGCCGAGGAAGGACACCATCGGCAGCATGGCCGGGCGCAGGGCATGGCGCAGGATCACCGTGCGCTCGGGCAGGCCCTTGGCGCGCGCGGTGCGGATGTAGGGGCTGTTGAGCACCTCGATCATGCTGCCGCGCATGACGCGCGCGGCGTAGGCGATCAGCGGCAGGCCCAGGGCCACCGCGGGCAGGATCGCGTACAGCGGATCGCCGGCCGACCAGCCGCCCGCGGGCAGCCAGTGCAGCATCACCGCCAGCACCAGGATCATCACCGGCGCCAGCACGAAGGTCGGGATGGAGATGCCGACCATGGCCACCGCCATCGGGAAATAATCCAGCCAGCTGTTCTGCTTCAGCGCCGAGACGATGCCCAGCGGAATGCCGAGCAACAGTGCGCCCAGCAGCGCCGGCACGCCGATGGCGATATCCACCGGCAAGCCCTGGCCGATGAGCTGGTTGACCGTGATGCTGCGATACACGAACGAGGGCCCGAAATTGCCGTGCAGGATGTTGCCGAGATAGTCGAGGTACTGCTGCCACAAGGGCAGGTTGAGGTGGTACATGCGCTCCAGATTGAGCTTGACCTGCGGTGGCAGCGCGCGCTGCATCTCGAACGGCCCGCCCGGTGCCGCGCGCAGCAGAAAGAACGACAGCGTGATGATGACCAGCATGGTCGGGATGGCGCCGAGCAGGCGGCGTGCGGTGTAGCGTGCCAGCGCGCCCATCAGTGCACCGTGTGCCGCAGGATGGCGATGTACTGCGCCGGGTGCACATCGAGCAGGTTGGTATGCCAGCCCGTGACGTAGGGTTTCACCAGGTTGTCCGAGGTATAGAAGTACAGCGGGATGTAGGGCATCTGCGTGCCCAGCACGCGCTCGGCCTGCTCGAAATACCGGTAGCGCTGGGCGTTGTCGTTACTGGATTGCGCGGCCTGCAGCAGTTTCTGGAACGGCGCGTAGGAGAAGTCACCGTAGTTCATCGCATAGCCGACCTGGAACTGGTGCATGAAGGTGTTGGGGTCGAGGTAGTTGCCGATCCACGCGCTCCAGTAGAGCTTGGCGTTCTTGTACTGGATGTCCTGCAGCATCACCTTCCACTGCTCGTTCCACAGCCGCACGTCGGCGCCGAGGTTCTCCTTCCACATCAGCGTCAGTGCCTCCATGTACTGGCGCGCCGCGCTGCCCTGGGTGTCGTAGAGCAGCTTCACACGCAGCTCGTGGCCCGGGCCATAGCCGGCGGCTGCGTACAGGCGGCGCGCCTCGGCCAGGCGCCGCGCGCGCGGCCAGTGCGCCCAGTCCGGCACCTGCTGCGTGTAGCCCGGCAGCGGCGGCATCAGCGAATACGCCGAAATGAACAGGCCGCGCGCCAGCTTGTCGTTGAGCACCTTGCGTTCCAGCGCCATCGACAAGGCCAGGCGCAGGTCGCGATTGTCGAAGGGCTTTTCGTGCACCAGCATGCCCAGATAGGCGGTGCCGTAGTACGGCGCGATGTGCACCTGCGTGCCCAGCGCGTGGCGCAGCCAGTCGACATCGGTGGGCGGGAACGCGGGGTCGTCGGCGAAGTCCAGATCATCGGCCAGGTAACGGTCGAGCTTGGAGGCGGCGTTGCTGAGTGGATAGTCGATTTCCTCGCGCAGGTGCACGGCGCGGACGTTCCAGAAGTAGGGATTCCTGCGCAGCACCAGGCGGCCATTGACGACTTCGCTGGCCAGATAGAACGCGCCATCGCTGATCAGGTGCGGCGGCCGCGTCCAGGCCAGGCCCCACTGGCGGATGGCCGGCGGATACAAGGGGTCGAAATACTCATTGGCCAGCGCCGCCGGCAGATACGGCGTGGGCTCGACCAGATCCACCACCAGCTCGTGCGCGCCGAGCGCATGCACGCCCAGCGCCGAGGGCGGCAGCGTGGCGTTGATGATCGCGTTGGCGTTGACGATCATGCTCAGCGAGTCGGCGTACTGCGCGGCGGTGTCCGGGTTGACCTCGCGTTGCCACGAGTACACGAAATCCTGCGCGGTGACCGGCGCGCCGTTGCTCCAGCGCGCGTTGGTGCGCAGGTAGAACGTCCAGCGCAGGCCGTTCCTGCTGGTCGTCCAGTGCGTCGCCACGCCTGGCACCACCTGGCCCTCGGCGTTGAATTGGGTGAGTCCCTGGAACAGATCGACGAGTACGTTGTAGCCGGGCACATCGGTGGCCAGGGACGGGTCCAGCGTGCGCGGTGAGCTTTGCAGACTGCGCACGAACACCTGTTGCGCGGGTGGCGCCAGGGTGGTGCCGACGGTGTAGTGGTGGATCTCGCCGGTGTGCTGGCGCGGTGCGCAGCCGCCGAGCAGCAGCATGAGCAGCGCGCCGGTGAGATGGAAACCATGGCGCGGCGCGATGCGCTTGGACAAGGACATGAATGATTGCGCGCAGAACCGCGAGGCGGCGATGAAGCTCTGATCGGCGCGAGCCGCGCAAGTTCCGCGCCGAGGGGTTTGCCGGCGATCACGTTCAGCGCGTGCGCGCGTGAGTCATCTGCAAGGCATGCGCGCGGTGGTGCATCAGCCGTGGCGCCATTTCAGCAACAGAATCGTGCCCGCCAGCAGCAGCGTGATCGCATTGGACACGATGATCGGCCAGGCACCGAGCGTCAGCCCGTAGCCCAGCCAGAACGCCACGCCCACGGTGAAGGTCAGGTACATGCCCAGCGACAGCGCGCGCGTGTCGCGCGTGCGCAGCGTGCGCCAGGCCTGCGGGATGAAGGCCACCGTGGTCAGCGTGGCGGCGATGTAGCCCAGCCAGTCGCCGGGCGGGATGGCGGCGCTCATGCGCGGATCATGGCATGGCCACGCGGCGCGGCGCGGCGCGGATGCGGCGCTTGGCGCCGTCGCGGACGCTGGGCTACGCTGCCGGGTCGAATCATCCGGTCGAGCCATGAACATGCAGGATACCTACGAGCCGCAAACCATCGAAGCCGCCGCGCAGCAGTTCTGGGATGCGCGCGGCGCCTACACGGTCAAGGAAGACGCCGGCCGGCCCAAGTTCTACTGTCTGTCGATGCTGCCGTATCCGTCCGGGGCGCTGCACATGGGCCACGTGCGCAACTACACCATCGGCGACGTGATCAGCCGCTACCAGCGCATGCTGGGCCGCAACGTGCTGCAGCCGATGGGCTGGGACGCGTTCGGCCTGCCCGCCGAGAACGCCGCGATCAAAAACAACACCGCGCCGGCGCAGTGGACCTACGCCAACATCGAGGCCATGCGCGCCCAGCTCAAGGCACTGGGTTACGCCATCGACTGGTCGCGCGAGTTCGCCACCTGCCGCCCCGAGTACTACGTGCACGAGCAGCGCCTGTTCACGCGCCTGTTCAAGCAGGGCCTGGTGTACCGCAAGAACAGCGTGGTCAACTGGGATCCGGTGGACCAGACCGTGCTGGCCAACGAGCAGGTCGTCGATGGCCGTGGCTGGCGCTCGGGCGCGCTGGTGGAAAAGCGCGAGATCCCGCAGTGGTTCCTGAAGATCACCGCCTACGCCGATGAGCTGCTGCGCGAGCTGGATCACTTGCCGGGCTGGCCGGAATCGGTCAAGACCATGCAGCGCAACTGGATCGGGCGCAGCGAGGGCCTCGAGATCGACTTCGAAGTCGTCGGCGAGCGCACCCCGGTCAGCGTGTTCACCACGCGCCCCGATACCTTGTTCGGGGTCAGTTTCATCAGCATCGCCGCCGAGCATCCGCTGGCGCTGAAGGCGGCGCAGGCCAATCCGCAACTGGCCGCGTTCCTGGCCGAGCTGAAACAGGGCGGCGTGTCCGAGGCCGAGCTGGAAACCCAGGAAAAGCGCGGCATGGATACCGGCCTGCAGGCCATCCATCCGCTCAGTGGTGAAAAGATTCCGATCTGGGTGGCCAATTTCGTGTTGATGAATTACGGCACCGGCGCGGTGATGGGCGTGCCCGGGCACGATCAGCGCGACTGGGAGTTCGCCAGCAAGTACGACCTGCTGATCCAGATGGTCATCGTCAGCCCCGCGGTGCGCGCGGCGATCCGCGATCTGAGCCATGACGCCGCACGCAACGCCGACCCGATGAGCGCCGCGTTGGGCGAGAGCCGTCCACTGGATGTGCTCGAGGCCTCGGGCGAGCTGGACCTGGTGGAGGCGTTCCAGCGCGGCATCGTGGTCGATGGCGCGTACACCGACTACGGCTATCTGGTGAACTCGGGCGAGTTCGATGGCATGGATTTCAAGCAGGCCTTCGCCGCCATCGCCCGCAAGCTGGAGGCGCAAGGCAAGGCGCAGCGCAAGATCAACTGGCGCCTGCGCGACTGGGGTGTCAGCCGGCAGCGCTACTGGGGCTGTCCGATCCCGATCATCTACTGCGCGCGCTGCGGCGCCGTGCCGGTGCCCGAGGCGCAACTGCCGGTACGTCTGCCCGAGGACGTGGCGTTCGCCGGGTTGCAGTCGCCGATCAAGGCCGATCCCGACTGGCGCAAGTGCGTTTGCCCGCAGTGCGGCGGCCCAGCCGAGCGCGAGACGGACACCTTCGACACTTTCATGGAGTCGAGCTGGTACTACGCGCGCTACACCTCGCCCGGTGCCGCGGAGATGGTGGACGTGCGCGCAAACTACTGGCTGCCGGTGGACCAGTACATCGGCGGCATCGAGCACGCCATCCTGCACCTGCTGTATTTCCGGTTTTTCCACAAGCTGCTGCGCGACGCCGGCATGGTGCATTCCGACGAGCCGGCGACGCGACTGCTCACCCAGGGCATGGTGGTGGCCGAAACCTTCTTCCGCGCCGGGGTCGACGGCGGCAGGACCTGGATCAATCCCGCCGAGGTCGAGATACGTCGTGATGAGCGCGGCCGCATCGTGGGCGCGCTGTCATGCGATGACCATCGCCCGGTCGAGGTCGGCGCCATCGAAAAGATGTCCAAATCGAAGAACAACGGCGTCGATCCGCGCACCATGATCGCGCGTTACGGCGCCGACACCGTGCGCCTGTTCTCGATGTTCGCCGCGCCGCCCGAGCAGTCGCTGGAGTGGAACGAGGCGGGCGTCGAGGGCATGTCGCGGTTCCTGCGCCGCTTCTGGCGCGAGGTGGTGCAGCACGCTGCGCAACCGGATCACCCGTCCGTGGATGTCGCCGCGCTGACGCCCGCGCAGAAGGAACTGCGCCGCGCCCTGCACGAAACCATCGCCAAGGTGGGCGACGATTACGGCCGCCGGCTGAGCTTCAACACCGCCATCGCCGCGCTGATGGAGTTGCTCAACACGCTGCAGAAGTTCGACGACATGAGCGACCAGGGCCGTGCCGTGCGCCACGAGGCGTTGCAGGCCATGGTGTTGCTGCTCAATCCGGTCACACCGCACATCTGCCATGCGCTGTGGCAGGTGCTGGGCAACGCCGAATGCGTGCTGGAGGATGTTCCCTTCCCGCAGGCGGATGCGGCCGCGCGCGTGCGCGACCGGCTGACGCTGGCGGTGCAGGTCAACGGCAAGCTGCGCGGCACCATCGAGGTGGCCGACGACGCCACGCGCGAGACCATCGAAGCCGCCGCGCAGGCCGAGCCCAACGTGGCCCAGTTCCTCAAGGACCAGAGCGTGCGCAAGCTGATCGTGGTGCCCGGCAAGGTCGTCAATATCGTGGTTGGGTGATCCCGCCCCGGGCGTGGCTCCGCACTGCGGCGTGCGCCCGCACCCGCTTGATTCCCGCGCCCGCAGCCGCATCTCGGATGCAGTGGCGGCACTCCGCTGCCTTTCGTTTGCGGGGATCAACCATGCGGATGGACAAGCTCACCTCGCGTCTGCAGCAGGCGCTGGCGGACGCGCAGTCGCTGGCCGTGGGCCGCGACAACAACATCATCGAACCGGCGCATCTGATGGCGGCGCTGCTGGCCCAGCAAGGTGGCGGCACCGCGCCGCTGCTGACCCAGGCCGGGGTCAACGTGCCGGTGCTGCGGCAACGTGTCAATGAGGTGCTCGAGCGCCTGCCCAAAGTCAGCGGGCAGGAGGGCAGCGTCAACGCCAGCAACGACCTCAGTCGCCTGCTCAATCTTACCGACAAGCTGGCGCAGCAGCGCGGCGACCAGTTCATCGCCAGCGAGCTGTTTCTGCTGGCGGCGCTGGACGACCGCGGCGAGCTGGGCCAGGCACTGAAAGCAGCAGGCGCGAACAAGGCCGCGCTGGAAGCGGCGATCGACAAGATGCGCGGCGGCGAGAAGGTGCAAGGCGAGAACGCCGAGGACCAGCGCCAGGCGCTGAACAAATACACCGTGGATCTCACCGCGCGCGCGGAGAACGGCAAGCTCGATCCGGTGATCGGCCGCGACGAGGAGATCCGCCGCGTCATCCAGGTGCTGCAGCGGCGCACCAAGAACAACCCGGTGCTGATCGGCGAGCCCGGCGTGGGCAAGACCGCGCTGGTCGAGGGTCTGGCGCAGCGCATCGTCAACGGCGAGGTGCCCGAGGGCCTGCGCGACAAGCGCGTGCTGGCGCTGGACATGGGCTCCCTGCTGGCCGGCGCCAAGTTCCGCGGCGAGTTCGAGGAGCGCCTCAAGGCGGTGCTCAACGAGCTGTCCAAGGAAGAAGGCCGCGTGATCCTGTTCATCGACGAGATCCACACCATGGTCGGCGCCGGCAAGGCCGAAGGCGCCATGGACGCCGGCAACATGCTCAAGCCCGCGCTGGCGCGGGGCGAGCTGCACGCCATCGGCGCGACCACGCTGGACGAATACCGCAAGTACATCGAGAAGGATGCCGCGCTGGAGCGCCGCTTCCAGAAGGTGTTCGTGGGCGAGCCCACGGTCGAGGACACCATCGCGATTCTGCGTGGCCTCAAGGAGCGCTATGCCGTGCATCACGGCGTGGAGATCACCGATCCGGCCATCGTCGCCGCGGTGACGCTGTCCAACCGCTACATCGCCGATCGCCAGTTGCCGGACAAGGCCATCGACCTGATGGACGAGGCCGCCAGCCGCCTGCGCATGGAGATCGACTCCAAGCCCGAGGAACTGGACCGTCTCGAACGCCGCCTGATCCAGTTGAAGATCCAGCGCGAGGCGCTGAAGAAGGAGAAAGACCCGGAATCGAAGAAGCGCCTGGCCGATCTGGAAACCGACATCGCCAGGCTCGACCGCGAGTTCGACGACCTCAACGAGGTCTGGAAGGCCGAGAAGGCCACGCTGCAGGGCGCGACCCGGATCAAGGAGCAGCTCGAGCAGGCGCGCATGGACCTGGAGGCCGCGCAACGGCACCAGGACTACGCGCGCATGAGCGAGATCCAGTACGGGCGCATTCCCGAACTGGAGCGCCAGTTGGCCACGGCGCAGGAGGTCGAGCACCAGGGCCTGACCCTGCTGCGCGACAAGGTCACCGCCGAGGAAATCGCCGAGGTGGTCAGCCGCTGGACCGGCATTCCGGTGAGCAAGATGCTCGAAGGCGAACGCGAGAAACTGCTCAAGATGGAGTCCGCGCTGCATCAGCGCGTGGTCGGCCAGGACGAGGCCGTGCGCGTGGTCAGCGATGCCATCCGGCGTTCGCGCGCGGGGCTGTCCGATCCCAACCGGCCCAACGGCTCGTTCCTGTTCCTCGGCCCCACCGGCGTGGGCAAGACCGAGCTGTGCAAGGCGCTGGCCGGTTTCCTGTTCGACACCGAGGAAGCCATGGTGCGCATCGACATGAGCGAGTTCATGGAGAAGCACTCGGTGGCGCGGCTGATCGGCGCGCCGCCGGGTTACGTTGGCTACGAGGAAGGCGGCTATCTGACCGAAGCGGTGCGTCGTCGCCCCTACAGCGTGCTGCTGCTGGACGAGGTCGAGAAGGCGCACCCGGATGTGTTCAACGTGCTGCTGCAGGTGCTCGACGATGGCCGCCTCACCGATGGCCAGGGCCGCACCGTGGACTTCCGCAACACGGTGATCGTGATGACCTCGAACCTGGGTTCGCAGCTGATCCAGGAGATCGCCGGGCGCGGTGGCGAATCCGAGGCCGCCTACACCGAGATGAAGGCCGCGGTGATGGCCGTGGTGCAGGCGCACTTCCGTCCCGAGTTCATCAACCGCCTCGATGAGATCGTGGTGTTCCGGCCGCTGGAGCGCGCGCAGATCCGCCAGATCGCGCGCATCCAGATCGGCTACCTGGAAAAACGCCTGGCCGAGCGCCAGTTGTCGTTGCGCATCAGCGACCAGGCCCTGGACCTGCTCGCCGATGTCGGCTTCGACCCGGTGTTCGGCGCGCGTCCGCTCAAGCGCACGGTGCAACAGCAACTGGAGAACCCGCTGGCGCGCGCCATCCTGCAGGGCCAGTTCCAGCCCGGCGACAGCATCGTGGTGGACGCCAGCGGCGGTGAGATCGGTTTCCGGCGCGAGGCGGGTGCGGTGGCCTGAGCCGCGCACAAAAAAGCGGCCGGGTTGCCCCGGCCGCAGTGTGCTTGACGCGGGTCCGCGCTTACCAGCGGAACGTTGCGGTGCCATAGTAATAGGCGCCGCTGAATCCGAACGGCGAGGAGTTGGGATAGGCCAGGATGCCGCCGAAATTGTTGGCGGCGTTGTTTTGATCCGGGTACTGGTTGGTCAGGTTGTTGGCGCCGACGGTGAAATCCCAGTTGTTCCACAGATAACTGACCGAGGCGTCGAGCAGCACCTTGGCGCCGTAGGTCTGGTCGCCCGACGGCGTGCTGCCATAGATTGTCCAGGTGCCGTAACGCGTGGCCTGGCCGTGCACGCGCCAGCTGCCCAGGCTCCAGTCCGCGGCCAGGAACACCTTGTCCCTGGGCGTGCTGTTGGTGATGTAGCCCTGGTTGGTGCGGTCGATCACCGGCAGGGTCAATCCGGCCAGGCCCAGTTGCGGCGGATTGGGTGCGATCGACAGGATGGTGGTCTTGTTGTAGTTGAGACCGCCGGTGAACTTGAGCGTGCTGCTGTCGCCCAGCTGCACGGGATAGGTGCCCACCACATCCACGCCGCGCGTGCGCGTGTTGACCGCGTTGGTGAAGAAGCGTCCGCCACTGACGAACGGGATGCCCACCGAGGTCAGGTAATTCTGCACCGCGGTGCCAACCAGGTTGCCGCTGAGGATGATGCGATTGTCGATGCTGATCTGGTACAGATCGACCGTCGCGTAGAGGCCGCTTTGCGGCGTGAACACCAGGCCGATGCTGTAGTTGTGCGACTTCTCCGGCTGCAGCGGTTGTGCGCCCAGTGCCACCGCGGCAGGATTGTTCACCGGGAACGTGCGGATGGTGAATGGCACCAGCGTGTTGCCGACGTTGACGAAGTTGATCGCCGTGCTGGAGTACCACTCCTGCTGCAGCGAGGGTGCGCGGAAACCGGTCGAGGCCGTGGCACGCAAGGCCACCGTGTCATTGAATCCGTAACGACCGGAGAACTTCCACGAGGTTGTGCTGCCGAAATCACTGTAGTTCTCGTGGCGCACGGCGAAACCGCCGGAGAGCTGGTCGTTGAAATCGGTTTCCAGGTCCAGGTACGCGGCGTTGTCGTGGCGGCTGTGCGTGCCGGCATCGATCGGCTGGTAGCCGGGGAACACCTGCGCGCCCGCGCCGGCGTACGAGGCCGCGTCTCCCTGCTTGATGGTGAACGAGTCCTTGCGATGCTCGAGTCCCCAGGCCACGGTCAGGGGATTCTTCAGCCAGCTCAGATCCACGCCCTTGTTGAAATCGGCGTTGAGCACATCCTCGCGATTGAGCAGGGTGCCGATATAGAAGCCGGTCGGCGAAGCCGCGCCCAGCGAGTAATTGAAGGTGTTGCTGGTGTCGAGCTTCCAGTGGTTGCCGCCGGTGTTGTAGCTGAGGTCGTAATGCCAGCCGTCGAGCACCGTGCCGCGCAGGCCCGCGACCAGCGAGGTGTCGAGGATGGAGCTGTTCTCGATCGGCAGGTAACCGGCCGGGTAGACCGCCACCGCCGCCGGATTGCTGGCGCTGTAGGCCGACAGCGAGCGGAAAAACCCGCCGGCGCTGACGTCGCGCTTGTTGAACACGCTGAACGCGTAGAACTGCACCTGCGGGGTCAGGTCGTACTGCATGTTGATCGCGGCGTTCTTCTGCTTGAGCAGCGGAATGCCGTAGTGGAAAGTGACCTGGCCGTAAGTCGGATTGGTCGGATAGCGCAGATCCGGGCCGGCGAGATTGGTCGGGTCCTGGTGCGTGTAGTCGGCGCTCAGATAGATCCAGCCCTTCTGACCCAGCGCGAAGCCGCCATCGGCGCCGCCCTGCGCGGTGCGGCCATCGGCGTTGTCGTGCTTGCTGTACTGGCCCAGCGTGCCGCTGACCGAGCCGCCGTGATTGCCGCCCTTGAGGATGATGTTGATCACGCCGGCGATGGCGTCCGAGCCGTACTGCGCCGCGGCGCCGTCGCGCAGGACCTCGATGCGCGCGATCGCGTTCATCGGGATGGCGTTGAGATCCACCGGCGAGGAGCCGCGCCCCAGCGTGCCGTTGACGTTGACGATGGCCGTGGTGTGCTGGCGCTTGCCGTTGATCAGCACCAGGGTTTCGTCTGGCGAGAGGCCACGCAACTGCGCCGGCTGGATCGCGTCGGTGCCGTCGGTGACGGAGGGTTGCGGAAAATTGAACGAGGGCAGCAGCGTGCGCAGTGCCTGCGCCAGACTCGGGGCGCCGGTCTGCTCGAGATCCTTCGGCGTGAGCACGTCGATCGGTGCCATTGAATACGCCACCGTGCGATCGGCCATGCGCGTGCCGGTGACGACCACGGTCTGCAGTTCCTTGGCCTTGGTCGGCTGTTGCTTCGCATCCTGCGCGTGGGTGACGCCGGCGGCGGCGAGTGCAGCGAACAAAACCGCGTGTCGCGGTGCGGGTGCGAATCTCATGCGGGTAACCCCTCGATGGTCGAATCAGCCCTGATCGCGCCGGCCCGGTGCCGGCCTCCTTGATGCGACCGTAATATCTGTGTATCAATTTAGTCAAATTGCAATTAAGTCACGCTGGGCATGCGGTCTTGCCAGCATGCGTTGCATCCGGCTCGCAAATCGCCCGACAGGCTGCCGGTGCGGGGACTGCACGTGCCCCGCCGGGCTTGATCCGCCGCCTGCGCGCCCCAATGCTGCATGCGCTTGCACACTCGATGGTTTCTCCATGCCGATCTACGCTTACAGATGCACTGCCTGCGGCCATGCGTTCGACCGCCTGCAAAAACTTTCCGATCCTGCGCCTGATGTCTGTCCGGCCTGTGGTGCCGCCCAGGTGCAGCGGCAAGTCACGGCACCGGCGTTTCGGCTGGCCGGCAGCGGCTGGTACGAAACCGATTTCAAGAAGGACGGCCAGCGCAACGTCGTGCGCAAGGACGAGGCGCCGGCCGCAGCCGCTGCCGACAAGCCCGTTGCCGAGGCCAAACCTGCGGCCGAGGCCAAGCCGGCCGGCGCCGGCGCGCACCGTTGCGGCAGCGGTTGCGGCTGCGGCTGAGAGGCTGTGATTTTTTCAGCCTCTCAGCCCGGCCATGGATGGCCGGACGCGAAGCGGTCACGTCAGTGGCTGCTTCGCGCAGGCGCGTACGGACCTGTGCCGGACGCGCCGATGAAAAATTCCGTACGACGTGGAATTTTTCACAGGCGCTGAGCACGCACGCCAGCGCCGGGTGCGCTGCTAACATGATTGGTTTGCATCGCCCATCAGGCGTGGAGCCACCCATGCGCAGCCATTACTGCGGCCAGATCGACGCTGGCCTGATCGATCATGAAGTCAGCCTGTGCGGCTGGGTGGATACGCGCCGCGACCACGGCGGCGTGGTGTTTCTGGACCTGCGTGACCATACCGGGATCGCCCAGATCGTGGTCGAGCCCGACAACGCCGCGGCCTATGCCGCGCTGGCCGGTGCCAGTTACGAGTGGTGCCTGCGCGTGCAGGGCACGGTGCGCAAGCGCGTCAATGCCAACGAGCGCATCGCCACCGGTGCCTTCGAAGTGCTGGCCGCGCGCGTCGAGGTGCTGAATGCCGCACGCGACCTGCCGTTCGCATTGCACGAACCCACCCACGAGGAAACACGCCTCGCGCAGCGCCACCTGGACCTGCGCCGGCCCGAGATGCAGCACGCGCTGCGCACGCGCACGCGGCTGACGCGGGCGCTGCGCAACTGGCTGGACGCGCGCGATTTCCAGGACATGGAAACGCCGATCCTGACCAAGGCCACGCCCGAGGGCGCGCGCGATTTCCTGGTGCCGGCGCGTCTGCACGCCGGCGAGTTCTACGCGTTGCCGCAATCGCCGCAGCTGTTCAAGCAGTTGCTGATGATCGCCGGCTTCGATCGCTACTACCAGATCGCGCGCTGCTTCCGCGACGAGGCGCTGCGCGCCGACCGCCAGCTCGAATTCACCCAGCTCGACATGGAGTTCGCCTTCGTCGACGAACGCGCGGTGCAGGACACGGTCGAGGCGATGATCCGCGACGTGTTCGCCGCGGTCGGCGGCATCGCACTGGCCGATCCGTTCCCGCGCATGAGCTGGCAGGAGGCGATGACGCGCTATGGTTCGGACAAGCCGGACCTGCGCATCGCCATCGAATTGACCGACATCGCCGCGCTGGTGCGCGGCAGCGAGTTCAAGGTGTTCAGCGAGTGGGCGCAAGCTGCCGACGGGCGCGTGATCGCGCTGCGCGCGCCGGGTGGCGCGGCGCTGTCGCGCAAGGCCATCGACGACTGCGCCGCGCACGTCGCCAGGTTCGGCGCCCGGGGTCTGGCATGGATGAAGGTCGATGATGTCGGCAAGGGTCGTGCAGGCATCAGTTCGCCCATCGCCAAGTTCCTCGACGACGCCACGCTGGCGGCGATCCTCGTGGCCAGCGGCGCGGCCAGCGGCGACGCGATCTTCTTTGGCGCCGCCGATTTCAAGACCGCCAGCGAGTTCATGGGTGCGCTGCGCCTGAAGCTGGGCCGCGATCTGGGTCTGCTGGAAAACGCCTGGCGTCCGCTGTGGGTCACCGACTTCCCGATGTTCGAATGGGACGCCGCGGCGCAGCGTTACGTGGCCTTGCACCACCCGTTCACCGCGCCCAAGGTGGACGACGTCGCGGCGTTGTGCGCCGATCCCGCCCATGCCGTCAGCCGCGGCTACGACATGGTGCTCAACGGCAACGAGATCGGCGGCGGCTCGATCCGCATCCATCGCCCGGACATGCAGCGCGCGGTGTTCGATCTGCTCGGCATCAGCCCCGAGGAAGCCGAGGCCAAGTTCGGCTTCCTGCTGCGTGCGCTCGGCCACGGCGCGCCGCCACACGGCGGCATCGCCTTCGGCATCGATCGCCTGGCCGCGCTGCTGGCCGGCACCGATTCGATCCGCGAAGTGATCGCCTTCCCCAAGACCACCGGCGCGCAATGCCTGCTCACCGGCGCGCCCGCGCCGGTGCCGGATGCGCAACTGGCCGAGTTGCATATCGCCGTGCGCAAGGAGGAATAGCATCGCGGTGCGGCGGCTGGCGAACTCATTCACACGGCGTTGCGGGTAGAATGCTGCGCTGCGAAAGCCATTGACGAGGAAGCGAGATGGGCCGAGGTCCGTCCATTGAAGGCCGCAAGAATGCGTCTGACGCAAAACGCGGCGCGGCGTTCACCAAGCTGGCGCGCGACATTCGCATCGCCGCGCGCGGCGGTCTGCCCGATCCGGCGCACAACGCCAAGCTGCGCGCGGCGGTGGACAAGGCGCTGGTCGCCAACATGCCCAAGGACAGCATCGAGCGCGCGATCCGTCGCGGCGCCGGGCTGGAGGGTGGCGCCGTGGAGGAAATCCGTTACGAAGGCTATGGCCCGGGTGGCGTTGCATTGCTGATCGACTGCCTCAGCGACAATCCGCAGCGCAGTGTGGCCGACGTGCGTCATGCGCTGAGCAAGCATGGCGGCAATCTCGGCACCAGCGGCTCGGTGGCGTTCCAGTTTCAGCGCAGCGGCGTGGTGGCGATCGATTCGGCCGGCGCTGCGGACATCGAGGAGAAGGTGCTCGAGATCGCGCTGGAAGCCGGCGCCGATGATGTGCGCAACGAGGCCGGGCAGAGCATCGTGCTGTGCGCGCCCGAGCAGTTCGAGGCCCTGCACAAGGCGTTGCAGGACGCCGGCCTGCCAATCGCGCATGCGGGCGTGGAGATGCTCGCAGCCAATCGCGTGACGGTGCCCGTCGAGGCGCTGCAGCCGCTGCGCGATCTGCTCGACTGGCTGCACGATCTGGATGATGTGCACGAGGTGTTTCATAACGCGCTGTTGCCGGATGCGCAGGACTAGGCACGCGCCTCGCGTGTGCCGCGCCCAGCCATGACCCGCATTCTCGGCATCGATCCGGGCTCGTTGCGCACCGGCGTCGGCATCGTCGATGTCACGCCCGATGGGCGCGCGCGGCATGTGTTTCATACCGCGCTGGTGGTTGCTCATGCCGATGACTTCCCACTGCGGCTGAAGGCGATTTTCGACGGTCTGCTGGAGCTGGTGAATGCCTACGTGCCGGATGAAGTCGCCATCGAGCGCGTGTTCATGGCGCGCAATCCCGACTCGGCGCTGAAGCTGGGTCAGGCCCGTGGCGCGGCCTTGTGCGCGGTGCTCACGCGCACGCTGCCGGTGCACGAATACGCGCCGACCGAGATCAAGCGCGCGGTGACCGGTGGCGGCCGTGCCGACAAGACCCAGGTGCAGCACATGGTGAAAATGCTGCTGGGTCTGGAGGCGGCGCCGCAGGCCGACGCCGCCGACGCGCTGGCCGTGGCCATCGCGCACGCGCATGTGCGTGCTTCGGTTGCGCGCATGGGCGTCACGCGCGCTGGCTGGCGCACGCGGCGATGAGGGGTTCAGGCATGAGGGGCGGACGATGATCGGTCGCATGCGCGGATTGCTGGTGGCCAAGCAGCCGCCATGGGTCATGGTCGAAGCGGGCGGCATCGGCTACGAGCTGGAAGTGCCGATGTCGACGCTGTATGACCTGCCCGAGCTGGGTCGCGAGGTGATCCTGTTCGTGCATTACGTGCACAAGGAAGACACCGTCGCACTGTATGGCTTTTTGCGCGAGGCCGAGCGCGCGCAGTTCCGCAATTTGCTGCGGGTCAGCGGCATCGGGGCCAAGATCGCGCTGAGCGTGCTTTCCGGCGCGTCGGTGAACGAGTTCGCGCGGCTGGTGCAGACCGGCGACGTCGCTGCGCTGACGCGCGTGCCCGGCATCGGCAAGAAGACCGCCGAGCGCATCGTGCTGGAATTGCGTGATCGCGTCGGTGCGCCGGGCGCGGTGTCGATGGGCTTGCACGCCGGCGCGCCGCGCGATCCGCAAAGCGAGGCGCTGACCGCGCTGCAGCAACTCGGCTACAAACCGGTCGAGGCGCAGCGTCTGCTGCGCGACACGCAGACGCCGGGCGACAGCGCCGAGGCGCTGATCCGCAAGGCACTCAAGGCCGCGCTCGGCGGCGGCAACTGAAGGTCCCGGCATGACGACCCCCGGCACAGACCCCAACGCCAATCCCGACGTCACCGGCAAGCGCCTCGCGGCGCTGATGCTGGGCGCTGCCGGTGTGGTGTACGGTGACATTGGCACCAGCCCGCTGTACGCGATCCAGTCCACCTTCGGCGAGCACGGCATCGATGCCACGCCGGACAACGTGCTGGGCGCGCTGTCGCTGGTGTTCTGGGCGCTGATCATCGTGGTCTCGCTCAAATACATCCTGTTCGTGATGCGCGCCGACAACAAGGGCGAGGGCGGCATCATGTCGCTGATGGCGCTGGCCCAGCGCGGGGTCAAGGGCAGTCCGCGCACACGCTTGATGTTGCTCACGCTGGGCCTGTTCGGGACCGCGCTGTTTTATGGCGACAGCGTCATCACCCCGGCGATCTCGGTGTTGTCGGCGGTCGAGGGCGTGGAGGTGGCCGCGCCACATCTGGCCGACTTTGTGATGCCGATCACGGTGGCCATCATCCTGGTGCTGTTCGCCGCGCAGAAACACGGCACCGCGCGCCTGGGCACGTTTTTCGGCCCCATCATGGTGGTCTGGTTCGTGGTGATCGGCCTGCTGGGCGTGGCCAGCATCGTGCAGCACCCGCAGGTCCTGTTTGCGATGAGCCCGCATTACGCGGTGCTGTTTTTCATCCACAACCACACCGATGCCTTCCTGGCGCTGGGTGCGATCGTGCTGGTGCTGACCGGCGCCGAGGCGCTGTATGCCGACATGGGCCACTTCGGCAGGAAGCCCATCCGTCGCGCATGGTCGTTCCTGATCCTGCCGGCGCTGCTGATGAATTACTTCGGGCAGGGCGCGCTGCTGATCCGCGATCCCGGCGCGGCCAGCAATCCGTTTTATCTGATGGTGCCTTCGATCCTGCTGTACCCGATGATCGTGCTGGCCACGGTGGCCACGGTGATCGCCTCGCAGGCGGTCATTTCCGGCGCGTATTCGATGACCAGCGAGGCCATGCTGCTGGGCTACTCGCCGCGCATGCAGGTACAGCACACCTCCAGCGAACAGCGTGGGCAGATCTATCTGCCCTGGGTCAGCACCATGCTGATGATCATGGTGCTGATCGCGGTGGTGGGTTTCCGCACCTCCGATGCGCTGGCCGCGGCGTATGGCATCGCGGTGACCGGCACCATGGTCTGCACCACGGTGCTGCTGCTGGTGGTGGCACGCAAGCTGTGGCATTGGCCGTTGCTGATCCTGGTGCCGCTGGGCGCGGGCCTGCTGACCGTCGACCTCGCGTTTTTTGCGGCCAACCTGATCAAGGTCGAGTACGGCGGCTGGTTTCCGCTGCTGCTCGGCCTGCTGGTGTTCGTGGTGATGAGTACCTGGCGGCGCGGTCGCGAGCTGGTGCTGCGCGAGATGAAACAGGGTGGGCTGTCCCTGGAAACCTTCATCGCCAGCATCGCCAACCATCCACCGCTGCGCGTGCCGGGCACGGCGATTTTCCTCACCGCCAATCAGGATTCGGTGCCGCACGCGCTGCTGCACAACCTCAAGCACAACAAGGTGCTGCACGAGCGCAACGTGTTGCTGACCGTGGAGACGCTGGACACGCCCACCGCGGATGCCGGCGAGCGCATCGAGCTCACCGCGCTGGGGCGCGAGTTCTATCGCCTGGTCATGCGCTTCGGATTTTCCGAGGAACCTGATGTGCCGCGCGTCCTGCAGCAGTGCCAGAAACTGGGCTTGCCGTTCGACATGATGGACACGACGTTCTTCCTCAGCCGCGAGAACATCGTCGCCAGCGAGCGCGCCGGCATGGCGCTGTGGCGCGACAAACTGTTCGCGTTCCTGTCGCGCAATGCGATGCCGGCCACGGCGTTCTTCCGCATCCCCGGCAATCGACTGGTGGAGCTGGGCACGCAGGTGGAGATCTAGCGGAAGTCCAGCCGACCCCCGAGTCGCGGCGCTCCTGCCATAATCGCCGCATGACCGAATCGCGCCTGCTGGCCGCCGCCGAAAGCAACGAAGACGCCGCGCTCGATGCCTCGATCCGGCCCCAGCGCCTCGCCGAGTATCTGGGCCAGGTGCCGGTGCGCGAGCAGTTGGGCTTGTACATCGAAGCGGCGCGCAAACGGGGCGAGGCGCTGGATCACGTGCTGATCTTCGGTCCACCCGGTCTTGGCAAGACGACCCTCAGCCACATCATCGCCAACGAGATGGGGGTCAATTTGCGCAGCACGTCCGGCCCGGTGCTGGAGCGTGCCGGCGATCTGGCCGCGCTGCTGACCAACCTCGAGCCGCGCGACGTGCTGTTCGTGGATGAAATCCACCGCCTCTCGCCCGTGGTCGAGGAAGTCCTGTACCCGGCGCTGGAGGATTTCCAGATCGACATCATGATCGGCGAGGGCCCGGCGGCACGCTCGATCAAGCTCGATCTGCCGCCGTTCACCCTGGTCGGCGCGACCACGCGCGCCGGCCTGCTCACCGGACCGCTGCGCGATCGCTTCGGCATCGTGCAGCGACTGGAGTTCTACAGCGTCGAGGAATTGACCCAGATCGTGCGCCGCGCCGCGCGCATCCTCGGCATCCACTGCGCCGCCGATGGCGCCGTCGAGATCGCGCGCCGCGCGCGCGGCACGCCACGCATCGCCAATCGCCTGCTGCGGCGTGTGCGCGACTATGCCGAGGTGCGCGCCGATGGCGAGATCACCCGCACCGTGGCGGATGCTGCCTTGCTCATGCTCAAGGTCGATGCCGAGGGCTTCGATGACAGTGACCGGCGCCTGTTGCGCGTGATCCTGGATACTTTCGAGGGCGGCCCGGTGGGCGTCGAGTCGCTGGCCGCGGCGCTCAGCGAGGATCGCGGCACCATCGAGGACGTGCTGGAGCCCTATCTGCTGCAGCAGGGATTCCTGATGCGCACCGCGCGCGGGCGCATGGCCACGGCCAAGGCATGGCGGCATTTCGGACTGGCTCCGCCGCGCCCGGCGCCAGGCTCTTTGTTCGCCGACGCGGACGAGGCATGAATACGCCGGCACCGTCGTTCAGTTGGCGGATACGCGTTTACTGGGAGGATACCGACGCCGGCGGTGTGGTTTATCACGCCAGCTACCTGCGTTTCCTCGAGCGCGCGCGTACCGAATGGCTGCGCATGCAAGGTCTTGAACAAACCCGTGTACGCGCGGAACAGGGCGTGGTATTCGTGGTCTATGCCATGGACCTGCGTTTTCGCCGTCCCGCCATGCTGGACGACGAGATCGACGCAACCCTGCGCGTGGTGGCACGCAAGGCGGCGGCGCTCGAGTTCGCACAGACGCTGGTGCGTGTCGCCGATGCCGTGACCCTGGTCGAGGCAACGGTGCGCGTGGCCTGCGTGAGTGCCACCGGTTTCCGTCCTGTTCCCATACCCCGCAACCTGCTGACCGAGCCCACAATCCAACCATGAATGGCGATCTGAATATTCCCGATCTGGTGCTGCACGCGAGCCTGCCGGTCAAGGCGGTGCTGTTGGTCCTCATCATCTTCTCGTTCATGTCGTGGGTGATCATCTTCCGCAAGAAGGCGATGCTCGATGCCACGCAGCGCGAGGCCAATGCTTTCGAGGAGCGCTTCTGGTCCGGCTCGGATCTGGCTTCGCTGTACCGCGAGGCCAGCGCGCGCGGCGAGGGCGTGCACGGCATGGAGGGCATCTTCGAAGCGGGATTCCGCGAGTTCGCGCGCCAGCGTCAGCGGCGCATGGATACGCGCAATCTGCTCGAGGCCGCGCAGCGCGCCATGCGCGTGGCTCTGATGCGCGAGGTCGATCGCATGGAGCACAACCTCGAGTTCCTGGCCAACGTCGGCTCGATCAGCCCTTATGTCGGCCTGTTCGGCACGGTGTGGGGCATCATGGCCGCGTTCCAGGGCTTGGGCAGCATCAAGGAAGCGACCATCGCCATGGTCGCGCCGGGCATCTCCGAGGCGCTGGTGGCCACCGCCATGGGCCTGTTCGCGGCGATCCCCGCGGTGTGGGCCTACAACCGCTACGCCACGCGCGTCGAGCGCCTGACGGTGCGTTTCGACACCTTCCAGGACGAGTTCTTTTCCATTCTTCAGCGCCAGGGTCCGGCCGCTGATGATCACGCCTGAGGCCAACCATGCAGTCGTCCCTGCGCGTGCGCAAGAGCAAGCTCAAGCTCAAGAGCGAGATCAACGTCGTACCCTACATCGACGTGATGCTGGTGCTGCTGATCATCTTCATGGTGACCGCGCCGCTGCTGAACCTGGGCGTGAATATCCAGTTGCCGCAATCGGCGGCCAAGGCGATCACCACCGACAAGCGCCCGGTCGTGGTCGAGGTCACCGAGGACGGTCATTATTTCCTGGACCTCGGTGGCGGCAAGCGCGAGCCGGTCGATGCCGATGAACTCAAGGCCAAGGTCGCGGCGGTGATGCGCGTCAACCCGCAGGCGCCGGTGTTCATCAGCGGCGACAAGCGCGCCAGCTACAACGTGGTCTATCAGGCGATGGTGCTGCTGCAACAAGCCGGCGTGCCCAAGGTCGGGTTGGCCAGTCAGCCCGATGCCGGCGATACCCACCATGGCCGCGGCTAAGGGCAATGCGCGCGCCGTTGCCCTCTCGGCGCTGCTGCACCTGGCGATCATCGGGTTCCTGCTCCTTGCCACCTTGTCCTGCGGCACGTGGGAAAGCAGCTTTGCCTGGCTCGGAGTGCCGCCGTGGATGAACCCGGTGCAATGCACGCGGCCAGCGCCATTGGCCGGCCCGGTGATCGAGGCCGAGCTGGTGGGCGTCGCGGCTTCGCCTGCGCCGGCGCCGTTGCACCTCAGGCAACCGAAGATCAAGCCGCTGCCTGCGCCGCCACCGCCACCGCCGGCGCAGATTCCCAATCCCAAGGGTCCGCGATTGCCGGTGCACACCCTGCCGCCGCCGCCCCAGCGGCCCGATCTGCGCGAGCAGCAGCGCGTGGTCGATCTGGCCGAGCAAAAGGCCGAGCAGGCCAAGCAGGCCGAAGTCGAACGGCAGCAGCAGCGCATGAGCGAGGTCGACGCCGCACGGCAGGACAAGGTGCAGAAACTGCTGGCCGAGATGAACAACCTGCGCCAGCAGCGCGAGGCGCTGGACAAGCGCGCGCGTCTGGCCGCGCAAAAGGACGCGCAGCTCAAGGATCTGAATACCCCGCCCGTGGCGGCTGCGCCCAACCTGCCCAGCGCGCCCAAACCGGTCAGCGGCATGGGTGGCGTCCAGCAAAGTCTGCAGGCGCAATACCAGGCCGCGCTGGTGCAGGCCATCCAGCAAAACTGGCTGCGCCCGGACAACATTCAGAAGCACGTCATCTGCCCGATCCGTATCATGCAGATTCCTGGTGGCAAGGTGATCAGCGCCACCATCCTGCCGGGTTGCCCCTATGACGAGGTGGCGCGGCGTTCGGTCAAAGCCGCGGTATTGCGCGCCTCGCCCCTGCCTTACCAAGGTTTCGAAAGCGTTTTCTCGTCCGAATTGACGATCAACTTCTCGGTGAACCAATGAAACTGCGCAGCTACACGTTTCTACTCGCCGTGCTGGCGCTGGCCCTGTGTGGTCTGCCGGCATCGCGCGTGCTGGCCCAGGGTCTGACCCTGAATGTGATCAACGGCGTGCCCTCGGCGATCCCGATCACGGTGGTGCCGTTTGCCTTCGAGAGCGCGGCGCAGCCACCGGCCACCGATGTGGCGGCGGTGATCCGCGACGACATGGTCCGCTGTGGCCAATTTCGCACGCTCACCGGCGCCGACATCGTCGAGCACCCATCGCACGGCAGCGCGATCAAGTTTCCGACCTGGAAGCTGCTCAAGCAGGATTACCTGGTCATCGGCCGCGAGCGCGATGCCGGCGGCGGCCAGGTCAAGGTCACCTTCGAGCTGTGGAACGTCAACACGCAGAAGCAGATGCTGGCCGGCGCCTATACCGCGCTGCCCGAGGAGCTGCGCGGCGTGGCGCACCAGATCGCCGACCAGATCTACCAGAAGATCATTGGCCAGCCCGGCGCGTTCTACACGCGCATCGCCTACGTCACCACCACCGGCAGCGGCAAGGCCATGCAGTGGTCGCTGATCGTGGCGGATTCCGACGGCTACAACCCGCAGGTCGTGGTGCGTTCGCGGCAGCCGCTGCTGTCGCCGGCGTGGGCGCCCAACGGCAAGGAGCTGGCTTATGTGTCGTTCGAGAGCGGCGACTCGGCGATCTATCTGCAGAATCTGGCCACCGGGCAGCGGCGGCTGATTTCCGGGCGCAAGGGCATCAACGGTGCGCCGGCGTTCTCGCCGGATGGAACCAAACTGGCCATGTGCTTGTCATTCGGGGGCAGTCCCGAGATTTATGTGATGGATCTCAAAACCGGCCAACTCACCCAGATCACCCACAGCCTCTCGATCAATACCGAGCCGCGCTGGATGCCGGATGGCCAATCGCTGGTTTTCACCTCGGACCGCTCGGGCAAGCCGCAGCTTTATTCCGAGCCGGCGAACGGTGGCGGCGCCACGCGCCTGACCTTCCAGGGCGAATACAATTCCGACTCGTCGATCAACTACGACGCCAATCAGATCGCAATGGTGCAGGGCAACGGAAACGTGTATCGTATTGCCATCATGGATCGCAAACTGGATAACCAGATGCGTTTCATCTCGCCAGGTCCGATGGACGGATCGCCGAGCTATGCGCCGAACGGCAGCATGCTTCTTTACGCCGCAACCGACAACAACGGCAAGGGCGTGCTCTACGAAGTGGCTGACAATGGCAGCGTGCGGCAGCGTCTTTCACTGGTCAATGGCACCGTGCAGTCTCCTTCGTGGGGGCCATACCGGGTGCCGCCTTCAACCCAGCAGTAGCACGCGGGCATTAGATTTCACGGGTATGCACGGACGCATTCCGGAGATTCCTGCAAGGATGATTTTCACAACGAACAGAGCGACTTGAAAAGCCGCCCCATGGCACCAAGGATGTGCCGCCGTGGCAAGCCGACAGGCTGGTCATGGACACACAGGCAACGCGGCTGGTCCGCGCCCGATCACGCGCAACCGCGGCAGGATGCCCGGTAGCGCAAACGTAATTGCAAGTGAACGTTCCGAGACACCTTGATTCACTCCGTCCAACTACCCCGCGAGACACATCAATGAAGACCTTCGCCCGCATCTCACTCGCAGCGCTGCTGTGCGTGGGACTGGCTGCCTGCGCCAGCAAGCAGGAAGTCAAACCAGCTCCTGAAGTCGCGCCGCCGCCGCCGCCGGCGCCAGTGCAAACCGCGCCAGTCAGCAACGGCAAGTTCACCCCGGCCGATCTCGAGACCAACGCCTGCCTGCTGAAGCGCCGCATCTATTTCAATTTCAACCGCGCCAACATCAAGCCCGAATACGACGACATCGTTGCCTGCCACGCCAAGTACCTGGTGGACAATCCCGGTGCGCGCGTGACCCTGCAAGGCAACACCGATCCGCGCGGCAGCCGTGAGTACAACCTCGGTCTGGGCGAGCGCCGTGCCAATTCGGTCGAGCAGGCCATGGAAGCCCTTGGCGCCCAAGCCGACCAGTTCACCGTGGTCAGCTATGGCAAGGAGCGCCCGGTGTGCAACGAGATGACCGAAGCCTGCTGGGCCAAGGATCGTCGCGTGGTCATCGTCTACACCAAGACCGAATGAGTACGCGCCAGTCCATGGCGATCCTGATGGCGGCGGCTTTGTCCGCCGCCATCCTCGCGCCTGGCTTGGCGCAGGCGCAAAGCCGTCCCAGTCTGGCCGAGCAGGTGCAGCAGGTGCAGATGCAGTTGCAAAGCGCGCAACAGGGCACGTTGAGTCTGCTCAACCGCATCGACACACTCGAACAGGAATCCCGCGCGCAGCAGGGCCAGATCGAGCTTTTGCAACACCGTATCGACCAACTCGAACAGCAGCAAAAAGACCAGTACCTCGTGCTCGATGCGCGTTTGCGGAAACTCGAGCAGAGCGCGGCGCCGGCGGCCACGGCCGCGTCGAGTGCCGTGGCGCCTGCGGCGGCGGTCAACGATCCTGCCTCCATCGGCGCGCCTGCTCCTGCCCAACCGACTGCTGCTACGCCGGCAACATCTGCTGCCGCCCGGGCGGCAGTCACGCCTGCTGCGCAGGCTGCCGAGCAGCAGACCGCGTATGACAGTGCCTTCGCGTTTTTGCGCAATGGCGACTATGCCGAAGCGGCGCGGCGTTTCCGCGCTTTCCTGCTGCAGTACCCGCACGCCAGCCTCGCACCCAATGCAGCCTACTGGCTGGGCGAGTCGTATTACGTCACCGGTAATTACCAGGTAGCGCTGGACACGTTTCATCGATTGTTGACGCAATACCCGCAGAGCGATAAATCGCGCGCGGCATTGCTCAAGCTTGGCTACTGCCAGTTCGAACTGAAGCAATATGCGAACGCCAGCGCCACTTTCAATCAATTGATCGCGACCTACCCGGGCACCGAAGAGGCGCATCTGGCGGCTGATCGCCTGCGCGCGATTCCGCAGCAGTCCAGCGGCGGCTGAGTGGCTGCCGCGGCACCCGGCGCGGACGCCGAATCACGTCTGCGTCTCAGCGAGATTTTTCTGTCCTTGCAAGGCGAAGCCGATGCCGTGGGTTGGCCCACGGTGTTCGTGCGCCTGACCGGGTGCCCGCTGCGCTGCCGCTGGTGCGATACCGCATACGCCTTTGAGGGCGGGCAGTGGCTGCACATCGATGAGATTCTCGCGCAAGTGGCGCGGCACGGCGCGCGCCATGTCTGCGTCACCGGCGGCGAGCCATTGGCGCAGCGGCGTTGTCTGCTCTTGCTGCAGAGTCTGTGCGACGCGGGCTACACGGTGTCGCTGGAGACCTCCGGGGCACTCGACGTCGCCGGCGTCGACGCACGCGTACGCAAGGTGCTTGACCTGAAGGCGCCGGGCTCGGGCGAGCAAGCGCGCAATCGCTGGGAAAACCTCGCACACCTGTGCGTGCAGGATCAGGTCAAATTCGTGCTGGCCGATCGCGACGATTACGACTGGGCCCGTGGCGTCGTGCAGCAGCACGCACTCGCTGCGCGCTGCATGGTGCTGTTCTCGCCGGTGTACGGTGAGTTGGTGCCGGCGGACCTGGCGCAATGGATTCTGGACGACAAGCTCGATGTGCGGTTTCAGATGCAGTTGCACAAAATCCTGTGGGGCGAACAGCCCGGGCGCTGAGCGCCCTTTTGCGCAAGATTGATATTCCCGTCTCCCATCTCGAGCCGCGTAGTGCAGACCACCATGATGCATGCATCTCCTCGCGCAGTCGTACTCGTCTCCGGGGGCATGGATTCGGCCGTCACCCTGGCGCTGGCGCGCGAACGCGGCTTCGATTGTTATGCGTTGAGCGTGGCTTACGGCCAGCGCCACAGCGCCGAGTTGTCCGCCGCCGCGCACAATGCGCATGCGCTGGGCGCGATTGCGCACAAAACCGTCGCGGTGGACTTGCGCAGCATCGGCGGCTCGGCGTTGACCGCCGAAATCGACGTGCCTGAGGCTGGCGGCCCAGGCATTCCAATTACCTACGTGCCGGCGCGCAACACGATCATGCTGTCCATCGCGCTGGGTTGGGCCGAGGTGCTCGGTGCTGCGGACCTGTTCTGTGGGGTCAACGCTGTGGATTACTCGGGCTATCCCGATTGCCGCCCGGCGTTCATCGCCGCCTTCGAGCGTCTGGCGCGCGTGGCCACCAAGGCTGCAGCCGAAGGCCACGCGTTGCGCGTGCACGCGCCACTGATGGCGATGGGCAAGGCCGATATCGTGCGCGAGGGCTTGCGCCTGGGTGTGGATTTCGTGGCGACCGTGTCGTGCTATCAGGCCGATGCCGAGGGCCGCGCCTGCGCGCACTGCGACGCGTGCCGCCTGCGCGCGGATGGATTCCGCGCGGCCGGCGTCGCCGATCCCACGCGCTATGTTGTTTGATGGCCGCGTCGCGCTGCTAAACTTGCCGCCCTTGCGGTCGATGGCTGCATGGGTCGCGTCTTGGTTTGGGAATCGCCGCGGACAGATCCGCAGGGGCGACGATGTCGGCAGCGTGTTGCCGCTGCAGCATGCGGTCCGTGCAGGCACGGAAACAGTACGCATGTCACCGTGGGCCGTTAGCTCAGTTGGTAGAGCATCGGACTTTTAATCCGCTGGTCGCTGGTTCGAATCCAGCACGGCCCACCATCCTAGATTCCTGCGACATACCGGAAGCACGGTCACCAATCCTACAAAGCGCGCACGAAATCTCCACGCCCTCGGTGTGTGCTGAACGCGCGATGCGAAGCCCGATCAGCTGGCGCGCGGACTGAGTGCCCCCCCCGATTTCAGGGATGCGCATCACATTCCTGGCGCCTAAAGTGAACGGGGCCACTGGATTCCTGGTGTTGCGGCGACAACAAGCGGTCGCGCGTGACAAAACTTGACTCACATTACGAAAACGTATTGATGTGCCTACTTGCGGCGCGATGTCGCAAGGGTAGACTGTGACCCGCTTCACACTGAGTTGAACTGTCCCACAGGGGGGATACGCAGTGAATAACTCCAGCTGAAGTTTCGTTTGTGGTCCGCAAGCCGGGCCCTTGATTGCTCCCAAGCCGAAAAACGCCGCCCCTGAGCGGTTCGGGAGTGTTTTGCCTGCAGCGCCAAGGCCGCTCGCGCTACGACGTTGCTGGTGGTGGCTTCGCCGGATGTCCGGCGGGCATTCAAATCGCGCCAATCCCGGCGCATTTTCGTGAGGAGTCAGCATCATGATGTTGAAGAACCGTTTCCAACAGCGTTTGAGCGGCCGCCGTCTGCAGCGCGGCCAGGGCATGACCGAGTACATCATCATCGTCGCGCTGGTGGCCATCGCCGCCATCGCCGTGTACTCGTTCTTTGGCAAGGCGGTGCGTGGCCAGATGGCCTCGATCACCAGCCAGTTGGCGGGCAGTGCTGGCGCGACTGGCTATACACAGGCCCAGGCAGCGCATACCAAGGCCAATACGGAAGCAACCAATCAGTACGCCTTGAACAACTACAAGACCAATGCCGCGAACGCTGGCCAGTAAGCACCGGACCTGAGCGAGCCCAGCGTCGTGGCCATGACCGCATCCAAGCCCAGCCCGCGCCGGCAACCTGCCGGCACGGGCTTCGCGCGGGCGCGTGGCCAGGCCTCGGTATTCGTGGTGATCGTGGCGGCGATCCTGGTGATCGCCGCCCTGCTTGTGTACAACAGCGGGCGCGCGGTGGCCACGCGCATCCACTTGCAGAACGCGGCGGATTCCGCCGCCTACAGCGGCGCGGTGGTAATGGCCCGCGCCTACAACTTCGCGGCGTATTCCAACCGCGCCATGGTCGCCAACCAGGTTGCCATCGCGCAGATGGTGGGGCTGGCATCCTGGTCGCGCTATTACTGCCTGGTGTATGCCGAATCCGATTGCGGCGATTTTCCGACCTTCGGCACCTGGGACGAGATCATCGCGATCACGGATTTGTTCGAGGGCTTCAATTCGGCCACGTCCGTCGTGCAACCGATCTATCAGCCCTTGACCGAGGGCTTGTTCAGCATTCTCAACAGCGCCACCGGGCCGATCGTCACGATTCTCAACGGCATCAATCTCACGCTGAGCGCGGCGTCGCAGGCCTATTACTTGGGGGCCTATGCCGATCTCAGCGGAGCGGCGCTCGATACCGGGGTGGTGCATCGCGTGCTGGTGGACACCGATCCCAAGGCCAGCCTGGCCGTGGTGGGTAGCGGCCTCGGCCAGACCGCGGCCGCCGGCGTCACCGGGGCATCGCTGGGCGAGATCGCCAACTTCATCAAGCAATACAAGCCGCTGAACTACTCCACGGACCCCAACGCCGATCCCAACAATCGTTTCCACAACGTGGTGATGGCCTCGCGCGATCAGTTCTCCAGTTCGCGATCGTCGCTGGAAGTCGCTCCGTTCGTGGTCGGGGTCTGGTCGCTGGGCGACTGCTTCGGAGATGGTTTCGGCGGCGTCGTGGTCAGCTCGCTGGGCTATCACGGCAGCACGGTGCTGTCGACCGACAACAAGACCTGGACGGCCAACGATACCAGCCCGTTCCTGGCGGTCGGGGTCTGCGTGGTCATCATCGATGTGGGCATTCCGATTCCGGTGCCGATTCCGGTCATCGTGCCGATTTCGCCGTCATATGGCCAAGCCAATGTCACCGACAACGCCGCCGACAAGAACATGTACACGCTGACTTCCAGTGAGTACAGCGGCTTGCTGAGCTACATCGACGTGAAAAACCTGCAGAAACAGGACTACAGCGCGCCGGATTTCACGATTTTCGCCGTGCGCAAGAAAGACAGCATCGCCACGACGCAGCAGTTGCTCAATGACAGCAATACGCCGATCGCGGGCGGCAATCTGACCACGCCGGATGGCGAGGCGCAGGACATCATGATGGTGGCGGCTTCCTCCGGTGTGTACTTCTACCGGCCGCAGTTCAAGGACGACAACACGGAAACGCCGGGCCAGCCCAATTCCTTCAGCGGCAACGTCGGTCTGTACGGCAGCCTGTTCAGCCCTTACTGGGAGCCGCATCTGGTGCCGACCAATGCCGCGGCCAAGGCCGCGGTCACCGTTGCCCAGGGCGGGTTGTGAGATGCGCGGCGCAGCGACCCGCAGCCCTGTACCGCGCCGCGCGCGCGGACTGGCTTGCACGCACCAGCGCGGGCAGGCGATCGCCGAGATGATCATCGCCTGCGCGTTTTTGCTGGTACCACTGTTCCTGATCATGACCCTGTTGATGAAGTACATCGACATGGATGTGGCGGTGCAGGAGGCCGCGCGCTACGCCGCGTTCCAGCGCACGGTGTTCATGCCGGACAGCAATCTGCGCGACGCGACGGCGGCCACGCAGACCCAGGGCCAGGCGCAGACCGGGATGATCATGCGCTTGTTCAGCGGTGGGCAGGGTGGCATCGCCGGCAGCCAGACCGGCTCGACCAGCGGATTCAGCAACCAGGCGCTGTGGTATGACCAGGCGCATCAGGGGCTGGTGGGCGCCACGGCCGCGAAACTGACGACCTACACCGACAGCGCGAGTGCCACGCCGCAGGACATAGCGCTGAATGGCTTACTGGGAACCTTGAACACCATCAGCGCGGGTCTGGCGGGCTTCAACCTCGATTACGACGGCCTGATGCAGGCGCAAGTGTCGCTGAAGCCGGCCGATCCGAGCGGCCCGATCGGCTTCCGCAATCTCGCCACGCCCGCGACGTTGTTCGAGCACCTGGGCCTGGTGTTCCACGGCCAGGACACGGTACTGGCCGACGGCTGGAGCGCGGCCAACCCGGCCAACGTCAAGAGCCAGGTGCAGAGCGTGCTGCCGACCTCGCTGTTCAGCGCCATCAATGACATCGCCAAGTACACCAATATCTGCGGCGGCAATGCGCTGTCGAACATCGGTGCCATTCCGGACCTGTGCGGGCTGGATCTGGGCTATGTGCCGGTGAACACGCCCAGCGAGGTGCCGGCCGACCGCCTCGGCAATTACACGCCTCCGGGGCCGTCTTCCTCGGGCGGCTCGCAGGCGCAGGTCATCTCCCAGCTCGAAAAAATCTACACGCAGATGGGTTACACGGTCACGCAGGTGAAGAATGCCGATGGCTCGATCACGCTGACCTACACCAAGGGCAGTTCCACCATCCAGCAGACGGTCTCGCCCAGCGGCTGCCAGAGCACGCCGCAGAGCGGCAGCACGATGGCTCTCAGTGGCGACGTGCCCACTGCCACGGCCACCGCCATCGGTGATTTGGGCAAGGGCGGATTCAGTCAGAGCGGCACGACGACCTACACCTGTCAGGCCTACGACAAGGCCACTCAGCAGACGGTGACCGGACTCAGCTGCTTCCCCAGCTTGTTGTCCAGCTCGGGCTTTACCGACGGACTCAGCAATGCCACGTACAGCCAGGTGGTGGTGACCGGTTCCAGCACCGCGCTGACGATGACCAGCAGCTATCCCAACGGCCAGGGCGGCACCGCCAGCTCCACCACCTACATGACCTTGACGGTGACGGCCAACCAGAACGCCCAGGGCCAGTTCACCGGTGATTCCACCGGCACTACCACCACCACGTCCAGCGCGGCATCGGGGTCGTCATGCAGCGGTTGATCCTGCTCACCTTGCTGGCGGGCACCTCGCTGGGCATGGCCTCCGGCACGCCGGCGCGCGCGCAGGGCGTGCCGCCGGCGGTCACCTGCGCGGCCGCGCCGGTGCCGCCGCGCAGCACCTCCACCCTGATCGCCTCGCGCATCGCGGTGGATGGCCTGCCGATGTCCATCGTGCAGGTCACCAATGCGCTGCCGCTCGCGGGCTTTCTGCAGTTCTACGCCAGGGCCTGGGTATCGCCGCAGGGCAAGCCGCGGTACGTGCGCTATCCGCTGGGGCCGTGGCAGGTGATCGCGCATCGCGCCGGGGGGTGTTTCTACACCGTGCAGGCGCAGCAGCAAGGCAACAGCACCTCGGCGCTGATCGGCGTGAGTATGCCGCAGCGCAGCCAGTCCAATGCCGAATTGATCGATGTCGCCGCGCCGGCCAATGCGCGCGTGATCACGCACATGGTCAGCGAGGACAGCGGCAGGCTCGGCAACACGTGGCTGCTGTATAGCGCCGACTCGCCGGCTGCCGTGGTGGCGTTCTATGCGCGCACGCTGCGGGCACGGGGCTGGGCGCAGGTGATGCAGCAGGCATTGCCCAGGCCCGGGATGACCTCGGCGGCGTACACCAAGGGCGCCGCCAACATCGGACTGGTGGTACAGCCGATGCGCGCGGGCTCGTCCATCACCATCACGCAGATGACGCACTAGGGGGATGGACATGGCCACATCGACGTCCCGGTTGCGATCATGCGTGCGCGCCAAGCCCTTGCGCCGCCACGCGCAATGCGGTCAGGCGATGACCGAGTACATCGTGGCGGTCGGTTTCCTGCTGGTGCTGCTCTGGGTCGGCGCCAACACCTCCGCCGCACAGCAACTGGTGGCCGCGCTGAAAGACTTCTGGACCCACTACAGCTATCTGATTTCACTGCCCTGAGGCACTTATGAAACTCAAGCTCCCTCGCGTCAACAAGTACGCGGTCATGCTGGTCGGCGCATTCGTCCTGGCGATCGTGGCGGTGCTGCTGCTCAACAGTTACCTCAAGCAGCAGAAAAACCAGTATCAGCAAAAGCTGGCCGCGCAGCTCAGCGCCGGTATGGTGCAGGTGGTGGTGCCTACGCGCAATCTGGTACCCGGCACGGTGGCCTCGGGCCAGAACATGGCCGAGCGCCTGTACCCGCAGGACCTGATCTACAGCAGCACCATCACGGCGGCCAAGTGGCCCGATTATGCCGGGCGCACCCTGGCGCGGTCGGTGCAGATCGGCAAACCCTTGCTGGAAAACGACTTCATCGCCAAATCCAACAACGACTTCGCCAGCACGCTGCCCAAGACCATGCGCGCGGTGACGATCAATGTGGACACGCTGAACTCGATCAACGGTCTGGTGCGCCCGGATGACCGCGTCGATGTGTTGCTGACCGGCGCATTCGGGCCGAAAAGCGGTGAAAGCGGGGCGCGCGAAAACGAGGTGTTGCCGCTGCTGCATCTGACCAAGGTGCTGGCCACGGGTCACCGCTTCCTCGGCGAACATGTTGCCGAGGAGCAATCAGCCGACGGTCAGGAGCACTCGGTCGCGATGCCCATGGAATACAGCACGGTGACGCTGGAGGTAACCCCGCAGGAAGCCTCCGAGCTGATCCTGGCGCAGCAGGTGGGCAATTTGCGCGTGGTGCTCAGCAACCTGCGCTCGCCGACGCCCGGGGTCTTGCAGGTGCCGCGCATGGACCAGACGCAATTGCTGGCCAAGCTCACCGGCAGCATGGGCGGATACAGCGCCGAGCAGGGCGTGCAGTACATCATCGGCCAGGGCAATGGGGTCATCAGCCAGAGTTACGCGCCGGAACCAAACAAGGCCAAGCCGGCGCAGGCGGTGCCTGCCGCCACAGCGCAGCCGGCGGGCCTGAGTGCGCAGCAGCAGAAAGCCCTGCAGGAGTTGAAGCAAATGGTCACTCCGCCGCAAGGCGCCCCGAATCCATCGCAGCGCGTGCAGTAAGCCGCGTCCACGAATCCACCAAGGAATCGCCATGAACCAACTGACCCGTTCCCTGGCCCTCGTGCTCGCCAGCACCTGGAGCACGATGCTTTGCGCCCAGGCCGCGCCCGAGCCGATGCGCGCCGAAACCATCCACCTGTACAACGGCGAGGTGAAGATCCTGCCGGTCTATAACGTGCGCCGAGTCGCCGTGGGCAACGGCAAGCTGCTGTCGGTAACCAACCTGCCCAAGCAGTTGATCATGATCGGCACCGGCGTCGGCGACACCAACATGTTGTTGTGGGACAAGCGTGGCGATGTGCGCGCCTACAACATCGACGTCAGCGCCGAAAACACGCCGCAAGTCGCCGCCAACTTGCGCGCGACGCTGGGAGGCATACCCGGCCTGCGCATCGAGTCGCGCGGCGGCCAGGTCGTGCTCAGTGGCGACATCACGCCCGAGGATGCCAAGCGCGTCGCTGCGGTGACGCAGAATCTTAAGACAGGCGTGGTCAATCTGACCCATGCGGCCAATGTCGACATGAAGCGCATGGTGTACCTGGACGTGCAGGTGGTGGACTTCAAGAAATCGGTACTGAAGAATCTCGGCATCAACTGGCAGCAAGCCATGGCCGGGCCGGCGCTGGGCGTGGTCGGCAGCGCCATCGACAATCCCTACTACCACATCGGCGACCTGACCCAGGGTGGCCAGATCAGCAACCAGATGGTGGGTCCTGGGGGCACACTGACCGGTTTGCCCAACCAGATGCCGTTCTCGCGTTACTTCGGCATCACCACCTCGCTGAGTTCGGTGATCAATCTGGCGGTGCAGAACGGTGATGCCTACATCATGGCCAACCCGCAACTGAGCACGCGCAGCGGCGGCGATGCCACCTTCCTGGCCGGCGGCGAGGTGCCGATCCCCGTGTCCAGCGCGCTGGGCCAGACCACGGTGACCTACAAGAACTATGGTGTTCAGCTCAACATCAAGCCGGTGGCGGACCGTTTCGGCAACATCGAGGCCAGCGTGGATACCGAGGTCAGCCAGATCGACCCGTCAGTGATCGTCGATGGTTTCCCGGGTTTCCTGACGCGCAAGACCAGCTCGGTGGTCAACGTCAAGAGCGGCCAGACCATCGTCATGTCCGGCTTGGTGCAGGCCACCGGCTCGAATACGCTGGACAAGTTCCCGTGGCTTGGAGACGTGCCCATCCTGGGTGCGCTGTTCCGCGATACGAACTTCCAGTCCAGCCGCGATGAGCTGGTGATCTTCGTTACGCCCGAGGTGATCAACCCGGATTCGCCGGTCAACCACGAGATGATCAACCGCGGCGTGCACATTGCCCGGCAATTCAACGCCAGCGACATGGGCAAGCCGGTGTGGATGCCGGGTTTCGGCATCGGCCCTGGCTCGCATATGCCCAACCCCAACCCGCCCAAGCCCGTGCATGGCAAGGTGATGCCGGTGCCGCCACCCGCGCCCGCCCCGGCGCAGACACAGCCGGTGGCCGCGCCCGTCGTCCCCGCGCCTGCGGTGACGCAACCGCTGCAGGAGTCCGCGCCCAAGCCTGCGCACAAGCCCGTGTGGATCATCGGCAAGGACAACAAGCAGCCGATGCAGCCTGCCCCGGCCAGCAGCAGCGGCGGTGGCATGACGGCGGTACCGGTCGCCATCGATGCACCGCGCCTGACCGTGTCGGCGCCGGCCGCGAATAGGCTGGCCGCACCGGAATTACCTGCGGTGCGTTTCGCCGGTCCTCTGCACCTGCATGTTGCGATGGCGGCGGTGTGGCTGCCGATCACGGCCAACGCACCGCGACTGGCGATGCTGCTGCCGCATGTCGCGCCCACGCCATGGTCGCCGATTGAGCAAGGGCATCAGCTTGCCGTGGCCCTGTTGACACCACCGAAGCAACCTGCTGTAGCGAGCATTCGCCAAGTACTTGCTGACTTGGGGCTGGAGGGCGAGCACTTGCATCCCCTGCGCTTGCTCACGCTTGCCTCGACGGTTTATTTGCCGATGTCGGGCGCAACGATTCTCTGAGCGCGCCCACCAAGGAGTCTGCCCCATGTTCAAAGTCACCGTCACCACGCGCGGCAAGACCAGCCAGGTCACCTGCAATGCGCCGGTCTGCCTGATCGGCAAGTCCGATGAAAACCTGGTCGTGCTGCAGGGCTGGGCGGTACAGCGCAAGCACGCCGCCATCCTCAAGCAGGACGACCAGTTGTTCGTGCGCGAGGAAGGCGGTGCGCCGACCCTGCTCAATGGTTTGCGGGTATCCGGTGTGCAGGGCCCGCTGGCGCCGGGTGACGTGGTCGAGATCGGCTCCTACAAAATCAGCGCCGAGATGGTGCGTGGCGACAGTATGCCCACGGCCACGCGCGAGGCGGTGCAGATGACCACCAGCGGTGGCGCCGGCGCGGCCAGGGCGATTGCCGAATCAGCGCGCGAGCCTGCTACCGTGGCCAATGCGGCGCGTTCGGCAACGCCTGAGGCCAACGGTACGGGCACACGGCTGGGTGGCGATGCCAAGCAGATCTTCAGCACCCTGCGTCTGATCCACGAGCGCGTGATCGCGCGCCTGGATTTCCGCCGCATCGATGTAACCAAGTTCGGCGAGACGGAATTGCGCAACAAGACGCGCGAGCTGATCGAGGAGATCATCGAGGAAGACCCCAGCATCCTCGGCACGCTCAACCGCGAGGTGCTCATCGAGGCCGCGGTCAACGAGGCCGTGGGCCTGGGCCCACTGGAGAGCCTGCTGGCCGATGACACGGTCAGCGAAATCATGGTCAACCGCTACGACCAGATCTTCGTGGAGCGCGCGGGCAAGCTGCAGGAATCCGAGATCGTGTTCTCCAGTGACCAGGCGGTGCAGTCGGCGATCGAGCGCATCGTCGCGCCGCTGGGACGGCGCATCGACGAGTCCTCGCCCATGGTCGATGGCCGCCTGAAGGACGGCTCGCGCGTCAACGCGGTGATCCCGCCGCTGTCGCTGAAAGGCCCGTCGCTGACCATCCGCAAGTTTTCCAAGCGCAAGCTGGTGGCACAGGACATGGTGAATTACGGCTCGGCCACCATGGACATGATGGATTTCCTGAAGCTGGCGGTGGAGCAGCGCAAGAACGTGCTGATCTCCGGCGGCACCGGCTCGGGCAAGACCACGCTGCTGAACATCCTGTCCAACTACATCCCCAATGACGAGCGCGTGGTGACGGTGGAGGACGCCGCCGAGCTCAAGCTCAGCCAGCCCAATCTGGTGTCGCTGGAAGCGCGCCCGGCCAATGTCGAGGGCAAGGGCCTGGTGTCGATCCGCGATCTGGTGCGCAACTGCCTGCGCATGCGCCCGGATCGCATCGTGGTCGGCGAGTGCCGCGGCGGCGAGGCGCTGGACATGCTGCAGGCGATGAACACCGGCCACGACGGCTCGCTGACCACGGTGCACGCCAACGCCCCGCGCGACACGCTGGCGCGCCTGGAGGTGATGGTGCTGATGGCGGGCATGGACTTGCCGGTGGCAGCGATCCGCCAGCAGATCGCCTCGGCCATCGACCTGATCGTGCAGCAGCAGCGCATGTCCGATGGCTCGCGCAAGATCACCCATATCAGTGAAGTAACCGGCATGGAGAACGGCGTGATCCAGCTGCAGGACTTGTTTCTGTTCAAGCAGCACGGCTACGACGACAACCACAAGATCCGCGGCGAATACACGCCGACCGGACGCATTCCCGAGTTCTACGAGGATCTGGCTGCGCGCGGCATCGACGTGGATCGCTCGGTGTTCTTCCGCAAAGAGGAGTCGCGCGGATGAACCTGATGCTGGTGCTGCTGATCATCACCGTGCTGTTCGCGGTGGGCATGGCCGGCTTCGTCGCATCGAACTGGCTGGGCGCGATGGCTGGCAAGCGCGTGGACAAGCTCAAGGCGACGGCTGAGAAGGACCTCGGCGACCTGTTCATCTTCATGGATTATAAGAAGCTGGTGTACGTCAACATCGCGGCATTCCTGTTCGTGCCGGTGGTGGTCTGGGTGGTGACGCTGAACCCGATCCTGGCGGCGATCAGCCTGTTGCTGCCGATCCTCGCGCCCAAACTGATCGTGAATTTCATCCGCAAGCGGCGCATGGAGAAGTTCCGCTACCAGTTTCCGGATGCGCTGGTGATGATTTCCAGCTCGATGCGCGCCGGCGCCTCGCTGTCGGTGGCGCTGGAAAATCTGGTGCGCGAGTCGAAAGCGCCGCTGAACCAGGAGTTCGCGCTGATGCTGCGCAACCAGCGCCTGGGCGTGAGTTTCGACGATGCGCTGTTGAAAATGGAGGAACGTATCCCGCTGCAGGAGTTCAGCCTGTTCTCGGCCGGTACGCGCATCTCGCGTGAGGTCGGCGGCAACCTTGCCGACATGCTCGACGCGCTGGCCGACACCATGTTCAAGACCATGCAGACCGAGGGCAAGATCAAGAGCCTCACCTCGCAGGGCAAGATGCAGGGCATCGTCATGTCGGGTCTGCCGCTGCTGATGATGTTCGCACTCAACATCCTCGAGCCGGTGGCGATGCATCCGCTGTTCCACAGCCTGCTGGGCTGGGCGGTGCTGGCACTGATCGCGGTGATGGAATTCATGGGCTACATGTTCATTCGCAAGATCACGGACATCGACGTATGAATCTCGATCTGATCATGCTGCTCGGGCTGGTGCTGGTGGTTGGCGGCACCGTGGTGCTGATTGTGTGGGCGCTGGCCGGACTGGGCTGGCAGATGCCCGAGGAGGACCGCGGCTATCTGGACCCGCTGCCGCCGCTGTTGCGGCCGATCTGGCCGCTGGTGCGTTTTTTCAGCCACTACATTGGCTCGCGCGTGCCCACCGTGTTGCTGGAACGCGCATACCAGCAGATCGCACGCGCCGGTGCCAACTACATGTTCACCGCCGAGGAGTTCTACTCACTGCGCATCCTCGGCGCGCTGCTCGCCGGAGGCTTGCTGTGGCTGGCGGTGCACCGCATGGGCGCGGGCCTGAGCGTGCCGATTGGCGTGTTTGGCCTGTTGCTGGGATTTTTCTATCCCTCGATCTGGCTCAACCGGCGCAACACCACGCGGCGCAAGAGCATCCTCAAGCAGCTCCCGATGTTCCTCGACTACATCATTCTTGGTGTCGAGGCCGGCATGAACTTCACTGGCGCGCTGGGGCAGACGGTGGACAAGGGTCCGGCGGGTCCGCTGCGCCAGGAGTTTTTCCTGGTGCTGCGCGATGTGCGTGCAGGCCTGTCGCGCTCGGACGCGCTGCGGCGCATGGAAGAACGTTTGATGATCCCGGAGATCAGTTCGTTTGTGTCGGCGATCATCCAGGCCGAGCAGGTCGGTGCGAGCATGGGCAAGATCCTGCGCCTGCAGGCCGACCGCCGCCGCAGCGAACGCTTCCAGCGCGCCGAGAAGCTGGCCATGGAAGCGCCGGTCAAACTGATTTTTCCATTGGTGGTGTTCATTTTTCCGACCACCTTCATCATCCTCGCGTTTCCCATCTTCATGATGGTCAAGCAGCAGGGCCTGTGATGCGCAATGGCACGCTCATCGCCACCGACAACGGCAGCGCGCTGGCCGCGGTGCGGCGTTGCGAGGGTTCGCTGGAGCGCATGCGCGGCCTGCTCTGGCGGCCTGCGCTGACGCCCGGGCAGGGGCTGCTGATTGCGCCGTGCAACTCGGTGCATACCATCGGCATGCGTTACGCCATCGACGTGGTGTTCCTCGATCGCGAGGGCCGCGTGCTCAAGGTGTGTCCTGCGCTGAAGCCGCTGCGCATGGCCATGGCGCGCGGCGCGCGTCAGGTGATCGAACTGGCGGCGGGCGAGGCCTCGCGTCTCGGCTTGCTGCCGAAGCGCGTGGTGCGCTGGCAGGAGGCGCTGCCCGCATGAAACCATGGCTGCTCGCGGTCGCTTTGTTCGTTGCGTTGCTGCTCGGCGGTTGCGCCGAGTCGCCCTTCCGCAAGCAATCCGATGTGGCGAACCGCATCTCGCCACAAGCCCTGATGGCGCTGCAGGAAAGCGCCGCGGTGGCCTACGCGCAGGGCAATGCACCGGGAGCCATCGAGCTATACACGCAACTGGTGCAGAGCGCACCCAACGATGTGCAGGCTTGGCATCGGCTGGGCAATCTGGAACTGCTCGATGAGCATTACGCGCAGGCTTTACTCGCCTACGAGCATGTACTGCAACTGGGCGGCGGCAATGCCGGGGTATGGCACAACGTGGCCGTGATCCGCTTGCGCGAGGCGCAGGCGGCGCTGAATCAGGTGCAGGCGCAGGCGCCAAGCCCGGCGAATGCGATGCTGCGTGCCAACAGCGCGCGCGCCGCGCAGGCGTTGCCGCAAGTACTCGCGCTGCTGTCGCCGCAGCAGGCACCAGCGCCGCCCGCCGTGGCACCATCCGGCGGAGAGCAGCCATGAGGCCGGCGCAGCGCATGACCCGCGCGCACGCGCGTGGGCAGTCGATGGTCGAGTTCATCGTGATTCTGCCGGTGCTGCTGCTGTTGACGCTGGGCATCATCCAGTTCGCACAGATCTACATCGCCAAGAACACGCTGGATCTGGCCACGTTCGAGGGCGTGCGCGCTGGAACGCTGAACAACGCCAAGCTGGGCGCGATCAAGTGCGGCATCGCGCAGGGGCTCTTGCCGTTGTACGGTGGCAATGAAACGCCGAGCGCATCGGGTACGACGAAAGCCGCGTTAGCTTGTGAATTTGCTCTGGCCGGTCCACTGCGCTACATCGCCGCCTTCAGCAAGGCGTTCGTCGCAGTGGACAATCCGGTTCCTGGTGCCAGCGATTACGGCGCCATGGATGTGAATATTCTCAACCCTACCTTGGCCGATTTCGATGCCTTCGGCGAGACCATCGACAATCAGCAGCAGATTCCAAACAGCCGCCTGATGTGGCGTTCGACGACCATCAATAACAGTGCCGGCATGAATATCCAGGACGCCAACCTGCTGATGATCCGTGTGCAGTACTGCTATCCGATGGACGTGTGGTTCATCAAGCAGATCGTGCAGGGTCTTGCCATCGGTGCCGACAAGATGATCGACAACCAGACCACGTTCGGCACCGAGTGCTACACCTCCGGCGGCGTGCCGCTGGTAGCGCAGACGACCATGCTGATGCAGTCGCCGGCTTATCCCCCTAGCGGTTGATGGTCGTCCGTGCATGCGGGCGCATGGTGCGGTCGTACCCTCGATCACACGATCGCCAATGAGCATCATGGCTGCGCCGTTGTGACGGAGATGCATCGGTTATCCTTCGGCTTCCGCAGATCGAGCCGGAGTGCGTGTGCCCGAGGGTGCCGTCGCCATCGCCATGAGTCCGGCGCTGATCGTCGATGACGATCAGCGCATGCGCGCGCGCATGCGCGGACTGCTTGGTCGGTGCCTGGGCGACGAGGTCGTGGTGCTGGAAGCCGATTGCCTCGCCGCGGCACGCACCGTGGCCGAGCACACGGCCTTGGCGCTGGGCTTGATCGATGTTGGTCTGCCCGATGGCAGCGGCATCGATTTCGTCGGCTGGTTGCGCGCACGCCAGCCGCAGGCCGCGCTACTGGTCGTATCCGCCTACAGCGAGGAGGACACCGTGCTCGCCGCGCTGCGCAATGGCGCGATCGGTTATCTGCTCAAGGAGCGCGAGGACGCCGAGCTGCTGCAATCGTTGCGCAGCATCCAGCATGGCGGCGCGCCGATCGACCCGTTCGTGGCGCGGCGAATTCTGGCGTTGTGGTCGCAAACCACCGCGCACACCTCCGAGGCGCGGCCCGCGCCCGTTGCCAGCGACGCATCCGCCGTGGCCGAGGATGCGCTGACCGAGCGCGAGCGCGAGATCCTCAGCCTGGTCGCGCGCGGCTACAGCAATCGCGAAATCGCCGAACTGATGGCGCTGTCGCGTTTCACCGTCGAGGATTACACCAAACGCATCTACCGCAAGCTCGCGGTGAACTCGCGCACTGCAGCGGTATTCGAGGCGCAGAGTCTGGGGTTGCTGTCCTGATGCAGCAGGGGCGCGCGATACGGTGCGCGCGCGCGCTGCTGGCGCTTGGTCTGGCGTTTCTTGCGTGGCCGGTGTGCGCGACGCCTGCGACCCCGACGATGGCGCTCGCGCAGGTTTCTGCGCGGGTGGTGCTGCGCTTCGCACACGCCGAGGCGGTACCCGCGGGTTGGGATTCCGCGATGCCGCCCGCAAGCGGCTGGACACCGGTGCATCTGACAGATCTGTGGACCACGCAATGGCCGCGACACAACGGCGTGGTCTGGTATCGCCTGCGCTGGAATCAAAGCGATGCGCGCCAGCCCATCGGCCTGCTGCTGGACTATGTGTGCCTGGCCGATGCTGTGTACGTCAACGGCAGCCTGATCCACCGCGATCTGCATCTACGCGAACCGCTGTCGCGCAGTTGGATCAAGCCGCACTATTTTCTGCTGGATGCGCCATTGCTGCGCGTGGGTGAAAACACCTTGCTGGTGCGCGTGTCCGGGCTGGCGGCCTACGCGCCGGGCCTGGGCGTGGTCAGTGTCGGCGATCCGCGCGTGCTGCATGCGCGCTATGCGCGCGGTGTCTGGTTGCGCAGCGATATGCGCATTTTCGACTTGACCACCGATATCGTGTTGGCAACGCTGTTCGGGCTGCTCTGGCTGATGCGGCGCAAGGACACCTTGTATGGTTGGTTCGCGCTGGCCTCGCTATCGGGTGCTGTCTACAGTTGGAACTTCGTGGCCAATTCGCCCTGGCCATTTGCCAGCACGGATGCCTGGATGGCGGTGCATACCGCCATGCACATGGTCATGGCAGCGAGCTTCGCGCTGTTCTTGCTGCGCTATGGCGATGTTCGCTGGCCAAGGGTCGAACGCTTTCTGCTGACTGTCGCGGTGCTTGCATTGGCCTGTGCGCTCGCGCTGCCACACTGGTTCGGGCCTTGGCGTGTGATTTGGCAGATACCCGCCATGATCACCCTGTACGCCGCAATCCTGGGTTTCATCATCCATGCGTTGCGTTCGCGTCGCGCCGAATTGCTGATACCGGCGGTTTTTTTGATCCTGCCCGTCCTTGCCGCGGTCCACGACAACCTCGTGCAGGCGGGTGTCATCAAGGGCGAGACTTTTTTATCCGACTTGACCTCGCCGGTGGCTCTGGTTGGTGTCAGCTTCGTTCTGGCCTATCGCTTTGTGGTAGCCATGCGGCGCGTCGAGCGCTTCAATCTCGAACTTGCGCAGGAGGTTGGCGCCGCGACCGACCAACTGCGCGCCACGCTGCAACGTGAGCAGGTGCTGGGTGTGGCCAACGCACGTATCCATGAGCGCCTGGATCTGGTGCGCGATTTGCACGACGGTTTCGGCGGCAGCCTGCTCGGTGCAATCGCCGAACTGGAGTCCGGCCCGGATGACCCCGTACGCAATGCCACTGCGCAAATGCTGCGTGATTTGCGCGACGATCTGCGTCTGCTGATCGACACTTCCACCCACGCCAATGATTGTGATCTGGCGGAGCTTCTGGCGCCCTTGCGCCATCGCAACACGCAGCGACTCGAACGAGCCGGTATCGCCAGTGAATGGCACTGCGAAGGCCTGGATGGACTCAGGCTGGGTGCCGTGCGCAGTCTCGATGTGCTGCGTTTGTTGCAGGAAACGCTGACCAACGTGATCAGGCACAGCGGCGCCACTCGTGTGCAGATCAGCATGCAGCACGCCGGCGCGCGTTTGCAGGTCGAGGTGCGCGACGATGGTTGCGGTTTCGCTGCCGCGTCATTATCGACACACTTTGGTGCGGGGCTTGCCAGTCTGCGCGCGCGCGCCGCGCGCCTCGGTGGCGTGCTGGAAATCAACAGTGAACCGGGACGGGGCGTGTGCGTGCGTTGCGCGTTCGCGATCTGAGCATGGACCGTCGGCACGTGTTCGCCTCAGCCTGGCCGCGCTGAGCTGGCCGGGCGCGGCAGCCGATAACGTTACAATGCCGTATTCGCCGGTGCGGCCGGTGTCGCAGAGACGTTCGATGCAGCAGGACTGGCGCCGTCGCGTGGGCGCGGCACGCATACTGGTGGTTGGCGATGTCATGCTGGACCGCTACTGGTTCGGCGCGGTCGAGCGCATCTCGCCTGAGGCGCCGGTGCCGGTGGCGCGCGTGCAGCGCGAGCAGGATCGCCTCGGCGGCGCGGCCAACGCCGCGCTCAATGTCACCAGCCTCGGCGCGCAGGCTACGCTGTTGTCGGTGGTCGGCACGGACGAGCCCGGCCGGCGCCTGCAACAGTTGCTGGCCGAGTCATCGATCCGCAGCGCGCTGCACGAGGATGCGGGTCTGCGCACCACGCTCAAGCTGCGCGTGATCGCGCGCCAGCAGCAACTGCTGCGCATGGATTTTGAAACCACGCCCGACCACGAGCTGCTGGCCGTGCAGGGTGCGCGCTACGCGGCCGAGCTGCCCGGGCATGATGCGGTGCTGTTTTCCGATTACGGCAAGGGCGGCCTGGCGCACGTGGGCGAGATGGTGCAGGCCGCGCGCGCGGCCGGGCGCAGCGTGCTGGTCGATCCCAAGGGGCGCGACTACTCGCGCTACGCCGGCGCCACGCTGATCACGCCCAACCGCGCCGAGTTCAGTGAGGTCGCCGGCGATTGGCGCGACGAGGCTGAACTGGAATCGCGTGCGCAGCGCCTGCGCGAGGATCTGCATCTGCAGGCCGTGCTGGTCACGCGCGCCGAGGAAGGCATGACGCTGTTCAGCGCCGCCGGGCGCCTGCATGTGCCCGCCGCCGCGCGCGAGGTGTTTGATGTGTCCGGCGCGGGCGATACCGTGATCGCCACGCTGGCCGCGTTGCTGGGCGCCGGCGCCGGCCTGGAAGACGCCGTGCGCGCCGCCAACCGTGCCGCCGGCATCGTGGTCGGCAAGCAGGGCACCGCCAGTGTCAGTGCCGCGGAACTGTGGCCCGGGGAGTAAGCACCATGCGCATCATCGTCACCGGCGCGGCCGGTTTCATCGGCAGCAATCTGGTGCAGGCGCTGAACGCGCGTGGCATCGACGACATCATCGCCGTGGATGATCTGGAACAGGGCGAGAAGTTTCGCAATCTGGTCGATTTGCGCATCGCGGATTACATCGACAAGCGCGAGTTCTACGCGGCCTTCGCGCGTGGCCGTTACGGCAAGGTCGAAGCGGTGTTCCATCAGGGCGCCTGCTCGGACACCATGCAGCACGACGGTCGCTACATGCTGGACAACAACTATCGCGACAGCCGCATGTTGCTGGAAGCCAGCCAGATGCGCGGCACGCGGTTGCTGTACGCCAGTTCGGCGGCGACCTACGGCGACGGCGCGCACGGTTTTCGCGAACAACCGGCCTGCGAGCATCCGCTGAATGTGTACGGTTACTCCAAGCTGCTGTTCGATCAGGCCGTGCGTCGTGCCTTGCCCGGGGCGCGCAGCCAGGTGATCGGTTTCCGCTATTTCAATGTGTACGGCGCGCGCGAGCAGCACAAGGGGCGCATGGCCTCGGTGGCCTTCCACCATTTCAATCAGTTCCGCGAGCATGGCAAGGTGAAGCTGTTCGGTGCCTACAACGGCTATGACGCGGGCATGCAGGAGCGTGATTTCGTGTGGGTGCGCGATGTCGTCGCGGTGAACCTGTGGGCCTTCGAGCAGGGTGCGGTCAGCGGTGTGTTCAACCTTGGCAGTGGACGCGCGCAGCCGTTCAACGACATCGCGCTGAGCACGGTCAATACCCTGCGCGCGCTCGGCGGCGAAAAGGTCTTGCCGCTGGCGGCGTTGGTGCAGGGCGGCCTGATTGAATATGTGGATTTTCCCGATGCCCTGGTGGGCAAGTACCAGTGTCACACCCAGGCCGACCTGGGCGCCTTGCGCGCGGCTGGCTGCGCGCATGTCTTCGCGCCGGTCGAACAGGGTGTGGCGGCCTATGTGCGCGAGCTGGCCGCGGCGTGAGCCGGCGCGCGCAGTCGTGGCGCCGGTATCGCGGATCCGGAGCATCGCGCAGCGTCATGGACGCTGCGCAACTCACTCCGGCGGCAGTAATTCCAGCGCCATGACCATGGCATCCTCGCGGCCCCGGTGTGCCGGGTAGTAACCGGGGCGACGCCCGATTTCGTTGAAACCGATATGCTCGTACAGCGCAACCGCGCGCTGGTTGCTGGGGCGCACTTCCAGGAACACGCGCTGCGCTTCATGCCAGCGCGCCAGGTCGAGCATGCGCCTGAGCAATCGCTGGCCGTGGCCCTGCCCCTGTTCGGATGGCGCGATGCACAGGTTCAGCAGGTGTGCTTCCTGCATGCCGACCGAGAGAATGCCGTAGCCGATGATGCGCGCGCCGCGGGCCAGTACCCAGGCGTTGTAACCAGCACTGAAGCAATCGCGAAAGATGCCGCGCGTCCACGGAAATTCGTAGGCGGCGGTTTCGATCTCGGCGATCTGCGCCAGATCGTCCAGTTGCATGGGCCGCAGCGCGGCGGGTATCGATTGCGGCAGCGCGGCCATCATGCGGACCGTGCATGGCGCCCGCGCAGGGCTTTCAGTGCGCGCCACAGCGCGCGCTTGCGTGCGGGCTGCGCCAGCATGTCCGCAGGTGCGTCGGCGTGCTCGATCAGTGCGCTGGCCTGGGCATCGAGCGGCAGCAATCGCCCCAGCGCGGCGCGGGCTTCGCTGCCCAGCACGAGATAGGCCGATGCTGCGGGCAGTGCGCCAGCGAGCGTGCCGAATTCAACGCAGGGTGCGCGCTGCAATGCAGCCGGCAGGCACAGCAGCGCGGCGCACAGCAGTGCCTGCTGGCGTGCATCGGCGGCGGCGCCCGCGGGCAGCAGCACGATCAGCGCCGGCTTGTCGGCCGGTGTTGCAACACCCGCTGGCGGCGCGGGCAGGACGGCGGCTGTTTGCTGCATTTGCTGTGGTGCGGTCCGGGTGCCACGGCGCAGCAGCAGCGGCTGCACGCCCAGTGCGCGCAGCAGACGCAAGCGCTCGGCGGGTGCCAGTGCCAGCGCGCTCATGGCGTGCCCGCGCGTCCGCGGCGGCGCTGGCGCTGGCGCGCGGCCAGTCCCAGCAGCGTCAGCACCGGGCCGGACAGCACGTATAACAGGATCACGCCAAAGGCCACGCGCGGCGGATCGATGGCCAGCGCCACCAGCACCAGCACCACCACGAACAGGAAGATGAAGGGCACACGATCACCCACCGGCCAGGACTTGAAGCTGAAATAGCGGAAGCGGCTGACCATCAACAGGGCGGCGGCGGCAGCCACGAAGGGAGTGACGAAAACCAGTGTCCTGCCGTTCCACCCCAGGGTCTGCGCGGCCCACAGATAAATCATGGTGAAGGCGGCCGCGGCCGGGCTGGCCAGACCCTGGAAATAGCGCTTGTCGGCCATGCCGACCTGGGTATTGAAACGTGCCAGGCGCAGCGCCGCGCAGGCCGCGTACATGAATGCCGCGGCCCAGCCGATGCGTCCCCACACCGGGCCATAGGTGGTCAACTTGGACAACGACCACGAATACAGGATCAGACTGGGCGCCAGGCCGAAGCTGACCAGATCGGAGAGCGAGTCGTACTGCACGCCGAATTCGCTCTGGGTATGGGTCAGGCGCGCCACGCGGCCGTCGAGCCCGTCCAGCACCGCGGCCACGAATACCGCCAGTACGGCATCGCCGTAGTGCCCGCCCATCGCCGCGATGATCGCGTAGAACCCGGAGAACAGCGCCCCGGTGGTGAACAGGTTGGGCAGCAGGTAAATGCCGCGGCGCGGACGCCGTGGCGCCGGAGTCACTTCGTTCATGACGCCAGTGTAAACCAAGCGTGGCAAGGTTCATGGTCGGCGCGCGCGCGACCGGCGTCACGTCTGTGGTGGCTGGGGGCAGGCGCCTGCGGCCGCTGCGCCGGGGCTCTGCTAAAGTGCCGCCGACTACCTCAGGGGAGGCCTCCCGATGCGTCGCATGTTCCTGGTTGCTTTTGCGCTGCTGTTGCTCGCGCCGCTGGCTTCGGCCCAGGTATACAAGTGGGTCGATGGCAAGGGCACGGTGCACTTTTCGCAAACGCCGCCCCCGCCCGGGGTCAAGTATCAAGTGATGCACATGGCCAGCGACACCGGCACCAATGCCACGGCTGCGCCGCCGCCGGTGACCGCTGCTGCCAATGACGCGGGCAATGCGCCCGGCGCGCAGGCACCAGTGGCCAACACCCCGGCCAATCGCGCCGAGCTGTGCAAGCAGTTGCAGCAGAACATGACCTTGCTCAACAGCCCCGAGGCGCTCAATGTGGCCGGCGCGGACGGCAAGCCGGTGGCGCTGGATGCGCAGGCCCGCGCGCAGCAGAAGACCCAAACGCAGGCGCAGATCCAGCAGTTCTGCACGCCGCCGAAAACGCAGTAGGCGCCGCGCCGGTCGCGGGCGCCTCAGGGGCTGTGAAAACTTCGACCGCCGGCGCGGGCGTCTGGCGGTGGTTGCAGCAGGCGGGCGATTTTTTTTGCAGCTTCTCAGGCCAGCACGCCATGCTGGTGCAGCCACTGGCCGAACTGCGGCAGCGACATGGCTCCGGACATGCGCGTCAGCTCGCGTCCACCACGAAACACGATCAGCGTCGGGATGCTGCGGATGCCGAGCATGGCCGCGGTGGCCTGATTGGCTTCAGTATCCAGCTTGGCGAAGCGCGCGTGTGGCTCGAACTGCGCCGTGGCCTGCTCGAACACCGGCGCGAAATTGCGGCAAGGTCCGCACCATGCCGCCCAGCAATCCACCACCACCGGCAGCTGCGTGCGTCCGACCAAGGTGCTGTAGTTGGCGTCGGTCAATGCCACCGGGTGGGTGTCGAACAGCGGCTTGCCGCAACGTCCGCATTGCGGTTGCTGGGTCAGGCGTGCAGCCGGTACGCGGTTGACCGCCAGGCAGTGCGGACAGGCTATTTCGATACTTTCGTTGGACATGAAAGGCTCCGTCTTCAAAATTGGCTCGCGGGCGACGCTGCGCTGTGCGGTCGCGACTGACCTGGACAAGATGGCGGCGTCGGGCCGCGATACAAGTCGTGTGGCACGCGGCAGCTTGCCCCGGGCTATCCAAGCGAGGCGCTCGGCACTATCGTGCGCGCAGGCGGCATGGGCGGGCGCAGGCGAGGTGGTGGCGTGGTCGGCTGGAGGGTTTTGCTCGTGGCTTTGGGAGTGGTCGCGCTGGCGGCTTGCGCGCCCGTGCGACAGCGTCCGTCAGTGGCGCCGCGGCCACCATCGCCGGCGATGATCCATTTCCATGGCAGCGCCATGTTCAGCACGCGCATGGCGTTGCCGCAGGGCGCGACGCTCAGTGTCAGCCTGCTGCAGACGAACGCCGTGGGTACGCGCATGCTGGCGCAGGCAGGTGGCATGCCAGCGTCGAATTCGCCGGTGCCATTCTCGTTCGATGTGCCACGCACGCTGCTGCAACCCGGATATGACTATGCACTGAGCGCGAGCATTACCGATGCGCACGGTCGCGCGCTCTGGGTTCAGGCCACGCCCGCGCCGGTCGATCGCACGGTGGCCGATGAGTCGGTAACCCTGTGGCTGGTGCGCGCGGTGGAGCCGCCGCGACCCGCAACCGTGGTCACCGCACCGATCCGGCGCGGACCCGCCTACGTCGTCGCCGAAGGTCGCGAGCCGCAGTGGTCGGCGCGCATCTATGGTTTGGGCGCCACGCGCAGCATGCGCACCTCGATCGGCCATGACGACCCGCTGTTGCAAAGCTATGCCAAGGTCAAGCGCCAACGCCTGCACTCGGGCGTGGTGGTGTACACCACGGCCGACGGATTCATCAGCCTGACGATCAGCCCAGGCACCTGCCGCATGCATGGCAGCAAGAAAGTGCTGGCGTGGCGCGCGGTGCTGGAAACCCCCGCCGCCAGCTATCGCGGCTGCGCACGCGGTTTCCCCTGAGCGCCACGGGCGCTGATCCCCGGCTAGAATCCGCGTTTTGCCCGAGCCCGAATCCCATGCCGATCGCCAAGGATCACGTCGTCAGCTTGCACTACCGCGTCAGCGAGGGCAGCCAGCCCATCGAGAGTTCATTCGAGCGCAACGAACCGCTGTACGTGCTGATCGGCCACCAGAACATCATCCCGGGTTTGGAGCAAGCGCTGCTGGGTCGCGAGGCGGGCGAGCGGTTCAACGTGACCGTGCCGCCCGAGCAGGCCTATGGCCAGCGCCAGGAGGGCATGCTCGTGCGCGTGCCGAAAAAATACTTCGCCCATGCCGGTCAGCTGCGCCCCGGCATGCTGGTGCCGCTGGCGCTGAAGGATGGTGGCCAGGAGTGGGTGACGGTGGTCAAGGTGGGCATGACCACGGTGGATGTGGATCGCAACCCGCCGATGGCCGGCAAGACACTGGATTTCGAGGTGGAGATTCTCGCCGTGCGCGATGCCAGTGCCGAGGAAGTCGCGCATCACCATGCCCATGGCGCCGAGGGCGCGCACGGCCACGGATAGATCCGCCAGGATTCAGAGCCTGTGAAAAATTCCTCGTCGTGCGGAATTTTTCATCGGCCATCCATGGCCGGGCCGAGAGGCTGAAACATTCACAGCCTCTCAGCGCAGCACGCGCTTGCCATACAGGAAATGCCGGCTCCAGTACGGGTTGTCCAGCGCGTCCAGACGCACCGTGCCGCCGGTGTCCGGTGCGTGCACGAAGCGGTCCCTGCCGACATAGATGCCGACGTGGCTGACGCCGTTGCCGTCGGTCTGGAAAAACACCAGATCGCCGGGCGCGAGCTGCGCGCGGTCCAGGCGCGGGTCGGGCAGGCGGCTCATCGCGCGCGAGGTGCGCGGCAAATTCAGGCGCGCTTCGGTGCGGAACACGTAGTCGACCAGCCCGCTGCAATCGAAGCCACCGGCGGGCGTGTTGCCGCCCCAGTGGTACGGTGTGCCGACCAGGCTGATGGCGCGGAACAGCACGTTGTTGGCGGCCATCGCCATGGTGCTGCCCGGCTGCGGGCGCTGCGGCGCGCTGGCGCAGGCGCTCAGCAGCAACAGCACGAGTGCCGGCAGGATGGGTCGCAACCTTCGCTGCATGGTCGGTGCCTCATCGGTGTCGCGGCGAGGTTAGCGCGGTCGCGCGGCAACGCAAGCCGCGTGGCGTCGCTACTGGCGCGCGAGGCTGGCGTGCGCCTTGCCATCACGCAACTCGAACGTGAAGGCGTACACCAGACTGAAGGGCTTGGCGCTGCTCGTGCTGATCGTGCGCCCATCCAGCTCGTGTTGCGTGGAGATGACGAGTGGCGCGAACTGCCACTGTCGCGTGCAGGCCGCGATCGCGGCCATGAACTCGGCGGCATGGTCGATCAGTTGCAATTGCGCAGGTGGATCCGGTTGCACGCGCTGCACGCGGCCATCGGCGCCGATCACCAGTTGCACGACCAGGGTCACCGGCGCCAGCTTCAGCGCCAGCAACGACGGCGGGTACTGCGGATCCTCGAAGCGCGCCAGCGTCGCGCCGGAGAAGGCTTCGCCGGCGCTGAGCACATAACGCCGCGTGTCCGCGCCATGCACCGGCTGGTAGCTGCCGGTGCCGGTGGGCAGCGGGGACGTGGCCTTGGGTGGTGCGCTGGCGCAGCCAGCGAGCAGCAGGCAGGCAAGGGTCGCGGCCGCCGCGCACGGCCTGCGGCCAGCACGTTGCAGTCATCGCGCCTGGATTCATGCCGAGGGTTTCTGAGTGTCTTGATTCGCAGGAACTCCCATTGTGTAGAGTCGGATTGTGACGGGCACTTCGATCCATGCCGCAACCGGCTTGCCATTCCGGGTCGCAGGATTGAAACGCCACTTGGCGGCTGCCTGCAGCGATGCATTGACCAGGCTTTGCGCTGGCTGCGGGCCAGGCTTGTGTGCTTGCTTGATGGATAGCGGCATGCCCTCTGTGCCGACCAGAACAGCCAGAACGACCGTGCCCTGCTCGTGTTTTTTGACTGCGTCGATGGGGTAGCGCGGCGGCAACTTGTTGTTGAAGGTGATGTCTTGCGTGGGTGGATTCATGCCAGCCACGGTGCGTGTGGCGACCGGCACGGCGCTGTGCGCGGCCAGCACCGCGGCGCCGAGCAGAATCGGAATGAGGGTTGCTCCAGCAGCGCGGCGCGGAGCAGAACGACGGGTTTGTGCAAGCATGGCGATGCGCTCCTTGAGTTGGCGTGGGTGCGAGACGCCGCTGCCGAGCGGCAGCGGCAGGGTGGACGCGGCCTGCAGCAGGGTGCCGGCGTAACTGCGCAATGCCGGGCGTTGCCGCGAGGCAAACAGGCGCGCATCGCAGGCCAGCTCCTGATCCAGGGCGAAGGCGCGCTGTGCCCACGGGCGCAACGGATGCCACCAGAACAGTGCGCCGAGCAGGGCCGCCAGCAGGTTCCACCAGGCGTCGCCCTGCGCGCGATGGCACAACTCGTGGTGCAGGATCTGCCGCCGTTGCGCGGTGTCGTAGCGCTGCTCGAAATCCGGTGGCAGCAACAACAGCGGGCGCGGCGCCCACAGCAGTGCCGGACCGGCCGCGTGGCGGCGGATGCGCAGACGCGCGTGTTCTCCCTCGATGCCATGCCGCGCCAGCGTGTCGCCGGGGTCCACGCGCAGCGCCAGACGCAGCGCGGCGTAGCGGCCCAGCAACGCGAGCAGCGCGCAGGCCGATCCAAACAGCCACAGACCGACCAGCAGCGCGCCGATCCAATCGGGCAGCAGCGCGGACACCGGTGCGGTTGTGCGCGTTCCCGCGTGCACCAGCACGGTGACGGTTTGCGTCAGCGCCGGCCAGCGCAGCGGCGCCAGCGGCCACAGGTTCGCCGCGAGGCTGGCCAGCGTCGCGACCGGCGGCAGCAGCCACAGCGCGTAGGCGCAGCGCGGACCCGCCAGGGCGCGCAGCGGACGGCGCAGCGCCAGCACGGCGAGCAGGCCGGCGGTGAACCATGCGGCCAGCGCAGGCGTGGCCAGCAGCAGCGTGTGCGGCAGCATGTCGGCGCTCATGAGCGTTTGCTCCGGCGCGTGGATTTCGCGGGGCGTTCGGCTTCGATCGCGTCCAGCAGCGCGCGGATTTCGGCGATGTCCTCGCCGCTGAGCGCGCCGCTGCGGCTGAAGTGCGCCAGCAGGGGCGGCAGACGCCCGCCGAACAGGCGTTGCAGCAGCCCGCCGGCTTCGTCGTCCACCCAGGCATCGCGGTCCTTGCGCGCGGTGTAGATGTAACGGCGGCCGTCACGCTCGACCGCGACCATGCCCTTGTCGCGCAGGCGCGCGAGCAGGGTCTTCACCGTGGTCGGGCTCCAGCCGGAACGCTCGGCGAGGTGCGCGATGACCTGCTCGGCGGTGCTGGGGCCGAGCTCCCAGAGCGATTCCATGACACGGCTTTCAGCGGGCGTGATCGACATGGCGCATCCAACGACAGTTGTAGTCGATATGACTACGCCTGTAGTTGTAACGTGTCAAGAGGCATCGCCGCGCATGCCGCGCGCACGGCCCCGGCACGCTTTGCGCGCAGTCAGCCGGCAGCGGCGAGGCCGTCTTCTTCGCGGGCGAGCCGGCGCTCGAAGTCCAGCGAGCGCTGCAGCGCGGCGGCGCGCAGCACCGGCGAGATCGGCTGGCCCTGGCACAAGTCCGCGAACAGGGCCTGATGGTGGCTGGTGAAGCCGGGATCGGCCTGCGCTTCGGCAAGCGCGATGATCAGCGTAGCCAGCCAGCCGCTGTCGGGATTGCGCAAAGCCAGGAGCATTTCGGAGGTGGCGGCCATGGTGGCATTCTCGGGGGAGATGTGTGGAACGAGTGACATGAGTGAATCTGAAGCAGATTCCATGCCATACATTTCCACATTGTGGAAACAAGTATTTACGAATGCTTCTGCACGTCATTTTTCGCGATGATGCCTGTGCGGTGCGTCACATCACGACGCGCATGCGACCTTGCGCGGCAGCTTGTCGTTGCGTTGAAAACGCCGCGCCGCGCAACGACCTGACGCACTCGACGCTGGCCTACAATGCCTGCATGAGCAGCAAAAACGATGTGCTGATCCTGGGTGCGGGCGTGATCGGCCTGGCCTGCGCGCTGCAGTTGTTGCGCGAGGGCGCACAGGTCACCGTGATCGAGCAAACCGCGCCGGGCGCCGGCGCCTCGCACGGCAATTGCGGCACCATCACACCCAGCCACGCACCACCGCTGACCGCGCCGGGGGTGGTGCTGCGCGCGCTGCGCTCGTTGCTGCGCGCGGACGCACCCTTGCGCATCAGTCCCATGCCGGACTTGGCGCGCTGGCGCTGGTTGTTTGGCCTGGCGCGGCAGACACGGCCCGCCGCGTTCTGGCACGCCGCGCAGGCGCGCGCCGCGCTGCTGCAGCGCGCGCGTGAACTGCTGCCGCAGATGCTCGCGCGCGAAGGCATCGACGCCGGCTGGAGCGAGCAGGGCCTGTTGCTGGTGTTCCGCGATGCGCGTGCGCTGGCGGCCGAGCAGCATGATGTGGAGGTGCTGCAGCGCCTGCGGATTCCGGTGCGCGTGCTGCAGGGCGCCGAGGTCGAGGCGCGCGAACCGGCGCTACGTCCCGGCGTGGCCGGTGCCATCGAGCACACGGGGGATGCCATGCTGCGCCCGGAGCGGCTGGTCGCGGGCCTGGCGGCGCGCGTGCAGGCACTGGGCGGCGTGATCGAATCCGGCGCGCGCATCGAAGGCTTCGATACGGGCGCTACGCACATCACCACGGTGCACACCACGCGTGGCGGTTTCCGCGCTGCGCAGGTGTTGCTGGCGCTGGGCGCGTGGTCGCCGCTGCTGGCGCGACGCCTGGGTTTGCGCATACCGGTGCAGCCCGGCAAAGGCTATTCGATGACCTGGGACGCACAGCCCGGCGCGCCGCGCACGCCGCTGGTGCTGAAGGAGCGCAGCGTGTGCGTCACCGCCTGGCAGGATGGTTTCCGTCTGGGCAGCACGATGGAATTTTCCGGCTGGTCCGGCGGACTCAACCCGGTGCGTCTGGCCGCCTTGCAGCGTGCCGCGGGTGAATATCTGCGTGCGCCGCCGCGCACGCCGGCGCGCGAGCAGTGGTGGGGCTGGCGGCCGATGAGCCGCGACGAGGTGCCGCTGATCGGCCCCAGTACGCGCTGGCGCAACCTGTGGCTGGCCACCGGCCACGGCATGCTGGGCGTGAGCATGGCCGCGGCCACCGCCGAGCTGATCGCGCAATTGCTGGATGCACGCGCGCCGACGCTCGATGCCGCGCTGTATGCGCCGGCACGCTTCGGTTTGTGAGGCGTGCGCCCGCGCTGCGGCATTCCGACGGCGTCGCGCGCAAGCTGATCGGACTAGGATGGCGTTGCCATCACTGGAGAACGACCATGCAACTCAACGTAGGCAGTCTGGACCGCATCATCCGCATCGCCATCGGCATCGCGCTGCTGGCGCTGATTTTCATTCTGCCGGGCAAGGAGCGCTGGTGGGGCCTGATCGGCTTGCTGCCGCTGGGCACGGGCCTGTTCGGATTTTGTCCCGCGTACACGCTGTTCGGTCTCAATACCTGCCCGATGAAGTCGCGCGCCAAATCCTGATCGAGGCTGCGGCCGCCATGGTTTTCACGGAGGCATGGCCATGAGCGATTTCAGCCTGCATCGTGGCAGTGCGCCATTGCTGGTGAGCCTGCCGCACAACGGCATCGAGTTGCCGCCCGCGATCGTGGCCACGTTCACGCCCGCAGCGCTGCGCGTGGCCGACACCGACTGGCACATGGCGCATCTTTATGGCTTCGCGCTGGAGCTGGGCGCCAGCGTGCTGGTGCCGCGCTGGTCGCGCTACGTGGTCGACCTCAACCGCCCGCCGGATGGCGCGGCGCTGTATCCGGGTCGCGTGGAGACCACGTTGTGTCCGACCGAAACTTTCGCCGGCGCGGCGATCTACCAGCCCGGCACCGCCCCCGACAAGTTCGTCGTCGCACAGCGCCGCGCGCGCTACTGGCAGCCGTATCACGACGCGTTGCGCATTGAACTGGCGCGGCTGCGCGCGCAGTTCCCGCGCGTGCTGCTGTGGGACGGCCACTCGATCCGCGGACGTGTGCCGCGCCTGTTCGATGGCGAGTTGCCGGAGCTGAATCTGGGCAGCGCGGACGGCCTCAGTTGCGATCCGCAGGTGCAGCGCGCGATCGACCACGTGCTGGCCGCGCAGCACGGCTACAGCTACGTCATCAACGGACGTTTCAAGGGCGGCTACATCACCCGTCACTACGGCCAGCCGCAGCAGGGCGTGCATGCGCTGCAGATGGAGCTGGCGCAACGCACCTACATGGACGAGGACAGCTTCGCCTGGGACGGCGCGCGTGCCACACGCTTGCAAAGCCTGCTGCGCACGCTGCTGCAGGCCGGGCTGGCTGCGGTCACCTGAATTCATGGCCCAGGTCATGGCATGTTGCCGCATGGCGCACTCGGCCCATGTCGGTCGGGTTGCGACATCTTGATCAGGTCGTGACTGCGGGCACGGGGTCGCCCGATGCACGATACTGCCGACCAGTCGTGCCCGCGGTCAGCGTGCGAAATCCAGTGGCCGTGTCAACCGTGCCAGCGCCTGGGCCTGCGCCTCGACGAGCGCCGCGGGGCTTTCCACGCGCATGCCCAGCGGGCGGATCTGGCCGTCGAACAGGCTGTAGATCCACGCGTGCACCGCCAGCTTCTGCCCGCGCGCCCAGGCGTCCTGCACCACGGTGGTCAGGCACACGTTGGCAGCCTGTTCGATCACGTTGAGTTCGCACAGGCGCGCGTGGCGCAGACTGTCCAGGTCGACCTCGTCGAGCATGGCGCGGTGCTTCAGCATGACGTCGCCGACATGCCGCAGCCAGTTGTCGACCAGGCCCATGCGCCGCTGCTCCAGCACCGCCTGCACGCCGCCGCAGCCATAGTGGCCGACCACCAGGATGTGCTTGACCTTGAGCACATCGACGGCGAACTGGATGGTACTGAGGCAGTTCAGGTCGCCGTGCGCGACGACGTTGGCGACATTGCGGTGGACGAAGACCTCGCCCGGCGGCAGGCCGATGATCTCGTTGGCAGGCACGCGGCTGTCGGCGCAGCCGATCCACAGATACTGGGGGGCTTGCTGGCGCGACAGGCGCTTGAAGAAGTCGGGATCACGCTCGCGCAGCGCCTGGGCCCAGGCGCGGTTGTTGGCCAGCAGTTCGGCGATTTCAGGCATGCGTACAGGATAACCCAGAGTGCCAGAACGCCCCGTCTCCGGAGCCTGCTCAGAACGTCGCGCTGCCCGGCGTGCGCGGGTAGGGGATGGCGTCGCGGATGTTGCCGAGGCCGCACAGATAGACCAGCAGGCGCTCGAAGCCGAGCCCGAAGCCGGCGTGCGGGACGGTGCCGTAGCGGCGCAGGTCGCGGTACCACTGGTAATGCGCCGGATCGAGTTTGAACTGCAACATGCGCCGGTCCAGATAATCCAGGCGTTCCTCGCGCTGGCTGCCGCCGATGATCTCGCCGATGCCCGGCGCCAGCACATCCATCGCGGCCACGGTGCGGCCGTCGTCGTTGAGGCGCATGTAGAACGCCTTGATCGCCTCGGGATAATTCATCACCACCACCGGGCGGCCGACGTGTTCCTCGGCCAGGTAGCGCTCGTGCTCGGTCTGCAGGTCGATGCCCCAGGCCACCGGAAACTCGAACTTGCGCGGCGCCTTTTCCAGGATGCGGATGGCTTCGCTGTAGTCGAGGCGCGCGAAGGGCTCGCGCACGAAGGATTCGATGCGGCGGATCACGCTGGGCTCGACGCGCTCGGCGAAAAACGCCAGATCGTCCATGCGCTCGTCCAGCACCGCCTGAAAAATCGCCTTGAGAAAGCCCTCGGCCAGCGTCGCGTCGGCGTCCAGGTCGGCGAAGGCGATTTCCGGCTCGACCATCCAGAATTCAGCCAGGTGGCGCGCGGTGTTGGAGTTCTCGGCGCGGAACGTCGGCCCGAACGTGTACACCTTGCTCAGCGCCAGGCAGTAGGCCTCGACGTTCAACTGGCCGGAGACGGTGAGGAAGGCCTCCTTGCCGAAGAAGTCCTTGCCGAAGTCGATGCCGCCGCCCGGCGTGCGCGGCAGGTTGGCCAGGTCCAGCGTGGACACGCGGAACATGTCGCCGGCGCCCTCGGCGTCGGAGGTGGTGATGATCGGCGTGTTGACCCAGAAGAAACCCTGCGCGCCCAGATAGCGGTGGATGGCGCTCATCGCGGTGTGGCGCACGCGCGCCACCGCGCCGATCAGGTTGGTGCGCGGGCGCAGGTGCGCGACCTCGCGCAGGAACTCCATCGAGTGCGCCTTGGGCTGGATCGGATAGGTCTCGGGATCCTCGACGAAACCAGTCACCTCGATCGCGCTGGCCTGGATCTCGAACGCCTGCCCCTGGCCCTGCGAGGGGCCCAGTGTGCCGCTGGCACGCAGTGCGCAGCCGGCGCTGAGACGCTTGATTTCCGATTCGTAGTTGGCCAGCGTGGCTGGCGCGACGATCTGGATCGGCGCGAAGCACGAGCCGTCGGCGAGATTGATGAAGGACAGCCCGGCCTTGGAATCGCGGCGTGTGCGTACCCAGCCCTGCACGGTCACCGCCTGTCCCGCCTGGACGCCGGCCAGTGCCTGTTTGACGCTCACGATCGTCATTGCCGTTCACTCCCCGGGCGCATGCGCGCGCCTGTGGCCAAAACCCGGATCGTACCCGAGCCTCGCGTGCGCGCTAAACTGCGCGCATGAAACCGGTTGCATCCTTGCCCATAACCCTCAGTGCCGCCGCACGTGCGCGCTGCGCCGAGTTCCTCGCACGCCGGCCCGCGGCGCGTGCGGTGCGGTTTTCGGTCAAGCGCAGTGGCTGCTCGGGCTACAGCTATGTGGTTGACCTGGCGGATGAACTGGGTGCCGATGATCTGCTGGCCGAGTATGAGGGCCTGCCGGTCGCGGTGGCCGAGGCCAGCCTGCCGATGCTGCAAGGCGTGCGGGTGGACTTCCGCCGCGAGGGCCTGAACGCGGCGTTCGTGTTCGAAAACCCCAACGCCACCGGCGCTTGTGGCTGCGGCGAGAGCTTCACCGTCGGCTAGCTGGCCCGGCGCACGCCCGCAGCAGCTTGCCGAATAGGCTTGCTGCCGGCTAGACTTCCGCTTCTGTCTGCCCTGCGCAGGCAGTTCTTGCCTCACCGCCGGCCTGTCGCCGCGCCGGGAGGCTGCCCCTTCGGGGTCATCCACGAGGACACATCATGCGTCATTACGAAGTTGTGTTTCTGGTCCATCCGGACCAGAGCGAGCAGGTTCCGGCCATGCTCGAGCGTTACAAGAATCTGGTCGAGGCCGACGGCGGCAAGGTCCATCGCATCGAGGACTGGGGCCGTCGCCAGCTCGCCTACACCATCCAGGATCTGGCCAAGGCGCACTACGCGATGCTCAATATCGAGTGCGGCGCCAAGATCATCGCCGAGCTGGACACGGGCTTCCGCTTCAACGATGCCGTGCTGCGGCACCTGATCACGCGTCGCGACGACGCGGTGACCGAACCTTCGCCGATTCTGAAGGCCAAGGAAAAGGAAGAAACCAAGTCCCCGCGGCGTCGCGATGAGGATGGCGAAGGCAATGCGCCTGCTGCCGAATCGCACGAACAGGCCGCCTGAGGAGTATCGCCATGTCCAAATTTTTTCGTCGTCGCAAGTTCTGCAAATTCACCGCCGAGGGCGTGATCGAGATCGACTACAAGGATCTCAACACCCTGCGCCAGTACCTCACCGAAAACGCCAAGATCGTACCCAGCCGCGTATCCGGCACCAAGGCGCGCTATCAGCGCCAGCTGGCCACGGCGGTCAAGCGCGCGCGTTTCCTGGCGCTGTTGCCCTACACCGACGCGCATGACGTTTGAGCGTCGCCATTGCTGATTCGGACAGCCATCCGGCTGCGCCTCACGCGCTAACGAATTGAGAGAACCACATGGAACTGATCCTGCTTGAGAAAGTGAAGAACCTGGGCAACCTGGGCGACAAGGTCCAGGTCAAGCCTGGTTACGGGCGCAACTATCTGGTGCCGCACGGCAAGGCCGCGCCGGCCACGGCGGCCAATCTGGCCGACTTCGAGAAGCGTCGCGCCGAGCTGGAGGCCAGGCACAACGCGCTGCTGGCCACGGCCGAATCGCGCCGCGCCGCGCTGGAAGGACAAGAAGTCAGCCTCAGCGTCAATGCCAGCCCCGAGGGCAAGCTGTACGGTTCGGTCGGCCCGCGCGAAATCGCCGAGGCATTCAGTGCGCGCGGTCTGGTGGTGGAGAAGAGCGAGGTGATCCTGGCCGAAGGCCCGATCCGCGTGACGGGCGAGACCACCCTGACGCTGGCGCTGCATGCCGATGTCAGCGTCACAGTCAAGGTGATCGTGCTGGCGCTTTGATGCCGCGCCGTTCCGGTTGATCACGATGGGCGCCCGCGGGCGCCCATCGTGTTTCATGCAGCGCGATTTTCCGGCGGCGCGTGATTGCGTCGCAGGCCCTGCGATGGCGCGCGCGCACATTCGCACACAGCTTATGCACAGGTTTGTGCTCTTCCGCCCCGCCCCGCCGCGGTCCATCATCCCCGCTTGATCATCCCCGTCTGGCCGTGCGTTGCCCGGCCACCGCGCAAGCTGGAGTTGCCATGCCGTCCCTGATGCCCGAACGCAAAGCCGCGCCGTCGATCGATAGTCTGCGCATTCCGCCGCATTCGATCGAGGCCGAGCAGGCCGTGCTGGGCGGCATCATGCTGCAGCCGGAGGCATGGGACCGCATCGCCGATTTGGTCACCGCCGAGGATTTCTACCGGCGTGACCACCGCCTGATCTTCGCCGCGATCGGGCAACTGATCGAGCGCAACCAGCCTTGCGATGCGATCACCCTGGGCGAATGGTTCGAGTCGCAGCAGCAGGCTGGCGAGGTCGGCGGCATGGGTTACCTGGCCGAGCTGGTCAACAACACGCCCAGCGCCGCCAACGTGCGCGCCTACGCCGAGATCGTGCGCGAGAAATCCTTGCTGCGGCGGCTGATCGACGCGGGCGTGCACATCGCCGAGGACGGCTACCGGCCCGAGGGACGCGCCACGCGCGAGCTGGTGGATCTGGCCGAGCAGCGCGTGTTCGCCATCGCCGAGGGCGGCAAGCGCGCCGGGCAGGGCTACGTGGGCATGCACGAGACCGCGCGCGAAGTGCTGCGTCTGCTGCAGGAGCGCTACGAACATCGCGGCCAGCTCACCGGGCTGGCCACCGGCTTCACCGATCTGGATCTCCTGACCTCGGGCCTGCAGCCCTCCGACCTGGTCATCGTCGCGGCGCGTCCGGCCATGGGCAAGACCGCGTTCGCGCTGAACATCGCCGAGCACGCCGCGCTGCGCAGCAAGAAGACCGCGCTGGTGTTCTCCATGGAAATGTCGGCCACGCAGCTGGGGTTTCGCCTGGTGTCCTCGGTCGGGCGCATCGACCAGACGCAATTGCGCAACGGCGATATCCCCGACGAGGACTGGCCGCGCGTGACCAATGCCATGAGCCTGCTCAGCGGCGCACGCATCTTCGTCGACGACACCCCGGCGCTGGCGCCGATGGAGCTGCGCGCGCGCGCGCGGCGCCTGCAGCGCGAGCACGGCCTCGGCCTGATCGTCATCGACTACCTGCAGCTGATGCAGGTGCCCGGCAACACCGAGAACCGCGCCACCGAAATCTCCGAAATCTCGCGCGGGCTCAAGGCGCTGGCCAAGGAACTCAACGTGCCGGTGGTGGCGCTGTCGCAGCTCAACCGATCCTTGGAGCAGCGCACCGACAAGCGCCCGGTGATGGCCGACCTGCGCGAGTCCGGCGCCATCGAGCAGGACGCCGACGTGATCATGTTCATCTACCGCGACGAGTACTACCACAAGGATTCGCCCGACAAGGGCCTGGCCGAGGTGATCATCGGCAAGCAGCGCAACGGCCCCACCGGCACGCTCAAGTTGGCGTTTCTGGGTCGTTACACCAAGTTCGAAAACTACGACCCAGGCCAGTACGGCGGTAGCTTCGAGTGAGCCGGCTGGCCGTCGCAAGCATCGATCTCGCGGCGCTGACGGCCAACCTCGCGCGCTTGCGTGCGCTGGCGGCGCCGGCGCGGCTGATGGCGGTGGTCAAGGCCGATGGCTACGGCCATGGGCTCGAGCGCGTGGCGCGCGCCCTCGCCGGTGCCGATGCTTTCGGCGTGGCGGCCATCGCCGATGGCCAGCGCCTGCGCGCGGCCGGGCATGCCGAGCGCATCGTGGTGTTGTCCGGGCCGGATGCGCCCGGTGATCTGGCCGAGCTGCGCCGCCTCGATCTGGATGCGGTGATCCATCACCCCAGTCAACTGGAATGGCTGGAGGCCGAGGCCGGCGGCGCGCCGTTGCGCGTGTGGCTGAAAGTCGATTCGGGCATGCATCGCCTGGGTTTCGCGCCACAGTGCGTGGCCGATGTGCACGCGCGCCTGGCACGCCTGCCGCAGGTGCATCCCGAGATCGTGCTGATGACGCACTTCGCCGCCTCGGACGAGTTCAGCAATGCGCTGACCGCGCAGCAGATCGAGGCCTTCGCGGCGGCCACGCGCGGTCTGCCGGGGCCGCGTTCGTTGTCCAACTCGGCGGCGCTGCTGGGCTGGCCGGCGGCACGCGGCGACTGGGTGCGTGCCGGCGGCCTGCTGTACGGGCTCTCGGTGGTGCGCGGCAAGACGGGTGCCGATCATGGCGTGGTGCCGGCCATGCGTCTGGCCACGCGCCTGATCGCAGTGAACCGCGTTGCCCAGGGTGAAGCCATCGGCTATGCCGGCACCTGGCGCTGTCCCGAGGCCATGCCGGTGGGCATTGCCGCGATTGGTTATGGCGATGGCTATCCGCGCAGCGCACCCAGCGGCACGCCAGCGTTGCTGCGCGAGCGCGAGGTGGCGCTGATCGGACGCGTGTCGATGGACCTGCTGGCGCTGGATTTGCGCGCCGTGCCCGACGCCCGGGTCGGCGATGAAGTGGTGTTGTGGGGGCCGGATCTGCCGGTCGAGCACATCGCCGCCGCCGCCGGCACGATCAGCTACGAGCTGACCTGCGGGGTCACTCGGCGCGTCCTTTTCGTCGAGCGCTGACCGGCGGTCAGTGACCTGCGCTGCTGGTCCATGCAGTGCCGCATCGGGTGTGCCGTGCCCGTCACGGGTGCGTGGTCGCGGTCGGCCAAACTGAACCTGCGCTGCGCGCGGGGTGAACTTTGCTGCGATGCAGCGGGTCAGATTCCGCGTCGGCCGCCCCGCGATGCATTCGGGGCGGCGCTGTCGCGGTGCACGCAACCTCGCGCGCCGCATCCCGCCCGCTTGCAGTCCTGCCGCGCGCAGCCCTGCCGCAACGTCCAGTGAGGAATCCGCATGAAAGCAACCGATGTCGCCAGGCAGGCTTTCGCCATGCCGCTGGCGCACCCCGCCTATCCGCGCGGTCCGTACCGCTTCGTCAACCGCGAGTTCTTCGTCATCACCTATCGCACCGATCCGGCGCGCCTGCGCGCGCTGGTGCCGGAGCCGTTGCAGCCGCTGGACGATACGGTCAAGTTCGAGTTCATCTCGATGCCCGATTCGACCGGCTTCGGCCACTACCACGAGTCGGGTCAGGTCGTGCCGGTGACCTACAAGGGCAAACCCGGCACGTACCAGATCGCGATGTTTCTCGATGACGAGGCGCCGCTGGCCGGTGGCCGCGAAATCTGGGGCTTCCCCAAGACCATGGGCAAGCCGACGCTGCGCGTGGAGAAGGACACGCTGCTGGGCACGCTGGATTACGGCCCGGTGCGCATCGCCACCGGCAGCATGGGCTTCAAGCACAAGACGCTGGATGTGGACGCGGTGCGCAAGAGCCTGAGCGTGCCCAATTATCTGTTGAAGATCATCCCGCACGTGGACTGCACGCCACGCATCTGCGAGCTGGTCGAGTACGACCTCCAGGACCTGGTGGTCAAGGGCGCGTGGTGCGGCCCGGCCGCGCTGGAACTGCACCAGCATGCGCTGGCGCCGGTGATGGATCTGCCGGTGCTCGAGGTGGTCTCGGCGGTGCACGTGCTGACCGACCTGACCCTGGGCCTCGGCCGCGTGGCGCACGATTACCTGGCCGCGCCCACCGCGAAGAAGTGAGCGCGCCGCGCTTGTTCCCATTCCGCCAACAAGGAGTTTCCGCATGAACATGCAGCTCAGCCTCAAGGGCAAGACCGCCATCGTCACCGGCGCCGCCAGCGGCATCGGCCAGGAAATCGCCGAAACCTATGCGCGCGCGGGCGCCAAGATCGCCATCGCCGATCTGAACCTGGCTGCCGCCAAGGCCACCGCCGACGCCATCAACAAGGCCGGGGGCACGGCCATGGGCGTGGCCATGAACGTCGCCGACGAGGCCCAGGTGAACGCCGGTTGCGCCGAAGTGGCCAAGGCTTTCGGGACGGTGGACATCCTGGTGTCCAACGCCGGCATCCAGATCGTCAACCCGATCGAGAAATACAGCTTCGCCGACTGGAAAAAACTGCTCGCCATCCATCTCGACGGCGCCTTCCTCACCACCAAGGCGGTGCTGCCCGGCATGTACGCCAAGAAGGCCGGCGTGGTCATCTACATGGGCTCGGTGCATTCGCACGAGGCCAGCAAGCTGAAGAGCGCCTACGTCACCGCCAAGCACGGCCTGCTCGGCCTGGCGCGCGTGCTGGCCAAGGAAGGCGGCGACAAGGGTGTGCGCGCCAACGTCATCTGCCCCGGCTTCGTGCGCACGCCGCTGGTGGAAAAGCAGATTCCCGAGCAAGCCAGGGAGCTGCACATCAGCGAGGACGAGGTGGTCAGGAACGTGATGCTCAAGGACACCGTCGATGGCGAGTTCACCACCACCGCGGACATCGCCAACCTCGCCTTGTTCCTGGCGGCTTTCCCGAGCAACGCGCTCACCGGCCAGTCGATCATCGCCAGCCACGGCTGGTGCATGGGCTGAGCGGCCGTGAATTTTTCAGCCTCTCAGCCCGGCCATGGATGGCCAGACGCGCCGATCAAAAATTCCGCACGACGCGGAATTTTTCACAGGTTCTGAGCCGTTGTCGAAAACACACAGGAGCATGCCCGTGGCGCGCCGCACACCCCTACGCAAATCAGCAGGCAAGGAACAGGCCCCGGCCCAGGTCGGCGCATCCCGCGCCGCGCCGCGGGTCACGGCGACCGCGGCCAAGGACGCGCTGCACCAGCACGTCGCCGAATACGCGGAAATCGCGCTGGTGCTGCAAGGCGGCGGCGCGCTGGGTGCCTATCAGGGCGGCATCTACGAGGCGCTGGACGCGGCCGCTGTGCGCATCGATCGCGTCGCCGGCATTTCCATCGGCTCGATCAACGCCGCGCTGATCGCCGGCAATCCACCCGCGCAGCGCGTCAAGGCGTTGCGCGAATTCTGGCATCGCGTCACGCGGCAGCCGCTGTTGCCGCCCTCGCCGTGGGAGTGGTTCGAGGATGCGCTGGAATGGCCCGCGCCGCTGCGCGAGTGGCAGGGCCACATCGAAGGCCTGCGCGCAATCATGGAAGGCCAGCGCGGCTTTTTTCATCCGCGCCCGGATCTGCTGCAGAGCCCGCACTTCACCAGCTTCTACGACACCGCGCCGCTGCGCGCCACGCTCGAGAATCTGGTCGATTTCGAGCTGCTCAACACGGGCCCGGTGCGCATCAGCGTGGCCGCGGTCAACGTGCAAAGCGGCAATTTCGAGATCTTCGACAGCGCCGAGCAGAAGTTGGGGCCGGAGCACATCATGGCCTCCGGCGCGCTGCCGCCGGGATTTCCGCCGGTGCAGGTGGGGGACCAGTTCTACTGGGATGGCGGGCTGGTTTCCAACACGCCGCTGATGCAGGTGCTGGGCGGGCATCCCAAGCGGCACACGCTGGTCTTTCAGGTGGATCTGTGGAACGCCCAGGGTGCGTTGCCCAGGGACCTGGCGCAGGTGCTGTCGCGGCAGAAGGACATCCAGTTCTCCAGCCGCACGCGCGCGGCCACCGATCTGCTGCAGCGCGCCCACGAGCAGCGCCACATCCTGCGCGAGCTGCTGACGCGCATCCCGCCCGGCAAGCGCGATGCGCTGTGCGACCAGGTGGCCGAGATGGCGCGCGACGAGCGTTACAACGTGGTGCACATGATCTACCGCGACAAGCCGATGGATGGCCAGGAAAAGGACTACCAGTTCGGCCGTCGCGCCATGCTGCGCCACTGGGCCGCGGGCCGCGCCGATACGCGCGCCACGCTGGCCCATGTTGACTGGTTCGCCTTGCCCGATGCGGAGCACCCGTTCCGCACGCACGATCTGCATCGCGGCGGCTGAGCGCCAGCCGCGGCGATGCACGGAACGCCGCGCGGCAGGGGCGCGGCCATGGTCCGGCGTGAGCCGGTTCGATCCTCCCGCTCGATTTTCCCAGCGCCGTCACGAGCCTCGCCAGCATGAAATGCACCCGGAGTCCCGCCACGCGTCATCCCCGTTTGCGCATCGCCGCGCTGGTACTGGTCGCCGCCCTGGGCAGCGCCATCGCCGCGGCCCACCCGGATCTGCCGCCGCTGCCCATGATTCCCGCCTTGCCGTTGCCGCCGCGCATGCTGGCGCCGCAGATCGGCGCGCGGGCGGCGGTGCTGCTGGATGTGAACAGCGGCCAGACGTTGCTGGCGCAGAATGCCGACGCGGCGGTGAATCCATCGGGTCTGGTCAAGCTGATGACCGCGTTCGTGCTCGGCCAGGCCGAGCAGCAGGGCTTGCTGCACGCCGGCAGCACGGTGCGCGTGCCGGTATCGGCGTGGCGCGTCGCCGGATCGCGCATGTTCATCCAGCCGGGTCTGCCGGTAACCGTGGCGCAGCTCGAGGACGGCCTGCTGATCGACGGCGGCAACGACGCCGCCATCGCCATCGCCAAGGACGTGGCCGGCACCACCGGCGGCTTCGTCGATCTGATGAACCACGACGCCGCGGCACTGGATTTGCGGCGCACGCACTTCGTCAATCCCGACGGCTTGCCGCAATCCGGGCAGGTGAGCACGGCCATGGACCTGGCGCGTCTGTCCAGCGCGCTGGTGCGGGACTATCCGGCCGTGCTCGGCGTCGCGGGTCGCGCCACGTACACCTATGACCACATCCGGCAGTTCAACTACAACCCGCTGGCCGGACAGCGCGATGTCGACGGCCTGGGCGTGGGCCTGACCAATCACAATCTCTGGGATCTCGACATCTGCGCGCACAGGTCCGGGCGCACGCTGATCGCCGTGGTCATCGGCGCGCCATCGCGCGCGGCTGCCGGCAGTGACGCCAGCGCCCTGCTCACCTATGGCTGGAACGGCTGGCGGCAGGAAAACATCGGCAAACCCGGGCAGGCCGTGGCGCTGCTGAAGAACCTCGACTGGAGCCCCGACGTGCTGTCCGTGGTCACGCCGTACACGGTGAACGTGGTCGTGCCCGCGCAGCGCGGCGCGCACGCGCTGACCCGCTTCGTGGCCTTGCCCGGCATCCGGGCGCCGATCAAGGCCGGGCAGACCGTCGGCAGCCTGGACATCCTGTGGCACAAGCAGGTGTTGCGCAGCGTGCCCGTGGTCGCAGCCAGTGCCGTGCAGCCCGCCGACTGGTTCGTGCGCATGCTGCACAGGGCCGAGGCTGATATCTGACGCGCCGGGCCCACCCGGGCTGGCGTCGCGTGCCGGTGCGATTTGTATGCGTACTGCAATGCGCGGGGAATCTCGGGTTCGCGCCGGCAATGGCATAGTGCGCGCAGGTCGGCATGACCCGTTGCCACAGGATTGATCATGTGCCGCATCGCCACCTTCAACCGCGTCGCCGGCAGCCTGCTTGTGCTGCTGCTGGGCCTTGCGCTGGCCGGTTGCAGCGGTGGCGGCAGCCCCGCGCCGACCGCGCCGCCTGGCGGCGGCAGCGGCGTGACCAGCCTGACGCTGAGCGCGTCGCCGTCCACGCTGAGCGTCACTGCGGGCGCATCGACCACCTTCACCCTCAATGTCAGCCCGGCTTCCTACAGCCCGGTCACGGTGAGCCTGCTCAACGCGCCCAGCGGCATGCAGATCAGCACCAATGCCGGCGCCAGCGCGGGCTCGGGCACGCAGACCGAAACGCTCAGCACGGCCGCTTCGACGGCGGCCGGAACCTACACCGTGACGCTCAGCGGCAGCAGCGGCGCGCTGAGCGGCACCACCACGCTGACCGTGCAGGTGCAGGCCGCGGCGACCGGCGCGCTGCAACTGAGCGCGACGCCCGCGGTGCTCTCGCAGCCGGCCGGCGGCAGCACCACGTTCGCTGTCAGCGTGAGCCCGGCCGCGGCCAGCCCGGTCACGCTCACGCTGGTCAATCCGCCGGTGGGCATGCAGGTGAGCACCAACGCCGGCGCGGTGGCGGGATCGGGCACGCAGAGCGTGACCCTCACCACCACGACCGCGGTCACGCTGGGCACCTACTCGCTCACGCTGGATGGCAGCAGCGGCAGCCAGACGGCCAGCACGCATCTCACCGTGCAGGTGCAGCCCGCGCTGCCGGCCGCGTTCGTGCAGATCGAGCAGGACACGTTCAACTATTTCTGGAACACCACCAACGCCAGCAACGGCCTGGCCCCGGACCATTACTCCACCGCCAACGGGCCGTCGCCGTATGCCAGCATCGCGGCCACCGGCTTCGCGCTCAGCGCCTATCCGATCGGCGTGCAGAATGGCTGGGTCACGCATGCGCAGGCCGCGCAGCGCGTGCTGACCACGCTCAACTTCCTGTACAACGCGCCGCAGGGCAGCAGCGCCAGCGGCGACAGCGGCTATGAAGGATTTTTCTACCACTTCCTCGACTTGAACACCGGCGCTCGCTACGGCACCACCACCGGACTTTCATCGGTGGACAACGCGCTGCTGATGGCCGGCGTGCTGTTCGATGCCGGCTATTTCAATGACGGCAGCAGCACCGACAACCAGATCCAGACGCTGGCCAACGCACTGTTCCGGCGCGTGAACTGGCAGTGGATGGCGCAGGCCGACTACCCGCTGGTCAATCTCGACTGGACGCCCGAGTCGGGCTTCTCGCCCTACAACTGGCAGGGCTACAACGAGGCGATGATCGTCTACATCGAGGCGCTGGGCTCGCCCACCTACGCGCTGCCGGCCAGCGCCTGGACCGGCTGGACCGCGACCTACCCCAACTTCTGGGGCACGTATTACGGTCGCCAGCAACTCAGCTTCGGGCCGCTGTTCGGCTCGCAGTATTCGGAGGCGTGGATCGATTTCCGCGGCATCCAGGATGCCTACATGCGCAGCCAAGGCATCGATTACTTCATCAACAGCCGCCGCGCCACCGAGTCGCAGCAGGCGTATGCCGAGGCCAATCCCGGCGGCTGGACCGGCTACGGCGCCGACCTGTGGGGCCTGACCGCCTGCGACGGCCCCGGCACCTTCAGCTTCACCAACGGCAGCGGACAGACGCTCAGCTTCCAGGGCTACTACGCGCGCGGCGCCGGCCTGCAGGACGCCTACGACGACGGCACCATCGCGCCGACGGCGGCGCTCAGCTCGATCGTGTTCGCGCCCGGCATCGTCATCCCCACCATCCAGGCCATGCAGGCCAACTACGGCAGTTACATCCTCGGCCAGTACGGTTTTCACGACGCCTTCAATCCCAGCTTCCAGTACACCAGCGTCACGCCCGCCTCCGGCACCATGGTGCCCGGCGTCGGCTGGGTGGACAACCAATATCTGGGCATCGACCAGGGCCCGATCCTGATGATGCTGGAGAATTACCGCAGCGGCCTGGTGTGGAACGTGATGCGCCAGAACAGCGTGATCCAGGCCGGCCTGAAGAGCGCCGGCTTCACCGGCGGCTGGCTGTCGGGAATCCCGGCCTTGCAGTGAGTGCCGGCTGGCGATGCGGAGCGAGGCCGTGCCCGTGAGGTCTGCGGCCGCGGTTCATGCCCTGGGCCGGGCGGGCCTGCCAGGCTCCGCGTGATTTTATCTTGCAGCGTGTCTGGCGTCTGAGCGCGGCGCTGCCTGGCCGAGGCGGCGTACCGCTTCAACCGCCGCTTTTGCCTCGCTGAGTTGCTGCCGCGACTGGCGTGCGCGATGGTTCTGTGCAAGCCTTGGCCGGAGCCGAAATTGCGCGCCGTCGACAATTTTCATGGCTGAGCGTCGTCGCTAATCAGGTAGTAAAAATACGGGTATGGGTGACACTCATCAGAATACCCATGTTGGAGGCAACTGAACCCAAATGAGAAAATTCCTGCATATCGCCCTTGCTGCTGCACTCCCGGCGGTCGTTCTTGTGTGTATCTCATGCGTGAGCAATCAGGCTTTGGCAAATACCGCGCCTGCGCAAGCCCTCGCTCTGTCTGCCGCGACTTCAGGAGTGGCCGTCGTAAACGGGCGGTTAGTCGTGGCAGGCTCAAATAGATTATTTATACCACGAGGATTCACCTCGGCATCTTTGGCATATCCCACGCAGTACGCTGCCACTTTATGCCGCAGTCATTTTCGTGCCTCTCCCGCGGCAGCTAATCTTCAGGAAGCGCAGGCAGCTATGACTGCAACAGTAATGCCTGGTCTCGGTTATAACGCGTCCTTGCAAGCAATGGTGAAGGACTGGCACGCAAATACGGTACGCTTCAATCTCAGCCAGGGAGCACTCCAGTATGAATATGCCCATGGGCTTTCTGCATACGCTGACATGGTGCGCAACGTAATTGAACAGGCGCGAAGCGCAGGCCTTATCGTTATCTTGAGTATGCAAGCCGAGCGATACAGTTGTACGCCTTATGAGGATGGAGGACTCCAGAAATTGCCAGATCTCCGGACCGAACAAGCCTGGAAGCAACTCCTGGATTCACGCTTGACGCATGACAAGGGGGTGATGCTGGAAGTCTTTAATGAGCCTGCAACAACTCGCGCATGCGATGACGGTACCTTCAGGCATCCTGACTGGAAATCCTGGGCGCATGGCTGTGGCAGAGAGCCCGATCAGGGCATGCTCACAGTGGGCAGATGGCTACGTAAACAAGCTCCAGAAAATGTCCTTGTTTTCATGGGTGATGGCGTGGATTTTGGCTTCTCCGGCTTCACTGTGCCGCATGGAATGCCGTCTAACTCAGCCTACAGCGTGCATCCCTATCAATATGTGGTGCGAGGAAATTTAATCGACAGTATCCACGCATGGAATACACGGTTTGGAAATCTGGCGGCCAGCGGTCATGCCGTCATCGCTACAGAATGGGACGAGGGCCTCAAACATTGTCCGAACGACCCGAATCAGACCATCACCCGATACTTTATTCAGCGATATCTCCCATCGCATACTATTGGGATAACCGTTTACGGATGGGATGCTCCCGTTCATGCGCCTGGTTATATCGTCAACAGCTACAACTACCTCGGAAATGCGGCCAGATATCAATTTGTAGATCCTAATTCTGATGGATGTGTGCATGACGCAGGGAGGATCCTACAAGAGACATTTCGCGCTGACGCTGTCCAGTGATGATTTCCGAAGGGGCCCAGAACAGATGACGTCCTACCTGATTATCCTGGTGCAGTTCCCAGGATTTCGTGGACACTCTTGGCGAAGGTAGCGAAATCGCTGGAGGTGACAAGTGGCCAGGCACCCTGGAAGTAGCGTCGTTCGGCGAAAGTACGAGTTCATCAAATCGAACCGTCGTTTGTTCTCAGGCTTTATAGCGCCCAACGCTTGAGATAACCGAATAGTTATGTGGCAACCGCCGCAACAGCCGGGGCCACGCCGATGACCGAGGCAAACTGCGATTGCAGCTCTTGGACGGAGTATGCGCGCTTGGCCGGCACTTGGAACAGCGGCAGACCGATTGCCGCGCAAACATTGGTAAGCAGCTCGTCTCGGGCTTGCGCCCGCTTCCCGGCGTGCGAGCTGTCGTTGAGCTCCACGGCGCAAACAATGGACAGGTCCGAAGCACGGCATACAACGAAGTCGACGTGCTTGGCAGCAACGCGGTTGAGCGCACCTTGCCGCGCCGACGTAGACAAGCCTGGTTTGACAGAGGCGAGATCGGCGACGCGAACCTTGCCAAAAACACGATGGTCTGGGCCTACGACCTGATCGAGTACGCCAAGGAACGAGCGCTCAGCGGGCGAGAACAAGGCCTTTGCAGGAATGTACGGAAAGCCAACCTTGGAACCAGTGCCCGCTTTCTTGCCCGCGATGGCAAGGAAGAGGGCAGCAACGATGACGACAACGACCAGAATAAAAAGCCATGACATTCGACAGTCTCCCCTGTTATCACATAACGTAAAGGCAAGGGGCGTGCCGTTTTTGGCGCGTCCCGCTTGACCGCAATAGTAAGTTTAGAAGGCAAGTTCCGCCTCCATGAACGTGACTGCACACCCTGACAAAACCACGCGGTCAGCATTCACCTCGCAAGTGATATTGCCCCCACGCTTGGAAACCTGTTTTGCGCTCAGGGTGTTTTTACCAAGTTTATTGGCCCAGTACGGCGCAAGCTCACAATGAGCTGAGCCTGTGACTGGGTCTTCTGGGATACCGAACTTGGGGGCAAAGAAGCGGCTGACAAAATCAACGTCCTTGCCGGGGGCAGTGACTATGACGCCACGCAAATCAAGCTGGCCGAGCAGGGCTTGGTCGGGTGTGATGGCGCGAATGGTTGCCTCGCTGTCGAATACAGCCAAGTAATCGTCGGCGGCCAGTACCTCAATAGGGTGCTGACCAAGCCCTTTAGCCAAGGTATCGGAAATCTCGCAAGGTGTTGGTGGACAAGCCGGGAAGTCCATTTCCAATCGCATTCCATTTTTTTCTACGAGCAGTTCGCCGCCACGTGTTTCAAAGGTGATGACCTGCTTGGCGTAGCCAAGAATTTCGAAAATGACATGAGCCGATGCCAGGGTTGCATGGCCGCAAAGATCAACCTCTTTGACCGGGGTGAACCAGCGTAACTTGTAACCTTTTTCAGAGGGCACGAAGAAAGCCGTCTCGGATAAATTGTTTTCCTCCGCGATGGCTTGAAGAAGGCCATCGTCCAGCCAGATTTCCAGGGGACACACGGCTGCCGGGTTCCCTTCGAATGCTCGGGTTGCAAAGGCATCTACTTGGTATTGTTTTATTTTCATATCCGGTGGCGTGTGGAGGAAAACCTAACGCTTGAGGTAAGCGGCGGCGAAGCCGTCCGCTTGGACGAACTGTTAGCAGTACAGCTACGGAAGTTTGTACGCTACTTTGTTTTCGGAAACAACAATATGACCTTGCTGTTCAAGTGCCTTGAGCAAGCCGGAAAGCTCACTCTCCGAGAGACTTTTTTGGAAAAGTGAGTTGACAGTGCTTGACAGTGTCTTTGGTGTGCGTGGGCGCGAATTGCCGCGTTGCTTGAGGTTGGCTACGACGGCAGAGACACGCTCTGACAGATTGCCTGAGTTGGCTGCCTTGATTATCGGGATGTCGTGGATGCTTTTCGAACGGCACGCGTAAATCTTGTTAGTTTTTAGATACGCAATGAGCGGATCAAAGCCCGTGTCTTTTGAGATGATGTGGAAAAACGGTGTCTCGTCCTGGGCCGCGAGTTTGCCGATAAAGTAGGCAATATGAAAATCCAGAGCGTTTGGCCCGTTGCCAGAAATTTTGATGTACTTGCCATTGGAGCCGAGGCGTTGCAATGCCTCGACGACGTCAAAATTGACCTTGGCTTGATTGGCGCCAACAAATACATAGACCTTGAAGAACTCCTTATCCAGCGCCGATAGCGCAGACGGCTGTACGTACTCGTAGTCGATGAGGACATAGTTGGTTCGCACTTAAGACTTCCCCTGTACTGCTAACAAGAAGTAGACCCCGCATCCGGGGTCTAGCGCTGGATGCTCAACTTCTTCCGGTGCCGTGTCAATCGGGAAATTCCTACAACGATCAGGGGCTTGGGCTCTAGCCGTCGCAACCGCGAAGATCCCGGCATGGGCCTGCATATCCCGCAAAGTGAGGTGCCATGTCTTATCTCCCCGGAACCGAGGGTGTACCCGTCGCGACGGAGCGCACACCGGCACCGCGTCTTTTGGACGAGGTTCGCAGGCGCTTGCGGCTGAAGCATTACAGTCTGCGCAATGAGCAGGCGTATATCGGGTGGATACGCCGGTTCATCTTGGACAACGGCAAGCGCTACCCGCGTGCGATGGGTACGACCGTGGTCGAGCGGTTCCTGTCCGTCCTGGCGGTGCGCGGTCAGGTGGCGGCGAGCACCCAGAAGCAGGCGCTGTCGGCGTTATTGTTTCTGTATTGCGGGGTTCTGGAGCTGCAATTGCCGTGGATAAACGACATCCACCGCACGCAGCGGCCCGAGCGCCTGCCGACTGTGCTGAGTCGCGACGAAGTGCAGGCGTTGCTCGCGCAGCGCGCTGGACCAGGCGGGATGACTTGACGCGGAATGCGGCCGGACCACCACTGCGGCGCGCGTCGGCTGGATCATGCGCGGTTTGCCTGTCGCGCCCAGCCCATCACGCATCCCCCGTGGCTGTGCGGCATGCGCATCACGTCGCCGCCCGCGCGAGCACGTCGCATGATTTGCGCCGGTGACTGGCTATGCTGCGCGCAGTCATCGAGGATCGACGTGCATGGCCAAGGCCAAAACCGCCTACGTGTGCAACCAGTGCGGCGCCGAGCACACGCGCTGGCAGGGGCAGTGCGCGGCGTGCGGGGCGTGGGACACGCTGAGCGAGTTCGTGGTGGAGCCGGCCACGGCGGCGGCCGGCAGGTCCGCGCCCAAGCGCAGCGGTTATGCCGGGCAGGAGACGGCGCGCATCACGCCGCTCACCGAGGTGGCGCTGCAGATCGAGGCGCGCAGCCTGATCGGCATCGGCGAGCTGGACCGCGTGCTCGGCGGCGGGCTGGTGCAGGGCTCGGTGGTGCTGGTCGGCGGCGATCCGGGGATCGGCAAGTCCACGCTGTTGCTGCAGATGATGGGTGCGCTGGGCGCGCGTCTGCGCGGCTTGTACGTGAGCGGCGAGGAGTCGCTGGCGCAGATCGCCGCGCGCGCGCAGCGCCTCGGACTGGAACTTGGCCCGCTGCACGGCCTGGCCGAGACCTGCATCGAGCGCATCCTCGAGCACGCGCAGGCGGCGCGCCCGCAACTGCTGATCATCGACTCGGTGCAGACGCTGTGGAGCGAGCAGCTCGCCGCCGCGCCCGGCTCGGTGAGCCAGGTGCGCGAGACCGCCGCGCGCCTGGTGCGCCATGCCAAGGAGAGCGGCACCAGCGTGTTTCTGGTCGGGCACGTGACCAAGGAGGGCGGCATCGCCGGTCCGCGCGTGCTCGAGCACATGGTCGATGCGGTGCTGTATTTCGAGGGCGATGCCGGCAGCCGCTTCCGCGTGCTGCGCGCGTTCAAGAACCGCTTCGGCGCGGTTAACGAGCTGGGCGTGTTCGCCATGGGCGAGCGCGGCCTGCGCGAGGTGCCCAACCCGTCGGCGATCTTCCTCGGCACGCACAGCGGGCCGACGCCGGGCAGCGCGGTGATGGTCACGCGCGAAGGTACGCGGCCGCTGCTGGTCGAGGTGCAGGCGCTGGTCGATGCCTCGTCGCTGGCCAATCCGCGGCGCGTGGCGCTGGGCCTGGACGGCGGCCGCATGGCGATGCTGCTGGCGGTGCTGCATCGCCACGGCGGCGCCGCGGTGTACGACCAAGACGTGTTCGTCAACATTGTCGGCGGCATCCGCGTGCAGGAGACCGCGGCCGACCTGCCGGTGCTGCTGGCGGTGCATTCGAGCTTTCGCGACCGCGCGCTGGCCGGCAAGACCGCGCTGTTCGGCGAGGTGGGCCTGTCCGGCGAGATCCGCCCGGTACCCAACGGCGAGGAGCGCCTGAAGGAAGCCGCCAGCCACGGTTTCGAGCGCGCCATCGTGCCGCGCGCCAACGCGCCGAAAAAAAGCCATCATGGCGCGATGGAAATCATCGCCGTCGAGCGCCTCGATCAGGCCCTGGCGGCCAGCTTTTGAACATTCACCGTCACATCAGGAGCGTGCCATGAGCGCCGGCGACGAATTGCGTCTGCAGATCAGCCAGGTGGGCGACTACGCCTTCCGTATCGAGTTCGAAGGCACGCAACTGGAGGCCTTGCTCACCGACGAGCCCGCGCCGCTGGGTCACGACAGCGGGCCCAATCCATCGCGCGTGCTGCTGGCCGCGATCGGCAACTGCATGGCGGCCAGCCTGGTGTTCGCGCTGCGCAAGTTCAAGAACCAGCCCGGCCCGATCACCGCCGGCATACGCGCCACGCCCGAGCGCAACGCCGAAGGACGCTGGCGCATCCCGCGCGCGGACATCGAGTTGCGTCTGGCCGAGCCGGGCGAGAATCACGCGCAACTCGAACGCATCATGGCGCAGTTCGAGAACTTCTGCGTGGTCACGCAAAGCGTGCGCGAAGGCATCGACGTGCAGGCGCGCGTGCTGGACAGCAACGGCAGGCAACTGCATCCGCCGCCGCAGGCTTGAGGCGGCAGCGGGCCAGAGCTAGCGCCCGAGTTCGATCAGTTCGCGATGCAGCAACTCGGGCTGCTCCACGTTCAGTTCGAGCAGGCGTTTGAGTCGCGCGAAGCTGTCCAGGTCGATGCGGTCCCAGGCAAAGGCGAGTTGCGTCGCGTCGCTGCGCATCAGGCTCACGCCCATGCTCACCGGCAGGTTCTCGAAGATGCGCAGGTCCATGCGAAAGCGCGTGCCGGGCGGCAGGTCGCAGCCAGCGGGGTGCGAGACCAGCACGCCGCGCAGCGACAGGTCGATGAGATCCGCGGGCCAGGAGCCGTCGCGCGCGTACAGCTTCACCGCGCCTTGCAGGGCGATGCGCTGAAAACGACGGCGTTCGCCGGAGGGGCGCGAGGCTTCCATGACGTTGCGGTCCGCGGGGCGGTGACGCGATTGTGCGCATGCCGCGCGTCATGCGGCAAGCCGCGCAGCGTCGAGGTGCCTCAGGCGCTGCGGCGCAACAGCAGTTCCAGCACGAACTTGCTGCCGAAGAACGCCAGGATCAGCACCGCCATGCCGGCCAGCGTCAGCCACACCGCCTGGCGCCCGCGCCAGCCCCAGCGCCAGCGTCCCAGCAGCAGCACGCCGAACACCAGCCAGGCCAGGATCGACAGCACGGTCTTGTGCACAAGGTGCTGGTCGAACAGGTTGGTGACGAACAACGCACCGCTCAGCAAGGTCAGGCTGAGCAGCGCGAAACCGGCGCCGATCAGGCGGAACATCAGGCTCTCGGTGAGGGTGAGCGGCGGCAGCGCGGCGAGGAAGGCGGGCATGCGATGCCGGCGCAGCGAGCGTTCCTGGAATGCCAGCAGCAGCGCCAGCAGGGCGGCGATCGACAGCAGCCCGTAGCTGAGCAGGGCCAGCGTCACATGCAGTTTGATCTGCCAGTCGAGCGCCAGCGGCACGGTGGGCGGCGCCAGGAAGACATCGATCGCCAGCAGCGCCGCCGCCAGCGGAAACAGGATCACGCCCAGCGCCGCCACCGGGCGCCACAGGTTGACGATCAGGGTCAGCGCGGCGATGACGCAGGCGATCAGCGACAGCGCGGCGAAAAAGTGCAGGTCCAGCGCGCCGCGATGCGCCAGCGCGATCTCGCCTGCATGCGCCAGCACCGCCAGCGTCGCCACGCCCAGCGCCGCGGCGCGCGGCGCCTCGCGTCCGTCTAGGACCGGGCGCGCCAGCAGCGCGGCGGCGGCCAGGTACAGCGCGATCGCGGCGAAGGTCAGCGGCAGCATGCGCGAAGTGTGGCACAGCGCGGCCGCGCTGCAATCGCGCCGCTATACTGCGCACTTTCCGCCCGGTTTTGCGCCCATGTTCGAGACCCTCAGCCAGCGCCTCGGCGCTACCGTCGAGCGTTTGCGCGGCCGCGGCCGCCTGACCGAGGAAAACATCCGCGAGAGCCTGCGCGAGGTGCGCATCGCCCTGCTCGAGGCCGATGTCGCGTTGCCCGTGGTGCAGGCGCTGATCGAGCGCGTGAAAGTGCGCGCGGTGGGCCAGGAGGTGCTGAAGAGCCTCACGCCCGGCCAGGCCCTGGTGAAGGTGGTGCGCGACGAGCTGACCGCGCTGATGGGCACCGCCAACGCGCAGCTCGATCTGGCCGCGACGCCGCCGGCGGTGGTGCTGATGGCCGGCCTGCAGGGCGCCGGCAAGACCACGACCGTGGCCAAGCTGGCGCGTTTCCTCAGGGAACGCGCGAAGAAGAAAGTGCTGGTGGTCAGTTGCGACGTGTACCGTCCCGCCGCCATCGAGCAGTTGCGCGTGCTGGCCGCGCAGGTCGACGTCGGCTTCGTGTCCGCCGCCGCCGGTGCCAGGCCGGTGGACATCGCGCGCGCCGCGCTGGAGCAGGCGCGGCGTGAAGTCGCCGACGTCCTGATCGTCGATACCGCCGGCCGCCTGGCGATCGACGCGGCGATGATGGACGAGATCAAGGCGCTGCACGCGGCGCTGAAGCCGGTGGAGACCTTGTTCGTGGTCGATGCCATGACCGGCCAGGACGCCGCGACGACGGCCAAGGCCTTCGCCGAGGCGTTGCCGCTGACCGGCGTGATCCTGACCAAGACCGATGGCGATGCGCGCGGCGGCGCGGCGCTTTCGGTGCGCTATGTCACCGGGCGGCCGATCAAGTTCCTCGGCGCCGGCGAAAAGACCGACGCGCTCGAACCCTTCCATCCCGACCGCCTCGCGCAGCGCATCCTCGGCATGGGCGATGTGCTCAGTCTGGTCGAGGAGGTCGAGCGCAAGGTCGACCAGGACAAGGCCCAGCAACTGGCCATGAAGGTGGCCAAGGGCAAGCGCTTCGATCTCAACGACATGAAGGACCAGCTCGAGCAGATGCTCAACATGGGCGGACTGGCCGGGCTGATGGACAAGCTGCCGGGCGTGTCGGGATTGCCCGACAGCGTCAAGTCCAAGGTCAACGACCGCGAGGTGCATCGCATGATCGCGGTGATCAACTCGATGACGCGCAAGGAGCGCCGCCATCCCGATTTGCTCAACGGCTCGCGGCGTGCGCGCGTGGCGCGTGGCTCGGGCATGCAACCGGCCGATGTCAACCGCCTGCTCAAGCAGTACCAGCAGATGGAGAAAATGATGTCCAAGATCTCGCGCGGCGGAATCAAGGGCATGATGCGGCAGATGCAGGGCGCGTTGCGTGGTGGCGGTCTGCCGCCTGGCGCAGGCGCCCGCTGAGGCAACTGCACGTTGCCGGTAACCTGCGTTCGATTTTTTTTGCGCCTGCAAGCGCCGCGGACGTCTGGATGGGCGCGTTGAACCGGAGAAACCGATGCCCGAGCAGCACCGCACCGATGCCCTGTGGGTCGTGGTGCCGATGTACAACGAGGTCGAGGTGCTGCCCGAGTTCCAGGCGCGCCTGACGCGCGTGCTCGATGCGTTGGATCTGCCCGCGCGCGTGTTGTACGTGGACGACGGCAGCCGCGACGCGAGCTGGGCCCTGGCGCAGGGGTTCGCGCGCCGCGACGCGCGCGTGCACGGGCTCAAGCTGAGCCGCAACTTCGGCAAGGAGACCGCGCTGACCGCGGGCCTCGACGCCGTGGCGCGCGCCGGGAACGTGGCTGCGTGCGTGGTCATCGACGCCGATCTGCAGGACCCGCCCGAGGTGATCCCCGAGCTGATCGCGCGCTGGCGCGAGGGCGCCGACATGGTTTACGCCACGCGCCGCCGCCGCCTGGGCGAGAGTGGCATCAAGCGGCTGACCGCGGCGTTGTTCTACCGGCTGATGCGCCGGCTCTCCGCCACCGCGGTGCCGCAGGACACCGGCGATTTCCGCCTGCTGTCGGCGCGCGCGCTGCGCGCGCTGGCCGGGCTGCGCGAGCGCCAGCGTTTCATGAAAGGCCTGTTCGCGTGGATCGGTTATCCGCAGGCGCAGGTGCTGTACGACCGCGCGCCGCGCGCGGCCGGCACGACCAAGTGGAATTACGGGCGCCTGTGGCGCTTCGCGGTCGAGGGCATCACCTCGTTCTCCACCATGCCGCTGCGCCTGGCGACCTGGGTCGGCGTGCTCACATCCTTGCTGGCTTTTGCCTATGGCGCATGGATCGTGCTCAAGGTATTCGTGTGGGGCATCAGCGTGCCGGGTTATGCCTCGCTGATCGTCGCCATCCTGTTCCTCGGCGGCATGCAGTTGCTGGCGCTGGGCATCATCGGCGAATACGTCGGACGCACCTATCTCGAGGTCAAGCAGCGGCCGCTGTACCTGATCGAGGACAACCTCGGCACAGACGCGTCGCCTTCCGCGGACACGACCGCATGAGCCGGATACGCGGCGGGCGCCGCAGCGGGTGCCGGCGATGACCGGGACCAGGCAACGACGCGCGCTGTGGCTGGTGCTTTTGGCGCTGTGGCTGGGACTGTGGTTCGCCGGCAGCCAGTACCGGTCGCTGCTGGAGCCGGACGAAGGCCGTTACGCCGAGGTGCCGCGCGAGATGGTCGCCAGCGGCAACTGGGTCACGCCGCGTTACGACGGCGTGTTGTTCCTCGACAAGCCCGCATTGCAGTACTGGGGCACCGCGTTGGCCTACGAGGCCTTCGGTGCCAGCAACTGGACCGCGCGCCTGTGGGGCCTGCTCACCGGACTGCTGGGCATGCTGGCCGTGGGCTGGGCCGGCGCGCGCGCGTTCGGGCGCGTGGCCGGCTGGAGCGCGGCGGCGGTGCTGGGCAGCAGCCTGCTGTGGGTCGTCGGCAGCCATCTGAACACGCTGGACATGGGCGTGGCCGCGTTGCTCGGCACGTCGCTGTGCACGTTCATCCTGGCGCAGTTGCCGGACGCCTCGGTGCGCGCGCAGCGCGGCTGGATGCTGCTGACCTGGCTGGCGATGGCCGCGGCGTTCCTGTCCAAGGGCCTGATTGGCATCGTGTTTCCAGGTGGCGCGCTGTTTTTCTACATGCTGTGGACCGGGCAGTGGTATCTGCTCAGGCGCATGCAGTGGCTGCTGGGCTTGTCGCTGTTCCTGCTGCTGGTATTGCCGTGGTACATCGCGCTGCAGCTGCGCCACGACCAGTTTCTGCATTATTTTTTCATCGGCCAGCAGTTCACGCGCTATCTGTCGGATCGTTTCGATCGCTCGCATCCGTTCTGGTTTTTCCTGCCGGTTGGGGTGATCGGCATGTTCCCGTGGCTGGCGTTGCTGCCGGCGGCGCTGCGCCTGCCGCCGCGCCAGGACGGCTTCGACGTGCGCAAGCTGTTGTGGATCTGGACGCTGATGATCTTCGTGTTCTTCAGCATTTCGCACTCCAAATTGCCGCTGTATCTGCTGCCGGTGTTTCCCGCCGTGGCGCTGCTTGTCGGCGATGCCATCGCGCGGCTGCGCGCGCGTGCGCTGGGCATCGATCTGCTCATCGCCGCGGCGCTGCTGCTGGTCGCCGCGCCGCTGGCGCTGCTGCGGCCGGTGCCGGGCGACCTGATCGCGCTGGGCGCCGCGTTCCACGGCTACATGCGGCATCTGGCCGTGGCCATGGTGCTGGCGTGCGCATTGCTGGCGCTGGCGGCGTGGCTGGCCTGGCGTGGGCGCAGGCTGGCGGGTGTCGGCGTGGCCGCGTTCGCCGGGCTGGGGCTGATGCAGGCGGCGCTGATCGGCTTCCAGGCGCTGGCGCCGGCGTATTCGGCGGCGCCGCTGGCCAGCGCGATGCGCCCCTGGCTGAAGCCGGATGGGCCGGTGTACATGGTCGATACGCTGCCGCGCGGCCTGCCGTTCTATCTGCGGCGCCAGGTCACCCTGGTGGGCGCGGCGCCCTACGACTTGCTCGATGGTCTGCGCTGGCAACCGCGGTTGCTGTGGCAGCTGCCCGCGTTCGAGCAGGCCTGGCGGACGCAGCCGGATGCGCTGGCGGTGATCGCGCCGCAGCGTTTCGCGGCGCTGCTGCTGCACGGCCTGCCGATGCGCGTGATCGCCACCTCGCCGAAGTGGGTGCTGGTGCGCAAACCGCCGGCGGCAACGGATGCGTCCGGCGCGGGCGCCATGGATAATCGCGCGCCGACTTCCAGCAGAACCATGCCATGCCCGCACGCTTCCAGGTCCGCCGTTCCGCCATCCACGGCAACGGCGTGTTCGCCCGCCGCGCGCTTGCCGGCGGCAGCCGCGTCCTCGAATACAAGGGCAGGCTGATCACCCACGCCGAAGCCAATGCGCTGTATGACGGCAGCATCGAGGAAGGGCATACCTTTCTGTTCGACCTCAACGAGCACTACATCATCGACGGCAGCCAGGGCGGCAACAGCGCGCGCTGGATCAACCACAGCTGCGCGCCCAACTGCCGCGCCGAGGTGCATGTGGATCAGGACGGCGATGCGCTGCGTGACCGCGTGATCATCGAAGCCCTGCGCGACATCGCGCCCGGCGAGGAGCTCACCTACAACTACGGCATCGTGCTGGACGTGCCGCACACGCCGCGCCTGAAGCGTCTGTGGGCTTGCCGCTGCGGTGCGGCGCAATGCACGGGGACCCTGCTGCAACCCAGGCGGCGCGTGCGGCGTGTGTGAAGGTCATCATGCATGGACGCGCGCAGGCGCGACGCGACCCGCCCATGTCGTGATGAGCATGCAGCAGCGCCTGATGCAACCGGGCCAGCGGCTCGCGGCGGCGGAATTCGTCGCGCACCTGCTGGCCAGGCTGTTCGTGCAGCTGGGCAAACGCGTGCACTGAGTGTTGCGCAGGGCGTCATGCCGGCGCGCGTGACCTGCGCCATGCTTGCGCCTTGTCCGCGTGGAGCCGCGTCATGCAGGAGTTCGCCGACTACGCGCAATACGACGCGCTGGGTCTCGCCGCGCTGCTGGCGCGCGGCGAGGTCAGCGCCGCCGAACTGCTGCACACCGCGCAATGTCGCGCGGATCGCGCGCAGCCGCGACTCAACGCGCTGGTGCGGCGCATGGACGCCGCGGCCGACGCGACACTGCGCGCGGGCGTGCCCGCAGGCATGTTCAGCGGCGTGCCGTACCTGCTCAAGGATTTAATGCAGGCCTACGCCGGGGTGCCGATGAGCATGGGCAGTGCGGCGCTGCGCGACTACGTGCCCGCCGCGGATGACGTGCTGGTGCAACGGCTTAAGCGCGCCGGGCTGGTGATTTTCGGCAAGACCAACGTGCCCGAGTGGGGCCTGGTGGCCTATACCGAGCCGAAGGCATTCGGCGCCACGCGCAACCCATGGGACCTCACGCGCACGCCCGGCGGTTCCAGCGGCGGCAGTGCCGCGGCGGTGGCAGCGCGCATCGTGCCGGCCGCCGGCGCCAACGATGGCGGCGGCTCGATCCGCATTCCCGCGGCGTACTGCGGCCTGTTCGGGCTCAAGCCCAGCCGCGGCCGCGTCAGCCCCGGCCCCGAGGACGGCGAGGTGTGGATGGGCGCGGCCTGCGAACACGCGCTCACGCGCAGCGTGCGCGACAGCGCCGCGTTGCTGGATGCCGTGGCCGGCGCGGCGCCCGGGGATCCATTCGAGATCGCGCCCGCCGGAAGTTTTCTCACCGCTACGCAGGCACCGCCGCCGCGCTTGCGCATCGCCTTCAGCACGGCTTCGCCGCTGCACGCGCCGGTCGCGCGCCATTGCGTGGATGCAGTGCATGCGACCGCGCGCCTGCTCGAGTCGCTGGGCCACCACGTCGAGGAGGCCGCGCCGCGCATCGACGGCATGGCCTTGATGCACGCCTATCTGATGCTGTATTTCGGCGAGGTCGCGGCACAGGCGCGTGAATTGCGCGCGCTGCTGCCGCGCGCACGCGTCGCGCAACTGGAGCCGGCCACACGCGCGCTGGCGGCGATCGGCGAGGCGATCAGCGCCGGTGAATACATGCGCAGCCAGCATCGCTGGAACGATTTCGGACGCGCGCTGGGCGCACACTTCGCGCAGTACGACCTGTACCTGACGCCGACCACCGCCGATCTGCCGCCGCGCATCGGCGAGCTGGCGCCGACGCCGTTGCAGGAGCATCTGCTGGCACTGGCCGCACGCCTGCGCGCGGGCGGGCTGCTGCGCCGCCTGGGCATCGTCGAGCAGGTGGCGATGCGCAATCTGGCGCGCACCCCGTTCACGCAGCTGGCCAATCTCACCGGCGTGCCGGCGATGAGCGTGCCGCTGCAATGGACCGATGCCGGCCTGCCGGTCGGCGTGCAGTTCATGGGCCGATTCGGCAGCGAGACGCTGTTGTTCGCGCTGGCCGCCGAGCTGGAACGCGCGCAACCCTGGGCGCAACGGGCGCCAGCGGAGTGAATGCGTAACCACACGAGATCAGTTTGCAAAACCGGGCATCCTGCCGCGGTTTGCAAACAAACGGGCGCGGCAGAACCGCGCCACCTTTGTCGCGACAAGCACTTGCGTGCTCGTCGCGGCGGCACATCCTTGTGCCGGAGCGGTTTTGCAAACCGCTCACGACAAAACCTGCGTGGCCGCAGGCATCCCGGCGGCTTCCCGGCACCGGATGCTCCGCTAAACTGGCGTGATGCGTCCGACCCCAGGTTTTTCGTGAGTCCCGACTGGCAGGCTGCGCGCCGCGCCGTGGCCAGGCGCCTGCTGCGCCGCTCCGCGCAGGCCGGGGGCGCTACGCCGATCGATGTGGCGTCGATCACGCGCGTGCTGGTGGCGCGGCCCAATCACCGCCTGGGCAACGTGTTGCTGCTGACGCCCTTGCTGCAGGAGCTGGAGCGCGTGTTGCCGCAGGCACGCGTGGACGTGCTGGCCGGGCCGCCGTTCGCGGCGTGCCTGCTGCAGGGCTACGCCGCGGTCGATCACGTGGACACGCTCGGCGCGCGCCCGCTGCACGAGCCGCGTGTGCTGTGGTCGCTGTGGCGCGCCCTGCCACGGCGCGGTTACACGCTGGCGCTGGACGCGGCCGAACGCTCGCAGTCGGCGCGCTGGGCGGTGACACGCAGCGCGGCGCGCTGGCGCGTGGGCATGGTCGATGGCGATGCCGCGGGCCTGACCCAGGCCGTGCCTTACGCGGACTGCGGTGTGCATCAGGCGCAGATGCCGGTGCGCATGCTGCGCGCGGCGCTGGGGCTCGATCCCGACGCGCCGCTGCCACCGCTGGCGTTGCGCCTGCGCGCCGATGAGAGCGCCGCCGCCGAGGCACGCCTCAGCACCTTGCTGGGCGCGGCCGATGCCGCCGCGCCGCGTGTCGGGGTGTTCGCCGAGGCCACCGGCGCCAAGCGTTACGACGACGGGTACTGGCAGGCGCTGATCGCGGCGCTGCGCGCGCGCCTGCCGCGCATGCGTCTGGCCGAGATCGTGCCGGCGCATGGCCGTCCATTGCTGCCGCAACTGCCCGGCCTGCACACCGCGCCGCTGCGCGCGGCGGCGGCGCTGTGCACCCGCTTCGATCTGGTGATCGCGGCCGACTCGGGGCTGATGCATCTGGCGGCGGCGTCCGGGGTGCCCCTGCTGGGCTTGTTCAAGGCGACCGATCCCGCGCGATACGGGCCCTACGGCGCACGCCAGCGCGCGCTCGCCACGCCGCATCTCGGGGTCGCGGACATCGCGCGCGCGGCCCTGGACCTGCTGCCTGGCGCGTGACGCGCGCGTCACGGCGCCCGCGCGATGCGTCAGCCCGGATGCGCGCCCGCGTTGACCTCAGGCGCGCTGCCGTCGCGGCTCAGCCGCAGCCGGCAAAGCCGTCGCTGGCCATCTTGGCTTCGTACGGTGCGGCGACCTGCGCGCCCGGCGTCAGCGCGGCCTTGGCCGTGGCCCATGCGGCCGGCTTCACGCGCAGCAGCCAGCCGCTTTTGTACGGATCGGCGTTGGCCATTTTGGGGTCGGCGACCAGCGCGTCGTTGACCGCGGTGACCTCGGCGTCGAAGGCGATCTTGGCCGGGCCCACCCACTTGCCCGATTCGATGGTGGCGCAGGACTTGCCGGCCTGCACTTCCTTGCCGGCTTTCTTGGGCGTGACCGCCACCAGTTGTCCGGCCATGGCCACGGCCACCTGGGTCATGCCGGCGACCACGCTGCCGTCGGCTTCCTCGCGGTACCACATGTTGTTGGCAACGTCGTAAAACAAATCGTCGGGGAACGAACAACCGCGCACGGTCGACATGGTCAATCTCCTCGTTGGCAGCAGTGGAATGGATCGGCGCGCGAGCCGGGATCGGGTCACGACCCGCGCGTACCGAAACATTGTGGACATACAAGCGGCAGCTAAACAAGTTCGGGTGCCACGCCCGGCGCGACCCGTGCGTGTTGCGGGGCAACAATGCCTACCAGGTCAGCAGACGCCCGGCCGCTGCCAGCGATGGCAGGGCCGCGCTGGGCGTCATCATCGGCACCGGGTAGCCCAGGTCTGCGACGGTCATGCCGAAGAGTTCCAGCGACTGCAGGCAGCCGATGATTTTCACGCCGTTGTCGGTGGCCAGCTTGATGAACCCGGCCATGTTCTTGCCGCCGGGCACGGGCACGATGGATTCGGCCTTGCCCCTGGCCAGCAGTTCGGTGGCCGGGCCGGTGAAATACATCACCACGTTCTGCTCGGCGGCCGCGGCGGTGGCGGCCAGAAAAAACGCCGACGGCAGGCGCTTGGGGTTTTCCGCGCCGGTGATCAGGATGATGACCAGATCGGCGGCCGCGGGTGTGGCGGTTTTTGCATCGGACATGTTGATCTCCACAAATGGCGCGTTGCGCGCGACAGCGGACATGTTGGCGCGCGCCGGCGCCGCCGGTTTTGATCCGGATCAAGTTTGCTGCGCATGACCGCCGAGCAGGATGGGCTCGCCCGCGCCGGGCATTTGCCAGGCGTATCCTGTGCGATCGAGCAGCGCGCCGAAGGCCTGCATGCCGCGCGCGTAATCTCCGTGCACCAGCAGCACGCGTCGCGGCTGTCCGCAGCGCCGCAGCCAGGCCAGCAATTCGCTTTGCCCAGCGTGCGCCGAAAATCCGTTGATGGTGTGGATGCGTGCGCGCACCGCGATGTCGTCGCCGAACAGGCGCACGCTGCGTGCGCCATCGATGATCTGTCGCGCCGGGGTGCCATTGGCGGCGTAGCCGACGAACACGATGCTGTTGTCCGCCTGCCCCAGATTGTGGCGCAGGTGGTGGCGCACGCGCCCACCGCTGGCCATGCCCGAGCCGGCCATGATCACCGCGCCGCCGCGGATCTGGTTGATGGCCATCGACTCGGCGGTCTCGCGCGTCATGCGCAGATTTGGCAGTTGCATCGGATCGTGTTGCGTCAGCTCTTCGACGAAGCTGGCGCGCAGCGCATCGCGATGCGCGAGGAAGATCTCGGTGGCCGAAATCGCCATCGGCGAGTCGAGGAACACCGGCAGCCGTTGCGGCAGCGTGCCGGCGCGGATGCCGCTGTACAGCGCGTAGAGGATTTCCTGCGCACGCTCCAGGGCGAAGGTCGGGATGACCACGTTGCCGCCACGCTGCAGGGTGGCCGCAACGGCCTGCACCAGCTCATCCACCGAGGCTTGCCATGGGCGATGATCGCGGTCGCCGTAGGTGGTTTCCATCACCACGATGTCGGGTGCGGCAGGCGGCGGCGCGGGATCGTCCAGCAGGGGCCGCCCGGGATTGCCGATATCGCCGGAGAACAGCACGCGCAGGCGCTCGTCGCCATCCTCGATCTCGAGCAGCACCGAAGCCGAGCCGAGGATATGCCCGGCGTTGACGAAGGTGGCGTGGATGCCGCCGGCCACCTCGCGGCGCTCGCCGTAGCGCAGCGGCGCGGCGAATGCGTCGATGCTGCGCAGCGCGTCATTGATGCCATACAGTGGCAACGACACGGTTGCGCTGGCGCGGCTGGGGCGGCGTGCGGCGCGGCGCGCCTGCTCCTCCTGCAGGCCGGCGGCATCGAGCAGCACCAGGCGCGCCAGTTCGCGGGTCGCGTCCGTGCCGTAAATCGCGCCGCGAAAGCCGCGTTGGTGCAGCAGCGGCAGGCGTCCGCAGTGATCCAGATGCGCGTGCGTCAACAACACCGCGTCGATGTGCGCCGCATCGAATGCGAAGGCCTCGCTGTTGTCTTCCTCCAGTTCGCGGCCGCCCTGGAACAGCCCGCAGTCGACCAGCACGCGCGCGCGCGCGGTCTCGATCAGGTGACAGGAGCCGGTCACCTGCTTGGCGGCGCCGTGGCTGGAAAAGCGGATCACGGCGTCGCCAGCATGGTGACGATGCCGTCGGCCAGCAAGCCGGTCAGGTCGATCGGCGTGGCGGCGTGCGCGACGCTGTTGCTGCACATGACGCGTGCCGCGCCGGCGGCGAGGATGGCCGGCAGCGCGTCGCCCGCGCACAGGCCGTGCACGGCCACGCACACCGGCGGTGGCGTGTGCTGCGTGCGCAGGTGTTCGAGCGCGGCGATCAGGGTGCGGCCGGAGCTGATCACATCGTCGATCAGCACCGGCGTGTGCCCGGGCCAGCGTGAAAGGTCGGGCACGCTGATGCGCACCGCGGTGTCGCCCAGCCGGGTCTTGTCCAGCACGACCAGGGGCGCGCCGACGCGGCGCGCGACGTCCTCGGCCCATTGCATGCTTTCGCGATCGGGGCCGAGGATCAGCGGCCGGCTGACGTTGCGCGCGATCCACTCGGCCAGCAGCGGCGCCGCATGCAGGACGTGCGTGCGCAGCGTGTAGATCTCGCCCAGGTCATGGATGCGGTGCAGATGCGGGTCCACCGTCAGCAGCCAGTCGCAGTGCGCCGACAGCAGGGCCGCATAGACGCGCGCCGAGATCGCCTGGCCGGGCGCGAAACGCGCATCCTGGCGCATGTAGGCCAGATAGGGCGCCACCAGGCCGATGCGCCGCGTGCCCAGTTCGCGCAGCGTCGCCGCGGCCATCAGCAGCGGCACGGTCTTGGCGTCGGGATGATCCAGCGTGCAGACCAGCACCGATTCGGCCTCGGGCGCAGGTGGATCGAGGCGCAGCAGCGCTTCACCGTCGGGGAAACGGTGCACCTCGCATGCGGCCACGCGCGCGTCATGTCCGCGCGCGCGAAGCGTTTGCGTGATGCGCGCGGCGGTGGCTTCGTTGCCGGGCAGCGGGTACAGGTTGGTCTGGGTCATTGCATCAAGCCTCCACGTGCACGATGTCGGGGTGCCGCTGGACGTAATCCAGCGCATACGCGAGCTCGCCGCGTGACTCGGCGTGCAGCACGAACAGCGGCTGTTCGCGCGCGATGCGCTCGCCGGTGTGCACGCCCAGCCAGAGTCCGGCACAGGGTGCTTGCGGCGCGCCGGCCAGCTTGGCCGCGCGCGCCAGCAGGCGGTTGTCGATGCGCGTCACGCGCCCGTCGCGCTGCGCAGTCAGTGGATGCCGGAACCCCGCGACGCCGGGTTCACGCAGGCCGCCCTGGGCCAGGCAAATGGCCTCGAACTTGCGCCACGCGCGGCCCTCGTCGAGGCAATTGCGCGCCAGCGCATGCGCGGCCTCGCCCTGCGCCAGACCACCCAGTTCCAGCACCGCCGCGGCCACCTGCAGCGCGCGCTGACGCAGGTCGTCAGGCGCATTGGCGGCATTGCGCAGCACTGCCAGCACATCGTGCGCCTCCAGCGCCGGGCCGATGCCGCGCCCCACCGGCTGGCTGCCGTCGGTGATCAGGCCCTGCACATGCAGGCCGACGGCGCGCGCGGTATGGCTGAGCGCGTGCAGCAATGCCTGTGCTTCGGCCTGGCTGCGCACCTTGGCGCTGGGCCCGACCGGGATGTCGATCAGCACGTGGGTCGATCCGGCGGCCACTTTTTTCGACAGCACCGAGGCGACCAGCTGGCCCTGGCCATCCAGATCGAGCGTGCGTTCGACGCGGATCAGCAAATCATCGGCCGGGCTCAAGTTCATGGCGCCACCCCAGACCATGCAGCCGCCTTCGGCCGCGACCACGCGGCGCATGTCCTGCAGACTCAAATCAACGCGCGTGAAGGTTTCCACGGTGTCGGCGGTACCGGCCGGCGAGGTGATCGCGCGCGAGCTGGTCTTGGGCATGATCAGGCCGAGGCTGGCGGCGATGGCCACCACGATGGGCGTGGTGCGGTTGCCGGGCAGGCCACCGATGCAGTGCTTGTCCACCACGCGCGGATGCGGCCAGTCGAGGCGGCTGCCGGCGTGCACCATGGCGCGAGTCAGGCCGACCACCTCGGCGGCGCGCAGGCGCCCTTTGGCGCAGGCCACCAGAAACGCGGCGATCTCCACATTGGACAGGCGCCCGGCCACGATCTCGCCGATGATGGCGTCGAACTGGTTTTCGTTGAGTGCCGCGCCGAAAATCTTGGCGCGTACGTAGCTCATGCTGTCGCTGGGCGGCGCGTTGCGCAGGCGCAGGCGTTCGCCCGCGGCCGGTGCCAGGCGCCGCCACGCCGATTCCGACAGACCCGCCTCATCGGGGGCGAGCAGATCGCCCGTGGTCAGGATGTTGAGCGTGGCGACGATGCTGCGCTGCGCGCCCTGCACCTCGACGCGCGCGTGCGCCTCGAAGCCCTCGGCGCGGCATACCGGCGAGTCGGCGCGCAGCACCACCACCGGCTCGTGGTGCGTGTCGATGCCGAGGCGCCGCGCGCGCAGCGGGACCAGGTCGGCAGCGACCGGTTCGGCTGGCGATGACGGGCGGGTGGGCGTGGCCATGACGCGACGAGGCACCGGATGCTGCGGCGGCCCCGATTGTGCGCGTGTGCCGCGTCCGCGTCTTGACCTGCGTCAAGCACGCCACACGTCCGCGCTCATTGAAACAGCAATTTGTCCACGGTGCCTTCGTCGATGGGCTCGTTGAACAGGCGCCGCACCAGCAGATCGCTGCCCAGCACCTGCGGCGCGAACAGCACATCCGGCTGCACGCGGCGGATCTTGTTCAGATGCTGCGCATCATTGACCGCGGCGATGGTGCGCACGCCCGGCGCCAGCTCCTTGACCGCCAGCACCACGAAGGCGTTCTCGGCGTCGTCCTCGCGCAGCGCGAACACCGCCTTGGCCTGCGCCACGCCGGCCTCGCGCAGCACGCTGTCGCGGGTAGGATCGCCCTCGACGCGATCGGCATCCTCGGGGTAGGGCAGCGGGCGCCCCGGCGCGACGATCACCGTGACCGGCACGTTGCGCAGGCGCAACTGCTGCCAGAGCGTCAAGGCGAGACTGGACATGCCGATGATGACGTAATGGTTCTGCCGTTGACTTTTTTGCATGCGGCCCTCCAGCACGCGCTTGATGCTGCCGCCCACCAGCGGCCCGATCACCACCGACAGCGTGGTGGCAAACACGGTGATGCCCAGCACGATCAGCGAGACCGTGAACATGCGCGCTTCGACGCTGTGCGGAACGATGTCGCCGTAACCCACCGTGGACATGGTGACGATGGAAAAATAGAGCGCGTCGGACAGATCGTGGATCGGCGGGTCGAAGCCGGCGCCGAACCACAGGCTGCCAAGCACACCGTAGGCGAGCAGGCCGCCGACGCCGAGCAGCGCGAAGATCGAGCTGGCGGCCAGGCTGCTGCGGCGGAAGTGGCGCGCGTAGAACAGCAACAGCAGGATCAGCGCCGCGCCGCCGACAAACACCGGGCTGGCGCTGTGGGTTTGCCCCAGCGCCAGCCCGGCGGAGAACAGCGCCAGCAGCAGGCTGATCACCCAGGCCACGCGCGCGCGCGTGAGCAGCGCGAACGCCATCAGGATCAAGCCCAGGCCCAGCAGCATGCGCGGCAGCGCGAGCAGGGTGGCGATCTGCAGCAGCGCCGGGGCGCCGTATTGTTCGAAGCGTTGCCACGCGCCCAGCAGCGGCGCGATCTGCGCGCGCAATTGCAGCGCTCCGATGCCGGCGGCCAGCAGCGCCGCCAGGGCCTGCGGGCCGTACTCCTGCCAGCGCGCGCGCAAGCCGCGCAGCAGCGTGGCCAGTTGCGCCTGCAGCTTGCGCCAGTCACGTGCCGCGCCATGCCGCGGCGATGCGGGGGGTGGCGACGCGGATGGCTCGGGTGTGGAGGCTTCGCTCATGGCTTCAGCTTGCCGCAGGCAGCACCTTGCCTGGATTCATCAAGCCCTGCGGATCGAGCGCGCGCTTGACCGCGCGCATCATCTGCAGCGCGACCGGGTCTTTGTAGTGGATCAGCTCGGCGGTTTTCAGCAGACCGACGCCGTGCTCGGCCGAGAAGCTGCCGCCGACACGAACCGCCGCAGCGTGCAGCAGCGCGTTGCAGGCGTGTTCGTGCTGCGCGCGAAACGCATCCGCATCGGCCTGCACGGGCGCCTGGATGTTGTAGTGCAGGTTGCCATCGCCCAGATGCCCGAAGATCACCAGCCGCGCCTGCGGCATCATCTGCGTCAGGCGCGTCGCGGTGTCGGCCACGAATGCGGCCATGCGCGATACCGGCACCGCGATGTCGTGCTTGATGTTGAGTCCCTCGCTGGCCTGCGCCAGCGGGATGTGTTCGCGGATGGCCCACATCGCATCGGCCTGTGCCAGCGATGCCGCCACGGCGCAATCGAGCGCGGCGCCGGCTTCCAGCGCCGCGCCCAGCACGGTTTCCAGCCGCGCCTGCGCGTGCGCGTCGTCCTCGCTGTCGGACAGCTCGAGCAGCACGAACCAGGGCGCGGCGTCGATCGGCAGTGGCGCGTGCAGCGCCGGGAAGTGCCGTGCCACCAGCTGCAGGCATGCGCTGCTGATCAGCTCGAAGCCGGTGAGGTCGGCGTCCAGCGCGTCGCGCGCGCGATTCAGCAGCGCCACTGCACCGGCGACGTCGGCCAGCGCCACCCAGGCCGTGCGCCGCGCCGCGGGCTGCGGATACAGCATCAGGCTGGCGGCGGTGATGATGCCCAGTGTGCCCTCGGCGCCGATCAGCAGATCACGCAGGTCATAGCCGGTGTTGTCCTTGCGCAGCGTGGACAGCCCGCGCCAGATCTCGCCCTGCGCTGTCACCGCCTCCAACCCCAGACACAGCGCGCGCGCGCTGCCATAACGCAGCACCGCGGTGCCGCCGGCGTTGGTGGACAGCACGCCGCCGATGGTCGCACTGCCCTCGGCGGCCAGACTCAGCGGCAACAGCAAGCCGGCTGCGCGTGCAGCGCGCTGCGCCTCGGCCAGCACGCAGCCGGCCTCGGCCACCAGCACGCGGTCGGCCATGTCGATGCTGCGCACGCGGCGCATGCGCTTGAGCGCGAGCACAATCTGCGTGCCGCTGGCATCCGGCGTGGCGCCGCCGACCAGCCCGGTGTTGCCACCCTGCGGCACGATGGCCGCGCCGGCGTCGCGGCACAGGCGCACCACCGCGGCCACCTGTTCGGTTGTGCCCGGCAGCACCACCGCCCGCGGCACGCCGCGATAGCGCTTGCGCCAATCCTCGGCGTAGCCGGCCATGTCCGCTGGCGCGGCCAGCACGTGGTCGGCGCCCAGCACCGCACGCAGTGCTGGCAATAGATCGGTCGTGGTCATGTTGCCTTCCGGTCGAACGGTTTCCTGGCTGATTGCAGCGCGGCGGCGGACGCGGGCGCCGCGCCACTGCGCGCACGACGGCAAAGGCAGGTTGGTGCCCGCCGCGTCGGCGATACTACCGCGATGAATGCATCCGACGACCTTCTGGCCGATGACCCCCTGGGCGCCGGCGGCGCGCTGGCGCAGCACATCGACGGCTTCGTGGCGCGGCCCGCGCAGCAGGCCATGGCGGCAGCGGTAGCCGCGGCACTGGCCGCGCGTGGCGAGTTGCTGGTCGAGGCCGGCACCGGCACCGGCAAGACCTACGCGTATCTGGTGCCGGCGCTGCGCAGCGAAGGTCGCGTGATCATCTCCACCGGCACCAAGGCGCTGCAGGATCAGTTGTTCAAGCGTGATCTGCCGCGCGTGGCGCGGGCGCTGGAGCTGACGCCGCACGCCGCCCTGCTCAAGGGTCGCGCCAATTACCTGTGTCTGCACCGGCTGCAGCTGGCGCTGGGCGATGGCCGCGGCGGCGCGCAGGAAACCCACCAGCTCGCGCAGATCCGGCAATGGTCCGCGGCCACGCGCAGTGGTGATCGCGCCGAACTCGCGGCTGTGCCCGAGGACGCACCGATATGGCCGCGCGTCACTTCCACCACCGAAAATTGCCTGGGCGGCACCTGTCCGCAGTTCGAGGAGTGCTGGCTGGTCAAGGCACGACGCGCGGCGCAGGAGGCGCAGATCGTGGTGGTCAACCATCACCTGCTGCTGGCCGATCTGGCGCTGAAGCAGGATGGCTTCGGTGAGATCCTGCCCGGCGCCGCCGCGTTCGTGATGGACGAGGCGCACCAGTTGCCGGAACTGGCCGGGCAGTTCTTCACCGAAACGCTCAGCCACCGGCAACTGTCCGATCTGGCGCAGGACACGCTGGCCGAATGCAGCGGCGTCAGCGGCGCGCTGGCCGCGCTCAGCCCGGTCGTGGATGCACTGCAGCAGGCGCTGCGCGAAGCGCGGCTGGCGCTGGAATCTCTGCCCGAGCGCGGCGCGCTGGATGCGCTGGAGGATCCACCGGCCCTGGCGCGCGCGCTCGAGTCGCTGGCACTGGCGTTGCGCGAGTTCAGCGCCGCGCTGGAAACGCAGGCGCCGCGCGCCAAGGGTCTGGCTGCGGTGTATGAGCGCACGCAGCGTGCTGGCGAGCTGCTGGCACGGCTGCGCGCGCTGGACACGCCGGGTGACAGCGTGCGCTGGTACGAGCGCCACGCGCGCGGCTACGCCCTGCATGCCACGCCGCTGGACGTGGCCAAGCCGCTGCAGGCGTTGCGCGCGCGCATGCCGGCGGCGTGGGTGTATACCTCGGCCACGCTCACCGTGGCCGGGCGCTTCGATCATCTGGTCCAGCGCCTCGGCTTGCAGGCGCCGCGCACGCTGCTGCTGCAAAGCCCGTTCGACTACGCGCGCCAGGCGCTGTGCTATCTGCCGCCGCGGTTGCCCGAGCCGCAGGCACGCGATTACACCGAGTGCGTGCTGCAAGCGCTGCTGCCGGTGCTGGCCGCATCGCGCGGGCGCGCGTTCCTGCTGTTCACCTCGCACCGCGCGCTCAAGCTCGCCGCCGAGTGGCTGCCCGCGCGCATGCCGTGGCCGCTGTTCGTCCAGGGCAGCGCGCCGCGCCACGAATTGCTCGAGCAATTCCGCGCCAGCGGACATGGCGTACTGTTGGGCGCGGCCAGCTTCTGGGCAGGCGTGGATGTGGCCGGCGAGGCCTTGAGCGTGGTGGCGATGGACAAGCTGCCGTTCGAAGCGCCCGGCGATCCGGTGCTGGAAGCGCGTCTGCGCGCGCTGCGCGAAGCTGGCGAAAACCCATTCGCAGCGTGGCAGGTGCCCAACGCGGTGATCGCGTTCAAGCAGGGCGCCGGGCGCCTGATCCGCAGCATCGACGACCGCGGCGTGCTGGTGCTATGCGACCCGCGCCTGGGTGCGCGCGGCTATGGCAAGCTGTTCATGGCCAGTCTGCCGGACATGCCGCGCAGCCAGCGCATCGAAGACGTGCAGGCGTTTTTCGCCGCTGCGCCGGTGACTGCAACGGTGCCCTAAGGTGGAAGCGGGAGCGGAGTTTTTTCGTGGTTTACAGCCTTCCCCCCGGGCCCCGCGCATGACGAATCCAGCGCACTCGCCTAAGCTGCGCGCATGATCCTGCTTGCGCTGGAAACCGCCACCGATCAATGTTCCGCCGCGCTGTACCGCGACGGCACGGTGTACGCGCGCAGCCTGCACGCGCCGCGGCGCCATGCGGAACTGCTGCTGCCGTTGCTGGATCAACTGCTGGCCGAAGCCGGCGTGGCGCGCAGCGCCATCGACGCCATCGCATTCGGGCGCGGGCCCGGCTCCTTCACCGGCGTGCGCCTGGCGTTATCGGTGGCGCAAGGCCTGGCCTTCGCACTCGATCGCCCGGTGCTGCCGGTGTCCACGCTGGCGGCGCTGGCACTGGATGCGCCGCGCGACGCACACGACATACTTGCCGTGCTGGACGCGCGCATGGGCGAGGTCTACGTCGGCGCGTTCCGCCGCGTTGGCGACGCTGCGCTGCAGACCCTGGGCGAGGAAACGGTGGGACCCGCCGCGGCGCTGCGCGTGCCCGCAGCGGGTGCGTGGTTTGGCATCGGCAGCGGCTGGGGCGTATACGCCGAGGCACTGCGCGTCCGCCTGGGCGACGCCGGGCTGTCCGGCGTGGATGCCGCCGCGCAGCCACAGGCCGCATCCGTCGCGCGGCTCGCAGCACCCTTGTTCGCCGCAGGTGGCGGTCTGCCAGCCGCGCAGGCTTTGCCTGTCTATCTGCGCGACAAGGTTGCCTTCACCCGCGTCGAGCGCAACCTGGTTTGAGCCTTCAACCGCACTTGCTGTAGCCACAGCTCAGGCAGGTGGCGCAGCCGTCCATGAGCACCATGGCGGGCGTGTTGCACTTGGCGCAGAGGGTGGCGCCGGGTGGATAGCCGGGAGTATCTGCGCCTACGGCGGCGGATTCGGACGATTTCAGCGTGGCCTCGTAGGCACTGCGCTTTTCGGCGATCAGCGCGCGCTGCTCGGCGGAAAGCTCGCCGTCCTTGATCATGCCAATGCTTTTCAGGTGCCGCTCGATGATCAGTCCGAGTTCGGCCACGATCGATGGCATGTACACGCCGCCGGGCTTGAAGTAACCACCGCGCGGATCGAACACGGCCTTGAGTTCCTCGACCAGGAAGGTGACGTCACCACCCTTGCGGAACACGGCGGACATGATGCGCGTCAGCGCCACGATCCACTGGAAGTGGTCCATGTTCTTCGAGTTGATGAAGATCTCGAATGGTCGCCGCGACTCGTGCGGGGTGCCGGCGTTGAGCACGATGTCGTTGATGGTGACGTACAGCGCGTGCTCGAACAGTGGTGATTTGATCTTGTAGGTGGAACCAACCAGCACCTCGGGGCGTTGCAGGCGCTCGTGCATCTGGATCACTTCGGCCTCGGGCACGGCAGGCGCTGCATTACTGCCGGTGGCATCCGCGCGGGCAACGCTGTAGCTCTTGATCTTGTGGGTGATCTTGATGGTCATGTTGGGTCTGCCGAGTCGCGGATGCGAGGAATCGAGGAATCGAGGAATGCGTGATCGAGCGGCGGGGCGCGGCGAGGAGTGCGCGATCACGCGGGGCGCGACCGGCACCGGAAAATGCGCCGCAGGCGCCGGCTACGGCGCCCGCGGCGGCTTGCGGTTGTTACTTCTTCTTGCTCTTGGCAGTGGACTTTTTGGCGGCCTTCTTGACCGTCTTCTTGGCGGTGGCCTTTTTTGCCGCCGCTTTCTTGACCGCCTTGACGGCCTTCTTCACCGCCTTGACAACTTTCCTGGCGGATTTCTTGACCGTTTTCCTGGCGGCCTTTTTCGGAGTCGCCTTTTTCACGGCTTTTTTCACGGCTTTTTTCACCGATTTGCCGGCGCTTGCCTTCTTCGCAGCGGCCTTTTTCGCAACCGCTTTCTTGGACGCCGGCTTCTTGGCCGCGGCTTTCTTCTTTTTTGCAGCCGGCTTTTTCCTGGCTGGAGTGCCTGCCACAGGCGCAGGCGTTGCGACGACCGGCATGACAGCGGCGGGCATGCCCGTGACGAGGGTCATTTCGGTATTGATGTGTTCGCTTTGCATGACTTCAGCTCCGACAGTGGTTGAACCATGAGACGTGCGGGACGCGGATGCATTCCCTCGGTGCTCAGAACTTGCCGTAATAACCTTCCTTCAACGCATCGAACAGATTGGCGGCGGTGTGCATCTCGCCGTCGTACTCCACTTCCTCATTGCCTTTTGCCTCGACCACGCTACCGTCTTCCAGCTCGAAGCGGTAGAGGGTGTTTTCCAGATCCGAATCCTTGACCAGCACACCCTGGAAGGTCGCGGGATTGAAGCGGAACGTCGTGCAGCCCTTCAAGCCCTGCTGGTGTGCGTAGCGGTAGATGTCCTTGAAGTCCTCGTAGGGATACTCGGTGGGAACATTGGCGGTCTTGGATATGGAACTGTCGACCCACTGCTGCGCGGCGGCCTGGATATCGACGTGCTCTTTCGGCGAGATGTCGTCGGCGGCGACGAAATAATCCGGCAGCTTCGACCTCGGATCCTCGCTGCCGGGCATGGCCTCGGCGTTGATCAAGGCGCGATAGGCCAGCAGTTCAAAGCTGTAGACCTCGACCTTTTCCTTGCTCTTGCGGCCCTCGCGGATGACGTTGCGCGAGTAATGGTGGGCGAAGCTGGGCTCGATGCCGTTGCTGGCGTTGTTGGCGAGACTGAGCGAGATGGTGCCGGTCGGTGCGATGGAGCTGTGGTGCGTGAAGCGCGCGCCGACTTGCGCAAGTTTTTCCACCAGATCCGGGCGTACTCCGGCGATGCGTTGCATATAACGACTGTATCTCGCGTGCAGCACGCGGCCGGGCACGCTGTCGCCGACCTTGTAGCCGTCGCGCACCATTTCCGGGCGCTGGCGCAACATGGCGCCGTTGACCGTGAAATCCTCCGCAAGGATCGGAGCGGGGCCCTTCTCCTCGGCCAGTTGCAGCGCCACCTCCCAGCCGGCGATGGCCATCTCGCGTGCGACCTCCGCGGTGAAGCGACAGGCATCCGGACTGCCGTAGCGCTGCTTGAGCATGGCCAGCGTGCTGCCGAGGCCAAGAAAGCCCATGCCGTGGCGGCGCTTGCGCTGGATCTCGTGGCGCTGCTGCGGCAACGGCAGGCCGTTGATCTCGACCACGTTGTCGAGCATGCGCGTGAACACGCGCACCACCTCGCGGTACTCGTCCCAGTCGAAGCGCGCCTTGGGTCCGAAGGCGTCGCGCACGAACAGAGTGAGATTGACTGAGCCCAGCAGACACGAACCATAGGGTGGCAGTGGCTGTTCGCCGCACGGATTGGTGGCGCGGATAGCCTCGCACCACCAGTTGTTGTTCATCTCGTTGACGCGATCGATCAGGATGAAGCCCGGTTCGGCGTAGTCATACGTCGACACCATGATCATGTCCCACAGGTGGCGCGCCTTGACGTGGCCGTAGATCTTGCAGGCCACCAGGCCATCCGCGCGGTGGACGTAATTCTCGTGCGTGGGCCACTCGCGCCAGATCACCTGCGCGGGGTCGTCCAGCACCACCTCGTCCTGTTCCTTGATGTGCACCGGGAACAGCAGCGGCCAGTCGGCGTCGTCTGCGACCGCCTGCATGAACGCATCGGTGATCAGCAGCGACAGATTGAACTGGCGCAGGCGACCCGCCTCGCGCTTGGCCCGGATGAATTCGCGCACATCGGGATGGGCCACGTCGAAGGTACCCATCTGCGCGCCGCGGCGACCGCCGGCACTGGATACGGTGAAGCACATCTTGTCGTAGATATCCATGAACGACAGCGGGCCGCTGGTGTAAGCGCCGGCGCCCGAGACATACGCACCCCGCGGGCGCAGCGTGGAAAATTCATAGCCGATGCCGCAGCCAGCCTTCAGCGTCAGCCCGGCCTCGTGCACCTTCTCTAGAATATCGTCCATCGAATCCGTGATGGTGCCCGAGACGGTGCAATTGATGGTGCTGGTAGCGGGCTTGTGTACCAGCGCGCCGGCGTTTGAGGTGATGCGCCCGGCCGGAATCGCGCCGTGGCGCAGCGCCCACAAAAATCGCTCGCACCAATGCTCGCGCAACTCCGGCGTGGCCTCAACCTCGCTCAGCGCGCGCGCGATGCGCTGATAGCTGGCGTCGATGTCGGCATCCACTGCCGCGCCCTGCTTTGATTTGAGACGGTACTTCTTGTCCCAGATATCGAACGAAGCAGGTTGCAACGGAATCGCTGCGGCGTCGGGAAGTGTGGTGGTGGCGCGTGCCGTGCTCATGTGCTGCTGGACTCCTTGTGCATGGCTGCGCGGATTTGACGGTGCGCGCGCAGGCGCGGAATGCGGGTCACGACAGGAAATGCCGCGGCGCGGCGCGGCAGGCGAAGCGGTTGCATTGCCAGCGCACTGCAGGCACGACCGCGCCGACGTGCCGGGCTTGAATTCAAGGCATGTCCTGACATCGTTGAATCCCTCCCGATGGTCCCGCCGGCTCCCACAGGTTGGGTCGCACTGCAATTGCGACCACAACATCTTGTGGCGAAGCAGGCGGCAAAACTAGCGCCGGCACGCCAAGGTGTCAACGCATTTCTGTGCTGCCGCGCACGTGCTTGCGCCGAGGCTGCGCACACGTCGGGTTGCGTGGTCACACCTTGCAAAATCCGCGCGCGGCGGGCCGTGATTGCCGACTTGCCGTTTCGAGGCTTACGCCATGCGTGGCTGCCTGTACGCCTGCGCCTGTCAATCCTGCGCCAAGCGATTTCGCTAACCGTGACGTGATGCGTGCATGTGTGCGCCACAGTGCCGATAATCGCCCTGCCTTTTCTAGGGACCGCCCGCATGCGTCGCGCCTGTCTGTTGCTGCTGTCGTCATTCTTGTGCACTGCGGTCGCCGCTCAGGCCATCGCCGCGCCGGCCTCGGCCACGCTGCGCTGGCGTGGCGACTTCACCACCGCCCACAGTCTCGCTGATGGCCTTGCCAAGGCCTGGGCGCGCGACGAGGGCGGCAGGCTCGATGTGGATTCGTTCAACACCATCTCCGGCATCGACCAGGCACTTGATGGCAGGGTTGATATCGCGGGCAGCGCGCGGCCGCCGTTTTCCGGACGCCCGCAGGAATCTGGTCTGGTGTTCACCCCGTTGGCCTGGGATGCGCTGGTGCTGATCACCCACCGCGACAATCCGGTGCACAACATCACCTTGCAGCAGCTGTATCAGGTGTACATGGGTTACACCACCAACTGGAGCCAGCTCGGCGGTCCGGACAAGCCGATCAATCTGTACTCCATCGCCAGCCCGCTGGATGGCGTCGAGTTCGACTTGCGCAAATTCCTGTATGGGCGTGGTGACCAGGAGATCGCGGCGCCGCGCCTGTATCTCAACACACAGCAATTGCAGGTCGCGGTGGGCCTCGACCCTGATGCGCTGGGGGTCAGTGCGTACTCGAATGTCTATCGCAACCCCAGGCTGCAGATGTTGCGCGTCGAAGGCATCAAGCCGGATGCGCGCAGCATCAGCGACGGCACTTATCCGATGCTGGTGCCACTGTATTTCGGCAGCAATCCGAATGATCCGAAGGCGGCCGAGGTGCGCAGATTCATGCGCTTCGCCGAAGGCCCCAGGGGCCAGGCGGTGATCCGCGCGCAGGGCATGATCCCCTACGCCGATGGCGCAGCGCTGGCGGCGGGCGCCGACACGCGCGCCACCTGGATCGCGCAGCGCCTCGCTGCCGAGCAGAGCGCCGGCAAGATCGCCATGAATGGTCCGCTGGCCGCGCCGGGCGCGACTTACTCGCAAGGCGCCAGCATCGCGCCGACCTCGCCCAGCACGCAGGCGGCGCGAGCGCGCATGCAAGCGCGTGATGCGCTGGACAGGAAAGTGAAGCCGGTGCTGAGGACTGCCGACGCCAGCGAGGGTGGCGGCGGCGAGTGAGGCCGCTGCGCGCGCTCAGTCTCGACCTCGACGACACGCTGTGGCCGATCGAGCCGGCGATCGCCGCCGCCGAGGCCAGCCTGCACGACTGGTTGCACGCGCACGTACCCGCGGTGGCCGCGGCGTGGCCGCCGCCAGCCATGCGCGAATTGCGCACGCGCATCGCGCGGCATTGCCCCGAGATCGCGCATGATTTCAGCGCGCAGCGCCGCTTGTCTCTGGCGCATGCGCTGCGCGCCTGCGGTGCTGATGAGGCGCAGGCCGAGCCGGCGTTCGAGGCGTTCTTCTCCGCGCGCAATCGCGTGGTGTTTTATGACGACGCGTTGCCGGCGCTGACGCGACTGGCCGCACTGTTGCCGCTGGCCAGCCTGAGCAACGGCAACGCCGATCTCGCGCGCATCGGCATCGATGCGCACTTCACCGCGCAGATTTCCGCGCGCGAGATGGGCGTGGCCAAGCCCGACGCGCGCATCTTCACCGCATTGTGCCAGCGCCTGGGCTGCGCGCCCGCGCAGGTGCTGCACGTGGGCGACGATCCGTTGCTGGATGTCGCCGGTGCCCGCGATGCCGGCTTGCAGGCGGCGTGGCTCAATCGCACCGCCAGCGTCTGGCCCGGCCCGGGTCCGATGCCTGCGCTGGTGTTCAGCGATCTTGGCGAACTCGCCGACTGGTGTGCGGCACATCTTGGCGCGGATTAGCATGGCAGTTTGCGTGGCGTGCATCGGCGCAAGTCGGCAGCGCGCGCCACGCGCCATTCCATTCCCTTCCATCGTTTGCGGAGTTGCCCATGTCCAACCTGATCGAAGCGCGCCGCGGCCAGCACGCGGTGCCGATCGAAAGCCTCGACGCCGCAGCGCTGCCGGCCTGTCGCAAACGCCTGACCGCGGCGCAGCGGCACTGGCTGCAGGCAAGTGATTTCAACGCGCGTGCCGGCAGCGTGCTGCTGTTGCCCGATGCCGACGGCAAGCTCGCGCGCGTCCTGGTTGGCGTCGATCGCGAGGAGCCACTGTGGGCGTTGGCCGCGCTGGCGCAGAGCCTGCCCGAGGGTGACTACGCGCTGGCCGCCGAAGGCGTGCTTACCGACACGCGTCTCGCGGCGCTGGGTTTCGCGCTGGGCGGTTATCGCTACGCGCGTTATCGCAAGGCGCCGCGCGCACCGGCGCGTCTACTCGTGGCACCGGCGTTGCTGGCCGAACTGCTGCCCCTGCTCGATGCCGCCACGCAGGTGCGGGACTGGGTCAACGCGCCCACCGAGGACATGGGTCCGGCCGATCTGGCCGCGGCCGCGCGCGCGCTGGGCAAGATGCACGGTGCCAAGGTGCGCGAATGGGTCGGCGACGAACTGCTCGCGGATCACTTCCCCACCATCCACGCCGTCGGCCGCGCCAGCCATCGCGCGCCGCGCCTGATCGAATTGCGCTGGGGCAAAAGTAAACACCCGCACCTGGTGCTGGTGGGCAAGGGTGTGTGCTTCGATACCGGCGGACTGAACCTGAAATCCGGTGACGGCATGCGCTGGATGAAGAAAGACATGGGTGGCGCCGCGCACGCGCTGGCGCTGGCCGGTCTGGTGATGCAGGCCCGGCTGCCGGTACACCTCACTCTGTTGGTCCCGGCGGTGGAGAATGCCGTGGCCGGCAATGCGCTGCGTCCGGGCGAGGTCATCACCACGCGCAGCGGGCAGACCGTGGAGATCGACAACACCGATGCCGAGGGGCGCCTGATCCTGTGTGACGCGCTGGCCTACGCCGCCGAGCAGGAGCCGGACCTGATCATCGATTTCGCCACGCTCACCGGTGCCGCGCGTGTGGCGCTGGGACCGGATCTGCCGGCGCTGTTCGGCAATCGCCGCGAGTTGCGCGAGGCGGTGCTGGCCGCCGGCGAGGCCGAGCACGATCCGCTGTGGTCGCTGCCGCTGTGGCGTCCGTACCGGCGCATGCTCGATTCGTACCTGGCCGACTTCGCCAACAGTGGCGCCTCGCGCCATGCCGGCGCCATCACCGCCGCGCTGTACCTCGAACGCTTCGTGCCGGACACCACGTCGTGGCTGCATGTGGACGTGTACGCATGGAACGACTCGGATCGCCCCGGCCGGCCGCGTGGTGGCGAGGCACAAAGCCTGCGTGCGTTTTTTGCCTTTCTGCGGCAGCGCTATGCCTAGCGGCCTGTCGGACTTTGCTTGGCCGGGCTGCGAATCCGTCTGTGTGGTCCCTATCTCCGGCGCTGCTTGGCCCACAGAGCCACGCGGGCCTTTCCGGGTTCCATGGTCTCGCCTCAGTGCGCTACCAGCAGGGGCAGCGGACATTCGCGGAACAGCGCGCGGGTGACGCCGCCGAGGACCATCTCGGTCAGCCGCGAGGTACCCCAGGCGCCCAGCACGATCAGATCGCACTGCAAGGTCTGCGCGCGCTCCAGGATGGCGGGCGCCGGTGCGCCATTCGGCGCAAAGCGCTCGATCTCGGCGCCGATACCGCGCTGTGCGAACCACGCCGGCAGGTCCAGCGGCGGCAGCCAGGCCAGTCCCTCCGGCCCCCGTTCGCGGCTGCCGTCGAGTACATGCACGGCGTCGGCATGGGCCAGCAACGACGCCGCGCCATGCAAGGCGCGCGCGGATTCCAGGCTGCCGTTCCAGGCGATCAACACGCGCTTGCCGACGCTGGCCGCGCCGGCCGCGGGCACGATCAGTACCGGCTTGGCGGCGGCGAACACGGTGCGCGAGGTGCTGCCGAAACCGATCGGCGCATCCTCGCGTGTCTGCGGACGTTGCACGACCAGCAGATCGGCACTGGCCACAGCCAGGCACAACACCTGCGCCAAGTCGCCCTCGCCGACGCGCCAGTCGCCGTGCAGATCGCGCTGGCGCAACAATTCCTGCCACCACGCGCTCTTGGCGGCGGCGTGCTTGCGCGCCTGCTCGGTTTCCTGCATCTGCAGCGTGATCGCCTCGGGCACGGCGAACGCCGCACTGGGCAGGGCCGCGGCAAACACGCCACTGAGCCGAGCCTGCAGGCGCGCGGCCAGGTCCAGGGCCAGATCCAGGGCCGCATGGCGCGTGCCGGGATGGGGAACATGCACGATGAATTCGAGGGTGGACATGGGTGCACGACTCCGCTGGATGTGAATGGCGTCAACGCCGCGTATGCTTTGCGCATTGCGCCGCGTAGGGTGATGCGGCAAGACTATCGCCCGCGCTGCGTCGCCGCGAGTGTGGCGCTGACGCGTCGTCACGATTCCAAGGAGTGCCCCATGCGTATTCTCACCGCCAGGATTCTGTGCGTCGGCCTGCTGCTGGTTGGCGGCATGGTCGCCATGCCCGCGCAGGCGCGCGATATCAGTTGCCGCATGACCTACAGCCTCAAGGGCTGGTCGCTGTTCTATCAGACCGCGCGCGGCAGCGGTGTGGTCACTTGCGACAATGGGCAGAGCCTGCGCGTGAGCATCGAGACCAAGGGCGGCGGCCTGACCATCGGCAAGTCCGAGATCCACGACGGACACGGTCGCTTCGCCGGTGTGCGCGACATCCGCGACGTGCTCGGCGCCTACGCCACCGCCGAAGCCCACGCCGGCGTGGTCCGCTCCAGCGCCGCGCAGGTGCTGGTCAAGGGCAACGTTACCCTGGCGCTGGCCGGCACCGGCGAGGGCTGGGATCTGGGCATCGCCTTCGGCAAGTTCGTGATCAAGGCTGATTGACGCATCAGGCTGGCGCGCGTGGAGCTGCATACTTGCTGCGGCGGTTGTCACTGCGGTCGCGTGCGTTTCGAGTGCCAGTTGCCGGCGCAGCCGCTGGTGCTGGAATGCGATTGCTCGATCTGCCGCATGAGCGGTTACTTGCATCTCATCGTTCCGGCCGCGCGGTTCCGCCTGCTCAGCGGGGCGGAGGATTTGCGCGAATACCGCTTCAACACCGGCACGGCGCGACATCTGTTTTGCGCGACCTGCGGCATCAAGAGTTTCTACGTGCCGCGCTCGCACCCGGATGGCATCGACATCAACCTGCGCTGCCTGGACGTCGACAGCGTGCCCGAGTACACGCTGCAGGCCTTCCGCGATGCCGAGCGCGAGGCCAGCACCGCCGCGCTGGCGCATCTGAGCGTGCCAGGCCCGCATTGAACCGGCGCAGTTCGTGTCGCGTCATACGGGCAAGTGATAGCGTGCATTTCCGGCGCCGGAGTTGCCAATGAATAGCCACAATCAGCCCCGTCCCAGCGTACTGAGCCTGCATGACGAGCGAGTCAGCATGCTGATTCACGCGCTGGGCATCGCGCTCAGCGGTGCGGGTCTGGTGCTGCTGATCGTGGCTGCGGCTGCACTGGACCATGTCCGCGCGCTGCTGGCCGTGGTGGTGTTCGGCAGCGCGCTGGTGCTGATGTACAGCGCGTCGACGCTGTACCACGCCGTGCGCGGCGTCGATGCCAAGCGGCGTCTGCGGCGCCTGGATCACGTCGCCATTTATCTGCTGATCGCCGGCACCTATACGCCGTTCACCCTGCTGGCCTTGCGGGGCGCGTGGGGTTGGAGCCTGTTCGCGGCGATCTGGGTGCTGGCGGGCCTGGGCAGCGTGCTGGAGTTCAGCGGTTGGGGGCAGCGCCGCTGGCTGGCGGCGCTGGTCTACGTGGGCATGGGCTGGATCGGCGTGTTCGCGTTTGCGCCACTGCACGCGGTGCTGGCCAGTGGCGGGTTTGCCCTGCTGCTGGCTGGCGGTGTGGCCTACACCCTGGGCGTGCCGTTTTATCTCTGGCGGCGACTGCCGTTTCACCACAGCATCTGGCATGTGTTCGTGCTGGCCGGCAGCGTGCTGCAGTTTCTCGCGGTGCTGCTGTATTTGCTGCCGCAGGCGCGTTGAACACGGCACGGCGGCTGCTCTGTGGGGCCGCAATGCAAAGATCGGCAACGCGCGCAGCTCAGCGCGACCGCCACGCGCCCGGATAGTGCACGCCGGGTTGCGGGCGCTCGCGCAGCACCTCGCGGCGGAAGCGGAACAGCGCGGCCGGACGCCCGCGCGGCGCGCGCGCTTGCGCGCCGGTAGCCTCGACCAGACCGGCGTTCTCGATCAGGCGGCGGAAGTTCTGCGTGTGCAGGCGACGTCCGGTCAGCGCCTCGATCACCTGCTGCATCTGGCTCAGGGTGAAACTCTCGGGCAGCAGCTCGAATACCACCGGGCGATAGCGCAGCTTGCCGCGCATGCGCCCCAGCGCGGTAGCCAGGATGCGGCGGTGATCCTGCACCAATGTGCGGCCCAGTCCCGGCGCGCCACCAGCCTCGGCCACCAGCCCGGCTTCCCACAGCAGTTCGTAGCGCTCCAGCGTGTGCTCGGCATCCCATGGCGCGCCATGCAGGCCGAATACCAGTTCCACGCGCTCGCGCCGTTGCGCCATGGCGCCGGCCCAGTGCAGCAGCGCCGGCGCCAGCGCCGCATCAAGCAGGGCCGGGCGCTGCTGGCGCCAGTCCTCCCACGGCAGAAAGGCATACACATCGTGCCAGTGCGCGGCACCTTCGGGCAGGGCTTGCTCGCGCGTCAGCGCGAGGTAGGCGATGCCGATCGTGCGTGGCCGCGCATGACGCACGAGCGGATCGCGCTGGCGGTCGCCGAAGGTATACAGCTGCTCGACATAGCCGAGCTGGAAGCCGCTCGCGCGCTGTACCCACTCACGCAGGCCGCGCTCCAGCGTGGGATGCGCGGCGCTGTCCAGCGGGCCCGCCGGCAGCGCGCAGCCCTCCGCCGTGGTGGTGGTGAGCACGCGCGGTGTGGCTGCGGTCACGGCCAGGATCACCGCTTCCAGGTTGACACCTAACGCATCCGGCATATCCGAAGCACTCCTGCATTGAGCCTACGCCACTACCACATGGAATACCCGCGGCAGGTTCGTGTTGGGCTCAAGCAGAAGTGATGCCAAGCGCGCGTCACACGCCGTGACGATTGACCGGTCAGGTCGACGCTGGCGGTGGCGTGCTGTCCACGACGTCTTCTTCGGCGGCGGTGCCGCGGTGCAGGGCATCGTGATAGATCGACTGCGGATGGATCGCACGCGAGATGTGATAAGCGGCCAGACACGACAGCATCAGCGCCGGCACCAGTTGATACTCAAGCGTCATCTCGAACACGATCAGGAACGACATCAGCGGTGCGTGCGTGGTCGCTGCCAGGAACGCGCCCATGCCGATCACCGCATACACGATGGGCAGCGAACTGCCCGGCCACAGCGCGTGCGTGGCACTGCCGATCAGCAGGCCGAGCAGCGCACCGACGAAAATGGTCGGCGTGAACACGCCGCCGACCGCGCCCGAGCCTGTGGTCGCGGCGGTGGCGAGCACCTTGGCGATCAGCACTGCGAGCACCAGCGTGACCGGCCACGGCGAATGCAGCACATCGTTGACCACGCTGTAGCCGTTGCCCCAGACCTGCGGATACAGCACTGAAATCAGGCCGACGATGAGCCCGCCCAGTGCCAGTTTCAGCGGCAGGCCCAAACGCAGGCGTGCGGCCAGTCGATGGCCGCCGTCCAGCGTGGCCATGAACAGCGGCGCCAGCGCGCCCAGCGCGGCGCCCATGATCAGGAACAGCGGCAGCTCCCACAGCGTGGCCACGTGCAGTGGCGGGATCATGTACACCGGCTTGTAGCCCAGCACCTGGTGCACGGTGACGTTGCTGATCACCGAGGCCACCATCAGCGGACCGAGGCGGCGGATGGCCAGCGTGCCGTAGACGATCTCGGCGATGAAGATCGCACCGGACAATGCCGCGTCGTAGGCCGCGGCGAAACCCGCCGCCGCGCCGCAGGCCAGCAGCAGGCGCAGGTCGTCGCCGTCGAAACGCGCGAGTTGACCGATCCACGAGCCGGTGGCCGCAGCCAGTTGCACCATCGCACCCTCGCGGCCGATCGAGCCGCCGGCACCGATCGTGCACAACGAGGAGGCGCTGCGCAGCAGGGTGCCTTTGACATCCTGGCGACCGTCGCCGATGGCGATGGCTTCCAGATAATCCGGTTGTTTCTTGCCCTTGGCGGCGCGCTGCGCCAGCCACAGGATCGCCCCCGCGGCGATGCCGCCCAGTGCCGGAGTGATGGCGCGGCGCCACGGTGCCAGCATCTCGGCCGCGTGCACCAGGCTGCCCGGATGCTGCGTGGCGAGCCGTTCGGTGAGCGCCATGCCCTCGTGGAACAACACCGTGGCCAGCCCGCCGACCACGCCGATCAGTGCCGCCCACAGCAGCAGCCAGCGGTCATCGCCGTGATAGCCCGGTGCCCGCGTCGAGGCTGGCCCGGCAGTTGCCGGTGCCGGGCGCGCCGGCGCGGCGCCTGCGGAATCGACCGGCGCGCTCACAGGTTCTGGTAGTTCGGACCGCTACCGCCTTCCGGTGCCACCCAGTTGATGATCTGGTAGGGGTCCTTGATGTCGCAGGTCTTGCAGTGCACGCAGTTGGCGGCATTGATCTGCAGGCGCTTGCCGGCCGCGTCAGCGACCATCTCGTAGACACCGGCGGGGCAGAAGCGCGTGCACGGATTGGCGTACTCGCGGGCGCAGCGGTCGATGCAGATGCCGGTGTCGGCCACCTGCAGATGCACCGGCTGGTCCTCGTCGTGCTCGGTGGCGGCGAAGTACACGCTGGCCAGGCGGTCGCGCGGCGGCAGGCTGCGCGGCACGTAGTCGCGCGGCGGTGACTGCTGCGCGTCCACGCGCGCGAGCTGGGCGTGATCGGCGTGATTGCGCAGCGTCCACGGCGAGCGCCCGCCGAGCGCGGTTTCCCAGCCGGCGTTGGCCAGCCCGAGCCACAGCCCCTTGTGAAAACCGGGGCGGATATTGCGCACGCGGCGCAGCTCGCCGACCACGGCGGAGGCGCGCAGGCGCGCATCCCAACCGCTGCTGCCATAGCCCTGCGCGGCGACGTGCTCGGCGGCCAGCATGGCCGAGCGCATGGCCTGGTGCGTGCCCTTGATCTTGGGCACATTGAGCAGCCCCGCGGCATCGCCGATCAGCAGCGCACCCGGCATCTCGACCTTCGGCAGGGACTGATAGCCGCCTTCGACCAGCGCGCGCGCGCCGGCCGAGAGGATCTGTCCGCCATCCAGCAACGGCTGCACGCGCGCGTGGTGCTTGAACTGCTGGAACGCCTCCCACGGCGAGAACATCGGATCGCGGTAGTCCAGGCCGACCACGAAGCCGATCGCCAGACGGTCGCCGTCGAGGTGGTACATGAAGCTGCCGCCATAGGTTGCCGGGTCCAGCGGCCAGCCCAGCGTGTGCACGACCTTGCCGGCCTCGACGCGTCCCGGCGGCAATTGCCAGAGCTCCTTGAGGCCGATGCCGTAGGTCTGCGGGTCCGCGCCGCGATCCAAGCCGTAGCGCGCGATCAGCTGCTTGCTCAGGCTGCCGCGGCAGCCTTCACCCAGCACCGTCAGCTTGGCCTTGATGTCGATGCCTTGCGTGTAACTAGCCTTGTGGCTGCCATCGCGCGCCACGCCCATGTCGCCGATGCGCACCCCGGTCACGGCCCCCTGCGCATCGAACAGCGGCTCGGCGGCGGCGAAGCCGGGGTAGATCTCCACGCCCAGCGCCTCGGCCTGCGGCGCCAGCCAAGCGCACAGCGCGCCCAGGCTGACGATGAAGTTGCCGGCGTTGTGCATCTGCGGCGGGGTCGGCATCCGCAGCGCCTTGCGCGGGTTGCGCAGCCACCAGAACTCGTCGTGGCGCACCGGCACGCAGACCGGCGGCGGCGTCTTGCGCCAGCCCGGCAGCAGCGCGTCCAGCGGCGCCGGCTCGATCACTGCGCCGGACAGGATCTGCGCGCCGACGGCGGCGGCTTTCTCGATCACGCACACACGCGCCTCGGGCTTGAGCTGCTTGAGGCGGATCGCGAACGCCAGCCCGGCCGGGCCGGCGCCGACGGTCACCACGTCGTACTCCATCACATCGCGTTCGCTCATGGTCATGCGGCCGGCATTGAAACGTTCGTTTGATTCTCGCGCTTTGCGGCGTGGGCGGCAACGCGCACAATGCGATTTTGCGCGGGGAGCGGCAGGATGAATCAAGACGTGGTCGATGCAACCAGTTCCGGCGTCTGTCAGACGCTCGCCGCACTGGCCTCCGGCAACATCGGCCCGGTCGATGTTGCCGAAGCCTGCCTGCAGCGCGCGCATCGGCTCAATCCGCAACTGGGTGCGTTCGTCGATTTGCGCCCGGCGCTGGTGCGCGAACAGGCGCAGGCCAGCGCGCATCGCCGTCGCGAACACATACTGGGGCGGCTTGACGGCATCCCCATCGCGATCAAGGACTGCTTCGACATCGCCGGATGGCCAACGCGCGTCGGTTTGCCGCGCGCGGCAGTGGAGATGGCAACCCACGACGCCGCCGCAGTAACGCGACTGCGCGCTGCGGGCGCGGTGCTGATGGGCAAGACCGCGCTCGACGAGGGCCAGCTCGGCGCGCATGGACAGAGTCCGCATTATCCGCCGGTACGGCATCCGTTGCGGCCCACGCATACACCGGGCGGTTCGTCCAGCGGTGCCGCGGTAGCGGTGGCCAGCGGCATGGCGCTGGCCGCGCTGGGCGCGGATGGCCTGGGCTCGGTGCGCATTCCGGCGAGCTATTGCGGTCTGGTCGCACTCAAGCCGACGCACGGTGAGATTTCCTGCGTCGGCATGACGCCTGGCGCGCGGCGTCTGGATTGCGTGGGCATCCTCGCGCGCGAGGTGCGCGACGCGGCGGTGATGCTGCAGGTGCTGGCCGGCTACGACGCCGAGGATGCGTTCTCGCGCAAGCGCCGCGTCGCCTTCGCATTGCCCGATCTGGAGCCCGGCCGCCTGCGCGTGGGCCTGCTGCCGGATCTGGCCGCGCTCGGCGTGGACGACGCCATGCAGCAGGTGTTTGCACGCGCGCTGGATACGCTGGGCGATCTGCTCGGGCGCTGCCATCGCGTCGATTGCGCGGACTGGGATTTCGCGCGCGCGCGCCGCGCCGGTCTGCTGCTGCTGGAAGCCGAGATGCTGCACACCTTCGCTGCGGATCTGCTGGATGTCGCGCATCCGGTCTCGCCGCGCTTCCGCCACCTGCTGGATTACGCGCGTGGCAAGAGCGCCGCCGACTATGTTGCCGCTGATCGCATGCTCGACGCCGCGCGGCTGAAGGCGCGGCGCCTGTTCGCGCAGGTCGATGTGCTGATCACGCCGACCACGCCCAGCGGCGCGTATCCGCTGCAACAGGCCGAGCCCACCAACGCCGCCGACCTGACCAGCTTCGCCAGCCTGTCCGGCTGCCCCGCGGTGAGCATCCCGATGGGCATGCTGCCCGATGGGCTGCCCGCCGGCTTGCAAATCGTCGGTCCGCCCGGCTCGGATTTGCGCCTGCTCGAGCTGGCCGAGGTGTTCGCCGCCGCGCTGGATGCGACGCCCGTGTTCCCCATGGGCAATGATTCCTGAGCCGCGGCCGGCACTGCCGGGTGCAGCGCTGCCGCTACCCGGTGCGCTGCTGCGCCTCGCGCCGGATTTTCTGCCGGCCAGCGAAGCCGACGCGTTGCTGGGCGAACTGATGACCGCGATCGCATGGGAGCAGCACCACGTGCGCCTGTTCGGACGCACGCTGCCGGTACCGAGGCTGTCGTGCTGGATCGGTGATGCCGAGGCTGCTTATACGTACTCGCGCATGCGCTTCGCGCCGCGCCCGTGGCCCGCCGCGTTGCTGGCGCTGCGCGCGCGCATGCAACGCGATTGCGCCGCGCGCTTCAACAGCGTGTTGGCCAACCTGTATCGCGATGGCCGTGACGCCATGGGCTGGCACAGCGACGACGAGCCCGAGCTGGGCGCCACGCCGCTGATCGCCAGCCTCAGCCTGGGTGCATCGCGGCGGTTCATGCTGCGCGCACGCGACGGGTCCACGCGGAGCACGACGCTCGCACTGACGCACGGCAGCCTGCTGTTGATGGGCGGCGCCTGCCAGCACCTGTATCGCCATGCCGTGCCGCGCACGCGCGCAGCGGTCGCTGCGCGCATCAACCTCACGTTTCGCTGGGTGCAGCCGTGTGACTGAGGCGTAGCGCGCGTACCAGCCGCGTCATTGCGGCTTCGCTGTCGCCTTCGCAGCGCGCAGCTGGCGCAGGGTCCACGCGGCGACGGCGTTTTGCAGGGTGGTGCTGGCAGTGCCGAAAGCCTGCGCGGCGGCGGCGGCCTGATCGCTGCTGGCGACCGCGCTGGCGCTGAAGCGCTGCTGCGCGATCAGTTGCCGCGAGGCGTTGTCGAGCAGGCGCACCTGCAGCGCGATCTGCGCGGCGGCGCGGGCGCCATCCACGCGCAGGCGAAATTCGGCCAGGTCGCTTTGCAAGGTGTAGCGCGTCAGCACGCCGCTGTCGGCGGGCACCGCGTGCGTCAGCCCGACGTCGATCAACGCGCGCAACAGGCGCTGGCGCAGCATCACCGCCGGACGCTCGGCCCAGCGCGCACCCGCGTAAACCTGCAGTTGATCGGGCTGCGGGCTGACCAGCAGCGCGGGGCTGTCCAGCAAGCCTTCGGCACCGGGCAGGGCCACGGCCAGCGAGATCGGCAGAGGCGCGGCGCTGAGCGTGGGCGGCGTGCTCGGCGGCAGCTGAAATACCTGCTGGCTACCGCGCGGGGCGATGACGCTGGCGCAAGCGCCGAGCAGCAGGGTGGCCAGCAAGGGCGCGGCGAGGCGGAGTCGTCTCATTGCGGGTGGTACTCCCTGGGTGCATCGCGGCCCAGCAGATAGCCGGCCGGGTCAGGACGCAGACGTGCGCTCAGTGCATTGATCTGGCGCAGGGTCTGTTGCAGTTCGCGCAGCGTCGGCCCCAGTTCGGCCGCGCCCTGGGTGCCGGCGGCAAGGGCGCCCCGATTCTCGGCGATGACCTGCTGCAATTGTGCGCTCATGCGCTGGAACGACTGCAGGCTGGCCTGCGCGCTTTGCATGGTGGCACGACCCTGGTCGTTGATCAGCGCGTTGGTGTTGCCGGCGAGCCGGTCGACCTGCGCCAGCGTGGCGTTGAGGCGCGTGCTGGCATCTGCCAGTTGCACCAGCGCCGTGCGCAACTGGCCGCGTTCGGTGGCGATCGCCGCGGTGGTTTCGTCGAGATGCTGCAAGGTGCTGCCAAGGCGCTTCACGTTCTGCTCCGAGAGCAATTCCTGCAGGCGCTGCAGCACTTCGTTGGTGTTGGTGGCGATGTCTTCCCCGGAGCTGAGCAGCTTCGACAGCTCGGAATTCTGCGCCACGATCACCGGAATGTGGTCGCCGCGGCCGCGCAGCTGCGGACTGCCCGGCGAGCCGCCGGTGAGCTGGATGAAGGCCACGCCGGTCAGACCCAGCAGGCCGAGCTTGGCGCCGGTGTCCACTTTGACCGGTGTGTCGCCGCCGACCTGGATGCGCGCGATGACCTTGCGCGGGTCATGCGGGTCGAGCTTGAGATCAGCCACCTGGCCCACCTTGATGCCGTTGTATTGCACCATGCCACCCTTGGACAAACCGGTGACTGATTCGTTGAACACTACATCGTAGTAGGCGTAGGCGTGATCGACGCTGCTCTTGCCCAGCCACAACACGAACAGCAGGGCGCCCAGCAGTACCGCCAGGGTGAAAGCGCCGATCAGCACGTGGTGCGCGCGCGTTTCCATCTCATCTATTCTCCGGCGTTGGCGTGGCCCAGGCCACGTTGGCGGCGCGTCCGCGCGGGCCATGGAAATATTCCTGCACCCACGGATGATCGTAACGCGCAACGGTGGCCAGATCGGCGCAAACCACCACGCGGCGGTCGGCCAGCACGGCCACGCGATCGCAGACCGCGTGCAGCGAATCGAGATCGTGCGTGTTCATGTACACGGTCAGGCCCAGCGCGTCGCGCAGCGTGCGCAGCAGGTGATCGAAGCCGGCGGCGGTGACAGGGTCCAGCCCCGAGGTGGGCTCGTCGAGAAACAGGATTTCCGGATCCAGTGCCAGCGCGCGTGCCAGCGCCGCGCGTTTGCGCATGCCGCCGGACAGCTCGGATGGATATTTGTCGCGTGCGTCCTGTGGCAGGCCGGCCAGGGCGATTTTCAGTGTCGCCACACGGCGCGCATCGCGTGCGCTCAGCGCGGTGTGCTCGAGCAGCGGCACGCAGATGTTGTCGGCCACGCTCAGCGACGAAAACAGCGCGCCGTCCTGAAACAGCACGCCGATGCGGCGTTCGATGGCGATGCGCTGCGGCGATGGCAGCGCATGCAAATCGGCGCCCAGCAGGCGCACCGTGCCGGCATCGGGGCGACGCAGGCCGATGATCGTGCGCAGAAGCACGGATTTGCCGGTGCCGGAGCCACCGACCACGCCGAGAATTTCGCCGCGCGACACTTGCAGGTCAAGGTGCTCGTGCACGACCTGCGCACCAAAGCGCGTGCCCAGATCGCATACCGCGATCGGCGCAACCGTCGTGGCTGCCGGCGCGGCGGACAACGCGTTCACCAGCCCATCTCCATGAAAAACAGCGCGGCCAGGGCATCGACCATGATCACCACGAAAATCGCCTGCACCACGCTGGAGGTGGTGCGCTCGCCCACCGATTCGGCGCTGCCGGTGACCTTGAAACCCTCCAGGCAGCCGATGATGCCGATCAGAAACGCCAGTACGGGAGCCTTGCTCATGCCCACCCAGAAGTAGCTCAGCGGGGTGTCGGCGTGAAACAGCGAAAGAAACATCGCCGGCGGGATGCCGATCACGGTCACGCAGACGATGGCGCCGCCGAGCACGCCGGCCAGCATCGAGATCAGCGTCAGCATCGGCAGACCCAGTATCAGCGCCAGCACGCGCGGCAGCACCAGCACCTCGATTGGGTCCAGTCCGATGGTGCGCAGCGCGTCGATTTCCTCGTGTGACTTCATCGCGCCAAGTTGCGCGGTGAACGCGCTGGCGGTGCGTCCGGCCAGCAGGATCGCCGCCAGCAGCACGCCGAATTCACGCAGGAACGCGAACGACACCAGATCGACGGTAAATACGCTGGCGCCATAAGTGCTGAGCACGGTCGCGCCGAGAAACGCAATCACGGCACCCACCATCAGGGACAGCAACGCCACGATCGGCAGCGCGTCCAGCGTGGTTTGTTCCAGTTGCGCGACCAGCGCGGTTATGCGCCAGCGCCGTGGGTGCAGCATGGTGCGCGCCAGGGTTTCCAGCACCAGACCGATGAAACCGAGCAGGGCACGCAGCTGGCACCAGATGGCCTCGCTGGTGCGCCCGAGTCGCGCCAGCAGTTCGACGAAGCCCAGCCCGTCGCTGCCGGGCGGCGTGTAGGCGAGGATGTCGCTGACCGCGCCGCCGACGGTGCCCAGCAAGGCGCGGCGTTCGGGGACGAGGTCGGGCAGCGTGGCGATGACCGCGCACAGGCGCTCCGGGCCCAGCAGCAGGCTGAGCAGACCGGCACCCGCGGTGTCCAGCGCACTGAGTGCGCTCAGATCGAGGCGGAAATCAGCGCCGAGTGTCCTGCGCGCAGGCTGCATCTGCTGCTCGATGGCGGCGAAATGCGCCAGCGTCCATGCGCCGGACACGCGCAGCGTGATGCTGCCATCGCCGTCGGCGAGCAAGTCGACGCGACCGGGGACATCAGTCGAACTCATGCATGCGAGATTAGCAGTTCGCTTGCGCTGGCCTGGTCACGGCATCCGGATCACCGCATCAGGATCGAGCATTCGCGATGGCGGGTTTAATTCCGCTTGTCTGCTTTGAATATCCTTTCATCGGAAAATAAATATTTAAAATCACATAAACGTATAGTTTCACCCGCGTACAGCCGAACCGGGGGCAACGCCCATGGGACGTCGAGTCGGTGCAACGATCCGCCTGGAATGCGGGTTTTCGATGGTGGAGCTGCTGATTGCGCTGGCCATCCTGGCGGTGCTGGTCGGCTTGGCCGCGCCTGGCATGCGCACGTTGCTGGTCAGTCGGCAGGTGACCGGTGCCCTCAACGACCTGCTGGCCGACCTGCAGACCGCGCGCACCCTGGCGATCAGCCGCACGCAACGGGTCGGCGTGGTTGCCAGCGGTGGCCATTGGCAGGATGGCTGGCAGATCCAGCCGGGTGGCACGCCGTCCGCGGCGAGCTACAGCGCGGCCAGCGCTACGCCACTGCACGCGCATGCAGCACTGGGCGCCGGGTTCAACGCCGCCATGGATCGCGGCGGCGCGATCGATCGCGTGGTGTTCGCGCGGGATGGCAGCGTGTACGACACCGCCAGCAACGCGCGCGCCAGCGGCGACACGACCTTCGGCGTGTGCAAGCCCGCTGGCGCGCGCGCGCAGGCAATGGTGCTGGTCGTGCACGCCTCGGGGCAGATGCAGTCCTACCGCGACCGCCGCGTGAGCGGAGCGAGCTGCCCATGAACACGCATGCCGTGCAACGCGCGCACGGCTTCAGCCTGGTCGAGGTGCTGGTCGCGGTGCTGATCTTCAGCCTCGGCCTGCTCGGCATGGCCGCACTGCTGGTGGTGGCCACGCAGTCCAGCCACGCCTCGTATTTGCGCACGCAGGTCGGCTTCCTGGCCGAACAGATGGCCAACCGCATGCGCGCGAATCCGCAGGGCGTGTGGGCCGGACACTACGACAGCGCCGTGTATCCGGTCAGCGGGACGCCGCCGATCTGCGACAGCGCCGCCGGTTGCTCGCCGGCGCAGGTCGCGCAGCGCGACCGGATCCTGTGGAGCGGCCAGTTGCAGCAGTTCCTGCCCGCCGGCGTCAGCGCGGCGCTGCAGTGCACGCAGCCGGCGGGCGGTCCCGCGATCAGTGCGGCGCAATTCGCCTACCGCCCGCCCTATGCGGGCACCTGTTCGATGACCATTACCTGGACCGAAGCCGCGTTGGCGCGCGGCGCCATGCCCGGCGCGCAAACCTTTGCCTGGGTTTTCCAGCCATGACGCCGCGCCGTGATGGTGGCACCGGGTTCACCCTGGTCGAACTGATGATCGCGCTGGCGCTGGGTCTGCTAGTGACCGCCGGCATCATCAGCGTGTTCGTTGCCACCAGCAAGGCCGGCAACGTGCAGACACAGATGGCGCGGCTGCAGGAGGAAGGTCGCTACGCCATGGGCCAGATCGGCAGCGATCTGAGCATGGCCGCCGGCCTCTACGGCGCCAACACCGGCGGTCTGGCCACGCAGGAAACCTACGGCTACATGGATGGACTGCGCAGCCCCACGGCGTATGTGCAGTACGCCAGCCTGGGCCTGCCCGACAACGCGGTGATACTGGCCAATCCGCCCGCGGCGCCGTATCCGCTGCCCTCGCGCATCTACGTCAGCGGCTACGAGTGCAGTACCGCCGCATGCACGCCCGCCGTGCCGATTGCCGTCGCGCCGGCGATGGGCACGGCGGCGGGCAATCGCGTGCCGGGTGCCGATGTGCTGACCGTGCGCTATGTCAGCGGCCGTGGCTGGTCGGTGGTCGAGGGTGGCTCGGCGCAGGACTGCGACGCGACCAACAATCTCACCTCGCTCAGCATCGCCACGCAGACCGGCGATGCACCCCTGTCGAGTTTCCAGACGGGTGATCTGGCGCTGCTCACCGACGGCTCCGCCGCGGCGGTGTTCAAGGTCACGCGCGCCGGTGGCGTGTTCACCCCGGCCAGCGATTTTCCCGGCTATGCACCCGGTTGCGTCGATACGCAGACCGATGCGCGCCTGTTCAACTTCACGCGCGACTTCACCACCGTGACCTATTACCTGCAGTTGTTGGCCGACAGCAATCCGGATGCGCCGGCCGGGCATCGGGTCGCCGCGCTGATGCGCAAGGTGAATGGCGGTGCGGCCGAGGAAATCGCGCGTGGCGTCGAGCGCCTGGATTTCCGCTACGTGATCGAAAACGCCAGCGGCGGCGTGAGCGTGCTGGGTGCCGCTAGCGTGGCGGCGGGTACCGATGGTTCCGGCAACGCCATCGCCTGCCCGGTGCAGCCTGACCTGAGTGCCTTCACCGGTGCCACGCTGACCGAGCTGCAGCAGGGCTGTCTGTGGCGCGCCCTGCGTGCCATCGAAGTGCACGCCCTGGTCGCCAATGCCACGCTGCTGCCCACGCTCAGCGCCGGCGAGCTGGCCTACCGTTACTCTTGCGACGGCAGCGCCGCATGCGCCAATACCGGCGCCGCGCAGGTGCCCACCGCGCTCACCACGCCGCTGCCCAACGGCCTCGACAAACGCATGCTGCGGCGCGAATTCGTCGGCCTGTACAGCGTACGCAACTACAACCCGTGATGGCCATGTCCATGCGCATCCGCCAGCCGATCGTTTCCGCCATGCCGCCCCGTCCGCGCGGCGCGGCGCTGATGGTGGCGCTGGTGTTCATGCTGCTGCTGGCGATCCTCGCCATCGGCGCCATGCGCAGCGCCGTGCTGCAGGAGAAGATGGTCGGCGCGGTGCGCAACCAGCAACTCGCGGGCATGGGCGCCGAGTCGGCGCTGCGCGCCGCCGAGTTCCGCCTGTGGTCGGCCAGCATCAGCGCGCAGCCGGTCATCTGCGGCGCAGCCGCGCTGGGCGGCTGCTTCAGCTATGTCGCCGGTCAGCCCAATGCCGCGGTACAGGCCTTCGTCGCTGCCAGCGGCTGGTACAGCGCCGGCGGCACCAGCTATGCGACGCAGGACATGACGACGCTCGCCGGCACGCAGGTCACCGCGCGGCTCGCCGTGAACCCGGTATTCCTGATCGAGGATCTTGGCATCGAGACGCCGCCCGGCCTCGGCCCGGCACGCGAATCCGGCGCCACCGGCCCCAAAACCGGCCCGGGCAGCACCGACAAACATCTGTATCGCATCACCGCGCGCAGCACCGGCGGCAACGCCAACAGCCTGCGCGTGGTGCAGAGCACCTTCGCCGCCAAGAGCAACTGAGGACCACGCCATGCGCCAGCGTCCCCGCACCGGCCACGCACACGGCGTCTTCGCGCTTGCGCTGCTGCTTACGCTCGGCGCGGGTCTGCGCAGCGCGCCAGCGCTGGCTGCCGTGTATTACACCGTGGACCTCAGCACCACGCCGCCGGATCTGACCAAGGGCGTCGATCCGAATATCGCCGTCACCTTCGATGACTCCGGTTCGATGAGCCGGGATTACATGGGCGACAACCGCCCCTTCGACAATGCCGGGTGGGGTTCCGCGCCATGGCGCTGCGCGGGTGTCATCGATCCGGGGGTCACCGCCGCGGGCGACCCGCGCGCGCATGCCATGAATGGCGTGTACTACAACCCCAACGTACAGTACCTGCCGCCGCAGTACGCAGACGGCACGGTGTTTCCGAATGCCGATGCCAGCCTGGTCGCGGTCTGGCGCGACGGCATTCTCAGGAACCGACCGCTTGCCGCCGCCGATCCGGGCACGACCGATTTCACCCGCGCATGGCAATGCGCCAATGGCCTGGCCAATCCGGTGGGCACGGGACCGTTCTACTGGCGCCTCAAGGCCGGGGTGGATATCGGCACGCCGGTCGCGGTCAACACCGCTGCGCTCTACAACGCGGCCAACTGGGAGGCGATCGCGGTACCCGCCAGCGAGTACCAGAACTGGGCCAACTGGTGGGCGTACTACCGCACGCGCAATCTGATGACGCGCACGGCGCTGTCGCGGGTGTTCGGCGGCCTGGGTGACAACATCCGCGTGGTCTTCCAGAACATCAACAGCAACACGGCTACGTATCCATGGCTGGCGAAAAACGTCACCACGCTGGGTGCATTCAGCGGCGCCGCGCGCAGCGGATTTTTCAACTGGGTCTACCAGGTGCCGGCCAGCGGCAGCACGCCCGACCGTGCCGCGACGATTCGCGCGGGCGAGTTTTTCAGCGGTGGCGCCGGCAGCGTCCAGTTCACCAGCGCGGACCCGTACTGGAACGGCCTGAGCGGCGCGGACAAGGCCGACCTGACCTGCCGGCAGAACTTTCACATGCTGGTCACCGATGGTTACTGGAACGAAACCGATCCAAACTTGCCGAGTGGCTATTTCAACGGCGAAGCCTCGCGCATGCTGCCCGACGCCACCGCCTACAACGCCGGCGCTGCCACCAGCCGGATTTTTTCCGAGGTCGGCGGCGCACCCTACGATTCATCGCTGGCCAACATCGCTTTTTATTACTGGGCCAGCGACTTGCGCGCTGATCTGGCCAACAACGTGCCGGCATATTTTCCCGACAAGACCACCGGCGTCACCGACGCACCGGTGACCGGCGTGATCAGCAACCCGGCCGCGATTCCCGAGATCTACTACAACCCCGCCAACGACCCGGCCAGCTGGCAGCACGTGGTGCAGTTCATGGTCACCCTCGGCGTGGCCGGCACGTTGAACTACCCGCTGGATTTCACCGCGTTGCGCACCGGCGCGCGGACCTGGCCGCGTCCGCTCAACAACGCCGCGTCCGCGGTGGACGACACCTGGCATGCCTCGGTCAACGGTCGCGGCGATTACTTCAGCGCCTCCGATCCGGGCGAACTGGTCAGCAAGCTGCAGGACATCATCAACAGCATCATCGCGCGGCGCAGCTCCAGCACGGCCAGCAGCCTCAGCACTGCGGTGCTCACAGTGAACACGGTGAGCTACAGCACCGGCTATGACTCCAGCGACTGGAGCGGCACCGCCACCGCGCGCATGGTCGATGCCGATACCGGTTTGTTCGGCAGCACGCTGTGGGATGCCGGCTGCAAGTTGAGCGGCGGCTTCTGCGTGGCCACGGGCACCAACCTGGGCGCGGGGCGCGATCCGGATACGCGCGTGATCCTGACCGCGCAAGGCACCGGTGCCGGACAAGGCATCGCTTTCCGCTGGGCGGCGTTGCCGACGGCACTGCAGAGCCTGCTCGACCAGGACGAGAACGGCGTCAGCGATGGCCACGGCAGCGCGCGCCTGGATTTCCTGCGCGGCGATCGCGGCAGCGAGGGCGTCCTGTTCCATCGCCGCGGCTCGGTACTGGGTGCGGTGGTCAACTCGCAGGCGCTGTACGTGGCCGCTCCGGACAGCGGCTACCGCGACACGTTTCCCGCCGGCACGCCCGAGCAGGTCGCGGCGGCCGCCGGCACGACCTACGAGCAATTCGTTTTCGACCATCGCAGCCGCGCGCCGATGATCTACCTCGGCGCCAACGACGGCATGCTGCATGCGATCGACGCGACCGCCACGGCCGCCGGCGGCGGCGAGCGCTGGGCCTACGTGCCGTACACGCTGTACCCGACATTGAGCAAGATCAGTGCCACGAACTACACATTGCAGCCCATGGTGGATGCCACGCCGATCGAGCGCGATGTGTTCTTCGGCGGGGCCTGGCACACGATCCTCGTCGGTGGACTGCGTCTCGGCGGGCGCGGCATCTACGCGCTGGACATCACCAGCCCGACCGCCAGCGAGGCCAGCCCGGGTGCCAGGGTGCTGTGGGAGTTCAACCACGCGTCCAGCGGTGGCGCCGACCTTGCCTACACGTATGCTCAGCCCAACGTCGCGCGCCTGGCCAACGGCAAGTGGGTGGTGCTGGTACCCGTGGGCTATTTTCCCCACGGCAGCATGGCGCCGGCCGCCAGCAACAGCTACAGCAGCCTGTTCGTGCTGGATGCGCAGACCGGCACGCTGATCCGCCAGATCAAGACCTCCAGTGCGCCGCAAACCGCCGTGCTCAGCTACGGCCTGGCCGCGCCGGTGCTGGGCGACTACCAGAACGACCAGATCGACGACGTGGCGTTCGCCGGCGACATCCAGGGCAACCTGTGGCGCTTCGATCTGTCCGCTGCCAACCCGGCCAACTGGAGCGTCGACCTGATATTCAAGCCGCTGACGCCGGGCGCGCGTCCGATCACCGTCATGCCGCGCCTGTTTGCGGACGTGTTCACGCGCAAGTTCGATGTCGTGTTCGGCACCGGCAAGTACCTGGGCCTGGGCGATCGCACCAACGCCGGCGTACCCACGCAGGCGATCTACGGCGTGCGCGAGTATGGTGCCGCCGCGCCCGCGTACCCCATCACCGACAGCCAGCTGGTGCTGCAGGATCTGGGCACGCTCGCCAATGGCGCGCGCGTGCTCACCGACCTGCCGGTCACGGCGGGTCATCGCGGCTGGTATTTCCTGCTGGACAGCGCGCCCGGCGAGCGCAGCGTGGTCAGCCCCGTCGCACTGTTCAACACCAACCGCGCCGTTCTGGCCACGTTGATCCCCGGCGGCAGCGATCCCTGCAATCCCAGCCGTCAAGGCGCAGTGATGGTGATCGATGCCGCCAATGGCGGCGCCAGTGCGGGGCTCGCATCACTGGCCCTCGGATTCGACGTGCCATCCGGCTACGCCGTGGCCGGCATCAGCGCGGGCAATCCTCCCGCGGCGGGCATGTTGCCGGTGGCCACGCGTGTCGGCGGCGGCAATCTCATGCTGCCCGGCATCCTGCTGCCCGGCGGCAGCACCTTCCAGTTTTCTGACAGCTACTGGCGGCGCCGTTCCTGGCGCGTGCTGCAACAGGGGCAATGAACATGACCATGGCCAACGCATCCCGGGAACAGCCGCCGTGCCGCGCGCACGGTTTCACCCTGATCGAGCTGATGATCGTGGTGGTGATCATCGCCATCCTCGCCGCCATCGCCATCCCCGGCTACCGCAACCACGTATTGCGCACGCACCGCACCGACGGCAAGGATTTACTGCTGCGCCTGGCCATGGCGCAGGAGCGCTACTACACCGCCAACAACCGCTACACCGCGACGTTTGCCGATCTGGCGCAGGCATCCAGTTCAGAGCACGGCTACTACGTGGCGCAGATCGCCACTGCTCGTTCCAGTCTGGCCTACACCCTGACCGCAGTACCGCAAACCGATCAGGCGAGTGATGCCTGCGGTGATCTCACCCTAGACAACACCGGCGTCAAGGCCTATTCCGGCAACACCGGCAACGGCCCCTGCTGGTAGCGCGCCCGCGGCGATGCATACTCGCGGCATCCGTGCGTTCTTGTCGCTGCATGCGTCCGTGCGTACACTACGCGACCTTTCGCCGGAGTAGCTCAGTTGGTAGAGCGGCGCATTCGTAATGCGTAGGTCGTAGGTTCGACTCCTATCTCCGGCACCAAAATCAATAACTTATGAATGAGGCCCGACCGAAAATCGGGCCTTTTTCGTAGTTGATTGGTCACACAGTGGTCACAGCATGCCCACTGATCGCCCATTTATCGCCCGCTGGACGCGCGCGCTGGTCATGGGTTGGTCACAGGCCGCCCGGCCCGCGGCGGCGTCAACCGCCCGTTTCCGCTCCATATAGACGTCTATACGTCCAGACGTCCGAATGCTTCGCGGCACAGTGAATGCTGAAATCGCCCAGCGGCAAGTTATACACAAAATAAGCGTTGTTCTGCATTCACTTTTCGCTGCGGCTTGATAGTCAAAGGCACGCAGGCATTTTGTGTATAACCCAACCGTTATACACAAATTGGCCCGCGAATTTTTGCTTGTTGCGGGGCGGGTTTTGTAGGGATAAATAGTTGCCCACCTTGTTGCAGTGGTGGGTGTAATGGACATTACAGGTCAGATTTTCCAGCGGCTGTTGCAGGACGGCAACCCGCTGATTCTGGAGCCTTTTCAGGCAAAGGCCTTGGTGACGGGGCGGCCTGCCGTGCCCCATGCAGGGACGGTCCAGGCGCACATTGTCTACAGGCTGCGCGCGTGCGGTTTGCGCCCGATCAAAATGTCGGGTCGCTGGGTTTTCCCCCTCCCCGAAATTGCCAGGTGGCTGGCTGTGGGTGGTGAGGGCGCGCCGGCAGAGCCGAGCCAGCGCCCTGGCAGCGGGCGTTGGGGCAAACCCGGGCGCCCCAGCAATGCCGCACGGGCCGCGCGCGCCGCAGGGGGTGCGTGATGACCGCCCTCGCCATCACCCCCGCTGAGGCGGCGCTGGGCCGCGCCGACGTTGCTTTGGCGCTGACCGGCCAGCCGATCCAGCCCGTGCCCCACGCCCGCGCCCGCCGCACCCACGTTGATCCCGCGGCCGGACTGGCGCGCCGGCTGGAAAGGCTCGCCCGTGCGGCCCTGCCGGCCGAGCTGCAGCGTTTGCGGCGCGAGCCGACGGAGATCTGGTTGCTGGCGCATGACCCCGCGGCGGCGGTGCGGATCGACGAGGACCGCGCGCGCAAAAACAGGAAGAGGACAGCGCGCGCGCGCGGGGAAAAGCTGCTGCCTGAGTTCAGCCCGCGCGACGCGCGGGACGTGAGCAGAGTGCTGGCGAACGCGGCCACGCGTGATCGTCGCCGTCAGACCGTCGCTGGCCGTGCGCTGTCCATCGGCACAGGCGACGGCGAGGTTGAAGTGCGCGCGTTGGACTTGTCCAGCGCGCCGCCTGATCTGCAACTCGAGGCGCGCGCAACACTTGCCGCCATCCGCGCGGCGGGGCTAGTTGATGCCGAGTGGCACCGCCTCACTGCCCGGCCGGGCACGTGCGGTGACGCCGCCGATGACGCGGAGGCGCTGCCGGTGACCGCGACCGCAGAACTCGCGGGCTGCTCCGTGCGCACGGTGCAAACACGGATGCAGGGGGTGGGCGATGCGGAACACGCAGGGCAGCTGGTCCTGCCGTGCGTGCCGGGCGCGGGCGAGGTCTACAAGGCGCGTCCGCGCGGCGGCGAGGTGACGCCATGAAGCGCGTCACGCTTGCCCAAGCGCAATTCCGTCCCGATTTGGACTTCGTTTTGCCCGGCTTGCTGCGCGGAACGGTCGGCCTCATCGTTGGGCAAGGCGCGGTAGGCAAAAGCTTTCTGGCGCTTCAGCTTGCCATCGGCGTCGCGCTCGGCCGGCCGATTGGGCAGGGGCCAGAGGGAGATATCTACGAGGCGCCGGCGCGCGGCCCGACTGTGTGCGTCTTCGGCGAAGACCCCTCGGAGATCGTGCAGGACCGACTGCACATGCTCCGCCAAACGCTCACTCCCGATGATTCTGCGCTCGCGGATCTGTGGACCGAGTTCTTTTCGGCGTGCGGTGCGGATGACGACCTGCGCGTCATCACCAAGGCCACAGGAGGGTTTGCGAGCGGTCCGTTCGCAGCGAAGCTCGCTGAAATTGCAGCCGGCAAGCGGCTCGTGATCCTTGACCCGCTGGCGTTCCTGATCGCTGGCTGCGACGAAAATGACAACGGCGCGATGACATTCTTCATGCGGACTTTGTCCGGTGTGGCTCAGCAGACCGGGGCGGCGATCATTGTGCTGCACCACGTTGGCAAGTCGCGCGAGGGAGGTGAGGATTGGGAGCGATCGCGCGGCGCTAGTTCACTCACCACCGCGACGCGTCTGCAGCTCAACCTGAGATTGCCGACGCCACAGGAGTGCGCGGACTTTGGTATCGACGAGGCCCAGCGCGGGTTCTGGGTGCGCATCGCCCAAACGAAAGCAAACTATGCCAAGCCGCGGCCAGAAAAGTGGGTGCGGCGAGGGCCAGATGGAGTCCTGCGGGCGCTGGAGCCTGAGCAGCCGGTGACGGCTGCCACGATGACGATGCGGCCAGCCAGGCCTGCGGCTCGCAAGCGCGGTACGGGTCGAAACCATGTCTAGGCGCGCCTGCATGCCGATGGCTGCGCGCATCGATCGTGATCGCGCTCGGGATGTGGCGCGCACTGACATGGCGCTCGGGCTGACAAGTTTGTTTCGCGCCTTGCCCGACGGCGCGCGGCGGCACGAGGTCACCTTGCAGCAGCCTTGGTGCGGCGGGTTGATCATCATCCAAGGCGTGGAGTGCAGTGCCACAGACCAGGCAGTGCTGTTCGCGCTGCTGGCGCTCGCCGGGCAGCACGATCCATTGCCGGAGCCCGCCACGCCCGCAAAAGATAACGGCCTGATGGCCGCGGGCGCTGCGGTCGAGCGAGGGGTGATGCGGTTCAATACATCGAGCGCCGCGCTCATGCGCGAGGCGGGGATGGATCCCAACAGCCACGGCAGCCGTGCAACGATCAGGGCGTCGATCCGGCGCCTCGCCGGCATCGTGATTGAAGGGCGACACGGCAATGACTGGGCCACCACGCACTTGATCGCGGGCGCGGCGGGGCGCGGGCGCGACGCGATCAGCGTGGTGTTGAGCTACAGGCTGAGCGAGGCGCTGATCGGTGCGTGCAGCTATGCGCGCATCGAGATGAGCGCGTACAGAGCGTTGAACAGCGGGGTGGCGCGCATCGCGTATTCCTGGCTGTGCAGCTGGTATGCCGCAGCCACCGGCACCAGGCAGATAGGGATCGACGCGCTCGAGCTGCACGCGTATGGCGGGGTTGCTGCGGCCAAAAGCACTCGATCTGAGCGCCGTGCGGCCCTGCGCGCAGCGCTGGGCGAGATAGGTGCATTGCCCGGCTGGGCGGTCACGGTAGGCGCGTCGGGCGCCATCACCATAACTCGCCGAACCCGAAGCCAAACCGGCCTAGCGCCGAACCCAAACCGGCCTAGCGCCGAACCGGCGGACGGCTGAAAGCGAGCGGCGGCGCGATGCGTGGGGGTTTTCGGGTAGGCGTATGACTCTCCCCATTAAGGGGAGAGTGCACCCCACCTTAGCGGGGTGCACACCAGCCGCCTACGGCGGCCAGAGCCAGAGCGAGATCCTGGGGGATACCCCCAGACCCCCAAGCATTGACAGGCAGAGCTTTCATGGCTGTGAACAGCCCTTCAGCCCTTTGCTCAATGCCCGCTCTGCCGGACCGGCCCGGCCGGGCCGGTCTTGATCGACGCGACCGGCGGCCAGAATTTCTGCGCTTGCCCGCTGCATATCCAGAGACCCGCGCACTCAGCGCGGCACTTGGAGAAAACCATGGCAGCCAACCCCGACGACATCGAATTGGTAGTCGAGATAATCCACGATTCAACAGGCGAAAACCCGAAAGCGCATTATCGTCTTTTCGTAGGCGGCCACCCGGTTGAATATGCCGAACTGCGCGGTGTTAAAAATGTTCTTGCCCAGGCTTTGGTTTCTCACGCCCTGGCCTCGCGCATGGCTGCAATGAAAAACGCCGCCGATCCTGCCGACTTCCCCGGCCCGCCCGGACGCCACTGACCCGCAGCCCCCCAACGGCCCCCCGCAATCAAGCGACGCTCTTGAATGCGGGGGCACGCATCGGCCGTCCGGACGCGTGTGTCAAAAGTGACGTCAGTTTGCACAATTCACGCATGTTTTGACGTATGCGCAACGTTACGTCAGTTTGCACAATTCACGCATGTTTTGACGCATTGGCTGGCCGGCCGAGGCTCGGGTCCACGACCGCCCGGCTGGCCGGCCGGGGCTAGGCCGCCGATCGTCACCGCCCGCACCACCACCCGCAGACCAGCCAGGCGACATTGGCCGTCCACCCCGCAGGGGGTGGACTAAGAAGAGCCGCACACACTACGCACGTGTGTGCAAGCCGGAAACCCGCGCCGCGCTTGGGTTTGAGGCACCTACGGCCTTTTCCCGAGCATTGAGTCCGCATCTGGCTGAATCCCGCGCCAGCGCTGCGCTTCAGGCACCTACGGCTGCCCTTTAAAAGCGCCAGTTTTCCGGCCGCCGCGTAGTTTAGTGTTTCGCGAATATAGCCGGAACCCGCGCCGCGCTTGGGGTTGAGGCGCCTACGCCATTTTCTGCGCAGCGGCGCTGCATATAGCTGAAGCCCGCGCCGGTGCTGGTTTCCAGGCGCCTACGCGCGGCACGTTTTTTACTACTAACGACGGCGACAACCAGAACCGACATCCCTTATTGCAGCCGGAGAAAACGCAATGCAGAGAACCCTAGAGCGCGCGCGTGTAGTCAGCGTCCGGCTCACACGCTCGGAGCACGCCGCAGCTCAGGCCGAGGCGCAAGCGGCCGGTGCGCCGCTGGGCGCCTGGCTGCGGATGCGGATGCTCGACTCCGAAGACTCGCGTGAACGCTTTGCGGCCATCGAGGCCCGCCTGGCGGAGCTGAACGCGGCGCTGGAAAAGCTCGAGCGCGCGGTCGAGAAGAACTTCGGCCGCCTGGCCGAGGCGGTCCGCGCGCGACCGGCGAGCGGCGCCGGTTCCACTCCACGCCCGGTGACGAACACCGCACCGGCCGCCCCGCCGCGCACCTGACCCTGCGCGCGCCACACCACCACCTGACTATCCCATCGGAGCACGTCCCATGATCAGGCCGACGATTATCAAGAACGGTGCGAAAGCCGCGAATTACTATTCAGACGTCGAGAAAGCAGCCGAGTATTACGGCGGCGAGCGGGTGCCTTCAGAATGGATTGGAAAAGGCTCAGCAATTGCCGGACTCGCTGGCCGAGTTAATCGGGACGATTTGACTGCCATTTTGTCTGGCAAAATCACGGACGCCAGCGGCGAACGGCAGCTCGGCAGGATAAAAGCCGACGGCGCGGAACATCGCGCCGGCTACGATTTCACGATCAGCGCCCCCAAGAGCATTTCAATCGAGGCCCTTGTTCACGGGAATCGCGCCGCGCTCGAGGCCCACCGCACGGCAGCCGCAGCGGCCCTGCGGTATCTCGAGCAGTACGCCGAGACCCGCGTCGCTCGCGAGACGGTGCGAACTGGCAACCTCGTGGCGGCGACCTATGAGCATGTCAGCTCGCGGTCCGGCGACCCGCAGCTGCATTGCCATGCGCTGGTGGCGAACGTCACCTTCTATAAGGGCCGTGCCTACAGCCTCGAGTCGAAGAGCCTTTTTCAACGCTACCGTGCGGCCGACGCGGTTTATCACCAGGAGCTGTCGCGCCACCTCCAGCGCGCCGGCTTCGAGGTCAGGCACGACAAAGACGGCCGTGTCGAACTCGCCGGCTGCTCGCGCGCCGACTTGCGAGATTTCAGTACCCGTAGCGCTGAGATCGAGGCGGCCTTGGCGGCGCGCGGTCTCACCCGCGAAACCGCTAGCGCCATCAGTCGCGAGACGGCGGCGCTGGACACGCGCAACGCCAAAGTCTTGCCAGAAACTCGCGAGGCGCACCTTGAGCGCTGGACCACTCAGGCCGAGGCGCTGGGCATCAAGCCCAGCACCCGCGACCCGGCCATCGCCCGCGAGGCTCGGGCCGCTACGGGCTGGACCGGCGCCCAGATCGCGGCCGCCGCAGTCCTGAAGGCCACGGCCCACCTGACCTCGACGGAAGCGGTGTTCCGCGAGAAGGATCTGCACATGCAAGCGGCCAGGTTCTCCGCCGGCCGTTGCGACTGGGCGGACGTCGAGCGCGCGATGGCTGATGCCGAGGTGAAGGGCTTGATCATCCGCGAGGCTGGCCCCACGGCTGCGACCGAGCGACTGACCACGCGCGGCATGGTTGAGGCCGAGCGGCGCATGGCCGATGCCCTCGAGCGCGGCCGCGGCGATCACCAGGCCGTGATGAACGAGCGGGAGTTCACCCGCGCGCTCGCGCGCTTCGAGTCGTCGCGCGGCTTCAAGCTGTCCGACGAACAGCGCGCTGCGGCGGGCCTGATCCTGACAGGCCGCGACACGTTCCAGGGCGTGCAGGGCTTGGCCGGAACCGGAAAAACGACCCTGTTGGCGTTCGTGCGCGAGGCCGCCGAGGCCCACGGTTGGCGAGTGACGGGTCACTCGAACGGCGCTGAGCAAGCGGCGACGATGCAGCGCGAGTCGGGGATCGCAACCACGACCACCGCCGCGCATCTGCTCCAGGAGCAGGCCGCCGCCCAGGAACGCGGCCGCGCGTCGCCCGACGACGTGCGCGAGCTTCGGATCATGGACGAGGCGTCGCAGAGCGGGCAGGCGCAGTTCAATCGGGTTATCGAATCGACGGCGCATGCCGGCGCGCGCACCGTGTTTCTCGGCGACAAGCTCCAGCACCAGAGCGTGGAAGCCGGTCGAGCTTTCGAGCGCGCCCAGCAGCACATGCCAACCGCCACGCTCGGCGAGGACAGCATCCGCCGCCAGCGCACGGAGCACATGAAGGCAGCCGTCGGCAGCATCCTCGCCGGTAAGCACGGCGAGGCGGTGAAGCGCCTGCCCGCCGTCGAGGTCCGCAACGCGCAGGCTGCACTTCCGGACACTGCAACGCGCGACGACAAGCGCGCTGCGGCGCGTGCGGACAATCAGGCAGTCATCCAGCGCCTGGCCCGCGACTACGCCGCGCTGCGCCCGGAAGAGCGGAGCAAGGTGCTCGTGCTGACCAGCACGAACGCAGACCGCCAGGCGCTGAACTCCGCGATCCGCGCCGAGCTGCAGCAGCGCGGGGCGCTGGGCGCGGGCGCGCAGGTCGAAACCCTGCGCAAGGCAGCCCTGTCGGCCGAGGAATTAAAGCGGGCCGAGTCGTTCAGCGTCGGCCAAGTTGTTGAGGTCCAGGCCGACTACCGCCGCGCCGAACTGGCGCGCGGCTCGCGCTGGGAGGTTGCCGAGGTCCGCGGCGATCAACTGACGTTGCGCAACGCCGGCGGCCGGGTCGCGACCATTGATCCGTCCGCGATCAAGCTCCAGGCGTATGACAAGGAGACGCGCGAGCTGGCCGCCGGCGATCACGTGCGTTGGACCGAAAACCACCGTGCCCAGCGCGCCGACCACCCGCTCGAGGATGGCCTGAAGGTACGAAACGGCGCCAGCGCGATCGTGGAGCGCGTCACAGCCAACCGCATCACCGTGCGATGCGGCGATGGCGAGCGTATCGAACTCGACCCGAGCGTTGGGCAGAAGCTCGAGCACGACTATGCCTCGACCTCGTACAGCGCGCAGGGCCGAACGGTCGATGCCGTGCTGATCCACCACAACGTGGAGAGCGGAGCGCACGGGCAGCGCGAAACCTACGTGGACATCACCCGCGCCCGCGACCACGCGATCGTCTACACGCAGGACAGCGACAAGGCCGGCCGCCAAGCCGGCCTCGCGATCGACAAGACCGCCGCCCACGACATCGCCCACGACATCACTGCGGAGCGTGCTGAGCACCAGCGCGACCACGCGCAGCCGGAACCGGACTTCACCGCGGCGCACGACATCGACCACGCGCCGGACCACGACGCCGCCGACCCCGATCAGGACCCGGCCCACGACCAAGACCAAGACGGCCCGAGCTGGGGCTGACCACAAACCGCGTGCGCGGATTTCTGCGCACGCGAGCTGCATAGGAGAGGCGGCCAACCGGCCGCCGTCACAGGAGGCAACCCATGAACAGCAAGCACACCGGCGTCGAGCGCGATGCCTTGAAGGACTTCGCGCACGAACAGGCGCTCGATGCGATGGAGCGCGAGGCGCGGGAGAAAGGCTCTGACGTCACCCGCGAGCAGATCGAGGAAGCGATCGAGCGCGACCCCGAGGGCAACGCCGCGCGGCGTTTTGGGCAGTACGAGGAACTCGTGCTGGCCACGGCGCAGACGCTGCACGCCATGCACGAACTCGGCCTCGACCCGCGTGAGGTTGATGCCGAGAGCTTCGCCCGCGCGGTCGAGGCGACCCAGGGCGTTCTGCAGGAGCACGAGCAGCTGGAGCTGGTGCAGCCCGATCGTGAGCTGGACCCCGACGGCCCGGACTACGAGGACGACGGCCCGAGCTACGGCTGACCGAAAACCTGCGCAGCGTCGCTGCATACAGAAGAGACGAACACGGCGCACGGACGCGCCACCACCACAGGAGCAAACGCATGAAACTCGCCAACAGCCACACGCACAATTTCCTGCTGCACTACGGCGCCATTGCCGCGGGCGGCGTCCTGCTCATGGCGGCGATCGGCTGGGTTTTTTCCAGCCACCAAGTGCCGCTGCCGGCCGCTCACCCCGCTCACGCTGCACCGGCCGCCCAGGCTCACGCTGCACCGACTCACCCCGCGACCGTCGCCCGCACCACCACCACCGCGGTCGCACCCACGCCTGCCGTTGCGCCCGGCCCGGTCATGCTGCCGGCGCAGCCCAGCCCCGCCGGCCTGCGCCAGGGCTATGCGGTCCGGGCCATCGCCAGCTCGCCGGCGCCTGCGACCTACGGCGATCAGCCCGTCTGGACGCAACTGGCCGCCGCTGCCGAGCCCAGCGCAACCGGCAGCTGGTCCACCTCGATTCCGGCATCGCTGCGCGCTATCGCACCCAGCGCCGGGCTTGTGCAGACGCAGCTCACCGCCTATGTGCGCGTGCTGAACAGCGGCCAGCACGTGCTGATCCTGTCCGTGTCCGGCGGCCCGGCCAAAGCGGCGCTGACCATCGACGGCCAGGCCGCACCGCTAGCGTTGCTGGCCCGCACCTGCGGCGTGTTCACAGGCTGTCCGCAGGCGCCTACCACCAGCGCCGGCAGCGTGACGCTGGCCGTCGGCCTGCACGTGCTGATCGTGACCACGCAGACCAGCGTGGGTGACCAGGCGGCAAACCTCGACATCTATATGCGTGGCCCTGGCGCTGCGATGCCCATGGCGATCGTGCCGTGGGCCGTGCCTGCCGCCGCCGGCGCCACGACCACTGCCAAGGCCACGGCGAAGGGGGTGACGCCATGAAGCTCGGGGCTCGGCCTGAAGAGTGGATTATTGGTGGCATGCTCGGCGCCGGCGTTGGCCTCGCCGTGACTGCGCCGCTGGCGCTGCTGGCCGGGCCTTTGCCGGGCCTGCTGCCGCACGACCTGGCAGCCGAACCGCTGTGGGCGGCGGCGGTGCATGCGCTCATGCTGGGCACAGCGGTGGCGTGCGCTGCGGCGGGGGTGTGGATCGCCGCACGGCAGGCGAGTGAGGAGCACATCGAAGGCGTCGAGTATCTGTCGTCACAAGCCGCCGCCGCGCAGGCGTTGCAATCGATCCAGCGCGCGGACATGTCCGACGAGCAGCGCGCGGGCAAGGTGCGGGGGCTGGCGCTCGGCGGCATTGAGCTGTCCCGCAGCGCGGAGACCAAGCACCTGCTGCTCGTCGGGCTACAGGGCGGTGGCAAAACGGTCCTCATCAATGCGCTGCTCGATCAGGCCGCAGCACGTGGCGAGAGACGCATCATTTTTGACCCCAAGAAAGATTTTGTGCGCGCTTATTTCGACCCGTCCCACGTCGTCCTGCTCGGCCCATGGGACGAGCGCAGCGTGGTGTGGGATGCGGCCGGCGATTTCAACGAACCGTCGCTGGCATACGAGTTCTGCAACGTGCTGTACCAAGTCGCGGCGCGCCCCGAGCACAAGCGCTGGGTTGGCGGCGCGGCGCGGGTTTTGTCCGGTTTGATCATCGCCGAGATGGTCGATGCGCAGGTTGCGAAAAGGCCTGCGGCGTGGAGCTGGTCGAGCATCGCGGCGCAGGTCGCGTCGCTGGGCGATGTGGACATGATCAAGCGCGCTGCGCGCGGGGATTCCACGCTGCGCACGTTGTTCCCGAGCGCGTTTAGCACCGGCAAACTGACGCGCGACGAGGTCTCGGTACTTTCGACGCTGCCAGAGGGAATCGACGTCATCCGGATGTTGGCGGCGACAGATTCCGCAAAACCGGATGCGCTGCGTTTCTCGCTGCGCCGCTGGCTTAGCGGCACGGCGCACGCGGAAATCGACACCATCATTCTCAATTACGACGAGAACTATAAAGTCGCCGGCGGCCTGATTTTTGGCGCCATGCTTGATGTGATTTCGAGCACGATCAACAGCTCGCTGCCAGAGAAAAGCGCTGACGAACCGGGAGGCCTGTGGGCGGTGTTCGATGAGGCTCCGCAGTTGGGCGCCGAGGGTCTGGTCAAATTGCAATCGCTGGCCGCAGTCGGTCGCAGTCGCGGCACTCGCGTGGTAATCGCGGCGCAGGATGAAAGCTATTTTGCGGCGCTGCTCGGACGTGACAAAGCCGACCTGTTGCTGGCGCTGGCCGGCACCCGACTGTATTCACAGACGTCGCCCGGCGTTGCGCGTGCGATTTGTGATCGGGCTGGCGACAGGAAAATCATCCAGATCACCAACACGCCTTCGGGCGGCGCGCGCCAGGGGAAAGTCGCGGAAACACAAATCGTCCCCGCAATTTTGCCGAGCGTGTTCACCGGCCTCGCAGTGCGTCGCCGCCGCTGGTACAGGCCGTGGTCGCGCACGGGCGCGGAAATCATCCTGCAATCCGGCAACCTGCTCGGACGGCTGCTGCAGCCATTCGGCGCGCGCCACAGCGACATCGCGCCGATGTTTGTGCCCTGTCACGCATGGGCGTGGGGCGAGCACCACAACGCAGGCCCGACTCGCAGCAATGCGCCACAGCCGACGCCGCCCACCACGGACGGCGGCCGCGCTCCAGAGCCACAGCTGCCGCAGGAGCCGGCATGCGATCCCGACATCGAGTCGCCTTTCACCGACGCGCCCACACCAGAACCCGACGAGCCGTCGCCGTTCGACGACGCTCCGGCGCAGGACCCCGACCCCGACGCCATCGACTGGACCAAGGACCTGTGACCATGAGAATCCTGCTGAGACTCTTCCTCGCCAGCCTGGTTTTCGTCGCCTGTTACTGGCTTTTCGCACAGATCCAACCCACCGCCATCGCAGCCGTGATCGCCGGACTGCTGGCGCTGGCAGAGCTTTTCGAGCCGGCCATCGCTGGCCGCTCTGGCGCAGGCGGCGGCCTGCGCCTGTTCGCGCGGCTGGGCGCGACCCTGATTTCGTGGCCGTTGTTCGCGATCGCATTGCAGTTCGCCGGCATGGCCGATCGCCCGCTGCGCATCGCAATCGCCGCAGCTGCAGCCAGCGCTGCCGGCGTGCTGGCTGCTGGCCACGGCAGCGGCAGGGACACCGTGCGTTTGTGGGCTGTGATCGCCGCCTGCGCCGTCCCGCTCGATGCACTTGCGCAAGCCCTGCTGGCACAGCCCCTCGACCACCTCGCCATCGCTGCAGGTGCTGGCGCGGTGGCCGTTTCGCTGCTGGTCGCGCGCCAAAGCATTGTCTGGCCGCAGGAGCACTCGAAGCTGCTCCTGCTCTGCGCCGGCGCTTGCGGTTGTGCCGGCCTGCTGTCCGCGCTGCCTGCGCTTGTCTGAAATCTGCGCAGCCGCGCTGCATGCACGTACCACCACAGGAGGACACCACATGAACATTTTCATCGACGCCATCACCCTCATCGCGCAGGTCGCGCTCGGAGTCGCAGCGACCCTCGTCAGCGTCAGCGTGCTGCTGGCGATCGCGCACGGCATCACGAACGCCGTGCGCCGCGCGCGAGGCATGGCGCCGATGCCGCTCGACGATTTCATGCGCCGGTGCGGCATGGAGCCGGCGCCGCCTGGCTGGCCCTTCAAGAGGCCGGCGCCGCCGCAACCGCAACCGCCGCCGCTGGTGACGCCGCGCGAAAAACCTGCGCATCGCCGCTGCATAGCAGTGAGCAAACCGCTCGACCAACCAACTAACACAGGAGCACCACCCATGAACAAGTCCATGCGAAAGACCCTCATTGCCGCCGCGGTCGCCGCGGCGTTCATCGCTCCCATCACGTACGTGCTGGTCGCGTCGCCGCTGCCGGCGCAGACGCCGCCGGCCGGTTTGCTGGCCGGGCACGCCCGGGTCCAGTTTTTTTCCGGCCTGTTGACCCGGCCCAGTGACGCGCTGGCCGCGATGCCGGTCGCGGCCTTGCCGCTCGATGTCCCGCGTGCCGCGTCACTCAGAGCCGCGAGTGGCGGTTTTGCGGACCTGGCGACGTGGTTTCGTGCGCCGGTCACCGGCCAGTACCGCATTGTTGTCGCGGCCGATGCAGTCTATGTGAACGCGCCGTGCCACTGGTGGTCGAGGTCGTCCGGATGCGAAGTGCCAGCCACTGCCGCCGGCAAGGTCGCGCTGGCGGCCGGGTGGCACGAAATCCACATTAGCACCGAGGTACGCGCGCCCGGCTCGCCCGCGTCACGCGCGCCGGCGGCGATCTCGATCCGCGCGCCCGGCGCGGCCACCGCCCTGCCGCTGGTGCCCTACTGGCCGGTACCCGCGACCGCAGTGCCCACGGCGAAGTGACCCATGCCGCCCCGGCCCAGCGCTGGGGCGGTTTTCTGCGCAGCGCCGCTGCATACGAATAGGCCCGCATCCCGCGGGCCACAGGAGAAATCACATGCACAAGATCCAGACCAAGATCCTCGCCAGCGCCAGCGCCGTCGCGCTGCTCGCCGGCTGCGCCTCGCTGCCGCCCGGCATGACCGGGCAGTACCCGAACTCCGCGGACGTCTATACGCCGGGCCAGTCCCAGCAGGTGCAGCAGGTGACCCTGGGCACGGTGCTGTCTGTGCGCAGCGTGCACATCGCTGCTACCGGCACGCAGACGGGCACTGGCAGCGTGCTGGGCGCCGTCGTCGGCGGACTGCTGGGCCACAGTGTCGGCGGCGGTCGCGGCAAGACCCTCGCTACGGTCGCCGGCGCAATCGGCGGCGGCGTCGGCGGGAACCTCATCGCGTCGCACGCCTACACGCAGCCGGGTCTCGAGGTCACGGTGCGTCTCGACGACGGCCGAATCATCGACGTCACGCAGGCGGCCGACGTGGCGATCACGCCCGGCGAGCGCGTGCAGCTGCTCAGCGCCTACTACGGCGAACCGGCGCGGGTCGTGCCCGTGCAGTAACCCGACGGCGGCGCTGACCGCAGGCACGCAATCCGCTAGGCAGGAGCCCGAGTGTCGCGGGGCCAGGATGGCCAGGAGCGACCGCACCAACTGACCCCGGCCCAGCGCCGGGGTTCTTTTGCGCAGCGTCGCGATCGCCGCGCACAACGAAAAGCTGCGCATCACCGCTGCATACCGGAGAGCCGCATCGGCTCGACACCGGAGCAGTACCTCATGCGCAACAAGACCCTCATCGCCACCGTCATCCTCGCGGCCCTCACCGTGCCCGCCATCGCCACCGCCTCGCCGACCTGGACCCTCGACGTGAACCTGGCCTCGTATCACCTCGAGCGCTGGGCGCGTCACGACCTCAACCAGCACAACGAAGGGCTGGGCATCACCGCGCACTTCTCGCCGGACTGGTCGCTGTCCGCCGGCTGGTATCGCAACAGCTTTCGACGGACCAGCGCCTACGCGCTGGTCAACTGGACGCCGCTGCACTGGTCACTGCCTGCGGGCTGGCGCATCGCCGCCGGCGCCACCGCCGGGCCGGACTCGGGCTATCGCAGTAATGAAATCGCCACGCAACCGTTGGTGGCCGCGGCGCTGGTGCGCGTGATCGCGCCGGCGGGCTGGGCCGTGGATCTGACCGCCGTTCCAAACGCGCGCGACGGACGTACCGGGTTTGTCGGTGCGCAAGTTTCGCTGCCGCTGTGAAAACACAGGCGCGGGCCTCACCGTCCGCGCCAAATCACGGACGTTTAGACGTCCACACGAACAGAGGAAACACCATGAACAGCAACCGCAACCGCATGATTCACATCGAGGCCGCCGAAACCATCCCTGTCACGTGCCCGCACTGCGCCGCAGCGCTGGGCATGATCGACGTGCAGAACCTCGCGCAGCGCAGGCTCTGGGAGCGCGAGAGCGAGCCGCTGTCGATCGCGCAGCCGAAGGACGCGGCCGTTGCCGCCGAGGCGGGCGTGATCCACGGCGCGTGCCCGGCGTGCTCTGCCGAGCTGACCGCGTTCTGGATCGCGTTCGAGCGCGATCACGCCGTGAACGCCGCAGCCGTGGCGCCGCGGCTGAGCGCGGCGCTGCATGCCGGGTCGTTCACGGCGTGGACGGTGATCGAGCATCGGAAATTTTGCGGTGATGTCGTCGAGCACCACTTCGGGCCCGTCACGGCCGCCGACGCCGACGAGGCCTTTGCGCGCATCCGCGAAATCCTCGCAGACCTGCCGCGGCCGCCGCTCGAAGCGGCCTGATCCTTGCGCGGTTGCTCATGCCGCGCGCCCTTGGCCGGCCACTGCGCCGGCCTTTTTGTGGTTGCGTTTGGACGTCCAAACGCCAGCGCAGCCAGCGCAGCCGTGCGCTCAATGCCGCTCTCGCGCGCGCCAGCGCGTCATGCAGGGGCACGGCAGATCCACAGCCACAGCAGAGCCAGTGCACGCCTCGGGTCACGCGCCGGCGTGCGCAGGTCCGGCAGTCCTCACTGCCACTGCCGTTCAGAGCCGCCCCGCTCGTTGGCCCCTCGCCAGCAGCCGTCGCGCCAGCGATGGAGCCGCTGTCACGCCGCCCGCCTGCTCGCCCCGCTGCGCGGGGTTCGGGCCGCCTCGCGAAGCAGTGAGGCGGCTCCGAACAGCAGAACCCACAGCGAGGACGACACCATGAATGACCTGACGACCACCCCGAAAACGCGCGCGGCCCAAGGCACCGCGAGGCGTTCCCCCTCGCGCTCCCCCGAGGCTCACCCAACAGCAGGCGGGGTGCGGAGCGAAGCGGCGGCGATCTATCTCGCGACCAATGGCGAGGACCAGGCCGCGCACGAAGCGGCCGTGCTGGCCGAGGCCGAGCAGATCCTGCGGCGCAGGTTCGAGCGCATGGCAACCCTCAGCAGTCCGAGCGAATCCGGCGCCTGGCTGCGGGCGCGGCTGGCAACGCGCGACAGCGAAGCGTTCTGCATCGTGTTTATGGACCACCGGCACCGCGTGATCGCGTTCGAGGAGCTTTTCCACGGCACGATCGATGGCTGCTCAGTTCCGCCCCGCGAAGTGATGCGGGCATGCCTCAAGCACAACGCCGGCGCAGTGATCTTTGCGCACAACCACCCGTCAGGCGTGAGCGAGCCGAGCAGCGCCGACGTGCGGCTGACCCAGCAACTCAAGCAGGCGCTCGAAATGATCGACGTGCGCGTGCTCGACCACCTCGTGATCGGCGAGACGGTCACGAGCCTTGCACAGCGCGGCTTGATGTAAGCCGCGCACCAACCGGAGACGAAGCCATGAACGACCAGGACCGCAACACCGCCGCCGAGATTTTCGGCGAACTGATCTACAGCTACACCCGCGCGCAGGCCCTGGCCGATGGCGTGCTGGTGGACCTCACCGAGCGCGCGCACCGCGCCGGCATCCGCTACCCGACCGCCTGCACCGCGAGCGTGTGGGCATTGATCGACTGCATCGCCAACAGCGACACCGACGAACTGGCCGGCATCGTGCGCGACGTGCGCGCGGATGCCGTGCTGCGCGACCTGCTGGCGGCGATCCGCAAGGCACGCGGCACCGACCGCGTGAACTTCCAGGCGCTGGGCGCGGCGCTTTGGGCGCAGTGCGGGCCTGGCGACGCTGGCGAGCCGGTCATCACCCTGATGCAGCAAGGCGAAGACTGACCGGCAGCGACACCGACAACGCGGCGCGGCGGACTGACACCGCCGCGCCATCGGACCGCTGAAACTGTGATGCAAATCACGTCACGTGACATTTGTTTGCAGTATGATGTAAGCACCAAAAAAAGGAAAGGAGAAGCGCCATGTTCAAGACCTTTATTTTCGCGGCGGCGGTGGCCGGAACGATGAGTTTCGGCCACATGCTGATGCGCGACACTCAGAGCCTGATCGCCGGCGAGCAGGCGCTCGCCAACATCAACCCCTACGCCACGCCGGCGGCGCAGGACGCCAAGATTTCCGGCGCCCTGGCGCAGATCAACCAGGCGAGGTGAACTGATGAACATGACCGAGTTGTCTGTAACCGAGTTGTCTGTAACTGATGGCACCATTCCTAACTTGGCGCGCGGCCGCGCGGACACTTGGCGCACGATCCGCCAGCGCCCGCGGCTTTGGGCGGCCAGGGTTTGGCTGGACCAAAGCGAGCCGGGCGGCTTGTACCGCGAGTTTCTGCCCCTGCGCGCGCTGGGAGAGATCGTGGTGGCGCGCGAAATCGAGCTCGGGGACGTGATTGAATTCGCGGAACGCCGAGCGACGTTCAAGCCGAATGAACGCGCCGACGCGCGCGTTTATTTTCAAGTGGATGCGCGCCGGGAAGGGGTGCTCGTTGGTCGGATTGTGGGAAAGGAATCGTGCATGCGCTGGGCAGATTACGTCCAGGCCCGCCATGCGCGCAGGGAAGAGCAAGCGCGGGCGCGGGCGGAGAAGGAACAAGCCGAATGGGAGACGCGCGCGCGGGCGATGGCGGCCTTGAGGTCGAGGTATGAGGCGCGCATGGCGGCGCGCGCCAGCGCGCCGGAACAAGAGGCGCCGCAGCCGTGATCGCGCGCGCGACCACGGTTCCGACACCGGACCCGGCGGCGGTTCTTGCCGCGCGACGGGAGTCCGAACGGCGCCGGCAGGCGTCGCTGCGCCAAGACGCCGCGCACTCGGGCGGCGGCAACTTCTCGATGACGCTCAGGGCGGCAGATGCCGCGGCACTCGGGAAGATCTGCAAGCGCGACGGCTGCACGCGCAGCGCGGCCGTCAGGGCCGCGCTGGTGGCCTATGCCGCCAGCGGCAAGGCACCCCCGCAACCGGGCACCACCACAGGCGCGGGCATCACCGCCCGTGCCCTTCACTCCCAGAGGAAACCATCATGACGCTCGACGCTGAGCTGCTGCGGCAGCTCGAACGCCTCAAGGAATCGCTGATCAGGTACAGCCGCGCACGGGAAGCCAAGTACGGCCGCGCCCAGTGCGCGTGGGCCGGGCGCGACACCCTGGTCGCGGAACCGTTGCCCACGAAGACCGAGTACCAGAAGAACGCCCGCCTTGCTTACTTTGGGCCACCTGGCCATGCATGACGATGACGCGCACGACCCGCAACCGGGCCGCTGTTCTGCACGCGCACGGCGGGGCACCAACGTGCTGCACGCCCCCTCAACGCAACGGATGAGCACGGTCGCCGCCATGCTGGCCGGGTTCATCCGGCCCGCCGGCAGGCGTCACCGTGTGGACGGGCGCGAAGTGTATGCAACGGCGGCTTTGGTCGAAGAACTCGAAGCCAGGTGCTGGGAGGACTGGGAGGCGGTTGTTAAACGCCTCGCGCTTGGTGCAGTGACAGCCGCAAGCCTGCGCGCACCGCACGCCAACGCCGCGCACGTCCGTTGGCGTGGGCGCTACCTCGCCGACGACGGTCTACAACTGCCGGTCATGGTCATCAGCCCGGCGCGGCCAGAAGCGCCGGGCAGCATCTGGGCGATGCTCGACGGCGAGTGACGAAAGTCCGCCGACTTTCGTTCCATCCCGGCGCCCGCCGCGCGAAGAAACAATGCCTTGCGAGGCCCGCGCCATGAGACTGGATGGGGGGGTACCGTTTCGTTACCCCCATCTATGCCCGCTCGGCCGGACTTTCGTCCTCTATGCCGCCATGCCCACCGAGCGCGTCGATGGCGGCATCGAGGGTCTCCAGCTTCTGGAGCCCCTTGCCGTCGCCCAAAGTCGTTTCGGTGTAACGATAACTCCAATCTGGGGTATCCATTTAACCGGAGTTGTGACTTCTCCACGGTCGGTTCTGCCGAGGCCGCTCTAGGCTTGGAGGATGCCCGCGTTTCGCCGGCGGCTTGGGCCGCTTGGCCTTGGGGCTTTTCGTCCGCGCAAGGTCATGGTAGCGCACGGGATCATGGGCGACGGCGAGTTCCAGGACTCTGTAGAACAGCATCCCGCGGCTCCGTGAGCGTCGGCGGTTGAAACGAAACACAAACTCGTTGAGGTAGCTGGGCAAGTGCGCGGCATCTACCGCTCCCTGGTGGGTGCCGAGCAGCCAGCGTTTTGCCAGGGACGCGATCCGATGCACGCCTGGCAGCAGCGCGCCCGGGTCTTCGCCACGCGCGCTGGCTGCCCGCTGGCTGCGACGGTCATGGTTGTAGCCTTTCCTCTCCAATCCTCGGTAGCCCTGCCAAGCATCGGTCATCACCGTGGCCCCCGGTTCGACGTTCGCCGACACGAAGGCAAGCAGCGACTCTGCCGAGGCATCCGCCACCGGCGTCATACGGCAGCGGCCGAATCCCTTGGGCTCGATGATCTCGACCGCGACACACGTCAGGACCTTCTTCCCTTTCGCGCGACCCCCAGACAACCCGTGATCGAGCCCACCGATGTAGGTTTCGTCCACCTCAACTCTGCCGCGCAGGAGTTCCCGATCTGGACGAACCAGCACGGATCGCAACCGGTGCAGCATGGCCCAAGCCGTCTGGTAAGAGCCGATCTCCAAGGTGCGCTTCAGGCTCAAAGCCGAAATCCCGTCTTTGCCGGAGGCGAAGTTCCAACAGGCAGCAAACCAGACGGTAAGCGGCGTGCGGGTCCGGTCAAAGATGGTCCCGGCCGTCACGGATGTGCGGCTGCCACAGTCCGTGCACATAAACCTGCCATCGCCCAAACGCCACCCACCGGCGTGGCAACATTCCGGGCAGACCAACCCGGACGGCCATCGTAGCCACTCGAGGTAGTCCAAACAGTCCGCGTCGGACTGGAACCACGTCTGGAACTCGCCGAGGGAACGGGGGTAGTGAATTCCTGCACGCGGGAGATCCATGACGGCATGATGGACCTAGCTCCGGTTAAATGGATACCCCAGACTCCAATTATCATCACTGCCATTTTTTCGACACAAAGCAGGGCGGTGAGGAATCGGCGGGCGCGCTAAGGGCCTTTCACTACAGGCGTGCTGATCATTTTGACGGCTCCCAAACGGCAGTGGTCTCAGCGTTAAAAGCGTTCACGCAATTGGGGTGGTTCTGAGCAGCCTCGCCGTACTTATCGCACCGCTTAAGCATTGCCTTCATGGTCGCTAGATGTCCTTGATACCAATGCCACGAATGGACAGGACCTGAGTGAGCGCTGGAGATCGAGTTGGAGCAAGCAGCAAGGCCCGCAACGCTGATTGCCAACACGATGAAGCCGAGCATGTGACGCATGGTGAATCTCCTCTTTTTGGATGGTGTGAAACAGTCGTTACCCCAGCTTCTTCGCCAGATCCGTCGCCCGCGGATGGTAGTACCGCATCAGCATGCGCGGGTCGCGGTGCCCCGTGACCTTCGCAAGCTCGTGCATCTGAAACACGTCGGCGAGTCTCGACGTGGCCTCGTGCCGCAGATCGTGGAACCGCACCCCGTCAATGCCTGCTCTCTGAACTGCGCGCTCAAACGCCTGCGTGACCGAATCCGGTCGCAACCCGAACACCCGCCCGTCGAGTTGACGTGGCAACGCGCGCAGCGCGCTGATGGCTCGGCTGGACAACGGCACATCGCGCGCCTGCCCGTTCTTGGTATGCGGCAGGTGCGCCGTGCTGGCGCGCAGATCCACGTGCTCCCAGCGCAGCGCACAGAGCTCGCTGCGGCGCATGGCGGTCTCGACGGCCAGGCGGATGATGCTGGAGAGTTCGGCCGAACCCGTGGCGACACCGATCGCATCGAGTTCGGCATCGCTCACGCGGCGAGTGCGGGCGTTCGCAACGCGCGGCTTGGTGACGACCTCGATAGGATTGGCGAGTGATTCCATGCCCCACTCGCGGCGTGCCACGTTGAACACGCGGGAGAGGACGGCCATGCGCCGCACGATGGTCGCGGGTGCGTGTCCAACAGCCGTCCAAGCGTCGCGGGCAGCGGCCACGTCAGCGCTGCGAACGCGCGCCATGGCGCGGCTGGCGAAGGGCAGGGCGCGCAGCGCATCGACATGCGACCGTTCCCGCGCAGGGTCGCGCTTGAGCGGCACATGCTCCCGTATGTAGCGGTCCAGGCACTCGGCCAGCGTGGTGCGCTCGGCCTCGCCGCTATCCCGCCATAGACCGCGCTCCTGCTCGGACTCGAGCTTGCGCGCCCAAGCCTCAGCATCGAGTTTCAGCGCGAAAGCCCTGCTTTGCGGCGGCTGCCCTTGACGCCGTACACGCGCCCGCCAGAGCCCGGAAGAGAGCTGATCGATGGCCGCCATGTTGAGGCTCCGTTGGTCATGCAGTGGTCACAGGACCATGAAAATACCATGAAAACCGCATATTTGCTAGTTGTACTTTAGCATTCGTAATGCGTAGGTCGTAGGTTCGACTCCTATCTCCGGCACCACCAGCACTTCCTGGCACGTCCGCAGACGTCCGGAAAACCCAGTAAAAACCTAGTGATTCCCTAGGTTTCGCGTCCGGGAACGTCTGGGTTGTACGCGTGCAGCCGGTGGCTTGTGAGAGTTACTTCGAGAGTAACCCCGTCCTGGGCGCTCTGGAGTTACTCACGTGCTGACCGATACAAAGCTCAAAACCCTGCGCCCGCGCGAAAAGCTCTACCGGGTCACCGACGAACGCGGGCTGTGCATCGAGGTGCACCCGACTGGCGCGCGCTACTGGCGGGTTCGCTACCGTTTCGGCAGCACGCAAAAGATGCTGAGCCTTGGAACGTACCCCGACGTTTCGCTGATCCAAGCCCGCGCACGCCGCGACGAAGCCCGCGCACTGGTGGCCCAAGGCATCGACCCGAGTGCCGAGCGCAAGGCCGCCAAGGATGCCGACGCATTGACGTTTGAAGCCATCGCGCGCGAGTGGCTCGCACGGCAGGACTTGACCCCGGCCACCGCACAGAAGCATCGCTGGCTGCTCGAACGGCACGTGTTTCCGGCGCTGGGGCGAAGCCCATTGCTTCAGTCACCGCCGCCGACGTGCTGTTGCAAGCCTTGGAAGGGCGCGGACTGCTGGAAACGGCAACGCGCGCACGTTCGATGACGTCTTGCGTGTTCCGGCATGCAGTGGCCACCCTGCGCGCGCCCGGCGATCCGACTGTGGCCCTGCGCGGTGCGATCAAGCCGCCGAGAGTCCGGCACCATGCCGCCGTCACCGACCCGCGCCAGCTTGGCGACCTGCTGCGGGCAATCTGGAGCTATCGGGGCGGCTTCGTGGTGGCGTCCGCGCTGAAGCTGGCCCCGCTGGTATTCGTGCGCCCCGGCGAGCTTCGCAGTGCCGAGTGGCAGGAAATCGACCTGGACGCGGCGACCTGGTGCATTCCCGCCCACAAGATGAAAATGCGGCAGGCCCATATCGTGCCGCTGAGCACCCAAGCCGTCGCCATCCTGCGCGAGCTTGAGCCGCTGACTGGACGCGGGCAGTACGTGTTCCCGTCACCACGCACACCCCGCCGCTGCATGTCCGAAAACGCCATCACCGTCGCCTTGCGCGCGCTGGGCTACTCGGGCGACACCATGACAACGCACGGCTTCCGCAGCACCGCCAGCACGCTGCTGCACGAACAGGGCTACCCGTCCGACGTCATCGAGCGTCAGCTAGCCCACAAGGAAGGCAACGCGATCAAGGATGCCTACAACCGCGCGGCGCACCTGCCCGAGCGCATCCGCATGATGCAGGCATGGGCCGACTATCTGGACGGGCTGCGCAAGGGTGCCGACGTGGTGCCGATCCGGCGCGGGCAATAGGCCGAGGCTGTCCGCCGAGGGCCGCTTGCGTCCTGTATCGCCACGCGATACGCTGCACGCATGATCCGCTCTTTCCGGCACAAAGGCGTTGAAGCGTTCTACCGGACGGGCACCACCGCAGCCATACAAGCCAAGCATGGCAAGCGCCTGCGGCTGCAACTTGGGCGGCTTGACGTGGCACAAGGGCCGCACGATATGGCGGCACCTGGCTGGAAGCTGCATCCCCTGAAAGGAACACTGGCCGATCACTGGGCGGTTTGGGTGGATAGCCACTGGCGCTTGACGTTCGCGTTCCAGAATGGCGACGCCGTGCTGGTGGATTATCAGGACTATCACTGAGGGCTACACCATGACAGCGATGCACAATCCCCCACACCCTGGCGAAGTGCTGCGCGAATGGCTGGAAGGCGTCACCGTGACCGAGGCCGCCGCGCGCCTGAACGTAAGCCGGGTTGCACTCTCGCGCGTGCTGAACAGTGCGGCGGGGATCAGCCCCGATATGGACTTGCGGCTAGCCAAGGCACTGAACACCACGCCGGGCACGTGGTACGCGATGCAAGCGAACTTCGACATGTGGCAGGCACAACGCCGATTCCGCGCGAAGGTGCGCCCGATCATCCCGCATGATGCGAGCGCCACCATGGGGTGACGCGCTCCACCCAGCAGGCCCGCATTCGTTGCGTATCATCCCCATTGCCACGGCTAGCTGAACGCCGGACACCTTCACCGGCTGCCGTGGCGATCTTGAAGGGCTGGGAAGGCCAGCATGGCGCGCAGAAAACACCGGGCGATACCCTGGAAAACAGTCGCGAAAATCTAGCGCAGACTGCATGACTCGCACGCGTTGGATTGGGTGCGGTGCGCGCGTTCAGCCCAGCCACACGCGTGCGTTGCGGAACAGGCGCAGCCAGGGCGAGTCCTCGGTCCAGCGCTCGGGGCGCCAGCTCATCTGCACGCTGCGGAACACGCGCTCGGGGTGCGGCATCAGCGCCAACACGCGGCCGTCGGCGGCGTGGAAGCCGGTGAGACCTGCGGGCGAGCCGTTGGGGTTGAGCGGATAGGACTCGGTGGGCTTGCCGCGGTTGTCCACATAGCGCAGACAGGCGCCACGTGGTTTTGCGCCGTCGGGCCACATCGCGCGGCCTTCGCCGTGCGCCACCACCACCGGAATGCGCGAGCCGGCCATGCCGGCGAGGAAAATCGAGGGTGAATCCATGACTTCCAGGGTGACCAGGCGCGCTTCATATTGTTCGGACGTGTTGCGGCGGAAATGCGGCCAGGCCTCGGCGCCGGGGATCAGGGTTTTCAGTTCGGACAGCATCTGGCAACCGTTGCACACGCCCAGCACGAAGTGACCGGGGTCGGCGATGAAGCTCTGGAACTGCTCGCGCAATGCCGCGTTGTAGCGGATCGACGCGGCCCAGCCGCGGCCGGCGCCGAGGACGTCGCCATAGGAGAATCCACCGCAGGCGGCGAAGCCCGTGAAGTCGGCGAGCGTGCGGCGCCCGGACTGGAGGTCGCTCATGTGCACATCCACCGCCTCGAAACCGGCGCGGGTGAAAGCGGCGGCCATCTCGACCTCGCCATTCACGCCTTGCTCGCGCAGGATCGCGACGCGCGGCCGTGCGCCGCTGGCGATGAACGGCGCGGCGATGTCCGCGCCCGGCTCGAAGCCGAGCTTCGGGCTCAGGCCCGGATCGGCATCGTCGATGCGCCAGGCGCGCTCGGCGTCGGCGCTGGCCGGGTTGTCGCGCAGACGCTGCATGGCGTGGCTGGTTTCCTGCCAGGCGCTGAGCCATTGCGTCCAGTTGCCGCGCGCTACGGTTTCGCTGCCGAGGAACAGCTTGATGCCCAGCTTCTCGCGCGGCTCGCCGATGCGGTGCAGAACCTTGTCCAGGCCGTGGCTGAGCGCCAGAGCCTGCAGGCGTTCGCGGTCGGCCCGGCGTACTTGCAGCACCGCGCCCAGTTCCTCGTTGAACAGTGCGCGCAGCGTGGCCTCGCCCCAGCCATCGAGCTGGACGGTGAAGCCGCAGTGGCCGGCGAAGGCCATCTCCAGCAAGGTGACGATCAAGCCGCCGTCGCTGCGGTCGTGATAGGCCAGCAGCAGGCCCTGCGCGTTGGCCTGTTGCACGAAGGCGAACAGCGCGCGCAACGTGGCTGGAGCGTCCACATCCGGGGCCAGGCCGCCGCCGCGGTTGAACACCTGCACCAGGATCGACTCGCCGAGGCGGTCGCGTCCCGCGCCGAGATCCAGCAGCCACAGATCGCTGTCGCCCTGATCGAGGCGCAACTGCGGGGTCAGCGCGCGGCGCACGTCGGTGACGCGCGCGAACGCACTGACCACCAGAGATACCGGCGCCACGGTGCGCTGCGCGCCGAGCTCGGCGTCGTCCCAGCGCGTCTGCATGGACAGCGAGTCCTTGCCCACCGGGATGGAAATATCCAGTGCCTGCGCCAGCGCGCTGGCGGCGGCCACGGCATCGAACAAGCGCGCGTCCTCGCCGGGGTGGTCGACCGCCGCCATCCAGTTGGCCGACAGGCGCACCTCGCCGATCTCGCCGATGGGCGCGGCGGCGAGGTTGGTCAGCGCCTCGCCGATGGCCATGCGCGCGGATTCGGCACCGCCGATCAAGGCCAGCGGCGTGCGTTCGCCCACGGCCATGGCTTCGCCGGCATAACCTTCGAAATCGATCAGGCTCAGCGCGCAGTCGGCCACCGGCACCTGCCAGGGACCGACCATCGGATCGCGCGCGCACAGACCGCCGACACTGCGGTCGCCGATGGTGATCAGGAACGACTTGCTGCCCACGCTGGGATGCCGCAGCACGCGCGTGATGGCTTCCTCCAGCCCGATACCGGACAGATCCGGCACCACGTCCACGCGCGGTTTGATGCGCTGCGCGTCACGCTGCATGCGCGGCGCCTTGCCCAGCAGCATCGGCAGCGGCATGTCCACCACGTCCAGCGCGGGGCCGCCGCGGCTGTCGCGCACGCGCAATTGCTGCGCGGCGGTGGCGATGCCGAGCTGCGCCACCGGGCAGCGTTCGCGCGCGCAGATCGCCAGAAGCTGGTCGAGCTGATCCGGGCGTACGCCCAGCACGTAGCGTTCCTGTGCCTCGTTGCACCACAGTTGCATCGGGCTCAGTGCAGGATCGGCCGAGGGCACGCGCGCCAGCTCGATCTCGCCGCCGACGCCGGAGTCGTGCAGCAATTCCGGTAGCGCATTGGACAGGCCGCCGGCGCCGACATCATGGATGGCGACGATGGGATTGGCCGCGCCCAGCGCGCAGCAGGCATCGATCACTTCCTGGCAGCGGCGCTCCATCTCGGCGTTGTCGCGCTGCACCGAGGCATAGTCGAGCGCGGCGCTGGCGGTGCCGCCGTGCATCGATGACGCCGCTCCGCCGCCGAGGCCGATCAGCAGTGCCGGGCCGCCCAGCACCAGCACCGCATCGCCGGGCTGCAGCCTGAGCTTCTGCACATGCCCCGCGGCCAGGTTGGCGATGCCGCCGGCCAGCATGATCGGTTTGTCATAGCCGCGGCGCAGGCCGAATTCGCCGGTTTCCTGCTCGAAGCTGCGCAGGTAGCCGGCCAGGCACGGACGGCCGAATTCGTTGTTGAACGCGGCCGCGCCCAGCGGACCGTCGCGCATGATTTCGAAGGCGCTGGCGTAGCGCGGGGACAGCGGGCGTTCGCTTTCCCATGGGCGCGCAAGGCCGGGAATGCGCAGATGCGACACGCTGAAGCCGGTCAGGCCGACCTTGGGTTTGCCGCCGCGGCCGACCGCGCCTTCGTCGCGGATCTCGCCGCCGGCGCCGGTGGCCGCGCCCGGCCAGGGCGCGATCGCGGTCGGGTGGTTGTGGGTTTCCACCTTGATCGCGTAAGGCACCTCGCAGGTTTCCGCGCGCCACACGCCGGACTGCGCATCCACGCCGAAGCGGCGCCCGCGGCTGCCGGCGATCACTGCGGCGTTGTCGCTGTAGGCCGACAGCGTGTGCGCCGGATGCGCGGCGTGGGTGGCGCGGATCATGCCGAACAGGGTTTCTTCGCGCGGCTCGCCGTCCAGCGTCCAGTGCGCGTTGAATACCTTGTGCCGGCAGTGTTCCGAGTTGGCCTGCGCGAACATCATCAGTTCGGCGTCGGTGGGGTCGCGGCCCAGCGTGCGGTAGCTGTCCACCAGATACTCGATTTCATCCGTGGCCAGCGCCAGGCCCAGGCGTGCATTGGCGGCCTGCAGTGCCGCTTGCGCGCCGCCGGCGAGCGCGATGTGTTCGAGCGCGCCGGGCTGGCCGTGCAAGAACAACCCCGCCGCATCCTCGATGCGCGTCAGCACCGATTCGGTCATGCGGTCGTGCAGCACGTCCAGCGCGGCGGCGTGCGCCGGGTGAGCGGCCGCGGGCAGGACATCCAGCGCATACGCCACGCCGCGCTCGACGCGCGCCGCCGCGAAACCGCAGCCGCGCAGGATGTCGCTGGCCTTGGATGACCACGGCGAGACCGTGCCCAGGCGCGGCGTCACCCACAGGCTGGCGACCGCGGGCGTGGTGTCGCGGGCTTCCAGCACTTCGCGCAGGCGCGCCAGTGTCGCCGCATCGGGCTCGGCGTCGGTATCCAGCACGAACACGTACCAGGCCTGACGCACGCGTGTGCCCGCACTGATCGTGTGCAGGCGGGCGTTGAGGCGTTCGAGGCGGAAAGGCGAAAGTGCGCTGGGACCATCAAGAACAAGCATGCGCGGCGCCGTGAATCAGGAAAACGCGATTTTAACCCGGGCAGGGACACGGGACACAGCGTTGCGCGGAGTCGCGCAGTCCTCGTCATCCTCGGGCGCGCAGCGCGAACCGGGGATCCAGTGCTCAACCCGGTGCTGCGACTGGATGCCCGCCTGCGCGGGCATGACGATGCAAAGAGGCTTGGCACTCGGGGCACGAGAAAAGCTTGCGCGGTGGTCGAAGCGCTTGAGTCCTTTCGCTTGCCGGCTATCGGGCTACCAGCTCTCCAGCTCAATACCCGGTGCCAAAGCCGTCGTCGGCTTCGACAGGCAGATCGGCTTCCTGCGCGCTGCCGCCTTCGGCAAGACGGATGCGCAGGGCCAGGCCATCGCGCGAATCGGCCTTGTTCAGCGCCTCCTCCAGCTCGACGCGGCCGTCGCGATACAGCTTGAACAAGGACTGGTCGAAGGTCTGCATGCCTTCGTGGAGGCTGCGCTCCATGGCCGGCTTGATCTCGTGCACCTGACCACGGCGCAACAGGTCGCGGATATGCGGGGTGTTGATCAGCACCTCGGCGGCAGGCAGGCGGCGGTTGTCCTTGCCGATCACCAGGCGCTGGCTGATCACCGACTTGAGGTTGAGCGACAGGTTCATCAGTACGTTCTTGTGCGCGCCCTCGGGAAAGAAATTGAGGATGCGCTCGATGGTCTGGTCGGCGTTGTTGGAGTGCAGCGTGGCCAGGCACAGATGCCCGGTTTCGGAGAAGGCGATGGCCGCGTCCATGGTTTCCTGATCGCGGATCTCGCCGATCATGATCACGTCCGGCGCTTCGCGCATGGCGTTCTTCAACGCCTCGTGGTAGCTGTGCGTGTCCAGCCCCACCTCGCGCTGGTTGACGATCGAGCGCTTGTGCCGGTGCAGGTATTCGATCGGGTCCTCGATGGTGAGGATGTGCCCCGGGGTGCCCTGGTTGCGATGGTCGATCATCGAGGCCAGCGTGGTCGACTTGCCCGAGCCGGTGGCGCCGACGACCAGCACCAAGCCGCGCGGCTCCATGATGATGTCCTTGAAGATCGCCGGCAGACGCAGTTGCTCGATGCTGGGGATATCGCTCTTGATCGCGCGGATCACCATGCCGATCTCGCCGCGCTGCTTGAACACGTTGATGCGGAAACGCCCGACATCCTTGACCGCGACCGCCATGTTCAATTCGAGATCGCGCTCGAACTGCGGCGCCTGGCCTTCGCTCATCAGCGAGTAGGCGATCTTCTTGACCATGCCACCGGGCAGCCCGGTGTTGCCGAGCGGATAAAGCTTGCCCTCGACCTTGATGTTCACCGGCGCGCCGGTCGTCAGAAACATGTCCGACGCGCCCTTGTCCACCATCAATTTCAGGAAATAACCGATGTCCATTGTCTGCGCCCGATGCACGAATGCGTTGCCAAGTGCGGGCCGGCGTGCCAAAAATGCGCGCCACCCCCCGCTGCGATGCGCAGGTTATGGCACGGCCCATGAGAATTTTCCACCGCGCGGCACTCATTTCCGCTGTTTCATCCCTGTTGCTGCTGCTCGGCGGCTGCGCCAGCACGCCGCCACCCACCGACGCCATGACCCAGGCGCGCGACATGCTTGACGCCGCGCGCGGCGCGCAGGCGACGATCTTCGCGCCTCTGGACCTGGGTACGGCGCAGGCGCGCTATGCTCTCGCGCAGCAGGCACTGGCCGGCAAGCACTACGACCGCGCGCGGCGCTACGCCAACGAGGCCGAGGCCGCCGCCGAGCTGGCGCGCGCCAGGGCCGAGCTGGGCCAGTTGCGCGAGCAGATCCACCAGCGCGCGCGCGCCAACGCCGAATTGTCCAGCCGCCTGCTGGGCATCGCGCCCGGCGCCGCGACGCAGCCGATGAACGCGGCGCCCGCGCCGGCCAGCAGTGCCACGCAAACCTATCCCGCCAACGCGGGCAGCACGGGGGGTGCGCCATGAAGCGTGTCCTGTTGCTGCTGGCGTTGTGCGCGGCAAGCAGCCTGGCCTTGGCCGCGCCACCGCCACCCGATCCCGTCTACCAGAATCTGTCCGCCGAACTCGCGCAGCTTGGCCGGGATCCGGTGCTGGGCCACTATGCGCAGGGCGAACAGGCGCGCGCGCGCGATGCGCTGGCGCAGTTGCTGGCGGCCGCGGGTGACCCGACCGAGCACGCCTACTGGGCCTACATTGCCGCGCGCCGGGTCGAGTTGGCCCAGACCACCGCGCAGATCGATGACGCGCGCGCCAAGCTGGTGCAGTTGCAGCAGGAGCGCGATCGCATCCGGCTGCAAGCCAAGGAGCAGGAAGTCGCGCGCGTGCGCCAGCAACTGGCGCAGGCGCGCCTGCAAAATGCCGCCGCCGACGAGGAAACCCAGCGTCTGCAGGCGCAGGGTCAGAGCTACGCCCAGCAGGCCCAGCAGGCGCAGCAGGAAGCCGCCCAGGCCAAGCAGATGGCCGCGATGCAAAGCAAGGCCGCGAGCCTGGCCAAGCGTGAGGCGGCGCTGGCCGAGCAGGCGATCCAGGCCATGCAGGGCCGGCTCGATCACCTGACCCCGCGGCAAGGTCCGCAAGGGCTGCAAATGACCCTCGAAGGCGATGCGTTCGCGCCCGGGCAGTCTGGCCTCAGGCCGCAGGCGGCCAGCCATCTCGGTACCCTGGTGCAGTTCGCGCAGTCACACGCGCATGCGCGACTGCTGGTGATCGGCTACACCGACGACACCGGCAGCGCCGCCGCCAACCTGGTGCTGTCGCGGCAGCGCGCGCAGGCCGTGGCGCAGACCCTGGTCGCGCAGGGCGTGCGCGCCGCGCGCATCCAGGTCGAGGGCAAGGGCGAAGCCGATCCGATCGCCTCCAACGCCACCCCCGAGGGCCGCGCGCGCAACCGCCGCGTGGTGGTGATCTTGCGCGGGGTCAATGGCTGACGCGGAACCCGGGACAACGTGTTGCGCGCGGCGGGCCGCACCGACATCCCCGGGCGCGCAACGCGAGCCGGTGATCCACAGCGCCTCGCGCGCTGAGCCCGCGGGGCGCTCAATCCTCCTCGGCGTGCGGTTTCCAGGTCGCGGTCAGCTTTTTCTGCACGGCGGGCGGTGTGGCTGCGTAGTGCGCCAGTTCGATGCTGTAGCGGCCCTGGCCGGCGGTGGCGGCTTTCAGTTCGGTGGCAAAACCATCAAGTTCGGCCAGCGGCGCCTGCGCGCTGATCGCACCCTCGCCGCGGCGCGGTGAGCCGGTGCCGAGGATGCGCGCGCGCCGCGCCGACAGCGCGCCGGTCAAATCGCCGACGTGCGCCTCGGGCACGCTCACTTCCAGATTGACGATGGGCTCCAGCAGCAGCGGCTCGGCCTTGAGCACCGCATCCAGGAACGCCTTGCGCCCGGCGCTGATGAAGGCGACCTCTTTCGAGTCCACCGGATGGCTCTTGCCGTCGTGCACGGTGACGCGCAGATCCTCCAGCGGATAGCCGGCGATCGCGCCCTGCGCCAGACCCTGGCGCACGCCTTTTTCCACCGCCGGCATGAACTGGCCGGGGATGGTGCCGCCCTTGACCGCATCGACGAACTCGAAACCGGCGCCGCGCGGCAGCGGCTCGACGCGCAGGAACACCTCGCCGAACTGGCCGGCGCCGCCGGTCTGTTTCTTGTGGCGGAAGTGGCCTTCGGCCAGGCGGCTGACGGTTTCACGGTAGGCGATGCGCGGCGCGCGCTGCACCACCTCCACGCCGAAACGCGCGCGCAGGCGCTCCAGGGTCACGCGCAGGTGCAATTCGCCGAGGCCACGGATCACCGTCTCGTTGAGTTCCTTGTGGTGCTGGACGCGGAAGCACGGGTCTTCCTCGGCCAGCCGTGACAGCGCCAGCGCGAGTTTCTGTTCCTGGCCCTTGCTGGCCGCCTCGATGGCCAGCGCGAACATCGGCTGCGGCATGGCGATCGGCGCCAGCGCGATGCCGTCCTCCTCGTGCGAATCGTGCAGCACGGCCTCGGGGTGGATGTCATCGACCTTGGCCACCGCGGCGATGTCGCCGGGGATGGCCGCGGGAATTTCCTGCGTGTCCTTGCCGCGCAGGCGCAACAGGTGGCCGACCTTGAACGGCTTGCGCGCATCGTCGATGAGCACCTGCGCGTCGCGGCGCAGCGTGCCCTGGTGCACGCGGAACACGGCGATCTTGCCGAGGAAGGCGTCGTGCTGGATCTTGAACACGTCGGCCAGCACATGGCGCGCGGGATCGGGCAACACCTCGATGCGCGCGCCGTCGCGATGGCGGCGGTACGGCGGCGGGTTGGCCTCGGCTGGACTGGGCAGCAGGCGCTGCGCCAGCTCGATGAACTCGGCCACGCCGGCGCCGCTGCGCGCGCTGGTGAAGCAGATCGGCAGCAGATGGCCTTCGCGCAGGCACTGCTCGAAGGCGTCGTGCAGTTCCTGCGGGGTGAGCGCGTCCTCGCCGGCATCCAGATAGCGGCCCATCATGCGTTCGTTGATCTCGACGACCTGATCGAGGATGCGCGCGTGCGCGGCGGCGAGGCTGTCGAAGTCGGTGTCGCCGTTGGCGTGGAAAAACGCATCCAGCACCGTGGCGCGGCCGCGCGCGGGCAGGTTCACCGGCAGGCATTCGGGGCCGAACTCGGCGCGCAACGCATCCACCAGCGCGGCGAGGTCGGCGTCCTCGGCGTCGATGTGGTTGATCACCAGCACGCGCGCCAGGCCGCGCTCGCGCGCGTAGTGCAGCAGCCGGCGCGTGCCGTACTCGATGCCGGCCGCGGCGTTGACCACGATGGCCACGGTTTCCACCGCGGTCAGTGCCGCCAGCGTGGGGCCGCGGAAATCGGGGGAGCCGGGCGTGTCGATCAGGTTCACGCGCAGGTCGGGCCGCTCGATCGTGGCCAGCGCGCTCTGGATGGAATGGCCGCGCGCGATTTCCTCGGCATCGAAGTCGCTGACGGTGTTGCCGCGCTCGATCGTGCCTGCCGTCTGGATCAGGCCGCCGGCATGCAGCAGGGCTTCGAACAGGGTGGTTTTGCCGGCGCCGGGGTGTCCTGCCAGGGCGATGTTGCGGATGTCGCGGGATGTGATGGGCATGACGGTCTCCATTGCGGCGCACGTCGTGGACGCGCGTCGGGTGAGCGTCAGGCCCGTCCGCGGGGGCGGCGCGCCACCGGCGTGGCCGGCGCGGGCGGGTCATGGCGGGGCCGCGGGCTGCGGCCACGCGCCTAGCCTTGTGCGCGTGGCCGGCGCGGTCAAGCTGCGTTGCGTTGGCTGCGCGGCGTTGCCGGCGCCAGGAACCGCGCGCTTGACGGCGGCGGCGGGTGTGTGTAAACACGATGCTGCATCGCACCAGCCCAGGTCGGGGCCGCAGTTCGCCGCGGTGCCATCCGTGGTCGCCGGAGCCTGTCATGCCGCAGCACGTCCATCCTGTTCCGCTGCGCGCCGGCGCCGGGTTGTATCGCCCCGAGTACGAGCACGACGCCTGCGGCGTGGGTTTCGTCGCGCACATCAAGGGGCAGAAATCGCACGCCATCGTGCGCGATGGGCTGGCCATCCTGCACAACCTCGACCATCGCGGCGCGGTCGGCGCCGATGCGTTGATGGGCGATGGCGCCGGCATCCTCATGCAGATTCCCGACGCGTTGTACCGCGAGGACATGTCGGCGCGTGGCATCCGCCTGCCGCCGCCGGGGGAGTACGGCGTGGGCATGGTCTTCCTGCCGCGCGAGCCGGCGTCGCGCGCGGCCTGCGAGCAGGAAATCGAACGCGCGGTGCGCGCACTGGACCAGCGCGTGCTGGGCTGGCGCGAGGTGCCGGTGGATCGCGACATGCCGATGTCGCCGGCGGTGCGCGCGCGCGAGCCAGTGATCCGCCAGGTGTTCATCGGCCGCGGCGCGCAGGTGCGTGTCGCTGATGCGCTGGAGCGTCAGTTGTACGTGATCCGCAAGACCGCCAGCCACGCCATCCGCGCGCTGGGTCTGCGCCATGGCACCGAATACTTCGTGCCTTCGATGTCCACGCGCACCGTGGTCTACAAGGGCCTGCTGCTGGCCGACCAGGTTGGCCAGTACTACCGCGACCTGGCGGACGCGCGCGCGGTGTCGGCGCTGGCGCTGGTGCACCAGCGCTTTTCCACCAACACGTTTCCCGAATGGGCGCTGGCGCATCCGTATCGGCTGGTCGCGCACAACGGCGAGATCAACACCGTGCGCGGCAACTACAACTGGATGCGCGCGCGCGAGGGCGCGGTGCACTCGCCGCTGCTGGGCGCGGACCTGCAACGCCTGTGGCCGCTGATCTATCCGGAGCAGTCGGACACCGCCTGTTTCGACAACGTGCTGGAACTGCTGCTGATGGCCGGCTACCCGCTGGCGCAGGCGATGATGATGATGATCCCGGAGGCCTGGGAGCAGCACGCGCACATAGACCCGCGCCGGCGCGCGTTCTACGAGTACCACGCGGCGATGATGGAGCCGTGGGATGGCCCCGCCGCGATCGCCTTCACCGACGGCCGCCAGATCGGCGCCACGCTGGATCGCAACGGACTGCGCCCGGCGCGCTACATCCTGACCGACGACGAGCGCGTGATTCTCGCCTCGGAGGTGGGTGTGCTGCCGGTGCCGGAGAGTCGCATCGTGCGCAAGTGGCGCCTGCAGCCCGGGCGCATGCTGCTGATCGACACCGACGCCGGGCGCATCATCGACGACGATGAACTGAAAGCCCAGTTGGCCTCGGTGCGGCCTTACCGGCAGTGGGTGGAGGCGCTGCGCGTGCGTCTGGATGCGCTGGACGCGCCGCAGGCGCACGCTGCCGCAGCGCCGCCGCCGGATGATCTCGCGGCACGTCAGCACGCCTTCGGTTACAGCAGCGAGGACTTGCGCCTGGTGCTGGCACCGATGGCGCTGAACGCCGAGGAAGCCATCGGCTCGATGGGCGACGACGCGCCGCTGGCGGTGCTGTCGCAGCGCGCGCGGCCGCTGTATGCCTATTTCCGGCAGCGCTTCGCGCAGGTCACCAATCCGCCGATCGATCCGATCCGCGAGCAACTGGTGATGTCGCTGCTGTCGTTCATCGGTCCCAAGCCGGACTTGCTCGACATCAACCAGGTCAACCCGCCGCTGCGCCTGGAGGTGGCCCAGCCCATCCTCGATTTTGCCGGCATGGCGCGGCTGCGCCAGATCGCGCGCATCAGCGACGGCAAGTTCCGCAGTTACACGCTGGACATCTGCTATCCGGCCGCGTGGGGCGCCGAGGGCATCGAGGCACGGCTGGCCTCGTTGTGCGCCGAAGCGGTGGATGCGCTGGGCAGCGGCCACAACATCCTGATCGTGTCCGACCGCAGCCAGGACGCCGCGCGCGTGGCGATCCCGGCGCTGCTGGCGACCTCGGCGCTGCACCAGCACCTGATCGCGCGCGGCCTGCGCACGCAGACCGGGCTGGTGGTGGAAACCGGCAGCGCGCGCGAGGTGCACGATTTCGCCTGCCTCGCCGGCTACGGCGCCGAGGCCGTGCACCCGTATCTGGCGCTGCACACGGTGGCCGCGCTGCTGGCGCAACTGGGCGAGCCCGGCGCCGCGATGCCGAGCGCCGAGCAGGCGCAGCGCAATTACATCAAGGCGATCGGCAAGGGCCTGCTGAAAGTGATGTCGAAGATGGGCATCTCGACCTTCATGAGCTATTGCGGCGCGCAGTGTTTCGAGACGATCGGCCTGGCGCAGACACTGGTGGACCAGTACTTCAGCGGCACGCTGGCGCCGGTGGACGGCGTGGATGTGTTCGCGCTGGGCGCGGAAGCGCTGCGCTTGCACCATGCGGCGTGGACTGCGGGCGCGGCAGCGGACCCGGAGCCCGGGCCCGGCGGCGACTACGCCTGGCGCGCGCAGGGCGAGCACCACCTGTGGTCGCCCGACGCCGTGGCCAAGTTGCAGCACGCGGTGCGCAGCGGTCACGCGGACACCTACCGCGATTACGCCGCGCTGATCAACGAGCATTCGCGCCAGTTGCTGACCTTGCGTGGCCTGCTCGAGTTTGGCTGCGATGCCGCGGGTCCGGTGGCGCTGGATGAGGTCGAGCCGGCTGCGTCCATCGTCACCCGCTTCAGCACCGGCGCGATGTCGCTGGGCTCGATCTCCACCGAGGCGCATGCCACGCTGGCGCTGGCGATGAACCGCATCGGCGGACGCAGCAACACCGGCGAGGGCGGCGAGGACCCGGCGCGCTACCGCGCCGAGTTGCAAGGCGGCCCCGGCCTGCAGGACGGCGACACGCTGCTGGGCGTGCTGGGCGCCGAGGCGGTGGTTGCCGACCAGCCGCTGCATGCCGGCGATTCGCTGCGTTCGCGCATCAAGCAGGTGGCCTCGGCGCGTTTCGGCGTCAGCGCCGAATACCTGGCCAGCGCCGAGCAGATCCAGATCAAGATGGCGCAGGGCGCCAAGCCCGGCGAAGGCGGCCAGCTGCCGGGCAGCAAGGTCAGCGACTACATCGGATTCCTGCGCCACGCGGTGCCGGGCGTGGGCCTGATCTCGCCGCCGCCGCATCACGACATCTATTCGATCGAGGACCTGGCGCAGCTCATCCACGACCTGAAGAACGTCAATCCGCGTGCTTCGATCAGCGTCAAGCTGGTGTCCGAGACCGGCGTCGGCACCATCGCCGCCGGCGTGGCCAAGGCCAAGGCCGACCACGTGGTCATCGCCGGCCACGACGGCGGCACCGGCGCGGCGCCGCTGTCCAGCATCAAGCGCGTCGGCGCGCCGTGGGAGATCGGTCTGGCGGAAACGCAACAGACGCTGGTGCAGAACGGCCTGCGCGGGCGCATCCGCGTGCAGGTGGACGGCCAGTTGCGCACCGGCCGCGACGTGGTGATCGCCGCGCTGCTGGGCGCCGACGAGTTCGGTTTCGCCACCGCGCCGCTGGTCGCGGCGGGTTGCATCATGATGCGCAAGTGCCACCTCAACACCTGTCCGGTGGGCATCGCCACGCAGGATCCGCGCCTGCGCAAGTTGTTCAGCGGCACGCCCGAGCACGTCATCAACTATTTCTTTTTTCTTGCCGAGGAAGTGCGCGGCCTGATGGCGCAGCTCGGCGTGCGTCGCTTCGAGGATCTGGTCGGTCGCGTCGAGCTGTTGCATGCGCGCGTGAATGTGCCGCACTGGAAGGCGCGTGCGCTCGATCTCGAACGCGTGCTGGCCGCGCCCGCTGCGGGCGCGCGACGCCACGAATCTGCGCAGGATCACGGCCTTGGGCAGGCCCTGGACAACAAGCTGATCGAACGCGCGCGCGCCGCGCTGGAGCTGGGCGAGCGCGTGCATTTCATCCAGGACGTGCGCAACGTCAACCGCAGCGTCGGCGCCATGCTGTCGGGCGAAGTGGCGCGGCGTTTCGGCAGCGCGGGCCTGCCCGACGACACCTTGCATATCCAGATGGAGGGCAGCGGCGGGCAGAGCTTCGCCGCGTTCCTGGCGCACGGCATCACCCTGTACCTGATCGGTGATGCCAACGATTACACCGGCAAGGGCCTGTCCGGCGGGCGCGTGGTGGTGCGTCCGAGCATCGACTTCCGCGGCGAGGCGCAGGACAACATCATCGTCGGCAACGCCGTGCTGTACGGCGCCAGCGCCGGTGAGGCGTTTTTGCGCGGCGTGGCTGGCGAGCGTTTCGCGGTGCGCAACTCCGGCGCCAGCGCGGTGGTCGAGGGCTGCGGCGACCACGGCTGCGAATACATGACCGGCGGCAGCGTGCTCGTGCTGGGTGCCAGCGGACGCAACTTCGCCGCCGGCATGAGCGGCGGCGTGGCCTATGTGCTGGATGTGGACGGCGCCTTCGCGCAGCGTTGCAACACCGCCATGGTGACGCTGGAACGGGTGTTGCCCGAGGCCGAGCAGATCGACACGCTGCCGCGCGCGCTGTGGCATGGCGGCGAGAGTGACGAGGCGTGCGTGCGGCGCCTGCTCGAAGCGCACCACCGCTGGACCGGCTCGTTGCGCGCGCGTGAACTCTTGCGGCAGTGGGAGACCGCGCGCGCGCGCTTCGTCAAGGTGTTCCCGCACGAATACCGGCGCGCGCTGGGTGACCTCGCCGCGCGCCACGAGACGGCGCAGCAACTTGCACGCGCCAGCAGCGCAGTGGAGTGAGGCACAGCCATGGGCAAGCTCACCGGATTCCTCGACTATCCGCGCCAGGACGAGCCGCACGAGGCGCCGGCCACGCGCGTGCGCCACTGGCGCGAGTTCACCCCGGCGCTGGCCGAGCCCGCGGCGCGCACCGAAGCGGCGCGCTGCATGGATTGCGGCATTCCGTTCTGCAACAACGGTTGCCCGGTGCACAACCTCATTCCGGATTTCAACGATTGGGTGTGGAACGATCGCTGGCGCGAAGCGCTGGATGCGCTGCACGCCACCAACAATTTTCCAGAGTTCACCGGACGCGTGTGCCCGGCGCCCTGCGAGGCGGCCTGCACGCTGGGCATCCACGCCGCGGCAGTAGGCATCAAGGCCATCGAGCACGCCATCATCGACACCGGCTGGGCGCAGGGCTGGGTGCAGCCGCAGCCGGCACATGCAGCCAGCGGGCGCCGTGTGGCCATCGTTGGCTCCGGCCCGGCCGGGCTGGCCGCCGCGCAGCAACTGGCGCGCGCCGGCCACGCGGTGAGTGTGTTCGAGCGCCAGGCGCGGCCGGGCGGCCTGCTGCGCTATGGCATCCCCGATTTCAAGCTCGACAAGGCGCTGATCGACCGGCGCCTGGCGCAACTCGAAGCCGAGGGCGTGGTGTTCCGCTGCGGCGTCGAGATCGGCGCCGCGGCCGGGCAGCTCAGCGCCGCCGAATTGCTGGACACATTCGATGCCGTGCTGCTGGCCGTCGGCGCCGAGCAGCCGCGCGATCTGCCGATACCGGGCCGCGCGCTGGACGGCATCCACTTCGCCATGGATTTTCTGCGCCCGCAAAACCAGCGCAATGCCGGCGCGCCGGTGGTCGACGCCATCGATGTCGCCGGCCAGCGCGTGGTGGTGATCGGCGGCGGTGACACCGGCAGCGATTGCGTGGGCACCTGCAACCGCCAGGGCGCGCGCAGCGTGACCCAGTTCGAGCTGCTGGCGCAGCCGCCGGCGCAGGAAAACAAACCGCTGGCGTGGCCGTACTGGCCGATCAAGCTGCGCACTTCCAGCAGCCACGAAGAAGGCTGCGCACGCGACTGGGCGGTGTCCACGCAGGCGTTTCTGCCGGGCACTGGCGCGGCGCACGCCGATCACGTGCGCGCGCTGCGCGTGTGCCGCGTCGAATGGCGCGACGGGCGCATGCATGAACTGCCGGAAACCAGCTTCGAGATCGAGGCCGACTGCGTGCTGCTGGCGCTGGGTTTCGTGCATCCGCGCGCGCCGCTGCTGCAGGCCTTCGGCGTGACCAGCGATGCGCGCGGTCACATCAAGGCCGAGGCTGGCGTGCACGCCGGCAGCTATGCGACCAGTGTGCCGTGCGTGTATGCCGCTGGCGACGCGCGCCGCGGCCAGTCGCTGGTGGTGTGGGCGATCCGCGAAGGCCGCGAGGCGGCGCGCGCCATCGACGTGCAGTTGCGCGCGAGCACGCTGCAACCCTGTTGAGGCCAGTGGCCGCGATACGCGTGCAGGCAGCGTGCGCGCTTGCAGCGCGCCGGTTCAACATCGATTCAGCGCTTTCGGTTACGTTGACATCGCGCGCGCCTCGCGCGCTTGTGTCCAACCGCCACAACGGAGAAGTCCATGAACATCCTGATGCGTTCCATGCTGCTGGGTTGTGCGCTGGCTGCGATCGCGGCGCCCGCGTTCGCCGATCCGCCGGACTGGGCGCCCGCGCATGGCTGGCGCGACCACCACGAAAATGACGGCCCGCGTTATGTCTGGGCGCGCGTCGAGCGGGTCACGCCGATCTACGCGCGCAGCGGTTACCCGGTGCGGCGCGAGGTGTGCGAGCAGCAGCCGGGTTATGTGGTTTCGCAGGACCGCTACCAGCAAGGCTCGGGCAGCACCGCTGGCACGCTGCTGGGCGCGGTCATCGGCGGCGCGCTGGGCAATCAGGTGGGCCACGGTGATGGTCGCGCCGCGACCACGATCGCAGGTGCGGTGATTGGTGGCGCCATCGGCAACAACGTCACGCGCGGTCCCGGCTACTACAGCGAGCAGCAGAGCTACCAGCCCGGCTACCAGAACTGCCAGGTGCAGCAGGGCTGGCGCGCGCGCGAGCAAGTGGTCGGCTACGACGTGATTTATCGCTGGCACGGCAATGACTTCCAAACCCGCACCCGCTACGCGCCCGGCGAGCGCATTCGCATGCGTGTGGATCAGATTGCGCGCCCCTCGGGTGACGGCTACGGCGGTGGCTATCGTGGCGGTGGTGACGACCACTGAGCCGAACCATCGAGAGCAACTTTCGACGGGGCGCCGAGGCGCCCCGTTTTCATGCTGGAAGCGCCACGCGCGCGTGCAAAGCGATCGAAAGGTTGCGATATGTATCGACAACATCGGTTTAGCTTGCGTGCGCCTGCAGCCTACTAAGCTCGCCGCGCTGTACCTTTCCCGCGAGCCGCATGCACAACGATCCGCTGCCTTCCGCCGCTGTGTATGCCTACCATCCCGCACGCGCGCACGCCGCGCATGCGCCCGGTATTCCGGCGCTGGCGTTCGACCGCGAAGGCCATGCGTTGCTGCACGCGCTTTACTGGCAGCGACGGCCCGACCCGCGCCTGCGCTGGATCAGCCTGGCGCTGGTGCTGTTGCTGCACGTGCTGCTGGCGTGGTGGTTGTTTGTCGCCTCACGGCCGTTTGCGATCAGCGTGCCGCATGCGCCGGGTCACGTGCTGATCGTGCGTCTGATCCCCAGCCACCGCGCGCTGCCGCCACCGCCCGCAATCGCGTTGCCGCCGCCACTGGCCGCGCCCGTGCCGGGCACTCACGCGCCACCGCGCCGGGCGCCGCCCGCCGCGCGGTCCGCGCCAGCGCTGGCGCCCGCGCCATCCAGCACGCCGGCAGGCACGCTGCGGCTGTATTCGCCTGACGGCACGTTGCTGCTGCCCAGGACCGTGCACACGCCGCCGCCCGCGGCGGCGTTCGCGCCACAGATGCCCACGGCCAACGTGGACATCAATCCGCGCCAGGTCGTGGCGCCGACGACGCACACGGTGTTTTCCAAATACTGGATTCCGAAAAACGAAACCCTGCTGGACAAGCTCGTGCGCGAGACCGTGCAGGCGTTCACCGTGCCGGTGCGTTTACCTGGCAACACGCACCTGAAGTGCATGATCGTGCCGCTGGCGCTGGGTGGCGGATGCACGTTTGGCGGACCCGATGATTCGCGATTCAAGCCGCCCAGGAACGCCACCACCATCCAGTTTTTGCCCGAGAAGCCGCTGGTGCCCGGCATGGGCTTTCCGCTGCACGCTGGCCGCAGCGCGCCCGCGCACGCAGCCAGCGTGCAGGATCGGCGTTGACCGTGTTGTCGAGCCCGCGCATCGTGTGGTCCCGGTGCGCAGGCGCTCGAGCTGGCTTGAGTGAGCACATGTCGTGTCGGGGCCACGACATGGAGAAAGTGCAGAGCGGTGCCATTTCGACATACTGCTAGGCTTGCCGCGGCATCGCCCGCACCCCCGAGCCGCATGCACACCGATTTGCCCCAACCCGATGCCGCTTATGCCTATCGCCCTGCGCGAGGCCGCGCGGCGGGCGGGCGTGGCGGTCCGCAGCGCGCGTTCGATCGTGATGCTCATGCACTGCTGCGCGAGCTGCGTGAACGACGCCGTCCCGATCCACGTTTGCGCTGGATCAGCCTGGTGCTGGTCCTGTTGCTGCACGTGCTGCTGGGATGGTGGCTGTGGGTGGCCTCGCGGCCTTATCCGATCAGCACCCCGCGAGCGCCGGGCAAGGCGCTGATCGTGCGCCTGATTTCCGCCGCGCGGCCGTTGCCGCCGCCGCCGGCGATCACGCTGCCGCCGCCGCTGATCGCGCCCCCACCCACTGCGCATGCGCCGCCACGCCCGGCACCGCCGGCCGCGCGCCCCGCGCCACCGGCGGTGCCCACGCCGAGCAGCACGCCGGCCGGCACGCTACGGTTGTATTCACCCGATGGCAATCTGGTGTTGCCCAAGTCCACGGCGCCGCCACCGGTCGCCGCATTCGCTGCGCAGGCGCCGCGCGCCAATGTCGATCTCAACCCGCGCACCGTCATCGCGCCGCCGCGGCACACGGTGTTCTCCAACGCCTGGGTGCCGAAGAACGAAAACCTGTTGCAGAAGTACGTGCGCAAGACCATGCAGGAAATCACCGTGCCGGTGCGCCTGCCCGGCAACACGCGGGTCAAATGCGTGATCCTGCCGTTCCCGCCGGGCGGCGCCTGCGGCATCGCCGGGCCCAAGCAGTTATCGCACTTCACCGCGCCGGCGAATGCGAGCACCATCCAGATGCTTCCGGCAACGCCGCTGGTGCCGGCGGCGTCTGCCAGCCGCGGGCCCGCACACGCGGCCAGCGTGCCGCCGCCGCGCTGAGGCGAAAGTCGCGCCTGGCATGCGCGACGGCCCCGCGCATGCCTAACCCATGCGCGCCAATTGCGCGGCGAAGGGCATGCGCCGCAGGCGTTTGCCGGTGGCCGCGAAGATGGCATTGGCCAGTGCCGGCGCGGCGCTGGGCACGCCGAGGTCCTCGGCGCCCACCGGCGTGGCGCCGGATGCGATGGCGATGACCTCGACCGCGCGCGGCAGCTCGCGCATGCGCGCGATCGGGTATTCGGGAAAATTCTGCTGCTGTACCTGACCGTCCTTGATGGTGATCTCCAGCTTCAGCGCGGTGGACAGGGCATCCAGCGTGCCGCCCATGATTTGCGCGTCCAAGCCCAGTGGATTGACCACGCGCCCGACATCGACCACGGCGACGGCGTGATGGAAATGCACCTTGCCGCCTTGCACCGATACTTCCATGGCGTGCGCGCAATAGCCACCGGCGCTGAACGCGCAGGCCAGCCCGCGACCGTGGCCAGCCGGCACGCGCGCGCCCCAGCCGATCGCCTGCGCGGCGCGCTGCAGAACCGCTGCGAGGCGACCGCTGTCGAAGGTGGCGCCCTGCACCTGCCATTGCCGCGCGGCGCCCAGCAGCGCCAGGCGCAGCTTGAGCGGGTCCTGGTGCGTGGCGTGCGCGATCTCGTCGAGAAAACTCTCGATGGCGAACGTATTGGAATCGTGCGAGGGCGCGCGCCACGCGCCGCGCCACAGCGGGAAATCCAGCGCGTACCAGCCGAGCTGGAAGTTGGGCACCAGCCCGGCGGGCAGCGCATCGGACTGCATCTCCGAGGTCCACAGTTGGCTGGCGGGTACGCCGCGATGCCACAGCCGCGAGGTGCTGGCGAGATGGTGTTGCCAGGCTTCGACGCGGCCCTTGCGATCGGTGCCGGCGGCCAGACGATGCACGCCGAAGGGGCGATAGACATCGTGGGTCATGTCGTCCTCGCGCATCCACAACAGCTTGATCGGCTTGCCTGCGGCCTGCGCCAGCAGCACTGCCTCGGCGATGTAGTCGTCATCCAGCCGTCGTCCATAGCCGCCGCCGATGCGCGGCATCTCGATGAGAATGCTGCCGGCATCCAGGCCGGTGAGTTTTTGCACGATGCTCAGCGCGCGGCGTGGACTTTGCGTGGGCGCGATCAGATGCGCGCGATCGCTGGTGATCAGCGCCATGCAGCTCATCGGCTCCATGGTCGCATGCGCGACGAAGGGCACGTGGTACTCGGCTTCGATGTGGTGCGCGGCGGCCTTGAATGCCTTGGCGAAGTCGCCGTCGTTGCGTACCGGCGTGGTCGGAGTGCCCTTGAGCAACACCTCGGCCTGCTGCGCCAGTGCCACGCTGGAGGCGTCGCCACCGTGACGCGCGCGCCAGCGCAGCGCCAGTTGCGTGCGGCCCTTCAGCGCCGCCCAGGTATCGCGCGCCAGCACCGCGACGCCGGGTGCCAGCGGCACGTCGCCGATCAGTCCGCTGGCTTCACGCACGCTGATGGGGATGATTTTTTCCACGCCCTCCACGGCGCGCGCGGCGCCGTCGTCGAGGTGTGCCAGCTCGCCCTCGGCATAGGGACAACGCGCGATCACCGCCACATAGCCGTCGCCCCAGGTCTGATCGAAGGCGAAGGCCTGACGGCCGCTGACCATGGCGCGTGCGTCGACATCACCGGCTGGCTGGCCGATCAGCCGATAGTCGCTGGCCGGTTTCGGCGCCACGCCGGCGTCGGGCAACTGCAACTGCGCGGCGGCCGCGGCCAGTTCGCCGTAATCCAGGCGCCGGCCGTCCGGCGCGATCACCCAGCCGGCGTGCGTGCCGAGGCGCTCGGCGGGCAGATTCCAGCGTTGCGCGGCGGCCTGGCGCAGCAGCCAGCGCGCGGCGGCGCCGATGCTGCGCAAGTCCTGCCACGCCTCGGCGATATTGCGGCTGCCACCGGCGTGCTGCGGTCCATACAGCCAGCGCGGCTTGCCATTGTCGTCCTCGACGCCCAGCGGCATCGCCAGCACTTCGACGCGCGCCCAGTCGGCGTCGAGCTCGTCGGCGATGATGCGCGGCAGCGAGGTGCGCACACCCTGACCCGTGTCCGGTGCGCGTGCGCCGATCAGGGTGCGGCCATTGGGCTCGATGCTGACGAAGGCGCTGAGTCGCGTCCAGTTGTCGCCGAGCAGCGCCAGCGGCAGCGGCGGCGTGGCCGCGTGCAGCGCGCGCAACGGCAGGCCGACGATCAGCGCGCCGCCAGCGCCCAGCATGACCTTCAGGAATCGACGCCGATCCAGCTCGCTCATGCCGGATTCTCCGGCTTGCCCGCCGGGGCGCGCGCCGCGCGCAGGATCGCCTTGCGGATGCGCGGATAGCTGCCGCAGCGGCACAGGTTGGGCAGGGTATCGAGTTCGGCTTCGCTGGGCTGCGGATGGCGTTGCAGGAGTGCGTGCGCGGCGATGAGCTGGCCGGTCTGGCAGTAGCCGCACAGGATGGCATCCTCATCGATCCATGCCTGCTGCAATATGCTTGGACTGCCATCGGCCAGAGCCAGGCCCTCCACGGTGGTCACCTTGCGTCCGGCGAGGGTCTGCATCGGCGTCAGGCAGGCATGCGCTGGCTCCCCGTCGATCAAGACGCTGCATGCGCCGCAGGCACCGATGCCGCAGGCGTACTTGGTGCCGGTCAGTTGCAGGTAATCGCGCAGCCACCACAACAGCGGCATGTCCGGATCACCGGCGTGCAGGTAGGGCTTGCCATTGACCTGCAGATGGATGCCGCTGCGCTTGGGTTGCGGCGTGATATGCGCGGGCGGTACTTGCGGGGGCAGCGGAGCCATGGCGCGGATCTCGTGGGCAGGACGCATTCTCGCATTGCGCAACGCGCTGGCGCGCGCGGCATGGCGCGTAGTTCAGTACGCAGCGGGATACCGCTGCGCTGCGTGCACCTCAGCGCGGATATTCGATGTGCGTGACGCTCAGTGTCTGCGCGCCTGCAGGACGCTGCCAGGTCACCTCGTCGCCGACCTGGGCATCGAGCAGCGCGCGCGCCAGCGGCGATACCCAGCTGACCTTGCCGGCACTGGCATCAGCCTCATCCTCGCCCACGATCTGCCAGCGCTGCGTGGCACCAGCGGCATCTTCCACCATGACCACGGCGCCGAAGGCCACTCGCTCGGGCGGCTGCGCAGCCGGATTGACCACGATGGCCGCCGCGATGCGCGTATCCAGCCAGCGCAGATCGCGCGCCAGCACCAAGGCGACGGCGGCATCGGCACGCGTCTGCGCGGCTTGCAACTCGTTGCGCACGGTCGTGGCACGCGCACGCAATTGCGCCAACCCGGATGCGGTGACGTAGTTGCGGTGTTCGCTCAGCGTGCGCTCGGGCAGGGCCTCGGGCGCATCGGACTCTTTGGTGAAGGCGCGACTCATGCTCAATGATGTGGTGGCGCGGGGCGCACGATCAAGCCGGCTTGCGTCGGCTCCAGAACGCATACACCGGCAATCCGAGCAGCATCACCAGCAGGCCCATGCCGGCATTGCCCGGGCTGTAAGCCACGGTCACCACGACCACCGCCAGCACCAGCGCTATGAAAACCACGGGTTCCAGCGGATACAGCGGCGTGCGGAATCCGTGGTAACCGGGTTGTCGGCGCCGATACCAGAACAATGCCGCGATGGTCGCGGCGTAGCCCAGCCAGTCCACCACCGTGGTGTAGTTGAGCAGCCAGGCGAAGCTGCCGCTGAGGGCCAGCACGATCGACCAGCCGGCCAGCACGATCAGCGCGCGTTGCGGTGTGCGCCGGCGCGGATGCAGCACGCCCAGGCTGCGGAAAAACAGGCCTTGCGCGGCAATGGTCTGCAACACGCGTGCGGCTCCGCCCAGCGCCACCGCGCAGTACCCGAACGTGGACACGGCGATGCCGGCGGCGATCAGGCGTTCGCCCAAGGGTCCGAATGCCTGCCGCATCACCGCGGCAGCCGGCGCCTCGCTGCGTGCCAGACCGGCATGCCCCAGCGCCGCCAGATAGCCCAGGTTGACCAGCACGTAGACCAGCATCACCAGCAGCAGGCCGCCGATCAGCGCGCGCGGCAGCGTGCGCAACGGATCGCGTACCTCGCCGGCCAGCGCATTGAGATAGGCGAAGCCGCCGTAGGCGAACAGCACCGGCAGCAGCGCCATGGCGAAATTCGGCTGGCCGATGGTGGGGTCGGCGGCCAGCGCGGCGGGCAGATGCGGCGCCGCCAGCCACAGGCCGGTGCCGGCCAGTGCCGCCACCGCACCCAGCTTGAGCAGGCTCAGCACGTTTTGCAGTGCCGCGCCGGTGCTGATGCCGCGCGCGTGCACCAGTGCGATCAGCACCAGCGCGCTGCTGCCCAGCACGGGCGCGCTGTGCAACGGCAGGCCGGTCGCGGTGGCCGCGTAACGGCCGAAGATCAGCGCCACCGCGGCCAGCGAGCCGGGCAAGTCGGCGATCAGCATGGTCCAGCCGAACAGGAACGCCAGCAGCGGCCCGAACGCCTCGAAGATGTACAGATAGCTGCCGCCCGCCTCGGGTCGGCGCGCGCCCAGTTCGGCGAAGCACAGCGCGCCCAGCATGGTCAGCACACCGCCCAGCACCCAGGCCAGCAGCAGCTGGGCGCCTGAATGCGTATGCGCGGCGACCACCGCGGGATTGAGAAAAATCCCCGCGCCGATCACTCCGCCGACCACCAGCAAGGTCGAGGAAAATCCACCCATGCGGCGCAGGTAAGTAGCGCTCGCTGTCACCGTGTCGCTCATGCCGCTGGCCCCTGCGCGTGGATGATCGTGCCGGCAAGTCTGCCTGAGTCGCGCCGTCAGTGCCTGACGGGTCGGGCGCTGCGCGTGGTTGCCGGCGCTGCCCAGGCTGCGTGCTGTCCATTGCCATGAAGAATAAGTGGGCGAGCATGCATGACCGGGATTTGCGCAGAAGGCGGAGTCCACCCGACATGCCTCGCATTTGGTGTCGCGACCCGCAAGGACGGATAATCCGCGTTTCTCCTTGCGGCAATGCCTCCATGACCGAGATGACCGTGCTCAATCCCGTCCATCGTGCGCTGGGCGCGAAGATGGTGGACTTTGGCGGCTGGGACATGCCGATCAGCTACGGCTCGCAGATCGAGGAGCACCACGCGGTGCGTAGGGACGCCGGCATGTTCGATGTGTCGCACATGACCGTGGTCGATCTGCGTGGCGCGCGCGTGCGTGAATTCCTGCGCCAGTTGCTGGCCAACAGCGTCGACAAGCTCAAGTTCTCGGGCAAGGCGCTGTATTCCTGCATGCTCAATCCCGAGGGTGGCGTCATCGATGACCTGATCGTGTATTTCCTCGATGAAAGTCACTTCCGCCTGGTGGTCAACGCCGCCACGCGCGACAAGGACCTGGCCTGGATACGGCAACACGCCGCGCGCTTCGGCGTGCAGGTCGAGCATTACCCGGAATTGGCGATGATCGCCGTGCAAGGTCCGCATGCGCGCGCCAAGGCCGCCAGTCTGTGGTCCGCGGAATTGGCGGCACGCGCGTTGGCCCTCAAACCCTTCAGTGCCACCCGCGAGGGCGCGCTGTTCATCGCGCGCACCGGCTACACCGGCGAGGATGGTTTCGAGATCACCCTGCCGGGTACCGAAGCCGCCGCATTCTGGCGGCGCCTGCAGGACGCCGGTGTGCAGCCCTGCGGACTGGGCGCGCGTGACACCCTGCGCCTGGAGGCCGGCATGAACCTCTACGGCCAGGACATGGACGAACGCACCACGCCCTTCGAAGCCGGCCTAGCGTGGACGGTGAGCATGGACGCGGGTCGCGATTTCATCGGCCGCGCCGCGCTCGAGCGCCAGCAGCGCGACGGCGTGCCGCGGCAGATGATCGGCCTGGTGCTGGACGAAAAGGGCGTGCTGCGCCATGGCCAGAGCGTGCACACCACGCAGGGCGTCGGCGAGATCCTCTCCGGCACCTTCGCGCCGACGCTGGGCAAGGCGGTGGCGTTCGCACGCATTCCGGCCGGCGATCCGGGCGCGGTCAGTGTCGATATCCGCGGCCGTCAGGTGGCCGCGCGCGTGGTCAGGTACCCTTTCGTGCGCAATGGGCAGGCCTGCGCCGGCATTTGACGTTCGTGCCGCCGTCTGCTTGCTAGAATTGTCCACGCTTCCAATCCTCCAACCGGAACTTTTCCCATGAGCGAGATCCCCGGCGACCTCAAGTTTCTCAAGTCCCACGAGTGGGCGCGCCTCGAAGACGACGGCCTCGTGCGCGTCGGCATTTCCGAGCACGCGCAAAGCCAACTGGGTGATCTGGTCTACGTCGAGCTGCCTGGCGTCGGTGACGCGGTGACGGTAGGCAACGCCTGCGCCGTGGTCGAGTCAGTCAAGGCGGCCTCGGATGTTTACACCCCGGTCTCCGGCACCGTGGTCGAAGTCAACGAAGCGCTCAGCGACAAACCCGAGACGATCAACGAGGACGCCTACGGCGAGGGCTGGATCTTCGCGGTCAAGCCGAGCAACCCCGAGGACATGGAAGCGCTGCTCGACCCCGATGCCTACGCCGAGCTGCTCGACGAAGAAGACGCGCACTGAGTGGGGACGATTGATTTTCGCGCCCGGCTCCGGCCGGGCGCTTTGCGTTTACGGAAACCGCCATGCCTTTCATTCCGCACTCCGAATCCGATGTTCGCGCCATGCTTGCGGCCATCGGCGTTGACCAGATCGAGGATTTGTTCGACGAGATTCCCGCTGCGCTGAAGGCGCAGACGCTGCAGCACGTGCCTGCGGGCTTGCCCGAGATGGATGTGGCGCGGCTCATGCGCGGCTACGCCGCGCAGGATGCTGGCGTGCTCAACTTTGCCGGTGCCGGTGCCTATGAGCACCACATTCCGGCGGCGGTATGGCAGATCGTCACCCGTGGCGAGTTTTATTCGGCCTACACGCCGTATCAGGCCGAAGCCAGCCAGGGCACGCTGCAACTGATCTACGAATACCAGACCATGATGACGCGGCTGACCGGCATGGATGTCAGCAATGCCTCGCTGTATGACGGCGCCACCGCGCTGGCCGAGGCGGTATTGATGGCCGAGCGCTGCATGAAAAAGGGCGCACGGCGTGTACTGGTTCCGCGCAGCGTGCATCCGGCGTATCGCAAGACGCTGCGCACCATCGTCGATTTGCAGCACATCGAGGTGGTCGAGTTCGATTTCTGCCACGCCGGTGCCACCGCCGGCGGCATCGCGGCCGACTGGCTGGCGCGGCAGGATTTCGGCGCATTCACCGCGCTGGTGGTGCCGCAGGTCAATTACTTCGGTGTGCTGGAGGAAGTGGATGCATTGACCGACTGGGCGCATGCGCAGGGCGCGCTGGTGATCGGCGTGATCAATCCGCTGGCGTTGGCGGTACTCAAGGCGCCCGGACAGTGGGGTGCCAAGGGTGCCGACATCGTGATTGGCGAAGGCCAGCCGATGGGTGTTCCGCTGAGCTCGGGCGGGCCGTATTTCGGCATACTCGCCTGCAAGCAGGAATTCGTGCGGCAGATGCCGGGGCGCGTCGTCGGGCGCACCACCGACCTCGATGGTCGCGCAGGTTTCACCCTCACCCTGCAGGCGCGCGAGCAGCACATCCGCCGCGCCAAGGCCACCTCCAACATCTGCACCAATCAGGGTTTGCTGGTGACCGCCGCGACCATCCACATGGCGCTGCTCGGTCCCGAAGGGCTGCGCCGCGTGGCGGCGCATTGCATGCGCAACGCACGCGCGCTGCGCGAGCGGCTGGCAGCGCTGCCGGGCGTGCACGTGCCGTTCGAGCGCGCGGGATTTCACGAATTCACGCTTGCGTTGCCGGTGTCGGCCGGCACGGTGATCGAGCGCCTCGCCGATGCGCGAATTCTTGCCGGAGTCGCGCTCGACGAGGACTTTCCAGAGCTGGGTAATGCGCTGCTGGTGTGCGCTACAGAGACCAAGACCGAGGCTGATCTCGATCGCTATGCCGAGGCGCTGGGTCGGGCGTTGCGCTGAAATCGGCGCGTGCGCGGGCAAAAAATCCCGCGACCACGCTTCCCCGACAAATTTTTTTTTGCTGCGAAGTTCGCTGGCATTCAGCGCCATTTGCGCTGCGCGACGTGTGCCGCGACGAATGCGCGCGCTGCCGCGATGTGCGCGTGCGCGGCGGCGCGATGCGAGCAACAGCAAGGCTTGCAGCGCAATATTGAATAAAAAAATTATGGATGTCTAGATGTCCATACGTCCATTACAGTCAATTATTCATTGTCGCATGGGCTCGATGGCGCACCACTCCGCCGCGTGCGTTGTGTAGTGGATGCAGCGAAATCGATTGACAGTGGAAAAGTGACGCAATAGTTTCTGCGCCGGAAGATCAGTGAACAAAGAATGGCGACGTCAAAATTCATCAAGCCGTATATCGAGCACGGCGCAAAAGCCGAAGCGGTACGCAAGATCACCGTGTCGGTTCCGCTGCATGTGCTCAAGGTGCTCTCCGATGAACGCACGCGTCGCCAGATCTGCAATCTCAGGCACGCCACTATTAGTGATCTTCTGTGCGAGGCGTTCCTGCATGCTTTTACTGGGCAACCACTGCCAACTGACGAGGAGCTGAGACGAATTATGGCTATCAAGAAAAAAACTGCTGCGAAGAAACCCGCCGCCAAGAAACCTGCGGCGAAAAAGTCCACTGCCAAGAAGGCCACGACCAAGAAGGTCGCCAAGGCCAAGGTCGCGACGGCCCGCAAGACGGCCGCCAAGAAGTCCGTGAAGAAGGCTGCCGCCAAGAAGCCGGCCGCCAAGAAGAAAGCTGCCGCCAAGAAGCCGGCTGCCAAGAAGAAGGCTGCCGCCAAGAAGCCGGCTGCCAAGAAAGCCGCGGCGAAAAAGCCTGCCGCGAAAAAGCCCGCCAGGAAGGCTGTAAAGAAAGCTGCTCCCATGAAGGTCGCAGCGCTCGCCCTCTGAGACGAGTGTCGTTTCGCAAGCTGGTAACTTTTCACCCTCTCCGCGACTGCCCAGCGCGGAGAGGGGCCTCGGATTCGAGGCCACGCCCCGCATCGCGGGGCGTTTCATTTTGTGTCGGCGGCATTTTCGCATTGCTCGCCGCGTGTGATCGGGCTAACGTGACGCCTGCGCTTGCGGCGTTCCAAACCGCATAGGGGGAAGCTGGCCGGGGCGCGCCCATCCACTTGAGGCTTGCCCATGGCTATTGAGTCCGTAATTCCTCGTGCCCGTGCCAACGCCCGCCTCGGGGCGGCGGCGGCGGTCGTGTTGTTGAGTGCGGCGCTGACCGCATGCTCCGGTTCCAATCAATCCGCGCCACAGCCCGCGAAAGCGCCTGTTGCTCCGGCCAAAGCCGCATCAACCGGCGCCAGGCCAGCTAGCGCCGCCCCCAATACTGCCGATCGGCTGGCCGCGATGAGTGTCGATCAACTCATGGACCAGGCGCAGAAAGCCCTGAAGGAAGATCGCCTGGTTGCACCGGCCGGCGACAACGCATTCGAGTATTACCTGGCGGTGCTGCACAAGAGCCCCAACAACCGCGCCGCGCAGGATGCGCTGCGAGAAACGTTCCCGTATGGCGCACAAACCGTTGATCAGACCATCAACCAGGGAAATTTCCCCGAGGCACAGCGTGAAATTGATCTGCTGGCCAAGGCCGACCCGACCAATTACACGCTGACCATCCTGCGCTCGAAACTGGATGCCGCACGCAAGGTGGCGGCCCAGCAGCAGCAGGCGCAGAAGGCTGCCGCGCTGGCGCAAGCCGCAAGCGCCTCGGCGTTGCATAGACAGCAGCAGGAACAGATCGCCGCTGCCGCCGCAGCGCTCAAGCAGCAGCAGGAACAGGCCGCCGCTGCGCTGCAAAAGCAGCGGGAGCAGCAAGTACAGCAAGCACAGCAAGCACAGCAAGTAGCCGCGCACACAGCGACTGTCCCCAAGGCGGCAGCGTCAGCCGAGAATCGCGATGCTCAGGTGGTGCGCATGGTGCCGGCCAAGTATCCGCTGGAAGCCGCGCGCAATGGCGAGCAGGGCTGGGTGGATGTCGCGTTCACCGTCAATCCGGATGGTTCCGTGAGCGATGTTCACGTCACCGACGCCGAGCCGCGTCGGGTTTTCGATCGCGCCGCGATCGATGCCGTGTCGCGCTGGCGCTTCAAGCCGGCATTGATCAACGGCACGCCGACCGCGGTCGTGGTCAAACGCCGTATCGAATTCAAGCTGTCCGGCAACGGCTGATCATGGGCCGACGCGGGCGTCGACTTGCGGGCCGACCGCGCAGGTGCATGGCTATTGGTCGAGTAGAACGCGCCGCAAAAGCGCAAGCACGCGCATTTGCGGTGGCAGATCGGCGTTGCTGTCGAGTACGCCGAGCGCGGCATACGCGCCGCCATGCGCAGCCGGCGGCAGACTCTTCAGCAAGCCCGCGGTATCGGCCAGCAACAGCAGCGCGTAGTCTGCCGGGGATTGACCCGCGCTGGCAGCGCGCAGCAGATCGGCGGCGCTTTCATCACGCGCCTGTTGCGAGCGCAACGGGTAGCGGTGGCCGGCGCGTGGCAGCCATTTGATGCGTGGCACGCGGTGCAGCAGGTCGCGCCGGGCCAGCCCATCGAGCAGACGGACGCGCAGTTGCGGCAACTTGCGCCGTGCCAGCCGCAGCGCGTGTTGCGGCGGCAACGCGTTCATGCCCAAGGCGTGTTGCAAGTCAGCCAACAGCGGATGCGCCAGTGGCAGTGCGCTGTCTTGATACCAGTGTGTACCGTCGGTTTGCAGACGTCCGGCCAATGTCAGGTCGGCCAGCAACGCGGCGGCGAACAACGTTTGTGCGGTCAGAATCCCTTGCGTCCGTACCGAGCCGTGGCGCGGATCCAGCAGCAGCAGAACGAGGCGCTCGGTAAGCAGCATGGAGCCTAGCGTGGGTGGCGACGTCTGTGCACAGGATGCGCCCGTTCGCGCGGGCGATCCAGCCCGGCCCAGTCGACGTAGGGCAGGCCCAGCAGTTTGTCGAAGAACATCGGCATCAGTTGCGCCGGCACGGCGTCGTCGCAGTTCCACAGGATCACGATGCCGACGTGCAGGTCGGGAAAGAAGCCGATCATCGCGCGATAGCCCTGCACGGCGCCGGCGTGGAAGATCAGCCGGTGCCCGGCGTAGTCATACACGCGCCAGGCCAGCGCGTATTGCGCGTTGCGCAGGCGCGCGCGGCGCCATGGCGTGGCCCAGCGTTCGCTCGGTGTTTCCACCAGCGGCGTATGCAGCACGTGCAGTAGCGCGGGCGAAAGCACCTCGGGGTCGCCGCCCATTTGCGCGATCAGCCATTTCTCCAGATCATCGAGACTGGCATTGACGCCCGCGGCGGGTGCCAGGCGGTAGTAGGCCTCGCGCGGCTGGAACGGTGTCCAGCGCCCGTGATCCAGCCAGTGCGGCCGCGCCCAGCTCTTGCTCGCCTCCAGCGCATCGCGGCCATAGGTCGCGGTGTGCATGCCCAGCGGCAGGAACAGGCGCTTCTCGACCTGGTGGTAGTAGAAGTCGCCGGTCTCGGCGTAGACCACATCGCCAATCAAGCTGAAGGCCACATTCTGATAGCTGTAGCAATCGCCCGGAGGGCAGATCGGTTCGACTTCATCGAGCTTGCGTACCAGCTCGGGATAGCGGCCGTTGTTCTCCATGATGTTGTCGTAGGCGTTGTGCGGCAGGCCCAGACGCTGGCTGAGGATGTCGGCGATGGTGGCCTGGCGCGCGTACTCGGCGTTTTTGAGCATGAAGAACGGCAGTGCCTGCTCGATGCGCGTGTTCCAGCCGAAGGTCCCGTCCTGCACCAGCAGCCCGGTCAGCGCGCTGGCGAATGCCTTGGACAGCGACGCGATGCGGAACACCGTGTACGGCGTGACCTTGGCGCCGGTGGCGGCGTCGGCATAGCCCAGGGTGCGCTGCCAGCGCACCTTGTCATCGACGATGACCGCGGTGGCGATGCCGGCGGCGTCGTTGCGTGCCATGACCTGATCGAGCCAGCCGTTATAGGCCTTGATGCTGGCCGCGACGCGGCCCTTGGGCAGCGTTCCACCGACCGCAATCGCGGCGTCGGGGCGCGCCGCCTGCGCGGCAATCGACAGGACGATGAGTACCATCGCGGCCAGTGCCTGAGGCACGCGGCGCCAATGCAACTTCGACATGAACTGCTATGCTCATCAAGCCCTGCGCAGCGCTCCGCGCCGCCACAAGGAGGACTGACCGATGTTCACGATCATTGTGCTGATCGTCGTTGCCGCGATTGTCCTGTATGTCGTCGGGCTCTACAACGCCTTGGTGACCGCACGCAACGGCTACAAGAACAGCTTCGCGCAGATCGATGTACAACTCACGCGCCGTCACGATCTGGTCCCCAATCTGGTGGAAACCGCCAAGGGTTACATCGCCCACGAGCGCGGCACGCTGGAGGCGGTGACCGAGGCGCGCACCGCGGCGGTGAATGGTTTGTCTGCGGCCAAGGCCGCGCCCGGGAACCCGCAGGCGATGCAACAACTGGGTGGCGCCGAAACGCAGCTGACGCAGTCGCTCGGGCGCCTGTTCGCGGTGGCCGAGGCTTACCCGGACCTGAAGGCCAACCAGAACATGATGCAGCTTTCCGAGGAACTCAGCTCCACCGAAAACCGCGTGGCCTTCGCGCGGCAGGCTTACAACGATTCGGTGATGGGCTACAACAATCGCTGCCAGATGTTTCCGTCCAGCATCATTGCCAACAGCTTCGGTTTTGCCGCGGCCGAACCGCTGGCCATGGACGATCCGGCCAAGCGCGAGGCGCCCAAGGTTTCGTTCACCTGAACTAAGCGCGCGCCGTGGATTTCTTTGCCCATCAGGCTGATGCGCGGCGCCACTCGCGGCGCATGGTGGTGTTGTTCACGCTGGCGGTACTGGCCATCGTTGCGGCGGTCGACGCGCTGATTTTCGTGGTGTTCGGCCTGGCATCCAGCAAGCCGGATGGCAGCGTGCAAGTGCCACTGCCGACGCTGCTGCTGGTCAGCATCGCCGTGATCGTCGTGATCACGCTGGCGTCGATGTACCGCAGCGCATCCTTGCGCAGTGGCGGCGGCGCGGTGGCGCGCGGGTTGCACGCCACACCGGTGCCGCCGGATACCAACAATCCGGCGTGGCGGCGATTGCGCAACGTGATCGAGGAAGTCGCCATCGCCGCGGGCGTGCCAGTGCCGGAGATCTACGTGCTCGAACAGGAGCCCGGCATCAACGCCTTCGCCGCCGGCTACGGCCCGAGCGATGCCGCGATCTGCGTCACCCAGGGTTGTCTGGAAACGCTCAATCGCGATGAGCTGCAAGGCGTGATCGCGCACGAATATAGTCACGTGCTCAACGGCGACATGCGCCTCAACATCCGCCTGATGGGCGTGGTGTTCGGTATCGTCGTGCTCAGCGTGATCGGACGCCAGTTGCTCAACGCCGCGTTCTGGACGGGCGGCTCCATTGGCGGCGGCCGCGGTCGCCGCGACAACGGCAACGCGCTGTGGGCGATCGGGCTGGGACTGCTGGTGATCGGCGGCATCGGCGTGTTTTTCGCGCGCCTGATCAAGGCTTCGGTGGCACGTTCGCGTGAGACACTGGCCGATGCCTCGGCGGTGCAGTTCACGCGCCAGACCACGGGCATAGCCGGCGCGCTGAAAAAAATTGGCGCGCTGGAAGCCGGCTCACAGCTCACCCAGGTGCATGGCGAGGAGGTCTCGCACATGCTGTTCGGTGAAGGCCACAACTGGAGCGCGCTGTTCGCCACGCATCCGCCGCTGGAGCAGCGCATCCGCGCGCTGGAACCGGGTTTCGACGTGGCCGAGTTCGAGCAGATCGCCAAACGCTGGCAAAACCTGGTGCGCAGCCCGCACGGTGACGATCCACGCGCCAGCGCCACCGGCTTGATGCCGCGCGAAATCCTGATGGCGACGGTCGCGGGTGCGGCGGTGATGTCCAGCGGTGTGCAGGCATTGCCGCACGTTGACGCGCGCAGCCCTATCGCCGCCGCCGCAGTGGCCGCGCAGGTGGGTCAGGCCGACCACGCGGACTTTGCCGCCGCCGCGCAGGTGCGCAACGACGTGCCTGCAGAGTTGACCGCTGCGGCGCATTCACCGCAGCAGGCGCTGGCCCTGGTGCTGGCCCTGGCGCTGGCGATGGAAGGCGTGGCACGCGCGCAACATGCGCAACTGATCGCGCAGGCCTTCGCCGCGCCGGTGGCCGAACAAGTCGGCGCATTGGCACCGAGCGTGGCACAGCTGCATCCTCTGGCTCGCCTGCCGCTGGCGGCCATGGCGTTCCCGGCGTTGCGTCGCCAGCCGCGTGCCGTGATCGAGAATCTGGTGGCGACACTGAGTCGGATGGCGCATGCCGATGGCGAGGTGGCGCTGGACGAATACTGCCTGGCCACCCTGGTGCGCGTGCAGGCGCTGGATGCGTTGGACCCGGCGCGTGGCTTCGTCGCCGGCAGTAGCAAGCTGATCGATTGCAAGGATCAGGCGTTGCTGGTGCTGGCTCTGCTGGCCGAATTCGGCCACGACGATGCCGACAGCGCCGCAAAAGCGTTCCAGATGGGTGTGCGGGAAATGCTGCCGGATCTTGACGCGCGTTATGCGCCGCCGGGCGACTGGCAGGCGCAGCTCGATACCGCGCTGGCGCAGCTCGACCGGCTCGCGCCAGCTGGCAAGGAACTGCTGGTGCGCGCGCTCACCCGTGCGCTGCGCGAGGATGGCCAGGTGCGCGTGGCCGAGGCCGAATTGCTACGGGTCGTGTGCGCGGCACTGCATTGTCCGCTGCCGCTGGTGTTGGGCGATACGCCGCGCGCCTAGAACCGTGGCGGACGTCCCCGCAGCAGATCGGCGGCGCGCTCGGCGAGCATGAGGGTCGGTGCGTTGGTGTTGCCGCTGGGCAGTTCGGGTATCACCGAGGCATCGACCACGCGCAGCGCTTCGATGCCGCGCACGCGCAGCGCCGCATCGACCACGGCTGCGTCGTCCTGGCCCATGCGACAGGTACCGACCGGGTGGTAGATCGTTTCGGCCTTGCGCCGGATGAATTCGGTCAGCGCGGCGCTGTCCCGCGCATCCGCGCCGGGGTAAATCTCGCGGCCGCGAACGGCGGCAAATGGTGTCTGCGCGAAAATCTCGCGTGCCATGCGCACGCCTTCCAGCAGCATGCGCAGATCATGGCCCTCGCTGTCCGACAGGTAATTGGCGTGGATGCGGATGGGTGCGGATGGATTGGCGGAGGCCAGCGCCAGCCAGCCGCGGCTGCGCGGGTGCAGAGCGCATGCATGCAGGGTGTAGCCGCGTCCGCGCAGCCGCGTGCGACCGTGGTTGTCAAGCAGCGCCGGCACGAAATGGAATTGCAGATCGCATTCGGTGCTGGTGGCGTAGCGGCTGCGCGCGAAGCCGCCGGCCTCGGCGAGGTTGGAGGTGCCGATGCCGCGCCGGGTGAACAGGAAGCGCAGCGCCACGGCCAGGTCGTTGACGCGGTCGTAGCTGTCGCGACTGCTGCATTCCACCAGGGTGCAGATGTCCAGATGATCCTGCAGGTTGGTGCCGACGCCGGGCAGGTCCTGCAGCACGGCGATGCCGTGCGCGCGCAGCGCGGCAGCCGGGCCGATGCCGGACAGCAGCAGCAGTTGCGGCGAGTTGAGTGCGCCGCCGCAGAGTGTCACTGCGCCACCTTCGATGCGCGAGCGCCGGCCGTGGCGCAGCACTTCGATGCCCACGGCGCGCGGGCCATTGAGCAGCACGCGCGTGGCCAGCGCGCGGGTGAGCACGTGCAGATTCGGCCGCCCGCGCGCAGGATCGAGATAGGCGCTGGCCGCCGAGCAGCGCGCACCGTTGTGCTGGGTGACCTGGTACAGCCCGAAGCCTTCCTGCGTGGCGCCGTTGAAATCGGTGTTGTGCGACAGGCCCGCGCTGACCGCGGCCGCGATCAGGCATTCGCTGAGCGGACTGACATGGCGCAGATCGCTGATACCCAGCGGGCCGCCGACGCCGTGCCAGGCATCGGCGCCGCGGCTGTTGTCCTCGGCGCGCTTGAAATAGGGCAACACGGCGGGCCAGTCCCAGCCGGGGTCGCCGCTGAGCCTGGCCCAGCGCGCGTAGTCGAGCGGACGCCCGCGCACGTAGCACATCGCGTTGATCGAGCTGGAGCCGCCCAGCACCTTGCCGCGTGGCCACCACAGGCGACGCCCCTGCAATTGCGCCTCGGGCTCGGTGCTGTAGTTCCAGTTGTAGCGTGTGAGCTTGACCAGTTTGGCCAGCCCCGCCGGCATATGGATGTAGGGATGCCAGTCACGCACGCCGGCCTCGATCAGCAGCACGCGTTGCGTCGGATCGGCGCTGAGCCGGTTGGCCAGCACGCAGCCCGCCGAGCCGGCGCCGACGATGATGTGGTCGTAGGTCATGCGCGCAGGCTAGCGCAGGGCGCGATTGGATGAACGACTGTATGCCCGGTTGCCTGCGATGGGCGGCGTGCCGCACACCCGGACCCGCAACGCGGTGCGCACGTATGGCGCTCGCGCCGGATCAGCCCGCGATATAGCGCTGCAGGTGTTCGATTTCCACGGCCTGGTCGTCGATCACGGCCTTGACCAGATCGCCGATGGAAATCACCCCGACCACCGCGCCGCGTTCGACCACGGGCAGATGGCGCACGCGGCCGTCGGTGCACAGGCGCATGCAGGCTTCGACCGATTCTTCTGGCGAAACCGTCAATGCCGGCGCGCTCATGATCTCGCGCACGGGCGTGTCGCTCGACGCGCGACCTTGCAGCGCGACCTTGCGCGCGTAATCACGTTCGGAAACCACGCCCAGCAGCTCGGTGCCGCGCATCACCAGCAGCGCGCCGATGCGCAATTCGGCCATGCGCTGCAGCGCGGACAGCACGCTTTGTTCCGGGGCGATCGCATGTACGCCGCTGCCCTTGCTTTCGAGTAGATGCTTGACCTGACGCATGACTCCTCCAAGCGTGTGTGCAGGGACTCGAGTCTAGCGCGCGCGGCCGGATGGGGATTGACGGCGGCCAATAGTTCCATAAAACTAGAAATATGGAATTGGATGAAAGCATCGTCGCACTCAAGGCGCTCGCCCAGGACACGCGCCTGGTGTTGTTCCGCCTGCTGGTACAGGCCGGGTCCGAAGGCTTGCCGGTGGGCGAGCTTGCCGCGCGCCTGCGCGTGCCGGACTCCACGCTCAGCGCGCACCTGCGCGTGCTGCGTGCCGCCGGGCTGGTGCGCGATCAACGCCGTGGCCGCGTGATCCAGTGCCATGCCGACTATGCGCGCATGGACGCGCTGCTGGCCTATCTCACCGAAAACTGCTGTGCCGGCAGCGGCGCCTGCGCGCCCGTGCCCGTCTGCAAGACCCTTCCATCACCAGGAGCCCAGGCCCATGCAACGCTTCCACGTGCACGTCAACGTCGCTGACCTCGAGGCCAGCATCCGTTATTACCAGACACTGTTCGGCTGTGCGCCCAGCGTGCGCGAACCCGATTACGCCAAGTGGATGCTGGACGATCCGCGTGTGAACTTCGCCATTTCGCAGCGTGGTCGTGCGCCGGGTCTCGATCACCTGGGCATCCAGGTGGAACAGGCGGAGGAGCTCGCGCAGATCGGCGCACGTCTGGCCGCCGCCGATGCGGTGGCGCTGGCCGAGCAGGGCACGACCTGCTGCTATGCGCGCTCGGACAAGTACTGGAGCGAGGATCCGCAGGGTCTGCGCTGGGAAAGCTTCCGCAGCCTGGGCGCGGCGACGTCGTATTACGCGCCCGCACAGGCCCAGACCGGCGATGCCTGTTGCGGGCCCGCGGTGACGCAGACCGCCGCGCCGTGCTGCGGTCCGGCGACGACGCAGGCCAGCGCACCCTGCTGCGGTCCGGCCAAGGGCGTGGGCGCTGACGGGTGCTGTGCATGAGCGGGCGCATCTACAACGTGCTGTTCCTGTGCACCGGCAACTCGGCGCGCAGCATCCTGGGCGAGGCACTGCTGAACACGATGGGCGCGTCGCGATTCCATGCCTACAGCGCCGGCAGTCATCCGGCCGGGCAGGTGCAGCCGCTGGCCCGGGAACTGGCCATCGAGATGGGCTACGACCCTGCGCGGCTGCGCAGCAAGTCCTGGGACGAGTTCGCCGCGGCGGACGCGCCGCGCATGGATTTCATCCTGACCGTGTGCGACAGCGCCGCTGGCGAGGCCTGCCCGCTCTGGCCAGGGCATCCGGCCACGGCGCACTGGGGCGTGCCCGATCCCGCGGCGGTGCAGGGCGACGCGGCCACGCGCCGCGCCGCGTTCCGCGCGACACTGCTGGCCTTGCGCCAGCGCATCGAGCTGCTGATCGCCTTGCCGGACCAGAAACTCGATGCACTCGCGGCCCGCGCCAGCCTGGCTGCGATCCACGCCAGCGTCGGTGCCCCATGATCGCGCCGCTGCATCGAAACCGTCTTGTCCTGGCGGCGCGCCAGCCAGCGCGGGCGGGGCGACGATGCTGATCGCGCTGGCCATCTTCATCCTCACCCTGGTGTTCGTCATCTGGCAGCCGCGCGGTCTGGGCATTGGCTACAGCGCGCTGGGCGGCGCGGCACTGGCGCTGATGACGGGGGTGATTCAACCGAGCGACATTCCTGTGGTGTGGCACATCATCTGGGATGCCACCTTCACCTTCGTCGGGCTGATCATCATTTCACTCATCCTCGACGAAGCCGGATTTTTCAACTGGGCCGCGCTGCACGTGGCGCACTGGGGCGGCGGGCGCGGGCGGCTGCTGTTTCCGCTGATCGTGCTGCTCGGCGCGGTGATCTCGGCGTTCTTCGCCAACGACGGCGCGGCGCTCATCCTCACCCCCATCGTGCTGGCCATGTTGCTCGCACTGGGCTTCGGACCCGCCGCCGCGCTGGCTTTCGTCATGGCCTGCGGCTTCGTGGCCGATACCACGTCCCTGCCGCTGGTGATTTCCAATCTGGTCAACATCGTCAGTGCGGGCTATTTCCGGATTCCATTCGATCGCTATGCCGCCGTGATGGTGCCGGTGGATCTGGTGGCGCTGGTCGCCACGCTGGTGGTGCTGTACGCCTATTTCCGCCGCGACATTCCCGTGCGCTACGACGTGTCCAGGCTCGGCGCGCCGGCCAGCGCCATCCGGGATCCGCTGGTGTTCCGCTGGACTTTTCCCATACTGACGGTGCTGCTCATCGCCTACTTCGTCACTGCCGCCTACGCCGTGCCGGTGTCGGTGGTCACCGGTCTTGCCGCGCTGATGATGCTGGCGCTGGCCGGGCGCTGGTGGCGTGGCGGGCAAGGCGCGCGGATTGATGTGCGTGGCGTCATCAAGCACGCGCCGTGGCAGATCGTGCTGTTCTCGCTGGGCATGTATCTGGTGGTCTATGGTCTGCGCAATGCCGGCCTGACCACCTATCTGGCGCAGGTGCTGCGGGCCATCGGCCGGCATGGCGTGCTGGCCGCGGTGTTGGGCACCGGCTTCATCAGCGCCGGACTGTCGGCGGTGATGAACAATATGCCCACGGTGCTGATCGGCGCCTTGGGCATTCACCACGCGCAGGGGCTGAGCGAGCCGGTACGCGAGGCAATGGTCTACGCCAACGTCATCGGCTGCGATCTCGGTCCCAAGTTCACGCCGATCGGCAGTCTGGCTACGCTGCTGTGGCTGCATGTGCTGGCGCGCAAGGGCACCCGCATCACCTGGGGTTATTACTTTCGCGTCGGTCTGGTGCTGACCACGCCCGTGCTGCTGCTTACGCTGCTGGCGCTGGCGGCACGCCTGATGCCGGGCTGAATCCGGCTACCTGGGCAGGTACGTGGCCCCGCCCAGCTGGCGCATCTGCTGTTCGATCCACGCCGCGCGGCGCAGCACGTAGGGCGAGGGCCGGTTGGCGTGGAAAATATGCGGGTTGGGCAAGGTCGCGGCCAGCAGCGCGGCTTCGCGCGGCGTGAGACGCGCTGGCGGTTTGCCAAAGTTGACGCGGCTGGCGGCGTCCACGCCGAACACGCCGTTGCCCAGCTCGGCGATGTTCATGTAGATGGTGAGGATGCGCTGCTTGGGCAGATTGAGCGTGAGCAGCACGGTGAAGTAGGCCTCGATGGCCTTGCGCACGTAACTGCGTCCGTCCCACAGGAACAGGTTCTTGGCGGTTTGCTGGGTGATGGTGCTGGCCCCGCGCAGGCGCGCGCCGTGGTCGGCGGCGACGATAGCGTCCTTGATCTCGCCGAAGTCGAAGCCCCAGTTGCTGGGGAAGGTCTGGTCCTCGCCTGCCACCATGGCCAGGGGTGCCCACGGGGACACCTCGCGCCATGGCACCCAGTGGTAGTCGATGTGGTAGCGGCGGTCGCCATGCAGGCGCGCGCCGATCCAGCGCTCGATCATGACCGCGCTGGTCACGGGTGCAATCCAGCGCAGGCTCAGCACCATCAGTTCGGTGAGCACGAACCACGCCAGCAGGGCGCGCAGCAGATAACGCCAGAAGCGGCGGCGGGATTTGACGGATTTGGACATGGCGGGCCGCGGGCTGGATGCGTGCAGTATAAATTGCGCGCCGGCTTGATCATGCGGCGCTCGCCCCTATCTCTGGGCTTTGTCGACGGAATCGCATCGTGCCAGTCGAAGACAGCCTGCAACCCTTTCTGCTTGAGCGCGCCGGCGTGCGTGGCGCGGTGGTGCGGCTCGGGCCGGCGTGGCGCGAAGTGGCCGCGCGCCAGGACTATCCGGCGCCGCTGCGCGCCATTCTGGGCGAGGCGCTGGCCGCCAGCGCGCTGCTGACCGCGCACGTCAAGCTGCAGGGTGCGCTGTCGCTGGAATACAAGAGCGCCGGAGCGCTGCGCCTGCTGTTCACCGAGTGCACCGATGGCGGACGTGTGCGCGGCCTGGCGCGGATGGCCGACGCTGCCGTGGCACCCGTGAGGGCACTGGATCTAGGCGCGCAGCCCGATGCGTTATTGGCGATCACGCTCGGCAGCAGCGAGCACGGACAGCGCTATCAGGGTCTGGTCGGCGTGCAGCGCGCGAGTCTGGCGCAAAACCTCGAGGATTACTTCGCGCAGTCCGAGCAGTTGCCCACGCGCATCGTGCTCGCGGCGGATCACGAACTGGCCGCAGGCCTGCTGCTGCAGCAACTGCCGGGCAGCCATGTTGACGATGCCGATGCCTGGCCGCGTGTCGGCCATCTCACCGCGACGCTTGCTGGGGCCGAGTTGCTGGCGCTGCCCGCGCCACACCTGCTGCAGCGCTTGTATCACGAGGAGCAGCCGCGCCTGTTCGCGGCGCGTGCGCTGGGTTTCGGTTGCTCGTGTTCGCGTGCGCGCGTCGAGTCCATGCTGCGCTCCCTGGGGCGCGCCGAAGTCGAGGCCGCGCTGGTTGCGCGCGACGGCGAAATCGAGGTGATCTGCGAGTTCTGCGCGGCGCGCTACACGCTGGATGCGGTCGATGCCGGGCGCGTGCTGGCCACGGCGCCTAGCGCGCCGGCTTCATCCACACCACATTAGCCGGCGGCGCGCTGATCCAGGTGCTCAACGGCTGCGGGCGCCCGTACAGATAACCCTGGCCGTAAGGGCAGCCAAGCTTGAGCAGCAAATCGTTTTGCACGCTGTCTTCGATACCCTCGGCGATCACGCTCATGCCCAGCGTGCTGGCCAGCGCTTGGATGGTGCGGATGACCGCGTAGCCGTTGCCCGCCTCGCCGTCGTCCAGTGCGATCACGAACGAGCGATCGATTTTCAGCGCCTGCAACGGATACTGGTGCAGATAGCTCAGTGACGAATAGCCGGTGCCGAAATCATCCAGCGACACGGCGATGCCCTGCTCGCGCAGTTCGGCCAGGGTGCGCTTGAACTCGTCCGGATTGTCCAGCAGCACGCGCTCGGTGACCTCGATGCGCAGGCGCTCCGGGGCGATGTCATGGCGCCCGAGCAGCGCCAGCAGGCGCGCGGTCAGTCCGGAGCTGCGGAAGTGCCGCGCCGACAGGTTGATGCTGACGAAGCCGCTGTCGCCCAGCAGTTGGCGTGCCTCGGCGGCGACGCGCTCGAACACCATCCAGTCCATCGCCTCGGCCGAGCCGTTGTCCTCGGCCACGGCCAGAAACTGCCCCGGTTCCAGCACGCCACGCTGCGGATGCAGCCAGCGCACCAGCGCCTCGTAGCCGACCGTGGCGCCGTCGCTGAGGCGCGTGATCGGCTGGTAGTAGGGCACGAACTCGCCGCGCGCCAGCGCGCGCCGCAGATCCACTTCCAGGTCGAGCAGCAGCACCGCATCGCGACGCAGCAGATCATCGAACACCGCCCAGCGCTGGCGGCCCTCGGCCTTGGCGCGGTACATCGCCGAGTCGGCGTCGCGCAACAGTTCCTCGGGGCGTACATAGTGCGGTTCGGCCATGGCGATGCCGATCGACACCGAGGTGAACATTTCCTTCTGGCCGAGCTGGAACGGCGCCTGCATGCTGGCGATGATGCGATCGGCTAGGCGCGTGACCTCGTCGAGGCCGTGCACGTTCTCGATCAGCACCGCGAATTCGTCGCCACCCAGGCGCGCGACCACGTCTTGCGATTTCAGGCTGCCGCGGATGCGACTGCCGGCCTGGAACAACAAATCATCGCCGACCAGATGGCCGACCGAATCGTTGATCACCTTGAAGCGGTCGAGATCGAGGAACAGCACCGCGAAGCGCCGCTGGTTGTCCAGCTTGTGGCGTTCCAGCGCGTGCTCCAGGCGCTGCACCAGCAGGTTGCGGTTGGGCAGTCCGGTGAGCGAGTCGTGCAGGGTCTCGAACTTGAGCCGACGCTCGGCGCGCTCACGCTCGGCCACCTGCTCGCGCAAGTCGCGGTTGGCCAATGCCAGCGCGCGCGTGCGCTCGGCGACGCGGCGCTCCAGGTCGGCGTAGGCGGCCTTGAGCGTATCGGCGCTGCGGCGCCGGTCCAGCGCATTGGCGATGTGGTAGCTGACGAAGGTCAGCAAGTCCTGGTCGCGCGCGGTGTAGCGGTGTTCGGGCATGTAGCTCTGCACCACCAGCGCGCCCACGGTGCGCTCGCCCAGCACCAGCGGCACGCCCAGCCAGCACACCGAATCAGAGCCGCTTTGCACGACCTCGCCGGCTTCGCGCAAGGCCTGCATGTCACTCTCATTGACCAACACCGCAGTGCCGCGCGTGATCACATACTCGGTCAGGCCGCGGCCGATGCGGCGTGGCCGCCGTACCGCGTCGCGTTCGTCCACCGAATACGGGAACTGCAGTTCGCGTCCATCATCGGACAGCAGCGCGATGTAGAAATTGCGCGCGTACAACAGCCCGCCGATGACGCGGTGCACGGCGGCGTAGAACGCTTCGAGACTGTCGCTGGTGCCGGCCAGTTCGGCGATGCGGAACAGGGACGCCTGCAGACGTTCGCCACGCTGGCGTTCCAGTACCTGTTGCTGCAGCACGCGGTTGGCCTCGCGCAGCGCCTCGGTGCGTTCGTGCACGCGCCTTTCCAGATCGACATGGGCTTCGCGTCGTTCCAGCGCGGACTGGATGTGTTGGGCCACGTAGCTCAGCAGCGTCTGATCCTCGGCGCTGTAGCGCGCGTCGTCGCGGTAGCTCTGCACGGCGATGGCGCCGATGACCTCATCACCGCGGCGCATCGGCACGCCCAGCCAGTCGACGCACATCGGTCCGGCGGCCTGCAACGGCCCCTGCACCTGGCGCGCGATTTCATCCAGCGGACCGCGCAATGGCTGACCGCCGCGGATCAGGTGCCAGGTAGGGGTGTAGCGCATTTCCTCGAGCGGGTACTGGTGCTCCGGATGCGGTGGATCCGGATCAGCGATGTCGGCGTAGTACACGAAACGCATGGTGTCCGTGCGCGCATCGTGCAACACGAAGTAGCAGTTCTCGGCATACATCAGCGTGCGCACGATGTCGTGCATCGTGTGCATGACCTCGGGCAGGCTGCGCGCGGTGCCGGCCTGCTCGGCGATGGTGTACAGCGCCCGCTGCAAGCGTTCGGCGCTTTGCAGGCGCACGAGGCTGGCGGCGAGCTGGTCGTATTGCGCGAGCTGCGTCTGGCGCTCGGCGATCAGCGCTTCGGACCAATCGTGCAGCGCCACGCTGGTGTCCGCATCGAGGTTGCCGATCATCTGGCGCAGTGCAGCCGCCACGCGCTGCACTTCTTGCGCGCGGGAGGCGCGCAGCAATTGTTCGATCAGTGCGGGCAAACCATGGGCAGGAGCAGTTGACACGCGGTCCCCGGAATCGCTGCCGCGAGGCAGAGGTTGCGAGGCTAGGCGCCTGCCGCGGGTGAATCAAGTGCTGCCGGTTGGCGCGTCAGCTCGGCAGCGTGCATCGCGCACCAGTGCTCCCGCAACGTGCGGCTGGCCTGGAAGCTGCGCCAGCCACGCCAGCCGCACATTGCCTGGTGTTGCCTGCTCAGTGTTTGGCTGCGGCCGGTTTGGCCGCTGCGGCCGGCGCGGCGCCGCTGTCGTTGAGACGGATGAACGCGCGATTGCGCTCCACGGTGTGTGCACCGATGCCCTTGACTTCGGTGAGGTCCTCGGCGCGCTTGAAGCCGCCATGCTGGGTGCGCCAGGCGACGATGGCTTGCGCCTTGGCCAGGCCGATGCCGTCGAGCGAATCGGCCAGCGTGGCCGCATCGGCACGGTTGACATTGACCGGCTTGCCGGCCTGGGCGGCGCCGGCCAGCCCGAAGGCGAGCAGTGCGGCGAGGGCGAGGATGGTCTTGCGCATGATGCATTCTCCCGATCGGTGATTTGGTTGCGGCACCAGCGAGGGCGCCGTGAGGCCACGCTAGTCAAGGCGCCATCCCGATGCAGCCGGCGCGCCGGGATGCGCGTTGTGCGTGGCGTAGGCGCGCGCGCGTCGGCTCGCGCCTACGCGGTGTCGGCGCGGAGTAAAATTCGGCTTTTGTCATCAGGAGCATGGGTCATGGACAACCAGCGTCTGGCGCGTGAGATCGGCAGCCTGTGGGACGACGAGATCGTCGGCCAGCTCAGCGAGTACATCCGCATCCCCAACAAATCGCCCATGTTTGATCCGGATTGGGTGGCACATGGCCACATGGACGCCGCGGTGGCGCTGCTGGAGCGCTGGGCGCGACAGAAAATCACCGTGCTGCCCGGCGCCACGCTGGAAGTGGTGCGCCTGCCCGGGCGCACGCCGCTGATCTGCGTCGAGGTGCCGGCCAGCGCTGGCGCGCAGGCACGCGCTGATGACTGCGTGCTGCTGTACGGGCATCTGGACAAGCAGCCGGAGATGAGCGGCTGGAGTCCGGGCCTGGACCCGTGGCAGCCGGTGCTGCGCGGCGATCGCCTGTACGGCCGCGGCGGCGCCGACGACGGTTACGCGCTGTTCGGCGCGCTGGCCGCGCTGCTGGCGCTGCACGGCCAGCAGCTGCCGCACGCGCGCTGCATGATCCTGATCGAGGCCTGCGAGGAGTCCGGCAGCTACGACCTGCCGTTCTATGTCGATCATCTGGCTGCGCGCATCGGCCAGCCCTCGCTGGTGGTGTGTCTGGACTCCGGCTGCGGCAACTACGAGCAGCTTTGGTTGACCACCAGCCTGCGCGGCATGACCGGCGGCACGCTGCGTGTGGACGTGCTCGGCGAAGGCGTGCATTCGGGCGATGCCTCGGGCATCGTTCCCGAGAGCTTCCGCGTCATGCGTCAGCTGCTCTCGCGCATCGAGGACGAGCACAGCGGCAGCATCAGCGACCCGGCGCTCAACGCCGACGTGCCCGCCGAGCGTCGCGTCCAGGCACAGGCTGCTGCGCGGGCGCTGGGTACCGCCGTCTACGACAAATTTCCGTGGCTGCCCGGCATGCGTCCGGTGGCCAGCGATCTCACCGAACTGGTGCTCAACCGTACCTGGCGTCCGCAACTGGCGGTGACCGGCGCCGAAGGTCTGCCGCCGCTGGGCAGTGCCGGCAACGTGCTGCGCCCCTGCACTGCGCTCAAGCTCAGCCTGCGCCTGCCGCCCACGCTCGATGGCGTGCGCGCCGGCGAGCACGTCAAGCAGGTGCTGGAGCGCGATCCACCCTACGGCTGCAAGGTGGATTTCGAGCTGGAAAAAGCCTCCAGCGGCTGGAACGCGCCGGCGCTGCAGCCGTGGCTGGCCGAGGCCGTCGAGCATGCCGCGCGCGCCGCCTTCGGCACGCCGCCGGCCTACATGGGCGAGGGTGGCAGCATCCCGTTCATGGGCATGCTCGGCGAGAAGTTCCCCGACGCGCAGTTCCTGATCACCGGCGTGCTGGGCCCGCACTCCAACGCGCATGGACCCAACGAGTTCCTGCACATTCCCACCGGCAAGCACGTCAGCGAGGCCGTGGCCGGCGTGATCGCCGCGCACCACGACGCCAGCGCGCAAGGCCTCACCGCCGGTTCCGCCGCGCGTGCCGGACATCGCGCGCATGTCGATGGTTGCTGCTGAAGCCAGGACGGCCCGCAACGTGGCGGTGCGCCGTACCCGGCCGGACGATGCGCAGGCGCTGGCCCGGCTCGCCACGGCGCTGGGCTATGCCAGCAGTGCCGAGGCGATGCGTCTGCGTCTGCAGGATGCCGAGGGCGCCGTGCTGGTCGCGGTCGACGAGGAGCAGGCCGTTGTGCGCGGTTTCGCCCACGTGCAGCGTGATGCCGGTCTGCTGGCGACGCCGTACGCGCGCCTGCGCGCACTCGTCGTCGACGAGTGCGCACGCAATCGCGGCATCGGCGCCAGTCTGCTGGCCGCTGCCGAACGCTGGGCGCTGGACGCAGGTCTGCACGAGCTGCACGTGGACAGCAACATCGTGCGCGAACACGCGCACCGTTTCTATCAACGCTATGGCTACAGCGAGTACAAGCGCCAGAGCGTCTTCACGCGCAAGCTGGCGTGATGAACAGCTTGCGCGCTTGACGCGGCGCTGGCGAGCGGACGCTGCGTCCGGCACGGTGCGACCCAGGTCAGCTGCGACCCCGCGCCGCAACCGGTGTATCGTGATCGGCGCGTGAGATGGATCTGCACGATTCGCCAGGGGAGCCGCTTCCATGCCGTCATCAAACCTGCCCCGTCCGGCGCGCATGGCCCGCGCTCTGGCCGTTGCCGCGGTCATGGCTGGCGCGCTCATCGCGCAGGCGGCATCACCGCTACATGCCGCCGAGAGCTACCACGTCGTCGATGTCGACGGGCTGGGACACTACTGGCGCTACACCCTGCCGCCCGGCAAGCTGCCTTCGCGCAATGTGCTCGAGCGGCACCCCAGCGGCTGCGCGGCCATCAGCGTGCGCATCGAACCCGATGGCACGCCACACCAGATGCACGTGCTGAAGTCCGAGTGGACGCCGATGTTGCCGGTCAACAAGAAGTTGATGGATGCAAACCTGATCGATCAGATGGGTCGCGCGCGCTTTACCCCCAGCCCGCAGAACCCCAGGCGCATGCCGGTCTACAGTTACGTCGTGATGTCTTTCGTCACCTGGCCGGCGGACACCATGCACCCGGCGACGTCCACGCTGAAACGCGTCGATTCGGTCAGCAAGAAGTTGGCCGCACTGTGCCACGTGCCCGACTTCGTCGCTCGCGTGGCGCGCGCCACGGATACGCCGCTTCCCGGCGGAGACTGAGGATCAGTCCGCAAAGTCATGGGAACTCCATGTGCTCGCTGGGGCGGGTGCCCGACTGGCGCACCCTGACTTGGCAAGCGCGCATCATTGATCTACATTGCATGGCGTGTATATCCAAACCGAGGAGGCCATCATGCAAGTCGCCAAATGGGGCAACAGCCTGGCCGTGCGCCTGCCCGCCGCCGTGATCGAGGCGCTGGGCTTGAAAGAGGGCGACGACATCGAGATCGAGGTGGCCGACACGCGCAGTTTCGGCGTACGCAAGAAGCCTGGCAGCAGCGCCTTGTTGCAACGCCTGCGCCAATACCGTGGACGCCTGCCGACGGACTTCAAGTTCGACCGCCTCGACGCCAACGCGCGCGGCTGAGCCACGCCATGCCTGGCGTCTTTTTCGACAGCAACGTGCTGCTGTATCTGCTGTCGGCCGACGCCACTCGCGCCGACCGCGCGGAGGCGCTGCTGGCGCGTGGCGGCCACATCAGCGTGCAGGTGCTCAACGAGTTCGCCAGCGTGGCCACGCGCAAGCTCGGCATGACCTTGATCGAGGTGCGCGAAGTGCTGGCCACCGTGCGCGCGCTGTGCACGGTGCATCCGGTCACCACCGAGCTGCACGACGCCGCGCTGGACCTGACCTCGCGCTACGGCACCCGCTTCTACGACGCACTGATCCTCGCCGCCGCGCTGCACGCCGACTGCCGCACGCTGTACAGCGAAGACATGCAGCACGGCCAGCGCATCGACGGCCGCCTCACCATCACCAACCCGTTTCGCTGAGCGCCCATCGTGGCCCAGTTTGCTTTCGCCGAGTTCCAGCGCTGAGGTTTCCCCACATTTTTCCTGTGGCCATCAATGAGTGGACTTGCTGAAGCTGGTGGAGTGCGCGCATCGACACTGCGAGATTGGTGAGTGTCGAGATCACCGGATGCAGGTCAGATGCGCGCAAGCAAAGTGTTGCGCAAGGTCTTGGCGCCGATAGTGGTGCGGCTGGATGCGTGGCTGTGACGGCGCCTGTGCGGCGCGTTCGAGGCGCGGCGTGTACGGTGCTCTGACCCAGTTATGCCGCTATGCCGCTGGATGATTGCAAGCCTACGAGTTCGTCCGAGTTGTCGCAGACAAAACTTGTAAAGACGCCTGGGGCAACCGCTGCCGCTGGACCATCCGTTCGCTTGCCAAGGCGGATTGGCGGGCAAGCTTCAAGGCTCGCGGTATTCTGATCACATGGAACCCACCGTCCGAGCCAATCGTTTCGCCATTCTGACGAGTCGCGCAGTCTGCCATGCGTGTCATCAACCATTGGATGTTTCCGCGATCCTCGTGCCCTCCCATTTCGAGCTGGATGACGGTGATGAGGAATGGATCGCAGTCGATCAGAGCGCGCTGTTGACCTACGTGGAATCCGTCGACGAGATGACCTGGTCCGCCTATTCAGCCCGCGCACCGCAGATCTTGCCATTCGCCTCCAAGACCCGCTGGCATGACCTACCTGGTGAATGTTTGCGCTTGTGGCGCTCTGCTTGGCGACTGGTATCTCACCGGAACCAGACGCTCCCTTATTTCCCTTGGACGAAGCTGGTATCGCTGCAATCAACGTGAGTTGGGTGGAAGCTCCCATCGAAGCGCGATCTGGCACATCAACGAGCAGTTGGACGGACGCGTTGATTGCGCGATCCCCTTTTCGTGGATGGGCGCCACAGATAGTGGGGGCAAGGCCCGGACGACGCCAGAAGTAGCACGTCGAATCACTTGGATTGCGATGTCCCAATGCAGACTACCAAGCACTTACGCTTGAAGTCGAAGCATCAGCGCAGATCGACTTGCTAAGCGTCGTTCGCTAACATCAGCCAGCGCAAGAGCTTGATCAACGAGACATGCATGCAATTCGGTATGATGATGCCATCGGCATAATTCGGGGCGTCGGCATTTTTTGACAGATAGTCTTCGTATCCGACTTCACTGCCGTAATGACCATCCATAAACACATGTTAAGGAGGACGTTGTGCTGAACCAAAATTTGCGAATTTTGACTCTGGCCTGTGTAGTCTTGTTGGGTGGCTGTGCAACGGCACAGCCGATTATGGCCCCCACTGGGCAGCAAGGTTTTTCTGTTGACTGTTCAGCCCTCACCATGGCGCAGTGTTATCAGAAGGCGGGACAGCTTTGCGGCGCCAATGGCTATAAGGTTTTCAATGAGGTAGACAAGCGATCAGGATTTTTCACTGCGGCTGAAAAGCAGATGGTCATCGCATGCAAGACCACTCCCGCTCATTGACGCCCAATCTGTCGAATCCGGGAGACCCCATCGGAGGAGCAGGATGGCCACCATCCTGCAAAAGAACGCCGTCATGGAATGCGCTGGACGATCACGCGGCGAACCGTGCCGCCTGTCGGCATCGGTCCGCGCGCGGGGGCTGCGTCGGCGCCGGAGGCAACGGCCGGATCAGCCGCCCAGGCTGCGCCGCGCGCTGGCGCTGACCGCCGCCCAGTCGCCGGCGTCCAGCCATTCCTTCTTTACCATCCACGAGCCGCCGACGCAGGGCACGTTGGGCAGGGCCAGGTAATCCCTGGCGTCGTGCTCGCCGATGCCGCCGGTGGGGCAGAAGCTCAGCTCGGCGAAGGGGCCGTGCAGGGCCTTCAGTGCGGCGATGCCGCCGATCGCGGCGGCGGGGAAGAACTTGAGCGTGCGGAAGCCGCGTGCATGCAGCGCCATGATCTCGCTGGCGCTGGCCGCGCCGGGGATCACCGGCAGCGGTGCGCGTTGCAGCGCGTCGGCCAGCGCCGGCGGCGTGCCGGGGGTGACGATGAACTCGGCGCCGTGCGCGATGGCGGCGTCCAGTTGCGCGGCGTCCAGCACGGTGCCGGCGCCCACGGTCAGCGCCAGGCCGGCGTTGCGGATGGCGCGGATCGCGGCCAGCGCAGCCGGTGTGCGCAGGGTTACTTCGATGGCGCTCAGTCCGCCGGCGGCCAGCGCCCTGGCGCAGGCCAAACCCTGTTCGGCGGAAGCCAGGCTGAGCACCGGCATGATGCGCGCGCGGCGCAGCAGGTTCAGCGCGTCGTGTTGCCGGGTGGCGAGGTCGGGCGAGTTCATGCGTGGGCTCCTGCTGCGGATGCGGGCGGTGCGCGCAACGCGTCGGCGGCGTCGCTGCAATCCTCGGGATCGAGGCTGATCGACAACGCGCCGTGCTCGGCATCGAGCACCTGCGCGCGGCTGTGGCCGAACAGGCGCCGGCCGACGTCGCAGCCGCTGCGCGGTGTGGTCACCGGGAAGCGCGCGGCCAGCGTGGTGGCATCGACTTCCAGCGCCAGCACGCCGGTTTCGGCGTCGAGGGTGATCAGGTCGCCGTCTTGCACCTTGGCCAGCAGGCCGCCACGCGCCGCCTCGGGGGTGAGGTGGATGGCCGACAGGGTCTTGCCGGAAGCGCCGGACAGGCGCCCGTCGGTGACCAGCGCCACGTGCCGGCCCTGATTCTGCAGGTGACCCAGCAGCGGGGTCAGGCTGTGCAGTTCGGGCATGCCATTGGCGTGCGGGCCCTGGAAGCGCAGCACGGCGACGAAATCTGCCGGCAGCTCGCCCGCGGCATGGCGACGCGCCAGCGTGTGCTGGTCGTGCAGCACGACCGCGGGCGCGCGGATGCGACGCTGCTCGGGTTTCAGCGCGGCGATCTTGACCAGTGCACGGCCAAGGTTGCCCTGCACCAGGCGCAGGCCGCCGTGCGGCTCGAAGGCGTCCTGCACGCCGCGCAGGACGTCGCGGTCGCTGCTGCTGGCTGGCGCATCGATCCAGTGCAGGCGGCCTCCGTCATCCACCTGCGGCTTGCGCGCGTGTTCGCGCAGGCTGGCGCCGAACACCGTGCGCGCATCGGCATGCAGCAGGCCGGCGTCGAGCAGCTCGCGCAGCACGCAGCCGATGCCGCCGGCGGCCTCGAAGCGGTTCACGTCGGCGTCGCCATTGGGGTACATGCGTACCAGCAGCGGGGTGATCGCGGACAGTTCGTGGATGTCGGTCCAGTCGATGCTGATGCCGGCCGCGCGTGCCACCGCCACCCAGTGGATGCTGTGGTTGGTGGAGCCGCCGGTGGCCAGCAGCACGATCAGCGCGTTGACGATGGCGCGCTCGTCCACCAGTTCGCCCAGCGGCCGGTAGTCGCGGCCGAGCGTGCTGATCTCGATCGCGCGCAGCGTGGCGGCGCGGGTCAGTGCTTCGCGCAGCGGCGTGCCGGGGTTGACGAAGGCCGCGCCGGGCAGCATCAGCCCCATGGCCTCCAGCAACAACTGGTTGGAGTTGGCGGTGCCGTAGAAGGTGCAGGTGCCGGGCGCGTGGTACGACTCGGCTTCGGCCTCCAGCAGTTCGTCGCGCGTGGCCTGGCCGGCGGCGTAGCGCTCGCGCACCTTGGCCTTGGCCTGGTTGGAGATGCCCGAGGGCATCGGCCCGGCCGGCACGAAGATCGCCGGCAGATGGCCGAAGCTGAGCGCGCCGATCAGCATGCCGGGCACGATCTTGTCGCACACGCCGAGGTACACGCTGCTATCGAACATGGCGTGGCTGAGCGCCACCGCGGTGGCCTGCGCGATCACGTCGCGGCTGAACAGGCTCAGCTCCATGCCGGCCCGGCCCTGGGTGATGCCATCGCACATCGCCGGCACGCCGCCGGCGACCTGGGCGGTGGCGCCGGCGGCCAGCGCGGTGGCGCGGATCAACGCCGGGTAGCCCTCGAACGGCTGGTGCGCCGAGAGCATGTCGTTGTAGGCGCTGACGATGCCGAGGTTGGGCACCGCGCTGCCGCGCAGCCGTGCCTTGGCTTCGGCGTCACTGGCGGCGAAGCCATGCGCGAGATTGCCGCAACTCAGGTGCCGGCGCGCCGGATCGCGCGGCACCGCGGCGATGGCGGCGAGATAGCGCCCGCGCAGCGGCGCGCTGCGCTGACGGATGCGTTCGGTGATTGCGTGCAGATGCGGGTGGATGCTCATGCTGACTCCGAAGTGGCGCGCGCGCCGTGCAGCACGTCGCACGCGCGGAAGCAAATGTCCGCGCCGGTGGGCAGGCGCTCACGCCGGGCATGCATCAGGCTGCCCAGTACACTTCCAGCGTCGCGCCGGGCGTGTCGCAGGCGACGCAGATCGGCGCCGTGTGCGCATCGTTCACCGTCAGCGCGTGCTGGAACGCGGCAAGCTTGTCCTGGCCGCGCAGCAGCAGCACGCGTTTGCGTGCCCGCGCCAGGCCAGCCGGGGTCAGGCTGACGCGTTGCGGGTACTGCCCGGCCACCGCGCAGCCACTGGCATCGATGGCCGCGTAGGCTTGCGTCGTAGTCAGCGCGGCGGCGAGGTCGCGCGAACCGGGAAACAGCGATGCGGTATGCGTGTCGTCGCCCATGCCCAGGATCACGGCGCTGGGCGGAATGCCGAAACCCTGCAGCCAGGTCGAGGCATCGCGTGCCGCGGCGGCGGCATCCAGCGTGGCGTCGGTCAGCAGCGGATGGAAGCTGGCGGCCTGCGCGCCCTGATCCAGCAGGGTGCGGCGCGTGAGCACGTCGTTGCGCCCGGCGGCATCGTCGGTCACGCGCTCATCGACCAGACCGATGCTGATCTGCGCCCACGGCAGCGGCTGTCTGGCCAGCGCACCCAGCACCGGCGCCGGCGTGCTGCCGCCGGAGACCAGCAGCAGCGCGCGACCGTGGCTGCCCAGTGCCAGTTGCAGCGCGGCGCCGATCGCGCCGGCCGCGGCTGCGGCCCAGGCCGCTGCGTCCGCGTAGGGCAGGAAGATGCAGCGCGCGACATGTTCGGGGGCCATGCCGGACGCGGCCGGGGTGGGTCGCGTGCTCATGCGCAGTCCCCCGCGGTGGCGCCGCAGTGGTGGACCTCGGCGTGCATGCTGGCGATGGCCAATGCGCCCAGCAGGCCGGGCTGCGCATGCATGATCGCGGCGCTGGGGATGCGCTCCAGCGTGGCGCCGAAACGGCCCTTGCCGGTAAAGCGCGCGCGAAAATCGCCGCCGCGCAAACGCGGCAGCAATTGCGGAATCAGTCCGCCGGCCAGCAGCACGCCATCCCAGGCACCGTAGGCCAGTACCAGATCCCCGGCCACGCCGCCGAGGATCAGCGCGAAGCGCTCCAGCGCCGCTAGGGCCAGCACGTCGCCGCGCAGCGCGTCGGAGGTGACCGCTTCGGGCGTCAGTGCCGGGGCTGGCTCGCCACGCACCTCACCCAGCGCGCGGTACAGGTTCAACAGCCCGCTGCCGCAGATCAGGCGCTCGTTGGACACGCGCCCGAAGCGCGCGGCGAGCACGCGCAGCAGTTCGATTTCCAGCGCGTCCTGCGGGGCGAAGCCGATGTGGCCGCCTTCGGTTTCCATCACCAGCCAGCGTCCGCCGCGACGCAACACGGCGGTGGCGCCGAGACCGGTGCCCGGCCCCAGCACGGCGAAACAACCATCGGTAGCGGCTGCAAGATCGGGCAGGCCGGGGCCGATCGCCGCCATGTCGTCGGCGCTCAGCGCGGCCAGGCTGGCACCCATCGCGGCGAAATCATTGACCAGCTTGATACGCGGGATCTGCAGCAGCGCGCGCAGCGCGGTGCAGTCGATCTGCCACGGATGATTGGTGATCTGCGCGCGGCCTTGCTCGACGCGCCCGGCCACGGCAAACACCGCAACCTCGGGCTTGGCGCCGTGCGCACGCAGATAGCCGCGCGCGGCGGCTTCCAGCGATGGATGCTCGGCCACGCGCAGGCTGACCAGGCTGGCATGGTCCACGCCGTGCTGGGCATCGGCCAGTACCAGACGCAGATTGGTGCCGCCGACATCGGCGAGCAGCACGTTGGCCGCGCTCATGCCGAGCCCTTGGCGTGCGCGACGCCGGATATCGCCGAGGGCAGGAACGGCGCCGCCGCCTGTGGACCCCACGAACCGGCCGGGTAGGGCTGCAGCGCGCAGTCGGCGCCGCGCCAGGCATCGGCGATGCTGTCGATCCACTTCCATGCGGCTTCGACTTCATCATCGCGCACGAACAGCGCGTGACGGCCATTGAGTGCATCCAGGAACAGGCGCTCGTAGGCGATGCGGCGGCGGCGTGTCGGCGCCACGGACAGGTTCAGCGGCAGCGACTGCAGCTCCATCGCGCCCCATTCCGGCCCGGCCAGGCTGCTCATCAGTTGCAGTTCGATGTTTTCCTCGGGCTGCAGACGCACCAGCAGGCGGTTGGGCGCGGCTTGCTGGCGATTGGGTTTCTCGAACAACCAGTGCGAGACTGGCTTGAAGGTGACCACGATCTGCGTGGAGCGCGTGGCCAGGCGCTTGCCGTGCACCAGGTTGAACGGCACCCCGGCCCAGCGCCAGTTGTCGATGTGCGCGCGCAGGGCAACGAAGGTTTCCACCGATTGCCCTTCGAGCTGGTTGAAGCCGCCCACCGGCTGTGCGCCGACCACACCGGCCTGGTACACGCCGCGTACCGATTCACCCGGCGCCATCGCGGTAGTGAACGGACGCAGCGCGCGCAGCACCATGAGCTTTTGATCGCGCACGGTGTCGGCGTCCATCGCGGCCGGTGGTTCCATGGCGATCAGGCAGAGCATCTGCAGCATGTGGTTCTGCACCATGTCGCGCAGCGCGCCGTAACGCGAGTAATACTGCTCGCGCCCGTCCACGCCGGCGGTCTCGGCCACCAGCAGGTCGACGCGCTCGATCCAGCGCCGGCTCCATACGGCTTCCAGCATGGTGTTGCCGAAACGCAGCGCCAGCAGGTTCTGCACCGTGGCCTTGCCGAGGTAGTGGTCGAGGCGGAATACGCGCGCCTCGGGCACGCAGGCGGCGATGGCGGCATTGATGGCGCGCGCGCTGGCCAGATCGCTGCCGATGGGTTTTTCCAGCATCAGGCGCGAGGGTTCTTCGAGCAGGCCAGCCAGCTTCAGACCTTGCGCGATGGGCACGAACAAATCCGGTGGCACCGCCAGATAGCTGAGCACGCCGCCGCGCGGGTCGACCTTCAGCGTCGCGGCCAGCGTCTCCGGCTGGCTCAGATCGACCGAGGTATACGTGGTGCGCGCGAGCAGTTCGCGCAGCGCGTCCGCATCGCATGCATCGCCGGCGCGCCGGGCGATGCGCTCGCTCAGCCATTGATGGAACGCCGGATCCGATTCGAAGCGGGTCTTGCCGACGGCGTGGATGCGGAAGTTGGCGGGCAGCAGCCGGTCGCGCAGCAGGTTGGCGAGTGCCGGCACGACCTGGCCGGCGGCCAGGTCTCCGGTGGCGCCGAACAGTACAAGTTGCTCGTGCATCAGGGGTCCTCGTGCAGCGCGGCTCCATTGCTGGCGACCACGCGACTGTAATAGCGAGCGCTATCCTTGGGGGTGCGCTGCTGGGTGGCGTAATTGACGTGCACCAGCCCGAAGCGTTTGGCAAAACCCAGCGACCACTCGAAGTTGTCCAGCAGCGACCACGCCATGTAGCCGCGAACATCCGAGCCGGCCGTGATTGCCGCATGCATCGCGCCGATATGCTTGCGAAGATAATCCACGCGCAACGCATCGGCCACCCGGCCGTTTTCCGCGACCGGGGGATCGTAGAACGCCGCGCCGTTCTCGGTGATGTAGACCGGCGGATTGGCGTAGCGTTCCCGGATCCATGCCAGCGTGTCGGTGAGCCCCTGCGGGAACACTTCCCAGCTGGTTTCGGTGTACGTGGCCTGCGGCTGGATCACGCGACCGGCACGCACCGGCCAGGCTTCGGGCGTGTCGCGGGTGACGCTGCGCGTGTAGTAGTTCAAGCCGATGAAATCGAGCTTCTGCTTGATCAGCTCGTGATCGGCGGCAGGCCATTGCGGCCACGCGGCGCCGAAGATCTCGCGCATCTCCTCGGGATAGCGGCCGAGAAACACCGGATCGAGGTACTGGCCGTTCATGTAGGCGTGCGCGCGGCGCGTGGCAGCCTGGTCGGCAGCGCTGTCGCTGGCGGCGTACTTGGGCTCCAGGTTCACCACCAGACCGATCTGGTGCTTGCCGACGCTGCGGTAGCGCTGCACCGCGGCGCCGTGCGCGCGCAGCAGGTGGTGCGTGGCGATGGGCGCCTCGTACAGGCTGCGGTGGCCGGGCGCCAGCGCGCCGTGCAGATAGCCGCCGTCGGTGACCACCCAGGGTTCGTTGAGCGTGACCCAGTGGCGCACGCGGCCATCCAGCGCCTTGAACATCACCTCGGCGTAATCGGCGAACCAGTGCGCGATGTCCGGATTGAGCCAGCCGCCACGGTCGTCCAGTGCGGCAGGCAGGTCCCAGTGGAACAGCGTGGTCAGCGGGGTGATGCCGTGCGCCAGCAGTTCATCGACCAGGCGCGAGTAGAAATCGAGGCCCTTGGTGTTGACCGTGCCGCGCCCCTCGGGCAGCACGCGCGCCCAAGCCACGCTGAAGCGATACGCGCGCAGGCCGAGGTCGGCCATCATGCGCACGTCCTCGCGCCAGCGCCGATAGTGATCGCAGGCCACATCGCCGGTGTCGCCGCCGATGGTCAGGCCCGGGGTATGCACGAAACGCTCCCAGATGCTGGGGCCGGCGCCGTCGGCCAGCGGCGAGCCTTCGATCTGATAGGCCGAAGTCGCGGTGCCCCAGAGAAAATGCTCCGGGAAAGTCGTGTCGTGCTGGGTCATGGAGTGGCGTCCGGAGCGTGGCGGATGATGATGTAAACGGTTACATTGCAGGATAACTGAACGTGCCGTGGCTGGGTAGCGCGCGGTCCGCGGAGAACTGTTGATGGGCGGTGTGAAGCTCGAAAATGTGCGCAAGGTCTATCCCAACGGCCGCGCCGCGGTCGCTGGTGCCAGCTTCGAGGTGCAGCCGGGCGAACTGATCGTATTCGTCGGGCCCTCGGGCTGCGGCAAAACCACCTTGCTGCGCATGATCGCCGGGCTGGAGGAAATCAGCTCCGGCACGCTCAGCATCGCCGGGCGCGTGGTCAACGACCTGCCGCCCAAGGATCGCGACATCGCCATGGTGTTCCAGAACTATGCGCTGTATCCGCACATGAGCGTGGCCGAGAACATGGGTTTCGGCCTCAGGCTGCGCGGCCTGGCGCGCACCGCGATCGAAACCAAGGTGCATGATGCGGCGACCATGCTGGGTCTTGACCACGTGCTGAAAATGAAGCCGGGGCAGCTCTCCGGCGGCCAGCAGCAGCGCGTGGCGGTGGGGCGCGCGCTGGTGCGTGAGCCCAAGGTTTTCCTGCTCGATGAGCCGCTGTCCAATCTCGATGCCAAGATGCGCCTGAGCATGCGCGTGGAGATCGCGCGCCTGCACCGGCGCCTGGGTACGACGATGATCTATGTCACCCACGACCAGATCGAGGCGATGACGCTGGGCCAGCGCATCGTGGTGCTGAAGGATGGCGTGATCCAGCAGATCGACACGCCGATGCGGCTGTATCGCGAACCGGTCAACCTGTTCGTGGCCGAGTTCCTCGGCAGTCCGGCGATGAACACGCTGCGCGGGATTTATCGCGCGGCCGGATCGGGCAGCATCGAGCTGTCCGCCGACACGCGCATCGCACTAGGCCTGGCGCCGGCGACGCAGGCGCGTCTGGCGGCATACGACGGGCGCAAGATGGTGCTGGGCCTGCGCCCGGAGCAACTGCGCCTGGCCGATGCGGCCACGCCGCGCGACTGGCCGCGCTGCACTGCGCAGGTGGATGTGGTCGAACCTGTCGGCAGCGAGGTGTTCGTGGAGATGCGCTGGGGTGCCTGCGCGCTCACCGCGCGCCTGGCGCCCGACTGCCTGCCCGCGGTGGGCGATCATCTCGAACTGGGCTTCGATCCGGCCGCGCTGCATTTTTTCGATGCCGAGAGCGAGCAGCGCATCGCACTGCAATAGCCAGGAACCCGGGACACGGGACGCCGCGTTGCGCGATAGTTGCTGTTCCCGTCATCCCCGGGCGCGCGCTGCGCGCCGCCCGGGATCCAGTGCCCGGTCCATGCCATGGCTGGACCCACCTTGCAGGGGCAGGCTTTGCGCGGGCATGGGCGGCGCAGGTGTGTCGGATGCTCGGCGCACGCGCCTGCGGTTTGTCCTCAGCGCGCCGCCATCAGCGCCAGCGTCATGTCCAGCATGCGGTTGGAGAAACCCCACTCGTTGTCGTACCAGCTCAGCACCTTGACCAGGGTGCCGCCCATCACCCGCGTCTGCGTGGCGTCGTAGATGCTGGATAGCGGGTTGTGGTTGAAATCCACCGACACCAGCGGCTGGTTATTGACGCCGAGGATGCCCTTGAGCGCGCCCGTGCTGGCCTCGCGCACGGCGCTGTCGATCTCGTCCTTGCTGGTGGTGCGCGCGGCGACGAAGGTCAGATCGACCACGGACACGTTGATCGTCGGCACGCGCATGGCGAAGCCGTCGAGCTTGCCGTTGAGCTCCGGCAGCACCAGCCCGACCGCGGCGGCGGCGCCGGTCTTGGTCGGAATCTGGCTCATGGTGGCGCTGCGCGCGCGGCGCAGGTCCTTGTGATAGACGTCGGTGAGCACCTGATCGTTGGTGTAGGAATGGATGGTGGTCATCAGTCCGTGCACGATGCCGACCTTGCCGTGCAGCACCTTGGCCAGCGGTGCCAGGCAGTTGGTGGTGCAGCTGGCGTTGGAGATCACCTGGTGGCCGGCCTTGAGCTGGTCGTGGTTGACGCCGATGACGAAGGTGCCGTCCACGTCCTTGTCGCCCGGCGCCGAGATGATCACCTTCTTCGCGCCCGCGGCGAGGTGCGCGCCGGCCTTGGCCTTGGAGGTGAACAGGCCGGTGCATTCCAGCACCACGTCCACGCCCAGCGCGGCCCAGGGCAGTTTGCCCGGATCGCGCTCGGCGCAGACCTTGATGTGGTCGCCGTTGACCACGAGGTCGCCGCCTGCAACGGTCACGCTGCCGGGGAAGCGTCCGTGCGCGGTGTCGTACTGGGTGAGGTGGGCGTTGGTCTCGGCGTCGCCCAGATCGTTGATCGCGACGATCTGGATTTCGCCGCTGCGGCCGGCCTCGTACAACGCGCGAAGGATGTTGCGGCCGATGCGGCCGTAACCGTTGATGGCGACCTTGATGGGCATGACGAGCGTCCTCGGGCGGATGGCGGAAACGCGATCTTATCGGCAACGTGACCTTCGGGCGATGTGCCGCCGCGCGTCGCGATGCCACACTGGCACGCATCGATCCGGAGACTTCGCATGCGCTTGATCCATCGCGGCATCCTGCTGTGCTTCGCGCTGCTGGCCACCGTGCCGGCCTTCGCCTGGGGTCCGCTGGGTCACCGCATCGTGGCTGATCTGGCCGCGGCGCAATTAGCGCCCGCAGCGCGCGCGCAGGTCGACGCGCTGCTGGCCAGCGAGCACGCGCAGAGCCTGGCCGACATCGCCAACTGGGCCGACACGCTGCGCGATGATCCGGACCAGGCCGCGCTGGGCAAGGCCACCGCGCCGCTGCACTACGTCAACATGCATGGCTCGTGTGCATTCAAGCCCGCGCTCGACTGCCCCGACGGCCAGTGCGTGGTCGGCGCCATCAACCATTACGCCGCGATCCTGGGCAACCGCGGCCTGCCGGCAGCCGAGCGCGCGCAGGCGCTGAACTTCGTCGTGCACTTCGTCGGTGATGTGCACCAGCCGCTGCATGCCGGCTACAAGCAGGACCGCGGCGCCAACGATTACCAGGTGCAATTCGAGGGCCAGGGCAGCAACCTGCATCGCGTGTGGGATTCGGGTCTGCTGTCCACTCGCCACATGGATGCGCGCCAGTACGCCGCCTTCCTGGAGAAGCAGGGGCCGGTGACGCTGCCGGCGCCGATCGCGCCGCTGGACAATCCGCCCGCGCAGTGGGCCGACCAGTCGTGCCAGGTGGTGATGGATCAGGGCGTGTATCCCGCGGGTCACGTCATCACACAGGCTTACGTCGAACGCCAGTTGCCCGTGGCGGACCGCCAGTTGCGCCTAGCCGGCAAGCGCCTGGCGGATCTGCTCAATCGCGTGCTGGGCGATTCGCGCGCGGTTTCGACGCCGCGGTAATCAACGGCCCAGCAGCGCGAGCACGCCCCATGGATTCTGCGTGATCGCCACGCTGACGATGAAGCCGAAAGTCGCCAGCGCGACCACGTAAGCCAGCGCGCGCAGCCGCGGCGTGCGCCCGTGGCGCAGCGCGATCGCGCCCAGCACGATGTACACCACCAGCAGCAGCACCTTGACCGTCAGCCATGCGTCCACGAACGGGTACTGGTGGATGATCAGCGTCAGCAGGATCGCCGCGCCCAGCAGCACCGTGTCGTTGACATACGAGAAATAGCGCACGGCGGGGTGATCGATGATGCGCACGCCGGCCATGCGGCCAGCCCCGCGCAGCGCGAACAGCGTGCCCGAGATGACCACCGCGCCCACGTGCAGGGCCAGGATTTGCGGAAACCAGTTCACCAATGCCATGTCGTATCTCGTCGCGTTGGCGCGATCGCGCACCGGATAAGTTCGTTCGCCCCACGCACTTTTTGCGGCTCAGCCCGGGCGACCATCGCGCCGCGGCGTCAGATAGATCCACGCCGCACGCAGCGCCCACGGCAGAAACGCAGCCACCCAGGCGGCGCCGGTCAGGGTGTAGGCCAGCGCGCCATAGCCCGCCAGCGAGTCGATCACGCGCGCGATCGCCACCGCCTGCAGCGCGAGGAAGGTAAACCACGGAATCGCGCCCATGCGCAGCGGTCGACCGGAATGGCCATGTGTCACGCGCGTCACCATCGCCACCAGCATCGAGCCGAAGAAGCCCACGGTCAGCGCGTGCAATGCGGCCATGTCCCAGGCGCCATAGTTGCCTTCACCGTACATGCCGCCCACCGCGAACAGCGCGAAGCCCAGCGGCAACCAGGCAAAGGCCATGTAGAGGACGCTCAGCAGTCCCGGTCGGCGCGCCTTCCAGGGTTGCCAGGCGATCCAGTGCCCGAGAAACAACAGCGCCAGCAGGGCATCGCTCAGCGCACGCAGGCGCGGCTGATCCAGCGCGCCCAACAGCAGATGGGCCAGCAACAGCAGCCATGCCGTGGGCAGCGACCACGCGGGCCGCACCACGCGATAACCCGCGATCACGCTGCTGGAGAAGAACGGCAGCATGCGATGGGTGACGGTGAAGAACACTGGCATCAGGAAGGCGAAGGTGCCGATGCGGATCGCCGCGATCGCCAGCGCGGGCGGTGCGCCCAGCAGAAAGGCCAGGAACAGCGCCAGGCCGAGCGCCCCCAGGGTCAGCGCGGCGAGGATCGACCACGCCCAGTGGTCGCGCGAGCGCGCCGTGCGCAGCACGCCGAGCAGGCGCGTGATGCCATACAGCCAGCCTGCAAGCAGCAGCGCGAAACCGGCGAGCAGCAGCGGACGCAGATCCAGCAGCCCGATCACGGCCAGCACATAGCCGCCGAACACACCGATGAATACCGGCACGTAGGCGCCGCGGCGCAGTTCCGGCTGACCGCTCCAGCGTGGAAACACCGTCAGCGTGAAGCCGAAGATGAAAGGCCCGAGCATGCCGTACTGCGCCAGCATCGCGTGCGCCCAGATCGTCGGGATCGGCGCCTGCGGCCAATGCGCCCAGCTCCAGGTTCCGGCGGCCAGTGCCAGTGTCCACCACAACATGCTCAGCAGCACCGCCGTGGCGCCAGCAAAGAACATCATGCGATGCGGCGCGGCGGCCAGGATATGCGCCATGGATGGCGGGGTGCCGCGCGGATTCGCTCGCTCGTGTTCGAGGCTTGCGGCGATCGGTCGTGGCTTGCGCCCGGCTTCGGGTCGATTCATGGCGCGGATTCCAGAGGAGGGCTCGACGGTATTGCGCGGCGTCGATATGCATGCAGCTCAAGCGGCCGGCTGCAATCCGAAGTTCTCGGGATGCAGCAACAGATCACCCAGGGTGTGGCGATCGAGCACCGCCACGAAGGCGGCGAGGGCTTCGCTCAATACGCCGCGCAAGCGGCAGGTGGGTGCGATCAGGCAATGGTTGTCCGCGGAAAAGCACTCCACCAGCGCGAAGTCGGGCTCGGTCAAGCGCAGCACGGCGCCGATGCGTATGCGATCCGGGCGCCTGGCCAGCGTGAATCCGCCGGTGCGGCCGCGCACGGCTTTCAGATACCCCGCGCGCGTCAGCACATTGACCACCTTCATCAGGTGATTGCGCGAGATGTCATAAATCTGCGCGGTTTCCTCGATGGTGATCAGACGCTCGCGTTGCGCTGCGGCGTACATCAACACGCGCAGGGCGTAATCCGAGAAGTTGGTCAGTCGCATGATGGCTCCTTGTATCCGCCCGGCATGGTTTGCGTGGCCCCGAAGTGCACTATATGATGCACGCATATTACATGTTTGCGCGCGACCACAAGCGCAGTCCATGCCGGTTGTGCGTGTTGCGTGCATGCATTGCATCGCACTGATGGAGCGCGCCATGACGCGGATTTCTATCCAGCGGGTATACGCCGCCGCGGCACCTGGAGAGGGTGTACGCATTTTGGTGGATCGCCTGTGGCCGCGCGGCTTGAGCAAGGACAAGGCCGCCGTGCAGCACTGGTTGCGCGAGGTGGCGCCCAGCGATGCCTTGCGCCACTGGTTCGCGCACGATCCGGCGCGCTGGGATGAATTTCGGCGGCGTTATTTCGCCGAACTCGACGCCCAGCCCGAGGCCGTGCGCGAATTGCGCGGCGTGCTGGACAGGCATCCGCATGTCACCTTGGTGTACGCCGCCAAGGATGAAGCCCACAACAATGCGGTGGCGCTGCTGAGTTATCTGCGCCGCCATGGAATTGCTGCTTGAGGCGCGCGCGCCGTTCCGCCTGGACTTGACCGTCTGGGCGCTGCGGCGTCAACCCGGCAATCGCATTGACACTTGGCAGAGTGGCGTCTATCGGCGCTGCTTCGGCAGCCATGCGGGCGCGGTGCTTGCCGAAGTGCATCAGTACGGCAGCACGCAGCAGCCCATGCTGCAGGTGCGGCTGCATGGCGTTGCCGAGGATGATCCGGCCCTGCGCGAGGACATTGTCGCCGTGCTGCGCAGGATGCTGGGACTGGATGTCGATTTGTCGGGCTTTTATGCGCAGGCTGCCGGCGATCCCGATCTGGGGCCGTTGGCGCTGCGCTATCGCGGGCTCAAGCCGCCGCGTTTCGCCACGCTGTTCGAGGCGCTGGCCAATGCGGTGGCTTGTCAGCAAGTGAGTCTGGCTTCTGGCATCGCCTTGCTGGGCCGTCTCAGCGCGCAGTTCGGGCCGGCACATCCCTTGGCGCCAGAGTTGCGTGCTTTCCCGCGTCCGCGGGATCTGTGCGATGCCGATCCCGCCGCGCTGCGCGCCCTGGGCTTCAGCAAGCAGAAGGCCGGCTATCTGACCGGCCTGGCGCGGGATCTCGACGGAGGCAAGCTGACGGCCGCCGCGCTCGAAGTGGCCGATGATGCGGGCGCAATGCGCATGCTCAGCACGCTGCGCGGCATCAAGCGCTGGAGCGCGCAGTATGTGGCGCTGCGCGGTCTGGGCCGGCTGGGTGTGTTTCCCGTGGACGATGTGGGGGCGCACAAGCATGTGGCAGCGTGGCTGGGATTGCCACGACTCGACGCCGAAGCCACCACAGCTCTGGTGCAGCGTTGGCAGCCCTATGCGGGGTTGGTGTATTTCCACGTGTTGCTCAAGCGCCTGGAAGAAACCGGCCATCTGCGGATCGATGCGTCAGCGGCGTCGGAATAGATTATTTCGGGGCAGCTCATGCACCCGGTCGAGGCACTTGGCGATGTCGGCGCTGCCTGGATCGTCCACGATTGATCGAACCCTGTTCATCGGCATCCGGAGGTAACCCCATGAACGAAACCCAGCATCTCGACGGCCCTGATTTGGGCCGGGGCGTGGCACAGGACCAGTTGACCGAGGGCCAGCCGCTATTGGGCCACATCGATGGCGAAGCAGTGATTCTGGTGCGCCATGGAACCCGGGTCGACGCGGTTTCGGCCACCTGCACGCATTATGGCGGACCACTGGCGGAGGGCGTGGTGGATGGCGAACGCGTGTACTGTCCATGGCACCACGCCTGTTTTTCGCTGCGCGATGGCAGGGTGCTCGGTGCGCCGGGCCTGAATCCGCTGCGCTGCTACACGGTGGAAGAACGCGGCGGTCGGGTGTTCGCAACCGTGCCGCGAACGCCGCCGCGGCCCGCGCTGCCACCGCGCAATCCGACCAGCGTGCTGATCGTCGGTGCGGGCGCCGCCGGCGAAGCCGCCGCCACGGAGCTGCGTCGCGCCGGTTATGCCGGATCCATCACCCTGCTGGCGGCTGAGCCGGATACGCCGGTCGACCGGCCCAATCTGTCCAAGGATTATCTGGCCGGCAAGGCGCCGTCGGAATGGCTGCCGCTGCGCGGCGCCGAGTATTGGCAAGAACAGAATATCCGGTTGCTGCCCGGTGCACGCGCCACGGCACTGGATACGGCCGCGCATCGTGTCATGTGCAGCGACGGGCGCTGGTTCGAATACGCCGCGCTGTTGCTGGCCACTGGCGCGCAACCGATTCGGCTGCTGATTCCCGGCGCGGACGCCGCTCACGTTCATGTGCTGCGCAGTCTGGCCGATACGCAGGCCATCCTGACCGCCATCGAGCGCGGCGCGCGACGCGTGGTGGTGATCGGCGCCAGTTTCATCGGATTGGAGGTGGCGGCCGCGCTGCGTGCACGCGCCATCGAGGTGCACGTGGTCGCGCCCGAGACGCGTCCGCTGCAGCGCGTGTTCGGTGCGCGCCTGGCCGATCACCTGCGCGGCGTGCACGAGGCGCTGGGCACGGTTTTCCATCTCGGCCGCAAGCCTGCCGCGATCCATGCCCATGCGGTGGAACTCGACGATGGTGCGCTGCTGCCCGCCGACCTGGTGGTGATGGGCGTGGGCGTGCGCCCCGATGTCGCGCTGGCCGAGCAGGCCGGTTTGCGCATCGACAATGGCATCGTGGTCGATCGTTACCTTGCCACCAGCGTCGCCGATGTCTGGGCTGCGGGCGATGTGGCCAACTGGCCCGACGCGCACGGTGGTCAGCGTCAGCGCATCGAACACTGGGCGCTGGCACAGGCGCAGGGCAAAGCCGCCGCGCGCAACCTGCTGGGCTTTGCCGAGCCTTTTCTCGAGGTGCCGTTTTTCTGGAGCCAGCATGGTGATTTGACCCTCAGCTACGTGGGCCACGCCACGCACTGGGATGCGCTGGAAGAAGAGGGCGATCCGGCTTCCGGCAACTATCTGTGCCGTTATTTGTTGGACGGCAGCGTGCGGGCCGTGGTCAGCATCGGCCGTGACCGGGACAGCCTGCGCGCCCAGATCGCGATGCGGGACGCCGTCAGCGCAAGCTGAATCGGCTGTGCGCCGGGCGCGGCGCCGGCTTCTGTCACGGCGGTTGGTGTCGTCGCTGCGGGACGGTTTGGATCGGGCTTAAAGAGGCATTGACAATACATGTTAAGAAGCCTAATCTCGCCTTGCTGCAGCACCTGTCATCTCGCTTGCGCACGCAAGTACGGCAGCCCTTGTCACACATTCCCCAACACTTGGATGAAGCCATGTCTCAAGCCTCCCCGACCCCTGTTGCGCCCGAGATCGATGTGCGTCCGTTGGTCCCCGCGCAACGCCACGCCAGGATCTTTGAATTGGTTGCCGCGCTGACCCCGGGCGGCGCTTTCGTGCTGATCAACGATCACGACCCCAAGCCGCTGTATTACCAACTCGAGGCCGAGTATCCGCGGCAGTTTTCGTGGACGTATGTGGAAAACGGCCCGCGCGTGTGGCGCGTCGAGATTCGCAAGCTCGCCCGCGCTGCCTGAGCCACGCGTGGCATGAAAGTGCGGTCGCGCCGAGAACCGGCCCGGCCACATCGATCCGAGGAAACCTGTCGTGGTTGGCGTTTCACTCTCGCGTTGGACGATGACCTACTTTGCCGCAGCCTTGGTCGCGCTGTTGACGGCGGAGGTCCTGATGAGCGTGGGCTGGGGCTATCCCGACGCCGTACTGGCCGCTGCCTCCACGCTGGTGCTGGTGCACCTGGTCACGCTGGGATGGCTGAGCCTGTTGCTGTGCGGTGCGCTGTTCCAGTTCGTGCCGGTGCTGGTGGCCAAGCCGCTGCGCCATCCACAACTGCCATTGATCACCTTGCTGCTGCTGGTGGCGGGCCTGTTGACCCTGCTGTCGGGTTTTCTGGGACTGGATGGTGCCCTGGGTTCCTACCGGGTGCTGTTTCCCATCGCCAGCACGCTGCTCGCCGCGGGCTTCGGACTGGTGCTGTGGAATCTCGGCCGTACCCTTGCTTCGGCGCGTCCGCTGACGCTGCAGGCGCGTTTCGTGCTCGCGGGCTTGCTGAGTCTGGTTGCCACGGTCGCGCTGGGCATCACTTTTGCCTTGGTGCTGGGTACCGATGTCACCGCGCCGTTCGCGGTGCGCCTGTTCGCTTATGGTCTGCCGCTGCACATCATTGCCGGTCTGGGTGGCTGGCTCAGCCTGACCGCCATGGGCGTGAGCTATCGCCTGCTGGCGATGTTCATGCTCGCGCCCGAGTCGGATCGGCGCAGTACGCGGGCGGTGTTGCTGTTCGGCGCGGGCGCGCTGGGCGTGAGCGTGCTCGGCGGCACGGTTGCGATCGGATTCGCTCGCGGCATCGCGGCGGTACTTGCCGTCGCGGCGCTGCCGGGGCTGATGGCAATCGCCCTGTATGTGCATGACCTCGTGCACCTGTATCGCGTGCGCAAGCGCCGCGTGATCGAGCTCAACAGCCTGATGGCCGCGGCGGCCGTGGCCTCGCTGGCAATCGCCGCCGTGCTGCTGGTCGTATTGGCGGGCATGGGATCGCTGGCGCGGAACGCCGGTGCGCTGGTGTTTCTGATTCTGTTCGGATGGCTGTCAGGGCTCGGTCTGGCCAAGCTTTACAAGATCATCCCGTTTCTGACCTGGCTGGAGTGCTATGGCACGGTGCTGGGCAGGGCGCCCACGCCACGCGTGCAGGATCTGGTCGCCGAGCAGCGCGCACGCTGGTGGTTCGCGTTGTATTTCGCGGCGGTCTGGATCGGTACCGGCGCATTGCTGGGCCATGCGCTGGGTCTGTTTCGCGTGGCGGCGGCGCTGCAATGGATCGCGACCGCAGGCATCACCGTGCAACTGATCCGCGCGCGCCGTCTGATCGATGTGCCCGCGTCGATGCGCTTTCCCGCCGGCAGCCGCCGCCCGGCGCTTGTGTTCGCCGCGCTTGATGCGCGCCCAGCCACAGGAGGTTGATGATGACTGACTTCGTCGATTTGGACGTACGCCCGATCCTGAAGCGCGGCGGCGAGCCGTTCGAGCACATCATGGCGGCCGTCGTTGCGCTGAGGCCCGATCAGGGCTTGCGCCTGCTGGCCACATTCAAGCCGACGCCGCTGTTGAGCGTGCTGGGTTCCAGGGGATACACGCACAGCGCGCGCGAGATCGGCGAAGGCGACTGGGAGGTGCTGTTCACGCCCGCGCCCATCGCTGTGGCTGCGTCTGCGCCCGCCGCGGATAATGACGGTGCCGCGCAATCCTGGCCCGCGCCGGCGATCACGCTCGACCACCGTGATCTCGATCCGCCCGAACCGATGGTGCGCATCCTGGCCGCTCTGGAATCGATGCGGCGCGGTGAAGTGCTGGCGGCATTGATGTGCCGTGATCCGATATTCCTGTTGCCGGAGCTGGTCCAGCGCGGCCATGCCTGGCGCGCTGGATTCGAGCCGGATGGGAGCACTTATCGCATCCTGGTGCGCGTTGGCGGCGAGACGCGGGGCACGTCATGAGCAGTGCCGAACTCGTGTCCGTGGCCGAACGCATCCGCGCGGCACTGCGTGTCGTGATCGATCCCGAGCTGGGCTACAACATCGTCGACCTCGGGCTGATCTATGACATCGCCGTCGACGCGGCCGGCGCTGCGCGCGTGCTGATGACCACCACCACACGCGGCTGCCCGGCCACTAGTTATTTGCAGGAAGGCGCACGCCATAGCGCGACGCAGGTGGCGGGTGTCACCTCGGTCGAGGTCGTGATGACGCACGCGCCGCCCTGGTCGCCGCAAAACATGAGTTCCGCGGCCAAGCAGCACTTTGGCATCCCCGAGGAGAGCACCGCATGAGCCCTGCGACGCCGGCAACGAATGCCCAGCGCATGCACGCAGCGCAATGCGCGTCCACCGGACTGGTCGGCATTCTCCTGGCCAGTCTCGAGGCGCTGGCTGCGGCGGGGCAGGTCGACGCCGCCTGCCGTTTCGCCGGGCAGGCCTGTGTGACCCTGCGTCACGACGATGCGCACGGCGAGCGTCAATTCAACGCGTTGCTGCATCGCCTGGCGCCGCGCGTGCCGTGGTGAGCGCAGATGCACCAGGCCGCGATGCGCCGCGCGTGCGGCATGCCGCGTGCTGGCCCGGTCATGCCGCACCAGATTCCGAGAGTCTGCCATGACCCATGTCGTCACCGACAACTGCATCAAATGCAAATACACCGATTGCGTGGAGGTGTGCCCGGTCGACTGTTTCCACGAGGGTCCCAATTTTCTGGTGATCGATCCCGTCGAGTGCATCGACTGCACGCTGTGCGTGGCCGAGTGTCCGGCGCAGGCGATTTTCCCCGAGCAGGATGTGCCCGGAGGCCAGGAACACTTCGCGCAGATCAATGCCGAACTGGCACCGCGCTGGCCGGTGATCGCCAAGAAGATCGCCGCCCCGCCCGATGCGGAGCAATGGAACGGCGTGGCCGACAAGCTGCCCTATCTGGAGCGCTGAAGTCATGACCACACAAGAACTCGATGGCACCATCGACCCGGTCAGCGGGCGGCCGGTTGGCGCGAGCGAGCGCATCCGCGAAATCTCCTGGACCGATCTGCCCCTGGGCTGCCCCATGCCGGACCGCAGCCTGTGGGATGTGCATCCGCGCGTCTATCTGCCGATTCATTTCAGCGGCCGCGAACGCTGTCCCTACTGCGGCACGCTTTATGTCCTGCGCGACCCGCAGCCCGGCGATGCGGTGCCGGCTTTCGCCAATGCACAGATTGAGCAGTGCTACCAGCGCGCCCTGGCGCGCAACCTGTGCCACGCCGGCACGCCCTTGCCCGTCACGCCCATCGCGCCCATCGCGCCCTCCGCTCATTCCGGCCGACTCTCATGAATCAGTCCGATCCCGCCCACGTGCCACGCGACGGCAACAAATACGTCACCGCCGAGGGCACCCGTGCGGTCAAGGGCGGATTGCGCCCGCATGCGCGCAGCAGCGTGCCCGATGTTGATCGCAAGCCGCCCTGGTTGCGCATCGCGCTGCCCAGCGGCGCGGGTTACGACAAGGTGCGTGACATCGTTCACGGCCACGGTTTGCACACCGTGTGCGCCGAGTCGAAGTGCCCCAATATCGCCGAGTGCTGGGGCCGCGGCACCGCGACCTTGATGCTGATGGGCGAGGTCTGCACCCGTGCCTGCAGATTCTGTTCCGTGAGTACCGGCAACCCGCACGGCTGGCTGGATCCCCTGGAACCGCCGCGTGTGGCCGAGGCCGTTGCGCTGATGGGGCTGAAATACGTGGTACTGACTTCGGTCGATCGCGACGATCTGGCCGACGGCGGCGCCGCGCATTACGCGGCCTGCATCCGCGCGATCCATGCGCGCACGCCGGCGGTCGCGGTGGAGGCGCTGACGCCCGACTTTGCCGGCGACCTCGCCGCGGTGGCGAATGTGCTGGATGCCGGACTGGTCACCTACGCGCAGAACATCGAAACCGTCGCGCGCCTGACCCGGCAAGTGCGCGATCCGCGCGCCGGCTACGCGCAAACGCTGCGCGTGCTCGAGTTCGCCAAGCGACATGCGCCCGACACGTTGACCAAGTCCAGCCTGATGCTGGGGTTGGGCGAAACCGATGTCGAAATCGAACAGACCCTCGATGACTTGCGCACCGCGCAGGTCGATATCGTCACGCTCGGGCAATACCTGCGCCCGTCGCCAAACCACCTGCCGGTGGCGCGCTTCGTGGCGCCCGAAGCATTCCACCACTATCGCGATCTGGCGCTGGCCAAAGGCTTTGTCGAAGCCGTCGCCGGGCCACTGGTGCGCTCGAGCTATCGCGCCGAGCGTGTGCTGGAGCGCAACAATGTGGGTCTGTAAGTCGAAGCAGCCGTCCGGGCTCCGACGTTGCCATGCGCGGCACGCCTGCCGCCCAGGAGGTCCGCCATGTCGCTGATCAAACAAACCTCACATCCGCGCCATTCCGCGATCCAGCAGGCGCATGGGGTGCGTCCGGCGCCCGCAGTGGCGACCCCGTCGCGTGCAGTGAAGGGTGGGCGGAGTACCCGCGAGCGCCTGCTCGATGACACGTTGGCGGACAGTTTCCCGGCCAGCGATCCACCGTCGTGGACGCTTGGCTGGCGCGCGGCGGCGCGGCGGTCGTCCTGATTGGTTCCGCGTACGTATTTTTCGAAGGAGAGCATCATGGAACACGCAATCTACCCGCAAGCCAGCGCGGAGCTGGCACGCAAGCGCCGCGAGCTGGCACCAGCCACGCTGGATGCCTTCAAGGCGTTCAGCGCCCAGGTCTTTGCCGACGGCGCGCTGCCGGTCAAGACCAAGCAATTGATCGCGGTCGCGGTGGCGCACGTCACGCAGTGCCCGTATTGCATCCGCGGCCACACCGAGGCCGCGCTCAAGCACGGCGCCAGCGAACAGGAAATCATGGAGGCCATCTGGGTCGCCGCGGAGATGCGCGCGGGTGGCGCCTATGCGCACTCGGCGCTGGCCCTCGACACCATGCACCAGGCGCATGCAGCGTCACGTTGATGCCCGGAGAAAACACCCCGTGAACACACGCTTTGCAGGCGTCTCCGCCAGCATTCTCGATGCGATCGGCGACACGCCGCTGCTCGAGATCGAGGGTATCTACGCCAAGCTGGAGTTTCTCAATCCCTCCGGCTCGATCAAGGCGCGCATCGCCCACTACATGATCGAACGCGCCGAACGCGAGGGACTGCTCAAGTCCGGCGACACCATCGTCGAAGCCACCAGCGGCAACACCGGCAATGCCTTGGCGATGGTCGCCGCGGTCAAGGGCTACCGCATGCTGGTGGTGATGCCGGAAGGACTGTCTAGCGAGCGCGTGGCGATCTCGCGCGCTTATGGCGCCGAGGTGCTGTTCTGCGGGCGCTTCCACGTCAACGATGCGCTGGCCATGGCGCGGGAGCTGGGCGGGCAGCCGGGGCATTTCTGCCCGCGTCAGTTTGAGTCGGAATGGAACGTCGAAGAAAACCGCCAAGTGCTGGGCCCCGAGATCCTGGCGCAACTGCCGGCCGGTCGCGTGCCCGACGCGCTGGTGGCCGGCGTCGGCACCGGGGGTACCCTGATCGGCGTCGGTCAGGCATTTCGTGCGATCAATCCCGCGGTGCGCTTGTTCGCGATGGAGCCTTCCGAATCGTGCACCTTGCTGTGCGGAGAAGTCGCGCTGCACCAGATCGAAGGCATCTCGGATGGCTTCGTGCCAGGCATCTTCCAGCGGTATGCCGGCCTGGTCGACGAGGTGCTCAGCGTCTCCAGCAGCGAGGCCATCGAATCGATGCGCCATCTCGCGCGCCACCATGGCCTGTTCTGCGGCCCCAGTTCGGGTGCGCATCTGCTGGCTGCGCGTCGCGTGCGCGAGCGCCATCCCGAGTTGCGCAACGTGGTCACCCTGTTCTGCGACGAGGGCGAGAAGTACTTGCAGGAACACTTCATGCGCGGCGAGAGCGTCACGGTCAACGCCGGACACTTCGCGTGAAGCCGCCGCGCGCCGAGCGTTACACTGCGGCGATATTGTTGGCCGGGAGGCGTTCGTGAACACCCGTATCGACTATCGCAACGCTGCGCCCGATGCCTTCAGAGCCATGCTCGATCTGGAAGCCGGGGTGCGCCGCTCGCGCCTGGAACATGGGCTGCTCGAACTGGTGAAGATGCGCGTTTCGCAGATCAATGGCTGCGCCTACTGTCTGGACATGCACAGCAAGGATGCCCGCGCCGCTGGTGAAACCGAGCAGCGCTTGTATCTGCTGCCGGCGTGGCGCGAAGCACCTTTTTATTCGCAGCGCGAGCGGGCTGCCCTGGCGTGGGCCGAGGCAGTGACGCAGATTTCCACGAACGAGCCTTCCGACGCGCTCTACGCCGATGTGCGGGCGCATTTCAACGAGAAGGAGATGGTCGATCTGACCTTGGCCATCATCGCCATCAACGGCTGGAACCGCCTGGCGATTGCATTTCGTGCGGATGTGGGAGGTCATGTCGCCCAGCCGGTCGGGTAGCGCCGTCCAGCAAGACACATGCCCCCGGCGGTCAGGAAAAGTTGCGATATCGCCCGCTACCACCGTGATGGCGACCCGCGGATGCCACTTGGCATCAATCCACAACGGGAGCTTTCGAGACAGGTCGCATCACCGCCCCAGGGCGCCAAGACCGGATCGATTGCCGCTGATCGAGTTTGAATCCAGGCCGGTACTGATGCGGTCGAGCACATCTTGAGGCGATGCCTCAATCAGAACAGCGCATGCATTGCACGTCATAGCGCTGTATCCAGGCTTCGAGCGCGACAACGGCCTCTGCACCGGTGGTGACATGGTCCAATGCATGCTGCGCGTCGTCAGGCTTGATGCGCGCAATCCACGCATCGCCGTAGGGATCGACATTGATCAGATGCGGCTTCGCCAGCAGCGCTTCGTTGCGCGCCACGATCACCCCGGCGCAAGGGCTCGGCACGCCGCCTACCCACTTGCTGCTTTCCAGTGTGGCGACATGACGCCCGGCATCCACGTGCACGTCCAGTTTCTTGATGCGCGCATATTGCAGGCGGCCCGCGATGGCCTGCGCGGGATCGGTGACCCCGATGGTCAGGGTGCCATCCTGCTCGGGGCGGACCCAGACATAGTCGAGGTCATAAAACAGGTCTGCGGGTATTTCACAACCATGAAATTCGTTCATGTCGATGGCTCCGCGCCGCAACAAGTCGTGCGCAATGATTTGCGTGAACGCCCGACGTCCATCAGCGTACGCCCGGATCAGCGGTGGCGCGTTGCAAGCTGAGCAGAAGTTTGCCCGCGGCGCGGCCTTGTTCCGGCATGGCTGCGGCCACTTGGGGATAAAGCTCGGATTCTTCCTTGCTGTCATGTTGCTTGAGCAGGGCACGTACCGTTCTCAGCAACGCGGCGAATTCTTCATCATCGCGCGCGGCGATGGCTTCGGCCATCTCCAGGAAGAACACGCGCAGATCCTGGTGCCCCTTGCGCAATATCGCGGTCAGCGCAAGCCCGGCATGGCCCTGTTGCGTCTCGAAAGCCGGGAACAGCAGCGTCTCTTCCACCACCATGTGGGCGTCCACGATGCCATGGCGGAATCGTTGCAAAAGATCCGCGGCTTCATGCCAGAGGCCCTCGTGCACCGCCTTGGCACCAGCTTCCAGCAGCACGTCCAGGCGCTCATGATCATGGCGCATGATCTGTTCTATGCTTTCCATGGAATATTCCTTGGCCGGTCGGGTGGGTGAAAGGATGGGTGGTGGCGCGAGTGGTCGGGCCGGCAGCGGTCCGGATGATCTTGACCGCCGCGCGGGAGCGGTGAACATGAAAGTACAACTTCTGGTATCCAAGTGGTGTCCCACTTGCCCGCAAGCCGAAAAGATCTGGACCGAAGCTGCACACATGGTACCCATGGAGTTCGAGATCCTGGATGTCGCGGAACGCAAAGGCCGTGAAGTGGCGAGCCGGCTGCGCATCAGGACCGTCCCCGCGGTGGTCGTCGATGACGTCCTCAAGATGGTGGGCGCACAACCGCTTGCTGATGTACTGAAATTGCTGGGCGCCTGAGGTCCGCATGCGTTGGCGCGAACAAACCTTTGCCTGATTGAACCGCTGGCGATACAACAAGATTGCCAGTCACCGCTTCGGTTTGACCAGCGTGAGGGGTGGCGCGTGGTGGTCCATCCACACGCCCGATGATGGCAAGGCGGGGCATGCGCTGCATCAGCGGGTGGCCCGCTCCTCGCGCACGATGGCCGCGACGAAGGCCGGAGCGATTCGGCCGTTGGCTGGATCGGTGGCGATGATGCGCCCTTCGCGATCCAGCAGCGCGACGACGACGTTGTGCTGGAAGCCGCCGCCGGGCAGCGGGCGCCAGCTGATCCCGAGCACGCCGCCCAGCATGCCGATGTCCCCGGTCATGGCGCGCGTGAGCAGGAATTCGGGCGCACTGACGCCGTGCTGGACGGCGGCTTTCCGCAGCGCTGCCACGTCGTCGTGGGCCGGATCGAAGCTCACCAGCACGACGGGGATGGACTTGCCGCCGGCCTTGGCCACGGCGCGCTCGATCTGCTTGATGGTTTCAATTTCGATCGGGCAGGCCATCTGGCAGGAAGCGTAGAACATGCCGAGCAGCCGCGGTGTGCCGACGAGACTGGCGAAGCTGAAGCTGTGGCCGTCCTGGTCCACCAGCGTCAGCGGCGGGATGCGATAGATCGAGGTGGCGGGCAGCGGTGCGGGTTCTGCAGCCTGCGCGGCCGCGATCAGGCCCGTGCCCAGCAACGCCGCGCACAGCAATTGCACGAATTTTTTCATGGTGCATCTCCGAGGTTGCGAACACAGCGAAAACCCACGAACGGTGACGAGTCCGCGGGAGCGAGCATGGACAGCGCGGCCACGCGTTCGGCCAGCGCGTAGTCGGATGGATCGCGGAACGCCAGCGCGGCGCCACCGCACAAGCGCAAGACCGAACCGGAGCCGGCACTGCCGACATCGCCGTTGACATCGGGAAACATGGCGCCGTAGTCGCTCACCCATTCCCAGATCAGCCGGTTGAGATCGCGCAGGCCGTAAACGTTGGCCGGACGCTGGCCGATCAAGCCGGGGCGTTGCCCCGTCGCGCGCATGAGCGCGGCCAGGATGGCGTTGCGACGGATCATGTTCGCGCGCGCGTCACGACTGCTGCTGCTGGCTGCGGCCGCATATTCCCACTGATGCCAACTGGGCAGTTCGGCATGCAGACTGTCGCAGTAGGCGCGCGCGGCGAACCAGCTCACAGCTGTCACCGGTCGCCGCGCCGCCTGCGCATCGCCCGGATCGGTGGGCGTCAGCCAGCCGGCGAGGTAGTTGGATCCGGCAAACAGCGGCGCAATGCGGCCGCGTTGCCACCCGGGGTGCTGGCGCACAAAGGCGGCGAATTGTGCCTCGGTGACGGGTTCTTCCATCATCGCGAAAGGCGCCACCCGCACCGTCACCGTCCGCGTCCCGTCGAGCAGACTGCTGACGAAGTGGCCGCCTGGCACGGTCACGAAGCGTGCAGCCGCGGCATCCGCCCGCGCCGGCCAGGGCACCAGTGCAGCCAGCAACATCAGCAATCCCGTGAGCGTGCGCAACATGATCCTCGCCTCGGCTTGCGCGCGGGGTGGCCGCGCGCGGTGACCATGCGCTCAGTGCGCGCTCGTTGCAGCGGGCGGCATGGCGCTGGCGGGCGGAAACGGCCTGTTCCACAGCGCGCGGTAGAGCATCGGCTGCTCAGGTCCGGATACCACCAGTTGGCCCAGCGCGCCCTTGTTGAACATGCGCACAGCGGCGTGGTCGACCAGCATGAAGGTGCCCGGGACGACCAGCTTCATGTCGGCGATCACCGCGCCACCCGGTGGTACCGAGATGGTCTGCACGTTGTGGTCCTCGTTGGAACCGCCCCACGGCCACACGGTGTTCCAGATGCCGCCGATCATGTGGAAGCTGGAAGTGAGGTTGGGCCCGCCGTTGGCGAAGAAGAAGCGCACGGTCTGGCCTTCCCTGGCGTGCAGCGCATGGTCGCCGGTGAGCGAGCCGACGCGGCCGTTGAACACCACGTAGGTGGGCTGCTCGTCCAGAAGTTTCTTCATGTCCAGCGGTTGCAGGCCCGGCTGCATGTAGGCGCCGGGGGTATAGAACTCGCCCTGCATCACGTAGAACTCCTTGTCGACCTTGGGCAAGCCTTCGGCGGGCTCGACCATGATCGCGCCATACATGCCGTTGGCGATGTGCACCGCGGCGGGTGCCATGGCGCAGTGATAGACAAAGAAACCGGCGTGCAGCGCCTTGAACTCGAAGGCGCCTTCGTGGCCGGGGATCACGATCGAATCAGCCGCGCCACCGCCGGTGCCCATCACCGCGTGCAGGTCGATGTTGTGCGGCATGTGATCGCTGTGCGCGTTCTTCAGGCGGATCTCGACGGTGTCGCCCACGCGCACGCGGATCATCGGCCCGGGCACGGTGCCGTTGAAGGTGTAGAAGTCGTACTTCACGCCATCGGCCAGCGTGCCCACCACTTCCCTGGCTTCCAGGTTGACGATCACTTTCGCCGGGTAATGGCGCGTGATGCGCGCTGGAACCTCGGGGGGTGGCAGCAACTGCTCGACGATGGGCTTGCCCTCGGGTGCGCCGCAGATGGCCGGCGTACAAGCCCAGCCGGCGGGCAGCGGCGAGGCATGGACATTGCTGGCGAGCGCGGCATAGCCGAGCGCCAGGGTGATGGCGGTCGCGAGGATGCGTTTCATACGGTTCTCCGTGGGTTTGATCGCACGGATGTAAGTCTGATCGGAGCTTTCGCGCGGCCACTGATCTGGATCAGGCCATGCCGCGGCGCGTGGTCGCAGCGGTGCGCAGCCGTGTGTTGCGCACGCGCGGATTGATGGTGTGCAGGTATCGTTGATCAGTCGAAGCTCCGCCCTTCGCCGGCTTCCTCATGGGTCACGCCATCGCGGATGTGATAAACGCGCTTGAAGGTGGGGATGATCTTTTCGTCGTGAGTGACCACGATGATCGCGGTCTGGTAGCGCCTGGCCATGTCGCCGAGGATGCGGATGACGGCCAGCGCGCGGACGCTGTCGAGTGGTGCGGTGGGCTCGTCGGCGAGGATGACGGGCGGGTGATTCACCAGCCCGCGGGCGATGGCCACGCGCTGCTGTTCGCCGCCCGAAAGCTGCGCTGGCATGGCTTTGGCGCGGTGCTGCACATCGAGCGCGGTGAGCAGCTCCAGCGCGCGGGAGCGTGACTCGGCGTTGGGCCGTCCGGCGAGCATGGGCAGCAGGGCGACGTTATCGGTGACATCGAGAAACGGAATGAGGTACGGCGCCTGGAACACGAAGCCGATCTTGTCGCGGCGCAGTGCGCGCAGGTCGCGTGCCTTCCAGCCTTGGTCGTAGATCACCGCATCGCCCAGGGTCATGCGCCCGGCCGTGGGGTCGATCACTGCGCCCAGGCATTTGAGCAGGGTGCTCTTGCCCGAGCCGGAGGGACCGACCAGGCCGACGACTTCGCCCGGCTCGACCTGCATGTCCACGCCTTTGAGCGCGTCCACCGCGGTATCGCCGCTGCCGTAGCGCTTTTTCAATCCTTCGATGCGGATGCCTTGTGCCACCACGTCAGCCCCCGATCGCTTCGGCGGGATCGACCTTGAGCGCCATGCGGATGGCCACCATGCTGGCCAGCGCGCAAATCACCATCACTGCGAAGAACCCGGCGATGGAGTCGCCCGGCATGAGCAGCACGAACTTGGGAAACAGCGGCGCGGCGAAGGTGGCGGTGATCTTGCCCACGGCGAAACCGATCAGGCCCAGCGCCAGCGCCTGCTGCATGATCATCGCGGCGATGGTGCGGTTGCGCGTGCCGATGAGCTTGAGCACGGCGATCTCGCGGATCTTGTCCATGGTCAGGGTGTAGATGATGAAGGCGACGATAGCGGCGCTGACGATGGCCAGGATCACCATGAACATGCCGATCTGTCTGGATGCGGTGGCGATGAGCTTGTTGACCAGAATGTCCTGCATCTGCGCGCGGGTGAACACGGTCAGACGCTTCCAGCGGCGGATGGGCGCGGCCACTTCGTCTGCGGTATAGCCGGGCTTGATGCGCACCAGCACGGCGTTGACATAGTTGTTGACGCTCTGCGAGGCGATCACGGCATCGAGCAGCCCCGGCACGCCGGGACGGTTGAACGCCGGGTTCCCGGCGGTGCGGCGGCGCTGCTGCAGGATGGCCTCGTTGTCCTTCAGAAACTGCGCCTGCTGCGCGTCCTTGAGCGGAATGAACACCATGGGGTCGCCGTTGGAGGAGACCATGCGCCGCGTCAGCCCGACCACGGTGTAGCGGTTGCGGCGGATCTGCAGGGTGTCGCCAAGCTTGAAGCCGCTGGCGATGTCGGCCACCGCCTCGTAATGGCTGCGGGTGATCTGCCGTCCGGCCACCAGATAGGGCGGCCAGCCCGCGCTGCCGGGGCCGTCGGGGGCGATGCCGACCACCATGGCGCGCACGTCGCGCGGCTCGCCGTGATTCGTAGCGCGCACCTGCATGGTGAGATAGGTGATATCGGTGGCGCTGGCTACGCCGGGCATGACGGCGACGCCGCGCCAAGTGTCGTCATACAGGCTGGACGATTCGGCGTAAGGGCCTTGCGTGTCCTTCTGCACCACCCACAGGTCGGCGCCGCTGTTGTCCAGCAGCACCATGGCATCGTCGATCATGCCGCGGTACACCCCGGCCATGACCAGGGTGACGCCGATCAGCAGCCCCAGACCGATACCGGTGAATACGAACTTGCCCCAGGCATGCAGGATGTCACGCCCGGCCAGGCTGATCATGGCGACACTCCGGGAATGTGGTCGACGACGCTGATGTTGCTGTGTGCGCCCAGGGTGCGCTGGCTGTAGAGCACCACGCGCTCACCCGCCTTCAGGCCATCGACCTGAACCTGCCCATTGAGGTCGCTGCCCAGCACCTTGACCGCGACGAACTGCAGCTTGTCGCCCTCAACGCGCCACCCGCCGAGCTTGCCGTCCACGCGCTGCAGGCTGGCGTTGGGCACGGTCGGGCGCGCGGGCAGGGCGGGCAGGGTGACGGTCACGTCGGCCAGTTCGCCGATCGGCGGCAACGGTTGCGGCAAATGCTTGAAGCGGATCTTGGCCAGGGTTTCCTCGGTTACGGAGTCGGCCAACGGATCGACGCGCAGCACCTCGCCCGCGTATGGCTGGTTGGCGCGCGAGCGCAGTACGATGGACGCGGGTTGTGCCGCGGCGAGACCCGTGGCAGAAAGCTGATCGAAGCGGGTATCGATCCAGAAGCTGTTCGGGTCGATCATCTCGATGACCGGGGCGCCTGCAACCACCGTGGTGCCGGGGTCGGCATCGCGCGCAGTGATCAAACCATGGACCGGGGCGATCAAGTCCAGATTGCCGCGCTGCGCCTCGAGTGCAGCCAGGGTGGCGCGCGCGCCTCTCAGCGCATTGCGCGCCGCGCGCTCACCGTCCTCGGCCACCTGCAAATCCTGTCGACGCGTGGCGACGACTTCTTCGCTGATGACGTGCGTCGGCAGCAGCCTGGCGTAACGCGCGAGTTGGCTGCTGGCGAAATCGCGCTGCGTGAGTGCCTGGCGCAGTTGCGCCTCGGCGCTGCCGATTGCGGCCTGCTGCGCCTGGATGCGCTGGTCGAGATCGACCGGGTCCATGGCGCCCAGCACCTGTCCGGCTTTCACTGTATCGCCCACATGCACGTTTACACGCAACACGCGGCCCGACACCGTCGGGCCGATGCTGAAGTCATAGCGCGCCTGCACCGTGCCAATGCCGAACAGCGCCGGGCGGATGCTGCGGTTCTCCACCCTGGTGACGGTGACGGGCACCGCCGCCAGCGGACCGGTGCGCAGCGCCACGTAGCCCAGCAGCAGGAGCAGTGGCGCCAGCACCGCCAGCAACAGCAAGGTGCGGCGATTGATGGCGAAGAATCTCATTGCGTGCTCCCGATGCAGCGGCGATAGAGGGCGAACACACCCGGCGCCGAGGTACGAATGTGTTTGGGTTTTCCCGAGAGCAAGGTCTGCATGACCAGGCCCTGGATGGTGCCGATGAACAGCGCGGCGGCGGCTTCGGCGTCGATATCCGGGCTCAGTTCGCCGCGCCTTTGGCCGCCGGCGATGAGTTCGCGCAAGCGCTTGCCGTAAGCCGCCAGCAGGCTGCGCGCAACGCGTTTGGCGGCGGTGTCCTCGACGCGTTGCAACTCGCTGAACAGCATGCGTGGCACGCCGGGATGTGCGGCGACGAAATCGGCATGCGTGAGAAACACCGCTTGCAGCGCGTCAAGCGCACAAGTGTGCGCGGCGATGGCGGCATCCACCCGCGCCAGCAGTCGCGTTGCCACCCAGTCCATCGTCATCTCCCAGAGGGCGCCCTTGCTGGGAAAGTGGCGGAACAGCGCGCCTTGGGTCAGCCCCATTTCACGGGCGATCGCGGCAGTGGTGATCTCACCCGGACTGTGCCGCGCAGCCAGCGCGATCACGGCTTCGACGGTGAGTTCGCGTCGCGCATCGGCGGGCAGACGGATTGCATGCGTATTCATCTCGCACCTTGAAAGTAATCGATTACTATCTTAATGGTGCGCGAACCGGCGTCCGCATCCACCAGACGCGGTGGATCGTCGCACCCGGTCAGCGTGCGTGAGCGCGTGCTGTGCGAACGATCAGGTTCCGGGATGTGGTGCGCGACTGCGCGCAGCGCTGGGTCGCGCCGCCATGCGGCGGAACCACGGCCCGATGCGCGGCAGCGTGGCGTCGAAGGGTTGCTTCACGGCGCCGCCGAAATCCAGCCAGACATACAGCCAGATATCGGCGGCGCTGAAATGTTCGCCGCATAGCCAGGGGCCGTCCGCCATCAGCCCGTCCAGCCAGGCGATGCGGTCCTGCGCGATGCGCTTGAGGCCCGCCGCGGCTTCGGGCGCCACCGGAATGCGATCCCGGAACCGCGCCAGTCCCTCGGCGTAGTGATAGGCGTTGTGGATGAACTCGGTGATGTTGAGCTCGACGCGCCGCCACCACAGCCGGGTTTCGGCGCGCTCTGCCGGATTGCGGCCGATCAGCGCCGGCCACGGGTGCAACTCCTCGATGTACTCGGCGATGGCCACGGCCTCGGCCAGCACGCGGCCATCATCGAGCTGCAGGGCCGGGGTCTGACCGGCCGGATTGAGTGCCAGGAAGGGAAGCGTGCGGTTCTCGCCGGCGAAGACATCGACATGTGCCGCGGGCAACTGCAGCCCTTTCTCGATCAGGAACATGCGCAAGCAGCGCGGGGCGGGGCTGTCGGCGTCGTAGAGCAGCATGGCGGGCTCCGGAAATGGGCGAGGGCCGTGAGGGCGGCCCTCGCCGAGAGGCAGCGATCAGTCAGCGATCCCGATCCGCCAGCGCGATCGCGGAGGTCGCCAGGCCGGCACGTGCGAACTGGCGTTGCATCCACAATTTGCGCATGAAGTCCCAAGCCATGAGCACGGCGCCGGCGGCGAACACGATGTCGCCGGGCATGCGCATCCACTGCCAGAACAGCGTGGTGTCGTAGAACTTCATGCTGCGCGCGTAGGCGTAGCCGTGGGTGTACACCGCCTCGAGCTGCGGCCAGCCGATCGGGTAGAAGTTGAACACGATCCACATCACCATGCCGGCGTTGTAGAGCCAGAACGCCCACACGCCGAGGCGGTCGCTCCATGCGCGCTCGCCGTTGAGATAGCGCAGCACCATGTACACCAGGCCGATGGCCAGCAGGCCGAAGGCGCCGAACATGGCGGTGTGCGCGTGGTTGAGGGTGAGGAAGGTGCCGTGCTCGTAGTAGTTCACCAGCGGCGCGTTGAGCGTGCCACCGCCGAACACGCCGGCGCCGACGAAGTTCCAGAACGCCGAACCGAGGATGTACAGGTAGGCCAGGCGGTAGGGAAAGTTCTTCCGCTCGGCGATGTGCCGGCGCTGATCGATGGCCTCCATCACCAACAGGAACAGCGGCAGTACCTCGAGGAACGAGAACATGCTGCCCACGCCGACCCACAAATCCGGCTCGCCGACCCAGTACATGTGATGGCCGGTGCCGAGAATGCCGCTGAGCAGGATCAGGATCCACTCGAACAGCACCGCGCGCTCGACCAGCTGGCGCGAGACCAGCCCCAGGCTCATCAGGAAGTAGCCGGTGACGGCGGCGGTGAAGGTTTCGAAGGCCCACTCCACCCACAGGTGCACCACCCACCAGCGCCAGAAATCGGTGATGGTGAAGGACGGGTTGGGCGAGGCCAGCGGGATCATGCCGAACACGTAGATCACCGCCACCGCCAGCGTGCTGTACCACAGCAGGTGCTCGATGCGGAACAGGCTGTAGAACGATCCGCCCTGCCGGAACAGCGCCTTCAGCGTGGGCCAGAAAGCGCGCAGCAGCACCAGGCACCACACCGCCAGACCGACGAAGAACAGGATCTGCCAGAAGCGGCCCAGTTCCAGGTAGGACAGTCCCTGGTTGCCGAACCAGAACCAGTGCTTGCCGATCAGCCCCATGATGCCGAGGTAATCGCCGATCAGCGCGCCGGCGACGATCACGACCAGCACCCAGAAGATCAGGTTGACCAGATGGCGCTGGCCGGCCGGTTCGCCACGTCCGATCAGCGGCGCCAGGAACAGCCCGGCACCGATCCAGCTCACGCCGATCCACACGATCGCCGCCTGCAAATGCACGCTGCGCAGGAACGCGAACGGCAGCCATTTGTCGACGTCGATGCCGTAGAAGCTGGCGCGCTCGCTGTAGTAATGCGCCATGATCGTGCCGGCCAGGATCTGCACCAGCAGCACCCCGGCGACGACCAGGAAATACTTCCACAGTGCTTTCTGGCTGGGCTTGGGTTTGGCAAAGTCCTGCAATGTCGGCTCGTAGGTCTCGCCAGGCGACTTCGGCTCGATCCACAGGCGGAAGATCACCAGCACCGCGCCGATGGCGAAGAACACCAGGGTGAACGAAGCCCAGGTCCAGATGAAAGTCGCCTTGGTGGGGCTGTTGCCCACCAGCGGCTCGGCCGGCCAGTTCACCGTCCACGAGTAGTCCTTGCCGGGCCGCAGCGCCACCGTGGTCAGCGCCGAATACAGCATGAAATCGGCGGTGTGCGCGGCGCTGGTGTCATCCAGCGCATGCGCGCGCGTGTAGCCCTTGGCGAAGTCGTCGGTCAGCAGCGATCGCGCGATGCGCGTGCGCAGCGTGGTGATGGCGTCGGCCACCGCCTGCGGCAGCACCACCACCGGCTTGCTCAGGTCGATGCCCTTCAGCTCGACGCGCATGCTGCGCGTGATGCCCGACTGCTGGTCGGCGCTGAGTGCCGCGTAGGGCTTGCCGTAGCGTTCCTGTGCCAGGTTCTCCTGCACCTGCCGGCCCAGTTGCACCAGGTATTCGGCGGTGTAGTCCTCACCGAAGTACGAGCCCATGCCGTACAGGCTGCCATAGTCCATCAGGTCGGCTTTCTGGAAGCCCGACTTGCCGGCGACGATGCTGGCGTAGCTCATCACCGTCGTGCCATCCGCGGTGACCATCTTCTGCGGCAGCGGCGCGGCCTGCTCGTAGGTTTCCACGGTGGCCACCGCCATCGCCGCCCAGCAGACGACGGTGACGATGACCATGATCCAGATCAGCACCTTGCTGGTGCGGTCCTGCGGTCCGGCTTGGGCTGCCGGCACTACATTGGCGGACATGACGCACTCCTGATCCACGTGTAAGGTGAATGGATGCTAGGCGTCATGCCGCCGTTTACCCTTGATCTGGATCAAGAACGACGCGGCAAATTGCCGCGGTCAACGCCCCAGCACGTTGCGTGCCAGTTCATTCAAGGGCGCCGGGGCAAGGATTTCGACCTCGCGCCCCTCACTGGCGATCAGTCCGCTGTCGCGGAACCGGGTCAGTATGCGGCTGACGGTTTCCGCGGCCAGGCGCAGGTAATCCGCGATTTCAGCGCGCGACATGGCCAGATGCAGGCGCCGTGCGGGAAAACCCTGCGTGGCGTAGCGTTCGGCCAGATCAATGAGAAACGCGGCCACGCGCGCGTCGGCCGCGTGATCGCCCGCCAGGCGCGAGGTCATGCCCAGCTCCTTGGACAACAGGCGGAACAGTTGCTGCTGCAGACCCGGCAGGCGCGTGGCCAGCGCGCTGATCGCACTGAACGAAAAGCGGCAGAAGTAGGCCGGTTCCAGGGCCACCGCATCGCAGGGATAGTGCTCGGGATAAATGGCATTGAGGCCGACCACCTCGCCGGGAATGTAAAACCCCAGCACCTGCTCATTGCCGTCGGCGTCGATCGCGACCGTCTTCACGGTGCCACCGCGAACCGCATAAATCGCGCGAAACGGGTCACGCCTGCGAAATACGTGCGCACCCGCCTGATAAGGGCCGACATGCTCGACCAGGACATGCAGATCGCGTAGCGCCGCCTTGTCATAGCCGGCTTGCGTGCATGCGCCGGAAAACGCGCAGGTGCTGCAAAAGCGCACTGCATCGCCGTCGTCGGCGATGGGGTCGTGTTCAACGCAGCGATAGGGACGCTCGTCCATGAATTTGCCGGAACCGGTGCCGTGATGAACCAGTCTATCGCGAGGGGCCGTGCAAGGAGGCGGGCCGTGTGGCCGTGCGTGATGCCCTGCTGGCGCCGATCGACACGCGGGACCTGCTGCGCATCGTCGCGCCGTGCTAGTTTTGCGTGATGACTACCAACCTGCGTCGTACCAAGATCGTCGCCACCCTCGGCCCCGCCACCGATGCGCCTGAAGTCCTCGCGCGCACGCTGGCCGCGGGCGTGGATGTGGTTCGCCTCAACCTCTCGCACGGCCAGCCCGAGGACCATCGCCGCCGCGCCGCGGCGGTGCGCGCCTGGGCCGCGGCCAGCGGGCGCGAAATCGGCATCCTCGCCGACCTGCAAGGCCCCAAGATCCGCGTCGAGCGTTTCGCCAACGGGCCGGTGCGCTTGCAGGAGGGCATGCCGTTCGTACTCGATTGCCGGCTGGATGCGCCGCCGGGCGATGCCGCGCGCGTCGGCGTCAGCTACACCGGCCTGCCGCGCGATGTGCATCCCGGCGATGTGCTGCTGCTGGACGATGGCCTGATCGCGCTGGATGTGCGCGAGGTCGTCGGCGCCGAGGTGCGCTGCACGGTCAAGGTCGGTGGCGTGCTGTCCGATCGCAAGGGGCTCAACCGCCAGGGCGGCGGGCTCAGCGTCGATGCGCTGTCGGACAAGGATCGCGCCGATATCCGTCTGGCTGCCTCGATGGAGGCCGACTTTCTCGCGGTGTCCTTCGTGCGCTCGGCGGCGGATATCGAGGAGGCGCGGCGCCTGCTGCACGAGGCCGGCGGCGATGCCTGGCTGGTGGCCAAGATCGAGCGCGCCGATGCCATCCCGGTGCTCGACGAGATCATCGACGCCTCCGACGCGGTGATGGTCGCGCGCGGTGATCTGGGCGTGGAGATCGGCGACGCCGAATTGCCCGGCCTGCAGAAAAAAATCATCCGCCAGGCGGTCAGCCGCAACCGCGCGGTGATCACCGCCACGCAGATGCTGCAAAGCATGGTCAGCGCGCCGATCCCGACCCGCGCCGAGGTGCTGGACGTGGCCAACGCCGTGCTCGATGGCACCGACGCGGTGATGTTGTCGCAGGAGAGCGCCTCCGGCGCGCATCCCGATCTGGCGGTGGCCGCGCTGCACCGCATCTGCGTTGGCGCCGAGCGCCAGTTTCAGGCGCAGGATTACGCCGCGTGGCCGGGCGCACAGCGCCTGGACCGCAGCGATCAGGCCATCGCCCATGCGGCCATGGACCTGGCCAATCGCATCGACGCCGCGGCCATCGTGGCGCTGACTGAATCCGGCGCCACCGCGCAGTGGCTGTCGCGCTACCGCTCCACGGTGCCGATTTACGCGCTGTCGCACAACCCGGCCGCGCGCCGGCGCATGCGCCTGCTACGCGACGTGCAGCCGGTGGCGTTCAGCAGCGGTGACGTCGGCGACGACGCCGCTGCGCTGGTGCGCGCCGCGATCCATCACCTCACTGATCTTGGCCTGCTCGACGCAGGATCGCGCGTGTTGTTGACCCACGGCGAGGTGGGTCGGCATGGCGGCACCAACACGCTCAAGCTGATTTCGGTCGGTGAGCGCGGTGGCGTGGAAAGCCCTCGCGAGCTGTGACCTTCAGGCACGCCCGCGATGCCGCCCTGAACCATGTCGCGCAACGCCGTCGCGGGATGCGCGGCAACGGCTATGCTGGTGTTCCCGTATCGCGGAGAGCTTTCATGACCCGTCTGCATTCCACCACGCGGCGCGCGCAGGGCGCGCTCATCGGGGTCGCGCTGGCCGTGCTGCCCGCGCTGGCCCTGGCGCAAAGCGTGCAGCGCGTGCCGCCCGAGCATATCGACCATTACTGGGTGGTCGATGTCAGCCACGTCGATGTCAACCTGCCCTACACCGGCACCAACATCAACAAGCCTGGCTGCGTGGCGGTGAGCTTCATCATCGGCGGCAACGGCAAGCCGATGGACGTGCGCGCGGCCAGGATCGTGCCGTTGAGCGATCTGGGCCCAGCGGCGGTCAGCATGATCGAGTCCTACCGCTACCGGCCGGCGGCGGCCAATACCGCGCAGCTGCCGATCGCCAGCTATCTGATCGTGCCGTTCAATCTGCCGCAGGCGCAGGCCGATGCAGCGCCGGCTGTGCGGGCGCGCATTCTCGCCGAGCGCAAGCGTTATCTGCAGCCCTGCGTGCTGCCGGGCTACGCGGCACACTGAGCGGCGCGTCGCGCGTCGCTATACTGAGCGGCTGCGCGGGTACGCCGCGCCCCTCTCGTGACGCGGAGACTTGCCAATGAGCATCGAACAACTGGAAGAAATCGCCCAGGCCATGGTGGCGCCGGGCAAGGGCATCATCGCCATCGACGAGTCCAACAACACCATCAAGAAGCGCTTCGATGCCGTCGGCATTGCCGACAGCGAGGACAACCGCCGCACCTACCGCGAGCTGCTGCTGACCGCGCCGGGCCTGTCCGACCACATCTCCGGCGCCATCCTGTACGACGAAACCATCCGTCAGTCCACGCGCGCCGGCAAGCGTTTCACCGAGGTCATGCGCGCGGCCGGCATCCTGCCCGGCATCAAGGTGGACATGGGTCCGCAGCCGCTGGCCGGGTTCCCCGGCGAAGTGGTCACCGAAGGTCTTGATGGCCTGCGCCAGCGCCTCGCCGAATACGTCAAGCTCGGCGCGCAGTTCGCCAAGTGGCGCGCGGTGATCCATATCGGCGACGACATGCCCAGCTCGACCTGCATCGAGGCCAACAATCACGCATTGGCGCGCTACGCCGCGTTGTGCCAGGAAGCCGGCATCGTGCCCATGGTCGAGCCCGAGGTGCTGATGGACGGCGAGCACGACATCGGCGTGTGCTACGAGGTGACCGAGGCGGTGCTGCGTTCGCTGTTCGCCTCGCTGTACGAGCACAACGTCATGCTCGAGGGCACCATCCTCAAGGCCAGCATGGTCATTCCCGGCAAGGACTGCGACGAGCAGGTCGATGTCGAGGAGGTCGCCGATGCGACCGTGCGCTGCCTCAAGTCCACCGTGCCTGCGGCGCTGCCGGGCATCGTGTTCCTGTCCGGCGGGCAGAGCGACGAGGCGGCCACGGCGCACCTCAACGCCATGAACCAGATGGGCCCGCACCCGTGGCCGCTGAGTTTCAGCTACGGCCGCGCCATGCAGCAGGCGGCACTGAAATTGTGGAGCAAGGACATGCAGGGCAAGTACGCCGAGGCACAGAAGATCGTCGCGCAGCGCGCGCGCGAGAACGGCCTAGCTGCGCTCGGACAGTGGCGCCGCGGCGCCTGAGCGCATCCGTAGGCGTACGCGAACGCATGCCACACAAAAAAACGGGCGCCGCGAGGCGCCCGTTTCGTTTCGCAATGATCGTGCAGTATCCGCTCAATCGAAGCGCAGTTCGACCGTGGCCATCAGGTCGCCAAAGTCCAGGCTGTAGCCCTGCTTCTTGGCGGCATAGTACGTGTAGTTCAGGCCCAGGCCCACGCCGTTGCTGAAGTCGTAGCCGCCGCCGACGCCGGCGTAGTAGCGGGTTCCGGTCAGCTTGCCGATGTTTTCGTTAGGCACAAAGTTGAAGCGGAACAGGCCCGCGCGCGCGCCCACGAACCAGTGCTGGCCGATCATGTACTTGTAATTGGGGCCCAGCGTCCAGCCTTTCAGCTTGAAACTGGCGCGGTCGGGTACCGGAGCACCGGCGATCTGGTAGTTGAAGCTGCCGCTGTCCACGTAACCCACGTCCCAGCCCCAGCCGTTCCAGCGCATGCCGAAGGTGGCCGCATAGGAAGTCTTGTGGTCATGCAGATCGGTGATGCCGAGCGAGGAGGTGTCGCCGTTGTACCAGCTCTGGCCGATCGAACCGGTGAAGAACGCGCCGTTGAGCGAGTCGGCGGCGTGGCTGGCCAGTGGTGCGGCCAGCAGCGCCGCCAGGGCGAGGGCAAGTGAAGTGCGTGTGCGCATGCGGATTTCCTCTGTGTCTGCGGTTGAGCAAGCCCGCGCCATGCGGGTTCCGGGCGCCGGGGCGCGGCGCGATTTTACGCGAAGTTAACAGAAAGGCCAATGTGGGATGTGGATCGGATTCAGGACTCGCCCAGCGGGCTGCGGCAATCGAGTGGCCGCAGCCCGCGTACCGTGCACTGCGCCTTGCGGGGCGCGTTGGCTGCATCACAGAGAAGGCAGGAAATTTCCCACCTTCTCCGTCCATCGCATCGTGCGTACCGACGCGCGGATGACGACTACGAGTGCAGGCGGATGCGGCGCCGCCGCAGGGTTTCCGCGGTGCCCAGCGCGGCCAGCGCCGCCAGGCTCAGCAAGCCCAGACCACCGCCACCGCCACCCGACGCGGGCGGTGGCGGCGGTACCGCCGCGGTCACCGTGCGCGTGGCGGTCGTGCTGGTGTTGAAGGCATTGTTGGTGCAGGTCAGCGTGGCGGTATAGGTGCCGGCTGTGGCGTAGGTCACGGTGACACTGCTGCTGGTCGAGGTGCTCGGGCTGGCGCCGGTGCCGAAAGCCCAAGCCAGCGCGGTGCTGCCCGGCGCGCCATTGGCCGAGCAACTGCCGCTGAAGCTGACCGTGCCGCCGGGCCGGATGCTGGTGTTGTTGGCGGCAGGCGCACTGATCGTCGCTAGGGGCTTGGGTGCGATCGCCGCCGCCGAGTTGTAGGTATTGACCAGTCCGTAGCCGTACACGCCATTGGGGTTGCCGCTGCCATTGCTGGCCGAGTTGGTCAGTGCCTGCGCACCGGCCTGCAGCATCGCGGAAGACGACAACGTGCTGCTGGGGAACGCGCTCTTCAGCAGTGCCAGTACGGCGCCGGTGGCTTCGGAGGTGGCCGAAGTGCCGCAGAAGGTCGCGCTGGGCGGCGTGGTGTTGTTGTTCTGCCCGAAGCCGCCTACGCCGGTGACATTGACGCAGTCCACGGCGGTGAAGTCGGGTTTTTGTATCGTGCTGGTGCCGGTGGAAGGCTGCGAGAAAAAGATCGGACCTTCCGAGGCATAGGGCTCGATGGTGTAGTTGCTGGCCGCGACGTTGGCGGCGCTGATCGCCGTGGTGGTCAGCTCATATGGCGCCGGCAGGGCCGACTGGCCGTAGATGCTGCCGGCAGGGGTATTGGGGATCAGCTGGAAACTGTGGTTGTTGGCAAAGACCAGCACCTTGAGGTTGGCTCCCGGCGTGCCGTTGCGCATGTAGATGTGCAACTGCAGCGTCTGCGTGCTGCTGCCGTTGTTGGTGTACTGGTTGCCCTGCACGGGCTGCGGTCCGGGCGAGGTCAGCGTGCCCGGGCTGCTGCCGAGATCGCAGTAACTGGGCGACGGCGCTGCCGTGGAGGTGGAAACCGGGCCGGCATTGATGCCCATGCTGCAGGCGAGGATGTTGCCGCTGCTATCGGTCAGGAACACGTCGTAATCGTTGGGGTCGTTGGCGGCGCTGCTGCTGAGTGGCCAGGTATCGTCCCATTCCACGACATACGTCACCGTGTCGCCTGCCGCGACCGGGAAGCTCATGTAGGGCAGGGGATTGCCGGCGGTACCGAAGTTCTGCGCCTGCGTGTAGGTGTAGGCGTCGGTGGTGCTGGTGGACGAGGGGCTGATGGTGGTATTGATCGTCATCGGGTTCCAGGTGCCCGACCAGAATTGCTGCGCATCGTTGCCGGCCGCGGTCAGCAACTGGATGTTGGGGTGCGCGATGGCGAAGTTCTGCACCGCGGTGGCGAAGCGGCCGTTGCTGAACATGGCGACACCCGGAAATCCCAGGTCATCGGCGATGATGGTCGGAGTGAAGCTGCCATTGCCGGCCGCGAAGTCATTGAGGCAGGTGATGAAGTCGGCATCCGTGGCCGGGCCGCAGAAACCCAGCCCCGCGCCGGGCGCCATGTCGTAGACGATTTCCATCATCGCCGCGCCTTCGTTGCCGCTGCCGCCGCCGTTGACTGCGGTGTTGACATACGGTGCCGGACTGGTGGGCAGATCGCCGGTGCTCTGGTCCTGGGTGATGTCGCTGGATGTGCTGCCGCTAATCGTGCCGACGCCATCCGAGATGATGCCCACCGAGATGCCGGAGCCGTCGAGGCCGGTGGCTGTGCGGAACTGCGCGGCGCCAAGCAGCTGGTCACCCTGCGTGTCCACCGAGCCTTCGCGCGGCCTGGCGCCGATCGGCGCCAGATTGCGTGCCGGCACGGCATAACGCGGAATGGTGATGCGCGCGACTTGCGGCATGGCGGCGATCCGATACAGCGCGGTCGGCGGCACCCATGCCTGTACCACGCCCAGTTCAGGGCTGGTGAGGATGCGCGTGGCGCCCAGCGCTTGCAGCGTGGCCGGCGCCGGCGCGCCTTGCTGCGCGTCGTAGTGCAAATACACCTGTACCTGGCCGTTGCTGTTGAAACGCGCGGCCAGCGGCGAAGGTCCGTAGGGCTGCTGTTGTGCCGCGAGCGCCCGCGTTTGCAGGGTGTGACCTTGCGTGGTACCCACCGTGGCGGCGATGCGCGCGATCTGCGGCGACAGCTTCGCCGCCACTGCGGGTACGGGCGCGGTTGGCGCCGTGGTCGGTGCCATCGCGGCACTGGCCAGCAGCGGCAACGCGGCCAGGATCAAGGTGTACTTCAGTCGATGCTGCATGGTGGCGCCCCCCTTGGGCATGTCCGTCGGATTTTGACCAAGCCTGGCGTGGTCGACGGGGTCAACACGGCGTCCCTGTCCGACCATGCGCGTCCCGAGTCTAGCCAGGCTGATGCTGAACGCGCTGCGACCTGTCATACGATTTCGTAGTCTGCACGATCTCCTTGCCTGGATCAGGCGTGACGGCGGCGGAACACCCCGATTGCCACGAAGGCCAGCAGCAGGATCGGCCCCAGATTGGCCAGCCAGGCCGGCACGCTGTAGACGATCGCCAGGTTGACCAGCGCGCGCTGCAGGAAAAACCAGCCCACCGCGATCAGCAGGCCGATCAGCAGACGCTTGCCGAAGCCGCCCGCGCGCAGCGTGCCGAAGGTCAGCGGCAGCGTGCACAACACCAGCATCAGCACGTTGAGCGGATAGAACAGACGCTGCCACAGCGCATCGGTGTACACGCGCGCATCGAGACCGTTGCCGTGCAGATAGTCGATGTTGCGCAGCAGGTCGCTGATCGCCTGCGTGTTCGGGCTTAGCACCGACAGTTCCAGCAGGCGCGGGCTGAGGCCGGTCTTCCACGGCGCCGTGGGCAGCACGCTGCGCGTGGCGCCGCCTGCGCCGAAGCGGGTTTGCTGCAGTTGTTCGAGTTGCCAGCGCCCGTCGCGATAATTGGCGGCGGCCGCCCAGCGTATCGACAGCAGTCGGCCCTGCGCGTCGAGCTGGTAAATGCGCACGTCGCGCAGATCGATGCCGCGGCCCATGACCTGGTGCGTGGCCAGCGCGCTGCGCACGTTGACGATGCTGTCGCCGTCGCGCGCCCACAATCCGGTGCCGGTGGCCGCGGCGATGTTGCGCGCGGTCAGCGCCAGCTGGATGCCCTGCGCGCGTGCCTCGGCGGGTGGCATGACGTACTCGGCATCGAGCAGCGCGGCCACGCTGAGCAGCGCCACCAGCGCCAGCGCCGCGCCGCCGATGCGCAGGCGCGACATGCCCGATGCGCGCAGCGCGGTCAGCTCGTTGCTGGCGGCCAGTCCGCCCAGGCCCAGCAGCGTGCCGATCAGCGCGGCGTTGCCGTACATCTCGAAAAAGCGCCGCGGGATGGTCAGCATGATGTAGTACGCCGCCTGTCCCAGCGTGTAGCCGTTGCGACCCAGGTTGCTGAGCTGGCGCGCGAACTGCAAAAACGCATCGAAGCCCACCAGCAGCACCCAGGTCAGCACGATCGGGCCGAGCACGCCGATGATCAGCAATTTATCGGCGCGTTTCAGGCGCGGCAGCGGCGGCAGCCACGACAGGTTCACGCGCGCGCTCCACGCACGTGACGCTCGCGATTCTGGCGGCGGAACCAGAGCAGCGCGAACGCGGCCACCGCGATCTCGATCAGCGCCATCAGCCAAGCGCCGGCACTGCGCCCAGCCATGATCTCGGCGCGGCCGATGCCCAGCACATTGGCGAACACCAGATACGCCAGCACGGCCAGCAGCAGGCGTCCGTAAAACGGTTCGCGCGGATTCTGCCGTGCCAGCGGCAGCGCCAGCAGCGCCAGCACCAGCACGCTCAGCGGCGCGGCGATGCGCCAGGCCAGCTCGGCGCGGTCGGCCGGCACCTGCGAGCGCAACAGGGTGAACGTGGTCTGCTCGTGCGGCGCGCCGGCGCCGGCATCGTCCACGCTGGCGTTGATGCTGCTCAGGGAAAGATCATTGCGCCGGTAATCGAGCAGGCGCCAGTTGCTCTGTCCGAGCACGCCGCTGTAGCGGTGGCCATCGGACAAGGCCAGGAAGCGGTCGCCGCTTTGCGGATCGATGAACATCCTGCCGCGCGCGGCGGTGACCAGGTTCACCTCGGGTGCGGTGCCCGGATGCACCCGTTCGCTGGCCACGAACACGCGCGTCAGACGCTGCCCGTCGGGGCTGAGTTCCTGCGTATAGATCACGCCATTGCCGCCGGGCAGTTCGGTGAAGCGCCCGGCTTCCAGCCCCGCGGCGATCACCGAGCGGTTGGCGTTGTCCACCATCGCCTGCGAGACCGCCGCCGACCACGGGCCCAGCCACAACGAGATCACGCCCACCACGATCGTCACCGGCACGGCCAGCAGCAGCGCCGGGCGCAGCAGCCCGGATGGCCCCATGCCGGACGCACTCAGCACGTGCATCTCGCTGTCGCGGTACAGCCGCGCCAGGCCCAGCAGCACGCCGAGGAACAACGCCACCGGCAACAGCGCCGAGAGCGCGTCGAGCACGCGCAGGCCCAGCACCGGAAACATCACGCTGGCCGGGTAGCGCCCGGCCGCGACCTTGGAGAGCACATCCGAGAGCGTGCCGCCGATGGTCACCACCAGCAGCAGCGCCGCGCTGCCCAGCGTGCCGAAGGCGAGTTCCTTCAGCAGGTAGCGATCGAGGATGCGTAACATCGACTAACATGCGCCCGCGCCGCGCTCGCGGCTCAATCCCCAAAGTGTAGCTTGCGCCGCTGGCGCGGCCCTGCCCAGGAGCATCCCCCATGGCACTCGAATTCAGTCTTGATTCCCTCGTCGCCGATTCATGCGAAGCCGGCTGCATCGTCATCGGCGTGCACGAGAAGGGCAAGCTGGGCACCTCCGCGGCGCGCGTCGATGCCGCCAGCGGTGGGCACATCACGCGCCTGATCGCCAGTGGCGACTGTACCGGCAAGCCTGGCAGCAGCTTGCTGCTGCACGCGCTGTCCGGCGTGCGCGCCGAGCGCGTGCTGCTGGTCGGGCTGGGCGAGCCCGGTGTGCTGGACGCGGCGCGCTACCAGCGCGTGGCGCAGGAGGCCGCACGCGCGCTGGCCGCCATGCCGGCACAGCTCGCGGCCAGCTTTCTCGGCGAGGTCGAGGTCACCGCCCGCGACGAGGCCTGGAAGTTGCGCACGCTGGCGCTGGCCGCCGCGCAGCATGCCTATCGCTACACCGCCACGCTCAAGCCGCAAGGCCCCGGCGTGCGTTTGCGCAAGCTGGTGTTCAACGGCGATGCCGCGGCCGCACAGGGTTTGCAGCAGGCGCGCGGCATGGCCATCGGCAGCGATTTCGCGCGCGAGCTGGCCAACCTGCCGCCGAACATCTGCAACCCTGCATACATGGCCGAGCGCGCGCGCCAGTTCGCCGCCGCGCACCCCGGTGTCGCGGTGGAAATCCTCGAGCGCGCGGACATGGAAAAACTCGGCATGGGCTCGCTGCTGGCGGTCTCGCGCGGGTCGGCCAATCCGCCCAGGCTCATCGTGCTGCGCTGGCATGGCGGTGGTGACGCCAAGCCCTATGCGCTGGTCGGCAAGGGCATCACCTTCGATACCGGCGGCATCAACCTGAAAGTGCAGGGTGGCATCGAGGAGATGAAATTCGACATGGGCGGTGCCGCCGGCGTGATGGGCGCGTTCGTCGCCGCGGTCGAGCTGAAGCTGGCGCTGAATCTGGTCTGCGTGGTCGCCGCGGTCGAGAACATGCCCGACGGCGACGCCTACCGTCCCAGCGACGTGCTCACCAGCATGTCCGGCAAGACCATCGAGGTGCTCAACACCGACGCCGAGGGGCGCCTGGTGTTGTGCGACGCGCTCACCTACGTGCAGCGCTTCGAGCCGGCCGCCATCGTCGACGCCGCCACGCTGACCGGTGCCTGCGTGGTCGCGCTGGGCAAGCACGCCTCGGGCCTGATGAGCAAGCACGACGACCTCGCCGCCGAGCTGCTGGCGGCCGGCGAGGCCACGCACGACCGCGCCTGGCGCCTGCCGCTGTGGGACGACTACCAGCAACAGCTCGAGAGCGCCTTCGCCGATTTCGCCAATATCGGCGGCAAGGGTGCCGGCGCTGTCACTGCCGCGTGTTTTCTGGCGCGCTTCACCGAGGGCCAGCGCTGGGCGCATCTGGATATCGCCGGCACCGCCTGGGGCGAGGGTCGCAAGGGCATGTCCACCGCGCGCCCGGTGCCGCTGCTGACGCAGTGGCTGATCGATCGCGCGGATGCGGATAGTCGGTAGCCGAAGCCGGTAGCATCGCGGCCTGTTTACGCTGTCATCCTGAAGCCGCAGGCTGAAGGATCTGGGTGCTGCATGCGCGCATCGCGCCGGCATCGCCGAGATCGCCCGCTGCGCCCGGGATGACAAGGCGTAACACGGTCTTCATTCCCGAACCCCGCATCCTGACCAGATCAGTTTGCAAAACCGGGCATCCTGCCGCGGTTTGCAAACAAACGGGCGCGGCAGAGCCGCGCCCCCTTTGTCGCGACAAGCACTTGCGTGCTCGTCGCGGCGTCACTTTGGCAGCGACGCATCCGGCTTTGCTGCCAAAGCCCTGCCTGCGCCATCCATGGCTCTGGCGCGCAGCGGGCAATGCCCACTGCGCCCTTGTGCCGGAGCGGTTTGCACCGTTGCCATTTGCCCCGGCAGCCGCAACACTCGCACGTTGCTTTTCACTGGCGATGCCAACGTGTCCGAAGCGCAGCCCCTGCCTGAGTCCGCCCCGTGGATCGTGCTGAAGTTCGGCGGCAGCAGCGTGTCCACCGCGGCGCGCTGGGCGACGATCGGAGAACTGGCGCGCGCGCGTCGCGCACAAGGCGCGCGCGTGCTGGTGGTGGTCTCGGCGCTGTCGGGCATGACCGACACGCTGAAGGCACTCTGCGCCGAGCCCAATGCCGATCAGCGGCTGGCCACGTGGATGCAGATCGTGGCACGCCACGCCGCGCTCGCCGCCGAGCTGGGCCTGCGCGATGGCGCCGCGTGGCACGCGCAACTGCAAGCGCTGCATGCGTTGCTGGTGCAGGGCGCGGACGCGCACGATGCCCTGCGCTGGCAGGCCGCGGTGATGGCGCATGGCGAGCTGCTCAGCAGCGCGCTGGGCGCGGATTACCTGCGTGCGCACTGGCTGGATGCGCGCGGCGTGCTGCAGGTGCAGACGCAGCCCAATCAGAGCGAACGCGTGCAGCGCCTGTCGGCGACCCTGGACACCGCGCCCGATGCTGCTGTCTCCGCCGCGCTGGCGCGTCACGGCAACGTGCTCATCACCCAGGGCTTCATCGCGCGCGATGAAGCTGGCGACACGGTGCTGCTCGGGCGTGGCGGTTCCGACACCTCCGCCGCGCATTTCGGCGCGCTGCTGCATGCGGCGCGCGTCGAGATCTGGACCGACGTCGCCGGCATGTTCAGCGCCAACCCGCGTCAGGTACCCGACGCGCGTCTGCTGCGCCAACTCGATTACGAGGAGGCGCAGGAGATCGCCACCACCGGCGCCAAGGTGCTGCATGCGCGTTGCCTGGCACCGCTGCGCGCGCCGCGCGTGCCGCTGTGGATCAAGGACACCGAGCATCCCGATCTGGCCGGCACGGTGATCGATGCCGAGTCGGCCAGCAGCAGCCACAGTGTCAAGGCGCTGAGCATGCGCAAGGGCATCACCCTGGTGTCGATGGAGTCGATCGGCATGTGGCAGCAGGTGGGATTCCTCTCCGACGTGTTCACGCAGTTCAAGCATCACGGCCTGTCGGTGGATCTGATCGGTTCGGCCGAGACCAACGTCACCGTGTCGCTGGACAGCACCGAGAACCTGCTCGACTCCGATGCGCTGGCAGCGCTAGCCGCCGATCTCGCGCGTGTGTGCAGGGTCAAGGTGATCGCGCCGTGCGCGGCGATCACCCTGGTCGGGCGCGGCATGCGCAGCATGCTGCACCGGCTCGAAGGGCTGCTGGCCGAATTGGGCGGCGAGCGCGTGCATCTGATCTCGCAGTCGTCCAACAACCTCAACCTGACCTTTGTCGTCGACGAGGCCGTGGCCGATGCCTTGCTGCCGCGCCTGCACGCGCTGCTGCTGCAGGCCGGGGCTTTGCGCGCCGATGACGCCGCGCTGTTCGGGCCGAGCTGGCAGGCGCTGTACGCGCCCGTGCCCGCGACGCAGTCCGTGCCGTGGTGGCAGGCGGCGCGCGCGCGCCTGCTGGATGCCGCTGCGCGCGGCACGCCGCGTTACGTCTACCACCTGCCGAGCGTGCGCGCGCATGCGCACGCACTGCGTGCGCTGGGCGCGGTGGATCGCTGGCATTACGCGCTCAAGGCCAATCCGCATCCGGCGCTGCTGGCGGCGCTGGCCGCCGAGGGTTTCGGCCTGGAGTGCGTGTCGCCGGGCGAGCTGGACGCCGCGCGCAGCCATGCGCCGCAGGCGCTGCGCCTGTTCACGCCCAACTTCGCGCCGCGCGCCGATTACGCCGCGGCACTGGCGGCCGGCGAGTTGGTCACGCTGGACGCGCTGCATCCGCTGCAGCACTGGGGCGAGTTGTTCGCCGCGCGCGAGATCGGCCTGCGCGTGGACCTCGGCAGCGGGGTCGGTCATCACGAGAAGGTGCGCACCGGCGGCAGCGCCAGCAAGTTCGGTTTGCCGCTGGGTGACATCGACGCGTTCCTCGCGCTGACTCAGCGCCAGGGCGCGCGCGTGGTGGTGTTGCACGCGCATCTGGGTTCGGGCGTGCTCGATGCCACGCACTGGGCGCGCGTATACGCGCAGCTCGCCAGCCTGGCCGAACGCATCGGTACGCTGCGCGCGCTCAATATCGGCGGTGGCCTCGGCCTGCCGCAGCGCCCCGGCGAGCAGCCGCTGGATCTGGCGGCACTCGACGCCGGCCTGCTCGAGATCAAGCGCGCCTATCCGCAATACGAGTTGTGGATGGAGCCGGGGCGTTATCTGGTCGCCGAGGCCGGCGTCTTGCTGGCGCGCGTCACCCAGCTCAAGAGCAAGGACGCGCGCACGTATCTGGGCGTGGATGCCGGCATGCACACGCTGCTGCGCCCCGCGCTGTATGGCGCACGCCACGGCATCGTCAACCTGACACGCGCGGAGGCACCAGCGGATGCGCTGTACCAGGTCGTCGGCCCGATTTGCGAGAGCGGTGATGTGCTCGGCAGCGACCGGCGCCTGCCCGCCGCGCAGGAAGGCGATGTGATGCTGATCGAGCATGCCGGCGCCTATGGCGCGACGATGGCCTCGAACTACAACCTGCGCGGCCTGCCGCTTGAGGAGGTGTTCGAGTGACGGCGCGCGCGCTGGCAGGGTCTTGCTCCGCGCCGGGGCTGGCGCTTGCGCTGCAAGAATTGCGCGGTGTGCACACGTGTGCGCCAGCACCACAGCGAGATCCTTCGCCATGCTCGGGACAAGAGTCGGCGGCAGCCGCACGGAACGGAGGATCTTGCCAAGCCCGACGCAAGAACCATCGTTCACGCGCGATGTCGCGTTCACGCGCGTGCGATGTCGCGTCCGTGCCAAGGCGGCACAAAAACGTAATGAGTGCCCATGCCAAGTCCCGTGACTGAACTTCCCGATCCGCGCCAGGCGCGCGTGTTCCGCTTCACCGGTTGCGATTACGCGGCGGGCGAGGCGCGCTTGCGCTATGCCTTCGACGAGGGTCCGGCGCTGGTCGAGCGCATCCGCTTTCCCGATGCGCCGGCCCTGGCTGGCGCGCGCGCGGACAGCTTCCAGCGCGCGCTGCGCCTGCTGCACCTGCTCGCCGGGGTCAGCTACTACAAGGCCGGGGTCGCGCCGGAGTTGCGCATCGAGGGCGCGGGCGTGGATGCCGCCACGCTGGATCTGCTGCGCGCAGTGTACACGCACGGCCTGGCCGAGTTCGCCTATCGCAACGGACTGGATTTGCGTGGGCGCATGCACTGGCAGGTGCAGCCGGCTGCCGCATCCGCCGCGCCCGCGCTGGGCCTGCTACCGCGCACGCTGGTGCCGATCGGCGGCGGCAAGGATTCGCTGGTGGCGATCGAGGCACTGCGCAGCATCGGCGCCGAGTGCACCGCGGCCTGGGTGGGCAACTCGCCGCTGATCGCGGCCTGCGCGGTGCATACCGGACTGCCCACACTCAACATCGAGCGCACGCTGGCGCCGGAGCTGTTCGCCTACAACCGCATGGGCGCGTGGAACGGACACGTGCCGGTGACCGCGGTGAACTCGGCCATTCTGGTGTGCGCGGCGATCCTGTACGGCCACGACAGCATCGCCTTCGCCAACGAACGCTCGGCATCCAGCGCCACGCTCGAATATGACGGCCAGCCGGTGAACCACCAGTGGAGCAAGGGCTGGGATTTCGAGCAGGCCTTCGCGCACGCGGTACGGCAGGGCGTCGCCGCCGACCTGCATTACTGCTCGTTGCTGCGACCCTGGTCCGAGCTGGCGGTGACGCGCGCGTTCGCGCGCCTGCCGCAGTATTTCGGGGTGTTCTCCAGTTGCAACCGCAACTTCCGCATCCTCGGGCCGAAGCCGTCCGATCGCTGGTGCGGGCAATGTCCGAAATGCCATTTCGTGTTCCTGGCGCTGGCGCCGTTCCTGCCCAAACCGCGTCTGCTGGCGATCTTCGGGCGCAACCTGCTGGATGACGAAACCCAGGCCGCCGGTTTCGACGCGCTGCTTGAGTACCGCGGACACAAACCCTTCGAGTGCGTGGGCGAGGGTGCCGAGGCGCGCGCCGCGATGGCGGCGCTGGCGCAGCGTCCGGAGTGGCGCGAGGACGTGCTGGTGGCGCGCTTTCGCAGCGAGATCCTGGTGCAGCTCGATCCGGCCGCGCTCGCGCTGGAACCGTGGTTGACGCCGCAGGGCGCGCATGGCGTGCCGGCGCGGCTGGCGGGCGCTCTGGATTTTCTGCGCACGTGAACGCGCCCGCGACGCGCTTTGCCGATCTGTCCGCTCGTCGCGTGGCGGTGTGGGGTTACGGGCGCGAGGGCCGCGCCGCGCTGCGCGCCTTGTCGCGGCGCTTGCCAGGGCTGGCGCCGACCTTGTTCTGCAGCGTCGATGAGGCCGCCGCCGCGCGCACCGCGCATCCCGCGCTCGCGGTGCTCGATGTCGCGCCCGATGCCGCCGCGCTGGCGCAGTTCGACTGGGTGATCAAATCGCCCGGTATCAGTGCCTATCGACCCGAGATCGCCATCGCGCAGGCGCAGGGCACGCGCTTTACCTCCGGCACCGCGCTGTGGTTTGGCGAGCGCGCGGAGGCGCGCGTGGTCGGCGTCACCGGCACCAAGGGCAAAAGCACCACCAGTGCGCTGCTGGCGCATCTGGCGCGCGCGCTGGGCTGGCGCACCGCGCTGGCCGGCAACATCGGCCTGCCGTTGCTGGAATTGCTCGATGACGCTGCCGCGCTGTGGGTGCTGGAGCTGTCCAGCTTCCAGACCGGCGAGGCGGGCCCGCTGGAACTGGGCGTGATCACCAATCTGCACGAGGAGCATCTGGACTGGCACGGCACGCCCGAGCGCTATCGCGCCGACAAACTGCGCCTGGCCGATGCCGCGCGCACGCTGCTGGTCGATGCCGCGCAGCCGGCGTTGCTGGACGCCACGGCCACGCACGCGGCGCGCAGGCTGTATGACGATGCCGCGGGCTGGCACGTGGCGCAGGGCGCGATCTGGCGCGGCGATCGACGCGTGTTCGATCTGGCGCGCTTCGCGCTGCCGGGCCTGCACAACGCGCGCAATGCCTGCGCGGCGCTGGGCGCGCTGGAAATTCTTGGCGGCGATGCCGTGGCCGCGGCATCCGCGCTGGCGCGCTTCCGCGGCTTGCCGCATCGCCTGCAGCGCCTGGGCGCGCGCGCTGGACTGCACTGGATCGACGATTCCATCAGCACCACGCCGGAAGCCACGCGCGCCGCGCTGGAAAGCCTGCCCGGCGCGGCGGTGACGCTGATTCTCGGCGGCCACGAACGCGGCCTCGATTGGGCGCCGTTCGCCACCTGGCTGGCGGCGCACCCGCCGCAGGCGGTGATCGCGCAAGGCGCCAGCGCCGCGCGCATCGGTGCGTCACTCGCGGCGGCAGGTGTGCCATGGCGGCATGCGGCGGACCTCGTCGCCGCCGTGGATCTGGCGCGCACCTGCAGTGCCCCCGGCGGCGTAGTGCTGCTGTCGCCGGGTGCGCCGAGCTTCGACCAGTTCCGCGACTACGCCGCGCGCGGCCGGCGCTTCGCCGAGCTGGCCGGTTTCGATCCTTCCGCGCTCGCCGCTTTCGGCGAAATCGCCGGACTGGGCATCGCCTGATACACATCGTGATCGAATATCGCGCGTGACCGGGTTGTCATCCCCGCGCGCTGCCTGCCACCGCGAAGGCGGGGGCGTGGCATGCCCCTGTCTTTTTTCATTCCCGCGCCTCCACGGCTCGTCATTCCCGCGCTCCACCCCTCGTCATTCCCGCGCAGGAACGTCATCCCCGAGTGGTTGTGTCGGGGACGGGAATCGCTTTACAACAGCGGTGCTGGTCATCCAGGGCACTGGATCCCCGCCTGCGCGGGGATGACGCGCCAACCTGCGCGGGGATGACGCGCCCCAACGACCTGGCCGTGCGCTCGCAGCATCTCGTCTTGTCGAATGCACATTGATCTGAGCGCTTGCAGGCAGCCGCGTTGCGCGTGGCTTCCGGCCCTGCGCAAAACGCACGTGCACCGCTAGACTCGACACAACCGCCGCCGCACGAAGCCACTGATGAATCCGAGCGATCCCGAGACACCCGAAGCTCCCGCCTGCGCACCGCTGGCGCGTTACCGCGTCTGGGACCTGACCACGCGCTTCATCCACTGGGCGCTGGTGTTGCTGGTGCTGTTGCAGTTTGGCACCGCCGAGTGGGGCTGGCTGTCGATGCAGTGGCACTTCTATTTCGGCTACGCGATCCTGGTGCTGGTGGGCGTGCGCGTGCTGTGGGGCTTCGTCGGCTCCGACAGCAGCCGCTTCGGCCAGTTCCTGCGCGGCCCGCGCGGCATCGCCGCCTACCTGCGCGGCACGCTATGGACCAAGTTCGGGCACCCGGTGGGACACAATCCGCTGGGCGCGCTGTCGGTGCTGGTATTGCTGGCGCTGTTGCTGATCCAGGGTATCAGCGGCCTGTTCGCCAGCGACGCCATCACCGTGTTCGGGCCGCTCAGCGGGCGCGTGTCCGACGCCACCGTGCGCCTGATGACGCGCATCCACGACATCAACCAGAACATCCTGCTGGCGTTCATCGCGCTGCATGTCGCCGCGGTGCTGCTGCATGCGCTGGTGCGCCGCGAGGACAACCTGATCGTGGCCATGATCACGGGTTGCAAGCGCCTGCGCCGTGACCCTGGTCTGCGCTTCGTGGGTATAGGCGGCGCGCTGCTGCTGGCCGTCGCGCTGGCGTTCCTGCTGTGGGCCATGGTGCGCTGGGGCCAGGCGGTGGCGGCGTATTGAGCTGGCCAGAGGAAGCCCGCGCAGCATCACCTCAGGCTGCTGCATCCACTTGCCAACCCGGGAACACCACACGGCCGGATGGCGGCGCAGCGCGCGCGCAAGGGTTTTCGCGCGTTCGACGCCCGGATTGACGCGCCCGTTCGCGATGCTGGAAATCGTGGTTTGCGGAATGCCGCAGCCCGCGGAGAGCTGCGTCTGGCGGCGCACTTGGGGCGCAATGGCGGACGTTTCACGCCAGGTGACACTGATTGTGCGGCTGCGCCTGATTATCACAGCGCGCTATTTCTCCACCCGGTACTTCAAGCTGAAGCGGTTGTACAGCGCCGAGGTCTGCGCCTCGAAATCGAGCAGGCGCGAGAGCTTGTAACGCAGGGTCACGATCTGGCCGGGGGTGAACAGGCCGACGCCATAGCCCACGTACAGGCGCGGCGAGAGGTATTTGCCCACGGTCAGCGCGGCGCCGCCGAGTGCGGTGTTGTCGCCGACGCTGGCATCGACGCCGATGCGCGCGCCGATCTCCTTGGCCAGCAGGTCGCCGCCGGCACTGCCCAGCGCCTGCGCGGCGGAGTTGAGCATGTCGCCCTGGCCGCTCTTCAGCGCCGACAGCGGCTTGCCGGTGATCAGGTACGACAGCGCCTCGCTCTGTTCCATGGCCGGCGTGGAGAACACCTGCAGCACCGGGCGCTGCGCGGTGCCGGTGATGCGCAGGCCCGGGGTGACATCGGGCAGCACGCGCTCGGCGGTCAGATCGAGGCCGGGGTTGTCCAGCGGCGTGCCGGCGAACAGCAGGCGGCTCTGCTTCAAGGTGAGGTCCTGACCATAGGCGCGGTAGGTGCCGCTGACGCCGATCTCGCCGCGGCCGCTGGGGGCGCGGCCGGGCTGCTCGTCCACATGCAGTTGTCCGCTCAGCTTGCCGTCGAGGCCGAAGCCGCGCAGCTTCACCGCGTTGCCCAGCTTCACCAGCACGCTGGCGCGCAGCGGCAGCGGCGCCGACTTCACCGGCGGCGATGCGTTGACGATGACCACATCCGGGGATGCCTGCGCGGCGCCGGCGCCGGGCAGTTTGGCCAGGTCCACCTGCGCGGCGGGAATCAGCACCGAACCGTCCAGCACGTAGCCGGTCGCGTTGCGCGCAAAGCGCAGGTCCGGGCTCACCTGCACGCGTGCTGCGGGCAGATCGGCGGCGAGGATGTTCTGGCCTTTGAGCGTGAGCGCGAAGTCCTGCGTGCTGCCGCTGCCGGCGATGGTCAGTGTGCCGGCGCCGGATTGCACGCTGCCGCCGATGTCGAGCGCGCCATTTCCGGCGCGCGCGACCGTCAGGCTGCCCTGCTTGAAGTGCAGGCCGAGCACAGGCAGCTCGGCGGAGAAATCACTCACGCGCGCCTGGCCGGTGAGCACGGGCGCGCGCAGCGTGCCGGCCAGCGCGAGGTCGGCGGCTAGCGCGCCTTGCACGCGCGCCAGTTGCGGCACGAAGGGCTCGAGCACGTGCAACTGCGGCAGGCTGAGCACGATGCGTCCGCCCAATGTCTGCTGTGCGCCGCTGAGCGTGGCGCTGGCATCCAGCGTACCCGCCGGCAGCAGCGCCGCATGCGCGCTGAATTGTCCGGACTGCGCGCCGATATCGGCCTGTACGCGCAAGTCGCGCCAGCCCAGCGGTTGCGCGTCAACGCCGGGCAGGCTCACGCTGCCGCCGGGCGATTGCAGTTGCGCATGGCCGCGCAGGTGCAGCGCGGCATCGAAGCGTAGCGCGCCCGCGCCATCGAGCGTACCGGTCACGCGCGCACCCTCGGGCAGCGTGACCAGTGCGGCGAGGCTGGCCAGCGGCACGGCGGCGAGGCGGTAATCGAGCGTGCCGCTGCCGTCAGCGGCGCGGCTGCCGCTCACGCACAGGCGCGCGCTGTCCTGGCTCAGACAGGCGTCGGCCATGCTGAAGGCGCCAGCGTGCTCACGCCACGCGACGGGTGCCTGCAGCGTCCATGCAGGCTGCCCCGTGGGTGTGAGCTGCAGACGGCGCACTTCGCCCTGCCAGTCGCGCAGGGTTTTGCCGCTGGCGCTGGCGTCCAGCTTGAGCTGGCCGGCCCGGGCGCGGGTGTCCACGTGCAGCGTGAGCGCCTGCTGGCGGCCGGTGAGTCGCGCGCCCAGGGTGTCGAGCTGCAGCGTGCCCATTTGCAATGCGCGCGCATCAAGCTGCAGTGTGCCCTGCGGTGCGGCGAGGTTGTGTACTCGTGCGTGCAAAGTGGCACTGGCCAGCCGCAGCGTGGCAGCGCGCAGATCGCCGGCACTGAGCCGCGCATCGAGATCGAGCGTCGGCCAGACGCCGCGTGCGCTGATGCTGCCGTGCAGGCTGCCGCTGGCTTGCGGCAGGAAATCGGCGAGGCTGCGCACGTCGATGCGCGCCGTGGCGGCCCCGCTGCTGCCGGCATAGCGCAGCGTGCTGGTGCCCGCGGCCAGGTCCAGCGTGCCCTGCGGCAATCGCCGCCCGTGCACGCCAAGGTTGGCGCTGCCGCGCAGCGCGCGTCCACGCAAGGTGCCGTGCAGGTCGTGCAACACCAGCGTGCCGATGGGCCCGTGCGCATCGAGCCGACCGCTGCTGCCCAGCGCGAAATCCAGATCGCCCGGCCAGGCCGGCGCCAGCAGCGCGGGATCGAAGTGCGTCGCGCGGGCGGCGATGCGCCAGGCATGCGGCGCGGCCAGCGCCACGTCGCCTTTCACATCGATCCTGCCGTGCGTCTGCTGCAGGCGCAGGCGGTCCACCTCCAGCGTGCGCGTGTCGCCGTGCACGGCCAGCGTGACCTGCGCGTGCCGCTTGCCGCTGGCAGCGAGGCTGAAATCCGACTGCACACGGTAAGCCTGCGTGTTGCCCTGCACGTGCGCACTACCGGCACTGGCCAGCGCCTGCCCGAGCAGCGCGGCAGGCAACCGCACGCCGCGCCAGCGCAGCGCCAGATCGGCGCTGACGGGGTGCGCGGCGAGCGCGATATGGCCCTGCGCGTCGAGGCTGCCGGGCATGCGCGGCGAGGCCAGCGCGAGCTGTCTGAGTTGCAGGGTGTCGCCCGTGCGATGCACCTCAAGCGCGCGCAGCCGCAGCGGCCAGGCATCGACATCGAGCGTGCCGGCCAGCAGCGCCTGCGTGGCGTCGCCGTGGCCAGCCAGATTCAGCGCGAACGTGCGCGCGTTGCCCGGCAGCAGCATGGCCAGCGCGAAGCGCGGTGCGCGCAGCGTGCCCCGCCATGCATATGGCGCGCGCGTGGCCAGTTGCGCGTGCAGCGTGGCGGCGAAGGGCGCGGCGACGTGCGCGTCCAGCGTCGCGCTGCGGCCATCGCTGCGCGCATGCAGCGTCAACGCCAGCGCCTGGGGTTGACGCGTCACGCGCAGGCGCGCGACGAGCGTGCCGGGCCAGCCGCCGTCGAGGCCGAGCTGCCCCTGCAGGTGCAGCGCCAGTTGCGGCGCGTCCAGATCGAGTGCGCCGAAGGCGAGCCGGCTGTGCGTCCACGCCGCGTCGCGCAGGCTGAGCGTGTTCATGGCGAACACGCGCTGCTGCTGGCGCAGGATCAACGCATCGCGCAGCGTGGCCTCGCCGATGCGGATGTCCAGCGGCGCATGCAAGTCCGGCGGCGCGTTGCTCGGCGGTTGCGGCGCGGGCAGGCTGACGCGCAAACCGCTGGCATCGAGCCGGGTGATGTCCAGGCGCTTGCGCAGCAGCGCCAGCGGCGCGTAGTCGATGCGCACGCTGGCGATGGTCACGCGCAAGCCATCGGCGCTGCGCCACTGCACACCACGCAATCGCAGCGATCCCCACAGCCGCCCCTGCGCCTGCTGCACGCTGAGCGCGCCGTGCGTGAACGCGCGCGCGCGCAGCAGCGCGAAATCCAGCCCGCTTTGCGTGCCCAGCAGCCAGGCGACGGCGGCCATCAGCAGCAGCAACAGCACGCCCAGCACGCGCAGCAGCCAGCGCCTAGACCGTGGCGGCGGTGCCTCGGCAGTGCGCGCGGATTCGGGCAGCGTGATCATCGCGGCGCGCTCACAAATCCGGCCCGATGCTGATGTGCAGGCTCAGCCCGTGCGCGTGGCGGTCGCCGATGGGAAAGCCGAAGTCCACACGCACCGGCCCCACCGGCGAGATCCAGCGCAGGCCGAAGCCGATCGCCTGGTGCATCCGGAAGGCGCTGCCGTTGAAGGCATCGCCGCCATCGGCGAACAGTGCCACGCCCCACTTGGGCAGGAAGTAGTGCTCGTACGTCGCGCTGGCCACCAGCAGGTTGCGCCCGCCGATGACCAGTCCCTGTGCGTTGCGCGGGCCGACGGTCTGGTAGCCGTAGCCGCGGATCGAGCGGTCGCCGCCGGCGAAGAAGCGGAGCTGCGGCGGCAGCGCGTTGAAATCCTGCACCCAGGTGGCACCCGCGTCACCACGCAGGATGATGCGGTCGCGCGGTGCCAGGCTGTGGATCCAGGTGCCATCCAGCGCCAGTTGAGTGAACGCCGTGGTCGACAGAGGTCCGCCGGCGCGGCCGACGGCGCTGACCGCCCAGCCGTTGCGCACGTAGACCGGGTTCGCACCCTTTTTCTTGCCCAGGCTGGCCTCGGCGTAGAGCAGCGTGGAGTTGCCGTTCTCGCCGCCGACCACGTAGTCGCCGGACAGCGCATCGAGCCCGAAGCTGCTGCTGAAGCCGCGCCACTCGCGCGACTCGTTGGCCACCAGCCCCAGCGTGCGCGAGCGCGAGGTGGCGGTGTTCGAATCCAGCCAGTTGGCGCCGAAGTTGAACGCCTTGTTGTCCTGGCCTGGACGCGGGATGGTGTAGATGAGCGCGGCGGTTTTCAGGCGCTGCGCCAGCAGCGTGTCGAGCGCGGCCTTGTGTCCGTAGCGATTCAGCCAGCGCCGCCGCACGCCGGCCTCGATGCCCGCGCCGGTGTCGGTGCCATACAGCGCGCCGGCGCTGTACACGGTGCGCTTGGCGGGCGCTACGGTCACCGCCACCGGCACGACGAGATCCCGTGCCTGTCGAGGTTCCGGGTTCACCTCGACCATGGCGAAATAATCCGCGCCGGTCAGACGCTGCTGCAACTGCAGCAACGCGTTCTGGCTGTAAAACTCACCCACGCGCCAGGGCACGAAGCGCTGCAGGAATCCGGGCACGAACTGGGAACCGGTGAAGGTGACCGCGCCGAGTCTGTAGCGTGGCCCGGGCGCCCAGGCGAGCGTGATCACCGCGCCGTGCGTTGCGGTATTCACCGCGATCTCATGTTGCGTGGCGCGGGCGTCAAGATAGCCATCGGCCTGCAGCGCGGCCATCACCGCCTGTTTGGAGCGCGTGTACAGGGCTTGATCGAGTATCGCGCCGGTCCTCGGTACGAATGCGCGCACGGCGCGGCGCACCGCGGGTAGTTGCAGCGCATCGGCGGGCATGTCCAGTTGCAGCGCCGTCACGCGCACCGGCGTGCCGGCGGCGATATACAGCGTCACCGTCCAGTTTTCATCGGCGGTCTTGCCGGTCGCGCGTTTGTAGCTGCCCGCGACGAGCCGTGCACCGAAATAGCCGTAGGGCTCCAGTGCCTTGCGCACTTCGTCGGGCACGCTGGCGTACAGACGGCGCATCTGCGGCTCGCTCACCGCACGGTCGGCATACGGCGTCAGTGCCAGATTGGCGCGCACCGCCGCGGCCAGCACCTTGCCGATGCCGCTGATCTGCACCTGCACCGACGCCTGGGCCAGTGCCGGCAGCAGCAGCAACAAGACCAGCAGGATGCGTCTTGCACAAGCCGTCATGCGCGCGCTTTGCTCCGTTTTGCTGCCGGCGGCGGGAGCGCGCCACCTGTTGGCATCATGCACGTGCAGGCGGGAGCCGCTTCAGCAACAGCGAAGCTGGTCATCCAGGAATTGGCAGACGCCACCCGGTTCTCGCCGGCGCGGGAACGACGCATCGCGGGGGTTTCACGGCGCACCGGGGTGCTGGACAGCTTGCAGCGCATCGCTCGGCGATCGGTTCCTTCGATGCGCCGAGTGTAGCGAGTCGCGGCGTGGTGCCGCGAGATGCACCCGGCAATGTGATCGCTAGCGCCCGATATCGCGCAGCGACGCGCCATCCATGAGTTTTTGCTCGATGTGCTCGAGGGTGACGCCCCGGGTCTCGGGCACCAGCGCCCAGGTGAACAGCAGGAACACCACATTGAAGCCGGCGTACAGCCAGAAGGTATTGGCATGGCCGAGATGGTTGAGCAGGGTCAGGAAGGTGGCGCCGACGATCATGGTGCCGATCCAGTTGGTAACGGTGGACACGCCGATGCCGAAGTCGCGGCCCTTGAGCGGCTGGATCTCCGAGCACAGCGTCCACACCAGCGGCCCGGCCGAGAACGCGAAGCCGATGACGAACACCAGCAGCATGGCCACGGCGAGCAGGCGCTCGCTCTGCGTGGCCATACCCAGATGCATCAGCAGGCCAACCACGCCCAGACCAACGGCCATCACCACGAAGCCGGCGTACAGGATTGGCTTGCGGCCGATGCGGTCGACAAAACCGATCGCGATGAAGGTGGCCAGCACATTGGTCAGGCCGACGATGGCGGTGAACCACATCGACGCGCTGGTGGCGTAGCCCATGTCGGCGAAGATGCGCGGCGCGTAGTACATGACCACGTTGATGCCGGTGAGCTGCTGCACCACCTGCAGCAGGATGCCGAGGCCCACCGAACGGCGGAAATTGCGGTTGCTGAAAAACAGGTTCCAGCCGCGCTGCGGGATGCGCAATTGCTCTTCGATCGCGGCGACCTCGCGCGTGACCACGGCGTCGTCGCCGCGCAGCTTGCCCAGCACCGCGCGGGCTTCGTCCCTGCGTCCGCGCATCAGCAGCCAGCGCGGGCTTTCCGGCAGGCCCAGTACACCGAGCAGGAACAGTGCGCCGGGCACGGCGATGATGCCCAGCATCCAGCGCCAGCTTGCGCTGTAGCTGAAGGCGGTGTCGGACATGAACGCGACGAAGATGCCGATGGTGATCATCAGCTGGTAGGTGCTGATCATCGCGCCGCGCTTGTCCTCGGGGGCGATCTCGGCCAGGTACATCGGCGCGGTGAATGCGGCCACGCCGATGGCCAAGCCCAATACCAGGCGCGCGCCGATCAAGGTGCCTGGCGACCACGCCGCCGCGCTCAGTGCCGAGCCGATGACGAACAGTGCCGCGCTGAAGATCAGCGAACGCTTGCGTCCGAAATGGCCTGAGAGCCAGCCGGCGCCGGCCGCGCCGAGGGTCGCGCCCAGCATCATGCTGCTGACGATGTACTCGATGACGCGGTCGTCGATGGCGAAATCGTGCTGGATGAACTGCTGCGCGCCGGAGATCACGCCCACATCGAGGCCGAACATCAGTCCCGCCAGCGCGGCCAGCGTGGCGGTGAACACGATGTGGCGGCGTGCCTGCACGGCACTGGATGACAGGACTGCACTCATGCTGGATTCCTCGAGAGGGGGTGCTGCGCATTGACACTGTCCGGCGCCTGCTGCCGCGACGCTGGCGTTATATATGCAGTGTGGCGTGCGTGGCCGGCGTACCGGCTCGCGCAGGCGATGAATACGTATTCATCGGCGGCGGCAAGTGTAGTGCACGCGGCTAAAGTGCAGGCCTTCGGGATGCCATCGCCGCGTGCGTGGATTCCCGCAACCATCTTGTTTTGCTCGCGCGGGCATCGTGCGCGGGCTTTCACGGGGGATCCATGGCCGTCGAACCCAACGCGCTCGCCGACACGCACGCCGCCAGCGTGGCGCCAGCCGCCCGCGCGGCCACGCCGTGGTGGCGCGGCGCGGTGATCTACCAGATCTACCCGCGCAGCTTTCTCGACAGCGACGGCAACGGCGTCGGCGATCTGCCCGGAATCCTGGCGCGCATGGATTACATCGCCAGCCTTGGTGTGGATGCGATCTGGATCGCGCCGTTCTTCAAATCGCCGATGGCCGATTTCGGCTACGACATCGCCGATTACCACGCCGTCGATCCGCTGTTCGGCACGCTCGAGGATTTCGACCGCCTGCTGGCCGCGGCGCACGCGCGCGGTTTGCGCGTGATGATCGACCAGGTGCTCAGCCACACCTCGGTCGAGCACGCCTGGTTCCGCGAGAGCCGCGAGAGCCGCGACAACGCCAGGGCCGACTGGTACGTGTGGGCCGACGCCAGGGCCGACGGCACGCCGCCCAACAACTGGCTGTCGATCTTCGGTGGCCCGGCGTGGACCTGGGAGCCGCGCCGCCGCCAGTATTACCTGCACAATTTCCTCGATGCGCAGCCGGACCTGAACTTCCACAACGAGGCCGTGCGCGCCGCGGCGCTGGACAACGTGCGCTTCTGGCTGGATCGCGGCGTCGATGGCGTGCGCCTGGATGCGATCAACTTCTGCTTTCACGACAAGCTGTTGCGCGACAACCCGGCCAAGCCCGCCAGCGAGCGCAGCGGGCGCGGTTTCAGCGCCGACAATCCGTATGCGTTCCAGTACCACTGGTACAACAACACGCAGCCCGAGAATCTGGCGTTTCTGGAACAACTGCGCGCGCTGCTCGATGGGTATCCCGGTACCGCCGCGCTGGGCGAGATCGCCTCCGAGGATTCACTGGCGACCATGGCCGAATACACCCAGCCCGGGCGTCTGCACATGGGCTACAGCTTCGAGCTGCTGACCGAGGAATTCTCCGCGCGTCACGTGCGCGCTACCGTCGGCACGCTGGAAGCCGGTCTGCGCGCGGGCTGGCCGTGCTGGGCCATCTCCAACCACGATGTCGCGCGCGTGGCCACGCGCTGGGGCGGTGCCCAGCCCGGCGCCGCGCAGATCGCGCAGATGAGCGCGCTGGCGCTGTGCCTGCGCGGCTCGGTGTGCGTGTATCAGGGCGAAGAGCTGGGCTTGCCCGAAGCCGAGGTGCCATTCGCGGTGCTGCGCGATCCCTATGGCATCGCGTTCTGGCCCAACTTCAAGGGCCGCGACGGCTGCCGCACGCCGATGCCATGGGACGCCAGCGCCAAGGCCGGGTTCACCAGCGGCACGCCGTGGCTGCCGGTGCCGCCGGCACACCGCGCGCTGGCCGTGGCCGTGCAGGAGCGCGATGCGCGCTCGCCGCTGCAGCGTTTTCGCGCATTCGTCGCATGGCGCAAGCGGCAGCCGGCGCTGCGTGGCGGCGCGATCCGCTTGCTCGACCTGCCGGAGCCGCTGCTGGGGTTCGTGCGCGGTTCGGGCGGCGATGAAATCCTCGCGCTGTTCAATCTCGATGCCGACCCACAAAGCGTCGTGCTGCCTGCGGGCGCGTGGCAGGCGCTGGATCACGCCGGTCCCGATGCGGGCCGCATCGAGGCCCACACGGCGCATCTGCCCGCGTTTGGCGTGCTGTTCGCGCGTATCGCCTGAACGCTGCGCGGCGCACGCGTTGCGCCATGTGACGTGTGCGTCCGCGATTGCGTGCTGGCTCGCGCGGCTTTTGTGACTGCGCGGATCCGCCGCGCATGACCTGTCCGGATTCCCAAGGCGCGCGGCATGAATACGTATGCACAGGTCTTCCACTGCGCGCCGCGAGGCCTACCATCGTTACACGCTGATGTGACCGCCCGGTTGCACCCGCGCCACGACTCGCGATGCCGGCACCCGCCGCGACATCGTCCGCACTGCCCAACATGATTCCCGGAGGGGGAAATGATCCAGCTCAAGCGCAACGTATTGGCAATGGCCCTGGCTTCCTCGCTGGGCGTCGTCGCTTTCGGCACCGTGCACGCCGCGCCCGCAAGCTTGGCGCAAGCCGGTAACGTGCAGGGTGGAAGCGCGGCACAGGCAACCAGCGAGCCCGCGCAAACCGGGACGAATGCCGACACGGGCACCACCTCGAAGGCGGCGGCACGCAAAAAGACCCACGATGAAGCAAAGAAGGCAAAGGAGCTGGGTGTCGTCGCGGTGACCGGCTACGCATCCAGTCTGCAGAATTCCACGGCGATCCAGCGCTACTCGAACAACATCGTCGAGGCGGTATCCGCCGAGCAGATCGGAAAGTTGCCGGGTGTGAGCATTGCCGATGCGCTGGGCCGACTGCCGGGTCTGGCCGTGCAGACGCTGGATGGGCGTCCCCAAGTCGTGTCGATCCATGGTTTCGGACCCGACTTCAGCACCGCGCTGGTCGATGGACAGGAACAGGTCAGCACGGGCAACAGCCGTGGCGTGCAGTTCGACCAATACCCGGCAAGCTGGTTCGACAACGTCATCGTGCACATCACGCCCAATGCCGACTTGATCGGCCAGGGCCTGGCCGGCACGGTCAATATGCGCACGATCCGCCCGCTGGAGCATGACCATTAAAGTGGACCCCGAAATCGAGACACCGGTTTAAGCTGTGATCCGAGGAGGATTACAGAGTGAGTGAAGTCAGGAAACGCAGGGTTCACGGCGCGGAGTTCAAGGCGAAGGTCGGGATGGAAGCGGT